>OGTE01000004.1_pt1 | contig 482609 bp, 409 predicted proteins | sample 1574551 | NCBI WGS metagenome assembly OGTE01 (sample SAMN03295821, study PRJEB24534) | human gut metagenome | isolation source: fecal sample 2 from infant 3 | host: Homo sapiens | place: USA: Pittsburgh, PA | collected 2014-07
AACCGCCGACCCCCTCCTTGTAAGGGAGGTGCTCTCCCAGCTGAGCTAATCACCCACTTCGGTACTTCACATTTTAACAAGAAATCCAGCTGGCGAGAAAGTGGTGGGTGATGACGGGATCGAACCGCCGACCCCCTCCTTGTAAGGGAGGTGCTCTCCCAGCTGAGCTAATCACCCCCGCTGTGTGGAGTCGCATTATAGGGAGAGTTGAAAATGAGTCAACGCATTTTCTAAAGAAATTGTTCGTTCGTCGTAAATTTAAACAAAACGATCGCAAAACAGTCCGTGCGGCATGATTTGTATACGAAAATGGCAAAGCGTAATGTTCCAACCTGAACAACATTGAGGAATCAGACCACGGTGATAGAATACGAGCCTGATAATCTTCCCTGGATTTGCCGGTTGTCGGCATCTTTATAAACGTAAGGCCATTTCATGAAAATCAAAACTCGCTTCGCGCCAAGCCCGACAGGCTACCTGCACGTCGGCGGTGCGCGTACTGCTCTTTATTCCTGGCTTTTTGCACGCAACCATGGCGGTGAGTTTGTGCTGCGTATTGAAGACACCGATCTCGAACGCTCCACTCCGGAAGCTATTGAAGCCATTATGGATGGCATGAACTGGCTGAATCTGGAATGGGATGAAGGCCCGTACTTCCAGACCAAACGTTTTGATCGCTACAACGCGGTGATTGATGAAATGCTGGAAGCAGGCACCGCATATAAATGCTACTGCTCTAAAGAGCGTCTGGACGCGCTGCGCGAAGAGCAGATGGCGAACGGTGAGAAGCCGCGTTACGACGGCCGCTGCCGCCACGGCCACGAGCATCATGCCGCTGATGAACCTTGCGTGGTACGTTTTGCCAACCCGCAGGACGGTTCCGTTATTTTTGACGACCAGATCCGTGGGCCGATCGAATTCAGCAACCAGGAGCTGGATGATTTGATCATTCGCCGTACCGACGGTTCCCCGACCTACAACTTCTGTGTTGTTGTCGACGACTGGGATATGGAAATCACCCACGTTATTCGTGGTGAAGACCATATCAACAACACTCCGCGTCAGATCAATATCCTGAAAGCGCTGAACGCGCCGGTGCCAGTTTACGCACACGTTTCAATGATCAACGGTGACGATGGTAAAAAACTCTCCAAACGTCACGGTGCGGTCAGCGTTATGCAATACCGCGACGACGGTTACCTGCCGGAAGCGCTGCTGAACTATCTGGTGCGTCTGGGTTGGTCCAGTGGCGATCAGGAAATTTTCACCCGTGAAGAGATGATCAAACTGTTCTCCCTCGGTGCGGTGAGCAAGTCTGCGAGTGCGTTTAACACTGAAAAACTGCAGTGGCTGAACCATCACTATATTAATGCGCTGGCGCCGGAATATGTAGCAACCCATCTGCAATGGCACATTGAGCAGGAAAATATCGATACCCGCGTAGGCCCGCAGCTGTCAGAGCTGGTTAAACTGCTCGGTGAGCGCTGCAAAACGCTGAAAGAGATGGCACAGAGCTGCCGCTATTTCTACGAAGACTTTGCCGAGTTCGACGCTGATGCAGCGAAGAAACACCTGCGCCCGGTTGCGCGTCAGCCGCTGGAAGTGGTTCGCGACAAGCTGGCTGCGATTAGCGAGTGGACGGCAGAAAATGTGCACCATGCGATTCAGGCAACGGCTGATGAGCTGGAAGTTGGTATGGGTAAAGTCGGGATGCCGCTGCGCGTAGCCGTTACCGGCGCGGGTCAGTCCCCGGCGTTAGACGTTACGGTGCATGCGATTGGTAAATCCCGCAGCATTGAGCGTATTAATAAAGCGCTGGCGTTTATTGCTGAGCGTGAAAGCCAGCAATAAGACTGATTGACCGATGAAACAACGGCAGGAGCGTATCCTGCCGTTTTTTTGCCTGTTATTCAGACTCATCAATACCCAAACGAGTAAGAAAAGTGCGAATACCTTCGCGCGAAATATACATCGCCAGCTTTTCTTGTTCCGTTGGGGACATGTTGTCCAGTGCGCTAATTATCTGGCGACACGCGTGGCTGCGTACTACATGGGTGTATTCTGCCAGCGGTTCTTCAGCCTGATAAACTTCAGGGACTTTGCGAAAAGCGGGAATATTGAGCAGAAACGCGCGGACGCTGGAGTCAATATGAATCAGTCTGGCACGACCACCTTTAACGCCGGGAAACTTTTCGGTAGTCCAGTTTTGTTCTCTGATCCAACGATTGACGGTTTGTTTGGCAACCCCGAGACATTCCGCCAGCTCTTCGGTCGTCATTTTGCTGCGTAATTTTTTCATATTATTTGTTTTCGCGGATCCCTAAACGCTGTAATAAACCCGTAATGCCTTCACGCAGGATCAGTGAGGTAAACATTTTCTGTTCTGTCGGTGTCATTTCTTTGGCGAGCCTAATCAGCAGCGCTTCAACAGAGGTATCGCCGGATAACGATAAGTTATCTGATAAACCTTCGGCTGAACGCTCAGCGCTGCGAATGTATTCACGAACTTGTTCGGTGACGTGAACCAGTCGGGCTTTACCGCCCTGAACGCCTGGTTTTGGTGATGTCGCCCAACCTTCTTTGCGCACCCATTTATTGATGGTCTGTCGGCTGTATCCGGTCAGATTAGCAAGTTCTTCTGGCGTCATCCGTTCCTTGAACATAACGATTCCCTGAATAGTCGTGGGGTTAATTAGTGGTTCATTTTATAGCACCATTTTAGTAGAAACCGTGACGCGTTTAACTACTGAATGCGAGTTGTTACGCAATGTTCTTCATTTGACTGCTTTTTCAGCGATTGAATTCTATGAGTTAATTTTGCCGTTGACACACGCGAAGGGAATTCATATGATGCCGCCCGTCAACTCGACAAGCTTTACGTAATGGGGCTATAGCTCAGCTGGGAGAGCGCTTGCATGGCATGCAAGAGGTCAGCGGTTCGATCCCGCTTAGCTCCACCAAATTTAATCCCAATGAATTTGGTACGTACGTAAAAGCATCGTGGGGCTATAGCTCAGCTGGGAGAGCGCTTGCATGGCATGCAAGAGGTCAGCGGTTCGATCCCGCTTAGCTCCACCAAAATTTAAACCCTCGCTGAAAAGCGGGGGTTTTTTGTTTCTGCATCCTGCCAGTTCTTACTCTTTATCTCTTTGGTTTGCTGAATCGCAGGCATAAAAAAACCGGGGAGAATATGAATCTCCCCGGTCTTATCACTGCGATGTTGTCTTACGCTTACAGCACCAGTGCGGCGATAGATGCAGACAGTACGCTCACCAGCGTAGAGCCGTACACCAGCTTCAGACCAAAGCGAGAAACCACGTTACCTTGCTCTTCGTTCAGGCCTTTAATCGCACCGGCGATAATACCGATGGAAGAGAAGTTAGCGAAGGAAACCAGGAACACGGACAGGATGCCTTCTGCGCGCGGGGAGAGCGTAGCGGCGATTTTCTGCAGATCCATCATCGCAACGAATTCGTTGGAAACCAGTTTAGTTGCCATGATACTGCCCACCTGCAGCGCTTCGCTGGACGGCACACCCATTACCCATGCAACCGGGTAGAAGATGTAACCCAGGATGCCCTGGAAAGAGATGCTGTAGCCAAACCAACCGGTCACGGTGGCGAACAGGGCGTTCAGGGCAGCGATCAGTGCGATGAAACCAATCAGCATCGCCGCAACGATAATTGCCACTTTGAAACCAGCCAGAATGTATTCACCCAGCATTTCGAAGAAACTCTGGCCTTCGTGCAGGTTAGACATCTGGATATTTTCTTCGCTGGCATCAACGCGGTAAGGGTTGATCAGCGACAGCACGATAAAGGTGCTGAACATGTTCAGAACCAGCGCCGCAACCACGTACTTCGGTTCCAGCATGGTCATGTACGCGCCGACGATAGACATGGAAACGGTCGACATCGCCGTTGCTGCCATGGTGTACATACGGTTGCGAGACATTTTGCCGAGAATATCTTTATAGGCGATAAAGTTCTCAGACTGACCCAGGATCAGAGAGCTGACGGCGTTGAAGGATTCCAGTTTGCCCATACCGTTTACTTTGGATAACAGGAAACCAATCGCGCGGATGATTACCGGCAGTACGCGGATATGCTGCAAAATACCGATCAGGGCGGAGATGAAGACGATCGGGCAAAGCACTTTCAGGAAGAAGAATGCCAGGCCTTTATCGTTCATGCTACCAAAGACAAAGTTTGTCCCTTCATTAGCAAACCCGAGCAGTTTCTCAAACATCTCGGAGAAGCCTCTCACGAAGCCCAGACCGACATCAGAGTTCAGGAAGAACCATGCCAGTAACACTTCGATAACAAGCAATTGAATAACATAACGAATGCGGATTTTTTTACGGTCACTGCTTACCAGCAGTGCGAGTACCGCAACCACGGCAAGGGCCAGGACAAAATGAAGAACGCGGTCCATATTTGCTCCAAATATGAGGCAGGTTTAGTTTTCGTGCACATTCTATGTAACAACCATAAAGAAAACGAGATCAAACACACACTATAATAAGGACCTGTGACGAGATTCAAAATTAGTGATCGGTGATACACTTTCGTTATGTTTAGTATGGAAGTGAAAAGTTATGTCATTGTGCTATTCTCATAACAATAATTAAACATCTCGCCGGTATTTCCAGAATCCTTATCGATCCATAGACAAACGCTATCAGAGAAATCAACGTCACCCATCAAAATGAATTTGATAATCATTCTCAGTAGGCGTAGCTTGAAACATAGCAAAGGCTATGTTTCTGAGGCACTAAAATGACTAACGATCGCGTTGAGAGTAGCAGTGGGCGGGCAGCGCGCAAGTTGAAGCTCGCATTAATGGGACCTGCGTTCATTGCGGCGATCGGCTATATCGATCCGGGTAACTTCGCCACCAATATCCAGGCAGGGGCCAGCTTTGGTTATCAATTGCTGTGGGTGGTGGTCTGGGCAAACCTGATGGCGATGCTGATTCAGGTGCTGTCGGCAAAACTCGGCATTGCTACGGGGAAAAACCTGGCGGAGCAAATTCGCGATCATTATCCTCGCCCGGTGGTGTGGTTCTACTGGGTGCAGGCAGAAATTATCGCTATGGCAACAGACCTTGCTGAATTTATTGGCGCTGCGATTGGCTTCAAACTGATCCTCGGCGTCTCCTTATTGCAAGGGGCCGTACTCACCGGCATCGCGACGTTCTTAATTCTGATGCTGCAGCGTCGCGGTCAAAAACCGCTGGAAAAGGTGATTGGCGGCCTGCTGCTGTTTGTGGCCGCGGCTTACATTGTGGAGCTGGTTTTTTCCCAACCGAACTTCGCGCAGCTTAGTAAGGGAATGGTGATCCCAAGCCTGCCTAATTCCGAAGCGGTGTTCCTGGCCGCTGGGGTGCTCGGTGCGACTATCATGCCGCACGTCATTTATCTGCACTCTTCCTTAACTCAGCATTTGCACGGCGGAACACGCCAACAGCGCTATGCGGCCACTAAATGGGATGTGGCTATCGCTATGACGATTGCCGGATTTGTCAATCTGGCGATGATGGCGACGGCTGCCGCTGCATTTCATTTTAGCGGGCATACCGGTATTGCCGATCTCGATCAGGCGTATCTGACCCTTGAACCGTTGTTGAGTCACGCTGCAGCGACGGTGTTTGGTTTAAGCCTGGTGGCTGCGGGACTCTCTTCTACCGTGGTCGGTACGCTGGCGGGGCAGGTGGTGATGCAAGGGTTTATCCGTTTTCACATTCCGCTATGGGTACGCCGTACCGTCACCATGATGCCATCATTTATTGTGATTCTGATGGGATTGGATCCGACCCGTATTCTGGTGATGAGTCAGGTGTTGCTCAGTTTTGGTATCGCGCTGGCGCTGGTGCCGCTGCTGATCTTCACCAGCGACAGTAAGCTGATGGGGGATCTGGTCAATCGTCGTTGCGTTAAACAGATTGGCTGGGTCATTGTGATACTGGTCGTGGCGCTCAATCTCTGGCTACTGGCAGGCACGGCGATGGGGCTATAATCAACCGTGACTCGCGACGGGTCACGGTTTTATTTGAGCTTTTCCTCTATTATGTGCCCTGCATAATTAACTGGCAGGCGTTCATGAATCACTTTGATCTCTCTTTCCTGAAATATCTCCAGGACAACAGTCCGCTCTCCGTTGAAGAGGCCGTCGAGCGTTTCGGTAAAACGCTCTCCACGCTAAAACGGACAATGAAAGAGCTCAATGAACTTCTGCCAGAAAATGTCCAGCTACATCAGGATAATCAGTTTATTACCACCCGGATTGGCTACAGCGAATACCGACAGTTTTTAGCGCGCGTCCAGTTTAATCGCTATATCACTACGGCAGAAGAGAGGGTGAAGGATCTCTTTGTGGCGCTCTGTTTGCACGATGTGGTGAATAAAAATGATTATTACAAAAAATTTTATGTCAGTGCGGGAACGGTAAAAAATGATAATCCCGTCATGATGAGCCTGGTGCAGGAACGCGATCTGATTGTGCAAAGTATCCCGCGTAAGGGCTCCCGGCTTGCGGGGGATGAGTTCCAGCTGCGGCTGGCGGCGTGCATGACGATACTAAAAACGGTTGAAATTGGTGAGGATCACCGACTTATCGCCCACCAGGCCAATGAGCCGACAGGCCGTTCGATTGCCGAACAGTTTCTTCATGAGTGTGCTGCACAGATAAACCAGGCGGCAGACTATTACGAAGAGAAAATCAGTCCGGTCATCGCCCTGGGATATAACGGCAGAAAATACTTACTGGTCTATCTTAGCCTTGCCCTGCACCGTATCCGCAGGGGACACAGAATTACGGAGAGTTCGGCGGCTGAGTTTTTGACAACCTTTCCTTATGGCGTATTGCCTGATGCGGATGAAAATATCTGTCTGGACCTGCTGATTGCTTCACTGACGTTTACTCATCGCCCCTTCACATTATACGACGCCCGGCTGGTCTCTTACGTTAAGCGCACCTGTCACGATTTAGCCGGATGTCTGGAAAACACCATTCACAATCAGCACGCCTGGTTTGCGGAGATTTATAATTTTATCTATGCCGCCATCATCCAGAATAAATTTCATCTCTGGTTCGATGATAAAAAGCTCCATGATGTCCAGCGACGCTATCCTGAGCTATGGGATCATGTCCAGCATGCGGTGAAGGAGATTGAACATCACTGGCAAACGACCTTTTCTGCTATTCACCTGGCAACCCTGGTGCTGATTATCAAAAAGTATGCGCTCAAAAATCGGGTTGTTGGCGATAAGAAGAAGCGGGTCATTATTGTGACGAACTCGTCAGAGAGTAAGGTCGGTTATTTTAAAGAGATGCTTTTCTCCCGCTTCCATATTGAAATCCCCGCCTGCATCAACATCAATGAGATTGCGCGGCTTCAGCAGCTCGAATTCGACCTGCTGATTACCTTTACAAACAAGATATCGAGTCATCTCCGCTACGCCGGGCTGGATTATGTCAAAGTGAATTTCTGGCTCACGCAGGACGATCTCCTGTTATTACGCGAAAATGGACTTCCCTCCGCGCGCAAAAAAATACCTGCTGAGGACTTTATTCAGCAGGTTCAGGGAATGAGCCAGGAGGCGTTAAAAATTTTTCTTGATACGCATTACAGTGATATTTTTATTTAGCCAGAGGTTGCGAAACGCCGCGACACCAGACGGCTTCCAGGTTTAACTCTGCACCCAACACGAGAATATCGGCATCTTTTCCTGACGTCAGGCTGCCTTTTCTCGCGTCAACACCCGCCAGGATTGCCGGATTAAGGCAGGCAATCTGCGCGGCTGAAACCCAGCCTTTTTCCAGCCTGTCGACCACATTTTTCACGGAGTCCAGAAAGCTCATCTCCAGTTTGCACACTTCGGACCACTCCGTGGGTGAAACCGTTCGGGTCTTTCCGCTGTGGTCGGTGATTTCAAGACAATGATTGTGAATGCGAAACGTCTCCTGGCGCAGGTAATGGTGGAATTCAGATCCTTCGGGAAAATCCATATATCCCAGACAATCGCTGACCATGACCAACCGGCGATCTTTTTTCAACCGATAAAGAATGTCGAACACTTCTGGTCGCAACGTAATCCCGCTCTGCTTTGCCACCTCGGCATACGTATTCTGATGGTACATCAGCGCCCCCACCACGCCAGGCTCCCGGTGATGCAGCCCGCGCATGGCGCTAAAGGCATGGGTAAAGTGGGTTAAACCGGCTTCAATGGCGAGGGTGGTTTCATCAAAGGTGGCGTCGGTATGACCGGCTGACACGGTGACGCCTGACTGGCGTAAATAGCGGATTAGCGCCAGGGCGCCCGGCAGTTCGGGTGCGAGCGTCATCAGACGGATATTTCCCCTCGCGGCGTGCTGATAGCGTTTGAATCCTTCGATACCGGGTGGTTGAATCGCGTCCTTGCTCTGCATTCCGCTGTATGCAGGGTTAATAAAGGGGCCTTCCATATGAATACCCACCGCTTCGGCACCATCTTCCGCTTTTGCGTCTGCAATCCAGTCTGCGGCGGTGGAAAGACTCTCCAGCAAGAACGTTTCCGGCTGGGTGGCTGATGTTGCAAGCCACGCGGTAACCCCGGCGTTAACCAGATCCCGGCTCATCGCCTGCAAAGAACGGCGTTCACCTCTCCAGGCAAACGACCCTCTCCCCCAGCCGTGAACGTGAATATCCACAAAACCGGGCATCAGCATGGCATGGCGATAATCGACGATTTTTCCGCGTGGTGTACTGTCGAGGCCAGAAATACGTCCGCTTTCAATATGCAGATAGCCGCTTTCGATTCCATTCGGGGTGACAATGCGTTCACTTGCCAGAGAAAGCAGGGGATCAGCCATTGTCTTTCTCCCATACGCGAGCGGCCGTTTCCTCGGCGATTTCTGCGCAAAGGCCGATGTAGTGAGCAGGATCCAGCAGCGTATTAATTTCTGAGTCGCTAAAGTGCTGGCGAATAAGAGGGTCATCACGCAGCACATCAGCGTAGGGGATGCCTTCATGCGTGCTGCGCATTGCCAGTTGGTAGACGCGTTCATGTGCGGCATCTTTGCCCAGCCTTTCCACCAGCTGCATCATGATTTTTTCGCTATTAATAAGACCATGCGTTAACTGCACATTCTGGCGCATACGACCAGGATTGATGACCAGCGTCCGCGTCAACTCTTCGGCTCGCATCACAATCTCAGCCATTAACTCCATACTCTCCTGAATATTACCGTCAAAGATAAAGTAAGCGGAGCTGTCTGCTTCGAAGGGACGTGGGCTGACATACAGGCAGGAGGTCATTACTGAGTACAATTTCTGCGCGTTGGCGATGATCCCCTTCGCCAGTTTAGGATTCACTTTTTGCGGCATGGTGCTGCTGCCAACGGTGCCTTTAGTGAAGGCTTCTGAAACTTCGGCAAACTCTTCGCTTGAGGTCTGATAAACCTCTTCGGCTATTTTGTGTAACGTCGTCGCCAGCAGGCACAAATTACTGATGTATTCAGTGCGGTAAATGCGCGAGTTACGGGAGGGAATCGCCATTGAATGCATTCCCAGCTTTTGGGCAACGCTATCCTGAACCCGGCGGCCGGTTTCACCGGTCGCGTGGAAGGCGCCCACGGCTCCCCCCATCATCACGGTAAAGACGCGTTTTTCCGCTTCTCGCATGCGCTGCCGGGCGCTCAGTAACTCATCAATCCACACGGCGGCTTTATAGCCCCAGGTGATGGGCAGCGCGTGCTTACCGTGGGTACGTCCGGCCATAATCGTTGCTTTATGGTCAGAAGCCATCTTTGCCAGGTTACGCAGAATATCGTCCACAAAACCCTGCATGATGGTATCGAACTGCTTTGCCAGATAAAGCTGTGCCGTTTGCTGAATATTCTGCGTGGTGACGCCGTAATGCACGTATTTTCCGCTTTCACTGTCACAGGCTTTGACCAGTACTTTGATGACCGGAACGAAGCCGTGACCAATCTCGCGCAGCAGGCGTTCCATTTCCGTCAGGTCAATCTTATCCACGTGGCAGTTAGCGGTAATATTGACTGCGGCGCTGGCGGGGATCATGCCGTGTCCGGCCTGTGCCTGAGCCAGGGCGGCTTCAACATCGAGCCATGACTGTACCCGCGCTGGCTGTGCGAGCAGAGATTTCATTCCTCGATCGTCGATCGTTTTGCTTTTTGAATCATACAGTGCACGCATTACTATCTCCTTGAATTTATTTCGCACCGACGAGGCGGTCGTCTACCGCGTTACGGACAAATTCTACGTGTGGGCCGAATACCACATGAACATGGTTGCTGGAGGGGATAAAGGTCCCCAGCGAGCCAGATTCTTTAAGAATGGCCATGTCCATTTTTTTCTGATCTTTCAAATCAATACGTAACCGTGAAACGCAGTTTTCAACGCGCTTGATATTGTCTGTCCCGCCCAGCCCCTGAATCACCAGTTCGGCGACTTTGTCGTACTCTTTATTGTTCAGTAAGGTGCTGTCAGCGATTTCACTCTCGCGGCCTGGGGTCTTAATATCAAATTTACCGATCGCGAAGCGGAAGACGAAATAGAAGACAACAAAGTTAATCACGCCGAGGATAATTAAATTAATCCATTGGGTGTGTTCATACATCAAACCGAAAATACCAAAATCAAAAATGGTGCCGCGAATATAGCCGATGGAGACTTCCAGTAATTGCAGTGGAATGGTCAATAAGCCACAGAGTACCGCATAGACAATAAAGAGTTTTGGCGCGATAAACAGGAAGGAGAACTCCAGCGGTTCGGTAATATTCCCCAGCATGGCGGTCAGCACCACGGTCAGGATCATCCCTTTGGCAAATTTCTTATTCTTGAAATAGGCCATGTGGTACATCGCCAGACCAATCGCCGGAACGCGGAACAGCGTCGTGAGCATTTGTGATGAGGCAAGATAGCTGGTGAGCGTCGGCATATACTCTTTCCAGGCCGGATGGGTGGGACCAAGCTCAAACAGGATTTTATTGATAGCGGGTAAAATACCGACATAGGTCTGCCCGTCAATCAGGTACGTACCGCCTGCCGCGGTGAAACGCACGGTGGAACTGAGGACGTGATGCAGGCCAAACGGGATTAGCAGGCGATTGAGCGTCATATAGATACCTGCACCAATGTTGGGTGCCATCATTATTGTTGATATGGCGCGCATACCCGCGGTAAACAGATCCCAGATAAAAGGAATGATCAAGCCGACGGGAATGGAAAAAGCAATGGCTAAGATCGCGACGGATTTTTTACCGCTGAAAAAGGCGAAAGCGAGAGGTAATTGCAGCCGGTAAAAACGGTCGGTTATTTTAGCTGCCAGCAGCCCGGCAATAATGCCGCCCAGCGCTTCGATTTTCAGCGTCTGAATACCTAATACCATTCCCTGTCCGACCAAAGCCATATCCTCTTTCGCCAGCGTACCCGCCAGCTTAAGATGCACATGCATGGCGATAAGCAGAGTCAGGTAAGCCACGACGGACGCAAATACAGCAATCCCTTTTTCTTTTTTAGACATACCGTAGGCGACACCCATCGCGAACAGTAAAGGAATATTATTAAAAACGACGCTGCTGATTAATCCCAGAGAAGAGAGAATTGCTCTGAAAATTTCATTGCCCAGAAAGGGGAGTTTATCAATCATATAGCTCTGCCCTAACGCAGCGCTAATTCCCATGACCATCCCCACAGGCGCCAGTACGGCGATCGGTAATAATAGCGATCGACCGAATGTCTGAATTTCATTCTTAAAATTAGCATTCATAAGTTAATCCTGACGTGAATTCTCTTGAGGATAAGATACGTTCAGGAGATTTTTGCTCAAGGGCAAATAGTGAAAAATAAAAAGCGCAGGATTTGACCATAAAAAAGCAGCCTGCAGGTTAATGCTGGTCACTTAAGGATTGATTAGCTGCAAAGGTATTTTTTATTAAAGCGAAACGGATTGAACTGAAAGTCAGCGTACTGAAGCGATCCGAAGGAAGACGACATAAGGCGAATGGATCACGAAGTGACGATTTTTCCTGCCGGAAGCCTGGGTGGCAAGGGAGACGGTGAGCCTCCCTTGCCCGTTATGGGAATGAGGGGTTCAGAGAAACAATGAACATACGGTGAACGGAACCCTTTGCCATTGTTAAAAATTCTCTGTTACCACAGGTTCCTTTTCTTAATGACGATGCCCGTGACCGCCGCGCCCACGACCGCGATGGTCGTCACGGTCATTCCAGCCTTCTCGGTAGCCGCGTTCATAAGCTTTGCGTTTATCCCAGCCACGATGGTAGCCGTTGTCATGACGCCACCAGCGATTTTTGCGCCACTCATAGTTATGGTGCCAGTAATCCCGGTCGCGCCAGCGGCCGCCATCCCAGTAGTTACCGTAATTATCGCGATCGCCAATTTGCAATTTTATTGATGGCAGCAGGGTGATTTCGCCAGCGTTCGCGGCCAGCGGTGTAAAAGCCAATAAGACTGCCGCCAGAATCAGTGACCTGAACATGTTTTCTCTCCTTCACGATCGAGCCGTAGCCGGCCTGTTAACGTAATATTACGGGGCAGTAAAGCCCCGTTTCATCGCCACAACTCTTAAATCGCAAGTGAGAGCACTTTTTGTTAATAAATGTGTCTTTATTTCAACCGACTCAGAATGGCATCAATCTCCGCGCACTCTTCAGGCGTAAAGTGACGGTTTGCCAGCATGCCGACGGCATCTTCAATTTGCGCCGGTTTACTGGCGCCAATCAGTACAGACGTAACTTTGTCTTCCCGAAGAACCCACGCGAGCGCCATCTGAGACAGCTTTTGTCCCCGTCGCTCTGCCAGTGCGTTCAGCGCTCGAACTTTTTCCAGTTTTTGTGGGGTGATCTGGTCCGGATTCAGAAAACGGCTGGTGCTTGCGGCGCGAGAATCCGCCGGAATACCGTTCAGATAGCGGTCGGTTAACTGCCCGCCAGCCAGCGGTGAGAAGGCGATACTACCGACGCCTTTTTCCTGTAAAAGCGACAGCAGGCTCTCTTCGACCCAACGCTCAAACATAGAATATTTGGGCTGATGAATAAGGCATGGCGTACCTAAATCGTCGAGTATTTCAATCGCTTGTCTGGCAAGTTCAGCCGGATAGTTAGAGAGGCCTACGTACAGCGCTTTGCCCTGACGGACGATATGATCCAGCGCGCGCATGGTTTCTCTGAGCGGTGTTTCAGGGTCGGGGCGATGGTGGTAGAAGATATCGACATACTCCAGCCCCAGACGCTTCAGGCTTTGATCGAGGCTGGCAATCAGGTATTTGCGTGAACCCCAGTCCCCGTAAGGGCCTTCCCACATGGTGTAACCCGCTTTGGTGGAGATGATCAGCTCATCTCGCCACGGTAAAAAATCTTCCTGCAGGATGCGACCAAAATTTCGCTCCGCTGAACCCGGCGGTGGACCATAGTTATTCGCCAGATCAAAATGGGTGATCCCCAGATCGAATGCACGCTGTAACAGCGCCCGACTGTTCTCGACCTGGGTGGTATCACCAAAATTGTGCCACAACCCCAGTGATACAATCGGGAGCTTGAGGCCGCTCTGACCGCTGCGGCGGTACTCCATTGTCTGATAACGATTTTCAGCAGCCTGATAAGCCATATAGCCTCCTGTCAGATAAGGTGTGACTTTGAGTGTATACGTTTACACAAGGCCAGCTGCAATTAAATTTAGGGATGAAAACTGTACATCTTGCTTTCCACCCCCTTCACAGCGACTTTCCTGGACAGTCATCACAGTTCTTCGATACTCAACATGAGGTTACCGTCAGAAGGAAAGCTGTCATGCAAACCCCGTATTCCGTTGCTGATTATCTGCTGGACAGGCTGGCAGGCTGTGGTGTTGGCCATCTCTTTGGTGTGCCTGGCGATTATAATTTGCAGTTTCTTGATCACGTGATTGAACATCCCAGCGTACGTTGGGTCGGGTGTGCGAACGAGTTGAATGCGGCTTATGCTGCGGATGGCTATGCCCGGGTATCCGGGGTGGGGGCGCTGCTCACCACGTTTGGCGTGGGTGAGTTAAGCGCGATTAACGGTATCGCGGGAAGCTATGCGGAATATGTTCCTGTTTTGCATATTGTTGGCGCGCCCTGTCGCGGTGCTCAACGTCGCGGGGAGTTGATGCATCACACCCTTGGGGACGGTGATTTTCAGCATTTTTATCGTATGCAGCAGGCGGTGACGACGGCCAGCGCAGTGCTGGATGAACAAAACGCCTGTTATGAAATTGACCGCGTGCTGCGAACAATGCTCATCGAACGCAGACCGGGCTATCTGATGTTACCTGCTGATGTGGCAAAACAGCGGACCACGCCGCCGAATGACATCCTGATTGTTCCTCTGAGCGAGCCGGAAAGCAGCGTGGCAGAAGCGTTTCGCTACCATGCCCGCGAGCGGTTACTGGACAGCCCGCGCGTAGCGCTTCTGGCAGACGTTCTCGCGCAGCGCTTTGGCCTGCAGCCGGTATTGCAACGCTGGATGGCGGAAACGCCGATGGCCCACGCCACGTTGTTGATGGGCAAAGGGCTATTCGATGAGCGTCATCCGGCGTTTGTCGGCACCTACAGCGCTGGAGCCAGCAGCGACTATGTACGTCAGGCGATAGAAGATGCCGACACGATAGTGTGTGTTGGCACACAATTTGTTGACACTCTGACCGCCGGGTTTACGCAACAGTTACCACAGGAGCGCACGATTGAGGTGCAGCCACATGCCTCACGGATTGGAAACCGTTGGTTTAACGTCCCGATGGAGCAGGCGGTAACCACCTTGCGGGAGCTGTGTCTGGAGATGTCCTTTTCACTGCCGCCAGAACGTCCGCCAGTTAGACGTATTCAGGTTGAGAAGGGACCTCTGACGCAGGAAAATTTCTGGCATACGGTGCAGCAGTATCTGGCGCCCAATGACATTATCCTCGTCGACCAGGGGACCGCTGCATTTGGCGCGGCTGCGCTCACGCTACCGGGTGGAGCGGAGGTGCTGGTTCAGCCGCTGTGGGGGTCTATCGGCTACGCGCTCCCGGCTGCATTTGGCGCGCAAACCGCCTGCCCGGACCGCCGGGTGATCCTGATTATTGGCGATGGTGCGGCGCAGCTCACCATTCAGGAACTGGGCTCTATGCTCAGAGACGGGCAATCTCCCGTTATTTTGCTGCTAAATAATGACGGCTATACCGTGGAGCGGGCCATACATGGGGCAAATCAGCGCTATAACGATATCGCCGCCTGGAACTGGATGCAGGTGCCGCAGGCGTTTCGTCGTGAATGTCAGGCGGAGTGCTGGCGTGTGGAGCAGGCGGTACAACTGGAAGAAGTGCTGGCCCGTTTGTCCCATCCGCAACGATTGTCGTTAATTGAGGTGGTACTACCGAAAGCCGATCTTCCTGAGCTATTGCGCACGGTGACCCGTGCGCTGGAAACGCGTAACGGAGGCTAACTACTTATCGGTACGCTCGGCGATCATCATCGGTTTGCCCGCCAGCAGCAGCCAGGCGGGCAGCATGACGATGCACAGCAGCGGCAGCAGGGTGGAATCTGGCACCACCACTGCTGCCATAAACAGGCTCAGCCAGGCGTCACGGGTGACGACCAGCACCAGTCCAAGAATCGCGCAGGAGACGGTAATGGCCGCTGGCACCGCTTCAACGTGGGCGTGCAGCATCAGGCCAAGCGCGACCCCAACGAATACTGCCGGGAAAATTCGCCCGCCGCGAAAACCACTCGCAGCTGCAACCACTAATGCCGCCAATTTGATCACGGCGAGCATGAAATAATCCGATGCTCCCAGCGTCTGGCTAAATGCCATTTGCTGCATTTCGTCCAGTCCTTTAAACAAGGTAAGCGGTCCGCCGATAACGCCTAAAATGCCGAGGATTAAGCCGCCAGCCCCAAGAATCAGGACCGGGTGTTTCAATCGATGCATTAAATGGTGTAAACGCGGCAGACACCAGACAGCCACCATCCCGGCGGCAATGGCGATGGCGGCAACGACCGCACCGCTGAGGATATCGATCACGTGCATCTGCGTGTAGTGCGCGATGGGCAGTGAAAAATGGGGGTGAAAAAACAGACTGGTGGTCAGCGAGCCCGCGGCGGCGGCCATTAACGGTGCAAACAGGCGATCCCATAAGGGAACATTGTCCGAGCTATTCAGCGTTTGTGAAAAGACCAGCGCGGCGGCAACGGGGGTGCCAAATAGCGCGCCGATGGTGCCGGCAGAGGCGAGGATGGTCCAGTCCAGCTTAGCAATGCGGGGAAACATACGGCTGCCGAGCGCCACAGCCAGTGCGATATTCACGGTCATGATCGGGTGTTCCGGACCCAAACTGACGCCACCCGCCAGGCCGAGGATGAGCGCTGCCAGCAAGCCCGGAATTGCTGAGGTGGGGACCGGCATTCCAATTAACGGCTCACAGGCAGGATCCGGTCCCGCGTGACCCTGGCTGTAGCGAATAACTAACCCGACCATGATCCCCGTGAGCGTCAGCATGCCGATAATCCACAGCGGAGAGTCCTGGGCAATACCGATGCTAACGGGCAGGCGTTCCCACAAAAATTGCTGTAAAACGGACGCCACTTTCATCACAACGATCAACACCAGGCTGGAGGCAATACCAATAATTAGCGCAGGAGTTGATAGCAAGAGCATCGTTCTGGCTCGTGGATGAAGCATATTCTATTCCTTAAAACAGAGTCATAGACATAGTTTGCACAGCCTGCGCAACCGCATCGCTGCAAATGGTGCTGAAACGATAAAGTAATTATGTGATCTGGATCGATTTTCCACGGGCATCAGCCTTCAGGGCGTTGTTGTTATGCCCCCATGAATTTACAGTGTGGCAAAGATTTATTCTGACTTTAGCGGAGCAGTGGAAGAATGACAAAATATGCTTTAGTAGGTGATGTTGGCGGCACCAACGCGCGTCTTGCTCTGTGCGACATTGCCAGCGGCGAGATTTCGCAGGCAAAAACCTATTCCGGGCTGGATTACCCAAGCCTCGAGGCGGTAGTACGCGTATACCTGGATGAGCATAGCGTCAGCGTTGAGGATGGTTGTATTGCCATTGCCTGTCCGATTACCGGTGACTGGGTGGCAATGACCAACCATACCTGGGCATTCTCTATTGCTGAGATGAAAAAAAATCTGGGCTTCAGTCATCTGGAAATCATCAATGATTTCACCGCCGTGTCGATGGCGATCCCGATGCTGAAGAAAGAGCATTTGATCCAGTTTGGCGGTGCGGAACCTGTTGAAGGCAAGCCTATTGCTGTCTATGGCGCAGGTACCGGACTCGGCGTGGCGCATTTAGTGCATGTAGATAAACGCTGGGTGAGCTTGCCTGGTGAAGGCGGTCACGTGGATTTTGCGCCTAACAGCGAAGAAGAAGGGATTATCCTTGAGGTCCTGCGTGCGGAAATTGGTCACGTTTCCGCAGAGCGCGTACTGTCAGGTCCGGGGCTGGTTAATCTGTATCGCGCCATCGTCAAATCAGACGGGCGCCTGCCGGAAAATCTGCAGCCGAAGGACATCACCGGGCGTGCGCTGGCCGATTCCTGTATCGACTGTCGTCGCGCGCTGTCGCTGTTCTGCGTCATCATGGGGCGTTTTGGCGGCGATCTGGCGTTAACGCTGGGCACGTTTGGCGGTGTGTACATCGCTGGCGGCATCGTACCGCGCTTCCTCGACTTCTTTAAAGCTTCGGGTTTCCGTGGTGGTTTTGAAGATAAGGGGCGTTTTAAAGCCTACGTACAGGATATTCCGGTATATCTGATCGTGCATGATAACCCGGGCCTGCTTGGTTCCGGTGCGCATCTGCGCCAGACGCTGGGCCATATTTTGTAAGACCAACGCCGGACGGTGCACAGCGCTTATCCGGCTTACATATATCCCGCAAAACCGCGTTTATTACGCGGTTTTTTTATGCCTGCCGCCCGCCTTTCCGACCTTCGTCACATTTCCGAATGGCGGGATTATTTGTCCAGTAAAAGCATTATTTGTCTGATAACGGTCGTTACTTTCCCCAGACCATAATTTCACTCGTTAACTATTACGAGGAAATGATTATGAGCAAAAAACTGATTGCCGTTTGCGCGTGCCCAATGGGGCTGGCCCATACCTTTATGGCGGCCCAGGCGCTGGAAGAAGCCGCGGTTGAAGCGGGTTATGAAGTGAAAATTGAAACCCAGGGTGCGGACGGAATTCAAAATCGCCTGACGGCGCAGGATATCGCAGAGGCAACGTTGATCATCCATTCTGTTGCCGTTACTCCGGAAGATAACGAGCGTTTTGAGTCGCGTGACGTCTACGAAATTACGTTACAGGACGCGATAAAAAATGCAGCTGGCATCATCAAAGAGATCGAAGAGATGGTTGCCGCTGAACAACAATAATCATCGACAGGGAATTACGTATGGCCATTAAAAAACGCAGTGCAACCGTTGTGCCTGGCGCATCTGGTGCGGCAGCGGCAATAAAAAATCCACCGGCCTCCCACAATAGCTTCTGGGGCGAACTTCCGCAGCATGTGATGTCGGGTATTTCTCGCATGGTACCGACGTTAATTATGGGCGGGGTAATTCTCGCCTTCTCGCAACTGATCGCCTATAGCTGGCTCGATATTCCTGCTGACACCGGCATCATGGATGCGCTGAACAGCGGAAAATTCAGCGGTTTTAATCTCTCATTACTGAAGTTTGCCTGGCTGTCGCAATCTTTTGGCGGCGTGCTGTTTGGTTTTGCTATTCCGATGTTTGCCGCGTTTGTCGCCAACTCTATCGGCGGTAAGCTGGCGTTTCCGGCGGGGTTCATTGGTGGACTGATGTCCACTCAGCCCACGCAGATACTGAATTTTGACCCAGCGACGCTGCAATGGGCAACCAGTGCTCCCGTCCCGTCAACCTTTATTGGCGCGCTGATTATCTCGATTGTCGCCGGGTATCTGGTGAAGTGGATGAACCAAAAAATCCAGTTGCCTGATTTCCTGCTGGCATTCAAAACCACCTTTTTACTGCCCATTCTTTCCGCGATCTTCGTCATGTTGGCGATGTATTACGTGATAACGCCGTTTGGCGGGTGGATCAACGGCGGAATTCGTTCTCTGCTTACGGCGGCTGGAGAGAAAGGCACGCTGATGTACGCGATGGGGATTTCTGCGGCAACGGCGATTGACCTCGGCGGTCCGATTAATAAAGCCGCAGGATTTGTCGCCTTCAGCTTTACTACCGATCACGTTCTGCCGGTAACCGCACGCTCTATTGCCATCGTGATTCCTCCAATTGGCCTCGGGTTGGCTACGCTTCTCGACCGGCGCTTAACTGGCAAACGCCTGTTCAACGCACAGCTCTACCCGCAAGGGAAAACGGCAATGTTCCTCGCGTTTATGGGCATCAGCGAAGGGGCGATCCCGTTTGCACTGGAAAGCCCCATCACGGCAATTCCATCCTATATGGTTGGCGCTATTGTCGGATCGACGGCTGCCGTCTGGCTGGGGGCGGTGCAGTGGTTCCCGGAATCGGCTATCTGGGCATGGCCGCTGGTCACTAACCTCGGCGTCTATATGGCGGGGATCCTGTTAGGTGCAGTGATTACGGCGCTGATGGTGGTGTTCCTGCGCAACATGATGTACCGCAAAGGCAAATTGCTGATTGAAAGCCTCTGATTAGAAGGATTGTGACCATGAGCTTACTTGCCTCGCTGCGTGACTGGCTAACGGCGCAACATCTCGATGCGATGCTGCTGTCATCGCGGCAGAATAAACAGCCGCATATGGGGATCTCCAGCGGTTCAGGGTTTGTGTTTATCAGCCATCAAAGCGCGCATATCCTGGTCGACGCCCGTTACTACACCGATGTCGCTACGCGTACTCAGGGCTATCAGATCCATCTACTTGATGGCGCGCAGACGCTGTATTCACGGGTGAATCACATTATTGCTGACGAAAAGCTGCAGACGGTGGGATTTGAAGGCGAGCAGGTAAGCTGGAATACGGCGAATGGATGGTCGGGCAAACTGCTTGCGCGACTAGTGAGTGCCGTGCCGGATGTGCTCCGGCAGGTAAAAACGGCGCAGGAGATAGCCTGCATTCGCAAAGCCTGCCGGATAGCTGACCTTAGTGCTGAACATATTCGCCGCTTTATTCAACCCGGCCTCAGTGAGCGCGAGATCGCCGCTGAACTGGAGTGGTACATGCGCACGCTCGGTGCAGACAAACCCTCTTTTGACACCATTGTCGCCAGCGGCTGGCGCGGCGCGCTGCCGCACGGTAAAGCCAGCGACAAGCGTGTCGAGGCGGGTGAGTTCATCACGCTGGATTTTGGCGCGCAGTATCAGGGCTATTGTTCGGATATGACGAGAACCTTTCGCATCCCAGACGCAAACCAGCCAGCGCAAGAAAGCCCGCTGTTTTCCGTGTATCAGATTGTTCTGGCGGCGCAGCGTGCGGCGGTGGCAGCAATTCGACCAGGTCGGCGTTGCCATGAGGTTGACGCCGCAGCCAGGCGGGTCATTACGCAGGCGGGCTATGGCGATGAGTTTGGTCACAATACCGGACACGCTATTGGCATTGAGGTGCATGAAAATCCCCGTTTTTCCCCCACCGACGCGACTCCTCTGGCGGCTGGCATGCTGCTCACCGTTGAGCCAGGTATTTATCTGCCGGGGCAGGGAGGCGTGCGTATTGAGGATGTGGTGCTGGTTACGCCAGACGGCGGCGAGGTGCTCTACACCATGGCGAAGACATTGTTACACACGGGAGAAGCGTAATGGACTTATCGCTACTGAAGGCGCTGAGTGAGGCGGACGCGATCGCCTCTTCAGAACAGGAAGTGCGTCAGATCCTGCTTGAAGAGGCGGATCGTCTACATAAAAAGGTGCGCTTTGACGGCCTGGGATCGGTGCTGATCCGTCTGAATGAATCAACCGGTCCGAAGGTAATGATCTGCGCGCATATGGATGAAGTGGGATTTATCGTGCGCAGTATTTCCAGCGAAGGAGCGATCGATGTATTGCCGGTGGGAAATGTGCGTATGGCGGCCAGGCAATTGCAGCCAGTGCGGATCACCACCCGTGAAGAGAGCAAAATTCCCGGTCTGCTCGACGGAGTGCGCAGCGGTAATGACATCAGTGCGCTGCAGGTGGACATTGGCGCGCGGTCTTATGACGAGGTACTTCAGGCCGGCGTACGCCCTGGCGATCGCGTCACCTTTGACACGACGTTTCAGGTTTTGCCGCACCAGCGAGTCATGGGCAAAGCCTTTGATGATCGACTTGGATGTTATTTGCTGGTGGCGCTGCTGCGCGAATGGCATAACGCCATTCTCCCATGCGAGGTCTGGCTGGTGGCCAGTTCCAGTGAAGAAGTGGGACTGCGCGGAGGACAAACGGCAGCACGCGCGGTCGCCCCGGATGTGGCGATCGTGCTGGATACCGCCTGCTGGGCTAAAAACTTTGATCATGGTGCGGCCAACCATCGGCAGATTGGTAATGGCCCGATGCTGGTGTTAAGCGATAAATCGCTGATTGCCTCGCCAAAGCTGACGGCGTGGGTTGAAAGCGTGGCCACCGATGCGGGTATTACCCTGCAGTTTGACATGTTCAGTAACGGCGGCACTGACGGCGGGGCGGTGCACGTAAGCGGCACGGGGATCCCCACGGTTGTCATGGGGCCAGCTACGCGGCATGGACACTGCGCGGCGTCGATTGCCGACTGCCGTGACATCATCCAGACGCAGCAGTTGTTGTCGGCTCTTCTTTCACATCTTACGTGCGAAACCGTGGTTCATCTGACGGATTTCAGGTGCTGATTTCGCGCTAATCAGGAGTTGTTATGCTAACGATTCAATTTCTTTGCCCGCTACCCAATGGCCTGCATGCGCGTCCGGCGTGGGAGCTGAAAGAGCAGTGCAGCCAGTGGCAAAGTGAGGTGATATTTCTTAACCATCGCCAGAATGCCAGGGCAGATGCGAAAAGCTCGCTGGCGCTGATTGGCACCGGGACGCTGTTTAATGACAGTTGTAGCTTAACCATCACCGGTCGCGATGAAGAACAGGCCCGACGAGCGCTAGAGGAGTACCTCCTGCACCGGTTTATTGACAGCGACAGCGTTCAGCCGACGCCGGCGGAACTGGCGGCGCATCCGTTGCCGCGTTCGCTGATTCGCCTCAACCCAGACCTTCTTTATGGCACCGTGCTGGCAGGAGGCGTGGGGGCAGGTTCGCTCACGCTTTGGCAGAGCGATAATCTGGAAAGCTATCGCGCGATTGCGCCGAGTGCGGAAGACAATACCCGGCTGGAGCATAGTCTGGCGACGCTTGCCGAACAGCTCAATCAGCAACTGCGCGAGCGTGAGGGTGAGAGTAAAACCATCCTCAGCGCCCATCTGTCTCTGATTCAGGACGACGAGTTTGCCGGGAATATTCGTCGCTTAATGCTGGAGCAGCATCTGGGGTTAGGGGCGGCGATTATCGCCAATATGGAGCAGGTGTGCGACAAGCTGTCGGCCTCCGGTAGCGATTACCTGCGCGAGCGCGTTAGCGATATCCGTGATATCAGCGAACAGCTGCTGCACATCACCTGGCCTGAAAGACGTCCGCGCAATGCGCTGGTGCTGAATAAGCCGACGATTCTGGTCGCTGAGGATTTGACGCCCAGCCAGTTTTTAAGCCTCAATTTGCAGCATCTGTCAGGCATGATCCTGGAGAAAACAGGGCGCACATCGCACACCCTAATCCTTGCTCGCGCGTCGGCTATTCCGGTGCTTAGCGGCTTGCCGCTGGAGGCCATTAGCCGCTATGCAGGCCAGCATGCGGTACTGGATGCCCGCTGTGGGGTTCTGGCCATCAATCCAGACGATGCGGTTCGCGGTTATTACGCGATTGCGCAGAAGCTGGCCGATGAATGCCAGCGGCGGCAGGCGCTGGATGCCGCCCAGCCCGCGCTGACCAAAGATAATCAGCGTATTGACGTTGCAGCGAATATCGGTACCGCGCTGGAAGCGCCGGGGGCGTTTGCCAATGGCGCGGAAGGGATTGGGCTGTTTCGTACTGAAATGCTGTTTATGGACCGCGACAGCGCTCCCGACGAGCAGGAACAGTTTGAAGCCTACCAGCAGGTCTTATTGGCCGCGGGCGACAAGCCGGTTATCTTTCGCACCATGGATATTGGGGGGGATAAAAATATCCGTTACCTCAATATTCCGCAGGAAGATAATCCGTTCCTGGGCTACCGCGCGGTGCGAATTTATCCAGAGTTTGCCGGACTGTTTCGCACGCAGCTGCGCGCCATCTTACGTGCGGCAACCTTCGGCAATGCGCAGCTGATGATCCCAATGGTGCACAGCCTTGACCAGATTTTGTGGGTAAAAAGCGAACTGCAAAAAGCGCTGGTGGCACTGAAAGCCGACGGTTTACGCCATGCTCCGACAATTTCATTGGGGATTATGGTTGAAGTGCCGTCGGTGTGTTACATCATCGACCATTTCTGCGATGAGGTGGATTTCTTCAGTATTGGTTCAAACGACATGACCCAGTACCTGTACGCCGTCGATCGTAATAACCCGCGCGTTTCGCCGTTGTACAACCCGATTACACCGTCGTTCCTGCGAATGTTGCAGCAGATTGTCCGCGTGGCGCACGAACGCGGTAAATGGGTGGGCATTTGCGGCGAACTGGGGGGCGAAGGACGCTATTTACCGCTGCTACTGGGCTTAGGACTCGACGAGCTGAGCATGAGCAGTCCACGTATTCCGGCGGTGAAAAGTCAGCTTCGTCAACTGGAGGGCCAGGCATGCCGTGAACTCGCCATACGGGCCTGTGAGTGCCGTAGCGCTCAAGAGATAGAAGATCTGCTCAACCAGTTTGCACCGCAGAAAGACGTGCGTCCGCTGCTGGCGCGGGAGAACATCTTTGTTGGTGAATCTCTGAGTAACAAAGAGCAGGTGATTCAGTTTCTGTGCGGCAATCTTGGTGTTAATGGGCGAACTGAACATCCGTTTGAGCTGGAGGAAGATATCTGGCAGCGCGAAGAGATAGTCACCACTGCTGTCGGTTTTGGTGTGGCTATTCCGCACACTAAGTCCCAGTGGATCCGCCATTCCAGCATCAGTATTGCCCGGCTTGCTCATCCCGTTGACTGGCAGTCAGAGATGGGCGAAGTGGAACTGGTTATCATGCTGACGCTGGGGGCTGATGAAGGCATTAACCACGTGAAGGTCTTCTCGCAGCTGGCGCGTAAGCTGGTGAACAAGCCGTTCCGCCAGTCGTTGTTTGCCGCTGAAAATGCCGACAGTATTCTCGCGTTGCTGGAGGCGGAACTGACGTTTTAAGCTTCATTGAAAGAGTGCTCTCCAGCCTGCGACGATCTGGTTGCAGGCTGGATGAACGCGACCGGAAAGCGACATCATCACTGTGGCGCGTTTGGCACCGGCAGTTTCCCGGCTCTTAAGAGCGTCATTTCTTGCTTACAGAGCAGAACCACCGCCTGGCGAGCTTTAACACGGCGGGAGGTAAGGGCTCTTTTCACGGTCTGACGATCCGCACCTGATTCCAGCATCTGAAAACACATCAGGGAGAGTGCACGTCTGTTTTTCATCGCATATTCACTTTATTGAGTAAGCCTGCAGGGGGAGCTACATGCCGTTATTTTACAACGATGCAAATGGATATTACTAACCTGTTGGTGTTGTCTCACTTAACGTGCTGACTGAAAACGTACGCTGTACTCTCCCGGCGTCAGGCCAAACTGACGCCGGAACAGGCGGCAGAAATAATTACTGTCCTGATACCCGCACCGCTGTGCGACTTCGCTAATCGACAGATGGTATTTCTGTAAGATGATGCGCGCCTTCGCCATTCTGACCCACCGCAGGTACTCGACGAACCCCATGGTGCCGTGCTGGGCAAACACTTTTGACAGGTGGTTGGGCGTGATATTAAAAAACTGCGCTACGCTTTCCCGGGTCAGCGGTTGGGCATAGTTATCCTGCACCCAGTTACACATACTGTGATAGAGAAATTCAGCGCGCGGACGCTCTGTGTCAGGGCGGGTATTCACCACGCTACGACACAGATGCAGCAGGCTAAGCACCAGCGGCTGAATAATATCCTGGGCCTGAGAAGAGCGGCTTAAATGGGTTAATGCGGTGAGCATCGCCTCGCCTTCGCCGCGCTGCGGATGTGGTAACTCAATACGGCGGATCGGACGTAACAGCGATGCCGTTCGATTATCGTAAAAAGAGAGCCCCAGCCAGGCCGGAGAAAACACCAGACTCAGTAGCATCACGGGCTTATCGCTACCGGGCAAATTCGCCGCTTTCGCCGGGATAAACAGCATGTCGCCTTCAGGTAGACTATGCTGCTGTTTTTCCAGTTGATTACTGTATTCGCCACGCAGCACGATATCGAGGCGCGGAAGGTCAATACACAAACTGCCGGACGGAAACGTGGTGGGCTGGGTCGCGAACCACACGCGGCCAAGACGCTGCGGGTTCAATACCAGGCCGCTGAACAGATCGGCGAAAAACTGTTGGTCTGCGGGGAGGCCTGGCTCTTTCATCACTCTTTCTCTGCGCTATAAGTGCATTAACTGCCTGAACTCTTTCACTTTACTCCGACTCACCGGGATTTCAAATTCCAGATCTTTTAAGCGCAAAATGTAGGTGTTGTTAAACCAGGGTTCGATCTCGCGGATTTTATTCAGATTCACACAGAACGAGCGGTGGCAGCGGAAGAAATGCGAAGCAGGCAATTTGCTGCAAAATTCAGTGATGTTCATCGGCATCACGTACGATTCGCGCCGGGTGTAGACAAACGTCATCTTTTCATGGGCTTCTGCGTAGTAGATGTCGTTGATCGGGGTCACGATGATCCGCTCATCTTTGATCAGATTGATTGTATCGTTTTCGCGGGTCACCGGACTGGCAGGCGAAATTCCCGTTTGCTGTTGCTGCCAGGCTGCTTCCAGCTTTTGCAGCATGCCGACGATGCGTGATTCCTGATACGGCTTCAGGATGTAGTCAAAGGCCTCCAGTTCAAAGGCTTCAACAGCGTGCTCTTTCCACGCGGTAATAAAGACAATAAAGGGCTTGTGCGCGAACTGGCTGATGTTTTGCGCCAACAGGACGCCATCCAGCGAGGGAATATTGATATCCAGAAAAATGGCGTCAACGCGGTTGTGCTGGAGGTATTTCAGCACGTCCAGACCGTCGTCAAATGTGCCGACAATCTCCATCTGGCTGTGCTCTTTTATCAGCCAGCTAAGTTCCTGTTGGGCCAGGAATTCATCTTCAACAATGATGACTTTCACGACTTCACTCCTGGTTAAAGCAACAATGTGGCCGGTGCGGCTGCGGGCGAGTGCTGATTAGGCACATAAAAGGCAATCTCAGTGCCTGGCTCCAGACGGCGGATATGGAGGCCCTCGCCGTAGAGCAGCTTAACGCGATGATGCACATTTAACAGACCAATTTTATTGCCCGGCATTTCATTGGATTCGACCCGTTCAATCACTTTTGGATCGATACCGTGGCCCGTATCCCGCACGGCAATCCGTACCCGATTACCGCACTCCGCAACGCTGATGGTGACCACCCCTTTTCCTTTGCAGGGCTGAATCCCATGGACGATAGCGTTCTCTACCAGCGGCTGAATCAGTAGGCTGGGAATATAACAGCTTACCTCTTCATCGATATCATAAATAACCGTCAGCTTGTCGCCAAAACGGGCCTGTTCGATGGCGATGTAATCCTTGATTTGATACAGCTCTTTTTTGATGTCGATCTGCTCATCGTCTTTTAATTCAATATTATAGCGAAGATAGCGCGATAAATTAAAAATCAGCTGGCGCGCTGTGTCTGGATTGAGCCGCACCGACGATGAAATTGCGTTCAGGGCGTTAAACAGGAAATGGGGATTTATTTTACTTTGTAGCGCACGCAGCTCTGCCTTATTTGCCATTTCGCGTAGCTGCTCCGCCCGGGAGACTTCCAACTGAGTCGAGATAATTTGCGACAGGCCGATGGCCATTTCTTGTAGCGAGGAGGTTATCTGGTGGGCGTGACAGTAGTAGATTTTTAGCGTACCGGTGACAACACCTTTCTCCCAAAGCGGAATCACCAGCATGGAGTGTATTTCCGGCGTACGGTGCGCTTCATCATTGTTTTTAATGATGATTTTTCCGTAATTGATCGCCTGTTGCGTAGTCGGACTGACGAAATCATCATTATCGCGGTAGTTAAGTTCACCCACGCCAACGTAGGCCTGCACGTGCTGGGTGTTGGTAATAGCGACGGCATCAGCATGGATATCATGGCGAATAATTTCGCACACCTGGCGAAGCGATTCGCTATTGACCTGGCGAAAAAGCGGCAGAGTTTTGTTGGCGATATCCAGAGCCAGCTTAGCCTGCTTCGCGGCGCTGGCTTCTTTCTCGCCTTCCACGCTTTGCACCAGCATGACGATAAAACCAATGCAGACACTACCAAGAATCATTGGGATGCCGATCTTCGAGACGATATCCAGCCCCAGTTCGGTGGTGGGCGCCCAGGCGACGACGAGGATCATGGTCAGAGATTCGCACAGCATTCCGCCTAAAATACCCGCACGCCAGTGCTGCGCTTTGGGGATCCTACGGTTGATCCAGCCGGCAATGCAGCCTGCCAGAATGCTGGTGATAAAGCAGGGCAGGGCGGTTACGCCGCCGATGTCGATCAGGTAGCGGTGGGTGCCCGCGATCAGGCCTGTAATGATACCGACCCAGGGACCGAACAGAATTCCCCCTGACATGACGGCGATAATACGTACGTTAACCAGTGAGCCTTCAACCGGTACGCCGGACCAGGTACTGAACAGGGCAAACATTGAGAAAATCGCGGTAACGGCGAGCAGCTCTTTCGGGGAGTGGGCTGACTTGTGCAACAGTTCGCGAAACAGGCGGATACGAATCAGGAAAAACAGACAGAACAGCATCAGCGCTGCCCGGTCGAATACCGCCAGCAGCATATTGAATATTTCGTGCACGGGTGACTCTTGCGCAAGGGTTAAACCTCTATGATAGGTAACCTGAGGCTGGATGACCAGCACACCCGCAGCCTGTAGCTAATGGGGAAAAACCTTAATATTAAAAGGGGATTGTTGCATGATTGTTGTATTTACAATGCCTGTCCTGTCAACGGAACGCACAAAGTAATATGTTTAACAATAAAATGTTAAATAGTGGTAATTTTAAGCGGAGTGTGAAAAATTTTATTTCCTCATTTTTTCTGGCTATTCCTCTTTTATCTCAATAAAAAATATTTTGTTTTGCCTCTCGACAGAAGGAAATTATTCAGGCTATTTTCTAAACGTGCCACCATCGTGGCAGCGTCGCTCGGACGGTCCGGGCGCTAACGTTAATCTGAGGATATTATGGCTGACTCCCGCCCTGAACGTCGCTTTACGCGTATTGATCGCCTTCCCCCTTACGTTTTTAACATTACTGCTGAACTGAAGATGGCTGCGCGTCGGCGCGGCGAAGATATTATCGATTTCAGCATGGGGAACCCGGATGGGGCCACGCCTCCTCACATCGTCGAAAAACTCTGTACCGTGGCGCAGCGCCCGGATACGCACGGTTACTCAACCTCGCGCGGCATTCCGCGTCTGCGTCGGGCGATTTCCCGTTGGTACCAGGAACGCTATGACGTTGAGATCGATCCGGAATCCGAAGCGATTGTGACGATTGGCTCGAAAGAAGGATTGGCGCACCTGATGCTGGCCACGCTGGATCACGGCGATACGGTCCTCGTACCGAACCCGAGTTATCCGATCCATATTTATGGCGCGGTGATTGCCGGCGCGCAGGTACGCTCAGTGCCGCTGGTCGAAGGCGTCGATTTCTTTAATGAGCTGGAGCGCGCGATTCGCGAAAGCTACCCGAAACCGAAGATGATGATCTTAGGTTTTCCTTCCAACCCGACTGCGCAGTGCGTCGAGCTGGAGTTCTTCGAAAAAGTTGTGGCCCTGGCTAAACGCTATGACGTGCTGGTGGTTCATGACCTGGCCTATGCCGATATCGTCTACGATGGCTGGAAAGCGCCGTCGATTATGGAGGTACCGGGCGCTCGTGATGTCGCGGTGGAGTTTTTCACCCTATCGAAAAGCTACAACATGGCGGGCTGGCGTATCGGTTTTATGGTAGGTAACAAAACGCTGGTGAACGCGCTGGCTCGAATTAAGAGCTATCACGATTACGGAACCTTTACTCCGTTGCAGGTTGCAGCAATCGCCGCGCTGGAAGGCGATCAGCAGTGCGTGCGGGATATTGCTGAGCAATATAAACGTCGTCGAGATGTGCTGGTTAAGGGGCTGCATGAAGCCGGGTGGATGGTCGAGATGCCCAAGGCCTCGATGTACGTTTGGGCGAAAATCCCAGAGCAATACGCCGCGATGGGCTCACTTGAATTTGCCAAGAAACTGCTGAACGAGGCGAAGGTATGCGTTTCGCCGGGGATTGGTTTTGGTGATTATGGTGATACGCACGTGCGCTTTGCGTTAATTGAAAACCGCGACCGTACCCGCCAGGCGATCCGTGGCATCAAAGCAATGTTCCGCGCCGATGGCTTACTGCCTGCCAGTGCAAAATCGGCCACTGAAAGTACCGACTAACAACACGTTTCCCCAAAAGCAAACAGGAGCCATCAGGCTCCTGTTTTTTTTGCTGCGTCTTTTAATTTAGATCATCAGGGCGAAAGTACCGGCCCAAACGATGACCATAAAAGAAATGCCCATAAAGAAATATTTCACTTTTCATCTCTCCGCGTACCTGAGGTACGTCTAAATGAACATATGCTAACCTGACAGAGAGCTGATGCACGCGTAAACGAAATGGAGAATTCCCTTCGTTTGCTTGTCTGCATCACCTCAGAATTCTGAGCTTTTATGCTCCAGACGGCGCTAATGTACGCCTAAAAATGAGGTGAGACAAGAGGCATTTTTTTATTTAATTTTAATAACTTACAAGTGTCGTGATTCGGCGACAGTTTAATTTCTGTCGGTAATAAATTGCTATTGAGCGACGAAATGTTTACTCGGAGAATTCTCATATCTCCATGATGTTAATGCGGTTAATTTTTCGCGGAATGAGATTATGAAAAGGTTAAAAATGACCAGATTAATGATGTTAGCACTCGTTCTTACGCCAGTGACGTCGATGGCGGCCTCGCCGATGGCATTCAATTTCAGCTGCGCAAGTATTGGTGGTGTGAATAGTGATGGTAAAGGCAATATCTGGATTGATGGCACTAAGGCGACGGTAAAGGCCTTCAATGAAAATTACTGGGAAGCAAAAAGCGGTAACAATACCGTGTCTATCTCCCGTAAAGATGACGGGAATCCGGACGTTTCCTGGACCGGGCCTAATCGTAAGCACGGGATTTGCCTGCCTGAAGACAATATCGACTTTTCAGGGGCAAAGAAATCGACCAGCAACGGGCCTTCTTTTTCCTGTTCTGCGGTAGCAAAGGGCAGTATCGAAGAGGTTATCTGTCATAGTCCTTCGCTCTCAGCCATGGATTTGGCATTGTACGGGGCCTACAAGCAGGCGCTGGTGAAATCGAGTAATAACCCGACGCTTAAAGCAGAGCAACGCGGCTGGGTGAAAGGGCGTAACGAATGCTGGAAAGAGCAGGATAAGCCAGCGTGTATAGCCCGTAACTACAATGAGCGAATGGCTGAATTACAGAACAAGTGGGGCGTGAAGTAATTCAGGCGCAGAAAAAAAGAAAGGCCTTTCGGCCTTTCTTTTTAGATATATAACGAGGCTTCACCCATCGGGCGAGTTTTGAAGCGACGGTGGATCCAGAGATACTGCTCGGGCGCGCGCATGATCTCTTTTTCGATAATTTTGTTCATATACGCCGCTGCCTGGCTTTCATCTGTTGGATAACCTTCCATTTCTGGCGTGATGAACAGGCGGTAACCGGAGTTATCTGCTTTTCTCACCATGGTTACGGTCAGCATCGCTGCGCCCGATAACCGTGACAGCACGTAAGTACCGTTGGTGGTCGCGACGTTTTTGACTGCGAAGAAGGGGGCGAATGAACTCCCTTTACGACCGTAGTCCTGATCGGGGGCAAACCATACCGCTTCCCCTTTTTTCAGGGCGCCGACAATACCGCGCAGATTATTTCTGCCGATCATGGCCTTGTTGGAGCGCATACGACCGCGGGTTTGGATCCACTCCATCAACTTATTGTTGTGCGGGCGATAGGTTGCCATCATCGGTTGGCAAAGTCCCATTACGCGACCACCCAATTCGAGTGACATAAAGTGTACGCCTACCACCATCACGCCACGGTTTTGCATCTGTGCGCGTTTCAGGTTGTCCAGCCCTTCTACATCAAACCATTTGCGTACCCGGCGATCCGGCCAGAACCAGGCCATACCCGTTTCAAGCAGCGCCATGCCGAGTGAACGGAAGTTCTCATCGACCAGTTTGTCTCTTTCTTCTTGCGACAGATTTGGGAAACAGAGTTCGAGATTTTTATGAGCAATAGATTCACGGCGCTTTAAAAATGGACGAGCCAGCGTTCCTGTACGGGTACCAAGAAAACACAATACCGGATAGGGAAGTTGTACCAGTAACCAGAGCACACCGACGCCAAACCATGTGAGCCAGTAGCGCGGATGCAAAAACGCGCGTGAAAATTTACATTGGGGGAACATAATCACCTGTTGTTGATACGAAATAGGTGTATCGCGAAGATTCTTTAGTCTGCCGCTTTACAGTCTGTACTGATCGTTAGGCCGCCATGAACGACATTGGTTCCTGTAAAGAGTGTAAAACTGAGTCAGGACAAAACCAGGAAGGGGCATGAATGATCGGACGCTCAATGTACACCCGAATATTAATGTCAGCCAGAAATAATTACTCAAGATGCGTAAATGTTTTTACGGCGATTAAGGTCAAAAATGAGTCGATATATAATGCGTTGTTTTTATGACGATTAAATAAACGGCAGTCGAATAAATTATTAGTCAGCGATTGAGTGATTATTGTAACGAAAATGTTGCTTAAATTGCGAACTATTGGGAATTGTCTTAGAATATAAACTCAAGGGAGTGTAAGGACTTACGTAAATTTTTACGGCAAACAGGAGGTATCGCTATGTTCTATTTTTGGATCTTTCTCGCGTTGAGCATTCTGAGCGTCAGTTGCTATATCTGGCAGGTTATGGGGACTGCGGCGTCAATAAGTGCTTTTATCGGCATGGCCATACTCACGGCATTAATTTACGTTTTTACTATGCAGTTGACCAATGGTAACGAGATGGTTACCGGATTATTCCTTTTTCTTGCCCCAGCATGCGGTTTGATCATCCGCTTTATGGTAGGTTACGGTAAGCAATAAATTATCACGTTGAGCTATTTATTCTTTATCTGAATGTATTGAAGTGCCAGCATCGCTGGCACTTTTTGCGAGACTCAAATCGGTTACCGGGCATCAGCCAACTGGAGTGACGCTTCCTCTTGCTGAGCGTTTTTCCGTTGTTGTTCGAGTTCCAGCGCGCCGCGATGGGAGAGGTAGCAGAACAGGATGCAGCAGACAATCCCGCCCATCAACAGATAGAAGCCGCCATGCCATCCCATTTTATCGACCATCACGCCAAACAGGCTGGTTCCCAGCGATGCGCCAAAAATGTAGCTCATGAATCCGCGTAACCCTACCGCAGAACCTACTGCGAAGCTGGGGACGATTTCCATGGTCTGAACGGAGGCCAGGAACTGCGGAACATAAATCAGGCAACCCACAATGGCGGCAAAAATAGTGACCATCAGCAGCGATTCACTTTTCCAGTAACCGATCAGGCAGACGAAAATCAGCGCCATACAGATCATGGCCAGCGGCATGCGACGGCCTTTAAACAGTTTATCGGTGAGCCAACCCGCCAGTAATGTGGAAGGAATTGCCGCCCATTCGAAAAACAGAAAAGCTATGCTCATTTGCTCTTTCGAGAAATGTTTTTCGGTTAATAAATAAATTGGCAGCCAGCTAATCATACCAAAACGCACCATATAGACAAAGACGTCTACCAGTGAAACATACCAGGCATTCTTATTACGTAATACATAGGTGCAGAAGATCTGGAAGGCACTCATATTTTCTGGCGCCTGGACAGCGTGTCGGGAATTTAATACGACTTTTTCTTCCGGCATCATTTGTTCCAGAGCCGGCAAACCCTCCTGGCGTGGTGAACCTTTCCCCAGCATCAGCACAATAAAAGCAAACAGTACGGCAACACAGGCCGGAACAATATAGCTGGCGCTTTGCCAGTGTTCGCTCCCCAAAATGGCAAACGCGGCGCCAACAATCGGGGCGACAATACCACCGCCAACGTTGTGTGAGATATTCCAGAATGCGCCAACGCGTCCACGTTCTTTACGTGGAAACCAGTTAGCGATGGTAATAAATGAAGGGCCAACGCCCATCCCCTGAAACAAACCGTTGAAAACGACCAGCGCGGCAAATATCCAGAATCCGGTACTGAACCCCAGGCCTACGTTGACGATAGCGCACAGGATCAGGCCGCATGCCATGAAGACTTTCGGGCTGGCTTTGTCTGCCAGACTGCTCATAATGCCTTTACTGATCCCATAGGCAATAAGCATGCAGCTGCTGAGTAAACCAATCTGTGTAGCGCTGAGATCCAGATGCTCCTTCAGGTATGGAGTCGAAAGCGTGAAGTTATTGCGCACAATATAGTACGCAAGATAGCCAAGAAATACGCTGAGTAATGCCTGAATGCGGTATCGGCCATAAGTTGCCTGGACTTTCTCCGCCGGGACTTTATTCGCCGCTGGTCCTGCCTTAAATATTGATAACATATCATCACCTAATTTTTTATTGATGTGAATATCAGGATTTTTCGCAGTGAAGAGTGAAATAGACGGCAAAGAAACTCAAGTTGATGAAATGTGTCACTATTGACTCAATTCTCGGGCGGCGTGGCAGATTTTGACTCTTTTTTAATAATGGATTTTCAATTCTATTCTTTCACGGGCATTTTTATCATCGGCGTGTGCGGGTATTAACAAATTCAGGCTGCATTTTCGGGTATTCTTTACTGATGTCGTCACTTTCCGTTTGGTTATTCTACGAATAACCTTATTCTTCCCCCCAGCGGTGATAAACGGGTAAGTTTTGTCTCAATATTATTTTTTGTACATGTTGGTATTTATGAACGGGATCACAAACAGACTGTTGGGCCGGGGGCGTTTTTGGGCATTCTTGCTCTGTTTTATGTCGCTGTCGGCGAGCTGCCAGGTCCTGGGTAAAGAGCTGGTGATGGCGACCACCTTTTCCCCAGGGGCCACGGCCTGGATTATCCAGCGCTGGCAGACGGAGCCAGGGTCAGTGATGATTCGCACGTTAAACCGGACCAGCGGTTCGCTGGAACAGTTGCTGGATACTGCGAATGCAGAAAACGTCGATCTGATTTTGACCTCATCACCCATGCTGTTGCAGCATCTTCAGGAGCATCAGAAGCTGGCTCCTTTCGATAATGCGCTGCCAGAAAGCCAGCGGCTGGTGCCAGACTCGATTCGCTCGACCTCCGTGGCAGTGGCGATATCAGGGTTTGGCCTGTTGATTAATCGTTCTGCGCTGGCAGCGCGGCATCTTCCGCCGCCTGCCGACTGGGGGGATTTAACGCAGCCTAAATATCAGAACGCGCTGTTGATGAGTAGCCCGTCGCGTTCCGATACCAACCACCTGATGGTTGAGTCGCTGCTGCAACAGAAAGGGTGGGAAGAGGGCTGGGCGACGCTGTTGGCCAGCGCCGGTAACCTGGTAACGATTTCATCACGCAGTTTTGGCGTGGCCGACAAAATTAAGAGCGGTCTGGGCGTGGCGGGGCCGGTCATTGATAACTATGCCAACCTGTTGCTTAACGATCCGCACCTTACTTTTACCTATTTCCCTCGCTCGGCGGTGTCACCCACCTATGTTGCCGTACTCAAGAATAGCCAGCACCCCAACGAAGCGCGTCGCTTTATCCGCTATCTGTTAAGCCCGGAAGGACAGCGGATCCTTGCGGATGCGAACACGGGGAAATATCCGGTCACGCAGCTCGCGCCTGATAACCCACGCGCCGCTCAGCAGGCTATTTTGATGAGCCAGCCCGCGCTTAATTATCGGCTGATCCTTAAGCGGCAACAGTTGGTGCAGCGGATGTTTGATACCGCCATCAGTTTTCGACTCGCGCAGCTGAAAGATGCCTGGCGGGCGCTATACAGTGCGGAAGCGCGCCTGAAACGCCCGCTACCCGAAATCAGAGCATTACTGACCAGCGTCCCGATAGACGCCAGAAGTAGTGAAGATGAGGCCTGGCTTGCGCAATTTGAGAATAAAAGCGTAGCCGAACAGCAGATGATGGAGTGGCAGCTCTGGTTTCTTAAAAATCAGCGTCAGGCGATATCCAAACTGGAAGAGTTAAAATGAAAGGTGGTTCGATACTGCAACGCCTGCGCCAGCTCAGCATCAGCAGCAGCCTGCGGGGAGCGTTTCTGACGGGCGCATTACTGACGTTGAGCGTAAGCTGCGTCAGTTTGTACTCCTGGCATGAGCAGAGCTCGCAGATACGCTATTCACTTGATGATTACTTCCCGCGCGTACATTCCGCTTTTTTGATAGAAGGAAATCTCAACCTGGTTGTGGATCAGCTTAATGAATTCCTGTTGGCCCCCAACACCACGGTAAGGCTGCAACTACGCAATCAGATTATTTCTCATCTGGACAAAATTGAGGTGCTGAGCCGGGGATTACAATCGGCAGAACAGCAGCAGTTGGCGGTGATTTTGCAAGACAGCCGGGCGCTGATGGCGGAGCTGGACCGGGTGCTCTACAACATGTTCCTCGTGCGCGAAAAGGTGAGTGAACTCTCCGCGCGCATCGACTGGCTACATGATGATTTTACAACCGAGCTGAATTCGCTGGTGCAGGATTTTACCTGGCAGCAGGGGACGTTGCTGGATCAAATTGAGGCCAAAAACGGCGATGCAGCGCAGTATCTCAAACGTGCCAGAGAGGTACAAAACGAGCAGCAGCAGGTTTACACCCTGGCAAGAATTGAAAATCAGATCGTGGATGATTTACGCGACAGGCTCAATGAACTGAAGTCGGGTAGCGACGACGGAATGCTGGTGGAGAATCATATCCGCTATCTGGAGAACCTGAAGAAAACGGCGGATGAAAATATCCGTACCCTCGATGACTGGCCCAGTACTATCACCCTGCGGCAAACCATTGATGAGTTACTGGAAATCGGGATGATGAAAAATAAAATGCCCGATACCATGCGCGATTATGTCGCCGCGCAAAAAGCGCTCGTTGATGCTAACCATGCCAGAGAGGCAACGCTCGGGCGCTTTCGAACACTGCTTGAGGCGCAGTTGGGGAGTAGCCATCAGCAAATGCAGATGTTTAACCAGCGGCTGGAACAAATTGTTCGCGTCAGCGGTGGACTTATTCTGCTGGCGACGCTGCTGGCGCTACTTCTCGCCTGGGGGCTCAACCATTACTTTATTCGTTCGCGTCTGGTGAAGCGTTTTACCGCACTCAACCAGGCCGTGGTGCAAATTGGTCTTGGCAGAACGGATGCCACCATCCCGGTTTATGGGCGCGATGAGCTCGGGCGCATCGCAGGATTGCTGCGCCATACTCTGGGCCAGTTGAGTGCGCAAAAAAATCAGCTGGAGCAGGAAGTGACAGAGCGCAAGGAGATAGAATCCGATCTCCGGGCAACGCAGGATGAACTGATCCAGACGGCAAAACTGGCAGTGGTTGGACAGACCATGACCACGCTGGCGCACGAGATTAACCAACCGCTGAATGCGCTGTCGATGTACCTGTTTACGGCGGGAAGGGCAATTGAACAAGGACAATCCGCTCAGGCCAGAAGTACGTTAACCAAAGCGGAGGGGCTGATTATCCGTATTGATGCCATTATCCGTTCGCTGCGTCAGTTTGCACGTCGGGCCGAGCCGGGCGCGCCTTTGCATCCGGTCGATCTGCGACAAACATTCAGCGCCGCCTGGGAACTGTTGGCCATGCGGCATAAGCCTCAGCAGGGTACGCTGACGCTTCCAGCCCAGAGTGTATGGGTGACAGGTGATGAAGTGCGTATTCAGCAGGTGCTGGTAAACGTACTGGCAAATGCGCTGGATGCCAGTCCGACTGGCGCGCAAATAGAGGTTCACTGGCAGGCTGAGGGCAGCCGATTGTGCGTCTTTGTCTGCGATAACGGCCCCGGCTGGCCTGAGGCGTTATTGCCATCACTATTAAAGCCGTTTACCACCAGTAAGGATGTGGGGCTCGGTATTGGCTTATCGATTTGTGTATCGTTAATGGGGCAAATGAACGGCGAACTGCGCCTGGCGTCGACACCGGGGCGTAATGCCTGCGTCGTTCTGCAATTTAATCTGACGGATGTAAACGATGTTGTGTGATGACTATTCTGTTCTGCTGATTGATGATGATGCCGATGTTCTCGACGCTTACACTCTGTTGCTTGAACAAGAGGGGTACCGTGTCTACGCATGCAATAACCCTTTTGATGCCCGAAACTGGCTGCAGGCCGACTGGCCGGGGATTGTTCTGAGCGATGTGTGTATGCCTGGCTGCAATGGAATAGACCTGATGACGTTGTTTCATCAGGATGATAATCAGCTACCTATCCTGCTAATCACCGGGCATGGCGATGTCCCGATGGCGGTGGAGGCAGTAAAGAAAGGTGCATGGGACTTTCTGCAAAAACCGGTCGACCCCGGCAAACTGCTGTCGCTGGTAGAGGATGCTCTGCGTCAGAGACAATCTGTGATTGCCCGTCGCCATTATTGCCAGCAAAAGCTTCAGGTTGAACTGCTCGGCTACAGTGACTGGGTCAATCAGTATCGTCAACGTCTGCAACACCTGGCGGAAACGGATATTGCCGTCTGGTTTTATGGCGAGCCGGGGACAGGACGTATGACCGGAGCCCGGTATTTGCATCAGCTTGGGCGCAGCGCTGATGGGCCGTTTATCCGCGGTGAACTAACGCCCGGGAACGCGGGACTACTCAATGACCTTATTGCACAGGCGCAAGGAGGAACGCTGGTCCTGAGCCATATTGAGTGCCTGACACGTGAACAGCAGCACCATCTGGTGCATCTGCAAAGCCAGGAGCGGCGTCCGTTTCGTCTGATAGGCATTGGTGACACATCGTTAGTGGAACTGGCGGCAACCAACCAGATTGTGGCCGAACTCTACTACTGTTTTGCGATGACGCAAATCGGTTGTCAGCCGCTGTCACAGCGTCCGGATGATATTGAGCCGCTGTTTCGTCATTACCTGCAGAAAGCCTGTCTGCGCCTGAACCATCCCGTGCCCGAGGTTGAAGGGGAGTTACTGAAAGGCATGCGGCGTCGCGTGTGGTTAAGTAATGTTCGAGAACTGGCGAATGCCGCCGAGCTTTTTGCCGTTGGGTTACTCCCGCTGGCTGAAACCGCGAATCCGCAACTGCATCTGCCTGAACCGACACCGCTCGATCGGCGGGTTGAAGAGTACGAGCGACAGATCATTACTGAAGCGCTAAATATTCATCAGGGGCGCATTAATGAAGTGGCGGAGTATTTACAAATCCCGCGTAAAAAATTGTATTTACGCATGAGAAAATACGGGCTGAGCAAAGAACACTATAAGTTTTAGTCGACAGAATTGGGGGAGAAGGGACGTCGAGAGTATTTCGGTGGCGGCGTTGGCGTTCACCGAAATAGGCAACGGAAGTCCGGGTGATTATCTGGTTGTTTTTCTTACCACATCAAATCATCAGGGATGACAAAATCAGCATACGGATCGTCTTCGTCCTTCGCTTCCTGGCTCAGCTCGCAATTTAAAACAATATAACTTGCATCGCGCTGCGCAATCTTGTCGGCGACGACAGCCGGGATAATGGCGTATTCGCTATCGTTGCCGCTTTCAGCCGTCAGTCGGGCAATGGCCAGACGGCCCTTGATCAGCTGAGACTGAGTCACCTTATCAACATAGACTTTTTTGATCAGGTTATTATCAGTAAAGTTGTAACCAATATCGCCACGGGTAATGGTGATTTTATTCATTTCAATCAGTTGCTTGATCTGGGCTTTATATTCTTTAGACAGCGCGGCCTGTTTCTGCTGTTCGCTGAGCTGCTTGTCGCGCTCAATTTGCGCTTTTTTATTCTCTTCAACCGCTTCTCTGGCTTCGCGAGCCTGAACGCGCGATTTCTTCGCCGTTCTTTGCACTTTGGCCATTTTTTTGCTGCTGACCAGACCTGCCTTAAGCATCTGTTCTTGTAGGGTAAGTTTTGTCATCGTCGCTTCTAATCCAATAAAATCGTTGTCAGGATTATAACCTTAACGTTCGGCGGGATGCCAGAAAATGGCCGTGCCACGACGGTTATCTCCAGTAGGCGTCACTGTTCTGTGTCTTACTCCCTTTCCGAATCGTGTTGATAGTTAACCCGTTTTTTAATAAGAAATAATATGCTGAATGATTTAACTAACTTGAGAATAGATATCATAAATATAAATATTCCAGTGATTTATCCTGATTGTCATAATCAAATAGAGTTATTTTGGCAGGTATTTAATCTAAAAAACAATCAGTTGTCTCTTGATCAAATTTAAAGTGCAGCCTCATTGCGCCGATAACCATAATGAAAATATGGACAATGGAGGGAAGTGGTATGTGGTGGGTTTATCGAATGCCGATGAAAATGAAGTTAATAATCGCGCTACAACCACTATTATTGGCGTTATGTTGGTTTGCTGGTTCAGGAATATTGACGCGCATTGAGACAGAACGGCAGATGGAAAATATTGCTCAACTGACAGCGCTCGCGCGTAGTGCCGGAAATGTGGTGCATGAGCTGCAAAAAGAACGGGGAATGAGCGTCGGATTTCTGGGGGCAGAAGGGAAGACGTTCAAAGATGAGTTAACCGCACAGCGGGCTTTAACCGATCGCGAGATCGAGGTCTTTGTGCGTTCACTGTCCGATACTGCATTGCCAGAAGGGGATGCCGCCAATTCTGTCACCACGTTTAAGAATAACATTCTGTCGCTTGCCACCATCCGGGAAAACGTCACGCGATTGGGGCTTCCGGCCTCCGATGTCGTTAAGTTTTATACTAATGTCATTGCTGATGTGCTGAGTTTTGTGGGCAGGTTGGGACAGTTGACGGATTCAGGCGAGATGGCGAACGCATTCGCCGCCTACTACAACTTGCTGAATTTGAAAGAACAGGCAGGTATTGAACGCGCGCTGCTGTCAAATATCTTTTCCTCCGGTCATTTCGCCGAGGGGCAGTTACATCAACTCAGTGATGTCGTCAGTAAACAGAACGTCTGGCTGGCACAATCGTTGCGTCTGAGCCCTCCGGAACAGGCGGCCATGCTGGAAAGCCGCTTACAGTCCACAGAAGCGTCAAAAGCCCTCTCATTTCGCGAAACCGCGTTTAGTCATGCCGTGAACGGTGGATTTGATGTCGATCCTACTGTCTGGTTCAAGGTTCAAACCCAGCGTATTGAAGTGATGCGGCAGATAGAAGATGTGACGGCGAATCTTCTGTTAGCGAATGCGGAAAAACTCGCGCAGGATGCACGAAAAAACTGGCAAATATATATGATTGTCAGCTTGTTAGCGCTCCTGGCATCATTGGCGTTCGCAGGGGCAATCGCTATCAATATGCATCGTCAATTTAGTGACACGCTCCGCAAGATTGCGGGTATGAACGGCGATCTGACTCAACGACTGGCGACCCCGGGGAAAGATGAGCTTTCCTCACTTAATCGCGCCTATAACACGATGCTGGAAAGTATTCAGCATATCGTCCAGGAGATTAAACAAGGCTCCGTGGTTTTATCCGATGCCAGCAGCAGTATTACGGCGGGTAATCAGGACCTGGCCCAACGCACGGATGAACAGGCAGCATCAATAGTACAAGCGGTGGCCAGTATGGAACAGCTCTCCACGACGATTACGCAAACGGCGGACAATGCCCGCGAAGCGGAGCATCTGACAATCAGGCTGGAAAAAGAGGTCCGCCAGGCCAGTAACGTCGCCAGTGCGGCAAATCAGAGCATGGGGGATATTCGCTCTTCCAGTGAGAAAATCTCGAATATTGTGACCTCGATAGACGATATTTCGTTTCAGACTAACTTGCTGGCGCTGAATGCGGCAGTGGAAGCTGCACGGGCAGGAGAGATGGGCAGGGGGTTTGCGGTTGTGGCCAGTGAAGTGCGGAATCTTTCGCAGCGTTGTGCCAAAGAAGCTAATCAGATCCGCGAGCTGGTCGCGCAGAATATGGTAAAAATTAGTGAGGGTGTTGAGCGGGTTACGGCGTCCGCTACCGCGCTAGAAGCCGCGGCGGACAATACCACCAGCATGAAGCAATATATTGCGGATATCGCTCGTGTAGCGACGGAACAATCGCAAGGGGTAACTCAGATTAACCTGGCACTGCGACCTATGGAGCAGGTCACGCAGCAAAACGCGGCGTTGGTTTCTCAGGCCGCAAGCGACAGCCAGCGCCTGGACAATCTGTCTGTCACCATGAAGGATCTGGTCAATCGTTTTGTTGTCTGACCTGACGCCGTTTAACCGACCCGGACAACATACCGGGTCGGTTCATCCCCTGGCGGGGAAATAGTATTAACGATAAATGGCTACAACGGGTTTTCCGTCATCGCCTATGGTTCCCCGGTACATACCTTCAGAGTTGAAGGACATGGTGTAATTACCGGCTTTATCAAGCACAATTACTCCACCGCTGCCATTCAGCGCCTTAACTTCATCCAGAGCATTCTGCGCTGCGTCTTTTAAAGGGGTATTGCGGTATTTCACCTGGGCTGCAATGTTATACGCGGTCAGCGTGCGGATAAACATTTCTCCTGAGCCGGTTGCGGATACCGCCACGGTTTCATTGTCGGCATAATTTCCTGCGCCAATGATAGGTGAATCCCCCACACGTCCGTAACGTTTGTTGGTCATTCCGCCTGTAGACGTTCCGGCAGCGAGATTACCGTCTTTATCCAGAGCAACAGCGCCGACAGTGCCATATTTATAGTCATACATCATTGGATCAGCGAACAGGGCAGCGCTCTTTCCATCGTGATCAAGGAGCACTTTTTCTTTTTTGATTGCATTCTGTAATTGCTGCCAGCGAAAATCTGTTTTGAAATAAGCAGGATCAACGGTTGCGAGTCCCTGTTCTTTTGCAAAGGTATCCGCGCCTGTCGAGACCATGAGAACGTGCGGGCTTTGAGTCATAACGGCATACGCTGCATTAATTGGGTTTTTAACCGTGGTTACACCGGCAACGGCACCGGCTTTTCGAGTTTTCCCATCCATAATGGAAGCATCCAGTTCATTGCGGCCATCGTGGGTAAACACGGCACCTTTACCTGCATTGAAGAGAGGAGAATCTTCCATCACATTAATCGCTTTCTGAACGGCTTCCAGGCTGCTACCGCCTTTATTCAGAACCGCATAACCTGCATTCAGAGCTTCAGTGAGTTTTTCTGTATACTGCTTTTCCTGTTCTGGTGTGATGGTATCTTTTGTAATGGTACCGGCACCACCATGGATCACCAGCCTTATCGGCGATTGCGCGTCTCCCCATGCGGGAGCTGTCAGTAAGGTACAAAGGGTCAAAGTAGCGATACTGGTCTTGATTCTGATCATATGAATAAATTCCTTTTTTCTGAGTGATGAATCATTTCCGATAATGTTTCTCATTACCGGTATTAATCAGCCTGTTTATGGAGAACTTATTCCTGACAAACTGGCTAAAGATTAATCATGGCTATACTTCAATAATCATAATTTTGGTTAATTGATTTTAGTCAAAATATATTTTTAATGATTGATTTATCAAAAAATGAAGCGTTTCCGCAGAAGTTTCTATCATTCCACTGACCATACCTGCAGGCTTCCGGTTGCAGTCTGTCGCTGGTAAAGTGAGCAACCAATACCGAGATGTGGCCAGAAGGGAATTCCGAGTGACCGAACGTATTGATTATCAGACTGAAAAATACAGCTTTACTGAGGCGACTGAAAGTTCCCGTCTGGCTGGCCAGTGGGCTGATGTTATTGCTGAATGTCGGGAAATGAAGGCGGGTCCGCAAGAGCGTCTGCGTATTGCTTTATTGAATGTGGACTATGTGACCAGCTTTGAGCTGCCTTTCCGTTTGTTATTACTCCGTACCCCGCAACTGATTGCCAGCGTTCGTGAAGAGCTACAGCTTAGTCAGAAAAACGTAATCTTTAACGGCAAACGCTTTGGTTGTGTTTACAGCCTGAAAGCGAGTCTCGGCGGGATACCGGATGAATTTCAGTACCGCCTGTCGCATCGAATTCGACGCATTAATCGTGCAGGTTCAAGCGAAGTGCCATATCAGCAAATTGCTAAAACGGTAAAAGCACCGCGTGAGCGTCTGAAGCTGGCACTGGAATCAGGCCTTGATGTCACTGCTTTGGACGGGCTTTTCTGGTTTGGCAGCCAACGTATTGCTGCTGACGTACTGAGGCTGAGAAAATCAGGGATGCGGATAGCTACTGAGCAGACAATGGTGTCCGACAATCTTACTGCAACGGTGAGGAATGTGCCGTTTTATCGCCTGGCTCAGGGATGAACTGACAGGTAAATGAAAGGATTTAGCCGGATGCATTTAATTAAAAGTGTCCCCTGCAGGAATCGAACCTGCAACTAGCCCTTAGGAGGGGCTCGTTATATCCATTTAACTAAGGGGACGAAGCGGCACGAGTATAGCGTTTTTTACTCACAACGGTAAGCCTCAGGCCGCCCAACTGCTCAAACCGTCACCATTCAAGCCTGTTTTTTCTGGTTTTTCTGCTTTTGCTCATCCCGCCTGGCTTGTAACCTGGCTTCTTCTTTGCGTTTATTGCTCATATCATTGCGGATCTGCGCGTGGCTCATCAGCGCGAAGATAAACGTCCCGCCACAGATATTCCCGGCGAGCGTAGGGAGAGCAAAGGGCCAGAAGAAATCACTCCAGTGCAGCGTACCATTAAAGACCAAGTAGAGAATTTCCACCGAGCCGACGACGATGTGCGTGGTATCGCCCAGCGCAATCAGCCAGGTCATCAGAATAATAACCACAATCTTTGCCGCTCCGGCGGCGGGAAACATCCATACCATTGTGGCAATTAACCAGCCAGAAATGATGGCGTTGGAAAACATCTCCGTTGGCGTGTTTTTCATCACATCCATGCCGATTTTGACAAAAGCATCGCGGGTTTCTTCATCAAAAATCGGCATATGCTCAAACGCCCATGCGGCAACCCCGGTGCCAATAATATTACCTAGCAGAACCACACTCCACAGGCGCATCAGCAGGCCAAAATTGCCGAGCGTAGGGTTTTGCATTACCGGCAGGACGGCGGTGACGGTATTTTCGGTAAACAGTTGCTGGCGGGCCATAATGACAATTATAAAGCCGAAGGTATAACCGAGGTTCTCCAGCAAAAATCCTCCAGGCACACCTTCCAGTTGCACATGAAAAATTCCTTTAGCCAGTAGCGAGGCGCCCATCGAGAGTCCCGCAGCGATGGCTGACCACAGTAGCGCCATCGCGTCGCGCTCCATTTCTTTCTCCCCATCCTGGCGGATATGTTCATGGATCGCCATGGCGCGGGAGGGGAGTCTGTCCTCATCGACCTCAATCTTTTTACCCTCTAGCTTTTCGTCACTGTCGACCTGGAGTTCGTCGCTGTGCCGATCAATCTTTTCGTTCTCAATGTCATTCATAGCCGAATCCTGAATTAGCACGTATTGCTAAAGCGTAGCGGCTTTTGTCCGAAAATCAGCGGGAGAAAGTCTGAGATAGCAAAAATGGTAACGTTAGTTTTTATTGGGGTAGCTAGAATAGAGCCGCCGCGGAGTGCGCATTACCAGGCTATGATCAAATCAGTAACACAGGGTATATAGACATCATTTGACGTGCTGTTACAATCGCTCACATCTAAACAGGCGGATACGTCATCGTTCCGTCATGGATGGCAATCAGCGATAGCCATAATACACAGGGAGACACTTATGAAGCTTCGCCTGTCGGCGCTTGCGCTGGGAACCACACTTTTGGTGGGGTGTGCGAGCTCTGGTACTGAACAGCAGGGGCGTTCGGACCCATTTGAAGGGTTCAACCGCACCATGTACAACTTCAACTTTAATGTTTTAGATCCATACGTTGTTCGACCGGTGGCAGTTGCCTGGCGTGATTATGTCCCGCAGCCGGCGCGTAACGGTTTGAGCAATTTTACCGGCAACCTTGAAGAGCCGGCCGTTATGGTCAACTACTTCCTGCAAGGTGACCCCTATCAGGGGATGGTGCACTTCACCCGTTTCTTCCTGAACACCCTGTTAGGTATGGGCGGATTTATCGACGTGGCGGGTATGGCTAATCCGAAGTTACAGCGCGTTGAACCACACCGTTTTGGTAGTACGTTAGGCCACTATGACGTTGGTTACGGACCGTATATGCAGCTTCCATTCTACGGCAGCTTCACGCTGCGTGATGATGGCGGCGACATGGTGGATACGCTGTATCCGGTACTGTCCTGGCTGACCTGGCCGTTGTCGATAGGTAAATGGACGGTTGAAGGGATTGAAACCCGCGCGCAACTGCTTGATTCCGACGGTCTGCTGCGTCAATCTTCCGACCCTTACATCATGGTGCGAGAAGCTTACTTCCAGCGTCATGACTTTATTGCGAACGGTGGGAAACTCAAACCAGAAGAAAACCCGAACGCGAAAGATATTCAGGACGATTTAAAAGAGATCGATTCTGAGTAAGGAAGGATGAAAATAAAAAGGTGAGCTAAAAAGCTCACCTTTTTTATATCTGAAGAAAATCAGAATGCGTAGTTCAGGTTCATACCATACAACCACGCTTTCCCTTCAGATTCGAAGGAGTACGGGCCTTCTTCGAATTTCACTTTCTGGCCGTGCATATAAGAAATGCCAACATCCAGTGAAGCGTCCTTATTAAACGCGTAGGTTGTACCAGCACTCAGCCAGAAGCGGTCCTGATCTGGAATAGAGATGGAACGGCGGTTGGCCGGAACCGGGCTATCATCAAAGGCGATACCGGTACGGAACGTCCAGGTATCGTCATAGTAATAGGTAGTGCCTAGTGCGATGCGATAAGAATCTTTGAAGCCTTCTTCTTTGTAGAATAGCGTTTGGCCGTTATTGCCTTTCGCTTTCAGTTCCTGGAATTGACTCCAACTGGTATAAGCCATGCTGTAGTGAACCGCCCACTGTGGCGCAACGCGGTTATAACCTGATATTTCCCACATTTCTGGCAGATTCAGATCAAGTGAACCGTCGATCGTGTTACCGTTGGTGCCAGCCGGCAGACTAGCGAATACAGGACGCAACTGTGCCGGAATTCGGTCTGTTGATGGCAAGCTGCTGCGGTAATCACCGTCGAAGTCAACTTTTACCTCCGAACGGTAAGTGAAGCCGTAGCGGTTGTCTTTGTCCACTTCATAAAGAATGCCGGCGTTCCAGCCGAAGCCCCATTCGTCACCCTTGAGACGTGCAATCTGTGTATCTGCTGGGTATTGTGCGGCTAGTGCGGGAGGAACCCTGCCACCAGAGCCTGCAACTATCTGCTGCGGCAAATCGCCTGCATAACGTTCAAGCTTCGCTTTAGCGTAAACTGCGTTAAAGCCGAGGCCAAAGCTGAAGTGATTATTCAGACGATAGGCACCGCTCAGGTTAAGGTTAAGCGTTTCCAGGTCGGTCTTTCCACCCATGGAACCAGCGCTGTAGCTGTTATTAAATTCTGTCGCCAGACCGTAGTTAGAGGTAACTGACGCCCCCCAACCAAATTGATCGTTTATAGGAGCCACAAAGTGCAAGTTCGGTATCCAGGCAGTTGGGGCAATATTATCCTGACTGGCGTCATTACCAATACGTGAGCGTCCGGAAATATCGACATCCGGGTCAACGAAAATTGCACCCGCTGAAAAAGTAGGGCGGTCAAACATCATAATCAGCGCCGGGTTACGACTGGCGTTACCTGCATCATCTGCAATAGCGCCTTCACCCGAATATGCCCGGCCAAGGCCAGAGGAAGAAAATTCGTTTAACTGAAAGCCTGCAGACCAGGCCTGTGTGGAGATAATTGCCACTGCGACTGCGAGAGCAGACTTTGTAAACAGGGTTTTCTGGCTCATGACCATAACCTCATTGATTTATTTTTATACAAACAATGTTACATACCGTAACAGGAGCGCGAAGTGTAGGGTCTGAGGTACAACTTAGAAATCAGACCAGTGCCGAGAGTATAGGTCTGACCAGCTGAAATGTTGCAAGTATGTTTATAAATATTTTCAATTCTGATCTCGGAAACGCGATCCAGCTGGCAAAATTGCGGGTATGCACACTCACCTGTTTGGGTGATTTTTGTTTTAGATCATTTTTAAGTGTGATTTCGGTCACTTATCCCATTTCATACAATTAACGACTGGAGAGGCGAATAATGGGAGCGTAAAATATCCCCATCGTTTATCTGGCACCACAGGTGCGAATACAGAGGAAATCTACAATGAGTAAATGCAGTGCTGATGAAACCCCGGTTTGCTGCTGTATGGATGTTGGCACCATCATGGACAACTCCGATTGCACCGCGTCATACAGCCGTGTGTTCGCGAATCGTGCAGAGGCAGAAGAAACGCTGGCCGCTCTGACTGAGAAGGCGCGTGGCGTGGAATCTGAGCCTTGCCAAATCACCTCGACCTTTACTGAAGAGTCTGAAGGTGTGCGTCTGGATATCGACTTTGTTTTTGCCTGTGAAGCTGAAACGCTGATCTTCCAACTGGGTCTGCGTTAATCCCTTCTTTAAAAGCCCTTGTTACCCTGTAGCAAGGGCTTTTTCGTCACTGTCAGTGATTATTCACTGTGTCTTAGCTCCCACTTTCTTTTCTCCCTGCTTGGCTAAATGTAAAAAATTGGTTAAGACTGTGATCAGGTCAGACCACTTATTTTTATTATTTACAGGGGAGTGTTATGAGTCAGGCTTTACCGCTGGTTACCCGCCAGGGCGATCGCATCGCCATCGTAAGCGGATTGCGTACGCCATTTGCCCGCCAGGCAACCGCGTTTCATGGCATTCCCTCCGTAGATTTGGGGAAAATGGTCGTTGGCGAGCTGCTGGCGCGCAGCGAAATTTCTGCTGATGTGATTGAGCAACTGGTCTTTGGCCAGGTGGTGCAAATGCCCGAAGCCCCAAATATTGCTCGTGAAATCGTGCTGGGAACCGGGATGAATGTGCACACCGATGCCTACAGTGTAAGCAGAGCCTGCGCCACCAGCTTGCAGGCGGTGGCGAATGTCGCGGAAAGCCTGATGGCGGGGACTATCCGCGCAGGAATTGCCGGCGGTGCGGACTCCTCGTCAGTTCTGCCTATTGGCGTTAGCAAAAAGTTGGCGCGGGTGCTGGTGGATGTCAATAAGGCCCGGACCACCGGTCAGCGTCTTAAACTTTTCTCCCGACTGCGCTTACGTGACCTGATGCCCGTACCGCCAGCCGTCGCCGAGTATTCCACCGGTTTACGCATGGGGGATACGGCCGAGCAAATGGCCAAAACTTATGGGATTACGCGAGAGCAACAGGATGCCCTGGCGCACCGTTCTCATCAGCGCGCCGCTCAGGCATGGTCTGAAGGCAAACTGGCAGATGAGGTGATGACCACCTACGCGCCACCTTTCAAAGATCCTTTTTCAGAAGATAACAATATTCGCGGTAACTCTACGCTGGCCGATTACGCCAAACTGCGTCCGGCCTTTGACCGAAAGCACGGCACCGTTACCGCGGCGAACAGTACCCCGCTAACGGACGGCGCAGCCGCCGTGATTATGATGACGGAATCGCGTGCGAAAGAGTTGGGGCTGGTGCCGCTGGGATACCTGCGTAGTTTTGCCTTTACCGCCATCGATGTCTGGCAGGACATGCTGTTGGGGCCGGCGTGGTCAACGCCGCTTGCCCTGGAGAGAGCGGGTCTGACCATGGCTGATTTAACCCTGATCGATATGCATGAAGCATTTGCCGCACAAACGCTGGCTAATCTTCAACTGCTGGGTAGCGAACGTTTTGCCCGCGAAGTGCTGGGCAGGGCGCATGCCACGGGCGAGGTCGATGACAGTAAATTTAATGTGCTGGGCGGATCGATTGCCTATGGACACCCCTTCGCCGCCACTGGTGCTCGCATGATCACCCAAACTCTCCATGAGTTACGACGTCGTGGCGGTGGTTTTGGTTTAGTGACAGCCTGTGCTGCAGGTGGTCTGGGTGCGGCAATGGTTCTGGAGGCGGAATAATGGAAATGACATCGGCTTTTACGCTAAACGTACGTCTGGATAACGTCGCTGTTGTCACCATTGATGTGCCCGGAGAGAAAATGAATACCCTGAAGGCGGAATTTGCCTCCCAGGTTCGGGTCATTCTGAAACAAATTCGCGATAACAAAGCATTACGCGGCGTGGTGTTCATTTCGGCGAAACCCGATAACTTCATTGCCGGGGCGGATATCAACATGATTGGTCGCTGTCGCAGCGCGCAGGAAGCTGAAACGCTGGCACGCCAGGGGCAGCAGATTATGGCGGAAATTAATGCCTTGCCGATCCCCGTAATCGCCGCAATTCATGGCGCCTGTCTCGGCGGTGGCCTTGAGATGGCGCTGGCGTGCCACAATCGTATTTGTACCGATGATGCTAAAACCGTACTGGGTTTACCGGAAGTGCAGCTTGGTCTGCTGCCCGGCTCTGGCGGTACCCAGCGGTTGCCCCGTCTGATTGGCGTCAGTACCGCGCTGGATATGATCCTCACCGGAAAACAACTACGCGCAAAACAGGCGCTGAAAGCGGGTTTAGTGGATGAAGTTGTACCGCATACCATTTTGCTGGAAGCGGCCGTAGAACTGGCCAAAAAGGACAGTCCCGCACACCGTACTCTGCCGGTGCGAGAGCGTGTGCTAGCGGGGCCGCTGGGGCGGGCGCTGTTGTTCCGCATGGCCAGTAAAAAGACGGCGCAAAAAACGCAGGGCAACTACCCTGCAACAGAACGTATCCTTGAGGTCATCGAAACCGGCCTGGCGCAAGGCAGCAGCAGCGGTTACGACGCCGAAGCCCGCGCGTTTGGAGAACTGGCGATGACATCTCAGTCTCAGGCGCTGCGGCACATCTTTTTTGCCAACACCGATGTGAAAAAGGATCCCGGAAGTGATGTGAAGCCCGGCCCGCTAAACAGTGTAGGCATTTTGGGCGGCGGTCTGATGGGGGGCGGTATTGCCTATGTGACGGCCTGTAAAGGCGGCTTGCCAGTGCGTATCAAAGATATAAATGCCAAGGGAATCAACCACGCGCTGAAGTACAGCTGGGATCAGCTTGAAACGAAGGTTCGCCGCCGTCATATCAAAGCCAGCGAGCGTGATAAACAGCTGGCGCTGATTTCGGGATCAACCGATTATCGTGGCTTCGCTCATCGCGATCTGGTTATTGAAGCCGTATTTGAAGATCTGGCGTTAAAACAACAGATGGTGGCAGAAGTTGAGCAAAATTGCGCATCTCATACCATTTTTGCCTCTAACACCTCATCTTTGCCAATTGGCGATATTGCGGCGAACGCTGCCAGGCCTCAACAAGTAATTGGTTTGCACTTCTTTAGCCCGGTGGAAAAAATGCCGCTGGTCGAGGTTATCCCGCATGCCACGACCTCTGAGCAGACAATTGCCACAACCGTTAAACTGGCGAAAAAGCAGGGCAAAACGCCGATAGTGGTCAGAGATAAGGCCGGATTTTATGTTAACCGCATTTTAGCGCCATACATTAACGAAGCTATTCGTATGCTGACCGAAGGCGAGCGGGTTGAAGCCATTGACGCCGCGCTGGTTAAGTTTGGTTTTCCGGTCGGGCCAATCCAACTTTTGGATGAGGTCGGAATTGATACGGGCACTAAAATTATACCAGTGCTTGAGGCTGCATATGGAGAACGTTTTAGCGCGCCTGCAAATGTTGTTGCTTCAATTTTGAATGACGATCGCAAAGGTAGAAAAAATGGTCGGGGTTTCTATCTTTATGGAGCGAAAGGGCGTAAAAGCAAAAAACAGGTCGACCCTGCAATTTATACGCTTATTGGCGTCCAGGGGCAGGGCCGACTCACCGCCGCGCAGATCGCTGAGCGGTGCGTCATGTTAATGCTCAATGAAGCAGCACGCTGTTTCGATGAGAAGATTATCCGCAGCGCGCGTGATGGCGATATCGGCGCTGTATTTGGTATTGGTTTTCCGCCCTTCCTCGGCGGCCCGTTCCGGTATATGGATTCGCTCGGCGCGGGTGAAGTGGTTGCTGCTCTGCAACGACTGACCACGCAATACGGCTCGCGGTTTACGCCGTGTGAGCAGTTATTGCAGATGTCGGAACGCGGTGAAAGATTCTGGAGTAATGGGGAAACTGACCTGAATTCATGAGGTCAAAGGTAGGATGAATCCGCACTGAATGTATGGGTCGCGCTCAAAATGTAAACAGAGATTGACTATACTTACGCCGTTGAGGTAAAAAACAGCGTTTCATTCGGTGAATGGATAAGGCACAATGCCGGCCACCACATCGTTACCACGGTCAATAGGGGCTGTGGATAAAGGTGTCGGTGATTCTGGTTAACAAAAGCGGTGCAATATGCAAGTTTTTATCATGCGTCACGGCGACGCAGCCCTCGATGCCGCCAGTGATTCGGTTCGTCCCTTAACCTCCTGTGGTTGTGACGAATCTCGCCTGATGGCGAACTGGCTGAAAGGTCAAAAAGTGGATATCGAACGTGTTCTGGTGAGCCCGTTCCTACGAGCCGAACAAACGCTGGATGTGGTGGGGGAGTGTATGAACCTGCCAACCGGTGTGGATGTTTTGCCGGAGTTGACTCCCTGCGGCGATGTCGGTCTGGTCAGCGCCTATTTACAGGCTCTGGCCAATGAAGGTATCGCCACGGCGCTGGTCATCTCTCACTTACCTTTAGTGGGGTATCTGGTGTCTGAACTTTGCCCTGGCGAAACACCGCCGATGTTTACCACATCAGCGATTGCCAGCGTAACGCTTGATGAGAGCGGGAAGGGGACTTTTAACTGGCAGATGAGCCCGTGTAACCTGAAAATGGCAAAAGCGATTTAAAAAGCCTGGAATCGGATAAGGCACAGCCGTCATCCGGAAAATCAAAGAGCCGCAAATGCGGCTCTTTCTGTTTTTCTGCATCAGGGAAGTTCGGGCGGTTGCCACTCTTCCACTTCAATCAGTAGCAGCAGCGCGGCGTCGCCACCGTACTCTTTTGGCGCTTGATGAAAGGCCATCACGTGCGGATGCTGCGCCAGCCAGAGCGGCGTTTGCTGCTTAAGAATATGTTTTCCGTGACCATGCATTACGCAAGCGCAAAACACATGCTCGCGACGACAGGCGGCAATCAGCGCGCCTAACTCCTGTTTGGCCTGCTGCTGGGTCAGCCCGTGCAGATCGAGAAACAGCTCCGGGGAGTAATCGCCACGGCGCATTTTCTTCAGTTCGAAATGGCTGACGTCGGCACGCAGATATCTTACCGGGCCGTCCGTATTCAGCAGCGGCTGAAACTCGTCCGAGAAATAGTGACTGGCATCAGCTTGTTCCTGCAGCAGCCTTTTAACCGGAACCTCGGTAATTTTTTTACGTAGCGGTCGGTGAACAATGGTGTCCTGTTTAATTTTACGCGTGCCGGTCATCAGCTGGCGAAACAGCGTCTGATCCTCCTCGCTGAGCGATGTTTTCTTTTTCATTCGAGAGTCTCATCTTTTATTTTTCGTTAGTTTAACCCGACTCGGCGGGCATCCGATCGCTTAAAACGCAATTTTCGCGCTCAGGCCCTGTGTGAATGCTGATTTATCGCCGTCTTCGTGGCAAACTAGCCGCCGAAATTAATACGAGCATGCCCTGGAGGAATACGTGGATAAAATTTTCGTCGATGAAGCAGTGAGTGAACTGCATACCATTCAGGACATGTTGCGTTGGGCGGTCAGCCGTTTTAGCGCGGCGAATATCTGGTATGGCCATGGCACGGATAACCCATGGGACGAGGCCGTACAACTGGTGCTGCCGTCACTTTATCTGCCGCTGGATATTCCAGAAGATATGCGTACCGCGCGTCTGACTTCCAGCGAGCGCCATCGCATTGTTGAACGCGTGATTCGCCGCGTCAACGAGCGCATTCCAGTCGCTTATTTGACCAACAAAGCCTGGTTCTGCGGGCATGAGTTTTATGTTGATGAACGCGTGCTGGTACCACGTTCGCCGATTGGCGAGCTTATTAATAACCGCTTTGCGGGCCTTATTAATGAGCAGCCGCAGCATATCCTGGATATGTGTACCGGCAGCGGCTGTATTGCCATTGCCTGCGCCTATGCTTTCCCGGAGGCCGAAGTGGATGCGGTGGATATTTCCACCGACGCGCTGGCGGTGACCGAACACAATATTGAAGAGCACGGCCTGATCCATCATGTTACGCCGATCCGTTCCGATCTGTTCCGCGATCTGCTGAAAGTCCAGTATGACCTGATTGTGACCAATCCGCCGTATGTCGATGCGGAAGATATGTCCGATCTGCCAAACGAATATCGTCATGAACCTGAGCTGGGTCTGGCGTCCGGCAGCGATGGACTAAAACTTACCCGTCGCATTCTGGGTAACGCTCCGGACTACCTGTCAGATAACGGTATTCTGATTTGTGAAGTCGGAAACAGCATGGTACATCTGATAGAGCAATACCCGGATGTACCGTTCACCTGGCTGGAGTTCGACAACGGCGGTGAAGGTGTATTCATGCTGACCAAAGAGCAGTTAGTTGCTGCTCGCGAGCACTTCAGCATTTATAAAGACTAAATACACGCGCACATACACAACACTCATAACGGAGCCGTGATGGCAGGAAACACAATTGGGCAACTCTTTCGCGTAACCACTTTCGGTGAATCACACGGGCTGGCGCTCGGTTGTATTGTCGATGGTGTTCCGCCGGGCATTTCTCTGACAGAAGCTGACCTGCAGCACGATCTCGACAGACGCCGTCCGGGCACATCGCGCTACACTACGCAGCGTCGTGAGCCGGATCAGGTGAAAATCCTCTCCGGCGTGTTCGAGGGCGTTACCACCGGCACCAGCATTGGCCTGTTGATCGAAAATACCGATCAGCGTTCACAGGATTACGGTGCGATTAAGGACGTTTTTCGTCCAGGACACGCCGACTATACCTATGAGCAGAAGTATGGCCTGCGTGACTACCGTGGCGGCGGACGCTCATCCGCACGTGAAACGGCGATGCGCGTTGCGGCCGGAGCGATTGCCAAAAAATATCTGGCGGAAAAGTTCGGCGTTGAAATTCGCGGCTGTCTGACGCAGATGGGTGATATTCCGCTGGAGATCAAAGACTGGTCCCAGGTGGAACTTAACCCGTTCTTTTGTCCAGATCCGGATAAACTCGAGGCGCTGGACGAACTGATGCGTGGGCTGAAGAAAGAGGGCGACTCCATCGGGGCGAAGGTGACCGTGGTTGCAAGCGGCGTACCAGCGGGTCTAGGCGAACCTGTATTTGACCGCCTGGATGCTGATATCGCTCACGCGCTGATGAGCATTAACGCCGTTAAAGGTGTTGAGATTGGCGACGGTTTTGACGTTGTTGCACTGCGCGGCAGCCAGAACCGTGATGAAATCACCAAAGAAGGTTTCCAGAGTAATCATGCGGGCGGCATTCTTGGAGGGATCAGCAGTGGGCAACAAATCATTGCTCATATGGCGCTGAAACCGACCTCCAGTATTACCGTTCCAGGGCGCACTATTAATCGCTTTGGTGAAGAAGTCGAAATGATCACCAAAGGTCGTCACGATCCGTGTGTTGGGATCCGCGCCGTGCCAATCGCCGAAGCGATGCTGGCGATCGTGTTGATGGATCACCTGCTGCGTCAGCGGGCGCAAAATGCGGACGTGAAGACCGATATTCCACGCTGGTAAGAGATGAAAAAAACGGCACTTGCGGCGCTGGCTCTGTTTGCCAGCACCGCCTGTCTGGCGGCGACGCCCTGGCAGAAAATTACCCATCCGGTTGCAGGCAGCGCGCAGTCTATCGGCGCGTTCTCCAATGGCTGTATTGTTGGCGCAGATACGCTGCCTGTACAGTCAGAACACTATCAGGTGATGCGCACCGATCAGCGCCGTTACTTTGGCCATCCGGATCTGGTGATGTTTATCCAGCGTCTGAGTAATCAGGCCAACAATCTGGGGCTGGGTACGGTGTTAATCGGCGATATGGGCATGCCGGCCGGTGGGCGATTCAATGGCGGTCACGCCAGCCACCAGACGGGACTGGATGTAGATATTTTCCTGCAACTGCCGAAAACCCGCTGGACCCAGTCGCAACTGCTGCGGCCGCAGGCGTTAGATCTGGTCTCAAAGGATGGCAAACGTGTCGTGCCGTCACTCTGGAAGCCGGAGATTTTCAGCCTGATCAGGCTGGCGGCAAAAGATAATGAAGTCACGCGTATTTTCGTGAATCCGGCGATTAAGCAGCAACTTTGTCTGGATGCAGGGACCGACCGGGACTGGTTGCGTAAAGTGCGGCCATGGTTCCAGCATCGTGCGCATATGCACGTACGGTTACGTTGTCCTGCCGACAGTCTTGAGTGCGAAGATCAACCGTTACCACCACCGGGTGACGGCTGCGGCGCGGAGCTGCAAAGCTGGTTCGAACCTCCGAAACCTGGAACCACCAAGCCTGAGAAGAAGACACCGCCGCCGTTGCCGCCTTCCTGCCAGGCGCTACTGGACGAGCATGTACTCTAATGGATCATTTTGCCTCTCTGTTTATGGTGTCGCCACTGCTGTTAGGTGTGCTTTTTTTCGTGGCGATGCTGGCAGGTTTTATTGATTCTCTGGCCGGAGGCGGTGGTTTACTCACTATTCCGGCATTGATGGCGGCCGGGATGCCACCCGCGCAAGCGCTGGCCACCAATAAGCTACAGGCCTGTGGAGGATCTATCTCTTCCTCCCTCTATTTTATTCGCCGGGGCGTGGTTAATCTGGCGGATCAGAAGCTCAATATCTTCATGACTTTTATCGGCTCAATGAGCGGCGCGCTGTTGGTTCAGCACGTGCAGTCAGATATTCTGCGCCAGATCCTGCCGGTTCTGGTTATCTGTATTGGCCTTTACTTTCTGTTGATGCCGAAAGTGGGGGAGGAGGACCGACAGCGTCGGTTGCATGGGTTGCCTTTCGCGCTGGTGGCCGGGGGCTGCGTCGGCTTTTACGATGGCTTTTTTGGTCCGGCTGCGGGGTCGTTCTACGCGCTGGCCTTTGTCATGCTGTGCGGCTACAACCTGGCGAAATCGACGGCCCACGCCAAAGTATTAAATGCCACATCGAATATCGGCGGGCTGTTACTGTTTGCCCTCGGCGGCAAAGTGATTTGGGCGACCGGATTTGTGATGCTCATTGGCCAGTTTATTGGCGCACGGATGGGCTCACGGCTGGTGCTCAGTAAAGGACAAAAACTCATTCGGCCAATGATCGTCATTGTCTCCGCCGTGATGAGCGCCAAGCTACTTTATGATAATCATGGACAGGAGATTCTCCACTGGCTGGGGATGAACTAATGAATAATACCCATCACTACGAACAGTTAATTGAGATTTTTAACGGCTGCTTTGCCGATGAATTTAATACCCGTCTGATTAAAGGCGATGACGAACCGATCTATCTTCCTGCGGATGCGGAATTACCGTATCACCGTATCGTTTTTGCGCATGGCTATTACGCCAGCGCGTTACACGAAATTTCACACTGGTGCATCGCCGGTAAGGCGCGGCGTGAACTGGTCGACTTCGGTTACTGGTATTGTCCGGACGGACGCGACGCGAAGACGCAATGCCAGTTTGAAGACGTGGAAGTGAAGCCGCAGGCGTTTGACTGGCTGTTTTGCATGGCGGCGGGCTACCCGTTTAACGTCAGTTGCGACAACCTTGAAGGGGACTTTGAACCGGATCGCGTGGTATTCCAGCGCCGTGTCCATGCTCAGGTGATGGAGTACCTGGAAAAGGGGATCCCTGAACGTCCGGCGCGCTTCATTAACGCGTTACAGAATTATTATCACACGCCTGAACTTAAGGCGGAACAATTCCCGTGGCCCGAAGCGCTCAACTGAAGTTGCTGCCACGTTTACAATGAGGAAAGAAGATGATCGCGGAGTTTGAATCACGCATTCTGGCATTAATCGACGATATGGTAGAGCACGCCAGCGATGATGAGTTGTTTGCCAGTGGCTATTTGCGTGGACACCTGACGCTGGCCGTGGCCGAACTGGACGCTGGCGAGGACCATTCCGCTGAGGCATTGTACGCCAATGTGACCAGCAGCCTGGAAAAAGCCATCAGCGCAGGCGAACTATCGCCGCGTGACCAGGCGTTAGTGAAAGAAATGTGGGACACTCTGTTCCAGAAGGCTACTGCACAATAATTGCGGTAAATTGTGCCGGATGGCGACGCTCTGGTGTCTTATCCGGCCAACCTTGTTGGGGTGTTTGTAGGCCTGATCAGCGTAGCGTCATCAGGCCATCCTTTTATTTCACCGCTTTACCCTTCAATAACTTCCTGACCCACAGACGATTTGGATTTAGCGCCGCCAGCGTGCTGGCATCCATGGGAATCGGTTCATTGCTCATTTGCGAAGCCAGAATTTCTGCACACAGCGGGGCAGTACACAGCCCGCGCGATCCCAGCGCGCCCAGCATAAATAAATCGGAATAAACCGGCGCGCTTACGGCGTGCTCTTTGTCTGCAGCAAGTGTAGTGTACTGGCTGAGCGTGGCGTCATAGTCCGCGACGTTGCCGACCATTGGCATGTGATCGCGCGTGGCGCAGCGCACCCCACAGCGGGCGGCATTGTCACTAACGTCTACCTCTTTTGCCCACACAGCGTTCGGGAAGCAGTCGATTAAGCGTTGACGGTTTTGTTGCTGATCGTCCTCGCGATACGCTGTCTCTTCACTCCCTCGATGATAGCTGGCGCCAATGCAGTGCTGCTGATTTTGCGGGTTGTGCGGCGTGAGGTAGCCGTCATAGCACAGCACCTGACGTAACGCTGAAAGTGCAGGTGTGGTGGGAATATGACTCACCTGACCGCCCACGGAGTACACCGGTAGCGGCTGCGTTTGCTCAAAGCTGCTAATGAGATGGCCGTTAGCCAGAACGACTGCTGCGTGAGAGGCGGTTTCTCCACTGGAAAACTGCAATTGCCAGCTTGCTGTCTGGCGAGTCAGTGAGGCCAGCGTATGTTGGTAGCGGGTGCGTAATCCCAGGGTTGTTGCATAGTCCAGTACCGCGGCGGTTAACTGCGCCGGGTACAGCCATCCTCCGGCCGGATACTGAATCCCGCCGCATCCGGTTTCCACACCTGTTGTTTGCAAAACCTGCTGTGCGTCAACCCCGACGGCGAGCGCAGCGGGCAGTTCAAGGGACAGCATCTGGGGGATTTTTTGCTGGCTTTTCTCATCCCACGCGAGTTGCGTCACGCCGCACCAGTCATGCGCGAACTCAACGGGGAGGGCGTCATACAGTCGTCGGGCGAAGGTAAACGCAGTGGGGAAAAAGAGATTAATGGCTGCGTCATGTTTGCTAAGTAGGGGGTAGAGCGCCCCCTGGCGATTACCGGATGCGCCCCCGGCAGGTTTATCGTCGGCGCAATACAGCGTGACCTGCCAGCCGCGGCGCAATAACGCCAGTGACAGCAATGCGCTGGCAATTCCTCCACCAATAATGGCGGCTTCGCGCTTATCTATTCCCGTACGCGCAAACCATGGCGCCGAGGACGTGAGCGTCTGAGTCTGTTCCATCACGCCACAGAGCATTTCGCGTTTGCGCCCAAAGCCTTTGCATTTTTGCATTGTAAATCCGGCTTCCTGCAACCCCCGACGTACAAAGCCTGCCGATGTAAAGGTTGCCAGCGTCCCGCCGGGACGAGCCAGTCGGGCCATCGCGTTAAACAGCGTTGGCGTCCACATATCCGGGTTTTTTGCCGGTGCGAAACCGTCCAGGAACCAGGCGTCCACCTTTTGATTCAGAGAGTCATCCAGCGTACTGGTCAGTTCGTTAATATCGCCAAACCACAGATCCAGCGTGACGCGCCCATCATCAAGCAGCAGGCGATGACATCCCGCCAGCGGCAGCGGCCATTGTTCTTGCAGTGCCGTGGCCCACGGGGCAAGTTCTGGCCAGTGCTGGTGGGCTAAGGTGAGATCTTCACGCGTCAGCGGATATTTTTCAAAGCTGATGAAATGTAATCTTTCCAGGGTAGCTTCTGGATGGGTATCGCGAAAATCGGCAAATGCCTGCCAGAGCGTGAGGAAGTTAAGTCCGGTGCCAAACCCGCTTTCTGCCACCACGAAGAGGGGACGTGAATGCGCAGGGAATCGTTGTGCGAGATGGTTACCGCCGAGAAAGACGTAACGTGTCTCTTCCAGCCCGTTATCATTAGAAAAATAGACATCGTCAAAATCTCGGGAAACAGGTGTACCCTCAGCGTTGAATTCAAGGTTGGCAGGTTGTATAGCGTATTGTTTCACGTAAGTTACTCGTCTGACAGGCTGTGCCCCGATCTTAGCGATGAGTGCCTGGCTGCGCAAATTTCCACATAAAATGGCTGATCGGACTTGTTCGGCGTACAAGTGTACGCTATTGTGCCACTCGAAACTTTAAAATAGTGCGACTTACAGAGGTATTGAATGAAACGTGCAGTGATTACTGGCTTGGGCATCGTTTCCAGCATCGGTAATAACCAGCAGGAAGTCCTGGCATCTCTGCGTGAAGGACGTTCAGGGATCACTTTCTCTCAGGAGCTGAAGGACTCCGGCATGCGTAGCCACGTTTGGGGCAACGTAAAACTGGATACCACTGGCCTCATTGACCGCAAAGTAGTGCGCTTCATGAGCGACGCATCCATCTATGCATTCCTATCGATGGAGCAGGCAGTGGCTGATGCCGGCCTTGCTGCAGAAGATTACCAGAACAACCCGCGCGTTGGCCTGATTGCAGGTTCCGGCGGCGGCTCCCCACGTTTTCAGGTGTTCGGCGCTGACGCAATGCGTAGCCCACGTGGTCTGAAAGCGGTTGGCCCGTATGTGGTCACCAAAGCGATGGCGTCCGGCGTTTCTGCCTGCCTCGCAACGCCGTTCAAAATCCACGGCGTAAACTACTCCATCAGTTCTGCCTGTGCGACATCTGCGCACTGCATCGGCAACGCGGTAGAACAAATTCAGCTGGGCAAACAGGACATCGTTTTTGCTGGCGGCGGCGAAGAGCTGTGCTGGGAAATGGCGTGTGAATTCGATGCAATGGGCGCGCTGTCTACCAAATACAACGACGATCCGTCAAAAGCTTCCCGTACCTATGACGCAAACCGCGACGGTTTCGTTATTGCTGGCGGCGGCGGTATGGTCGTGGTTGAAGAACTGGAGCACGCTCTGGCACGTGGCGCGCACATCTATGCGGAAATCGTCGGTTACGGCGCAACGTCCGATGGCGCAGACATGGTTGCTCCGTCTGGCGAAGGCGCAGTACGTTGCATGCAGATGGCGATGCACGGTGTAGACACACCGATCGACTACCTGAACTCTCACGGTACCTCGACTCCGGTAGGCGACGTGAAAGAACTGGGCGCAATCCGCGAAGTGTTTGGCAATAACAGCCCGGCAATCTCCGCAACCAAAGCGATGACCGGTCACTCACTGGGCGCGGCTGGCGTGCAGGAAGCTATCTACTCTCTGCTGATGCTGGAACATGGCTTTATCGCGCCAAGCATCAACATTGAAGAGCTGGATGAGCAGGCGGCAGGTCTGAACATCGTGACCAAACCGACCGAGCAGGCGCTGACCACCGTGATGTCCAACAGCTTCGGCTTTGGCGGCACCAACGCTACGCTGGTTATGCGTAAGCTGAAGGCGTAAGTCTCCTTGAATACGAAAAAAGGGAGCAAACAGGCTCCCTTTTTACTGTGTTTACTTCGGCATTTTTTCGTATTCCGGCGCGATCTCAGCGGACCATGCTCTGGCTCGCGTAATCTCTCCGGCATTGTAAATGGGCTGCTCGTAATGACGACCCGCGTCCCGGACACGATAAATTTTCCACCGTCCTTCCTCCCAACGGGTATATACCTCCAGTTGAATAGGGGCTGACTCAGTGCCTAACTGCAGGTTCAGTTTTTCACCGCCGAGGAATGGCTGCGCCTGTCCAACCCGCAACAGCGGGATCCATGCCGGTGCGTAATCCTGCACATACATAAAGTAGTCCGCTTGCACGATCTCCTGCTCATAAAGCGTATCAATCAGCGCCAGACGCCCGATAACCTCTTTGGCGACATAGCGTTGCAGTAATGCTGATGTTTCGCGGGGCGTATCCGGATCCTGAGTGTAGTTCTTCATCCACGAAAGATAGAACTGTTTCACATCCTGCGTGCTGTCACGGTGAGAAGGGGTACAGCCACAAATCAGCAGGATGAGAACAATCAGTGGAAAGGCTTTCATTACTTCTTCCTGTAAATGGTGTATGACGGCTTTGCGGTCCGATAACCCGGACCGGCCCACATGTCTCGCTGTTTGAAGTCGGAATACCAGTCATGACCGTCATATATCGCCATGTGACCGCTCGGGTTTCCATTAGCATAAGGTTGAATAATGATGACATCCCCTTCGCGCGGCTCTTCAAGCGCGCCAATGGCGCTGAAACCGGCGTTTTTCAGCATCGGACCATAATCTTTGGCATGGTAAGTGCGTCCAAGAGTAACGCCGCCTGCCTGAACAGCTTTGCGGGTATATTCCGCACAGCGCCCTTGTGAATGTGAACTCGCGTGCGATTTGGCGTAATTGACCGCCACCTTTTTATCCCAACTCATAACGACTCCTGTTAATAACATACGTAATAGCAATTACGTGATGCTTTAACAGTATTTACGCAATTGGAAATGGCAAATAGTGCTATTAATATTCTCAATATATTAAGCTGGGATATTTATTAATTTATATGCTCGATAAATTACGAGTGATCTATTTAATATTCAGTATTACTTGTTTTATCCTCTGGCTGCTGGCGTGGATAGCGTGACGGCCAAATCACGTCTGGCGAGGTTTCGAGCGCCTGCGCAATGATCTGTTCCGCTCTGGGCCAGCTTCGGGTAAATACATTGCGCAGTGAATCGGGTGATAATCCAGCCGCACGAGAAAGATCTCTGAGCGTGATTCCTTTTTTTTCCAGTGCACTTTTAATATCTGCACGATGCCAGTCTTGGCTTTTGTGTTCCATTCTGTAATCCTAAGGAAATGTGTTATCGGCGCCGATATTTTTCAGGGTATAAACCAGAGAAACAAAAGAATGTAACTTTCTTTTTGGTCACTGGAATATTGCCAGAATAAAACTGAAATTTCGCGCAAAAGAAAAAATATTTTTTATTCCACAGGCAGAAAGGAAAGAAACTAATGGCAAAAGAGTGGTTCACGGTAAAGGAATGTCTTGAATTGCCGGGGTTTCCAGGAAGCGCGCCTGCGGTTCGTTCCCGTTTAAACATGTACAGTGAAGGCAAAAAGGGCGTGAAGCGCAAACGTGTTAAATCAAAGGCTGAGGAGTTCCATATCTCCATTTTCCCTTTGTATCTCCGTCCTTACCTGAAAGAAACTGAAAAGGTGCTGGCCTTAGAGAGCCGTTCCGTACAGGAAGCGGAACCGAAAGAGATCTGGGATATGATGTTCAGACTGCTGACGCCGGGGCAGCGCAAGCAGGTGACCGGACTGTTTGGCACAAAAGGAATTGATGCGGTATTTCCTTTTTTATTCGACGAAAAGTCGTCTTTACCGTGAACCGACCTGGTGAGATTTCAGGGTTGACAAATTTAGTGGCTCACAGGCAGACTTCGCACTCAACATTATCTATCTGATAATGCGTAAGCGTTTAACGTTATCCAACGCACCTTAATCCTGAAAGTCAGGTAGAGGGGGCGTGGACATTCCTCGCCTTACTCTGCATTTTGGAGTAACGCATGACAGCTGTAACCCAACAAGAAAAAACACCTTCGGCGAACTTTTCGCTGTTTCGTATCGCTTTTGCAGTTTTCCTGACCTATATGACGGTCGGCCTACCTTTGCCCGTTATTCCTCTGTTTGTGCATCAGGAGCTGGGCTATGGCAACACCATGGTTGGTATCGCCGTAGGCGTACAGTTTCTGGCAACGGTATTAACGCGCGGCTACGCCGGGCGCTTAGCCGATCAATATGGCGCCAAACGTTCGGCGCTACAGGGGATGTTTGCCTGTGGGTTGGCGGGTGCGGCGTGGTTGTTAGCCGCGCTATTGCCTGTCTCTGTCCCTGTAAAATTTGCATTGTTAATCGTCGGGCGTTTGATCCTCGGTTTTGGCGAAAGCCAACTGCTCACCGGAACGCTGACCTGGGGGCTTGGGCTGGTCGGTCCAACACGCTCGGGTAAGGTGATGTCGTGGAACGGGATGGCGATTTACGGTGCGCTGGCCGCCGGTGCGCCGCTGGGCTTGCTAATCCATAGCCACTTTGGCTTCGCGGCGCTGGCGGGAACGACAATGGTATTACCGCTGCTGGCATGGGCATTCAACGGCACCGTTCGCAAAGTGCCTGCTCATGCAGGAGAACGCCCTTCTTTATGGAGCGTGGTAGGGCTTATCTGGAAACCGGGCCTGGGCCTGGCGCTGCAGGGCGTTGGTTTTGCGGTGATCGGTACGTTTATTTCACTCTATTTTGTCAGCAACGGCTGGACGATGGCGGGGTTCACCCTGACCGCGTTTGGTGGGGCGTTTGTGCTGATGCGCATTCTGTTTGGCTGGATGCCGGATCGGTTCGGAGGCGTGAAGGTAGCCGTTGTCTCCTTACTGGTTGAAACCGCGGGGCTGATTCTGCTGTGGCAGGCCCCATCAGCATGGATTGCGCTGCTCGGGGCGGCATTAACCGGGGCAGGATGTTCGCTTATCTTCCCGGCATTGGGCGTAGAGGTTGTGAAGCGAGTGCCCGCGCAGGTTCGCGGTACGGCGCTGGGCGGTTACGCCGCGTTTCAGGATATCTCCTACGGCATAAGCGGCCCGGTCGCCGGGGTGCTGGCCACCGCGTACGGTTATCCCTCGGTATTCCTTGCCGGAGCGATATCCGCCGTGGTGGGGATTGTCGTGACGCTGCTTACGCTGAGCAAAGGTTAAGCGACCAGCCAGAAAATGGCTAATGCGATCATTAACGCGACAAACAGCAATCCCGGTCGTGCCGACAGAGATTTAACCGTTTCAATCATCGGCGCGAACGGGCTGTAAATAGGCTGAAGATGGCGCGGATCGTTTAGCTCGCGTTCCCGTTCTACGCGGCGCAGGAAGATTTGATTCAGCAAGTCCTGCACCTGCACCGTGGTCAGAATCGTTTGTGGTTGGATCTGATACGTCTGCTGCGCGTACTCTTTTATTGCCGTCAGCTCATTCGGCTCTAATGGCAGCTTCAGGGCCGCCTGGAGCGTTTGTAGCGTCGGGGCGCTTTGCAGGCTGAGCGTCTGGCGCGCCTGCAGCCAGGTGACCAGATGAGTAAACTGTTTGGCGGGGATCAGCTCACCGCTTTTTACGCCAGACAGCTCTAACATTGACTGCCAGATCATCTTACCTGACTCTCCCGTGGCCGCCGCCAGTTTGGTAACCAACTGGTTCAGCGTATTGTGCTCTGCGGGTAATAACGGACGATCGGTGGCCGGGCGCTGTTGCGGTTGCGGTATAGAAAGCTGCCCTTGTTGCAGCAGCGTGAGCACGTTCTTCAACTGCTCAGGCGTGAGCTGGCTGAGCGCCGTTTGCCCATACTGCTGACGGATAAAATCACTTACCGCCTGGCGGTTATTTCCCTGACTCAGTAATTCAGTGAGCTGTGAGAGAACCTGACGATTAGCATGATTTTGCTGAGCAACACCCAGCCGCTGATTCAGGTTTTGCTCCGCGGCAGGAAAGTGACGTGATTGCAGCGGTGTATCACTTTTGACGCCCAGATCGTGCTTCATTCCGGCCCACACCTCGGCGCTTTGCTGTTGGGTGAGTGAAATCAGACGGGTAATCAGTCGTTCCAGCACGGTACGTTGTTGTGTGGATAACGGTTGTTCACCCGCAGCAGAAGGGGCATTTTGGCCTTCGCCGGGAGGGCGTGCGGGTGTACCTGAAATGGGCTGCATCATCTCTGTTCCTTAAATCTGTGCTGACCAGGTCTCGCAGTATGCCTGGCGGCGAGATTATGGCACACTTGCCCGGTTAACTCTCGTTCTCAAACAGGTGCGAAAGACGTGAAAATCCTCGTTGATGAAAATATGCCCTATGCCCGCGAACTGTTCAGTCGTTTGGGGGAGGTCAAAGCGGTTCCCGGTCGCCCGATTCCCGTTGCCGAACTGGATGATGCGGATGCCTTAATGGTGCGCTCGGTGACGAAAGTAAATGAATCACTGCTTAGCGGAAAACCGGTTCAATTTGTCGGCACGGCAACCGCAGGCACGGACCATGTGGATGAAGCCTGGCTTGCGCAGTCGAAGATCGGCTTTTCCGCAGCGCCCGGCTGTAACGCGATTGCGGTCGTAGAATATGTTTTTTCAGCGTTGCTGATGCTGGCGGAGCGCGACGGGTTTGCGTTACGCGATCGTACTGTAGGCATCGTAGGCGTGGGCAATGTGGGCGGCCGTTTGCAGGCACGTCTGGAAGCACTGGGGATCCGCACGCTGCTGTGCGATCCGCCGCGAGCCGATCGCGGTGACGAGGGAGATTTCCGCTCGCTGGACGAACTGGTAGAGCAAGCCGATGTGTTGACTTTCCATACGCCGCTGTTTAAAGACGGACCGTACAAAACGCTGCACCTGGCAGATGATGCGCTGATTAGCCGGCTGAAGCCGGGCACCATTGTGATCAACGCCTGCCGCGGGCCAGTCATCGACAATACGGCATTGCTGAACCGATTGAATGCCGGGCAGTCGCTGAGCGTCGTGCTGGATGTCTGGGAAGGGGAGCCGGATCTCAATGTGGCATTGCTGGAGAAAGCCGATATCGGCACGGCGCACATTGCCGGGTATACCCTGGAAGGAAAAGCGCGCGGCACCACGCAGGTCTTTGAGGCTTTTAGCAAGTTTATTGGTCGCGAACAACACGTTGCGCTCAATACCCTGTTACCTGCGCCGGAATTTGGTCGTATCACACTGCATGGCCCGTTAGATCAGCCAACGCTGAAAAGGCTGGTGCATTTAGTGTATGATGTGCGCCGCGATGATGCGCCGCTGCGTAAAGTCGCTGGAATTCCGGGTGAGTTTGATAAGCTGCGTAAAAATTATCTTGAGCGCCGTGAATGGTCGTCTTTATACGTGATGTGTGACGACGCAACGGCTGCTGCCTTGCTGTGTAAGCTAGGTTTTAACGCTGTTTATCACCCGGCACATTAATGTCTTCTTAATGCTCCCTGTCGAATAATGCGACAGGGACGCTTACGTATTTCTGGAGTAAATCACCATGTCTGAAGGCTGGAATATTGCCATTCTGGGCGCAACGGGCGCCGTAGGCGAAGCCCTGCTCGATACGCTGGCTGAACGCCAGTTCCCGGTCGGTGAAATTTATGCGCTGGCGCGTAATGAAAGCGCAGGTGAGCATCTGCGTTTTAACGGTAAATCGGTCCTTGTTCAGGACGTTGTAGACTTTGACTGGACGCAGGCGCAACTGGCATTTTTTGTTGCGGGCGCTGAAGCCACCGCCGCATGGGTGGAAGAAGCGACCAATGCCGGTTGCCTGGTTATCGACAGCAGTGGCCTGTTCGCGCTTGAGCCGGACGTTCCGCTGGTGGTTCCGGACGTTAACCCGTTCGTACTGGCGGATTACCGCAACCGCAATGTGATTGCGGTTCCTTCCAGCCTGACCAGCCAACTGCTGTCTGCGCTGAAGCCGCTAATTGATGACGGCGGGCTGTCACGTATTACGGTGACCAATATTATTTCTGCTTCCGCTCACGGTAAAAAAGCCGTAGATGCGCTTGCCGGACAGAGCGCGAAACTACTGAACGGCATCCCGATTGACGATGACGATTTCTTTGGTCGTCAGCTGGCGTTCAACATGCTGCCGCTGCTGCCGGATCGCGAAGGTAGCGTGCGCGAAGAGCGTCGTATCGTCGATGAAGTGCGCAAAATTATGCAGGACGACGGGCTACTTATCTCCGCCAGCATCGTGCAGTCGCCGGTATTTTATGGCCACGCACAGATGGTGAATTTTGAAGCTCTGCGTCCGTTGGCGGCGGAAGAAGCACGTGATGCGTTTTCACGCGGTGAGGACGTAGTGTTGTCAGAAGAGACCTATATCCCGACGCAGGTTGGCGATGCGTCAGGTACTCCGCACCTTTCAGTTGGCTGTGTGCATAACGATTACGGGATGCCGGAACAGGTTCAGTTCTGGTCTGTGGCAGACAACGTACGCTTTGGCGGTGCGTTGATGGCGGTGAAAATTGCGGAAAAACTGGTGCAGGAGTACCTGTACTAATGTCTGACCTGCAACAGCCGTCAACCCATAAAATTGCGCTGGGCATTGAGTATGACGGCAGCAAATATTATGGCTGGCAGCGCCAGAACGAAGTGCGTAGCGTTCAGGAAAAACTGGAAAAAGCGCTCTCTCAGGTGGCGAATGAACGCATCACTGTCTTTTGTGCGGGACGCACGGATGCGGGCGTTCATGGCACAGGGCAGGTCGTGCACTTTGAAACGACTGCCCAGCGTAAAGATGCAGCCTGGACACTGGGGGTAAATGCGAATTTACCTGGTGACATTGCTGTGCGCTGGGTGAAAGCTGTACCCGATGATTTCCATGCCCGATTTAGCGCCACGGCTCGCCGTTATCGCTACATCATCTACAATCATCGGTTGCGCCCTGCGGTTTTAGGTAAAGGGGTAACCCATTACTATGAACCGCTGGACGCTGAGCGTATGCATCGTGCGGCCCAGTGTTTGATTGGCGAAAATGATTTTACTTCGTTTCGGGCGGTGCAGTGTCAGTCGCGCACACCGTGGCGTAACGTGATGCACATTAACGTTGAACGTTTTGGTGCATATGTGGTGGTGGATATTAAAGCGAATGCCTTTGTACATCATATGGTCAGGAATATTGTCGGCAGCCTGATGGAAGTAGGCGCCAACAACCAGCCGGAGAGCTGGATAGCAGAACTGCTAGCGGCGAAGGACAGAACGCTGGCAGCGGCAACGGCGAAAGCGGAAGGATTGTATCTGGTTGCAGTAGATTACCCGGAACGGTTCGACCTGCCAAAACCGCCTATGGGCCCGCTATTTCTGGCGGACTAATTTGAGTCGTATAAAGGCAAAACTATGGACCTGATTTACTTTCTTATCGATTTTATCCTGCACATTGATGTGCATCTGGCGGAGCTGGTTGCGGAATACGGTATCTGGGTATACGCGATTCTGTTTCTGATCCTGTTCTGCGAAACCGGGCTGGTGGTGACGCCGTTCCTGCCGGGAGACTCGCTACTGTTTGTCGCTGGCGCGCTTTCTGCGCTGCCAACTAACGATCTCAATGTTCATCTGATGGTGATGTTGATGATTGTGGCGGCTATTATCGGCGATGCGGTGAACTACACGATTGGCCGTTTGTTCGGTGAAAAACTCTTCAGTAACCCGAACTCTAAAATTTTCCGTCGCAGTTACCTGGATAAAACCCATGCGTTCTACGAGCGTCATGGCGGCAAAACGATTATCCTCGCGCGTTTCGTACCTATCGTGCGTACATTTGCACCGTTTGTTGCCGGTATGGGACACATGTCCTACCGTCATTTTGCGATGTATAACGTCGCAGGCGCGCTGCTGTGGGTATTGCTGTTCACCTATGCAGGCTATCTGTTCGGCGATCTGCCGATCGTTCAGGAAAACCTGAAATTACTGATTGTGGCGATCATCGTCCTTTCCGTATTGCCGGGCATAATTGAAGTGATTCGCCATAAACGCGCTGCGTCACGGGCTGCAAAATAGAAAGTAACTCAGCGGTTCGACCACTTTTTTATCCAAAGTTTCGGGCTGTTATGTTTTAATGTGCAACATTCATGGTCTGTTAGGGGCAAAAATGGCATTATGCGCCCCTTATAACAAAGCTGACTAGGGTTCAGGCAGAAAGGTCACCAATGAGCTGGATTGAACGAATTAAAAGCAACATTACTCCCACCCGCAAGGCAAGCATTCCTGAAGGGGTGTGGACCAAGTGTGATAGCTGCGGTCAGGTTTTATACCGTGCTGAGCTGGAACGTAATCTTGAGGTCTGTCCGAAGTGTGACCATCATATGCGCATGTCGGCGCGCAATCGCCTGCATAGCCTGTTAGATGAAGGTTCTCTTGTGGAACTGGGTAGCGAGCTTGAGCCGAAAGATGTGCTGAAGTTTCGTGACTCCAAAAAGTACAAAGACAGACTGGCTTCTGCGCAGAAAGAAACTGGCGAGAAAGATGCGCTGGTGGTAATGAAAGGCACGCTGCACGGTATGCCGGTCGTTGCTGCTGCATTCGAGTTCGCGTTTATGGGCGGCTCCATGGGCTCTGTGGTCGGCGCGCGTTTTGTCCGTGCCGTTGAGCAGGCGCTGGAAGATAACTGTCCGCTGATCTGCTTCTCCGCTTCTGGCGGGGCGCGTATGCAGGAAGCGCTGATGTCTCTGATGCAGATGGCGAAAACCTCTGCCGCGCTGGCGAAAATGCAGGAACGCGGTTTACCGTATATTTCTGTACTGACCGACCCAACAATGGGCGGTGTTTCTGCTAGCTTCGCGATGCTGGGCGATCTCAACATTGCAGAACCGAAAGCACTGATCGGCTTTGCTGGTCCGCGTGTTATCGAGCAAACCGTACGTGAGAAACTGCCGCCGGGATTCCAGCGTAGCGAGTTCCTGATTGAAAAAGGCGCTATCGATATGATCGTCCGCCGTCCGGAAATGCGCCTGAAACTGGCAAGCATTCTGGCGAAGCTGATGAATCTTCCTACGCCGAATCCGGATGAGCCGCGTGAAGGCGAGGTGGTACCTCCGGTTCCCGATCAGGAATCAGAGGCCTGATAGTTTACTCTATGGGTTTCGGGTTGCAGGCAGGCGATAAGAGAGTTGATCCCGATGAGCTTACACAGGTAAGTGATTCAGGTGAGCGAGCACAGCCAACGCATCTGCAACGTGAAAAACAACGTGTAAAAAAGGGCAGGCCGGTTGGTGCTGCCCTTTTGCTTTTCTCAACGTAAAGAATCTACAGCCATCATGGACAATAAACGTATTCCTCAAGCCGCGTCGCCCCTGGCATCGTGGCTTTCTTATCTGGAAAACCTACACAGTAAAACCATCGATCTCGGCCTGGAACGCGTAAGTCAGGTGGCGCGCAAACTGGGTGTGTTGAAACCCGCGCCATTTGTTTTTACGGTGGCGGGAACCAACGGGAAAGGCACAACCTGCCGTACGCTGGAATCTGTGCTGACCGCAGCAGGTTATAAAGTTGGCGTTTACAGTTCGCCGCATCTGGTACGCTACACGGAACGCGTACGCGTGCAGGGACGTGAACTGCCGGAATCAGCGCATACCGCCTCGTTTGCTGAGATTGAAGACGCGCGTGGCGATATTTCCCTGACCTACTTTGAATACGGCACGTTATCGGCGCTCTGGCTGTTTAAACAGGCCCAACTGGATGTCGTCATCCTGGAAGTTGGGTTAGGCGGTCGCCTTGACGCGACCAATATCGTGGATGCCGATGTTGCGGTGGTCACCAGCATTGCGCTTGACCATACTGACTGGCTGGGCCCGGATCGCGAAAGCATTGGTCGTGAGAAGGCGGGAATTTTCCGTGCAGAGAAACCGGCTATCGTCGGCGAGCCGGAAATGCCCTACACCATCGCCGATGTTGCGCAAGAGAGCGGGGCGATTTTGCAACGCTGCGGCGTGGACTGGCGCTATGTGGTCACGGAGAACGACTGGTCCTTTACGGACGATCACGGCACGTTGGCGCACCTGCCGTTGCCGCAGGTCCCACAACCTAACGCCGCGACCGCACTGGCAGCACTGCGCGCAAGCGGGCTGAACGTCAGCGAGCAGGCCATTCGTGACGGTATTGAACAGGCGATTTTACCGGGGCGCTTCCAGATTGTGAGCGAGTCGCCGCGGGTGATTTTTGATGTTGCCCATAACCCGCATGCGGCGGAGTATCTGACCGGCCGTCTGAAAAAATTAGTGAAAAGCGGGCGTGTACTTGCGGTTATCGGTATGCTACATGATAAAGATATTGCCGGTACGTTAGCCTGGTTAAAAAGCGTGGTTGACGCCTGGTACTGTGCGCCCCTGGAAGGGCCGCGTGGTGCTACTGCAGAACAACTGCTGGAGCATCTGGGTAAAGGCTACGCCTATGACAGCGTGGCGCAGGCATGGTCTGCGGCGCTAGCTGAGGCGAAGCCAGAAGATACCGTGTTGGTGTGTGGATCGTTTCACACTGTCGCACATGTCATGGAAGTGATAGACGTGGGGAGAAGCGGTGGCGAGTAAGTTTCAGAATCGATTAGTCGGCACAATTGTGCTGGTCGCGCTGGGGGTGATTGTGCTCCCCGGGCTGCTTGACGGGCAGAAAAAGCATTATCAGGATGAGTTTGCGGCGATCCCGCTGGTGCCGAAACCCGGCGATCGCGATGAACCAGACATGATGCCTGCAGCCACGCAGGCGCTGCCGACGCAGCCACCGGAAGGGGCGGCTGAAGAGGTGCGCGCGGGCGATGCTGCCGCGCCATCGTTGGATCCGTCACGTTTGACGACGGCAAACAGCGCGGAGTTAGATCCTGTCCCCGCGCCTGTAGAACAGCCGAAACCCAAACCGAAGCCGCAGCCGGTTGCCGTCGCTCCGACGCCAGCACCGGCTCCAGCGCCGAAACCGGCCGCGGTGGAACCGCCAGCTCCAACCGGCAAAGCGTACGTTGTACAGCTCGGTGCGCTGAAAAATGCGGATAAGGTCAATGAGATCGTGGGTAAACTTCGTGGCGCGGGCTTCCGGGTATATACTTCCCCGTCAACGCCGGTGCAGGGTAAAATAACCCGTATTCTCGTAGGACCTGACGCCTCCAAAGATAAGCTGAAGAACTCGCTGGGCGAGCTGCAGAAGATCTCCGGTCTGAGTGGCGTAGTGATGGGGTACACCCCTAATTAAGGGATTGCGCTGTTCACGGCGCTGCTCTTAATTCAGGCCGGATAGGGCGTTTTTACCGCTATCCGGCAGTGCCCGAAGAGGCATAAAACGGTATGGCGTTGAAGATTTTTTCAGCGCCATTTTTATTTACGCGTGGAAAGGAAATCCCTACGCAAACGTTTTCTTTTTCTGTTAGAATGCGCCCCGAACAGGACGACAGGGCGTTAAATCGTGGGACACTTATGGTCTGGATTGATTACGCCATTATCGCGGTGATTGGTTTTTCCTGTCTGGTTAGCCTGATCCGTGGCTTTGTTCGTGAAGCATTATCGTTGGTGACTTGGGGTTGTGCTTTCTTTGTCGCCAGCCATTACTACACTTACCTGTCTGTCTGGTTTACGGGCTTTGAAGACGAACTCGTTCGAAATGGGATTGCTATCGCGATACTGTTTATCGCGACACTTATCGTCGGCGCTATCGTTAACTTTGTGATAGGCCAACTGGTAGAGAAAACAGGCCTGTCGGGTACCGACAGGGTGTTGGGGATCTGCTTTGGTGCTCTGCGAGGAGCGCTGATCGTCGCCGCCATACTGTTCTTTCTCGATACCTTTACCGGTCTGTCGAAAAGTGAAGACTGGAGCAAGTCGCAGCTGATCCCGCAGTTCAGTTTCATCATCAGATGGTTCTTTGACTATCTGCAAAGCTCGTCAAGTTTCTTGCCCAAAGTATAAACTTTGGGTTGTTGCTGAACGAGGAAAAGACGTATGTGCGGTATTGTCGGTATCGCCGGTGTTATGCCGGTAAACCAGTCGATTTATGACGCGTTAACGGTGCTCCAGCATCGTGGTCAGGATGCCGCAGGCATCATCACCATTGATGCCAACAACTGCTTCCGCTTGCGTAAAGCAAACGGAATGGTGAGCGATATTTTTGAAGCGCGCCATATGCAGCGTTTGCAGGGCAATATGGGCATCGGTCATGTGCGTTACCCAACGGCTGGCAGCTCCAGCGCCTCCGAAGCTCAACCTTTTTACGTCAACTCACCGTATGGCATCACGCTTGCCCATAATGGCAACCTGACCAATGCGCATGAGCTGCGTAAAAAGCTGTTTGAAGAAAAGCGCCGCCACATCAATACCACTTCAGACTCTGAAATTTTGCTGAATATTTTCGCCAGCGAGCTGGATAACTTCCGCCATTATCCGCTGGAAGCCGATAATATTTTTGCTGCTATTGCGGCAACCAACCGCCAGATCCGCGGCGCCTATGCCTGCGTGGCGATGATTATCGGCCACGGTATGGTTGCTTTCCGCGATCCTAACGGTATCCGTCCGCTGGTACTGGGTAAACGCGATATCGGGGATGGTCGTACCGAGTATATGGTGGCCTCCGAGAGCGTGGCGCTGGATACGCTGGGCTTTGAATTCCTGCGCGATGTTGCACCTGGCGAAGCGGTGTATATCACCGAAAAAGGTCAGCTGTTTACTCGCCAGTGTGCCGATAACCCGGTCAGCAATCCGTGCCTGTTTGAATACGTTTACTTCGCACGTCCTGACTCCTTTATCGACAAGATTTCCGTCTACAGCGCCCGTGTAAATATGGGGACCAAGCTTGGCGAAAAAATTGCTCGCGAGTGGGAAGATCTGGACATTGACGTGGTGATCCCGATTCCGGAAACCTCCTGCGATATCGCGCTGGAAATTGCCCGTATTCTCGGTAAGCCGTACCGTCAGGGTTTTGTGAAAAACCGCTACGTGGGCCGTACCTTTATCATGCCCGGCCAGCAGCTGCGCCGTAAATCCGTGCGCCGTAAGCTGAACGCCAACCGTGCGGAATTCCGTGATAAAAACGTGCTGCTGGTGGATGACTCCATCGTGCGCGGTACCACCTCGGAACAGATTATCGAGATGGCGCGTGAAGCCGGAGCGAAGAAAGTGTATCTGGCCTCTGCGGCCCCGGAAATTCGCTTCCCGAACGTTTATGGTATCGATATGCCTACGGCGACGGAGCTGATTGCTCATGGTCGCGAAGTGGACGAGATTCGCCAGATAATCGGTGCAGACGGTCTTATCTTCCAGGATCTGAACGATCTGATTGAAGCGGTCCGCGCTGAGAACCCGGATATTCAGCAGTTTGAATGTTCAGTGTTTAACGGCGTGTACGTCACCAAAGACGTCGATCAGCAATATCTCGATTTCCTTGACTCCCTGCGTAATGACGATGCCAAAGCAATTTTGCGTCAGAACGAAGCGGAAAACCTCGAGATGCATAACGAAGGGTAATGTTCTGTTGCAGGTCAGGACACATAGAGTGGACTGACTTGCAACTGCGCATAAAAACCTGCAAAGTCAGCCCTGAAGCAAGTAAGGGCGAAAAAATGAAACGACTCATTGTAGGGATTAGCGGTGCCAGTGGCGCGATTTATGGCGTGCGCCTGCTGCAGGTTTTGCGTGACGTTACTGATGTGGAAACCCATCTGGTGATGAGTGCTGCTGCCCGACAGACGCTGGCGCTGGAAACAGACCTCTCTGTACGCGACGTGCAGGCACTGGCGAATGTAAATCACGATACGCGCGATATCGCCGCCAGTATCTCTTCCGGCTCTTTTCAGACCGCCGGAATGGTAATATTACCTTGTTCAATCAAAACGCTTTCAGGCATCGTCCACAGTTACACCGATGGGCTGCTTACCCGTGCGGCAGACGTGGTGTTGAAAGAACGCCGCCCGCTGGTGCTGTGCGTGCGTGAAACGCCCCTGCATCTGGGGCATCTGCGACTGATGACGCAGGCGGCAGAAATTGGCGCGGTGATTATGCCGCCAGTCCCGGCATTCTATCATCGCCCGCAAACGCTAGATGATGTGATTAATCAAACGGTTAACCGCGTACTCGACCAGTTTGATATCTCCCTTCCACAGGATCTGTTCACCCGCTGGCAAGGGGCGTAAAACCGTTCCATCAGCGTGCAAAGAAACATCCGTTGCCCTGTTTCAGGGCAATTTTGTAACCGCGATCATATCCTCAACATTTAATTCGTTAAAACTCAACGAAACGCTGCGGTTCAACCGTCAGACCTGCTATCTTCAAAATCAGGACATTATTGCAACGTTTTATTAACATATTTAACGTCGAATATCCTCATCGACGCGAAAATGGCATAAGACCTGCATGAAAAAGTCTGCAAACACACAACACAACGTAAAACATAATAAAATTACGCCACTTGAGGGTTATGTATGAAGAAGACGGTTCTTGCTTTGTCTTTGCTGGTAGGACTCTCCGCCACCGCGGCCAGCTACGCAGCACTTCCGCAGACGGTTCATATTGGTACAGATACAACGTACGCACCTTTTTCCTCTAAAGATGCCAAAGGCGACTTTGTCGGCTTTGATATCGATCTGGGAAATGAGATGTGTAAGCGCATGCAGATCAAATGTACCTGGGTAGCCAGCGACTTTGACGCGCTGATCCCGTCGCTGAAAGCGAAAAAGATTGATGCCATCATCTCCTCGCTTTCAATCACTGAGAAGCGTCAGCAAGAGATTGCGTTCTCAGACAAGCTTTACGCAGCAGACTCACGTCTGATCGCCGCGAAAGGTTCCCCAATTCAACCGACTCTTGATTCCCTCAAAGGTAAACATGTTGGCGTACTGCAAGGCTCGACTCAGGAAGCCTATGCTAATGACAACTGGCGCAGCAAAGGCGTAGATGTAGTGGCCTATGCGAACCAGGACCTTATCTATTCTGACCTGACAGCGGGTCGTCTGGACGCGGCGTTGCAGGATGAAGTCGCGGCCAGCGAAGGCTTCCTGAAGCAGCCTGCCGGTAAGGACTACGCTTTTGCTGGTCCGTCGGTGAAAGATAAAAAATACTTTGGTGACGGCACCGGGATTGGCTTGCGCAAAGATGATACAGAGCTGAAAGCTGCTTTCGATAAAGCGCTGGGCGAACTGCGCAAAGACGGCACCTACGACAAAATGGCGAGCAAGTATTTTAACTTCAATGTCTACGGCGATTAATACGCCGCAACGGGGAATGGACTGCACCATTGCGGGTAACCATTACGGTGCATAATAAATTCAGTGCACTGTTTTGGTGCTTTTGTCGCTGTCTTAATAAGCATGAGTGCATACTTAAGCGCTTTTCATGCAAATAAATACCGCCGACAGGGTAGAATGCTTTGCCTTGTCGGCCCGATTAATGGCACGATAACTGCACCTGGTCCTGTAAAGATCCCCTATAAAAGACAGTCTGTTGAGGATAGTTATGAAAAAACTGGTGTTGTCTCTTTCTCTGGTCCTGGCTTTCTCCAGTGCTACCGCAGCATTTGCAGCCATTCCGCAAAAAATTCGTATCGGTACCGATCCTACTTATGCGCCGTTCGAATCGAAAAATGCACAGGGTGAATTAGTCGGTTTTGATATCGATCTGGCTAAAGAGCTGTGCAAACGTATCAATACACAATGTACCTTCGTGGAAAACCCGCTGGACGCGCTTATCCCTTCGTTAAAAGCGAAGAAAATCGATGCGATTATGTCCTCGCTTTCCATCACTGAAAAACGTCAGCAGGAAATCGCCTTTACCGACAAGCTTTATGCAGCCGACTCGCGTCTGGTTGTCGCTAAAGATTCTGCTATTCAGCCGACCATTGAGTCGCTGAAAGGTAAACGTGTTGGCGTGCTGCAGGGCACGACTCAGGAAACCTTCGGCAACGAGCACTGGGCGCCAAAAGGCATTGAAATTGTCTCTTATCAGGGGCAAGACAATATCTATTCTGACCTGACTGCCGGGCGTATTGATGCTGCTTTCCAGGATGAAGTCGCAGCCAGCGAAGGCTTCCTGAAACAGCCGGTCGGTAAAGATTACAAATTCGGCGGCCCATCTGTAAAAGATGAGAAGTTATTCGGCGTGGGTACCGGTATGGGGCTGCGCAAAGATGATAACGAACTGCGCGAAGCACTGAACAAAGCCTTTGCCGAGATGCGAGCTGACGGTACTTACGAGAAGCTGGCGAAAAAGTACTTCGATTTTGATGTTTATGGCGGTTAATCACCGCAGGTGCTGATAAAGCCCGTAGATTTTTGACGTGTTGAATTTATGCCTGATGGCGCTGCGCGTATCCGGCCTACAGCGATTTTGTAGGCCGGATAAGGCAAAGCCGCCATCCCGCATTTAACAGTTTGTCTGAAATCAAAAGAGGCTTATTACTCCACCACACACGACAGGACAGGCAGCATGTTGTATGGCTTTTCAGGTGTTATTTTACAGGGCGCAATTGTTACGCTGGAGCTGGCACTTAGCTCGGTGGTACTGGCGGTTCTGATAGGCCTTGTCGGCGCGGCAGCTAAGCTGTCGCAAAGCCGGGCGCTGGCGCTTATTTTCGAAGGGTACACAACGCTTATCCGCGGCGTGCCCGATCTGGTCTTAATGCTGCTCATCTTTTACGGATTACAAATCGCGCTGAATACCCTTACCGATGCAATCGGTATCAGCCAGATTGATATCGATCCGATGGTCGCGGGTATTATTACGCTCGGGTTTATCTACGGAGCCTATTTTACCGAAACATTTCGTGGCGCATTTATGGCCGTGCCAAAAGGCCATATTGAAGCCGCGACGGCATTCGGTTTTACCAGTTCACAAATATTTCGCCGTATTATGTTCCCGGCGATGATGCGCTATGCCTTACCGGGAATTGGCAACAACTGGCAGGTCATTCTTAAGGCCACGGCGCTGGTATCGTTGCTCGGCCTGGAAGACGTGGTGAAAGCCACTCAGCTTGCCGGAAAAAGTACCTGGGAGCCGTTCTATTTTGCCGTAGTGTGCGGGGTCATCTATCTGGTGTTTACCACTGTTTCTAATGGTGTGCTGCTGTACCTTGAGCGCCGCTATTCCGTGGGTGTGAAGAGGGCTGACCTGTGATTGAGATTATTCAGGAATACTGGAAGTCCCTGCTGTGGACCGACGGATATCGCTACACCGGCGTGGCTATCACCCTGTGGCTTCTGATTTCGTCGGTGGTGATGGGCGGGATACTGGCGCTGTTTTTGGCAATTGGTCGTGTTTCCAGTAATAAATTTATCCAGTTTCCCATCTGGCTGTTCACCTATATTTTTCGTGGGACGCCGCTGTACGTCCAGTTGCTGGTGTTTTATTCCGGGATGTATACGCTGGAGATAGTCAAAGGCACGGACTTCCTCAACGCGTTTTTCCGCAGTGGGCTAAATTGCACCGTGCTGGCGCTGACGCTGAATACCTGCGCCTATACCACGGAGATTTTCGCCGGGGCTATTCGTTCCGTACCCCATGGTGAGATTGAAGCCGCGCGCGCTTACGGTTTCTCGTCGTTTAAACTGTATCGCTGCATTATTTTGCCTTCCGCGCTGCGTATTGCGCTGCCGGCTTACAGCAATGAAGTTATTTTAATGCTGCACTCTACGGCGCTGGCATTTACCGCAACGGTGCCTGATTTGTTGAAAATCGCCCGCGATATCAACTCGGCAACGTATCAGCCGTTTACCGCCTTCGGTATTGCCGCTGTTCTGTATTTGATTATTTCGTATGTCCTGATCAGTCTGTTCCGTAAAGCGGAAAAACGCTGGTTGCAGCATGTATCCTCTAAATGATTCGAGTAACACGATGTCTGAAAATAAATTAAACGTTATCGATTTACATAAGCACTACGGCGAACATGAAGTGCTGAAAGGGGTATCGCTGCAGGCCAATGCGGGTGATGTTATCAGTATTATTGGCTCGTCAGGTTCCGGTAAAAGTACCTTCCTGCGCTGCATTAACTTTCTCGAGAAACCGAGCGCGGGGTCGATTGTCGTCAGTGGTCAGAACATTGGTCTGGTACGCGACAAAGACGGCCAGCTTAAGGTTGCAGACAAAAATCAGCTGCGCTTGCTGCGCACGCGACTGACGATGGTCTTTCAGCACTTTAATCTGTGGAGCCACATGACGGTGCTGGAAAACGTGATGGAAGCGCCGCTCCAGGTGTTGGGGCTGAGCAAGCAGGAAGCTCGCGAACGTGCGGTGAAGTATCTGGCGAAAGTGGGTATTGATGAGCGCGCTCAGGGCAAATATCCGGTGCATCTGTCCGGTGGTCAGCAGCAGCGTGTCTCCATTGCTCGTGCGCTGGCGATGGAACCGGAAGTGTTGCTGTTTGATGAACCCACGTCGGCACTTGACCCGGAGCTGGTGGGCGAAGTGCTGCGCATTATGCAACAACTGGCCGAAGAGGGAAAAACCATGGTGGTCGTGACCCACGAAATGGGGTTTGCCCGTCATGTCTCCACGCACGTGATTTTCCTGCATCAAGGGAAGATTGAAGAAGAGGGCGATCCGGAGCAGGTATTTGGTAATCCGCAAAGCCCGCGTTTGCAGCAGTTCCTCAAAGGTTCGTTGAAGTAAGTCACCTGCCCGGAGGCGCTACGCTTTCCGGGCCTGGGATTTTAGCGCGTCGCACTCCAGACGATAAACCCAGTCGTCGTAAGCGATACCATCAATCTCATACGCCTTTTCCAGCACCTGCGTACGCACGAACCCCGTTTTTTCCAGAATCCGTATTGAGCCCTTATTATCCGCCAGTGCGTAAGCATTTATCGCCGTGACCGCCGCGTGCTCGAAGGCGTACTGGCACACCGCGCGTACGGCTTCGCTGGCAATACCTTTCCCCTGCGCCTGTGGCATGATGGCGTAGCCGAGGTCGGCTTCGTGCGGGTAGAGATGGCTGATTTGCAGACCAATATCGCCGAGCGGCGTCGGGTTGTTGTGCTCGCGGATGACAAAAGTGTGCTGTGCGGCAAGGCGTCTGGCGAATAACAGACGCGTATCTTTCGCCGGGGCGATGTTGCCCATATAGCGCATGACTTCAGGACATTCACGTAGTTTCTGGAAAAATGACCAGTCAGAAAACTGAAACAAAGAGAGGGTAAGTCGGGGAGTCGAAATTATCGCCATAACGTCGCCATTGCAGAAATCTGGCCTATAACCTTACCACCACAACGGCGACCGTGAATAGCGCTTAGGGGTTATCGGATGACATCCGCCAGCGCTTCTTCTAAATCGTACCAGCGAAACGCGAAACCGGACGCTTCCAGGCGTTTTGGCAACGCTCGCTGTCCGCCGAGAACCAGCACCGAAGATTCGCCCATCAGCAACCGCATTGCGGTGGCGGGAACGCGCAGAATGGCAGGGCGGTTCAGAGCGTGGCCCAGCGCGTGGGCAAACTGCTCATTGTGCACCGGGTACGGTGAAACCATATTGAAGGGACCGCGCAGATCGTTATCCAGCAGCCAGAGAATTCCGTTGACCATATCATCAATATGGATCCAGGCCATATACTGGCGTCCGTTGCCAATTGGTCCGCCTAAGCCAAGACGAAACGGCGGAACCATTTTCGCCAGAATGCCGCCAGCAGAGGCCAGTACCACGCCGGTGCGCAGCATACACACGCGGGTTTTGTCGCTTTGCGCGGTGCTGGCAATCTGCTCCCAGCGGGCGCACAGCTTATGGGTAAATTCGTTATGTGGCGGCTCTTCTTCTGTGACCACTACTTCGCCTAAATCGCCGTAGTAACCGGTAGCGGAACCGGAAATTAGCACTGCGGGCGGTGTCTCGCTGGCATTGATTAAATCGACCAGCTTCTGCGTGATGACCCAGCGGCTCTGACACAGGCGTTCCTTTTGCTGGGCACTCCAGCGCTTGTCCGCAATCGGCTCTCCGGCAAGGTTAATGACGGCATCAATGTCATTGAGATTTTGCCGCTCTTCCAGCCCTTTGGACAGCGTAACCCGGGAGTCGAGAATCTGACGAGCCTTATCAGGAGAACGGGTCACTACGGTTATCTGATGCCCCAGCTCCAGCAAGCGGGGGATCAGATGACGTCCAATCAGGCCAGTACCGCCGGTAATCAGAATCTGCATGTCGCCTCCCGGGTTATGTTTTAGCGCTGCCAGCTCAGCGTCATAGAGACTGAGTCGGCGTAACGTAATGCGTGAAGTTTATCTATCTCTACTTGAGCATAAGTGACCCAGTGATGTTCGCGTGCGATATCGAGCACATCTTGAGTTAATTTTTCTAACAATGAGAAGCGGTTACCCTCCACGTGGGCAATGATGCTCTTGGTGATAGTGCGATAATTCAGCGCGTCGTTGATATCTTCGCTGGTACGGGCTTTGTCTGCCGGATAGTGAATGGCAATGTTGATGACGACATCCTGGCGGTTAAGGATCTCCTCTTCTTTGATGCCGATAAAAGTGCGCAGACGAAGGTTTTTTATACGAATAATTGCGTCAGGTTGTGACATTGCAGGTTTCCTCCATGTATGAACCTTTGCATGATACACGAGAACCGAATCGCGTCACCGCTTCTCACTTTGTGCTTGTTGCATGGCGCGTTCCGTTGCGGGACGTGTACGGATGCGTTCATGCCAGTTGTTGACCGCCGGGTAGTTGTCGAGGTCGATGCGCTGACGCTGATGAGCATGGATCCACGGCCAGCAGGCAATGTCGGCAATGCTGTAGTGATCGCCTCCCAGCCAGGGGGACGTTTCCAGACGTTTATTCATCACGTTGTACAGGCGCTGGGTTTCAACCTGGTATCTTTCAATGGCGTAGGGAATCGTTTGTGGTGCGTAGTGGCTAAAATGATGATTCTGACCGAGCATGGGTCCGAGGCCGCTGACCTGCCAGAACAACCACTGCAGCGTAGTGTGGCGTTCACGTAACTCACCGCTCAGCAGCTTACCGCTCTTTTCTGCCAGATAGAGTAAAATTTCTCCGGACTCAAACAGGCTGATGGGCTTTCCGCCGTCTACCGGGGCACTGTCGATAATGGCCGGGATTTTATTGTTTGGTGAGATTTGCAGAAAATCAGGGTGAAACTGGCTACCTTTGCTGATATCGACATGAATCAGACGGTATTGCAGCTGCGCCTCTTCAAGAAACAGCGTGATTTTGTGACCGTTTGGCGATGGAGTGTAATAGAGATCGATCATTTTCAGCGTCCGTTTTGTCATGAACCGGGTCATAACAAGTATAGAGCCTGTTGGCGTGCGTGAGTTTTCATCAAGTGACAGTGAGAGAAAGACTCTATATTTTGAAGGCAAGCCAATACATTTCAGAGGACATTATGAGCAAATCTGCAATTACGCTGTGGTCAGATGCCAATTTTTTCTCCCCTTACGTGCTGTCTGTTTATGTCGCTCTGCAAGAGAAAGGACTGCCTTTTACGCTGAAAACCGTTGATCTCAACAGCGGCGAACACTTGCAACCTTCATGGCAAGGGTATGCGTTAACGCGGCGCGTACCGGTGCTTGAAATCGACGGTTTCGAGCTGAGCGAATCATCAGCGATAACTGAGTTCCTGGAAGAGAGCTTTGCACCACCGCAGTGGGAGCGTATCTACCCACACGATGTGCAAAAGCGCGCGCGGGCGCGCCAGGTTCAGGCGTGGATCCGCAGCGATCTGATGCCTATCCGTGAAGAACGCTCAACGGACGTAGTTTTTGCTGGCGTGAAGAAAGGTCCGTTAAGCGAAGCGGGAAAAGTCAGTGCGGAGAAATTGTTCGCCACTGCGAGCCATTTATTGAGCCACGGGAAGCAGAATTTATTTGGCGAATGGTGTATTGCCGACTGCGATTTAGCGCTAATGCTGAATCGTCTGGTCCTTAACGGCGATGAGGTTCCCGAAGCGCTTGCAGAATATGCCGCCTTCCAGTGGCAGCGCGCTTCAGTCCAGCGTTTTATCGCGCTTTCAGCGAAGCGTTCCTGCTGAAAAACGGGGCGTAATCCAGTATCATTACAAGGTACTTTTCAACGAGGAGTGAGTGATGAAACTGATGTTCGCATCGGACATTCATGGTTCGTTGCCAGCCACGGAACGCGTACTTGAACGGTTTGCCGCAAGCGGTGCGCAATGGCTGGTGATATTGGGTGATGTTTTAAACCACGGACCGCGTAATGCGCTCCCGGAAGGCTATGCGCCTGCGCAGGTTGCTGAGCGGTTGAATGCGCTGGCAGCGCGGATTATCGCGGTGCGTGGCAATTGTGACAGCGAAGTGGATCAGATGCTTCTGCATTTTCCGATGACCGCGCCGTGGCAGCAAATTCTGACAGAAAACCAGCGACTCTTTTTGACGCACGGGCATCTTTTTGGCCCGCAAAATATGCCGGCGCTCAACGTGGGAGATGTGCTGGTTTATGGGCATACACATTTGCCCGTGGCTGAGCGTCAAGGGGATGTTTACCACTTCAATCCCGGCTCGGTAAGCATCCCGAAAGGGGGCTTTGCGGCAAGTTACGGGATTCTGGATGATAATGTTCTCAGCGTAATGGCACTCAATGATCAAAGTGTTATTGCACAGGTCGAGATTAATCCGTAATTTACCCCACAAACATAAACGCGCCGTAAGAGCGCAAGAAAAAAGAAGGTTTCCTGATGGTGGAACAGCGTCGTTTGGCAAGTACGGAATGGGTGGATATTGTGAATGAAGACAACGAAGTCATTGCACAATCCAGCCGGGAACAAATGCGGGCGCAACGCTTACGCCATCGTGCAACGTATATCGTCGTGCATGATGGAATGGGCAAAATTCTGGTTCAGCGTCGTACTGAGACAAAAGATTTTTTGCCCGGCATGCTGGATGCCACCGCTGGCGGTGTTGTGCAGGCTGACGAGCAACTACTGGATTCAGCGCGCCGTGAAGCGGAAGAGGAACTGGGGATTGCGGGCGTGCCGTTTGCCGAGCATGGGCAGTTTTATTTTGAAGACCAGAACTGTCGCGTATGGGGTGGGCTGTTTAGCTGTGTTTCCCACGGACCGTTTGCGCTTCAGGAAGAAGAGGTTAGTGAAGTTTGCTGGCTGACGCCGGAAGAAATTACCGCGCGCTGCGACGAATTTACGCCGGACTCACTGAAAGCCCTGGCGCTGTGGATGACCCGCAACGCTAAGAATGAAGGGGCGAAAGCCGAAAAGCAGGAAGAAGCTGAGTAAAATCTGCTCATCCGGCCTACAGCGTCGAGAAATCGTGTAGGCCGGGCAATCGTTTTTTAATGGTAACCCATTATCTGCGCGCCAATCACCACCACGCTGGACATAATAAACAGCAGTCCCAACAGCGTGGCGCCTACCTTCAGCCAGTTACGAAAATCCACCCGACACACGCCTAACGTTGCCATCAGCGATGCCGACGTAGGATAGATAATATGGCTGAATCCGTCGCCAAACTGGAAGGCCAGTACGGTGACCTGACGGTTTACGCCAACCAGATCGCCTAAGGGTGCTAATAACGGCATGGTCAATGCAGCCTGACCAGAGCCGGAAGTAACGAAGAAATTAAACACCGCCTGGAACAGCAGCATAAACCACGCCGCGATGGCGTTATCCAGCCCGCTGATGCCGTTGGCAATGCTGTGCAGCAGCGTGTTCAACACGCTGGCTTCCCCCGCTTCTCCATTACCGACCAGCAGTAATATGCCCTTGGCAAAACCGACCAGCAGGGCAGGGGCAATCATCATTCGTGCGCCTTCAGTGAATGAGGAGGCCATGATGTTGACCGTCATGCCGTTGAGACGAAAGACCACGCCAATGATGCCAATTACCAGGCCCATGGTGAAGAACTGACTGGCGATCTCAGGAATAAACCACGCGTTGACGATCACGCCCCAGACAACCCAAATCATTACCGCAGTCAGCACCAGCAGCACCAGCCAGTCGCCCAGCGTGAAGCGTCGTTCCACAACGTCGTCCTGCTGTTCGCGAAAGAAACGGTCGGATTCATGTACCCGGGACAAAAGCGGATTCTTTTGATGCGTGCCGCATAGGCCAGCGTGAAGGTCAGCCCTATCAGGGTCGCAACCACCCACACAATGATACGCAGACCGGAACCAGAGAGTACCGGCACGCCCGCAATCCCCTGCGCGACGACCACGCAGAACGGGTTCATCCATGAGCTGGCGAATCCAATTTGAGTCGCAATATAGGTGACCAGAACGGTGGTGATACTGTCGTAACCTAACCGTACCATTAACGGTGCGATAATAATGGCAAAGGCGACCGCCTCTTCCCCCATGCCAAACACCGCGCCGCCTAATGAGAAGAGAACAAACAGCACCGGGATAAACAGGACTTCGTTTCCTCGCGTATGGCGGATGAGCGCCAGGATGCCGTTATCGATGGTTCCGGTACGCATAACGATGCCGAATGCGCCGCCAATCACCAGCATAAACATAATAATGCCGACGGCAGTGCCGAATTTAGAGCCGGAGGTTAACCCTTCAAACGGAAAATTCATCAGGCCAGGGCGCTCATCACCGGTGGTGAAAAACTGCACCCGGTGATACTGCTCTTCGCCCGCGTCGTTGGTCAGAATTCGAAAAGAATGGGGGTCGACCACCTTACGGGTTTTGGTTTGTCCATCAACCTGATACTGCACTTCCTGACTGTCGAACATCCCGACGGGCACAACCCATGTCGCCAGACTGGTTAAAATGGCAACGAAAAAAATAATCACCAACGTATCGGGCATCGCCCATTTTTTAGCTGGCTGTGTTTCTGTTACTGCTGACATGAAAGACTATCCCTGTTGCAATGCAAAAGAGGATAAGTATGCAAACAGGAGAATAGTTATTCATTGATGCAGCGCATCCTGGCAAATGTTTCAGAATATGCCAACGGGAAAAACAGGTATAAAAAAACCGGAAATATAAGCTATTTCCGGTTTAATAAGCAGAAGTGTTGCCGGATAAGACATCCGGCACACTCGACAGATTACTGCTGCTGTTGGGAAGACTGGATCGCGGTCAGAGCGATGGTGTAGACGATGTCGTCAACCAGCGCGCCACGAGACAGGTCGTTCACAGGCTTGCGCATACCCTGCAGCATCGGCCCGATGGAGATCAGGTCGGCAGAACGCTGTACCGCTTTGTAGGTGGTGTTACCGGTGTTCAGATCCGGGAAGATGAACACGGTAGCGCGACCTGCAACCGGAGAGTTCGGCGCTTTGGATTTTGCTACGTCAGCCATAACGGCGGCGTCATACTGCAGTGGACCGTCGATCATCAGGTCAGGACGTTTTTCCTGCGCCAGACGCGTGGCTTCACGAACTTTTTCTACGTCGCTACCTGCACCAGAAGTACCGGTGGAGTAGGAGAGCATTGCTACACGCGGTTCGATACCGAAAGCAATGGCGGATTCAGCGGACTGAATCGCGATTTCTGCCAGTTGCTCTGCAGTCGGATCCGGGTTGATCGCGCAGTCGCCGTATACGTAAACCTGATCTGGCAGCAGCATGAAGAACACGGAAGACACCAGGGAACTACCCGGTGCAGTTTTGATCAGCTGCAGCGGCGGACGGATGGTGTTCGCGGTGGTATGAACTGCACCAGAAACCAGACCGTCAACGTCGTCCTGTTCCAGCATCAGGGTACCGAGAACCACGTTGTCTTCCAGCTGTTCGCGGGCAACGGTTTCGGTCATACCTTTGTTTTTACGCAGTTCGACCAGGCGAGCAACGTAGCTTTCGCGAACCACATCTGGATCAACGATTTCTACGCCAGCGCCTAGCTCAACGCCCTGAGAGGCCGCAACGCGGGTGATCTCATCCGGGTTGCCCAGCAGTACGCAGGTTGCGATACCGCGTTCAGCACAGATAGCCGCCGCTTTAACGGTACGCGGCTCGTCACCTTCCGGCAGAACAACGCGCTTGCCGGCTTTACGTGCCAGCTCGGTCAGCTGATAACGGAACGCTGGCGGAGACAGACGACGGCTGCGCTCAGAGGTCGCGGTCAGGGATTCAATCCAGTCAGCGTTGATGTAGTTAGCAACGTATTCCTGAACTTTCTCAATACGTTCGTGATCGTCAACCGGAACTTCCAGGTTGAAGCTCTGCAGGCTCAGAGAGGTCTGCCAGGTGTTGGTGTTCACCATGAATACCGGCAGGCCGGTTTCAAATGCACGTTCGCACAGTTTAGTGATACGCGCGTCCATTTCGTAGCCGCCAGTCAGCAGCAGGGCACCGATTTCCACGCCGTTCATGGCTGCCAGGCATGCTGCAACCAGCACGTCAGGACGATCGGCGGAAGTCACCAGCAGAGAACCGGCACGGAAGTGCTCCAGCATGTGCGGAATGCTGCGTGCGCAGAAAGTCACAGACTTCACGCGACGGGTATTGATATCACCTTCGTTAACGATAGTGGCGTTCAGATGACGCGCCATATCGATTGCACGCGTTGCGATCAGATCGAAGCTCCATGGCACCGCGCCCAGAACCGGCAGCGGGCTGGATTCTTGCAGTTTAGCCGGATCAACTTTGATCACTTTTGCTTTGGAAGAGTCGTCGAAAATCTCGGACAGATCCGGGCGAGTACGGCCCTGCTCATCAACCGGTGCGTTCAGTTTGTTAACGATTACGCCGGTGATGTTGGTGTTTTTCGCGCCGCCGAAGCTGCTGCGAGTCAGTTCAATACGCTCGTTCAGCTGTTCCGGGGTATCGGTACCCTGAGACATTACGAAGACGATTTCAGCGTTCAGCGTTTTCGCGATTTCGTAGTTCAGAGACTGCGCGAACTGATGTTTACGGGTTGGGACCAGGCCTTCAACCAGTACAACTTCAGCGTCTTTAGTGTTCGCGTGGTAGTTCGCGATGATCTCTTCCATCAGCACATCTTTCTGATTGCTGGACAACAGAGATTCAACGTGGCTCATCTTCAGCGGCTCAGCGGCTGGCAGAGAAGAGTTAGCACGGACGATGCTGGTAGTCTGGTCTGGCGCATCGCCACCGGCACGCGGTTGAGAGATCGGCTTGAAGATGCTCAGACGAACGCCTTTGCGTTCCATTGCGCGGATCACGCCAAGGCTGACGCTGGTCAGACCGACGCTGGTTCCGGTAGGGATCAGCATAATAATACGGGACACGGTTTATCCTCTTTCGTTACCGTCGATGTAGACGGGTTACAAAACAGCACCGCCAGCTAGGCTGGCGGTGTGAAATCAGGCAGTCAGACGGCTCGCGTCTTGCGCGATAACCAGTTCTTCGTTGGTTGGGATAACCACCGCAGGACGGGTACCTTCTTTGTTGATGAAACCAGATTTGCCGAAACGTGCGGCCAGGTTACGTTCGTGGTCAACTTCAAAGCCCAGAACGCCCAGTTTGCCCAGAGACAGTTCACGAACCATCGCTGCGTTTTCACCGATACCACCGGTGAAGACAACTGCATCCAGACGACCATCCATCAGCGCAGTGTAAGAACCGATGTATTTCGCCAGACGGTGACAGTAAACGTCCATTGCACGTTTAGCGTCTTCTTTAGTCGCGTAGTTATCTTCAACATAACGGCAGTCGCTGGTGACTTCGGTCAGACCCAGCAGGCCGGACTCTTTGGTCAGCATTTTGTTGATCTGGTCAACGCTCATGCCCAGGGTGTCGTGCAGGTGGAAGATGATCGCCGGGTCGATGTCACCGGAACGCGTACCCATCACCAGACCTTCCAGCGGGGTCAGACCCATGGAGGTATCAACACATTTACCGTTACGGATAGCAGAAACAGAACCGCCGTTGCCCAGGTGGCAAGTGATGATGTTCAACTCATCAACCGGTTTGTTCAGAATTTTTGCCGCTTCCTGAGTCACGAAGAAGTGGCTGGTACCGTGCGCGCCGTAACGACGAACACCGTGTTCTTTGTACAGGCTGTATGGCAGAGCATAGAGGTAAGACTCTTCCGGCATGGTCTGATGGAACGCGGTGTCGAACACAGCCACGTTTTTGTCTTTCAGATTCGGGAAGGATTTCAGCGCTTCTGCGATACCGATCAGGTGTGCAGGGTTATGCAGCGGTGCAAAAGAGGCTGCGTCTTTGATACCCTGAATAACGGAATCGTCGATAACCACAGAGCCGGTGTATTTCTCGCCGCCGTGAACAACACGGTGACCAATCGCAGTCAGCTGAGCAGACAGTTCTGGTTTTTGTGCCAGAATAGTATTAACGATAAAATTCAGCGCTTCACTGTGAGCGGCGCCTGCACCTAAAGCCGCTTCTTGTTTACCGCCGTCCATTTTCCACTTGATACGTGCTTCTGGGAGATGGAAACATTCGGCTAAACCAGAGAGGTATTCTTCACCGTTTACTGCATCGATGATGGCAAATTTCAGTGAGGAGCTACCGCAGTTCAGAACCAGTACTAACTTACTCGACATGGAAGTACCTATTTATGATACGTGGCTAAAAAAACGTCAGGAAGTCATAGAGCGTAGCGCATGATGACACCGACGTTTATGATTAACATCATGCGCCATAGTCTTTTTGGGCACGATGGAATAAATACCTTTGAGTCTATGTCATTTTGCGTATTTTTCAGCCAATGGCATACTATGTGTCAATTTGACGACTCAATGATTTTGGACTAAAGGCCTTACAGGCCGGCACAGGATACCTGAATGTGGGTATCAAAGACAAAATGTTTTGAACGATGTCCCTTGTAGTTGTTGTTTTGCACAAATTTTTTAATTTTTATATGTGAAGTTGAGGTAACCGCCATGTCGACACCGGATAATCGTTCCGTCAATTTTTTTAGCTTGTTTCGCCGGGGGCAGCACTATGCGAAGACGTGGCCAATGGAAAAGCGCCTCGCGCCTGTGTTTGTAGAGAACCGCGTAATCCGCATGACGCGTTACGCGATCCGTTTTATGCCGCCTATCGCCGTCTTCACCTTATGCTGGCAAATTGCGTTAGGGGGGCAGTTGGGACCGGCCGTGGCGACTGCGCTGTTTGCGCTCAGCCTGCCGATGCAGGGCATGTGGTGGCTGGGTAAACGTTCTGTAACGCCGCTGCCGCCTTCAATACTCAACTGGTTCTACGAAGTACGGGGTAAATTGCAAGAAGCCGGGCAGGCGCTCACTCCGGTAGAAGGAAAGCCTGATTATCAGGCGCTGGCTGACACGCTTAAGCGCGCCTTCAAACAACTGGATAAAACTTTCCTTGATGATTTGTAATTGACCCCTGATTACGCATATAAAAGAAGGCACAAGATGCCTTCTTTTTTTTCATCGCAGTAGTAGTGATACAGGAGTCCCAAATGGAAATGACCAACGCTCAACGTCTGATTTTGTCTAATCAGTACAAAATGATGACTATGCTCGATCCCACTAACGCCGAGCGTTATCGTCGTTTGCAGACGATTATTGAACGCGGTTACGGCTTGCAGATGCGCGAGCTGGATCGTGAGTTTGGTGAGCTGACGGAAGAAACCTGTCGTACGATAATCGATATTATGGAGATGTATCACGCATTACATGTGTCCTGGACTAATCTTAAGGACGCGCAGGCTATTGATGAGCGCCGCGTGACCTTCCTTGGCTTTGACGCCGCAACGGAAGCCCGTTACCTCGGGTACGTACGTTTTATGGTTAATGTGGAAGGTCGTTATACCCACTTTGATGCGGGTACGCATGGCTTCAACGCCCAGACCCCGATGTGGGAAAAATATCAGCGTATGCTGAATGTCTGGCACTCTTGCCCGCGCCAGTATCACCTGAGTGCGAATGAAATTAACCAAATCATTAATGCCTGAGGGGGCGAGCGTGCAGTGCAAAGGTTTTCTGTTTGATCTGGATGGAACGCTGGTCGATTCCTTACCCGCAGTAGAACGCGCGTGGTGCAACTGGGCCGATCGTTTTGGCCTCGATCACGCCGAGGTGCTCGGCTTTATTCATGGCAAGCAGGCCATTACCTCCCTGCGACACTTTATGGTGGGCAAATCTGAGGCTGAGATCGCCGCGGAATTCACCCGCCTGGAGCAGATCGAAGCGACGGAAACCGCGGGGATCACAGCGCTGCCGGGAGCGGTTGATTTACTCAACCACCTCAATAAAGCGGGTATTCCATGGGCGATTGTGACCTCCGGATCCATGCCGGTCGCACGAGCGCGTCATCGTGTCGCGGGTCTGCCTGCTCCTGAAGTGTTTGTCACCGCCGAGCGGGTAAAAAGAGGCAAGCCCGAGCCTGACGCCTATCTGTTAGGCGCCCAGCTTCTGGGTCTTGCGCCACAGGAATGCGCGGTGGTGGAGGATGCGCCCGCTGGGGTGCTTTCAGGACTGGCGGCAGGGTGTCATGTGATAGCGGTCAACGCGCCTGTGGACACGCCGCGTCTGGATGAGGTCGATTTTTCGCTGACCAGTCTGGAACATATTTCTGTGACCAAACAGCCTAACGGAAATGTGGTCGTAGTAAGAAATACCTGAACATGATTTAGCCCCAGATTGTTGGGGCTTTTTTATGGCAGAATCGATCCATCCCTCTCATTTAACAAGGATATGTTGTGAACGGTGAATTGATATGGGTTCTCTCATTGCTGGCGATTGCCGTCGTCTTGTTTGTCACTGGCAGAGTGCGTATGGACGCGGTCGCTTTGCTGGTCATCATTGCCTTTGTTCTGAGCGGAACATTGAGCATCACAGAAGCCTTTTCCGGATTCAGCGATCCTAACGTTATTTTGATAGCGGCATTATTCATTATCGGCGACGGCCTGGTGCGTACCGGGGTGGCGACGGTAATGGGTGCCTGGCTGGTGAAGGTGGCTGGCAGCAGTGAAGTCAAAATGCTGGTGTTGCTGATGATTACCGTTGCCGGACTCGGGGCGTTTATGAGTTCGACCGGCGTGGTCGCCATCTTTATCCCGGTGGTCTTAAGCGTTTCCATGCGCATGGAAATTTCCCCTTCACGCCTGATGATGCCGCTGAGCTTTGCCGGCTTGATAAGCGGCATGATGACGCTGGTGGCGACGCCGCCTAACCTGGTCGTCAACAGTGAACTGTTACGTGAAGGACTCAACGGGTTCAGCTTTTTTAGCGTTACCCCGCTGGGGCTGGTGGTTCTGGTACTCGGCATAATTTATATGCTGCTGATGCGCTTTATGCTCAAGGGAGAAGATTCCAGGCAGCCGGGAGACGGCTGGAAACGCCGGACCTTTCGCGATCTGATTAAAGAATATCGCCTGACCGGGCGCGCGCGTCGGCTGGCGATTCGTCCCGGTTCTCCTATGATTGGCCAGCGTCTGGATGATCTGAAGTTGCGTGAGCGCTACGGGGCAAACGTGATTGGCGTGGAACGCTGGCGTCGCTTTCGTCGCGTAATAGTCGACGTTAACGGGGTTTCTGAGTTTCGCGCCCGTGACGTATTGCTGATTGATATGTCCGCGGCCGATGTCGACCTGCGTGAATTTTGCAGTGAACAGTTTCTGGAACCAATGGTACTGCGCGGCGAATACTTCTCCGAGCAGGCGCTTGATGTGGGGATGGCCGAGATCTCTCTGATCCCTGAATCGGAATTGATCGGCAAAACGGTACGGGAAATCGCTTTTCGTACCCGCTACGGGCTGAATGTCGTTGGGCTGAAGCGCGATGGTGCGGCTCTGGCTGGAGCGGTGGTGGATGAGCCATTGCTGATGGGCGATATCATATTAGTGGTGGGCAACTGGAAGCTCATCACACTGTTGGGACAAAAAGGGCGTGATTTTGTCGTGCTGAATATGCCCGAGGAAGTCAGTGAAGCTTCTCCGGCGCACAGCCAGGCACCGCATGCGATTTTCTGTCTGGTGCTGATGGTCGCTCTGATGCTCACTGATGAAATTCCCAATACGGTGGCTGCGATCATCGCCTGTCTGCTGATGGGGAAATTTCGCTGTATTGATGCCGAAAGTGCCTATAAAGCGATTCACTGGCCAAGCATTATTTTGATTGTCGGGATGATGCCCTTCGCGCTGGCTTTACAAAAAACCGGCGGTGTCGATTTGGTGGTGAAAGGGCTGATGGATGTCGGTGGCGGGTATGGCCCGTATGTGATGTTGGGCTGCCTGTTCGTGCTGTGTGCGACTATCGGGTTATTTATCTCCAACACCGCGACGGCGGTGCTGATGGCGCCAATCGCGCTGGCGGCTGCAAAGTCGATGGGCGTTTCACCGTATCCTTTTGCGATGGGGATTGCGATGGCGGCATCCGCAGCCTTTATGACACCGGTTTCTTCGCCGGTAAACACTCTGGTGCTCGGACCTGGCAACTACAGCTTTAGCGATTTCGTGAAGATTGGCGTACCGTTTACCATCATTGTGATGGCGGTGTGCGTGGTGATGATCCCGATGCTGTTTCCGTTTTGATTTTGTTGGCGGATGGCGACGGGGATATCTTCGCCGCCACCGGGTCATGCGTTTATAGCGGAGAATCCTGGCTGATTTCATCTAATGAGAGGTGAAAACTCGGGACAAACACGTCCATAAAGTAGTCCATCTCTTCGCTGCGTCGCGACTCGAGCGTTTTTTCCAGACGCGTCTTGGCAAGCAGAAATTCGTTGTTACCGGCAGAGAGTTCCTCCAGACACTTCAGATACGCGCACAGGGCATCGGCCTGTTTAACAATCGATCTCTCTTCTTCACTTAAGGCATGTTCATCAATGAGCGGCGCAAAAATATCGCGCAGTTCATCAGGTACCATATCGACCAGTTTTTGCTGGGCAATTTTCTCTATCGCTTTATATTCCTGCGCAATCTGCGAGTTGAAATATTTCACCGGGGTAGGGAGATCACCGGTCAGCACTTCTGACGCATCGTGATACATCGCCAACAGAGCAATACGCTCAGCATTAACCTGACCACCAAATTTGCGGTTTTTGATCGCGGCCAGCGCATGGGCAACCATGGCAACCTGCAGACTGTGTTCAGACACGTTTTCGGTGCGCACGTTGCGCATCAGCGGCCAGCGATTAATGAGCTTCAGACGGGAGAGGTGGGCAAAAAAATGGCTCTGCTTCATAACGACCCTTATATGATGGCAACCTAAGAGTCATTTTGCGCAGAGAAGGCTGTCAGATGCAAATACTCGTCATCCATCCGACAGCCTTTGTTTAATTACAGCTGGTGATACCCTGACAGGAAACGCTCAAATTTACTCAGCGACATTTCAATATCGTCAATACGCGGCAGCGTGACGATGCGGAAATGATCCGGCCACGGCCAGTTGAACGCTGTTCCCTGAACCAGCAGTACTTTTTCCTGCAGCAGGAAGTCGAGCACCATCTTCTGGTCGTCATGAATGTTGAAGCGTTTAGCATCAATTTTCGGGAACATATACAGCGCGCCGCGCGGTTTTACGCAAGAGACTCCGGGAATGTCATTGAGCAGTTCCCAGGCGCGGTTGCGTTGTTCATACAGACGCCCACCAGGCATGATAAATTCGCTGATGCTCTGGTATCCGCCCAGCGCGGTCTGAATGGCATGTTGCGCCGGAACGTTGGCACACAGGCGCATAGAGGCCAGCATCTCAAGACCTTCAATATATCCTTTAGCATGTTTCTTCGGCCCGTTCAGCACCATCCAGCCCTGACGGAAACCGGCAACGCGATAGGTTTTTGACAGGCCATTGAAGGTGATGGTCAGCAGATCCGGCGCCATTGCAGCAATGGAGTGGTGTTCAGCGTCGTCGTAGAGAATTTTGTCGTAAATCTCATCCGCAAAGATGATGAGGTTGTTCTGGCGAGCAATCTCAACAATCTCCATCAGCAGCTCTTTAGAGTAAACAGCGCCGGTTGGGTTGTTTGGGTTGATGATGACGATCCCACGCGTACGCGGCGTAATTTTGGCGCGGATATCATCCAGGTCCGGGAACCAGTCTGATGATTCGTCACACAGGTAGTGCACGGCATTACCGCCGGAGAGCGATACTGCCGCCGTCCACAGCGGATAATCAGGAGCAGGAACCAGCATTTCGTCCCCACTGTTCAGCAACGCCTGCATAGCCTGCACAATTAATTCAGAAACGCCGTTGCCGATATAAATATCTTCCACGGTTACGTCGCGCATACCACGGGCCTGGTAATGCTGCATAATCGCTTTCCGGGCGGAATAAAGGCCTTTGGAGTCGCAATATCCTTGCGCTGTTGGCAAATTGCGGATCACATCCACCAGTATTTCATCTGGCGCTTCAAACCCGAATGGCGCCGGGTTGCCGATGTTCAGTTTCAGAACCTTATTGCCTTCTTCTTCCAGGCGCTTTGCTTCCTTCAGAACCGGGCCGCGAATGTCATAACAGACGTTTTCTAATTTGCTGGATTTTTCAATGGGGGACATGAACGTTGACCTTTTTAGCTGTGAATGCCACTCCCTGCCATGGAAGTCAGCCCAGCACAATGTACTCCCACGGCGGTGAGTTTTGAAGGGTCTTTAGTAGAAGATTTTGAAAAGCTATGAAGTGATAATTAACTGCTAACAACTAAATAATGTAAATATTATGAGATAATAATCTATCTAGATGTGTTTTGTTGGTAGTATGTATTGTTTTATTGGTTTGGTTGTGGTGAATTGTTTGGTCAAAAAAAGTTAAGCCTGTAAAGCGAAATGTCACGGGCGTCTAAGCTGGATGAGGTAATTCGAAAATACTGAGGTTTTAACTACGGGGCCTGTTATCGGCCTGATCCGTACGTGATACGGTGTGAATTCATTGTTAAGCATAATTAATGAATTGAAGAATTCTTAATTAATTATTATTTAATATTTAAACGACATTAAATTGGATGGGCCAATAATAGCAAAACCGCTGCTCTGACATAACACCTGGTAGCCTGGAATTATTCACGATAACACTTATAAATATAGTGGTTTTAGGTTAAGATAAGTCTCATGAAATGGTAAGTAGTCTGAATTTTAAGATAATTCAAATGTTTGTTGGTTGTTCCTAACACACTGAAAAGTTAGTTTTTAATGTGTAAATTATTGTTCGTTAACTTTTTTTTTAAATTTACAAAATTTACATGTTTTCCCTAAGTCAGAATCATCCAGCAGCTAAAAATTCGGCTCTTTCTCGTTGCTATATTCCGATGAATATCACGGGAATTAAAATAGCCAGGAAAGAGAATTGTTTCGTTTGTTAAACCAAATACATCCTTATTTTCACTTGGTTACACTAAGCGAAACTGCGAGGGAGGCACATTACAAATGGAGTTGTTTGATTCCAAATGCACAGCATTAACCCGGTATGACCCGCGAGTAAGTGAAAAACTATGATAAATGCAAATCGTCCGATAATTAACCTCGACCTCGATCTGCTGAGAACCTTCGTTGCTGTTGCCGACCTGAATACCTTTGCGGCTGCGGCAGCTGCGGTATGTCGAACTCAGTCTGCGGTGAGTCAGCAAATGCAGCGTCTTGAGCAACTCGTGGGGAAAGAGTTGTTCGCGCGCCATGGACGCAACAAACTACTGACCGAACATGGTATACAACTGTTGGGTTACGCCAGAAAAATACTGCGCTTTAATGATGAGGCATGCTCATCATTAATGTTTAATAATCTTCAGGGAGTGTTAACTATCGGTGCTTCTGATGAATCAGCCGATACCATACTGCCTTTCCTGCTCAACCGAATAAGTTCGGTTTATCCGAAGCTTGCGCTGGATGTGAGGGTCAAGCGTAACGCCTACATGGTGGATATGCTGAAGTCGCAAGAAGTGGACTTGGTTGTGACTACCAACCGTCCTGGCGATTTTGAATGTCTGAATCTGCGTACCTCGCCAACGCATTGGTACTGTGCTGCCGAATATATTCTGCAAAAAGGTGAGCCGGTACCGTTGGTTCTGCTGGACGATCCGAGCCCGTTTCGCGATATCGTGCTGGCGACATTAAATGCTGCTCAGATCCCGTGGCGTCTGGCTTATGTTGCTTCAACATTACCTGCGGTTCGCGCGGCGGTAAAAGCAGGGCTCGGCGTCACTGCGCGGCCTGTTGAAATGATGAGTCCGGATTTACGCGTACTGGGCGCCGCCGACGGATTACCGCCATTGCCTGATACTGAGTATTTGTTGTGCTGCGATCCGTCCACGCAAAATGAGTTGGCAGAAGTTATCTTTAAGTCGATGCAAACGTATCAAAATCCTTGGCAATACAATCAGTTTACCCCGGAAGGGGGAGATGACTCGCTGATTGTTGAAGGCGACTTTGAGTAATCCGTCACAAAAAATCGTTTTAAAATGTTAGTGTAAAAAAGAGCCACTGGTGATGAAAAAACATCCAGTGGCTCTTTTTTTAGGTAAATATTGCCGCTTTATGTCATTTGCTATACTAAAACTTAACAAAATCAGAAGGTAAAAAAACGGCCTGACACCTGGCTGAAAAATAAGCAGCAGCGTTACTAATTGTTTCCATGTTAAAAAACTAGAGAAATTGTTGCTGTTTTTTATGGTGAATTAACAAAAGCGTGTCACAGATCAAGAAAATACTCCCATTTAGGGGGAGGCATCTGGGTGAATTCCTGTCAAAATAGGTGAGTATTATCTTTTTTACTTCACTACGGACACGATTCAACAACATTAAAAATGACCGATGATGCGATCGAAATTGGTCTAAATAGCACTTTATGTTAATGAAGTTGGAGCGGTGTAAAATAATGTGAGGAAACTTTTGTTAAAGTTGACAAAAGGTTATAGAAAGGAGTAAAAAACCCCATCAATTAGCTGTATAAAATGGTTTTTCACAGTGATTGTAAGGTTTTTTTTATTCCTCCCCATGAATCGATGTGGCGTTCATCTGCCGAAAAGAGCAGAGAATTTGGCGCTACTTTTGATGAGTAAGCAATGAGTATGTCAACATCCACTGAAATCATCGCTCATCACTGGGCATTCGCTATCTTTCTTATTGTTGCCATTGGCCTGTGCTGCCTGATGCTCGTCGGCGGCTGGTTTTTAGGTGGTCGCGCGCGCGCGAGATCTAAAAACGTGCCGTTTGAATCAGGTATCGACTCGGTCGGCACCGCCCGCTTGCGCCTGTCTGCCAAGTTTTATCTGGTAGCCATGTTCTTCGTTATCTTCGACGTTGAAGCGCTGTATCTGTTCGCATGGTCAACTTCTATCCGTGAAAGCGGCTGGATTGGCTTTGTGGAAGCTGCAATTTTTATTTTTGTGTTACTGGCAGGTCTGGTTTATCTGGTGCGTATTGGCGCGCTGGACTGGACGCCCGCGCGTTCACGCCGCGAGCGTATGAACCCGGAAACGAACAGTATCGCTAATCGTCAACGCTAACCGCGAGGCATTAAGATGGATTATACGCTCACCCGCATAGATCCTAACGGTGAGAACGACCGTTACCCCCTGCAAAAACAGGAGATCGTAACCGACCCCCTGGAGCAAGAAGTTAACAAAAACGTGTTCATGGGCAAGCTGCATGACATGGTTAACTGGGGCCGTAAAAACTCAATTTGGCCATATAACTTTGGCCTTTCCTGCTGCTACGTTGAGATGGTGACCTCGTTTACCGCCGTGCACGATGTGGCCCGTTTTGGTGCGGAAGTACTGCGTGCATCGCCGCGTCAGGCTGACCTGATGGTCGTCGCCGGAACCTGCTTTACCAAAATGGCGCCGGTTATTCAGCGCCTCTACGATCAGATGCTGGAACCGAAATGGGTTATTTCCATGGGCGCATGCGCCAACTCCGGCGGTATGTACGACATCTATTCTGTGGTGCAGGGCGTTGATAAATTTATTCCGGTCGATGTGTACATCCCGGGATGCCCGCCGCGTCCGGAAGCGTATATGCAGGCTCTGATGCTGCTGCAAGATTCCATTGGCAAAGAACGCCGTCCGCTCTCCTGGGTGGTTGGCGATCAGGGCGTTTATCGCGCCAATATGCAGTCAGAACGCGAGCGTAAACGCGGCGAACGTATTGCTGTAACGAATCTTCGTACACCAGACGAGATTTAATTTGCGCCTGTCGGCAGCAGCACTTCCTTCGCTTATCACTACATAAATAGCGCGAAGCACTGCCGACCACCACGGACCATTTGCAATGGTGAACAATATGACCGACTTAACCGCGCAAGACGCTGTATGGCAAACACGGGATCACCTTGATGACCCGGTCATTGGCGAACTGCGCAACCGTTTTGGGCCGGATGCCTTTACCGTTCAGGCGACTCGCACCGGGGTACCTGTTGTTTGGGTCAAGCGTGAACAATTACTGGAAGTTGGCGATTTCTTAAAGAGACTGCCGAAACCTTACGTCATGCTGTTTGACTTACACGGCATGGACGAACGTCTGCGTACGCACCGCGAAGGGTTACCTGCCGCGGATTTTTCCGTTTTCTATCACCTGATCTCCATTGAACGCAATCGCGATATCATGCTCAAGGTGGCATTGTCTGAAAACGACCTGCGTGTACCGACGTTCACCAAACTGTTCCCGAACGCCAACTGGTATGAGCGTGAAACCTGGGAAATGTTTGGCATCGACATCGAAGGTCACCCGCACCTGACGCGTCTGCTGATGCCGCATACCTGGGAAGGTCATCCGCTGCGTAAAGACTACCCGGCGCGTGCGACCGAATTCGATCCGTTTGAGCTGACCAAAGCCAAACAGGATCTGGAAATGGAATCACTGACCTTCAAACCAGAAGAATGGGGCATGAAGCGTAGTTCCGAAAACGAGGACTTCATGTTCCTCAACCTCGGTCCTAACCACCCGTCTTCTCACGGTGCGTTCCGTATTGTGCTGCAGCTTGATGGCGAAGAAATCGTCGACTGCGTGCCTGACATCGGCTACCACCACCGTGGCGCTGAAAAGATGGGTGAACGTCAGTCCTGGCATAGCTACATTCCGTACACCGACCGTATCGAGTACCTCGGCGGCTGCGTTAACGAAATGCCTTACGTACTGGCCGTTGAGAAACTGGCTGGCATCACCACGCCGGATCGCGTCAACGTGATTCGCGTTATGTTGTCTGAACTGTTCCGTATCAACAGCCACCTGCTGTACATCTCCACGTTCATCCAGGACGTCGGCGCGATGACGCCGGTCTTCTTCGCCTTTACCGACCGTCAGAAAATCTATGACGTAGTGGAAGCGATCACCGGTTTCCGTATGCACCCGGCCTGGTTCCGTATCGGCGGTGTGGCACACGATCTGCCGCGCGGTTGGGACAAACTGCTGCGTGACTTCCTCGACTGGATGCCAAAACGTCTGGATTCCTACGAGAAAGCCGCACTGCGTAACACCATCCTGAAAGGCCGTTCGCAGGGCGTTGCCGCTTACGGTAAGAAAGAAGCGCTGGACTGGGGTTGTACCGGTGCTGCGCTGCGTGCGACCGGTATTGATTTTGACGTGCGTAAAGCGCGTCCATACTCTGGCTACGAAAACTTTGACTTTGAAGTCCCGGTTGGCGGCGGCGTGTCCGACTGCTATACCCGCGTGATGCTGAAAGTTGAAGAGCTGCGCCAGAGTCTGCGCATCCTTGAGCAGTGCCTCAACAACATGCCGGAAGGCCCGTTCAAAGCGGATCACCCGCTGACTACGCCGCCGCCGAAAGAGCGCACGTTGCAACATATCGAAACCCTGATCACCCACTTCCTGCAAGTTTCGTGGGGACCGGTTATGCCGGCAAACGAGTCCTTCCAGATGGTGGAAGCGACCAAGGGTATTAACAGTTACTACCTGACCAGCGATGGCAGCACCATGAGTTACCGTACCCGTATCCGTACCCCGAGCTATGCGCACCTGCAGCAGATCCCGGTAGCGGTACGTGGCAGCCTGGTGTCCGACCTTATCGTCCACCTGGGTAGTATCGATTTTGTTATGTCAGATGTGGACCGCTAATTATGCACGAGAATCAACAACCACAAACCGAGGCTTTTGAGCTGAGTGCGGCTGAGCGTGAAGCGATTGAGCACGAGAAGCACCACTACGAAGACCCGCGTGCGGCGTCCATTGAAGCGCTGAAAATCGTTCAGAAACAGCGTGGCTGGGTGCCGGATGGGGCGATCTATGCGATCGCTGATGTGCTGGGGATCCCGGCAAGCGACGTAGAAGGTGTTGCCACGTTCTATAGCCAGATCTTCCGCCAGCCGGTAGGTCGCCACGTGATCCGCTATTGCGACAGCGTGGTGTGCCATATCAACGGCTATCAGGGGATCCAGGCTGCGCTTGAGAAAAAACTCAACATCAAGCCGGGGCAGACGACCTTTGACGGTCGTTTTACGCTGCTCCCGACCTGTTGCCTGGGGAACTGCGATAAAGGGCCGAACATGATGATCGATGAGGATACTCATGCTCACCTGACCCCGGAAGGCATTCCCGAACTGCTGGAGCGGTATAAATGAAAGACATTATCCGTACTCCCGAAACGCATCCGCTGACCTGGCGTCTGCGTGATGACAAACAGCCGGTCTGGCTGGACGAATACCGTAGCAAGAACGGCTACGAAGGTGCACGTAAGGCCCTGACCGGGCTGTCACCGGACGAAATCGTTAACCAGGTAAAAGACGCTGGCCTGAAAGGGCGCGGCGGTGCGGGCTTTTCCACCGGTCTGAAGTGGAGCCTGATGCCGAAAGACGAATCCATGAACATCCGTTACCTGCTGTGTAACGCCGATGAAATGGAGCCGGGTACCTATAAAGACCGTCTGCTGATGGAACAACTGCCGCACCTGCTGGTGGAAGGCATGCTGATCTCCGCGTTTGCGCTGAAAGCGTACCGTGGTTACATCTTCCTGCGTGGTGAATATATCGAAGCGGCTGTGCATCTGCGTCGCGCTATTGCCGAAGCAACCGAAGCCGGCTTGCTTGGCAAAAACATCATGGGCACCGGTTTCGACTTCGAACTGTTTGTCCACACCGGGGCAGGGCGCTATATCTGCGGTGAAGAGACGGCGCTGATTAACTCCCTTGAAGGTCGTCGTGCTAACCCACGTTCCAAGCCGCCGTTCCCGGCAAGCTCTGGCGCTTGGGGTAAGCCGACCTGCGTTAACAACGTCGAAACCCTGTGTAACGTACCGGCTATCCTCGCGAACGGCGTGGAGTGGTACCAGAACATTTCGCAGAGCAAAGACGCGGGCACCAAGCTGATGGGCTTCTCCGGTCGCGTGAAGAACCCTGGCCTGTGGGAACTGCCTTTCGGTACTACCGCGCGCGAGATCCTCGAAGATTACGCGGGCGGCATGCGTGATGGCCTGAAATTCAAAGCCTGGCAGCCGGGCGGCGCGGGTACTGACTTCCTGACTGAAGCGCACCTCGATCTGCCGATGGAATTCGAAAGCATTGGTAAAGCCGGTAGCCGTTTGGGCACCGCGCTGGCAATGGCCGTCGATCACGAGATTGGCATGGTTCCTCTGGTGCGTAACCTGGAAGAGTTCTTTGCCCGCGAGTCCTGCGGCTGGTGTACGCCGTGCCGTGACGGTCTGCCGTGGAGTGTGAAAATTCTGCGCGCGCTGGAGCGTGGCGAAGGCCAGCCTGGGGATATCGAGACGCTTGAGCAACTGTGTCGTTTCCTCGGCCCGGGTAAAACCTTCTGTGCACACGCACCGGGTGCGGTGGAGCCGCTGCAGAGCGCCATTAAATATTTCCGCGAAGAATTCGAAGCTGGCATCAAGCAGTCCTTCAGCAATACCCATCAGATTGGTGGTATTCAGCCGAACCTGCTGAAAGAGCGCTGGTAATAGCAGGGTAACCCTGAATCGCGATCAGAAATTCGATTAACGCTCGGTTTTAGACCGAGCCAACTGGAAGCATGCTGACTATGGCTACGATTCATGTAGACGGCAAAGAATATGAGGTCAACGGAGCGGACAACCTGCTGGAAGCTTGTCTGTCTCTCGGCCTTGATATTCCGTACTTTTGCTGGCACCCGGCGCTGGGAAGCGTCGGTGCTTGCCGCCAGTGTGCGGTGAAGCAATATCAAAACGCGGAAGACACGCGTGGTCGCCTGGTGATGTCTTGTATGACACCGGCCACCGAAGGCACCTTTATTTCAATTGATGACGAAGAAGCGAAGCAGTTCCGCGAAAGCGTAGTGGAGTGGTTGATGACTAACCACCCGCACGACTGTCCGGTCTGTGAAGAGGGCGGTAACTGCCACCTTCAGGATATGACCGTCATGACCGGTCATAGCTTCCGTCGCTACCGCTTCACGAAGCGTACTCACCGCAACCAGGACCTGGGGCCGTTCATCTCTCACGAAATGAACCGCTGCATCGCCTGCTATCGCTGCGTACGTTACTACAAAGATTACGCCGATGGTGCGGATCTGGGCGTCTATGGCGCACATGACAACGTCTACTTTGGTCGTCCGGAAGACGGTACGCTCGAAAGCGAATTCTCCGGTAACCTGGTGGAAATTTGCCCGACCGGCGTCTTCACCGATAAAACGCACTCCGAGCGTTATAACCGTAAATGGGACATGCAGTTTGCGCCGAGCATCTGCCAGCAGTGTTCTATCGGTTGTAACATCAGCCCGGGCGAGCGCTACGGTGAACTGCGTCGTATCGAAAACCGCTACAACGGTACCGTTAACCACTACTTCCTCTGCGACCGTGGTCGTTTTGGCTATGGTTACGTGAACCTGAAAGACCGTCCGCGTCAGCCGGTACAGCGTCGTGGCGATGACCTGATCACGCTGAACGCCGAACAGGCGATGCAGGGCGCGGCAGATATTCTGCGTCAGTCGAAGAAAGTGATTGGTATCGGCTCCCCGCGTGCCAGCGTTGAAAGTAACTTCGCGCTGCGTGAACTGGTCGGTGCGGATAACTTCTATACCGGTATTGCCCAGGGCGAGCAGGAACGTCTGCAACTGGCTCTGAGCGTGTTGCGTGACGGCGGTATTCATACCCCGGCACTGCGCGAAATCGAGTCATACGATGCGGTTCTGGTCCTGGGCGAAGATGTCACCCAAACCGGCGCGCGCGTTGCGCTGGCAGTGCGTCAGGCGGTGAAAGGTAAAGCGCGTGAAATGGCGGCGGCGCAGAAAGTGGCCGACTGGCAGATTGCGGCAATCCTCAACATTGGCCAGCGCGCCAAGCATCCGCTGTTCGTTACCAACGTCGATAACACCCGTCTGGATGATATCGCGGCATGGACCTACCGTGCGCCGGTTGAAGATCAGGCGCGTTTAGGTTTCGCGATCGCCCATGCGCTGGATAACAACGCACCGGCGGTTGACGGTATCGACCGTGACCTGCAGAACAAAATTGACGTCATCGTTCAGGCTCTGGCCGGGGCGAAGAAACCACTGATTATTTCCGGTACCAACGCCGGTAGCGCCGACGTGATTCAGGCTGCTGCCAACGTGGCGAAGGCGCTGAAAGGCCGTGGCGCAGACGTCGGGATCACCATGATTGCTCGCTCTGTCAACAGTATGGGGCTGGGTATGATTGGCGGTGGTTCCCTCGACGACGCGCTGACCGAACTGGAAACAGGTCGTGCTGACGCCGTTGTGGTGTTGGAAAATGACCTGCATCGCCATGCTTCAGCAACGCGTGTGAACGCCGCGCTGGCGAAAGCGCCGCTGGTACTGGTCGTTGACCATCAGCGCACGGCTATTATGGAAAACGCCCATCTGGTGCTTTCCGCCGCTAGCTTCGCTGAAAGCGATGGTACGGTAATTAACAACGAAGGGCGCGCCCAGCGTTTCTTCCAGGTCTATGACCCATCCTACTACGACAGCAACACCGTAATGCTGGAAAGCTGGCGCTGGCTGCACTCGCTGCACAGTACCGTGCAGAGTCGTGAAGTGGACTGGACGCAGCTCGACCATGTTATCGACGCGGTCATTGAGAAGTTACCGCAGTTGGCGGGTATTAAAGATGCCGCGCCGGATGCAAGCTTCCGTATCCGTGGACAGAAACTGGCACGTGAACCGCACCGCTACAGTGGCCGTACCGCAATGCGCGCCAACATCAGCGTCCACGAACCGCGTCAGCCGCAGGACAAAGACACCATGTTCGCTTTCTCCATGGAAGGGAACAACCAGCCGTCTGCGCCGCGTTCACAAATTCCGTTTGCCTGGGCTCCGGGCTGGAACTCCCCACAGGCGTGGAACAAGTTCCAGGATGAAGTGGGCGGTAAACTGCGTCATGGCGATCCGGGCGTGCGTCTGATCGAAGCTTCTGAAGATGGTCTGGATTACTTCACAACCGTTCCGGCGAGCTTCCAGGCTCAGGATGGTCAGTGGCGTGTCGCGCCTTACTATCATCTGTTTGGTAGTGACGAAATGTCCCAGCGTGCGCCTGTCTTCCAGACCCGTATGCCGCAGCCGTACATCAAACTCAACCCGGCTGATGCCGCGAAGTTGGGTGTTAATGCCGGTACGCGCGTATCTTTTAGCTACGATGGCAACACGGTTACGCTGCCGGTTGAAATCGCTGAAGGATTAACGGCAGGGCAGGTTGGTTTGCCAATGGGTATGCCTGGCATCGCGCCGGTTCTGGCTGGTGCACGTCTTGAGGATCTGCAGGAGGCACAACAATGAGTTGGATTACACCCGATCTGATTGAGATCCTGCTGAGCGTTCTCAAAGCGGTCGTGATTCTGCTGGTGGTGGTCACCTGCGGGGCATTCATGAGCTTTGGCGAACGTCGTCTGCTCGGTCTGTTCCAGAACCGTTACGGACCGAACCGTGTTGGCTGGGGCGGTTCGCTCCAGCTGGTTGCGGACATGATCAAGATGTTCTTTAAAGAAGACTGGATCCCGAAATTCTCGGATCGCGTCATCTTTACCCTGGCACCGATGATCGCCTTCACCTCGCTGCTGCTGGCTTTCGCCATCGTGCCGGTGAGCCCGAATTGGGTGGTTGCTGACCTGAACATCGGGATCCTGTTCTTCCTGATGATGGCAGGCCTCGCGGTATACGCGGTGCTGTTCGCAGGGTGGTCCAGTAACAACAAATACTCGCTGCTCGGTGCGATGCGTGCGTCTGCGCAGACGCTGAGCTACGAAGTATTCCTCGGACTTTCCCTGATGGGCGTGGTGGCGCAGGCCGGTTCATTTAACATGACCGACATCGTCAACAACCAGGCTGATATCTGGAACGTTATTCCGCAGTTCTTTGGTTTTGTCACCTTTGCCATCGCGGGCGTGGCGGTGTGTCACCGTCACCCGTTTGACCAGCCAGAAGCCGAGCAGGAACTGGCCGACGGTTACCACATTGAATACTCCGGTATGAAATTCGGTCTGTTCTTCGTGGGTGAGTACATCGGCATCGTCACCATTTCTGCACTGATGGTTACCCTGTTCTTCGGTGGCTGGCATGGTCCGTTCTTACCGCCATTCGTCTGGTTCGCGCTGAAAACCGCGTTCTTCATGATGATGTTCATTTTGATTCGTGCGTCGTTACCGCGTCCTCGTTATGACCAGGTAATGTCCTTCGGCTGGAAAGTCTGTCTGCCGCTGACGCTCGTCAACTTGCTGGTAACGGCGGCTGTCATTCTCTGGCAGGCGCAATAAGGGACACAAAGACCATGACCTTAAAAGAATTGTTAGTAGGTTTCGGCACCCAGGTACGCAGTATCTGGATGATCGGCCTGCATGCGTTCGCGAAACGCGAAACGCAGATGTACCCGGAAGAGCCGGTCTATCTACCGCCCCGTTTTCGTGGTCGTATCGTTCTGACCCGTGACCCGGACGGCGAAGAGCGCTGCGTTGCCTGTAACCTGTGTGCGGTAGCGTGTCCGGTAGGCTGTATCTCTTTGCAAAAAGCAGAGACCAAAGACGGCCGCTGGTATCCGGAGTTTTTCCGCATTAACTTCTCACGCTGCATTTTCTGCGGCCTGTGCGAAGAAGCCTGTCCGACAACGGCTATTCAGCTGACTCCAGATTTCGAGCTGGGTGAGTACAAGCGCCAGGACCTGGTTTACGAGAAAGAGGATCTGCTGATCTCCGGTCCGGGTAAATACCCGGAATATAACTTCTACCGGATGGCAGGTATGGCAATCGACGGCAAAGATAAGGGCGAAGCAGAGAACGAAGCCAAGCCTATCGACGTCAAGAGCCTGTTACCGTAAGGAGAGGGGCAATGGAGTTCGCTTTTTATATCTGTGGCCTGATAGCCATTCTCGCAACCTTGCGGGTGATCACCCACACCAATCCGGTACACGCACTGCTGTACCTGATTATTTCGCTGCTGGCGATTTCCGGGGTGTTCTTCTCGTTAGGTGCTTACTTCGCGGGGGCGCTGGAAATAATCGTCTACGCGGGTGCCATCATGGTGTTGTTCGTGTTCGTGGTCATGATGCTCAACCTCGGTGGTTCTGAAATTGAACAGGAACGCCAGTGGCTGAAACCGCAGGTGTGGATTGGACCGGCGATTCTGTCGGCCATCATGCTGGCGGTTATTGTTTATGCCATTCTGGGTGTTAACGATCAGGGCATCGACGGGACGCCAATTAGCGCGAAAGCTGTCGGTATTTCCCTGTTCGGACCGTATGTACTGGCGGTCGAGCTGGCTTCGATGCTGCTGCTGGCAGGTCTGGTTGTAGCCTTCCACGTAGGGCGCGAAGAGCGTTCTGGTGAAGTGCTGAGCAATCGCACCGATGACCGCGCGAAAAGAAAAACGGAGGAGCACGCATGATCCCCTTACAACATGGACTGATCCTCGCGGCTGTTTTATTCGTACTGGGCTTAACCGGTCTGGTTATCCGCCGCAATCTGCTGTTTATGCTGATCGGGCTGGAAATCATGATTAACGCCTCCGCGCTGGCCTTCGTGGTCGCCGGAAGCTACTGGGGCCAGACCGATGGTCAGGTGATGTATATTCTCGCCATCAGCCTTGCGGCTGCGGAAGCGAGCATTGGACTTGCGCTGTTGCTGCAACTTCATCGCCGTCGCCAGAACCTGAACATCGATTCAGTAAGTGAGATGCGTGGATGAACATGCTTGCCTTAACCATTATTCTGCCATTTATTGGCTTTGTATTACTGGCGTTCTCTCGCGGTCGTTGGTCAGAAAATCTGTCCGCGACTGTGGGCGTCGGGTCGATTGGCCTGGCGGCGCTGGTGACCGCGTTTGTTGGCGTTGACTTCTTTGCTAATGGTCAACAGGCCTACAGCCAGCCTCTGTGGACGTGGATGTCTGTCGGTGACTTCAATATCGGTTTTAACCTGGTGCTGGACGGCCTGTCGCTGACCATGCTCAGTGTGGTGACCGGTGTGGGTTTCCTGATCCACATGTTCGCCTCCTGGTATATGCGCGGTGAAGAGGGATACTCCCGTTTCTTCGCCTACACCAACCTGTTTATCGCCAGCATGGTGGTTCTGGTACTGGCGGATAACCTGCTGCTGATGTACCTCGGCTGGGAAGGCGTGGGCCTGTGCTCCTATCTGCTGATCGGTTTCTATTACACCGATCCGAAGAATGGCGCTGCGGCAATGAAAGCCTTCGTCGTGACCCGTGTGGGTGACGTGTTCCTCGCCTTCGCATTGTTTATCCTCTACAACGAGCTGGGCACGCTGAACTTCCGCGAAATGGTGGAACTGGCACCTGCTCACTTTGCAGATGGTAACAACATGCTGATGTGGGCAACCCTGATGCTGCTGGGTGGTGCGGTGGGTAAATCCGCGCAGCTGCCGTTGCAGACATGGCTTGCTGACGCGATGGCAGGTCCGACGCCTGTCTCCGCGCTGATCCACGCCGCGACGATGGTTACCGCCGGTGTCTACCTGATTGCACGTACTCACGGCCTGTTCCTGATGACGCCGGAAATCCTGCATCTGGTGGGGATTATCGGGGCTATCACTCTCGTACTGGCTGGTTTCGCCGCGCTGGTACAGACCGACATCAAACGCGTTCTCGCATACTCCACCATGAGCCAGATTGGTTATATGTTCCTGGCTCTCGGGGTTCAGGCGTGGGACGCGGCGATTTTCCACCTGATGACGCACGCCTTCTTTAAAGCGCTGCTGTTCCTGGCATCCGGCTCGGTTATCCTGGCCTGTCACCACGAACAGAACATCTTCAAGATGGGCGGCCTGCGTAAGTCTATTCCGCTGGTGTATCTCTGCTTCCTGATCGGTGGCGCGGCGCTGTCGGCTCTGCCGCTGATTACCGCAGGCTTCTTCAGTAAGGATGAGATTCTGGCCGGTGCGATGGCGAACGGTCATATTAATCTGATGGTTGCAGGTCTGGTCGGTGCGTTCATGACCTCTCTGTACACCTTCCGTATGATTTTCATCGTGTTCCACGGTAAAGAGCAAATTCACGCTCACGCAGGGAAGGGGATTACACATCATCTGCCGCTGATTGTGCTGATGATCCTGTCCACCTTCGTTGGCGCACTGATTGTGCCACCGCTGCAGGGTGTACTGCCTGCGACGACCGAGCTTGAGCATGGTCGCGTGATGACCCTGGAAATTACCTCCGGTATCGTCGCGATTGCAGGCATTCTGATCGCTGCATGGCTGTGGCTGGGTAAACGTACTCTGGTGACGTCGATTGCCAACAGTGCGCCAGGCCGTCTGCTGGGTACCTGGTGGTATAACGCCTGGGGCTTCGACTGGCTGTACGACAAAGTGTTCGTCAAGCCGTTCCTGGGCGTTGCATGGCTGCTGAAACGCGATCCGCTGAACGCAATGATGAACATTCCGGCGATCCTTTCCCGCTTTGCAGGTAAAGGCCTGTTGTTAAGCGAGAACGGCTATCTGCGTTGGTATGTAGCATCAATGAGCATCGGTGCCGTCGTTGTGCTGGCTCTGTTGATGGTACTGCGTTGATCGTAAAGTGAATTTTATCCAAATTCGTTGAAAATCAGGCCTCTATTAGGGGCCTTAAAAAGGAATAAAAATCGCCATGTTACTACCCTGGCTAATATTGATTCCCTTTATCGGTGGCTTCCTGTGCTGGCAGACCGAACGCTTTGGCGTGAAGGTGCCGCGTTGGATCGCGCTGATTACCATGGGACTGACGCTGGCGCTTGGCCTGCAACTTTGGTTGCAGGGCGGCTATTCACTGACGCAATCCACTGGCATTCCGCAGTGGCAGTCTGAGTTTGTCCTGCCGTGGATCCCACGCTTTGGCATCTCGATTCATCTTGCTATCGACGGTCTGTCGCTGCTGATGGTGGTGCTGACCGGCCTGCTCGGTGTTCTGGCGGTACTTTGCTCCTGGAATGAAATCGAAAAATACCAGGGCTTTTTCCACCTGAACCTGATGTGGATCTTAGGCGGCGTAATCGGCGTGTTCCTTGCCATCGACATGTTCCTGTTCTTCTTCTTCTGGGAAATGATGCTGGTGCCGATGTACTTCCTGATCGCGCTATGGGGGCATAAAGCCTCTGACGGTAAAACGCGTATCACGGCAGCAACCAAGTTCTTCATTTATACCCAGGCGAGTGGTCTGGTGATGTTGATTGCCATCCTGGCGCTGGTGTTTGTGCACTACAAAGCGACCGGCGTGTGGACTTTCAACTATGAAGAATTGCTGAATACTCCGATGTCCCACGGCGTGGAATACCTGCTGATGCTGGGCTTCTTCATCGCTTTCGCGGTGAAAATGCCGGTGGTTCCGCTGCACGGATGGTTGCCGGATGCTCACTCCCAGGCACCGACCGCAGGTTCCGTTGACCTGGCAGGTATCTTGCTGAAAACCGCAGCCTACGGTCTGCTGCGCTTCTCCCTGCCGCTGTTCCCGAATGCGTCAGCGGAGTTTGCACCTATCGCAATGTGGCTTGGCGTCATCGGCATCTTCTACGGCGCGTGGATGGCCTTTAATCAGTACGACATCAAACGTCTGATTGCTTACACCTCCGTATCCCATATGGGCTTCGTACTGATTGCTATCTACACCGGCAGCCAGCTGGCATACCAGGGTGCGGTGATTCAGATGATCGCGCACGGCCTGTCCGCAGCCGGTCTGTTCATCCTGTGTGGTCAGCTGTACGAACGTCTGCACACGCGTGATATGCGTATGATGGGCGGCCTGTGGGGCAAAATGAAATGGTTGCCTGCGCTGTCAATGTTCTTTGCAGTGTGTACGCTGGGTATGCCGGGTACAGGTAACTTCGTTGGCGAATTTATGATTCTGTTCGGCAGCTACCAGGTGGTTCCGGTTATTACCGTGATCTCGACATTTGGTCTGGTGTTTGCTTCTGTTTACTCGCTGGCGATGCTGCATCGCGCTTACTTTGGTAAGGCGAAGAGCCAGATTGCCAGTGTTGAACTGCCAGGGATGTCGCTGCGTGAGCTGTTTATCATCCTGTTGCTGGTCGTGCTTCTGGTACTGCTTGGCTTCTATCCGCAGCCGATTCTGGATACCTCGCATTCTGCGATGAGCAACATCCAGCAGTGGTTTGTTAATTCCGTTACTACTACAAGGCCGTAAATCGCCATGACAATAACTCCACAACACCTGATTGCGCTGCTACCGCTGCTGATCGTCGGCTTGACGGTGGTGGTTGTGATGCTCTCCATTGCGTGGCGACGCAATCACTTCCTCAATGCCACGCTGTCGGTCATTGGGCTTAACGCCGCACTGGTTTCGCTCTGGTTTGTTGGCCAGGCGGGCGCGATGGACGTCACCCCGCTGATGCGGGTTGACGGTTTCGCCATGCTCTACACCGGGCTGGTGCTGCTGGCGAGTCTTGCCACCTGTACCTTCGCTTACCCGTGGCTGGAAGGCTACGACGACAACCGGGAAGAGTTCTATCTGCTGGTGCTGATTGCCGCGCTCGGCGGTATTCTGCTGGCTAACGCTAACCATCTGGCGGCGCTGTTCCTTGGTATTGAGCTTATCTCTCTGCCGCTGTTTGGTCTGGTTGGCTATGCGTTCCGTCAGAAACGTTCGCTGGAAGCCAGTATCAAATACACCATTCTGTCTGCCGCAGCGTCTTCCTTCCTGCTGTTTGGTATGGCGCTGGTGTACGCGCAGTCTGGCAACCTGTCGTTTGTTGCGCTCGGTAAGAGCCTCGGCGACGGTATGCTGCAAGAACCGCTGCTGCTGGCGGGCTTCGGTCTGATGATTGTTGGCCTCGGCTTTAAACTCTCGCTGGTTCCATTCCACCTGTGGACGCCAGACGTATACCAGGGCGCTCCGGCTCCGGTTTCCACCTTCCTGGCGACGGCGAGCAAAATCGCTATCTTCGGCGTGGTGATGCGTCTGTTCCTGTACGCACCGGTAGGTGATAGCGAAGCGGTACGGATCGTGCTGGGTGTGATTGCCTTTGCTTCCATTATCTTCGGTAACCTGATGGCGCTGAGCCAGACCAACATCAAACGTCTGCTTGGTTACTCATCTATCTCTCACCTCGGTTACCTGCTGGTGGCGCTGATTGCCCTGCAGAGCGGCGAGATGTCGATGGAAGCGGTTGGCGTTTACCTGGCCGGTTATCTGTTCAGCAGCCTCGGCGCGTTCGGTGTGGTCAGCCTGATGTCCAGCCCGTACCGCGGTCCGGATGCAGACTCTCTGTTCTCCTACCGTGGTCTGTTCTGGCATCGTCCAATCCTCGCGGCGGTGATGACGGTGATGATGCTGTCTCTGGCGGGTATTCCGATGACGCTGGGCTTTATCGGTAAGTTCTACGTACTGGCGGTGGGTGTGCAGGCTAATCTGTGGTGGCTGGTTGCCGCCGTGGTGGTGGGTTCCGCGATTGGTTTGTACTACTACCTGCGCGTTGCCGTGAGCCTGTATCTGAGCGCACCGCAGCAACTGAATCGCGATGCACCGTCCAACTGGCAGTACAGCGCGGGCGGTATCGTGGTGCTGATTTCTGCCCTGCTGGTACTGGTGCTGGGTATCTACCCGCAACCGTTGATCAGCATCGTGCAGTTAGCGGCTCCGCTGATGTAATTCATCATGCTGTGATCGAAAAAGAGTCTGGACAATGTCCAGACTCTTTTTTTTACCTGTCTATACTCGTCATACTTCAAGTTGCTGGAGCGTCAGGCCGAAAGTTGACGGCTCACCAGCGGGCCGCTGATGCCTTTCGCTGTGCGATCCATCACTTCCTGAATTACTGAAGACAGCTCATTGACTTCGAATTTGGCCACGTAACCATCTGCTTTCACTCGGCGTACGTGATCTTCATTGGCGCTACCGGAAAGTGAGGAGTGGATAACGACCGGGATCTTCTTCAGGCGTTCGTCGGTTTTTATCTTACGGGTAAGCGTAAAACCGTCCATCTCCGGCATTTCCAGATCGGTGAGCACCAGCGCAATCTTCTCGCTGATTGGTTTACCTTCCGCTTCTGCTTCTTCAGATAGCTGTTGTATCTTTTCCCACGCATCCTGGCCCGTCACATGCATCAAGTGTGGGATCTCCATGGCGTTAAGCCCTTTTTCCAGCATCGCGCGAGCCACTTTGGAATCATCAGCCACAATCGCCACCGCACCCGGCGTAATGTTGAACTTATTGGTTTTCAGCTCTGTTGCGCGCAGGTCGTGGTTCGACGGTACAATATCGTACAGGATCTGTTCGACATCGAGCACCAGCGCCAGATTGTTAGTCTCTTTGTTGTCGTCCAGACAGGCGATACTGGTAATGTAGCGACCATTGACGGCTTTCTCGGCGGTATGCACCTGTTGCCAGTCCAGACGCATAATGTTTTCTACCGACTCTACCGCAAACGCCTGAACGCTGCGGGCATATTCCGTGATCAACAGGATGTTGAGTCCGGTCTCTGGCTTACAGCCCGCGACGGCAGGCAGATCAATCACCGGGATCACCTGATCGCGAATGTTAACCATACCCAGCAACGGGGCTTTCATACCTGCGGGACGCGTAAAGGTCGGCATCGGTACGATTTCACGCAGTTTGAATACGTTGATGCCAAACAGTTCTGATTTCTGCTCCTCGACGGATTTGCCAAGGCGAAACAGCAGCAGTTCAAAACGGTTAGACAGGGTTAGGTTTGTCCTGTCATCAATATCTTTCTGGAAATTGTTCATCCTGTCCTCAGTGTGAAAGCCAGCCTTTCCACTGTTATCGGCACTGAGGCGGAAAAATGGAGCATTAAACGGTGAAAATGGCGAAATCGTGAGCCAGTTCAGTGTCTGGAAATATCGCTTTGCACTCTTCGAGTAACCGCTGACAACCTTTTTCATCGTAGCGTGAGCTAACGTGGGTCATGATCAGGCGTCCCACTCCGGCCTCAAGCGCCAACTGGGCGGCTTGTCGGGTCGAGCTGTGACCGCGGCTGTTGGCTTTTTCCTCCATTGAGGAGTCCAGTGTGGTTTCATGTACCATCACATCCACACCGCGTGCCAGTTCAATGGCGGACGCGCAAGGTCCTGTGTCGCCGAAAATAGCCACAGATTTTCCTCTGGTGGCAGGGCCGAGAAAATCGGCGCCGTTAATCGCTCGACCATCCTCCAGCACGATGGTTTTCCCGGCTTTCAAATCCTGGAACCACGGGCCCGCTTTAACACCAGCAGCCTTCAAGGCGCTGGCGTCAAGTGCCCCCGGTTTGTCGTGCTCTTCAACACGAAAACCGTAGCACTCCAGCGGATGCTCCAGCGGGTACGCCGTTACTTTACGCAGGCCGTCATCAACAATTTCACCCGCGGTGATTTCGACAATATCCAGCGGATAATCGGTCCAGGAGCCGCTCAAACGCAAAGCCGTTTCGGTAAACTCTCGCAATCCCTTTGGTCCGTAAAGCGTCAGTGGCTGGACGTTCCCGGCCATTGAGCGACTGCACAGCAGCCCCGGTAAACCAAACAGGTGATCGCCGTGTAGATGGCTGATAAAAATACGTTCGAGTTTTCCTGGGTTAAATGGCGTGGTCAGCATCTGATGCTGCGTTCCTTCACCACAATCGAAAAGCCACAGCCCCGCCTGAGTCGGGTGTTGCAGATTCAGTAAAATTGCCGTTACATTGCGTGAGCGCGTGGGGACTCCCGCAGACGTGCCTAAAAATAGTAATTCCATCTTCGCGTTACACTTTTCGCCATCAATAAGGCAGGGTGTTCAGGTTATCACAACAAAGGGGCAGACTATGATTCACTGGCAAGATCTCCACCATGCAAAGCTCAATACACAGCAGCTGTACGCCATTCTTGAGCTTCGCTGTGCGGTATTTGTTGTTGAGCAACGGTGTCCGTATCAGGATGTGGATGGTGATGACCTGAGTGGTGAAAATCGGCACATTCTGGGTTGGCATAACGATGAACTGGTGGCGTATGCGAGGATTCTGAAAAGCGATGATGAGCTTGAGCCGGTCGTCATTGGGCGGGTGATCGTAAGCGAAGCGCTGCGGGGTGAAAAATTGGGGCAACAGCTAATGACTCAGACGCTGGCCTCCTGTACGCAGCATTGGCCGCACAAGGCGCTGTATCTGGGGGCGCAGGCACATTTGCAATCATTCTATGCGCGCTTTGGCTTTGTGCCGGTCACGGATATTTATGACGAAGACGGTATTCCACACGTCGGAATGGCGCGGGAAGCACATCAGGCGTAAACAGGCGCAAACACGCCTGATTGTCTATAGTTAGCGGGTACGTCAATAGAAAGGGAGAATAAAATGTCTTTTCATTCTTATGAATCACGTATCGATGACGATCTGGAATTATTGAGTGAAACGCTGGAGGAGGTGCTGCGTTCTTCCGGCGATCCAGCCGATCAAAAATACCTTGAGTTAAAAGCGCGGGCAGAGCGGGCGTTAGAAGAGGTGAGAAATCGCGTCAGCCACGCCTCTGACAGCTACTATTACCGCGCGAAGAAAGCCGTTTGCCGGGCGGATGATTATGTGCATGAAAAACCCTGGCGCGGAATCGGCGTTGGTGCCACGGTCGGTTTAGTGATGGGATTATTGTTAGCACGGCGATAAATTCCATTCCGTCAGCGCATTTGTACGTACTCCCTAACTGGGGGTACTGCTTTTTCTGCTCAGTACCCCGTATAATGTGAGGTTTTTAACAGGGAGAGGTCCGCGTGCATTCAATTACTACTGCGCTGGAAAGTCTGATGCGTCATTTGTCGCAAGAGATACCAGCAGCACCTGGAATTCGTATTTACGATATCCCTTTCCCACTGAATGATGCGTTTGACGCTTTAGGATGGCTGGCCAGTCAACCTGTCTGGCCCCAGTTTTACTGGCAACAGCGTAATGGCGATGAAGAAGCCGCCGTACTGGGCGCTGTTGCTACATTTTCCTCGCTCGAATTAGCCCAGCATTTTTTACATCAGCATAATGATAATCCTGACCTGCGTATCTGGGGCCTGAATGCCTTTGAGCCTCAGCGCGGCCATTTGTTATTGCCACGGCTGGAGTGGCGACGTTGCGCCGGGGTGGCGAGCTTACGCTTACATCTTTTTAGCGACGTGTCGCTGCGTGAAGACGCCGCGCAGGCGGTGGCGTTTATCTCATCGCTCGCCAACGTAAAGCCGCTGCCCGCATTGCGTCTGCGTTTGACGGGAGAACAGAACTGGCCGGATAAAACTGGCTGGACAGACCTGATAAAGCTCGCCACGCAAACGATCAATAGGGAACAGCTCGATAAGGTCGTGCTGGCGCGGGCGACCGATTTACAGTTTTCTCAGTCGGTTAACGCCGCGGCCGTGATGGCTTCCAGTCGTCGTCTAAACCTGAACTGCTACCATTTCTTTATGGCGTTCTCCGCAAAGTGTGCGTTTCTTGGTTCTTCCCCTGAACGGCTGTATCGGCGGCGTGACACGGCGCTGCGCACCGAGGCGCTGGCGGGAACCGTTGCCAACCACCCTGAGGATCATCGGGCCTGGCAGTTGGGGGAATGGCTAATGAAAGATGATAAAAACCAGCGCGAGAATATGCTGGTGGTCGAAGATATTTGCCAGCGTCTGCAAGGCTGTACGCAAACTCTTGATGTGCTGCCGCCGCAGGTGCTTAGACTGCGCAAAGTGCAGCACCTGCGCCGCTGTATCTGGACGGAACTGAATCAGGCTGATGATACGCTTTGTCTGATGCAGCTCCAGCCCACGGCGGCAGTCGCAGGTATTCCGCGTGAGCTGGCGCGTGAATTTATCCAACATAATGAACCGTTTGAACGCGAGTGGTATGCCGGTTCTGCGGGTTACCTTTCTCTGTGCCAAAGCGAGTTTTGCGTGTCATTACGGTCGGCGAAAATTAGTGAAAATGTGATACGCCTGTATGCCGGGGCAGGGATCGTGCGTGGTTCAGATCCTGAACAGGAATGGCAAGAAATAGACAATAAAGCGGCAGGACTGCGCACTTTATTACAGATGGAAGGGTAATGAGTTGTATATTACCGACTCATATCAAAAATCCATTTATTCGATTCTTTATACTGTGTCGCAATATTGATACCGGACAATCTCATGTCAGTAAGCGCATTTAACCGACGCTGGGCGGCGGTCATTCTGGAAGCACTCACTCGCCACGGCGTCAGGCATGTCTGCATTGCCCCTGGCTCTCGTTCTACACCGTTGACTCTGGCGGCTGCGGAAAACCCCGCTTTTATTCACCATACTCATTTTGATGAGCGTGGCCTTGGGCATCTGGCCTTAGGTCTGGCAAAAGTCAGCCGGCAGCCTGTCGCTGTGATTGTGACGTCCGGTACGGCGGTGGCAAATTTGTATCCCGCGTTGATTGAAGCGGGCCTGACCGGTGAAAAGCTGATTCTACTCACGGCTGACAGACCTCCTGAGCTTATCGACTGCGGCGCTAACCAGGCGATTCGTCAGGCCGGAATGTTTGCCTCGCATCCATCGCAAACGCTCTCTTTACCGCGCCCGACTCAGAACATTCCGGCTAGTTGGCTGGTATCCACCATTGATAACGCCTTAGCTGCGCTGCATAGCGGGGCGGTTCATATCAATTGCCCATTTGCGGAACCGCTGTATGGCGACATGGACGAAACGGGGATTGACTGGCAGCAGCGCCTTGGCGACTGGTGGCAGGATGATAAACCCTGGCTGCGTGAGTCGCGTCGGCTGGAAAGCGACAAACAGCGTGACTGGTTTTTCTGGCGACAAAAACGCGGCGTTGTTGTTGCAGGCCGCATGAGCGCGGAAGAGGGCAAAAAGGTTGCGCAGTGGGCGCAGATGCTAGGCTGGCCGCTGATTGGCGATGTTCTGTCGCAAACCGGACAACCTTTGCCGTGCGCCGACCTGTGGCTGGGGAATGCGAAAGCGGTCACTGAATTACAGCAGGCGCAGATTGTGGTGCAGCTTGGCAGTAGCCTGACCGGAAAACGGCTCCTGCAGTGGCAGGCCAGCTGTGATCCGCAGGAATACTGGATTGTCGATAATATCGAAGGCCGCCTCGATCCGGCTCACCATCGTGGGCGCAGACTGGTAGCGACGGTTGGCGACTGGCTGGAGTTGCATCCGGCGGAGAAACGTCAGCCCTGGTGCGTGGAGATCCCACGCCTGGCGCAACTGGCCTGGCAGGCGGTAGAAGCCCGTCGCGACGCGTTTGGTGAAGCGCAATTAGCCCACCGTATCCGCGAATACTTGCCGGAGCAGGGGCAACTGTTCGTGGGCAACAGTCTGGTGGTGCGCCTGATTGATGCGCTGTCGCAGCTTCCGGCGGGTTACCCGGTCTATAGCAACCGTGGCGCGAGCGGCATTGACGGCCTGCTGTCAACGGCAGCAGGCGTACAGCGCGCCAGCGCGAAATCGACGCTGGCTATCGTCGGCGATTTATCTGCGCTGTATGACCTCAATGCGCTGGCGTTATTGCGCCAGGTTTCCGCGCCGTTTGTCCTGATAGTGGTCAATAATAACGGCGGGCAAATTTTTTCCCTGTTGCCGACGCCAGCAAGCGAACGCGAACGGTTCTACCTGATGCCGCAGAACGTGCATTTTGAGCATGCTGCCGCCATGTTTAACCTTAAATACCAGCGCCCGGAAAACTGGGAGCAACTGGAGAGCGCGTTGACTAACGCCTGGCGTACTCCAGCGGCAACGGTGATTGAGCTGGTGGTAAACGAAACTGATGGGGCGCAAACCCTGCAGCAACTGCTGGCGCAGGTAAGCCATCTATGATCCTGCACGGGCAGGCGAAAGTGGGCCAGACGGGATTTCCCTGGCTGGTTTTCCTGCACGGTTTTTCCGGTGATTGTCGGGAATGGCAGACGGTTGGCGAAGCGTTTAAGAATTATTCGCGGCTGTATATCGACCTGCCGGGACATGGTGGCTCCGCTGACATCAGCGTGAGCGGATTCGACGACGTAAGCGCTTTGCTGCGTAACACGTTGCTTAGTTACAACATACTTAAATACTGGCTAGTAGGCTACTCTCTTGGCGGCAGAGTCGCGATGATGGCGGCTTGTCAGGAGATGCCAGGACTGTGCGGTCTGGTGGTTGAAGGTGGACATCCAGGTTTGCAAAGTGAGGAGGCGCGCGTTCAGCGTCGTCTCTCTGATGGTCGCTGGGCTGCGCGTTTTCGCGCTGAGCCGTTGTGCGAGGTGTTTATTGACTGGTATCAACAGCCGGTTTTTTCCTCGCTGAATGCGGCGCAAAGGGAAGCGCTGGTCGCACTGCGTAGCCAGAATAACGGGCATACGCTGGCAGCGATGCTGGATGCCACCTCGCTAGCCGTACAACCTGATTTACGTGCGCAACTCACTACGCGCACATTTCCGTTTTATTATTTATGTGGTGAACGTGACGATAAATTCCGCGCTCTGGCGGCGGAAATATCCGTACCAAGCCATGTGATTCGTAATGCCGGACATAACGCGCATCGGGACAATCCCGCTGGCGTAGTGGACTGTCTGGCTCAGATTCTGCATCGCTGACTATAGGACATTTTATGATATATCCTGATGAAACAATGCTTTACGCACCGGTAGAATGGCACGATTGCTCTGAAGGCTACACCGACATTCTCTACGAGAAATCCACCGACGGTATCGCAAAAATCACCATTAATCGTCCGCAGGTACGCAATGCCTTCCGTCCGGTCACCGTGAAAGAGATGATCCAGGCGCTGGCGGATGCTCGCTATGATGACAACATTGGCGTGATTATTCTGACCGGTGCTGGCGACAAAGCGTTCTGCGCAGGTGGCGATCAGAAAGTGCGCGGTGACTACGGCGGATACCAGGATGATTCCGGTGTGCATCACCTGAACGTACTGGACTTCCAGCGCCAGATTCGTACCTGTCCGAAGCCGGTAGTGGCGATGGTTGCAGGCTTTTCTATCGGCGGCGGCCATGTGCTGCACATGATGTGTGACCTGACCATTGCGGCTGAAAACGCCATCTTCGGCCAGACCGGTCCGAAAGTCGGTTCCTTCGATGGCGGTTGGGGTGCCTCTTACATGGCGCGTATTGTCGGTCAGAAAAAAGCGCGTGAAATCTGGTTCCTGTGCCGTCAGTACGATGCGAAGCAAGCGCTGGATATGGGCCTGGTAAACACCGTGGTTCCGCTGGTCGATCTGGAAAAAGAGACCGTACGCTGGTGTCGTGAAATGCTGCAAAACAGCCCGATGGCGTTGCGCTGCCTGAAAGCTGCACTGAACGCCGACTGCGATGGTCAGGCTGGTCTGCAAGAGCTGGCGGGTAACGCCACCATGCTGTTCTACATGACGGAAGAAGGTCAGGAAGGCCGTAACGCCTTTAACCAGAAACGTCAGCCGGATTTCAGCAAATTTAAACGGAATCCGTAATGCGTAGCGCGCAGGTATACCGCTGGCAGATCCCCATGGACGCGGGGGTGATTCTGCGCGACAGGCGGTTAAAAACGCGTGACGGGCTGTACGTTCGCCTTTGTGACGGCGAGCGCGAAGGGTGGGGAGAGATCTCCCCGCTGCCGGGCTTCAGTCAGGAGAGCTGGGAAGAGGCGCAAACCGAGCTGCTGGCCTGGGTCAACGGCTGGCTACAGGGGGATTCTTCCTTACCGCAGTTGCCTTCGGTCGCCTTTGGCGCAAGCTGTGCGCTGGCCGAACTGGCTGGGGTATTGCCAGAAGACGCAGACTACCGTGCAGCACCGCTGTGTACGGGCGATCCTGATGATCTGGTGCTGCAACTGGCGGACATGCCGGGTGAAAAAGTAGCGAAGATCAAGGTCGGACTGTATGAAGCGGTTCGCGACGGTATGGTCGCCAACCTGCTGCTTGAGGCTATCCCGGAGCTGCATTTGCGACTTGACGCCAACCGAGCCTGGACGCCGTTGAAAGCCCAGCAGTTCGCGAAGTACGTTAATCCAGAGTACCGCGGGCGCATCGCTTTTCTCGAAGAGCCATGCAAAACCCGCGATGACTCTCGTGCTTTTGCGCGTGAAACCGGCATTGCCATTGCCTGGGATGAAAGCCTGCGTGAAGCGGATTTCATCTTCGAAGCCGAAGAGGGCGTCAAGGCAGTGGTTATCAAACCTACGCTGACGGGCAGTCTCGACAAAGTGCGCGAACAGGTGGCAGCGGCGCATGCGCTTGGTCTCACCGCTGTTATTAGTTCGTCGATCGAGTCGAGCCTGGGCTTAACCCAACTGGCGCGAATTGCCGCCTGGCTGACGCCGCAGACCATTCCGGGGCTGGATACCCTGAGCCTGATGCAGTGCCAGCAGGTACGCACCTGGCCGGGTAGCGCATTGCCGTGTATCGATGTTGATGCGCTGGAACGCCTGCTATGACCCAGCGGGAAATGCCCGATAGCGTAAGCATATCGGGCCTGGTACAACCCGATGACTGGCCGTGGCGTCACTGGCGACAGGTTCGTGCAGAGGTGCCTGCTCTACGCCTCAACGATGAAGTATTAAGCTGGAGCGAGCTCTGCACGCGCGTTGACCATCTGGCCAGCGGTTTTGCCGCTCAGGGCGTGGAAGAGGGCGATGGCGTCCTGCTTCGCGCCTGGAATCATCCACGTGCTTTGCTGGCCTGGCTGGCATTGCTGCAATGTGGGGCGCGGGTTTTACCTGTGAACCCACAGCTGCCTCAATCGCTGCTTGACGCGCTGGTCCCGGACTTAACGCTGCGTTTTGCGCTGGATCTTGAGGCAGCTAATGTTCTCACGGGACTCCATCCGTTGCAGATGCAGGCAGTGCCAGGCAAGCATGCCGCCGCGTGGTTACCCCAGCGTTTGAGTACGATGACGTTAACCTCAGGTTCTACCGGATTGCCAAAGGCAGCGGTGCATACCTGTCAGGCTCATCTGGCAAGCGCGCAGGGCGTGTTGTCATTAATGCCGTTTGACGCTGAAGATGACTGGTTGCTCTCGCTGCCGCTGTTTCATGTTTCCGGCCAGGGTATTTTGTGGCGTTGGTTGTTTGCCGGGGCACGAATGACCGTGCGCGACAAGCAACCATTGGAGCAAATGCTGGCTGGATGCACTCATGCTTCGCTGGTGCCCACGCAGCTGTGGCGCCTGCTGGTCAACAAAACGGCGGTAACGCTCAAAGCAGTGCTCCTGGGTGGCGCGGCAATTCCTGTTGAATTGACGGAACAGGCGCGCGAGCAAAGGATTCGCTGCTGGTGCGGTTACGGTTTAACGGAGTTTGCTTCTACAGTCTGTGCGAAAGAGGCGGATGGCCTGGCGGATGTAGGGTCACCCCTGGCAGGCAGAGAAGTCAGAATCGTTGATGGTGAAGTCTGGCTGCGTGCCGCCAGCATGGCGCAAGGTTACTGGCGTAACGGGCAGCTGATTCCTTTAGTAAACGCGGAAGGCTGGTTTGCCACCCGCGATCGCGGGGTGTTGAAGGATGGCAAGTTAACCATTGTCGGTCGGATGGACAATCTGTTCTTTAGCGGCGGGGAAGGCATACAGCCGGAAGAGGTGGAACGCGTGATTGCTGCGCATCCGCATGTTCTGCAAGCTTTCATTGTGCCGATAGAAGACAAAGAGTTTGGTCATCGCCCGGTGGCGGTCGTTGAGTATGACACCAATGCGGATGACACCAATCTGGCTGAGTGGGTGAAAGATAAGCTGGCCCGCTTTCAGCAACCGGTATGCTGGCTGACATTGCCACCCGAACTAAAATCCGGAGGGATTAAAATCTCTCGTCGTGCGCTGTCAGATTGGGTAAGTGCTTTATTGTTAAAATTAAGCAAACAGTAATTACATTTCTCACTTTCGCCATTGCGTCGTTATTGTCATTTTGTTTATCTGCTTAAGTGTAACCTGTTGTGAAATCTTTTAACAAAAGGTGCGCTATGGAATGGCATGTGAAGAAGTCTTGCTGTCACAAAAAAGCAGGCAGGCTCTATATCGTACTTTGTGATGGCGGCGGTTCGCTAAAGATGCTGGCTGAGGCCCAATCTTCCGAGTGGGTTAAGCCCGGAGACCTCCTTTCACCGCTGAAAGATGCACTGTATTGCATTAATCGCGATACCTCACGGTTAATCAAAATAGTTGATGCCAGACAGTACATGTGCGACGAATGGGAACGCCTGTTACGACTGTCTGAAGATAAATAATCTCAGGGTTGGCGCTGGTGTGAAGGTAAAAAAATCGTCAGTAGCCCTGCCATGATGCACAGCACACCGGCGAGCGCTTTCGCTGAAAATATTCCCTGCCAGCCGGGCAGGATCATTGATGCAACCCACACCAGTACATAGCTCAGGCTGAGCAGGGCATACGCTTTGCTCAGTGCGAGCTGGTGCAGCGCTTTATGCCAGCAAATCACCGACAGTAAATACCCTGCCAGTCCGGCATACAGAGCAAACGCGCCAACGCTAAGAGAGAATACGGCAGAAATGAATTGCTGCGGCTGCAGCATTGGCGGCAGATTATCCATCGCAAAGCCGAGACTCAACTGGGCGGCTGAAGTGATAATAACGCTGCATAATCCCCAAAAGATGCCCATTACACCGCACTCCCAAGAATAAAGATGCCGGTGATGATTAACCCCACTCCCAGCCAGTGGCGCGGGGTGACGGGTTCGCGCCAGATTTTCCAGGCAGCCAGAGTCACCCATACAAAATTAAGACTCAGCATGGGGTAGGCGATGCCGACCGGAATGTTCTGCAGCACCGCCAGCCATAGCAGCATGGCCAGACCGAGACTTGCCAGAGCAAGCCCAATCCATAGCGTAATGTGGCGTTTTCGCGCTCGAACGGGAACGGGTCGCGACGCCTGCTTCTGACATAACTGACCGCAGACGCTGAGCAGACTGGCGAGAACTAAGGCTATCCAGATCATTTCGGCCGATACTGAATCAGGACCAGACGCCCCTGATTATCGATATAGTCAGCGGGAGGGATAGCAAGTCGATTAATATCTTCATCCTTATCGACTGAAAGCACGAGCGTAATGTTTCCTTGCTGACGATGTTGCGCTAACCACTCGGCAAAGTTCCCCCGACCGACAAAACGCCCCTGGGCATCCGGGTAGTTAAGGCCATATTTTAACTCGCCCGTTTGTCCGTACATTATGATGTCGTCACGCTTCAGGCTCCAGGCCAGCCCCGCGGCGACGCCAACGCTGTCGGTGAGAATATAACGGCTCGACTCCAGCGACTCTTTGGTCATCTCGACAAAAAATTGTGGCTGTTTAGATTCCATCACCCGGTCAGGAATGGAGAAACCAAACAACAGTGCCAGGCCTAATGGACACAGCGCTGCGAACGTCCAGTTCTTCTCTCGGTTATTTAGCGTATACCAGCCAAAGAGCGTCCAGATGATAAAAATGCCCCACGCACAAAACACCTTATAGGTTTCGATATGCGACCAGACCGGCGTCTTTAATGGACCCAGTGTAGAAACAATAAACGTGGCGACAATGCCGGTTACACCGAACAGAACGTTGATCCAGCCATTCACGCGCAGCGCGGTTGCACCTTTTTGCGCGGCCTGCAGGCCGAAACGCGCCGTCAATATTGCCAGCGGCGCGAAGCAGGAAAGAATATAGGTCGGCAGTTTTCCTTTCGCGATGCTGAAAAACAGGATTGGCATGATAATCCAGCTTAACAGGTACAGTGCGCTGCGCGGAACATCCCGTTCACGCCAGCCCGTACGCAGCGCGCCGGGGAGCAGCCCGAGCCACGGTAATGCGCCAGCCACCAATACCGGAATGTAGTACCAGACGGGGGCCTTATGTTGGGCATCCTCCTGCGCGAAACGTTGAATATGCTCGACCCAGAAGAAGTAATGCCAGAAATCCGGCTCACGCCGGGCAATCGCTATTCCCCAAGGCAGCACAGTCACGATGCAACCGACTACTGCCAGCAGACCGTAGATAATGAGATCTTTCCAGCGCTTTTGTACGAAAACCCACGGTAATACGCTGAGCACAGGAATGGCGAGTGCCAGGAAACCCTTGGTCATCACGCCCATGCCGCAGGTTAACCCTAACAGCAGAAAGGCGATAATTTTGCGCATTCTGCTGGTGGCTTGCATCCCCTCCCAAAAGCAGCACATGCCCGCCATTAGCCAGAGCGCAATGATGGGATCAAGTACCGCGTAGGTGCCGATGCTGTAAACCGAAAAAAACGTTAAAAAGATAACCGAAGAGAGTACGGCGGTGCGCTTATCCCGCCACAACCGCATGGCTAGCCAGGCTACCATTAGCGCCGTCAGCAAAGTGGCAAAGATGGCTCCTGCTCTGACGCCGAAATTATTGGCGCCAAACAGCCATTGCCCGATGCTGTTTAACCAGTATCCGGCAATCGGTTTTTCAAAATACCGCAGCCCTAAAAAGTGCGGAACGATCCCGTTGCCAGAGGTCAGCATTTCCCGACTGATTTCGGCATAGCGCGTTTCATCAGGCTGCCACAGCAGGCGACTGTTGATGGGGAGAATAAAATACAGCGCAATAAAAGCGATAAATGCCAGGGTGTAGCGGACAGTAAGTTTCATCTTGTCACACTCACTGGTTGTTGGCGGCCGACCCATCCCTCTCTGCCGGGTATTTTGCCACGCACGATCTGCCCTGTTGGCAGCGAACTGACATCGTCCGGTAACAGGTCGCCGAGCGGGCAAAATGTTATCCCCATGTCTGCGGCGCGAGTAAGCAGCTCGTCAAAATTCTGCTGAAAGGCGATGCCTTCAACTTCCGCATGAATGGTATACACCGGTGTTCCTCTGCTCATCTGGATGTGGGAGAGAATGTAAGCGTTGAAGTCCACCGCCTGGACTTCCTGACCAACCACTTCATCCCAGGTGGGTAGCGTGACGGGAATTTGCGGCGTACCTGTTTTCCCGGACGTCAGCACCGGACGGAATAACGACGTTCCCCGACAGTCGCTGTTATAACGCAGATGGAACGTTTCTTTGGCGTGGACGACGCGATCGTCGGCACGCCATCCGGCAACGGCAGAACAAGTGACGGGTTGTCCGATAAGAGTTTCAAGGGCCATGATGCCTCGTGAAATATCATCAATCAGCTGTTTGTCATTCCAGTTTCCGCTTCGCGCCTGCCAGGCATGGTGATCCCAGGCATGCAGACCGGTTTCATGAAGCAGGGCGGTTTGCGCAATGATCGCCGCGTTGGCCTGGCCGATCTCTTTTCCCGGCCAGGCGGTTCCCGCCAGCAATATATCCCATCCGTAAAGTGATGCGGCGTTTGAGCGCAGCATCTTCCACAGAAATTGTGGTTTCACAAGACGCCAGAGATGGCGTCCCATGTTGTCCGGTCCAACGCTAAAGAAAAAACTTGCCCGTACGTTACGTCGGTTCAATGTCTCCAGCAGGCGGGGCACGCCTTCGCGCGTTCCCCTGAAAGTATCGACATCTATGCGCAAGCCGACTTGGGTCATGATGTGTGTTCCGTGATATTCACACTGCGTAAGAAGAAGTCCAGCGTCTCTTCAACCGTTTCCTGCATCTCAATGGTGGGCTCCCAGTTCAGGCAGCGTTTCGCATTGCGGATGTTGGGCTTACGATGTTCAACGTCTTGATAACCTTTACCATAGTAGCTGCTGCTTTCGACGTCACGGAAACCGGCAAACGGTGGGAAGTGGTTACGCAATGGATGTTTTTCAAAGCAGGTAAGCAGCATTTCCGCCAGTTCCTGAATACTCGCTTCGTTCTGCGGATTACCGATGTTGATAATCTCACCTTCGCAGCGTCCGCCTTCGTTTTCAATAATGCGGTACAGGGCTTCGATACCATCCCGAATGTCGGTAAAGCAGCGTTTTTGCTTGCCGCCTTCAATCAGCTTAATCGGTGAACCTTCCACTAGATTGAGGATCAGTTGGGTAATGGCGCGTGAGCTGCCGATACGCGCGGCGTTAAGGCTGTCCAGACGCGGCCCCATCCAGTTAAATGGTCGGAACAGGGTGAAGCGCAATCCCTCTTTTTCGCCGTACGCCCAGATTACGCGGTCCAACAACTGCTTGGAAACGGAGTAGATCCAGCGTGGTTTATTCACCGGACCGACGATCAGATTTGAGCTGTCCTCATCGAAGACTTTGTCGGTACACATGCCGTAGACTTCGGACGTTGATGGGAAAATGATGCGCTTACGGTATTTCACGCAGTAGCGAATGATTTTCAGGTTCTCTTCAAAATCGAGCTCAAATACGCGCAGCGGGTTGCGGGTATATTCGATTGGCGTTGCGATCGCCACCAGCGGCAGCACGACGTCGCATTTTTTAACATGGTATTCAATCCATTCGGAGTGAATGCTGATGTCGCCTTCGACGAAGTGGAATCGCGGATGCTGCAGAAAACGGCCAATGGCGTCACTGCCAATATCGAGACCATACACTTCGTAATGATCTTCTTGCAGCAGGCGTTCGGTCAGATGGTTACCAATGAAGCCATTAACGCCGAGGATCAGCACACGGGTACGGCATTTGCTGGTGGCAACCGACTGGCTGTTCAGGCGAGAACCTGGTACCAGGCCCAGAACCTGCGCCAGTTGCGACCCTTGCATTGCAATACCATCGCCAGCTTGTCCGGTAATAATTTCCAGGGCGCCATCGCCACAGGCGATCAGCAAAGGAGAAACGGAGATGACGGTACCCGGTTGGGCCGCTGAGTCATTTACGCAAACGCGCGATGACCAGACGGTGAACTTTTGTGTGCCGACATAGCTATATGCGCCCGGCCACGGATCGCTGACGGCGCGGACCTGGTTATGCAACTCCGCGGCAGGTGTGTTCCAGTCGAGGAAGCTATCTTCCGGTGTACGGCGACCAAAACAGGTAGCATCTGCTTCCTGTTGGGGGCGTTCTGCATAATCCCCGGTTTTAATCGCGGGCAGTGCCTGTTCCAGCAGCTGACGCGCAGCCTGGCACAATTTATGGTGCAGCGTTAACGCCACGTCATCCGGCGAAATAGCGACGCGCTGCTGGGCAATAATGGCGCCAGCATCCGCGCGTTTGACCATGCGGTGAAGCGTGACGCCGGTTTCGGTTTCGCCATTGACCAATACCCAGTTCAGCGGCGCGCGACCACGGTATTTCGGCAGCAACGAACCGTGCAGATTAAAAGCCCCCGCAGGCGCAAGACTGAGGATCTCATCACTCAGTAAATGACGATAGTAGAACGAGAAGATAACATCCGGTGCCAGTTGGCTAATGCGTTCAATCCACAAGGGATGATTGACCTCGTCCGGGGCGTAAACCGGAATTCCGGCGCTGGCGGCAAGGCGGGAAACCGAACCAAAAAATGCTTTTTCGCCCGGATTATCGGTGTGCGTAAAAATGGCAGCGATTTCATAACCGGCATCCAACAAAGCCTGGACACCCTGACATCCCATATCGTGATAGGCAAATACGATGGCTTTCATGTGCGGTTTTCCTCGGTTGGCTGCGTGGTTTGTGGGCGGATAACGTGTTGAACAAAATAGCGGGGGCGGGCGCGGACATCGTTATAGATGCGACCGATATATTCGCCGAGTAAACCCATGCCAATAAACTGTGCGCCGATAAAGGTAAACAGGACGGCAAACAGCATGAATACCCCTTCCGCGGCCCACTGTGGACCGAGCGTCAGACGCAGAACCACAAGCAGGATAGACAAGGTAAAGCCAGTGGCGGCGATTACGCTGCCCAACAGGCTCAACATACGAAGTGGCGTTGTGGTCAGACAGGTCACCAGGTCATACATCAGGTTGATCAGACGCATAAAGCTGTATTTGGAGTCACCAAATTCTCGCTCTGCATGGTGTACCGGGATTTCCGTAGCGCGCCGGGCAAAAATGTTGGCCAGAATCGGGATAAAGGTGCTGCGCTCCTGGCAATGCAGCATGGCATCGACGATATGGCGGCGATAAGCGCGTAACATGCAACCGTAGTCGCCCATCGCTTTACCGGTGGTGCGCTGAATCAGATGGTTAATCATTCGCGATGCGGTCTTACGAAATACGCTGTCCTGACGGTTCTGACGTACCGTGCCGACCACATCGAAGCCTTCATCTGCGGTGGCGACCAGCCGTGGGATCTCCTCCGGCGGGTTTTGCAAATCGGCATCCAGTGTGATGATCACGTCGCCGGTGACATGACTGAAACCGGCCATAATCGCCGAGTGTTGCCCGTAATTGCGATTCAATAAAATAGAAACAATATGGCTGTTCGGTGCCTGGGAAGCGTCCATCATCAGCTGTGCGGAATGGTCGCTGCTGCCGTCATCAATTAGCAAAATTTCATAGTCTTTGCCCAATTTTTCGCAGGCTGCGCTGGTACGTCTGATTAACTCTGGCAAGCTTTCCTGTTCATTAAAAACGGGAATGACCACCGAGACTTTTTTGATCGGTGCTGCTTCAAACATGGTTATTGTCCTGCAATCTCGCGAAGTGCCGTAATTACCCGCTGGGTGTCATCGGCGGTCATGTCGGGGAATAACGGCAGTGAGCAAATGCGCGCGCTATTCCATTCTGTATTGGGGAGCGAAAGGGTAGTGAAGCGTTCGCGGTAATATTTTTGCGTATGGGCCGCACGAAAATGCAGACCGGTGCCGATATTTTTGGCCTTTAACGCCTCCATTAAGGCATCTCTGCTCAGACCGCAGCGGGCTTCGTCAACGCGAATGATGAACAGGTGCCAGGCGTGAACGTGCGCCCACTGGGGCAGACTCAGTGGTTGAAATGGCGTATCGGCCAGCGCCTGTTGATACTCGCGGGCAATTTGCGCCCGGCGTGAGTTCAGGTGTTCCAGTTTATTTAGCTGTACCAACGCAATGGCGGCGTTGATATCCGTGAGGTTGTACTTGTACCCTGGCGCAAGCACTTCGGCCTGCGGCGCCCGGCCATAGGTTTGTCGATCAAAGGCATCAACGCCCAGACCGTGAAACTTCAGGCTGCGAAGCCGTTGGGCAAGCTGGCTGTCGTCGGTAACGATCAACCCGCCTTCGGCGCAGGTAATATTTTTGATGGCGTGAAACGAGAATATTGCCGTGCCGCGCGCGCCGACATGACGACCTTTATACAACGTCCCTACGGCGTGGGCCGCATCTTCTATAATCGGAATGCCATAGCGTTCGCCAATGGCATAAATCGCGTCCAGGTCGGCGGGGGCGCCTGCGTAATGTACCGGAATAATGGCTTTGGTTCGCGGGGTGATGGCGGCCTCAATTTGCTCCGGTGTGACCATGAGCGTATCGCGGTCGACGTCGATCATGACTGGCGCCGCACCCAGCAGGACAATCATGTTGAGAGTAGAAACCCACGTCATTGACGGTGTAATGATCTCATCGCCTGCACCGATGTCCAGCGCCATCAGCGTGATGTGCATTCCTGCCGTAGCGGAGCAGACGGCGACGGCGTGTTGATTTCCCGTGAGCTGGCAGAAGGCTTCTTCCAACTGTTGATTTTTCGGGCCGGTGGTTATCCATCCAGAGTCCAGAACCGTCTTCACAGCAGCAAGTTCTTCAGCCCCCATTGCCGGGCGAGAGAAAGGCAAAAAGTCAGACATCATTATTCCTACAAGCCATTTAACGCCACCGACGTTTTATTTTTAGTGATAAACAGGGGCGTCGTTAATTATTTCATCAGGCTTCAAAGGGTAATGACGGAAGGTTAATTTATCCTTAAGAGTTTAAGGTTTGGGAAAGAGAGAGGAATAGCGTGTTTTTTATTTATCTTAATGAAAAAAAGATCATGTAGGTTTGAGTGTTTTTGGCGACATTGCTGTTATCTGCAGACTGATGAGCGCAATGTCGCTATTAAAATGATAACTTACAGTAACCCTTTCAAGGTTAACGTTTTACGCGTGGCGATATTTAAATCGTAAGAGCCGAGATCTTCCGCTTTAACCCAGGCGAATGCCTGGAATTCTTCATTAATCTTCACTTCACGATTAGCCGCCACACAATCGAAGATGAGATAAATCATATAAATCTCTTCCTGACTGCCATCGGCGTATGTTTTGGTGCGAACATCGTCACTGAAGGTCCATGGCGTAATATCTGATAACACCAGTTGTTCGCCCAGCTCTTCTCTTACTTCACGGCGCAAAGCTTCTTCAATACGTTCACCCGGTTCAACGCCGCCGCCAGAAAGCGCCCACTGACCGGGGAACACACCGCGGTCGTCAGCCATTTTGCACAGTAAATAACAGCCATCGTTTTGAATTAATGGGCAAACAATTGTTCTTTGGCGCATAAGTCGAATCCTTGTAGGGGGAGGTATAGAAAATTCCATCGTGCACGCATCTTACCTTTTGCTGGCGGTAGAAAAAACGCTTCATCGACGAATAACGCCGCTTTGGCAGGGAAAACAGGATGTTTGTAGAAAATGGCGTTCTGCTGCCATCAGTGGCGTAATTGCTACAAGAATTTAACCTTATCTAAATCTTGTGAGTAGTATTTGCTTACAATATGTTATTGCATCGCTTTTTTAGTGCATTGATTCCTCGTGATCTGACAGTACAATTCACCGGTTTTGGGGCTATGTTTTGATTCTTGCTGGAAAGGATAGAAAATGAAAAAAAGTTTAATGTTGGGTTTTGCCGGAATGCTGTTTGTTTCCGCGTCGGCGAGCGCGATTAGCATCAGCGGCCAGGCTGGCGAAGACTACACCAACCTGGGGTTCGGTATGGGTACTGAGACCACCGGTCTGGCCGTCAGCGGTAACTGGATGCATAACGATGACGACGGCGATGCGGCCGGTCTGGGACTGGGTCTGAATATTCCTCTCGGTCCGCTGCTGGCAACGGTCGGTGGGAAAGGCATTTATACTAACCCGAATGATGGTGACGAGGGTTACGCGGCGGCGGTCGGTGGCGGTTTGCAGTGGCCGATTGGCGACAGCCTCCGCCTGTTTGGTGAGTATTATTACTCTCCCGATTCTCTTTCCAGCGGTATCGACAGCTATGAAGAAGCGAATGCAGGTGCGCGTCTGACCATTATGCGTCCGCTGAGCATTGAAGCCGGTTATCGCTACCTGAACCTGGCAGGCAAAGACGGTAACCGCGATAACGCGATTGCTGACGGCCCGTACGTTGGGGTTAACGCGAGTTTCTGATTTTTCCGGCGCGGCGTTCAGTCGCGCCTTCCCCCCTCCATGCGTTATAGTGTTTTCATCATAAAAGCAGGAGAACACGATGTTAAACGTGGAGATGCTATCCACCGGGGATGAAGTGTTGCACGGACAAATCGTCGACACGAATGCCGCCTGGCTGGCCGATTTTTTCTTTAATCAGGGGTTACCGCTAACCCGTCGCAACACGGTAGGTGACAATCTTGACGATTTGGTCGCCGTTTTGCGTGAGCGTAGCGAACATGCCGATGTACTGATCGTTAACGGCGGTCTGGGACCAACCAGCGATGACTTGAGCGCGCTGGCGGCGGCAACGGCGAAAGGTGAAGGGCTGGTGCTGCATGAAGCATGGCTCGCCGAGATGGCGCGTTATTTCCGCGATCGTGGACGCGTGATGGCACCGAGTAACCGCAAACAGGCTGAGCTACCTGCCAGTGCGGAATTCATCAATAATCCGGTAGGAACCGCGTGTGGGTTTGCCCTGAAGCTTAACCGCTGCCTGATGTTCTTTACCCCAGGAGTGCCATCAGAATTTAAAGTCATGGTTGAGCATGAGATCCTGCCGCGTTTGCGTGAGCGTTTTTCGCTGTCTCAACCCCCGCTATGCCTGCGATTAACCACCTTTGGTCGTTCTGAAAGCGAGCTGGCGCAGAGCCTGGATCCGCTGCAATTGCCTCCGGGAGTGACAATGGGCTACCGCTCGTCAATGCCGATTATCGAACTGAAGCTGACCGGGCCGGATTCCCAACGGGAAGCGATGCTGGCGCTGTGGCCAGAAGTGAAGCGGGTTGCCGGGCAGAATATGATTTTCGAAGGTACGGAAGGTTTACCCGCGCAAATCGCCCGCACGTTGCAGGAACGGCAATACAGCCTGACGCTAAGCGAACAATTCACCGGTGGTCTGGTGGCGCTGCAGCTTTCGCGCGCGAATGCTCCGCTGTTGGCGAGCGAAGTGGTTCCGCCCCAGGAAGAAACGCTGGCGCAAACGGCACACTGGATAACCGAACGACGCGGCAACCATTATGCCGGGCTGGCGCTGGCGGTATCGGCTTTCGAAAACGAACATATTAACTTTGCGCTGGCAACGCCTGATGGAACGCATGCCTTACGCGTACGGCTGAACGCTAATCGTTATAGTTTGTCGATTCGTCAGGAAGTGTGCGCAATGATGGCGCTCAATATGTTGCGCCGTTGGCTCAACGGGCAGGATATTGCCACCGAACACGGTTGGATAGAAGTGGTTGAATCCCTGACGCTGCCTTCCTGACTTGCACTCTCTCACGCGCTTGTTATGGGAAGGCATTCTGGCCTTCCCGTTATCAGTCCAACCTGTTGTACTCTCTGTAAAAAAATCCGTGCGTTAGTTCACAATTGTGCTCGTTTTTTCTCCAGCCAGCTGGAAGAACGAGAGGATTTGATGCGCTTCACAATTTTAACCCCCTTAACCTACCACACTGATTCCAGTATCTCAGACTGGAGTCCAGTATGTTGGAATCAAGCAAAGTTCCCGCGCTCACCAGGGCGATCGAAATACTCAATCTCATTGCGCGTATCGGCCCATGTAGCGCCGCCACCATCATAGAGGCGCTGGGTATTCCAAAAAGCACCGCGTACCTGTTACTTAACGAACTGAAGCGTCAGCGCTTTATTAGCATTGATCATCAGGAAAATTACTGCCTGTGGACCAAGCTGGTTGAGTTGTCCGGGCATGCGCTGAGCAAGATGGATTTACGTGAACTGGCGCGTCCCCGGCTGACACAGCTGATGGATGAGACAGGGTTACTTTGCCATCTCGGGATCATCGACCACGAAAGCGCGTATTACATTCTGAAAGTGGAATCGTCATCCACTATCAGCGTGCGCTCCCACGAAGGGAAAAGTCTTTCGCTCTATCGCTCGGGTATCGGCAAATGCCTGCTGGCCTGGCAACCGGCAGCCGCACGAAAAGCCATTATTGAACAGCTGATATGGGAACAGGCAACGCCGACCACGATCACCAGGCCACAGCAGTTGAATGACGAGCTGGAGCGTATTCGACAGCGTGGATGGAGCTTTGATAATGGCGAAGATTATCCCGACGTTCGCTGCGTCGCAGCGCCTGTTTTTAACGCTAACAATGAACTGACCGCCGCGATTTCAGTGGTCGGCACTCGTCTGCAAATTAACGAAGAGAACCGTGATTATCTGGCCGGTAAAGCGATTGCCTGCGCCAGGGATATTTCACGCCTGTTGGGATGGAAAAGTCCCTTCGACTCACTCGCTTCATAAAAAGGAGAACACCATGACCCTACCTAAAATTAAACACGTTCGTGCCTGGTTTACCGGTGGTGCTACGGCGGATAAAGGCGCTGGCGGCGGCGATTATCACGATCAGGGCGCTAACCACTGGATTGACGATCATATCGCCACGCCAATGAGCAAATATCGTGAATATGAGCAATCGCGCCAGTCCTTTGGCATCAACGTATTAGGAACACTGATTGTTGAAGTGGAAGCTGAAAACGGACAGACCGGTTTTGCTGTTTCCACAGCAGGGGAGATGGGGTGCTTTATTGTGGAAAAGCATCTCAATCGTTTTATTGAAGGGAAATGCGTCAGTGATATCAAACTCATTCACGATCAGATGCTGGGCGCAACGATGTACTACTCCGGCTCCGGCGGTCTGGTGATGAACACCATCTCGTGCGTGGATCTGGCGCTGTGGGATCTGTTTGGCAAGGTGGTGGGTTTACCGGTCTACAAACTATTGGGTGGCGCGGTACGCGACGAAATTCAATTCTACGCGACCGGAGCGCGCCCTGATCTGGCGAAAGAAATGGGCTTTATTGGCGGCAAAATGCCGACCCACTGGGGGCCGCACGACGGGGATGCGGGGATCCGCAAAGATGCGGCAATGGTAGCCGACATGCGTGAGAAATGCGGTCCGGATTTCTGGTTGATGCTCGATTGCTGGATGAGTCAGGACGTGAACTATGCCACCAAACTGGCCCATGCCTGCGCACCGTCCAACCTGAAGTGGATCGAAGAGTGCTTGCCGCCGCAGCAGTATGAAGGCTATCGCGAGCTGAAACGTAACGCCCCGGCGGGGATGATGGTCACCAGCGGTGAACACCACGGGACGCTGCAGTCCTTCCGCACACTCTCAGAAACCGGCATCGATATCATGCAGCCGGATGTGGGTTGGTGCGGTGGGTTAACCACGCTGGTGGAAATTGCCGCTATTGCTAAATCGCGCGGACAGCTGGTGGTGCCGCATGGTTCCTCGGTTTACTCGCACCATGCGGTGATCACGTTCACCAATACCCCGTTCAGCGAGTTTTTGATGACCAGCCCGGATTGTTCAACGATGCGTCCACAGTTTGATCCGATCCTTCTGGACGAACCGGTACCCGTCAATGGCCGCATTCATAAGTCGGTGCTCGACAAACCAGGATTTGGCGTCGAGCTTAACCGCGACTGCAATCTGAAGCGCCCTTATAGCCACTAATGACCAGTGCGTTGCCAATGCCACGGCAACGCCCTCATTTCTTTGAGGATCTTGCTATGAGTACCACGTTACTTGACGGCGTTGTGAAGAAAAATCGCGCCCGTTTGATTCCTTTTATGCTGGCGCTGTATGTGCTGGCGTTTCTTGACCGCTCGAATATTGGTTTTGCCAAAGAGACCTATCAGATTGATACCGGTCTGAGCAACGAAGCTTATGCGTTGGGCGCGGGGATTTTCTTTGTGGTTTACGCCTTTCTGGGGGTTCCTGCCAACCTGTTGATGCGTAAATTTGGTGCCAGAACCTGGATTGGTACCACCACGTTGCTGTGGGGATTCCTCTCTGCGGCGATGGCATGGGCGGATACTGAATCGAAATTTCTGATTATCCGTACTCTGCTGGGGGCGGCAGAGGCGGGCTTCTTCCCCGGTATGATCTACCTGACGTCCCAGTGGTTCCCCCAGCGTAACCGCGCCAGCATCATGGGGCTGTTCTACATGGGGGCGCCGCTGGCGTTAACCCTGGGATCGCCGCTTTCCGGTGCGCTGTTGGAGATGCACGGGTTTATGGGGCATCCAGGGTGGTTCTGGATGTTCGTTATCGAAGGTTTACTGGCGGTAGGCGCGGGCATTTTCACCTTCTTCTGGCTGGATGATACCCCGCAGCAGGCACGTTTCCTGAGCGCGGAGGAAAAGGCGTTACTTATTAGCCAACTGGCGAGTGAAGAAGAGAAAAAGGTCACTTCACGCCTGTCGGATGCGCTGCGTAATGGCCGTGTCTGGCAACTGGCGATTATCTATCTGACGATCCAGGTGGCGGTGTATGGCCTGATCTTCTTCCTGCCAACTCAGGTTGCTGCGTTGTTAGGGACAAAAGTGGGCTTTACGGCTTCGGTCGTGGCGGCAATACCGTGGGTGGCGGCGCTGTTTGGTACCTGGCTTATTCCCCGCTACTCCGATCGCACCGGCGACCGGCGTAATGTTGCCGCGCTGACGCTGCTGGCGGCAGGAATCGGCATTGGCCTTTCCGGGCTGGTTTCACCGGTACTGGCGATTGTGGCGCTTTGCGTCGCGGCGGTCGGTTTCATTGCGGTACAGCCGGTGTTCTGGACGATGCCAACGCAACTTCTTTCCGGGACAGCTCTGGCGGCGGGGATCGGCTTCGTCAACCTGTTTGGTGCCGTTGGCGGCTTTATTGCTCCCATTCTGCGCGTCAAAGCCGAAACGGTGTTTGCCAGCGATGCGGCGGGCCTGCTGGTCCTCGCGGGCGTCGCGATTATTGGCTCGCTAATCATCTTTACGCTGAGTGTGAACCGTTCAGTTTCACAAGCAGGCGCTGCGCATCATTAATCTTATCTACGTTGTAAGGATCGTTATGAACGCATTGTTATCAAATCCCTTCAAAGAAGGATTACGCAAAGGGGAAGTCCAGGTCGGCCTGTGGCTCAGTTCGACCACCTCCTACATGGCGGAGATTGCCGCGACGTCGGGCTATGACTGGCTGCTGATTGATGGAGAACACGCGCCGAACACGGTGCAGGATCTTTACCATCAGTTGCAGGCGATTGCGCCTTATGCCAGCCAGCCTGTGGTTCGCCCGGTGGAAGGCAGTAAAGCGTTGATCAAGCAGGTGCTGGATATTGGCGCGCAGACGCTGCTTGTCCCGATGGTCGACAGCGCAGAGCAGGCGCTTCAGGTGGTTTCCGCGACTCGTTATCCACCGCTCGGCGAGCGTGGTGTCGGCGCCAGCGTGGCACGGGCGGCGCGCTGGGGGCGTATCGACAATTATATGGCCCAGGCTAATGAATCACTCTGCCTGCTGGTACAGGTCGAAAGCAAAGCGGCACTGGATAATCTGGATGCCATTCTGGACGTTGACGGTATTGACGGTGTCTTTATTGGCCCGGCGGATCTTTCTGCGTCGTTAGGCTACCCGGATAATGCCGGACACCCGGAGGTGCAGCGGATCATTGAGCAAAGCATTCGCCGTATCCGCGCAGCCGGAAAAGCAGCCGGTTTCCTCGCTGTTGACCCAACAATGGCGCAGAAATGTCTGCAATGGGGAGCAAATTTTGTCGCGGTAGGCGTGGATACCATGCTTTATACCGAAGCGCTGGATCGCAGGCTGGCAATGTTTAAGCCAGGCCAGAGTACGCAAAAGTTGAAAAGCAGTTATTAATATCGGGCCCGATGGTGTAGCGCCATCGGGCCTGAAATAGCTCCTAATGGTGATGTTCTGTCACGTCGTCAGCAGAAAATCCGGTAATGGTCAGGACTGTCTCATGATCGATGCCTCGCTCCAGCATCATGCGGGCAATACGTAATGCTTCTTCTCGTGTTCCTTTTAGCCAGCCTTCCTGCAATCCATTGTGATGGCCTTCCTGGCGTAGTTTCTCTGCGATCGTCATCAATTTCTCCTTGTTATGGGGTGAGCGCCTGGCAATTTCACGGATAAATTCGCTGACATGAGAAGCCTCACCGCGCTGTAGCAGATAATTAAACAGCGTTTGCAACTGGCTGTCATTAACGGTACGAGTAACTAAAAGCGCGACCAGCCTGTCCACCAGTCCCATCAAATCGCGATCGCGGATATGTTTTTGCATCAGTTCAAGTAGAGCGATACGCCGATGCTGCATAATCTCGTCGTCAGATACCACAGTGATGTCCACTAGCGGAAATGCTTCTGAGTAAAGCTTGCGCGCCAGTTGTGGGTAATCAAATTCGTCCAGTCAGTTGAGCGACCACGGATACGGGCTCTGTTGCCCGTGATAAAAAAGCATGGGGATAACCAGAGGTAGCGTTCTGTATCCGGCATCCAGGTGATATTGCATGGCGGCAGTGGCATAACGCATCAGGCGAAATGCCATGTGTTGTACCGCTGTACTCTGATGTTCGATAACGCAGTAGATGTAGCCTTCACCTTCGCGGGTTTTTAACGACCACAATACGTCGGAATAGTAAGCACGGAGATCCTTTTCGATAAAACTGGTAGGCTCCAGCTTCAGCGTTTGCAGGTCACATATCTCGCGTAATGCGACGGGAAGGTGAATTTCAAGAAAATCGCGAGCCATCTCAGGATAAGAAATTATCTTTTTAAAAACCGCATCATGCGGTGTTGATGTTGCTGATTTAGCCATGGTAGTCCGTCACCAGAGGAAGAAGATGGCGTGACGGTACCCACGGATGACGCGGGCTGCATTCGTGGAATTGATTCTTTGCGTGGAGGAGTCAGAGATAAATACGTCCGGTTGCAACGTATTCAGTTATGTACAACGGCATTCGCAAAAATGCCCGGTAGCCAACGCCACCGGGCAACAGAATTAACCTAACGCTTTGGCAAGCAGGGTGATGGGGTGTTCGCAGCGCTTACTGGTAGACATCTCAATCTGCCATTTACAGGTTTCGCAGTCGGTGACGACGATATCAGCGCCGCTGTCTTCAATCTGGCGGAACAGCGGTGCGCCAATGGACTGCGATGTCGGGTAGTTTTCCTTTTTAAAGCCGTATGTCCCAGCAATCCCGCAACATTGCGAGTCCAGCACCGTTAGCTCCAGCCCTGGAATTTGTCGTAGCAGTTCCAGCGTGTAGAGCGTCCAGCCCATTTTCTCCATGTGGCATGGCGTGTGGTAGACCACTTTCAGCGGCAGCGTTTTCAGCGGCAGCGTTTTCAGCGGCAGCGTTTTGCCTTCATCCAGCTTGCGCCACAGCCAGCGGGTTGCCAGTTCAATGTGTTCGCGTAGACCTGAGTTGTCGACGTCCAGCACCTCCGGATATTCATCACGCAGTGCAAAGGTGCAGGTTGATGAGGTGGCGATCACCGGAATGCCTTTACCGTCAATTGCTTCTCTGAGGGAGGCCACGTTGCTCACCGCCTGCTTACGCGCTTTATCGGTAAAGCCGTTGGCAATCAGCGGTACGCCGCAGCATTTCTCTTTGCTCAGCAGTTGCACCCCGGTTCCCATCGCATTCAACACTTTGATCAGGTCTTTGCCGAGCTGCGGATGGTTGTAATTCACAAAACAGCCGTGGAAAAAGGCAACCTGATCCTGATATTGCGCTTGCTGAGCGGCAACGCTGCGATACCAGCGGCGGAAGGTACCGAAAGAGTACTTCGGCAGCGTACGGCGATGGTCGATTTTTAGCGCGTAATCCAGCAACTGACGCACCGGTTTGAGTGAGGTGGCGGTATTCACTATCGGGGCGAATGGTGTGGATACGCTACCCATCAAATCGGTATGGCTTAAGACAAAGTTACGCAGCGACGGACGCGTTGTGTCGTATTTGGCGCGCGCGCGTTGGATGATATCGCCAATCTTCACATCTGACGGACAGGCCACTTCGCAGCGCTTACAGTTGATGCAGTATTTCAGCGCATCGTCATATAACGCGCCATCTTTCAGGCGCAGACGCTCACCGTCCGGTCCGGCCTGTTTAGGACCAGGGTAGTTCGGATTGACGCGACTTACCGGGCAGGCCGTGGTGCACACCGTGCATTTGATACAACTTTCAAAACGTGTGTCGCTCATTGCTGGCCTCCTGCACGTTTCGCAATATGATGTGCGGCGTGTAAGGCGCTAACAGCGCACACGCCGCCTCCGCAACCCTGGGCGATAGGGTCGAATCCGCCGAGAACGGAACCGATGGCATACATGTTCTCTATCGTTTGTCCCGCCAGCGACGGGCGCAGCCCGGCATCGGTCGTAACGCCAAACTGCTGCCACGGTTGTGGGTCGAAGACGTCACGCTCATACCACTCGGCGCGCGTGGCGGTTTGCTGTACATCCAGCCCCAGGATAGGTTCGTAGATGGCCTCACGCGTGGCGACCAGCCCGCTGCTGAAGAAGCTGCCGCTGGCGAGCACGGCGAAACGTGGCCGCAAAGGAATATCGGCATGATTACGGGTCCAGATTTCGCTGACTACGCCGTCCTGACAGGTGATTTTCTTCACTTCATCACCCGGCATCCAGACGCCGCCCTGGCGCACAAACTGGCGCTGCAATTTGTTATGCAAACGCATACCCAGTACCGAAGGCGGGAGGGTCGGTAACAGCGTCAGCGAGCAGGGGAGACGCTCGTTAAGCCATTGCCAGAGCTGTTCATCCGCCAGACCGAAGCAGGCCGGCATAATTATCATGTCGCAGGTTTTTGCTACTGGCAGTAAAGCGTCATAGAGCAGCGACCATTTATCTTCGTTATCCAGCAGGCGCGCAATATTGACGGCGCGAAACTCGGTCGGGTTATCACGCAGGACATCCAGCTCAGGCAGATCGATTTCTGCCGTCTCGACGCTGAGATTGCGTTGACGCAGCGACGCCGCGGCGAGATGTGCCTGAAAATCCAGTAAACCGCTAATACCTACAACGCAGATACGCTGCGCGGACAGCGGCCAGACCGGAACTTCCGGGGAACTTAACCAGGTTGAGCGCAGCGTTCCCAGCGGAGTGATGCGTTGATGTGACTGATGTACCTTGCCTTGCAAATGCGTTCCGCATTCTTCCAGCAGATTTTGCGCCTGCTGGGCCAGCTCCAGGACGTTGTGCGTTCCGATGGTGCTGTACGGGTGCGCGGGTGCCTGAGTGCGCAGCGCATTCAGGCCTGCTTCTATATCCGTCACCGGTTGGCCATCGGGTAAGTTGCTGAGCAAATCCAGTGAGCCGGAGGAGAAATGCAGGGCGCTTTGGCCGCGAGTGACAATCGTGCAGCGTAAACCGCTTTTTTGCAGTTGCAGGCCGCACAGTAGTCCGGCCAGGCCGCCGCCGATAATGACGGTATCAAATTTCATCCTGGTGCTCCTTTTCCAGACCGCACAATCCCTGATAGACCCAGCGTGTGAATTCGCTTTCGCGCAGCGCATCTCCCCAGGCGATAGGCTGCACGCCTTTCCAGCGTTCATTGAGGAAATCGGAAAGCTGGGTAATAGATTGCGCGGCGGTGGTGACATTAAAACGTTGCAGCAAACCTGCGGCGCGGCAGGCACACAATTCGCCCTGGCAGGTCCCCATTCCAACACGGGTACGGCGACGCAAATCCAGCAGGCTGTTGACGGTCAAATTCTCGACGGCGTACTGCACTTCACCTGCAGTGACCGCTTCGCATTCACACACCAGGCTGCGGTGCTGACGACCTTCGCTAAGCCACGCTGGGGTGCGATCGCCGTGACGGTAGACCGCTGAGCCGCGCAGTGGCGCGGGCAACGAGATCACGCGTTTGAGCGTATGCTCGGTCGATTCTTGTGAGCCAGGCAGCGCCGTGTCTGCCGTTGTGCAAGGTTGGGTATTGCCCAGCTTACGGCAAACGGCATCGGTGGCCCACTCTGCCATCAGGCGGTAGGTCATCAATTTGCCGCCAGTAATGGTGATAAACCCGTCCAGTCCGTCACGCTGGGCGTGATCGAACAGTACAATCCCACGGCTGACGTTACGGCCACTTGGATCGTCGTCGCTGGCTACCAGAGGACGCACGCCGGAGTAGGCGCGTAAAATGCGCGTTTTCGCCATAATCGGCGCCAGTTTCTCGCCTTCACGCAGCAGTATATCGACCTCTTCTGCGGTGACGCGGTTGCTGTCGATATCATCGTAATCAATGTGCTGTGAGGTGGTACCAATCAGCGAAATGGTATCACCAGGCACCAGGATATCGGCGTCAGACGGCTTACGACAGCGGTTGATGACATGCTGGTTAATGCGGTGATCCATAATCAGCAGCGAACCTTTGGCCGGGAACATACGGATGCTCAGGTCGGCATATTCCGCAATGCGCTGGCCCCAGATCCCGGCGGCGTTGACGACTACCGGTGCATGCAGAGACTGCATCTCACCCGTCAGATGATTGCGTACGTTCACGCCGCAAACCGTTGCCCCTTCACGAATCAGTCCCGTCACTTCATGCGCCGTTAAGATTACTGCGCCATGCTCACGCGCATCCAGCATGTTGGCGGCGGTTAAGCGGAAAGGATCAACCGTGCCGTCCGGCACTTTTACCGCGCCAATCAGCTGTGGGTTGACGGAAGGTTCGATAATGCGCGCCTGCTTAGGGTCAATTGCTTCTGCGCGAATACCGGCCTCTTCACAGGCGCGAATAAAGGTTGCCTGGAAGGAGAGTTCATCTTCCGGCAGGGTAATAAACAGACCATCCGTTGGCTCAACGCAATGACGGGCGATACGTTTGAGAATTTGGTTTTCGCTGATGCACTCCCGGGCAGATTCAGCGTCGGTGACGGCGTAGCGTGCACCGCTGTGCAGCAGACCGTGGTTACGTCCGGTCGCCCCTGTGGCGATATCGTGGCGTTCCACTAAGATGACGCGCAACCCGCGCAGCGCACAATCGCGTGCGATCCCTGCACCTGTTGCTCCTCCACCAATGATAATCACGTCACTTGTTTGCGAGTCGCGAATTTTCATTGTTTTTCCTCACAGTTCGTTTTTTATCATTTAGCCACATAAAAAACATGGATTGTTTGATTTCGCGCATAATCGCTCATTATTCGAAAATGAAACGTGATTTCGTGCGCCTTTATGAACATTTGTCATAAATCTGTAACAATATGTGCAGCGTTTCACATTTTTGTTATGTATCTTTCCTTAACATCGCGGCCACACTGGGAGCGGTAGGGTAGTAATGACGAACTGCAGTGTTTACTTCGAATGAAAGACGGCCACGGAGGCTACACTATGTTGAGCATTTTTAAACCAGCGTCACACACGGCGCGTTTGCCTGCAGCGGAGATCGACCCGACATATCGTCGATTACGTTGGCAGATCTTTCTGGGGATTTTCTTTGGCTATGCCGCGTACTATCTGGTACGTAAGAACTTTGCCCTTGCGATGCCGTATCTGGTTGAGCAAGGTTTCTCGCGTGGCGATCTGGGTTTTGCGTTATCCGGTATCTCCATTGCTTACGGATTTTCGAAATTCATCATGGGGTCCGTTTCGGATCGCTCGAATCCGCGCGTTTTCCTGCCAGCGGGTCTGATTCTGGCCGCCGCTGTCATGTTGTTCATGGGCTTTGTGCCGTGGGCGACTTCGAGCATTGCGGTTATGTTTGTGCTGCTGTTCCTCTGCGGATGGTTCCAGGGAATGGGTTGGCCGCCGTGTGGTCGTACCATGGTGCACTGGTGGTCGCAGAAAGAGCGTGGGGGTATTGTTTCCGTCTGGAACTGTGCGCACAACGTGGGCGGTGGTCTGCCTCCTCTGTTGTTCCTGCTGGGTATGGCCTGGTTCAATGACTGGAAAGCGGCGCTGTACATGCCTGCTTTCGGTGCGATCGTCGTCGCGCTGTTTGCTTTTGCTCTGATGCGTGATACGCCGCAGTCTTGTGGCCTGCCGCCTATCGAAGAGTACAAGAACGACTATCCGGACGATTACAACGAGAAAGCGGAAGAAGAGCTGACTGCGAAGCAGATCTTCATGCAATACGTACTGCCGAACAAACTGTTGTGGTACATCGCTATCGCCAACGTGTTTGTTTATCTGCTGCGTTACGGCATCCTGGACTGGTCCCCGACCTATCTGAAAGAAGTGAAACATTTCGCGCTGGATAAATCATCCTGGGCCTACTTCCTGTATGAGTATGCGGGTATTCCGGGCACTCTGCTGTGCGGCTGGATGTCGGATAAAGTCTTCCGTGGCAACCGTGGTGCGACCGGCGTGTTCTTTATGACGCTGGTGACTATCGCGACTATCGTCTACTGGATGAACCCGGCAGGCAACCCGAACGTGGATATGGCTTGTATGATCATCATTGGCTTCCTGATCTACGGTCCGGTAATGTTGATTGGTCTGCATGCGCTGGAACTGGCACCGAAAAAAGCGGCGGGTACGGCGGCTGGCTTTACCGGTCTGTTCGGTTATCTCGGCGGTTCCGTAGCGGCGAGCGCTATTGTTGGCTATACCGTTGACTTCTTCGGTTGGGACGGCGGCTTTATGGTGATGATTGGCGGTAGCGTGCTGGCAGTTATTCTGCTGGTGGTCGTCATGATTGGCGAAAAACGCCATCACGAAGAGATCGCACTGAAGCGTAACGGGGGCTAATAGATGAAAACCACATTGAAAAGTCTCAGCGTGGCGCTAATGCTGACAGGTATTGTGGTGAGCAGCGCGGCGGTTGCCGCAGAAAAAATCGTGATTGCGCACCGTGGCGCCAGCGGTTATCTACCGGAGCATACGCTGCCAGCAAAAGCGATGGCTTATGCTCAGGGGGCTGATTACCTGGAACAGGATTTGGTGATGACCAAGGACGACCATCTGGTTGTCCTGCATGACCACTACCTTGACCGCGTCACCGATGTTGCCGAGCGTTTCCCGGATCGTGCGCGTAAAGATGGGCGCTATTACGCTATCGACTTTACGCTGGATGAGATTAAATCGCTGAAATTTACCGAAGGCTTTGATATCGAAAATGGCAAAAAGGTCCAGACCTACCCAGGGCGTTTCCCGATGGGTAAATCTGATTTCCGTGTGCACACTTTCGAAGAAGAGATTGAGTTCGTTCAGGGATTAAATCATTCAACCGGTAAAAACATTGGCATTTACCCGGAAATGAAAGCGCCGTGGTTCCATCATCAGGAAGGGAAGGACATTGCGGCTAAAACGCTGGAAGTGCTGAAAAAGTACGGGTACACCGACAAGAATGACAAGGTTTATCTACAGTGTTTTGATGTCGCAGAGTTAAAGCGCATTAAGAATGAACTGGAACCGAAGATGGGGATGGATCTCAATCTGGTACAGTTGATTGCGTACACTGACTGGAATGAAACTCAGGAGAAAAAGCCGGACGGTAGTTGGGTTAATTACAACTACGACTGGATGTTTAAACCGGGTGCCATGAAGCAGGTTGCGCAGTATGCGGACGGCATTGGGCCGGACTATCACATGCTGATTGATGAGAAGTCGAAGAAAGGCAATATCTCGTTAACGGGTATGGTACAGGACGCGCATCAGAATAAGATGGTGGTGCATCCTTATACCGTTCGTGCCGATCAACTGCCGGATTACACCACTGACGTAAACCAGCTGTATGACATTCTGTATAGCAAGGCGGGCGTTGACGGGCTGTTCACCGACTTCCCCGACAAAGCAGTGACATTCCTGAATAAAGAGTAATGGCACAAGGTCTGTGATGCACCTCCGGTCACAGGCCTGGTTGGATCAAACGTTATTAACGGCTAGATAAGGCCGTCTGCCGTCAACGTGGCCATACCTGCCTCCAGGAGAAATAAAGAGCTGCCGTCCATCGGCGGCTCTTTTTTAGTCGTAATTTTTATCCCGCCACGCGTTACAGCTCTATTTCAATATCGCCTTTTGCCCGACAGCAGCAGGGCAAAATTTCACCTGGCTGAATGAAGGCCAGAGGTTCGGCAATCCAGTCGACCTGTCCCGCTACCAGACGGGTACGGCAGGAGCCGCAATAACCTGCGCGGCACTGGTATTCAACTTCAACATTGTGCGATTCGAGCGCGGCAAGCAGGGAAGGGTGTTCATCCTGGCACAGCAGTTGTGTGCCAGAGATGCGCAGAGTAACGCGGCCCATCAGAGCTGGAAGTTACTCAGGTCGTCGGTATCGACTTCCGAATCGATCTGGCCGACCAGGTAAGAGCTGACTTCCACTTCCTGCGGCGCAACCTGCACGTTATCAGACACCAGCCAGGTGTTGATCCATGGGATTGGGTTAGAGCGGGTCTGGAACGGCAAGTCGAGTCCGACAGCCTGCATACGGATGTTGGTGATGTACTCAACGTACTGGCACAGAATGTCTTTATTCAGGCCAATCATTGAGCCGTCACGGAACAGATAATCCGCCCACTCTTTTTCCTGCAGCGCGGCCTGTACGAACAGGTCGTAGCATTCTTGTTTACACTCTTCGGCGATTTCCGCCATTTCCGGATCGTCCACGCCGCTGCGCAGCAGGTTCAGCATATGCTGGGTCCCGGTCAAATGCAGGGCTTCATCGCGGGCGATCAGGCGAATAATTTTCGCGTTGCCTTCCATCAGTTCACGTTCGGCGAAGGCGAAGGAGCAGGCGAAGCTGACGTAGAAGCGGATCGCTTCCAGCGCGTTCACGCTCATCAGGCACAGATACAGCTTCTTCTTCAGTTCACGCAGGCTTACGACAACCGTTTTACCGTTAACGGTATGCGTGCCTTCGCCCAGCAAATGCCAGTAGCTGGTCATCTCAATCAATTCGTCGTAATAGCTGGAAATGCCTTCCGCGCGTTTCTGGATCTGCTCGTTGGTGACGATGTCATCAAACACCACCGCCGGATCGTTCACGATGTTACGAATGATGTGGGTGTAGGAACGGGAGTGGATCGTTTCTGAAAACGCCCATGTTTCCACCCAGGTTTCCAGCTCAGGGATCGAGATTAACGGCAGCAGCGCCACGTTCGGGCTACGTCCCTGAATGGAGTCCAGCAGCGTCTGATATTTCAGGTTGCTGATGAAGATATGCTTTTCATGTTCCGGCAGCGCCTGGAAGTCGATGCGATCGCGAGAAACATCAACTTCTTCCGGACGCCAGAAGAAAGAGAGCTGCTTTTCGATCAGTTTTTCGAAGATGTCATATTTTTGCTGATCGTAGCGGGCGACGTTCACCGGCTGGCCGAAGAACATCGGTTCCAGAAGTTGGTTATTTTTCGTCTGTGAAAAAGTGGTGTATGCCATTGATGTGAATCCTTTGTGGGATGAGTGCCGGATGGCGTTACAAGCACCCTTTCCGGCCTACAAACCAAGCTACTGTAGGCCGGGTGAGCCTGGTGCCACCCGGCATCGTTCATCAGATCTTACATGCGCCGCTTTCGCAGCCATCGTCCTGAATGGACGGCACCAGATCGTCCTGAGAATCTTCCGCACCGTCACGGGTGTTTTGATAATACAGCGTTTTGACACCAAATTTGTAGGCGGTGAGCAGGTCTTTCAGCAACTGCTGCATCGGTACTTTTCCGGATGGGAATCGTGACGGATCATAGTTGGTGTTGGCAGAAATCGACTGATCGATAAATTTCTGCATGATACCTACCAGCTGCAAATAGCCATCGTTGTTCGGCATTTCCCACAGCAGTTCGTACGCGTCGTGCAGGTGTTCGTAGTCCGGCACGACCTGGCGCAGAATACCGTCTTTCGACGCTTTGATGCTCACATAGCCGCGCGGTGGTTCAATACCGTTGGTGGCGTTAGAGATCTGCGAAGAGGTCTCCGATGGCATCAGGGCTGACAGCGTGGAGTTACGCAGACCGTGCGTTTTGATGGATTCGCGCAGTTGTTCCCAGTCCAGATGCAGCGGCTCGTTGACAATAGCATCGAGATCTTTTTTATAGGTATCGATCGGCAGAATACCTTTGGAGTAGGTCGTTTCGTTAAACCACGGGCACGCGCCTTGCTCTTTCGCCAGCTCGTTAGAGGCTTTCATCAGGTAATACTGAATGGCTTCAAAGGTTTTGTGAGTCAGGTTGTTCGCGCTGCCGTCAGAATAACGCTTACCGTTTTTCGCCAGCCAGTAGGCGTAGTTGATCACGCCAATACCCAGCGTACGGCGACCCATCGCGCCGCGTTTGGCGGCAGGAATCGGATAATCCTGATAATCGAGCAGCGCATCCAGCGCGCGCACCGCCAATTCGGCCAGCTCTTCCAGCTCGTCCAGGCTGTTGATAGCACCGAGGTTAAATGCGGACAGCGTACACAGCGCAATTTCGCCGTTTTCGTCGTTAACGTCGGTCAGCGGTTTGGTCGGCAGGGCGATTTCCAGGCACAGGTTAGACTGGCGCACCGGAGCGACAATGGGATCAAACGGGCTATGAGTGTTGCAGTGGTCAACGTTCTGAATATAGATACGCCCGGTAGAGGCACGTTCCTGCATCATCAGTGAGAACAGCTCAACGGCTTTCACGCGTTGCTTGCGGATACTGTCGTCGTTTTCATATTTGGTGTACAGACGTTCGAATTCGTCCTGGTCGGCGAAGAACGCATCATACAGGCCTGGAACGTCGGACGGGCTGAACAGCGTGATGTCGCCGCCCTTCAGCAGACGGGTGTACATCAGTTTGTTGATCTGTACGCCGTAGTCCATGTGACGCACGCGGTTGCCTTCGACGCCACGGTTGTTTTTCAGGACCAGCAGGCTTTCAACTTCCAGGTGCCACATTGGGTAGAACAGCGTTGCAGCACCGCCGCGTACGCCGCCCTGGGAGCAGGATTTTACCGCGGTCTGGAAGTGCTTGTAGAACGGAATACAACCGGTGTGGAACGCTTCACCGCCGCGGATCGGGCTACCCAGCGCACGGATGCGACCGGCGTTGATACCGATGCCGGCGCGCTGGGAAACGTATTTCACAATCGCGCTGGAGGTGGCGTTGATGGAGTCCAGGCTGTCGCCGCACTCGATCAGTACGCAGGAGCTGAACTGACGGGTAGGGGTGCGCACGCCGGACATAATCGGCGTCGGCAGCGAAATTTTAAACGTAGAAACGGCGTCGTAGAAACGTTTTACGTATTGCAGACGCGTTTCACGCGGATAGTTAGAGAACAGGCACGCCGCTACCAGAATGTAGAGGAACTGCGCGCTTTCATAAATCTCACCGGTAACACGGTTTTGTACCAGGTATTTACCTTCTAACTGCTTCACCGCAGCGTAGGAGAAGGTCATATCACGGTCGTGTACGATGAACGAGTCCATCTGCTTGAACTCTTCTTCCGTGTAGTCTTCCAGCAGATGATTGTCGTATTTGCCCATTTCAACCATTTTCACGACATGGTCGAACAGTTTCGGCGGTTCAAACTCGCCGTAGGCTTTTTTGCGCAGATGGAAAATCGCCAGGCGAGCAGCCAGGTATTGATAATCCGGTGCCTCGCGCGAGATCAGGTCGGCGGCAGCTTTGATGATTGTTTCATGGATATCGGATGTCTTGATACCGTCATAAAACTGAATGTGGGAGCGCAACTCGACCTGAGAAATCGATACGTTATTCAGTCCTTCTGCCGCCCAATCCAGAACTCGGTGGATTTTGTCGAGATTGATGCGCTCTGTACTACCATCACGCTTTGTCACCAGCAGACTCTGATTCATGTGGTTTTTTACCTGTCCGTGAAAGAAAAAATATCCCCCATATTATCCACAAAGTCATGTTGTGACTAAGTCTGTGGATAAATACTATATGTAGGGGTTGTTTGATAAAGTAGACGCTATATGGTGAGTATTCTAGTAGGGATTCTTTTCAGTACAAGAGTTGATTTTGAGGTTAAATTGAGGTTGCAAAAGGGTAATAATCGCTAAGTGCGCGTCTTATAAGGCCTGGCGAGGATGTCAATAATTGAGAAAAAAAATAGAAAATTTGATCGAGTGCTGATTTCTTCATCTAAGGCAAGGTAAGTTCTTATGACCTGGCGCAAAAATTGCCCTGACGATCCTACTCAGGATTGGTAGGCGATGCGCAGGCCCGAAAGCTGCGCACTATCAGGCACTGTGCCGGATTGCGGCGTTGCACGCCTTATCCGGCCGGGTGGAGGAGGTTAATCTGCTTGCGCGGTAGTGTGTACCATATAGTTCACATCAACGCCGGGGCCGAGTTTAAAACTGTTGGTGATCGGGTTGTAGTGCAGGCCGGTCATGTGACGCTCTTTCAGCACGGTCTGGTCAACCCACTCTAACAGTTCAGCCGGCTTAATGAATTTTTTCACATCATGCGTGCCTTTCGGCACCATACGCAAAATATATTCCGCGCCGACCACCGCCATTAGCCAGGATTTGCCGTTGCGATTAAGCGTGGAGAAAAACACTTCGCCGCCCGGTTTGACCAGTCTGGCGCAGGCTCTGACCACCGACTGCGGGTCCGGTACGTGCTCCAGCATTTCCATGCAGGTCACAACGTCATACTGATGCGCATGTTTTTCCGCATGTTCTTCAACCGTTTCTTGAACGTATTCCACCTGGATGCCACTCTCCAGCGCATGCAGTTTTGCTACCTGTAACGGTTCAAAGCCCATGTCCAGCCCGGTGACGGTTGCGCCCTCGCGCGCCATGCTTTCCGCCAGAATGCCGCCGCCGCAGCCGACGTCGAGTACCTTTTTACCAAACAGGCCGCCTGAGCGCTCCGTGATATAGCCCAGGCGCAGCGGGTTAATACGGTGCAGTGGCTTAAATTCACCCTCAAGATCCCACCAGCGTGACGCGACTGCTTCAAACTTGGCAATTTCTTCCTGATCAACGTTGTGAGTTACCGGAGGTTTTTCGGCATTCATTGGGGCTTCTACTCCTAAATTTGCGATGCAAATGAGTATATCAGCCTGACGGGATGAATAAAGCCTCTGTCAGGGGGAATCCATTTACCTGAATCTGCACGGATGTGTTATAATTTGCGACCTTTGAATCCGGGATACAGTAGAGGGATAGCGGTTAGATGAGCGACCTTGCGAGAGAAATTACACCGGTCAACATTGAGGAAGAGCTGAAGAGCTCCTATCTGGATTATGCGATGTCGGTCATTGTTGGCCGTGCGCTGCCGGACGTCCGAGATGGCCTGAAGCCGGTTCACCGTCGCGTACTTTACGCCATGAACGTATTGGGCAACGACTGGAATAAAGCCTATAAAAAATCTGCCCGTGTCGTTGGTGACGTAATCGGTAAATACCACCCTCATGGTGATACCGCCGTTTACGACACCATTGTTCGTATGGCGCAGCCATTCTCCTTGCGTTACATGCTGGTAGATGGTCAGGGTAACTTTGGTTCTGTCGATGGCGACTCCGCAGCGGCGATGCGTTATACGGAAATCCGTATGTCGAAAATCGCCCATGAGCTGATGGCTGACCTGGAAAAAGAAACGGTGGATTTCGTCGATAACTACGACGGCACCGAACAAATTCCTGACGTCATGCCAACCAAAATTCCTAACCTGCTGGTGAACGGCTCGTCCGGTATTGCAGTAGGTATGGCGACCAACATTCCGCCGCACAACCTGACGGAAGTGATCAACGGCTGCCTGGCATACATTGACGATGAAGACATCAGCATTGAAGGGCTGATGGAACATATTCCGGGTCCGGACTTCCCGACCGCCGCGATCATCAACGGTCGTCGTGGTATTGAAGAAGCCTACCGTACCGGCCGTGGCAAGGTGTACATTCGCGCGCGCGCGGAAGTCGAAGCGGATGCCAAAACTGGCCGTGAAACCATCATCGTCCATGAAATTCCGTATCAGGTGAACAAAGCGCGCCTGATCGAGAAAATCGCCGAGCTGGTAAAAGACAAACGCGTTGAAGGTATCAGCGCGCTGCGTGACGAGTCTGACAAAGACGGTATGCGCATCGTGATTGAAGTGAAACGCGACGCAGTCGGGGAAGTGGTTCTGAACAACCTCTACTCCCAGACCCAACTGCAGGTTTCTTTCGGTATCAACATGGTTGCGTTGCACCATGGACAGCCGAAAATCATGAACCTGAAAGATATTATTGCTGCGTTTGTACGTCACCGCCGTGAAGTCGTAACCCGCCGTACTATCTTTGAACTGCGTAAAGCCCGCGATCGTGCGCACATCCTTGAAGCACTGGCGATTGCGCTGGCGAACATCGATCCGATCATCGAACTGATCCGCCGTGCGCCGACCCCGGCAGAAGCGAAAGCAGCGCTGGTCGCGCGTTCGTGGGAGCTGGGTAACGTTTCTGCCATGTTGGAACGTGCCGGCGATGATGCCGCGCGTCCTGAATGGCTGGAACCGGAATTTGGCGTGCGTGACGGTCAGTACTACCTGACTGAACAGCAGGCCCAGGCCATTCTGGATCTGCGTTTGCAGAAACTGACCGGCCTTGAGCACGAAAAACTGCTCGACGAATACAAAGAGCTGCTGGAGCAGATCGCTGAACTGCTGCACATTCTGGGCAGCGCCGATCGTCTGATGGAAGTCATCCGTGAAGAGATGGAGCTGATTCGTGAACAGTTCGGCGACGCACGTCGGACCGAAATCACCGCGAACAGCGCTGACATCAACATCGAAGATCTGATTAGCCAGGAAGATGTTGTCGTGACCTTGTCTCACCAGGGTTACGTGAAATATCAGCCGTTAACCGATTACGAGGCGCAGCGTCGTGGCGGTAAAGGCAAATCTGCAGCACGTATTAAAGAAGAAGACTTTATCGACCGCCTGCTGGTGGCCAACACCCACGACACGATCCTCTGCTTCTCCAGCCGTGGTCGTTTGTACTGGATGAAGGTTTATCAGTTGCCAGAAGCCAGCCGTGGTGCGCGTGGACGTCCTATCGTCAACCTGCTGCCACTGGAAGCTAACGAACGTATCACCGCAATTCTGCCAGTACGTGAGTACGAAGAAGGCGTCAACGTCTTCATGGCAACCGCCAGCGGTACCGTGAAGAAAACAGCGCTGACCGAGTTCAGCCGTCCGCGTTCAGCCGGTATCATTGCGGTTAACCTGAACGAAGGCGATGAGCTGATTGGCGTTGACCTGACGTCTGGCAGTGACGAAGTTATGCTGTTCTCTGCTGCCGGTAAAGTGGTGCGCTTCAAAGAGGGGGCTGTTCGTCCGATGGGACGTACCGCGACCGGCGTACGCGGTATCAAACTGGCGGAAAGCGACAGCGTGGTATCGCTGATCGTTCCGCGCGGTGAAGGTGCTATCCTCACCGTTACCCAGAACGGCTACGGTAAACGTACGGCGGCGGAAGAGTATCCGACCAAGTCTCGTGCGACCCAGGGCGTTATCTCCATCAAAGTCACCGAGCGCAACGGTTCCGTTGTCGGCGCAGTGCAGGTTGAAGATACCGACCAGATCATGATGATCACCGATGCAGGTACGCTGGTGCGTACTCGCGTGTCGGAAATCAGCGTGGTAGGGCGTAACACCCAGGGCGTTATCCTCATCCGTACTGCGGAAGATGAAAACGTTGTGGGTCTGCAACGCGTTGCTGAACCGGTTGATGATGAAGAGCTCGACTCCATCGACGGTAGCGCTGCTGAAGGGGACGAGGATATCGCGCCTGAAGCGGAAAGCGATGACGATGCAGCGGACGACGCTGAAGAGTAATTAAGACGTGATAAAAAGGGCCGGAAATATCCGGCCCTTTTTTTTAATTCATTCGCTCCACTATCATCGCAATGCCCTGACCGCCGCCGATGCACAGCGTGGCCAGTCCAAGCGTTTGATCCCGTGCCTGTAGCGCATGCAGCAGCGTCACCAGTATTCGCGCGCCGCTCGCGCCAATAGGGTGTCCCAACGCAATTGCCCCACCGTTGACGTTAACCTTTTGCGGATCAAATCCCAGCGTTTTACCGACGGCAAGAAACTGAGCAGCAAATGCCTCGTTGGCTTCGATCAGATCGATATCAGAAAGCTGTAAGCCGCTCAGTTGCAGTGCCTTCAGCGTGGCGGGAACCGGCCCCATCCCCATCATAGCCGGAGCTACGCCGCCACTGGCCCAGGCTTTGATCCGCGCCAATGGCTTCAGCCCAGCCTCCAGTGCTGCGGACTCTTCCATTATCACTAATGCCGCTGCACCGTCGTTGATCCCCGAGGCGTTACCTGCGGTGACGGTTCCTGCTTTATCAAAGGCTGGACGCAATGCGGCGAGGCCTGCTGCCGTCGAGTCAGCTTTGGGGAATTCGTCACGCTCAAAGATGATGGTTTTCTTCCGTGATGACACGCTGACGGGCACGATTTCAGCCTCAAATGCGCCAGACTCGATTGCGGCAACGGCTTTACGCTGTGACTGCAGAGCCAGTTCATCCTGCATTTCGCGGCTGATGCCATACTCTTTGGCAACATTTTCTGCAGTGATCCCCATGTGGTAACCATGCTCGGCGCAGATCAGGCCGTCGCGCAGAATCACGTCGGACAATTGCCCGTCACCGAGGCGATAGCCCCAGCGGGCTTTTGCGTCTAACAGGTAGGGGGCCAGGCTCATGTTTTCCATCCCACCCGCGACGATCGCCTGGGCTTGTCCGGCCTTGATAGCGAGGGCGGCAAGCGCCACGCTTTTCAGGCCAGAGCCGCACACTTTGTTGACGGTAAAGCCGCAAACGGTGTCGGACAGGCCGCTTTTTAATAATGCCTGACGCGCTGGGTTTTGCCCGAGTCCTGACTGCAGCACGTTGCCCATAATCACCTCGTCCACGCGCTGTGGGTCAAGGTGCGCACGTTCAAGAGCGGCTCTAATGACGGTTGATCCAAGCTCGACGGCACCCGTAGTTGCCAGTGCGCCGTTAAAACTGCCGATTGCGGTACGTGCCGCGCTGACGATGACACAGTTTTTCATTTTTCAGTTCCTTTAATTAAGTTGTTGCCGTCAGAACAAGGTCAATCCAATAACAAAAATGACGCCGGAGAAGAGCAGGGCGGTGATGCAGTAGCCCATAATGTCGCGTACTCCGAGACCGGCGATGGCCAGAGCAGGTAGCGCCCAGAACGGTTGTGCCATGTTCATCCACTGCTCACCGTAGGCGATGGCCATGACTGATTTGCCAAGATCGGCACCCAGCGCCTGAGCGGCAGGCATGACGAACGGTCCCTGAATAACCCAATGGCCACCGCCGGATGGCACGGCAAAGTTAATCAGGGCTGAACTGAAGAAAGTCATCAGTGGGAAGGTATCTTTGTTGGCAACGTTGATGAAAAATTCAGTAATGAGCCCACCGAGGCCGGAGTGCTCCATCATCAACTGAATGCCGGCATAGAAGGGGAATTGCACCAGAATCCCGGCGGTGCTGCGTGCCGCAGCACTGACGGCGCGCATATAGGCCATCGGCGTTTTGTGCAGCAGCAGACCGGCAATCATAAACATCAGGTTGACGGTATTGATGGTGATGTTGAAACCTTTCTCGGCAAAGTAGATACCCAGATAGGCAATCCCTAATGCACCGATGATCAGCGCCAGAATGCGGCTCTCTTCCAGTTTTTCAGATGGCGGCGCATCCGGCGGCAGTTTCTTTTGAAAATCAGCTTCTTCCAATAAAAGTTTCGGATCGATGCTCACCACATCTGAAGGTTTTGGCGTCATCATCCGGGTGATAAACGGCATCACCACAATCAGGCCGAGCGTGATGAAAATATTGAAGCCGGTGAACAGGGTATCCGCGACAGGAATGAGGCCCGCTACGTGCTCGACCGGGTTGCCAGGCGTTGCCGCCAGCAAAGGCATTGAGCCGGAGAAGCCGCCGCCCCAGGTCAGGAACCCGATGTAGGCGCAGGCAATCAGTAACGGATAATCGGAACCCGGTACCCGACGAGCAACTTCGCGGGCGAACATCGCCCCGACCACCAGACCAAATCCCCAGTTAATAACGCAGGCAACTGAACCAAAAAAAGTCACCAGCATGACGCCCTGAGCGGGGGTTTTGGCGGCGGATGCCGCCGTACGCAGCAGGCTTTTCACCGGCCCGGAACTGGCTAACGCATGGCCGGTTACGATGATCAGCGCCATCTGCATACCAAACGCCAGCAGGTTCCAGAAACCGTCACCCCAGAATTTCACCATGCTGATGGGGGTCTGCGGCGTTAACCACAGCGCGATGCCAAAGGTCAGCAACGTTAATAACATGGCGAAAATCAGCGGGTCGGGCAGCCAGCGGCTGACTACCCGTGTCATAAAGCGAGCGATGCGGCCAATCATGCGTCACCTCGCAGGATGCGCAGATCGTCGGCAATTTCAAACTGTGCTTCGGTTTTTTCACATAGCGTGGCGATGTCGCATCCTTCGACGATTTCAGTCAGCCACATCTTGCCATCTATAAAGCGGAATACAGCCAGCTCGGTGACCAGCATATGCACAGCATGCTGTGCAGTGAGCGGCATGGTGCATTGACGCAGGATTTTTGCGGAGCCGTCTTTTGCGCAATGCTCCATGGCGATAATGACTTTACGCGCACCGGTCACCAGATCCATTGCGCCACCCATGCCGGGCACCATCTTGCCGGGAACCACCCAGTTGGCGAGGTTTGCCTGCTCATCGACCTGCAACCCGCCAAGCACACAGGCATCAACATGACCGCCGCGAATCAACGCGAACGACATGGCGCTATCAAACATCGCCGCGCCCGGCAAAATACCGCACGGTTGGCCGCCCGCGTTCACCAGGTCAGGATGGGCGGTGGTGACTGGGCCCAGCCCCAGAAAGCCGTTCTCAGATTGCAGCGTAATGTGAATATCAGCAGGTAAGTAGTTGGCTACCATCGTTGGCAGGCCGATACCTAAGTTGACGATATCGCCATCGCGAAGTTCTTGCGCCACCCGGCGCGCAATACGTTGTTTAGCATCCATGATTAGCTCTCCTGTGGAATGACGATATGGTCGATAACGGCGGCGGGGGTCACAATCTGGTCAGGCTGCAGCTCCCCTGTTTCAACCATTTCGTCCGGTTCGACCAGCGTGATATCAGCGGCGAGGGCAATCAGAGGGTTAAAGTTACGGGCGCTGAGCTGGTAGGTGAGGTTGCCAAGCATGTCAGAGCGGTGGGCGCGAATAAGCGCTAAATCGGCGCGTAATGGGCGTTCAAGCAGCCAGGTTTTACCCTCAAGCGTCATGGTTTGCTTGCCTTCTTCCACGATGGTGCCAACGCCAGTGGGGGTCAGAAAGCCGCCAAGACCCGCGCCGCCGCAGCGAATCTGCTCGATCAGGGTACCTTGCGGAACCAACTGTACATCCATCTCGCCGGCAATCATGCGACGACCTGTTTCCGGGTTTGTACCAATGTGCGAGGCAATCACTTTGCTCACCCGCCCATTGACGATCAGGGGGCCGATACCGGTATCGACAAAGGCGGTATCGTTAGCAATCAGCGTCAGATCTCTGACGCCGGACTCCAGCAGGGCTTCAACCAGACGAGGTGGTGTGCCAACGCCCATAAAACCACCGACCATGATGGTCATGCCGTCACGAAAGAAGCCCGCAGCGTCTTGTAAGGTAATCAGTTTTGTTTTCATTATGTTTCCCTTTTTGCATACTCCATTTTGGGTACGCTCAGGGAATTGCAAGCAGGGTGCCAGAATGACTAAAGAAACGTATTAATATTTAATTGATTGAATTTATTGGTTTATTTTTGTGGTCTTGGTGAAAGGAGACCACGAGGGGTTATGCAGAATTTTGCGCAGTGTGCAAAATTCTGCATAGCAAATTTGCGTATCAGGAACCCGATGGGTCGATGCCGTACTCTTGTAATTTATACATTAAAGCGCGACGGCTAATTCCCAGCATCAGCGCCGTGCGGGTGCGATTGCCGTCCTGATTGTCGAGGACTTCGAGGATAATTCGTTTTTCCTCACGCTTAATCTCTTCTTTCAGATTGCGTTCCCCGGAGTAAGTCGGTTTTGTTTCTGTTGTGGCGCTAACCGGGTTGCGCAACGGGTCGGGGAGATCGTCGGCAAAGATCACCGCGCCGGTATTCATAACGACTGCACGTTCGATGACGTTTGACAGTTCGCGAATGTTACCGGGCCAGGGCCAGGCGGTGAGGATCGACATCGCCGTCGGGTCGATTTCGATAATATCCCGCTGATTTTCAGAGCTGAATTTTTGTAAAAAGTGGTTTGCTAATAAGGCAATATCTTCACGACGCTCGCGTAAGGGCGGCAAAGTCAGATGGATAACGTTGAGCCGGTAAAACAGGTCTTCGCGAAACGTTCCTTCCTTCACCATCGTTTGCAGACAGCGGTTGGTGGCGGCGACGATTCGAATGTCAACGCGAATGGTCTGGTGCCCGCCGATGCGTTCAAACTCCCTCTCCTGCAAAATGCGCAGCAGTTTGGCCTGCAGCACCAGCGGCATCTCGCCAATTTCATCAAGCAATAAAGTTCCCTGATGAGCGCGTTCGAACAATCCCTGGCGTAATGTCTGTGCCCCGGTAAACGCGCCTTTTTCGTGACCAAATAGCTCGCTTTCCAACAACGATTCCGGCAGGGCCGCGCAGTTAATTTTGATAAAGGGGCCATTGGCGCGTTTGCTGTTGTAGTGAATGGCGCGGGCGATCAGCTCCTTTCCTGTGCCGCTTTCACCGCTAATCAACACGTTTGCCTGGGAGAGAGCAATTTTCGCCGTGTCTTTACAGATATCCATCATACGCGGGCTGGTGGTCAGAATGTGTCCCCACTGCCAGCTGGTGGTCAACGCTTTATGCAGATTGCGGATTTCCTGTTTCATCTCCTGCAGTTGCAATGCGCGTTGAATCACCATGCTTAGCTCGTCGAGATCAAAGGGCTTAATCACGTAGTCGAATGCGCCGCTACGTAAAGCTTCTACTGCGGTTTCTACTTCAGCGTAAGCGGTCATCAGAATGACGGGGATCCGTGGTTGCTGCGTGCGCATAACTTTCAGCGCGTCGATACCGTCCATCTCCGGCATGCGAATGTCCATCAGCACCACGTCTGGCTGCGTTTCGCTAAACAGTCTCAGCGCGGCTTTCCCGTCGCTGGCGCAATGTGTCTCATGCCCTTGCAGGGAAAATGCGGTGGCAAGCATACGGCGAACATTTTCTTCATCATCAACGATGAGAATACGATAGGTCGTTTTCATTCTGACGGATTTCCCTGCGGGTTAAGAGGTAAAATCAGAGTGAATATCGCCCCGCAGCCAGGCTGGCTGGTTACGTGGATATCCCCCTGATGCGCGTTGATGATGCGCTGGCTCAGCGCCAGTCCAAGACCGGTGCCTGATGCTTTTGTCGTAAAAAAGGGATCGAATATTTTCTTCTGTATGGCGAGATCGATACCGTTGCCATTATCTTCAATCATCACGGCCTGTTGCGAGGCCGAGTATTGCCAGGTACGGATGCGAATTTCGCCTCGCGCAGCGATCGCCTGCACCGCATTGATTAAAATATTGAGGATCACCTGTTTGAGAAGCTCGCGATCGGCGACGATCGGCGGCAGGTTGGGATCTAATTCCGTTGTAAAGGCGATCCGTGCCTGCAGACCAGCGGTTTGCACCAGGATTAGCGTCTCTTCAATGAGCGCATTGAGCCGAATCTGTTGCCACTGGCTTTGTCGTGGTCGTGAGAAATCTAACAGTTGTTGAATAACTTTATTGATGGAATCAATTTCATTCAGCACAACAGATAAATATTCCTGATGTTCCGGCAGCGAGGTTTGCTGGCGGATGATCTGGACGTAGCCACGAATTGCGGTCAGCGGGTTTCGCACTTCATGCGCGACGCCGGCCATCAGCTCACCCAAGGTGGCAAGCCTTTCGGTTTGCGCCAGCCGACGCTGGGTCTCTTTACGGGCGGTTAAATCGGAGAAAATAACCAGCGCGCCAATCAGCTCGCCGTGTGCGTTATGGATCCGACTGGTGGTTACACTGATCTCAATGGTGCGTTCTCGTCCTGGAAAGCTAATCTCCTGGGCCACATGTTCAGTACCGTGCTCAAGGGTGTCCAGCACCGGGCTATAAAACTGCGTATTGGCAAAGAGCGTCGCATAGGGCTGTCCGACCAGCTCATGCAGCGTGTAGCCTGTTATCTGTTCTGCCGCCGGGTTCATGGTGGTAACGTCGCCTTGCCTGTCGATGGCGATCACGCCATCTGCGGCATTTTCAATGATCAGATCGTTAAGGGTTTTGGTTTCCCGTAGCGTTTGTGCCAGCGCATTGACGCTACGGCTGATTTGTCCCAACTCACCGGGGAGTTCAGGCAGTCGGGTAGGGGTTTTTTGTGCCAGCGTGGAAAGCCCATCGGTGATGATGTCGATATTCGCACTGAGTCGACGTGAGAAGTGCACGATGAGCAGCAGGCTACAGATGAGCCCGGCAACCAGTACGGCAATAATCCTGACGTCCATTCTCCAGGCCTGCTGGCGGATATCTTCGGTGAGCTCATTGGCCCAGATATACCCAATAACCTCTCCCTGGCGCGCTATTGGGATCATCGAGTTGAGTATGTCGCCGCGAACCTGTCGCCCGGAATAGACCACAGGCGCGTTGCTACTCATCACTTCGCGTCCGGGATGATCCTCGGTGATGGTGATACCTACGTTGCCTTGGTAAAGCGCGGAGGGAGCGTAGGTGATAATGGCATCCAGCGCTTTGTGATAATACCCGGCGCCAATGCCGGGAAACGCTTGCGTAATGCGCTCAGTGATGGGGGCCAGCTCTTGATTAAGCGCGCGAATGCGTGCTTCACGCGGCAAATTTGGGTAGTGACTAAAACGGTCGCCCAGCGCATCGTTTAGCAGGGTTATTACCGATGACAGTTTTTTCTCTTTTTCAGATAAGACTGCTGAACGGCCTTCAGTTTCTACGATATAACCTATAGATATCGTCGGAATGATGACCATCAGGATGGCCATCATGATCATTTGGTTGCGTAATCGTCGTGGGTATAACCGACGAGCCAGCCATCTCAGGTCGCGCATTCTGACATCCGTGCAGTGTTTTTCAGGCAAACGACGATTATCACGGGTTAAGACAATGGTTTCAGAGCGGTGTATCATATTCCCGTAAAGAGAGGGCATTGCGACGCCGGACATTTACCGCTACCTTAACCACACTCTATTAATGCCCTGAGGCGGAGCTTCGCCCCTTTGAAATACCTTGCTTCCGTTCATTCAACGCTAAAAGTCTCACGCTATCTGTTCAGGGCGTTGGCGCTCCTGATCTGGGGGCTAATCGCATTTGCCTCCGTTTTCTACATCGTGAATGCGCTGCACCAGAGAGAGTCCGAGATTCACCAGGAGCTTAACCTCAGTTCCGATCAGGCCCAACGTTACATTCAGCGCACCTCTGATGTGATTAAAGAGCTGAAATATATCGCGGAGAATCGCTTAACGGCGGAAAACGGCGTGATGTCGTTGCGCGCGCGGGATGATAAAACCGCCGTGCCAAACTTTGAGCCGCTGTTTGCCGACTCCGACTGCTCGGTGATGGGCAACGCCTGGCGAGGTTCTCTGGAATCGCTGGCGTGGTTTATGCGCTACTGGCGGGATAACTTTTCCGCGGCCTATGATTTGAATCGTGTGTTCCTGATCGGCAGCGACAACCTTTGCATGGCCAATTTCGGTCTGCGTGATATGCCTGTCGAACGTGACGGGGCGTTGAAGGCGCTGCATGAGCGCATTATTAAGTATCGCAATGCACCGCAGGACGAAAACGGTAATAACCTGTTCTGGATTAGCCAGGGGCCGCGGCCGGGGATAGGCTATTTCTATGCGCTGACGCCGGTTTATCTCGCTAATCGCCTGCAGGCGCTGTTGGGTGTGGAACAGCCTATCCGCATGGAGAACTTTTTCACGCCGGGCAGTTTGCCGATGGGAGTGACCATCCTTGATGAAAATGGTCATGCGCTGATTTCGCTCACCGGCCCCGAGGGGAATATTAAGGCTGAACCTCGCTGGATGCAGGAGCGCTCCTGGTTTGGCTATACGTCGGGTTTTCACGAACTGGTGCTGAAGAAAAACCTGCCCCCGTCATCGCTAAGCATTGTTTATTCAGTACCGGTCGATCTGGTGCTGGAGCGGATCCGCATGATGATCCTGAACGCTATTCTGCTGAATGTGCTGGTTGGCGCGGCGTTATTTATGCTCACGCGCATGTATGAGCGGCGCATTTTTATTCCTGCGGAAAGCGATGCCCAGCGTCTGGAAGAGCACGAGCAGTTTAACCGTAAAATCGTGGCTTCCGCGCCGGTTGGGATTTGTATTCTGCGTACGATAGATGGCATTAACATCCTGAGTAATGAGCTGGCGCACACCTATCTCAACATGCTGACGCATGAAGACCGGCAACGGTTAACGCAAATTATCTGCGGCCAGCAGGTCAATTTTGTTGATGTGCTGACCAGCAACAATACCAATCTGCAAATCAGCTTTGTGCACTCGCGCTATCGTAATGAAAACGTGGCAATTTGTGTGCTGGTTGACATCAGCGCGCGCGTTAAAATGGAAGAGTCGTTGCAGGAGATGGCGCAGGCGGCGGAGCAGGCGAGCCAGTCCAAATCGATGTTCCTTGCGACGGTAAGCCACGAGCTGCGTACGCCGCTGTATGGCATTATCGGTAACCTTGATTTGTTGCAAACCAAAGAGTTACCCAACGGAGTGGATCGCCTGGTGACGGCGATGAACAACTCTTCCAGCCTGCTGTTGAAAATTATCAGCGATATTCTCGATTTCTCGAAAATTGAATCTGAACAGCTGAAGATTGAACCGCGCGAGTTTTCACCGCGCGAAGTAATGAATCATATTACGGCTAACTATCTGCCGCTGGTGGTTCGCAAACAGCTGGGGTTGTACTGCTTTATCGACCCGAATGTACCGGTGGCGCTCAATGGTGACCCGATGCGTTTACAGCAGGTGATTTCCAATCTGCTGAGTAATGCTATCAAGTTTACCGATACCGGCTGCATTGTGCTGCACGTGCAGTGTAACGAAGACTATCTCAGTATTCGCGTGCGTGATACCGGGGTTGGGATCCCTGCCAAAGAGGTCGTCCGCTTGTTCGATCCTTTCTTCCAGGTGGGAACCGGCGTACAGCGTAATTTCCAGGGAACCGGGCTTGGTTTGGCTATCTGTGAAAAACTGATCAGCATGATGGATGGGGATATTTCCGTCGATTCTGAACCGGGAATGGGTAGCCAGTTTATGCTGCGTATTCCGCTTTATGGCGCGCAGTACCCGCTGAAAAAAGGTATCGAAGGGCTTGTCGGTAAACGTTGCTGGCTGGCGGTGCGTAACGCGTCGCTGTACCAGTTTATTGAATCCAGTCTGGCGCGTAACGGGATGACGGTGCAGTGCTATGAGGGACAGCAACCGGATGCGGATGACCTGCTGATTGCCGACGATGTGCTGGAGCAGGCGTGGCAGGGACGCGCCGCGGTGATTTTCTGCCGTCGTCATATCGGTATTCCGCTGGAAAGGGTGCCCGGGGAGTGGGTGCACAGCGTGGCATCGCCTCACGAATTGCCCGCGCTGTTGGCGCATATCTACAGCCTTGAGCTGAGCAGTGAAGAGCTTTCAACGGCGTTGCCAGCCCCGGATAAAGTTGCTGCAACTAACGATGACATGATGATTCTGGTGGTCGACGATCATCCTATCAACAGGCGTTTACTGGCCGATCAGTTGGGATCGTTGGGATATCAGTGTAAAACCGCGAATGACGGCGTGGACGCACTCAATGTACTGAGTAAAAACCATATCGACATCGTGCTGAGCGACGTTAACATGCCGAACATGGATGGTTATCGTCTGACCCAGCGTATTCGCCAGTTAGGATTAACCCTGCCGGTTGTCGGCGTGACGGCCAACGCGCTGGCTGAAGAGAAGCAGCGTTGTCTGGAGTCAGGTATGGATAGCTGTTTGTCTAAGCCGGTGACGTTAGATGTATTGAAGCAAACGCTGATGGTCTATGCGGAAAGAGTGAGAAAGGCGCGGGAATAAAAGAGGCCGGATGGGGCGTTTGCCTTATCTGGCCTACGGAACACGTACAACATCGTGTCATTCGTAGGCCTGATAAACGCCGTGCCATCAGGCACGTCGATGTTAAAAGAATTACTCTTTGTCTGACGGACTCAGCGTGACGGAAGAAAGGTAATTCAACAGGGCGATATCGTTTTCCACACCGAGTTTCATCATTGCCGACTTTTTCTGGCTGCTGATGGTTTTAATACTGCGGTTGAGTTTTTTCGCGATTTCAGTAACCAGGAAACCTTCGGCAAACAGGCGTAGAACTTCGCTCTCTTTCGGTGACAGACGTTTGTCGCCGTAGCCGCTGGCGCTGATTTTTTCCAGCAGACGAGAAACGCTTTCCGGGGTGAATTTCTTACCCTTCTGCAGCGCGGCAAGCGCTTTCGGCAGATCTGTTGGCGCGCCTTGCTTCAGGACAATTCCTTCAATATCGAGATCCAGTACCGCGCTCAGGATTGCCGGGTTGTTGTTCATGGTGAGAACAATAATCGACAGGCTCGGGAAATGGCGCTTGATATACTTAATTAACGTGATCCCGTCACCGTATTTATCTCCCGGCATGGAGAGGTCGGTAATCAACACATGAGCATCTAACTTAGGCAAATTGTTGATCAGTGCAGTGGAGTCTTCAAATTCGCCGACAACGTTTACCCACTCGATTTGCTCAAGTGATTTACGAATACCGAACAGTACAATCGGGTGGTCATCGGCAATAATTACGTTCATAGTGTTCATGTATTGGGCTACCTTGCTACAGCAAGCTCTTGACGTAATCGTCAATGTCGCTGATGTATTTTTCTATACCTGGAGCATCTTTCTCTTGAATAAGATGTTCCAGCGCTTCACATAACTGCTTGCCGGGTACCAGATTAAGCATGGCAAACACGCCTTTCAGGCGATGGGCCGTTTGGGCTAACGCAGCGAAATCGCTGGTTGCTGCCTCAGTATACAACCTCTTAACATCATCCGGTACTGTGTCTACAAAGAGTGCATAGTAACCACTGGCATGAAGTTCGGCGTTTTCATCTCCGCCGAGGGGGAGTTCCTGGATCTCTTCTTGTGCCAGCTGCTCTTCTATCAGCTCGAGGACAGCTTCCTGCATAGCATTGCTCATATTAAAGTTGACGCGCAGCTGACCAGGGCCAATTTTCCGCACGCCAGACTCATCATCGCTTAAAAGAAGGCCTGAGGCAGTAAGATTAGACGGATTATCAGTTAAAAAGAGATCATATTCTTGACTATTCAACCGCTCATCAGGCGTGATGCAGGTTGCTCCCCAGTTCTCCAGTTGGCGTAATACGATGCTGCGTACGTCATTAGAGGTGACATCAACCATTATGCAGACGTCATCTAACAAACGCTCTTCACTTTCAGCATGTTGATCGTGCAGCGGCATTTTAACATGGACTATATAACGTGTTCCAAGTTCTTCCCGCGCTTTAATGTTCAGGTGTCCACCTAGCTTGCGGGCGAGCTGATCGCATAACCAGAACGTCAGCGGGTTGGCCTTGCTATACCGATCGCCCTGGGTGTCATTGATGAACGGGAAGTGCAGGTTATCAACTTCATTCAACGTGACACCTTGCCCGGTATCCAGAATGCGGAAGGTCAGGCGTTCAGTCTCCGATTCATCCTGGTCGACTTCCAGCGTGATTTTGCCAATTTGCGTGGTGGTTACCGCATATTGGATCAGCAACAGCAAAATACGGCGCAGGGCATCGCGGTCGCCGCGGCGTTCATCATGGGCGCTAAGGTGATTTTTAATCAGTAGCTGCAGCCCTTTACGTTTAATGGCTGGCAGAACCTCCGGAACCACGTCATCAATTAACGACTGCACGGAAAACAGCGTCGATTCACTTTTCCAGGCGTCGCTTTCCAGCAGGTTGGCCAACTGGATTTCATCTACCATACGCACCAGAACGTCTGCCTGATTGGCCAGTTTCTGGCTGTCCGGGCTATTCAGTGCGGCAGCATTAGCGGCAAGTGTTTTCGCCGGGTCTTTCAGTGCGCTGCCGATATTCTGCATAAAGGCCGCCCGGGCCTGCTGGTTTTTCTCATACAGTCGCTGCGCTTGCTTCAGCTTCTTATTAACCAGCACTTCGCGGTCCTGGTCACGAATAATAAAGATCTGCGTTCTCGATGAGATCTGGCTGCGGAACAGCCGGATCTCATACAGCTCATTATTGATGGTGGCCTGAATCACCCCCTGATGCTGCTCCGCCATACTGGTAATGTTTTGCAAATTTAAATGCGGTAACAGGTGGTCGGCAATTTTATTGCTGATAACCGTGCGGTTTGCTTCTTGATCGTGCACCAGCAAGCCCAGAGGCAGCAGGGACACAATCTCTTCATTGATGGCGCGCAGAACACGCAGTTCATTATTTGCCGCAAGGTTTGGTGCCACTTCGGTGGAACGGGCAGGGAGGTGGCGAAAGGTGGTATAGCCAAACAGCGCCAGGGCCAACAAAGCAATGTTGAGTAACAGCGGCAGCAGAATGCTTTGCAAGGTGTCGAGCAGCAATGAGCCAAACGGAACCTGCCACACCAGCCGCATATCCGTTGAGTTTAGCGCCGAAGAGATCTCAATTTTACTGTTGTTGAAATTAATGCTGACGCTGTCAGGCGACTCTTTTTCATTCAGATGCTCGGTTGTTGACGTGGCATCTGGAACCAGATGGAAGCTGTCCAGCGGCATGCCGGGTGGGATCAAGTCATTAATCGGCAGGTCAAAGGCGACAACCGTTGCCAGATGTCCAGGCTGATTAAAGGTCGTGCGTAGCGTGAAGTAATGCCCGTTCTGCCACGCCAGACGGCGCAGTGAAGAGAAGCTTTCACGTTCATCCAGTGCATTGGCCTGTTGTAACATTTCCGCGCGCCGTGAATCGACAATATTACCAATCGTCGACTCTTTAAAACCGGAAGTCAGATCTTTTAGCGGCAACGTTGAGATAAGGATCAGGCTATTGTCCTGACCATTCAGGTAATACATAGACCACGGAACATTTTCCGCGCCCCACAGCGTATCAAGATAGGTTGAGATGCGTTGGGTCATCTCCAGCGTAGAACTGTCATGGGAACCGAAAATCAGCGCCTCGGTCTTTCTGCGCGGTTTCTCAAGATAATAGACGTCTTGTTTCAGACGCGTTTCCTGCAGTCCTTCTGCACCAGGTGAACTGGCCGTGGCGGCAATATTGTCATAGATTTGCCAGGTCACGTATCGCCAGGTATCGACCCTTTTATGAATGGCATGGGTGATATCGACAATCTGATAGCTCTTATCCTTTAACCAGGTGTTGACGGCGCTCTGGACCATAACGCCCATCATCACCAACAGCACAACGATCAGTAATAAGAAGAAACGGGTAATACTTCCCGGTAGCAGGGAGAATCGGGTAGAAGCCGTTGTGTCAGACTGACTCATTCGTGTTTATGACCTGTTAAACGACGCGAAAGATGATGGGCCAGTATAAAGGGTAATATATGAATTGCCACACTTACACCACGCCGGATGGCCCGCATTTTTTACGCTCCATTCTGTTGCAGCCATCACAATGCAAAGGTGTACAGTGGATAAAGGCGGGTACAAATATTTGTACGGAATGTATACATTTAGCATTAAATAACAAGAAATTATTAATCAGATTTATATCTGAATACGACGCAATGAGATAGTTAATAGTTGTTATAGTTTTGCATCGGTAGCACAGAACGGTAAGTTTTGTGTAAAGAAGGGTAAAAAAAAACCGAACGCGAAGCATTCGGTTGAAATAGGGGTAAACAGACATTCATGAATGAATGACGGTAATAAATAAAGTTAATGATGATAGCGGGTCTATTTTAGTTGCGAGTGAAGATTTTGTTTTGTCATTCAGTGCTATAACTATTTTCAATGTAACTTATTGATTTTAAATTTAATTAAAACAGTTCTTGATTATTTGTGCTTATTTTGCCTGTTTTTTGATTTTAAAAAAGTTCCCTCTTATTAATATTTTGAAACATCTATGTCGATAAATGAAACACCTTAAAAGTTTTAGTATCATATTCGTGTTGGATTATTCTGTGTTTTTGCGGAGAATGAAGTTGCCGACTGGTTAATGACCTTAATCAGTATGCAGTGGCATAAAAAAGCAATAAAGGCATATAACAGAGGGTTAATAACATGAAAGTTAAAGTACTGTCCCTCCTGGTACCAGCACTGCTGGTAGCAGGCGCAGCAAATGCGGCTGAAATTTATAACAAAGACGGCAACAAATTAGACCTGTACGGCAAAGTCGACGGTCTGCACTATTTCTCCGATAACAAAGGTGATGATGGTGATAAGACTTACATGCGTATCGGCTTCAAAGGCGAAACCCAGGTTAACGACCAACTGACCGGTTACGGCCAGTGGGAATACCAGATTCAAGGCAACCAGAGTGAATCCAGCAACGACGCCTGGACGCGTGTGGCATTCGCAGGCCTGAAATTCGCTGATGCAGGTTCTTTCGACTACGGTCGTAACTACGGTGTAACTTATGATGTAACGTCCTGGACCGACGTCCTGCCAGAATTCGGCGGTGACACCTACGGTGCGGACAACTTCATGCAGCAGCGTGGTAACGGTTATGCGACCTACCGTAATACAGATTTCTTTGGCCTGGTTGATGGTCTGAACTTTGCCCTGCAGTACCAGGGTAAAAACGGCAGCGTAAGTGGTGAAAACGAAGGTGGTCGTAGCCTGCTGACCCAGAATGGCGATGGTTACGGCGGCTCTCTGACTTACGATCTCGGCTCTGGCTTTGGTATCGGTGGTGCGATCACTACCTCTAAACGTACCGCTGATCAGAATGCTCTTGGCGTGTACGGTAACGGTGACCGTGCAACGGTTTATACCGGTGGTCTGAAATACGACGCTAACAACGTTTACCTGGCTGCACAGTACTCCCAGTCCTATAACGCAACCCGTTTCGGTACCTCTAACGGTAGCAACCGGACTGCTGCATATGGCTTCGCAGATAAAGCACAGAACTTTGAAGTTGTGGCACAGTACCAGTTCGATTTCGGTCTGCGTCCTTCCGTGGCTTACCTGCAGTCAAAAGGCAAAGACATCAGCAATGGCTTCACCAACTACGGTGACCAGGATATCGTGAAATATGTTGATGTTGGCGCGACTTACTACTTCAACAAAAACATGTCTACCTATGTTGATTACAAAATCAACCTGCTGGATGACAATGCGTTTACCCAGGCAGCAGGTATTGCTACCGATGATATCGTAGCGCTGGGTCTGGTTTACCAGTTCTAATCTGCGCTCATGTCGTTAAAAGGCCCTGCGGGGCCTTTTTTAATGCCGTTTTTTCGTCGTACAAACAACGATTTTTGGTGTACTCTTGCGCCCGTTCGCATGAGGATAATTACGTATGGAAGTGAATTTCTATCGCGCAGCACTACTGGCTGTGACGATCTTTTTTGTCGGGTGCGATGAAGCCCCGAAACCTGCCCAGACCACACAACCTGCCACCGTTCTGGAAGGTAAAACCATGGGCACTTTCTGGCGGGTCAGTGCGGTGGGCGTAGATGCCAAACGCGCCGGGGAACTGCAGGCGAAGATCCAGGCTCAGCTGGATGCCGACGATCAGCTTCTCTCTACCTATAAAAATGATTCTGCGTTAATGCGCTTTAACCTGTCGAAAAGCCTGTCGCCATGGCCGGTTAATGATGCTATGGCCGATATCGTGACTTCGGCGTTACGCATTGGCGCAAAAACCGGTGGGGCCATGGATATTACCGTGGGTCCGTTGGTCAATCTGTGGGGCTTTGGCCCGGATCAGCAACCGGTGCATATTCCCACTCAGGCGCAAATTGACGCCGCAAAAGCGCAAACCGGGCTTTCACATCTGAAGGTTGTTAATGAGGCGCATCGGAACTACCTGCAAAAAGATTTGCCCGAGCTGTACGTGGATCTCTCGACCGTTGGCGAAGGTTATGCCGCCGATCATCTGGCACGATTAATGGAGCAGGAAGGGATCGCCCGTTATCTGGTATCTGTTGGTGGTGCATTGAACAGCCGCGGTATGAATGCAGACGGGCTTTCGTGGCGAGTCGCGATTCAGAAACCGACCGATCGCGAAAACGCGGTGCAGGCGATTGTCGACATTAACGGGCATGGCATTAGCACCTCCGGCAGCTACCGTAACTATTATGAGCTGGATGGTAAGCGCCTTTCCCATGTTATTGATCCGCAAACCGGTCGTCCGATTGAACACAACCTGGTATCTGTAACGGTAATCGCACCAACGGCGCTGGAGGCTGACGGTTGGGATACCGGTTTGATGGTTCTCGGTCCGGAAAAGGCCAAAGAGGTGGTGCGTCGTGAAGGACTCGCGGTCTATATGATTATAAAAGAGGGCGAGGGATTTAAAACCTGGATGTCGCCGCAGTTTAAAAGCTTCCTGCTCAGCGAAAAAAATTAATAAGCAAGATTGCGGGTTTTTGTATCCGGCTATGGGGACACACTGAGGCTAAGCGCTATGCTTAACAAAGGAGTCCATAATGAAAAATCGCTTACGCATAACTGATGATGACCGCTGGCAGTCCGTTGTGGATCGTGACGCCGACGCTGACGGTCAGTTTGTTTTCGCCGTCCAGACTACCGGTATTTTCTGCCGTCCGTCCTGTCGGGCGAAACATGCCCTGCGCAAAAATGTCAGTTTCTTTGCCGATGCCCGGCAGGCGCTGGCCGCCGGTTTTCGTCCCTGTAAACGTTGTCAGCCGGATAAAGACAGCGCCCACCAGCATCGGCTGGAGAAAATAGCCCACGCCTGCCAGTTGCTGGAGCAGGAATCTCCCCTCACGCTGGACGAGCTGGCGCAGCAGGTGGCGATGAGCCCGTATCACTTACATCGCCTGTTCAAAGCCACAACGGGCATGACCCCCAAAGCGTGGCAGCAGTCCTGGCGAGCCCGCCGTCTGCGCGATGCCCTCGCGAAAGGCGTTCCGGTAACGCAGGCAATTCTCAACGCCGGATTTCCCGACAGCAGCAGCTACTACCGAAAAGCGGATCAGACGTTAGGCATGACCGCAAAGCAATTTCGTAAAGGTGGTGACAACGTTCCTGTACGCTATACCCTGGCAGATTGCACTCTGGGTCGCTGTCTGGTGGCGGAAAGCGAACGTGGTATCTGCGCGATCTTACTTGGTGATGATGACGCTACGTTGGTTGCGGATCTGCATGAGCTGTTTCCCGCCGCTCAGGATGTGCCAGCAGATGCCGATTTTCAGCAGCGCGTGCGCGAAGTGATCGCCGCAATCAATGCGCGTGACGCGCCGTTATCGCTGCCGCTGGATATCCGGGGAACCGCATTTCAGCAGCAGGTGTGGCAGGCGTTGCGCGCAATTCCGTGCGGCGAAACGATGAGCTACCAGCAACTGGCCAGCGCCATTGGCAAACCGAAGGCGGTGCGTGCGGTGGCCAGCGCCTGTGGGGCGAATAAACTGGCAATCGTCATCCCGTGTCACCGGGTGATCCGCGGCGATGGCGCGCTTTCGGGCTACCGGTGGGGCATTGCGCGCAAAGCACAGTTACTGCAACGTGAAACGACTGGCGAGGAAACATAATGCTCGATCTCTTTGCGGATGCGAAACCCTGGCAGGAGCCGCTGGCGTCAGGCGCGGTTATTCTGCGACGCTTCGCTTTTGACTGCGCACCGTCTCTGCTGCAGGCGATAGCGGCTATCGCCAGACAGTCGCCGTTTCGCCAGATGGTGACGCCCGGCGGCTACACGATGTCGGTGGCAATGACCAACTGCGGTCGTCTGGGTTGGACAACGGATCAACATGGTTACCTTTATTCTCCTTTTGATCCGCTAACCGGCGCGCACTGGCCGCCGCTGCCGGATGCATTCGCTGACCTGTGCCAACAGGCAGCGACGGCGGCGGGCTATGCTGATTTTCAACCCGATGCCTGTCTGATTAACCGCTACACGCCAGGGGCAAAACTGTCCTTACATCAGGATAAAGACGAGCCCGACCTGCGGGCGCCGATTGTCTCGGTGTCGCTAGGATTGCCGGCCATCTTTCAATTTGGCGGCTTGCGCCGTAATGACCCCTTAAAGCGTTTGCTGCTGGAACATGGCGATGTGGTGGTGTGGGGCGGTACTTCGCGGCTGTTTTATCATGGGATCCAGCCGCTTAAGACGGGGTATCATCCGTTGACCGGAGACTGTCGCTACAATCTGACGTTTCGTCAGGCGGGTAAAAAAGAATAAAAATAAGAATTATTATTGCTGTCAGCGAAGAGATGTTTAAACTGCGGGCTGTTATTACTTGTCCGGGTTGTTCGCATGGAACTTTTACTTCTTGTCTGGCGGCAGTATCGCTGGCCATTTATCAGCGTCATGGCGCTCAGCCTCGCCAGCGCCGCGTTGGGGATTGGGCTGATTGCGTTTATCAACCAGCGTCTGATTGAAACGGTCGACACCACGCTGATGGTGCTGCCGGAGTTTCTTGGCCTGTTGCTGCTATTGATGGTTGTCACTCTCGGCTCTCAGCTGGCGTTGACCACGCTCGGCCACCACTTTGTCTACCGCCTGCGTAGCGAATTTATCAAACGTATTCTGGATACCCACGTCGAGCGTATTGAACAGCTTGGCAGCGCCTCGTTGCTGGCCGGTTTAACCAGCGATATTCGCAACATCACCATCGCCTTTGTTCGTCTGCCTGAGCTGGTGCAGGGGATTATCCTGACCATCGGATCGGCGGCGTATCTGGCGATGCTGTCGACCAAAATGCTGCTGGTGACGGCAATCTGGATGGCAATCACCATCTGGGGGGGATTTGTGCTGGTGGCGCGGGTGTATAAGCACATGGCTACCCTGCGCGAAACCGAAGACAAGTTGTACAACGATTATCAGACGGTGCTGGAAGGGCGCAAAGAGCTGACGCTCAACCGCGAGCGCGCCGAGCATATCTTTAATCAGATGTACGTCCCGGATGCCAAAGAGTACCGTCACCATATTATTCGCGCCGATACCTTCCACCTGAGCGCGGTCAACTGGTCAAACATTATGATGCTGGGCGCCATTGGCCTGGTGTTCTGGATGGCGAATAGTCTGGGCTGGGCGGATACCGCCGTGGCGGCGACTTACTCACTGACGCTGTTATTCCTGCGTACGCCGCTGCTCTCTGCCGTTGGCGCGCTACCAACCCTGCTCACTGCGCAGGTGGCTTTCAACAAGCTGAATAAATTCGCACTGGCACCTTTTAAGGCCGAATTCCCGCGCCCAACCGCTTTTCCAAACTGGCAAACGCTGGAACTGCGTAACGTGGTTTTCCACTATCAGGATAATGCCTTTTCCGTAGGGCCGGTCAATCTGACGATTCATCGCGGTGAACTGATCTTCCTGATTGGCGGCAACGGCAGCGGGAAATCTACGCTGGCGATGTTACTGACCGGGCTATACCAGCCGCAGTCAGGTGAAATTTTGCTTGATGGTAAGGCCGTGGCCGTTGAAAAGCCGGAAGATTATCGCAAGCTGTTTTCCGCCGTGTTTACCGACGTCTGGCTGTTCGACAAACTGCTGGGGCCGGAAGGTAAAGAAGCCAATCCGCAGCTGGTAGCGAAGTGGCTGGAACATCTGAAGATGGGTCACAAGCTGGAGATGAACGATGGCCGCATCCTCAATCTGAAGCTGTCGAAAGGGCAGAAGAAACGCGTGGCGCTGCTGCTGGCTCTGGCGGAGGAGCGCGACATCATTCTGCTGGATGAATGGGCTGCCGATCAGGATCCCCATTTCCGTCGTGAGTTCTATCAGGTCCTGTTACCGCTGATGCAAGAAATGGGTAAAACTATCTTCGCCATTAGCCATGACGATCACTATTTTATTCACGCCGATCGTCTGCTGGAAATGCGTAACGGACAGTTGAGTGAACTGCTGGGCGATGAGCGTGATGCCGCCTCGCGTGACGCGGTGGCCCGCACTGCGTGATCCCACATGCCGCCGGTTTTTTATCCACCCGGCGGCACTGTTTATTGTTATTTACATAAATCGGCATCATGATTAATGATATTTCATATCATGGATTTATGATTAATGCCTGTAACAAACAAAAACAGCGCCAGACTGCGTGATGAAGAGCGTGCGCGTCTTATCTGGCTGCTGACCACTGATAAAGCCGTTGTTTCAACGCTATTGGGCAAGCTTACCCTGGCTGAGCAATATGACGTCGGCACGTTAGCCGACGATATTGCTGAGGTAGGGGCGCTGGTCGCCCACCTGCCGCCGCCCGATCTGGCGGATACCCTCGAAGCATTACCTTCTGAAGAGCGCCACGCCCTGTGGCGACTGGTCGAAAGTGAAAAGCGCGGTAACGTCCTGCTTGAGGCGTCAGAAAACGTCTGGGACGACCTGATCGATGAGATGAGCGACCGTGAGCTGCTGGATGCGTTGCAATACCTTGATATCGACGAACAGATTTATCTGGTTCAACACCTCCCTCGTAACCTCACGGGTCGACTGCTGGCGACGTTACCGGCCGAGGAGCGGGCGCGCGTCCGCCAGGTGCTGCACTACGAGAAGAATCGCGTCGGTGCGATTATGGAGTTCGAAGTTATCACCGTGCGTCCGGACGTGACGCTGGAAGTGGTGCAACGCTACCTGCGGCGGCTGGGAAAAATGCCGGAGAACACCGATAAACTCTTCGTGACCGACCGCAATAAAGTGCTGGTCGGGGAACTGACGCTCACCTGTATTCTGCTCAATGATGTGCAGCGAAAAGTCAGCGAGGTGATGGAAGATGATCCGCTCACCTTTTCTCCGGAAGATATCGCCGAACACGCCGCGCGAACCTTTGAACGTGACGACCTGGTCAGTGCCGCGGTCGTTGACTCTTCAGGTAAACTGATGGGCCGTTTAACCATCGATGAGATCGTCGATGTGGTCTATGAAGAAACCGATACCGATCTGCGTCGAATGGGCGGCTTAAGCGCCGGAGAGGATGTGTTTGCCCCCGTCACGAAAGCGGTAAAAACCCGCTGGGCGTGGTTGGCCGTTAACCTTTGTACCGCCTTTATTGCTTCGCGAGTGATCGACGGCTTTGAACATACAATTTCGCAACTGGTCGCGCTGGCCTCGCTGATGCCGATTGTGGCGGGGATCGGCGGCAACACCGGGAATCAAACCATCACCATGATTGTTCGCGCGCTGGCGCTACAAAATATTCAGCCGGGAAACCTGACGTTTTTGATCCTGCGCGAAATGGGCGTGGCGTTGATTAATGGCCTCGTGTGGGGCGGAATTATGGGCGGCATTACCTGGTGGCTGTACGATGACATGGCGCTCGGCGGCGTGATGACCCTGGCGATGATGCTCAATTTGCTGATGGCGGCGTTGATGGGCGTTATTATTCCGATGACGATGGTGAAGCTCGGGCGCGACCCTGCGGTCGGCTCGAGCGTCATGATTACGGCAATCACCGACACCGGTGGTTTCTTTATTTTTCTCGGTCTGGCAACGCTGTTTCTGATGTAGCCGCACGTTTGCCTCTGACGATACGCGGCAGAATGAGCATCGTCATCACCCCGGCAACCACGCCAAGCGCCAGGTTGCCGGTTGACACCGTTGCCGCGACGGTCATCAGCATCACCAGCGTTTCAGTAACGGGGAGTTGCCGCAGCGTAGCGGGCTGGATGCTGTGCCAATTGAAGGTTTTCACCGCCACAATCACCATAATTCCCGCCAGCACCGACATGGGGATTTTCGCCATTACTTCGCTTAACGCGGTGACCAGCAACAACAGCACCAGCCCGGCGGCGACCGTCGAGACGCGGCTGCGTCCTTTGCCCATCTCGACGTTAACGATGGTTTGACCAATCATCGCACACCCGGCGATGCCGCCATAAAAACCGGCCAGAATATTGGCTATCCCCAACCCGGCGCTCTCGCGATTCTTATTCGACGGCGTAGCCGTCAGGTCATCCACCAAACGGGCGGTTAACAGCGACTCCATTAATCCGACAAAAGCGATGCTCAGCGCGCAGGGCCAGATAATCGCCAGTGTTTGCAGGTTGAGTGGTACCAATAACTGCGTGAATCCCGGCAGGCCGCCGCGCATTGAACCTTCGTCACCGACGGTCGGTAATAGTTGTCCGCTGGTGACAGTGAACACCGTCAGCAGCACGATGGCGATAAGCGGCGCGGGGATCGCTTTAATAAACCGCGGAACCCACAGCACAATCAGCAGGGTCAGGACAAACAGCCCCCAGATTAGCGGGCTTTTACCCCAGAAATGCGGGACCTGGGCAAAGAAAATCAAAATACCCAGCGCGTTCACAAAACCTGTCATGACGGCTGTAGGAATGAATCGCATCAGACGCGCCATCCCCAATACGCCAAACAGGATCTGAATAATTCCGGCCAGCACCACCGCAGGCAGGATGTACTGGACGCCGTGTTGATGCACCATCGGGCCAATCACCAGCGCGACCGATCCTGCCGCTGCGGTAACCATTGCCGGACGGCCACCTAAAAATGACATTGCCAGGCACAGTACGACTGAGGCTATCAGGCTGACTTTAGGATCGACGCCGGCGATAACGGAAAAAGAGATCACTTCCGGGATCAGCGCCAGGGCGGTTACCACACCGGCCAGCGTTTCGCGAACCAGTAAACGGGGTTGGCGCAGCACTGCGCGCGTCGCGTGCTCCGCTACTGCGACAGAGGAGGGTTGAGTGGCAGACATCGTTACTCTTAGGTCAAAAATGGCCCGGTACAGCAGACCGACAGGCATCCGTGCGGTGAATAGCAAAGCGCAGCATAGTACCTGTCTGACGGATCGGTTTCCAGAAATGATTGTCAATAACCGTATAAACTATCAACGTATTAATAACATTTTTAAAAATTAAATATAATTTATAAACAATATTTAAATATTTTTACTTAAGTGTTACCGTTGATACCGCTCGATTTTCACCTGTATTAAAAGCAAAAAGCGATACTAAAAGTAAGGCATTAACATTATGAAAAAAGTGACTGCCATGCTCTTCACCATGGCCGTTGGGCTGAATGTTGTCTCGATGGCGGCAAAAGCGAAAGCGGCGGAAGAGCAGGAAACGGATGTACTGTTGATTGGCGGCGGCATCATGAGCGCCACGTTGGGAACCTATTTACAGGAGCTGGAACCGCAATGGTCAATGACCATGGTTGAGCGACTGGATGGTGTAGCGCAGGAAAGTTCAAACGGCTGGAATAACGCCGGAACAGGCCACTCCGCACTGATGGAGCTGAACTACACGCCTAAAAAGGCCGACGGTAGCATCAGCATTGAAAAGGCAGTCGAAATCAACGAAGCCTTCCAGATCTCCCGCCAGTTTTGGGCCTATCAGGTCAATAATGGCGTAATGCATGAACCACGCTCATTTATCACCACCGTTCCGCACATGAGTTTTGTCTGGGGTGACGAGAACGTGAACTTCCTGCGTGCCCGTTACACTGCACTGCAGCAGAGCACGTTATTCCGTGGCATGCGTTATTCCGAAGATCACGCGCAGATTAAAGAGTGGGCGCCGCTGGTCATGGAAGGCCGCGATCCGAAGCAGAAAGTCGCGGCAACGCGTACCGAGATTGGTACTGACGTAAACTACGGCGAAATCACGCGCCAGCTGATTGCCTCGTTGCAGAAAAAGCCCAACTTTGCGCTGCAGCTGAGTACCGAAGTGCGTGGCTTTAAACGCAATGCCGACAATAGCTGGACCGTCACGGTCGCCGATCTGAAAAATAACGAAGCGGAACACGATATCAAGGCGAAGTTTGTCTTTATCGGTGCCGGTGGCGCTGCGCTGAAGCTGTTGCAGGAAACCGACATTCCTGAAGCGAAAGGTTATGCCGGATTCCCGGTTGGCGGGCAGTTCCTGGTTGCGGATAATCCGGACGTGGTGAATCGCCACCTGGCGAAAGTGTACGGTCAGGCCTCCGTTGGCGCGCCGCCGATGTCCGTGCCGCACATCGATACCCGTATCCTTGATGGCAAACGCGTCGTGCTGTTTGGGCCATTCGCGACATTCTCCACCAAGTTCCTGAAAAACGGTTCATTGTGGGATCTGCTCAGCTCGACCACCACCTCGAACTTTATGCCGATGGTCAACGTGGGTCTGGATAACTTCGATCTGGTGAAATATCTGGTAAGCCAGGTGATGCTCAGCGATGACGACCGTTTTGCCGCGCTGCAAGAGTACTATCCGCAGGCGAAAAAAGAAGACTGGCGTTTATGGCAGGCGGGCCAGCGTGTGCAGATCATTAAAAGTGATGCGGAGAAGGGCGGTGTGCTGCGTCTGGGTACCGAAGTCGTCAGCGATAAAGAGGGCACCATTGCCGCGCTGCTGGGCGCTTCTCCGGGTGCATCAACCGCGGCGCCGATTATGCTGCATCTGATGGAAAAAGTGTTTAAAGATAAAGTGGCCAGCCCTGAGTGGCAGGCGAAACTGAAAACCATTATTCCGTCTTATGGTACCAAGCTGAACGGTAACGTTGAGGCTACGGAACAAGAGCTGCAATACACCAGTGACGTTCTGGGGCTGAAATATGACAAGCCGCAGGCTGCTGATGAAGCGCCGAAACCTCAGCTGAAACCTCAGGCGCAACCGCAGCCTGAGCAGAAAGCTGTAGCGGATATCGCACTGTAAAATAAAATGCCGGATAAGGCGGTACGCCGCCCTCCGGCACATTCTTACTTATCGCGCGACTGCGTCCTGAATCTTCTCTTCCGCTTTCCAGATACGGTATTTCACTTCCACGTTCTCCGGCGTGTAGACCACAATCGGTAACTTGCTGTTGTAGCGCAGCATGCCGTCATCACCCAGATACGCGGTAATAAATTTCTTCTCTTTCTTACCGTCCGGGCAGGCCATCATGGTTGAAACCGGAGACGTCACTTTGTCGAAGACATAGTAGTCATATCCCCAACCTTCCAGCGTTTTGCTGTCCAGTTCTCCGCCCAGGCGGTGTTGGTTGCAGTCAACTTCCAGCGTTTGTCCGATCAGCAGTTCTACTTTCAGAGTAGATTCATCTTTCTCAGGGGTAAGCTGAATAACCTGGCGCTTCATACCCTTTTCCGCCTTAGGATAAGGGGCGACTTTTTCCAGCGGCTGAGCGCCGGCATCGTTACTGGCAGCCCATGCAGAGGCGCTGGCAAAGGCGGCGAAAAGTACGGCAGGGACAATTGTTTTCATCTTATTGTTCACAGTGTTTCCTTTCTTCTGTCTTATGAACGAGTCTGGGGCAGGTTAACATATTTACATAATCGATTAATCTGGATTTACTTATATTTTAAGTGTATTTGATAGAAGTCTTTTTTCAGAATAGCGATATATTCTAAGAATAATCTTAATTATAAAATCATTCTCTTTTTGAGTGGTTCGTTATATACGGTGTTATATAACTCATTGAAATGTGAGCAAAAGCGCATTTTTTCCCGCCAACTCAACACTCCTTTGATCCGGCAACAGCATTTACCCCGATTGGGGTATGCACCTCTAACACATCCTGAAATATCTTACGACTAAAAATAACTACTCATAAATAGTGCAGTTTTTTATGGCGTTCAACCCGCCAGGGCAGGGCGTCATTATGGAAGGACAATGTCATGGTTGATTTATCCCGTCGAGGCATGTTGACAGGCAGTTGGCGAAACGCCAACTCAGGGATCCGTCCGCCCTGGAGCAAGGAAGACTCTCACTTTCTGGCCCATTGCCTTCGTTGTGACGCCTGCATCCAGGCGTGTGAAACCGACATCCTGCAGCGAGGCCAGGGCGGTTACCCGAGCGTAAATTTCAAACACGGCGAGTGTAGCTTTTGCTATGCCTGCGCAGAGGCCTGTTCTGAATCCCTTTTTCTTCCGCGCCACACCAGGGCATGGGATCTGAATTTTACGATTGGGGAAAACTGTCTCGCACATCAGTCCGTTGAATGTCATCGCTGTCAGGATAGCTGTGAACCCATGGCTATAACCTTTCGTCCCACGCTGTCCGGCATTTATCAGCCGCAGCTCGATAATCAGGACTGTAACGGATGTGGCGCTTGTGTCGCTATCTGCCCGGTATCAGCCATTAACGCGGAGTACAACCATGGACAATAACTGGCAGGTCTGCAGCCTGGTCGTTCAGGCCAAAAGTCAGCATATCAATGATATCGCCACGCAGTTGCGTTCGTTCCCAGGTTGCGAGGTTGCACTCAGCGATGTGGAAAGCGGTCAACTGATCGTGGTGGTGGAAGCTGAGCACAGCGAAACGTTAATGAAAACTATTGAGTCAGTGCGCAACGTTGCGGGCGTGCTGGCGGTGTCGCTGGTTTATCACCAGCAGGATGAGCAAGGTGAGGAAACACCATGAAACTCAGTCGTCGTAGCTTTATGAAAGCTAACGCCGTTGCGGCCGCTGCGGCGGCTGCCGGGTTAAGCGTGCCGGGCGTAGCCCGTGCGGTAGTCGGTCAGCAAGAAGCCATCAAATGGGACAAAGCCCCGTGCCGTTTTTGCGGGACGGGCTGTGGCGTATTGGTCGGGACGCAGCAAGGGCGTGTTGTGGCATGCCAGGGCGATCCGGATGCGCCGGTTAACCGTGGGCTTAACTGCATCAAAGGTTACTTCCTGCCGAAAATCATGTACGGAAAAGACCGTTTAACGCAGCCGATGCTGCGCATGAAGGACGGTAAGTATCACAAAGAAGGCGAGTTCACCCCGATTAGCTGGGACCAGGCCTTTGACGTGATGGAAGAGAAATTCAAAACGTCCCTGAAAGAGAAAGGCCCGGAGTCTATCGGTATGTTCGGCTCGGGTCAGTGGACGATTTGGGAAGGTTATGCCGCTGCCAAATTGTTTAAGGCGGGTTTCCGTTCGAATAACATCGACCCGAACGCGCGTCACTGCATGGCATCAGCGGTCGTCGGCTTTATGCGTACCTTCGGTATGGATGAACCGATGGGCTGCTATGACGATATTGAGCATGCAGATGCTTTCGTCCTGTGGGGCGCGAATATGGCGGAGATGCACCCGATCCTGTGGTCGCGCATCACCAACCGTCGTCTGTCCGATCCCAATGTTAATGTCGCGGTGCTCTCCACCTTCCAGCACCGCAGCTTTGAGCTGGCGGATAACGGCATGGTCTTCACGCCGCAAACCGATCTGGTGATCCTCAACTACATCGCTAACTACATCATTCAAAACAATGCGATCAACCAGGATTTCTTTAGCAAGCACGTTAATCTGCGTAAAGGCGTGACGGACATCGGCTACGGTCTGCGTCCAACCCATCCGCTGGAAAAAGCGGCGAAAAACCCGGGATCCGATGCCTCTGAGCCGATGAGCTTTGAGGATTACAAAGCCTTTGTTGCCGAGTACACGCTGGATAAAACCGCCGAAATGACCGGCGTACCGAAAGATCAGCTGGAACAGCTGGCGCAGCTGTATGCCGATCCGAAGAAAAAAGTCATCTCCTACTGGACGATGGGCTTCAACCAGCATACCCGCGGCGTGTGGGCCAACAACCTGGTCTATAACCTGCACCTGTTGACCGGTAAAATCTCCCAGCCAGGCTGCGGTCCGTTCTCTTTGACCGGTCAGCCTTCCGCCTGCGGTACAGCGCGTGAAGTCGGTACGTTCTCCCACCGTCTGCCTGCGGACATGGTGGTTACGAACGAAAAACACCGCGATATCTGCGAGAAGCACTGGAATATTCCGGCGGGGACCATTCCGGCAAAAATCGGTCTGCATGCCGTGGCACAAGACCGTGCGCTGAAAGATGGCAAGCTCAATGTCTACTGGGCGATGTGTACCAACAACATGCAGGCCGGTCCGAACATCAACGAAGAGCGTATGCCGGGCTGGCGCGATCCGCGCAACTTCATCATCGTCTCCGATCCGTACCCGACGGTCAGCGCTCTGTCGGCCGACCTGATCCTGCCGACCGCGATGTGGGTAGAGAAAGAAGGTGCTTACGGTAACGCGGAACGCCGTACACAGTTCTGGCGTCAGCAGATTAAAGCGCCGGGTGAATCGAAATCGGATCTGTGGCAACTGGTGCAGTTCTCTCGTCGCTTCAAAACAGAAGAAGTGTGGCCGGAAGCGCTGTTGGCACAGAAACCGGAACTGCGCGGAAAAACGCTGTATGACGTACTGTTTGCCACGCCTGCAGTGACGAAATTCCCGGTGGCTGAACTGGCTGAAGATCAGCTGAACGATGAATCCCGCGAGCTGGGCTTCTATCTGCAAAAAGGACTGTTCGAAGAGTACGCCTGGTTTGGTCGCGGTCACGGGCATGACCTTGCGCCATTTGACGATTACCACAAAGCGCGCGGTTTACGCTGGCCGGTCGTTGAGGGCAAAGAGACCCAGTGGCGCTACAGCGAAGGCAACGACCCTTACGTGAAAGCGGGTGAAAGCTACAAGTTCTACGGTAAGCCGGACGGCAAAGCGGTCATCTTCGCGCTGCCATTTGAACCTGCCGCAGAAGCGCCGGATAAAGAGTACGACCTGTGGCTGTCTACCGGACGAGTGCTGGAGCACTGGCATACCGGCAGCATGACGCGTCGCGTACCTGAGCTGCACCGTGCTTTCCCGGAAGCTGTGCTGTTTATCCATCCGCTGGATGCAAAAGCACGCGATCTGCGCCGTGGCGACAAAGTCAAAGTGGTTTCCCGTCGTGGTGAAGTTATCTCGATAGTTGAAACGCGCGGGCGTAACCGTCCACCGCAGGGGCTGGTCTACATGCCGTTCTTCGACGCCGCACAGCTGGTGAATAACCTGACGCTGGATGCGACGGATCCGCTCTCCAAAGAGACGGATTTCAAGAAGTGCGCTGTGAAACTGGCGAAGGTGTAACGCGTTATGTCCCGGTCAGCAAAACCCCAAAATGGCCGCCGCCGCTTTCTGCGCGATATGGTTCGCGCAGCGGGCGGATTGGCCGTCGTTGGCGTGGCGCTGGGGTTGCAACAGCAAACCGCACGTGCAACCGGCGTGCGGCTACGCCCGCCAGGCGCACTGAGCGAGGAGGCATTCGCCAGTGCCTGCGTGCGCTGTGGTCAGTGCGTTCAGGCCTGCCCGTATGACACGCTGAAGCTGGCGACGCTGGCCTCAGGGCTGGCTGCCGGTACGCCGTATTTTGTCGCGCGTGATATTCCCTGCGAAATGTGTGAAGACATTCCGTGCGCCAAAGTTTGCCCCAGCGGCGCGTTGGACAGGGACATTGAATCTATTGACGATTCACGCATGGGGCTGGCGGTACTGCTGGATCACGAAAACTGCCTCAACTATCAGGGATTACGCTGCGACGTTTGCTATCGCGAATGCCCGAAAATCGATGAGGCTATCACCCTGGAGCTGGACCGCAACATGCGTACCGGCAAGCATGCGCGGTTTATTCCGACCGTACACAGCGATGCCTGTACCGGCTGCGGGAAATGCGAAAAAGTCTGCGTCCTGGAGCAGCCAGCAATAAAAGTGCTGCCCCTGTCGCTGGCGAAAGGGGAGTTAGGACACCATTACCGCTTCGGTTGGCTGGAGGGGAACAATGGCAAATCGTAAACGTGACGCCGGGCGTGAAGCGCAGGTAAAAAAAGGATGGTGGAAGAGTCATCGCTGGCTGGTGCTGCGTCGTCTGAGCCAGTTTCTGATACTGGCGATGTTCCTTAGCGGCCCGTGGCTTGGCGTCTGGATCCTGCATGGCAATTACAGTAGCAGCCTGTTGCTGGACTCCATCCCGTTCACCGATCCGCTGATTACCCTGCAAAGCCTGGCCAGCGGACACCTGCCGGCGACGGTTGCGTTAACGGGGGCGGTCATCATCACGGTGCTGTATGCCCTGGCGGGTAAGCGACTGTTTTGCAGTTGGGTTTGTCCCATGAACCCTGTCACCGATTTAGCCAGTTGGTTGCGCAGAAGGTTTGACCTGAATCAGTCTGCAACCCTGCCGCGCCATATACGGTACGTCCTGCTGGTGGTTATCCTGGTCGGTTCCGCCGTGACCGGTACGCTGCTGTGGGAGTGGATAAATCCAGTCTCTCTGCTCGGACGGAGCCTGGTCATGGGATTTGGCAGCGGGGCGCTGCTGATCCTCGCGCTGTTTTTATTTGATCTACTGGTCGTTGAGCATGGCTGGTGCGGGCATCTTTGCCCACTGGGTGCGCTGTATAGCGTGGTGGGGAGTAAAGGTGCATTAACCGTTTCGGCAAAAGAACGTAACAGATGTAACCGCTGTATGGATTGTTTTCATGTTTGCCCGGAACCGCATGTGCTACGTGCGCCGGTGCTGGATGAGCAAAGTCCGGTGCAGGTAACCAGCCGCGATTGCATGGCCTGCGGTCGCTGTGTGGATGTCTGTACTGAGGATGTTTTTACAATAACAACACGATGGAGTTCGGGAGCGAAATCATGAAAAGCCATGACCTGATTAAAGCGCTGAGTCAATGGACGGCTGCGCTGGCCCTGGTAGTCAGTGGGGCCGTTTGGGCTGCAAACGGAGTGGATCTGAGTCAGTCACCGGAAGTCTCAGGGACACAAGAAGGGGCGATTCGCATGCCGAAAGAGCAAGTGCGTATGCCGTTGAACTATGTGAATCAGCCGCCGATGGTTCCGCACAGCGTTGAAGGGTATCAGGTGACGACTAACACTAACCGCTGCCTGCAATGTCACGGTGTGGAAAGCTATCGCACCACCGGTGCGCCACGTATCAGTCCGACGCACTTTATGGACAGCGACGGTAAGGTATTGGCTGAAGTCGCGCCGCGTCGTTATTTCTGCCTGCAATGTCACGTGCCGCAGGCTGACGCCGCGCCGATTGTTGAAAATACCTTCACCCCCTCGAAAGGTTACGGGAAATAAGAGGTCATTATGGAAAATTCTAACCGTAAACCAGGCTGGATTAAGCGCGTCTGGCAATGGTGGCGTCGCCCCAGCCGTCTGGCGCTCGGCACGCTGTTGTTAATCGGCTTTGTGGGCGGCATTATTTTCTGGGGCGGCTTTAATACCGGTATGGAAAAGGCCAATACAGAAGAGTTCTGCATTAGCTGTCACGAAATGCGCAATACGGTGTACCAGGAATACATGGAAACCGTACACTACAACAACCGTAGTGGTGTGCGAGCGACTTGCCCTGATTGCCACGTCCCACATGAGTGGGGTCCGAAAATGATTCGTAAGATCAAGGCCAGTAAAGAGCTGTACGCGAAAGCACTGGGGCTGATAGATACACCGCAGAAATTTGAAGACCATCGTTTAACGATGGCGCAAAATGAGTGGCGGCGTATGAAAGATAACAATTCGCAAGAGTGTCGAAACTGTCACAACTTCGAGTTTATGGATTTAACCGCCCAGAAAGGCGTTGCGGCCAAAATGCACGACCAGGCCGTGAAAGACGGGCAAACCTGTATTGACTGTCATAAAGGGATAGCGCACAAACTGCCTGATATGCGCGAAGTCAAACCGGGATTTTAACAGGATGTAGATAACCAGGTATGCTTGAAGCCAGAGAATTACTTTGCGAGCGGGATGACAGAATACTGTTCAGCGATTTGTCATTTCGCGTCAACGCAGGGGAATGGGTACAAATTACCGGCAGCAACGGCGCAGGGAAAACCACTTTGCTGCGGTTACTTACCGGGCTGGCGCGTCCCGACGCAGGGGAGGTTTGCTGGCAAGAGCAACCGCTGCATCACGTGCGGGACAGCTACCATCAACAACTGCTGTGGATCGGACATCAGCCGGGGATAAAAACCCGGCTTTCGGCGTTGGAAAACCTGCGTTTCTTCCACCATGACGGCGACGTCGCACAGTGTCTGGCTGCGCTGGCGCAGGCGGGGCTTGCCGGATATGAAGACATCCCGGTGAATCAACTCTCCGCCGGACAACAGCGGCGCGTGGCGCTGGCCCGTTTGTGGCTGACCCGCGCCCGGCTGTGGATCCTCGACGAACCCTTTACCGCCATTGATGTGAACGGCGTTGAGCGACTGACTCAGCGTATGGCGCAGCATACGGAGCAGGGCGGTATTGTTATTCTCACCACCCACCAACCGCTCAATGTCGAGACCGATAAAGTGCGACGTATTGCGCTGACCAGCGAGAGGGCAACGCAATGATGTGGCGAATCTTCCGTTTAGAACTACGAGTTGCGTTTCGTCATAGTGCGGAAATCGCCAATCCTTTATGGTTCTTCCTGATTGTTATTACGCTGTTCCCGCTGAGCATTGGGCCGGAGCCGCAACTGCTGGCGCGTATTGCGCCGGGCATCATCTGGGTTGCGGCGCTGCTGGCGTCGTTGCTGGCGCTGGAGCGCCTGTTTCGTGATGATCTGCAGGACGGCAGCCTTGAGCAACTGATGCTGCTGCCGCTGCCGCTGCCGGCAGTGGTGCTGGCGAAAGTGATGGCGCACTGGGTCGTGACCGGCCTGCCGCTGCTGATCCTCTCGCCGCTGGTGGCGTTGCTGCTGGGCATGGATATGTACGGCTGGAAAATTATGGCGCTGACCTTGTTACTCGGGACGCCGACGCTGGGCTTCCTCGGCGCGCCGGGCGTGGGGTTGACGGTGGGCTTAAAGCGCGGCGGCGTGCTGTTAAGCGTGCTGGTACTTCCGCTCACCATACCCTTACTGATTTTTGCGACCGCGGCGATGGATGCGGCTTCCATGCACTTACCGGTTGAAGGGTACATGGCGATTCTGGGCGCGTTGCTGGTCGGCAGCGCCACGCTAAGCCCGTTTGCCACAGCTGCGGCGTTACGGATCAGCGTGCAGTAGCGCAGTTGAGATATGCAGGCCGGGCAAGGTGCTCCGGCACAATGGATATTAATTTACGGAGTCTGGTGACTGAACTATGTGGAAAACACTTCATCAATTGGCGATGCCTCCTCGGCTCTATCAGATCTGCGGCTGGTTTATCCCGTGGCTGGCGATTGCCAGCGCGGTGGTACTGATAACCGGATTGATCTGGGGCTTTGGCTTCGCGCCTGCGGATTATCAGCAGGGGCAGAGCTATCGCATTATTTATCTGCACGTTCCGGCAGCAATTTGGTCGATGGGTATTTATGCATCGATGGCCGTTGCCGCGTTTATTGGCCTGGTCTGGCAGATGAAAATGGCCAATCTGGCGCTGGCCGCGATGGCGCCCATTGGTGCCGTGTTTACCTTTATTGCGCTGGTGACGGGCTCTGCATGGGGCAAACCGATGTGGGGCACCTGGTGGGTCTGGGATGCCCGACTCACCTCTGAACTGGTGCTGCTGTTTCTCTACGTTGGCGCCATTGCGCTGTGGCATGCCTTTGACGACCGCCGTCTGGCTGGTCGCGCTGCCGGCATTCTGGTGCTGATTGGCGTGGTCAACTTGCCGATTATTCACTACTCGGTCGAGTGGTGGAATACGCTGCATCAGGGGTCGACTCGTATGCAGCAGAGTATCGATCCGGCAATGCGCGCGCCGCTGCGTCTGGCGATCGTCGGCTACCTGTTACTGTTTGTCACGCTGGCGCTGATGCGCATGCGTAATCTGATTTTGATGATGGAAAAACGCCGCCCGTGGGTGAGCGAACTGATCTTAAAAAGAGGCCGCCAATGACCCCTGCATTTGCATCATGGAGTGATTTTTTCGCGATGGGCGGTTACGCCTTGTATGTCTGGCTGGCTGTGGCGATGAGCATTGTCCCGCTGGTGGCGCTGGTGCTGCATTCTGCGTTACAGCATCGTGCAATCTTACGCGGTGTCGCGCAGCAGCGGGCGAGAGAAGCGCGCATGCGCGCGGCGCAAGTGCAACGGGAGGCGGCGTGAATATTCGACGTAAAAATCGGTTATGGATAGCCTGCGCGGTCCTGGCAGGTCTGGCTTTGACCATTTCGCTGGTGCTCTACGCGCTGCGTTCCAATATCGATCTGTTCTATACGCCGGGAGAGATACTCTACGGTAAGCGCGAAACGCAGCAAATGCCTGAAGTCGGCCAGCGCCTGCGCGTGGGCGGTATGGTTATGCCTGGCAGCGTAAAGCGCGATCCGCAGTCGCTGAAGGTGAATTTCAGCATCTATGACGCCGAAGGTGTGGTGGATGTCACCTATGAAGGCATTCTGCCGGATCTGTTCCGCGAAGGGCAGGGCGTCGTCGTTCAGGGCGAACTGGACGGGGGAAATCATGTGCAGGCCAAAGAAGTGCTTGCTAAACATGATGAAAATTACACCCCGCCGGAAGTCGAAAAAGCGATGCAGGAAAACCACCGTCGCCCGGAAAGTGTTTATAAGGATAAAACGTCATGATGCCTGAAATTGGCAATGCGCTGTTGTGCCTTGCGCTTGGCGTTGCATTACTGCTGTCGGTCTATCCGCTGTGGGGCGTAGCGCGCGGCGACGTGCGGATGATGGCCTCCGCGCGTCCCTTTGCCTGGGTACTGTTTATCTGTGTGATGGGGGCGTTCCTGATTCTGGTCAACGCCTTCGTGGTTAATGACTTTACCGTGACCTACGTCGCCAGCAACTCCAACACCCAGCTTCCGGTCTGGTATCGGGTGGCGGCGACGTGGGGGGCGCATGAAGGCTCGTTGCTGCTGTGGGTGTTGCTGATGAGCGGCTGGACGTTCGCCGTTGCGGCGTTCAGCCAGCGCATGCCGCTGGATATCGTCGCCCGCGTGCTGGCGGTCATGGGAATGGTCAGCGTCGGTTTCCTGCTATTTATTCTGTTTACCTCCAACCCGTTTGCCCGCACGTTGCCGAACTTCCCGATTGAAGGACGTGACCTGAACCCGCTGTTGCAGGATCCGGGGCTGATTTTCCATCCGCCGCTGCTGTACATGGGGTATGTCGGCTTCTCGGTTGCCTTTGCGTTTGCGATTGCTGCGCTGATGAGCGGTCGACTGGACAGCACATTCGCCCGTTTTTCGCGTCCGTGGACGCTGGCGGCGTGGGTGTTTCTGACGCTGGGCATTGTGCTCGGTTCGGCCTGGGCCTATTACGAGCTGGGCTGGGGCGGCTGGTGGTTCTGGGATCCGGTTGAAAACGCCTCGTTTATGCCATGGCTGGTGGGAACGGCGCTGATGCACTCGTTGTCGGTAACCGAACAGCGCGCCAGCTTTAAAGCCTGGACGCTGTTGCTGTCAATCTGCGCATTCTCACTTTGTCTGTTAGGTACTTTCCTGGTGCGCTCCGGCGTACTGGTGTCGGTGCATGCTTTCGCCTCCGATCCGTCGCGCGGGATGTTTATTCTGGCCTTTATGGTGCTGGTAATTGGCGGCTCCCTGCTGCTGTTTGCGGTGCGCGGTCACAAGGTTCGCTCACGGGTGAACAACGCGCTGTGGTCGCGTGAATCACTGCTGCTGGGGAATAACGTCCTGCTGATTGCCGCCATGCTGGTGGTGTTACTGGGCACGCTGCTGCCGCTGGTGCACAAACAGCTGGGGCTGGGCAGCATTTCGATTGGCGAGCCGTTTTTCAACACCATGTTCACCTGGCTGATGGCGCCGTTCGCACTGTTGTTGGGGATTGGGCCATTAGTGCGCTGGGGCCGTGACCGACCGCGTAAACTGAAAACGTTATTGCTTATCGCGTTTGTCACCACCCTTGTTCTGTCACTGCTGCTGCCGTGGCTGCTAGAGGATCGCATTGCCGCCATGACAGTGGTGGGGCTGGCGATGGCATGCTGGATATTCGTACTGGCGATGTCCGAAGCGTTCCTGCGTATTTCCCGTGGGACAAAGCTGACGCCAAGCTACTGGGGCATGGTCTCGGGTCACGTCGGGCTGGCGATTACCATTGTTGGTATTGCCTTTAGCCAGAACTACAGCGTTGAACGCGATGTGCGCATGAAAGCGGGTGATAGCGTTAGTATCCATAACTATCAGTTCACTTTCCGCGAAGTGAAAGATATTACCGGGCCAAATTATCGGGGCGGCGTTGCCATTATTGGCGTTACCCGAGACGGTAAGCCGGAAGCCACGCTGCATGCGGAAAAACGCTTCTATAACAGCACCAGTTCGATGATGACCGAAGCGGCAATTGACGGCGGATTCACGCGCGATCTGTACGCTGCGCTGGGTGAAGAACTGGATAATGGCGCATGGGCTGTACGCCTGTACTACAAACCGTTTATTCGCTGGATTTGGGCCGGAGGATTGCTGATGGCGCTGGGCGGGTTGTTCTGCCTGTTTGATCCACGCTATCGCCAGCGGACGCGTCCTCGCGCCGCGGTGCAAAAAAATGCGTCGGAGGCTGTATGAAGCGCAACGCACTGTTAATTCCGTTTATTATTTTTCTCATCATTGCGGCGGCGCTGTTGTGGCAGCTCGCGCGTAACGCTCAGGGGGACGATCCCACTAATCTGGAATCGGCGCTGATCGGCAAACCTGTTCCGACATTCCGCCTGGAGTCACTGGAAAATCCGGGTCAGCACTATCAGGCCGATGTGCTGACGCAGGGCAAACCGGTATTGCTGAACGTCTGGGCGACCTGGTGCCCAACCTGTCGCGCCGAGCATCAGTATCTGAATCAGCTGTCTGCGCAAGGCGTGCGGGTAGTGGGTCTGAACTATAAAGATGATCGTCAGAAAGCCATTGTCTGGCTGAAAGAGCTGGGTAATCCTTACTCATTAAGTCTGTTTGACGGCGACGGTATGCTCGGTCTGGATCTTGGCGTGTACGGTGCTCCTGAGACGTTCCTGATCGACGGCAAAGGCATTATTCGCTATCGCCATGCCGGCGATCTGAACGCCCGGGTGTGGGAGAGCGAGATCAAACCGTTATGGGACAAGTACAGTAAGGAGGCTGCGCAATGAGATTTTTACTGGGCCTGCTAATGCTGGTTATCTCGGGATCCGCGCTTGCGACTATCGACGTGATGCAGTTTAAGGACGAAGCGCAGGAGCAGCAGTTCCGCCAGCTTACTGAACAACTGCGTTGTCCTAAATGCCAGAACAACAGCATTGCCGATTCTAACTCGATGATTGCCACCGACCTGCGTCAGAAAGTGTACGAACTGATGCAGGAAGGAAAAAGCCAGAAAGAAATTGTCGATTACATGGTGGCGCGCTACGGCAACTTCGTCACTTACGATCCGCCGTTAACGCCGCTCACCGTGCTGCTGTGGGTGATGCCGGTGGTAGCGATTGGTCTGGGGGGCTGGATTATTTTCGCCCGTACTCGCCGACGCGTTCGGGTGAAACAGGAAGAGTTTCCTGACGATGTTATTCCGAATGGCAAGCGCGGTGGATTCGGGTTGTTTGTACCTGGTATCGTGGTGGCGCTGGTGGTTGGCGCAGTAAGCTATTACCAAACCGGCAGCTATAAGCCGGTTCAGGTCTGGCAGCAGGCCACTGCTCAGGCTCCGGCGCTGCTGGAGCGGGCGTTGGATCCGAAAGCGGAACCGCTCAATGAAGAAGATATGGCGCGTCTGGCGCTGGGGCTGCGCACACGTTTACAAGCCGATCCCGCAAATGTTGAAGGCTGGATCATGCTTGGACGCATTGGCATGGTTCTCGGTAACGCCAGTACGGCCACTGAAGCCTATGCCAATGCCTATCGACTGGATCCTAAAAACAGCGATGCGGCGCTGGGCTATGCGGAAGCGCTGACCCGTTCTTCCGATCCTGATGATAACCGTCGGGGAGGGGAGCTGTTACGCCAACTGGTGCGTGGCGAACATGCCAACGTGCGGGTTCTCAGCATGTACGCTTTCAACGCCTTTGAACAGCAGCGCTTCGGCGAGGCGGTTGCGGCGTGGGAGATGATGCTGAAACTATTACCTGCCAACGATACCCGTCGGGCGGTAATAGAACGGAGCATTAAGCAGGCGATGGAGCAGCTAACGCCGCAGGAGAAATAAGTATCCAGAATAGCCCCGATAGCGCTTCGCATATCGGGGCTATCCGGCCTCTTCATGGATTACTGCATTCCACGCGTTTGTAAAAACAGGATAGTGGCAGCAACGCGAGAGCGCACATTGAGTTTGCGCAGCAGGTTGCGAATATGCACTTTCACGGTCTGTTCGGAAATATTCAGCACTGACGCAATCTGTTTGTTCGACAGCCCCTGAGCCAGTTCATGCAATACATCCAGTTCACGTTCGGTGAGAATGCTGAAGGGATCTTCTTGTGCGCCGAACAGATCGCGTTCGCGCAGATATTCGCTGACGCGTGTGCTAAAAGCTTTACCGCCTTTGGCGCCGCTGCGAATGGCCTCCAGCAAGACTTCAGGATCGCTGTCTTTGAGTAAATAACCATCCGCGCCGGCATCAATTAAGGCGTACACATCGCTGGCTGCATCCGAGACGGTAAGAATAATAATTTGCGCGGTGACGCCATCCCGGCGCAGCGCGTTCAGGGTGTCCAGTCCGCTCATGCCTTTCATATTGAGATCCAGCAGGATCACATCCAGGTCCAGACGGTTAGCCAGATCGATAGCGCTGGCACCGTCACCTGCTTCCGCGACTACGTTAAATGCGGGATCCAGTTGCAATAATTGACTAATTCCTCGCCGCATTAGTGGGTGGTCGTCGACAATCAGCACCCGAAAAGGCGTTGCTTCAGGCATACTATTCTCCTGAGTTTTTATTAGTATCATTATTGTTTTCAGCGCATCACTCGTCTAGTTTCATCGCGCTGATGAGAGGGTAAATTTTACCCCAATTTGTGCATGGGTAAGTAGTAAAACCTGTGCTAAAGGCCGGGGTAATAATAAGGAACGTGGAATCGCAGGTATAAAAAAACCAACCATGAAGGTTGGTTTTTCTGGGATTTTTGGTCGGCACGAGAGGATTTGAACCTCCGACCCCCGACACCCCATGACGGTGCGCTACCAGGCTGCGCTACGTGCCGACGTTATGGCTGCTAATACTACTGCTTTCCGCTGCGAATGCAAGGGGAAGCATCGCTAAGTGATTTATAATTAATCAGTTAGCAATAAATCGTTTCTCATCCGTCAGAACCTGTAGCAGCAGGCTTAGCTGCGGTTTCTGATCTTTTATTTTTTCGCCGCGTAAATCATAGGTCTGATAATTACCGTTGTTGTTCAGCACCAGCGTCATCTCTGGCGTCGTAACTGCCATCGTGCTGCCGTCGGCGGCGGTAACCCAGTAATGGCGGCGGTTTGCATTGAACAGATCCTGCCCCTGCGAGTATTCGTTAGCAGGCGTGCTGACGTGCAGCAGGCGCTGCATGAGCGTTGTCATCAGGTCTGTATGATCGGTCAGGCTATTGATGCGTTGGGCAGGCGTTCCCGGCCAGTGAATAACCAGTGGAACCTGCAGATGGCCACGTGACCAGGCAAAATTGTTCTCTTCCTGAGTCAGCGGCACGCCCCGACCTGCGGTAATAATCACCACCGTGTTGTTCAGTTTACCGGAGTCGCGCAGGGCACTAAGAATACGGTTAATATTGGCATCCACATCCTGAGCGGCGCTGGCATAGCGTTTGGCAAAGTTCTTCTGGTTGCTGTTATCAAGGTTCGTCCCGTTAAAGGAGACCCACGAGAACCAGCGGTTATCTTCCTGCGCGTAGCGTCCCAGCCAGTTAATCCACTGGCTTGCGGTTTGTTCGTCAGATTGCGTTTGTACGCTTGGCATGGAGAAGTCTGACAGCAGCGCCTGGCGATACAGCGGGCTGGTAAAGCCATCCGAGGAGAATAGCCCTAACTGGTAACCCTGCTGGTTCAGTGCAGTAATCAGCGCCGCAGGCGTACGGGTCGACAAAATGCCGTCCATGTAGCTTGGCGAAACGCCATAGAACAGGCCAAAGATGCCGTTATCCGTGGTGTTGCCTGAGCTCATGTGACGCGTAAACGAGATATTCTGCCCGGCGAATTCAGCCAGCGCAGGCATCTGTTTTTCAAAGCGTGAGTAGTTCAGGCCGTCGACGGTAATCAGCAGCACGTTCTGACCGGTGCCCATATCGCGATAGCGCAGTTCGCTGAGCGGGTACTGCACGGAAACCGCTTCTGGATTGCCCTGTTCGATCAGGCGTCGCTGATACTCTTGCGCATCCAGCAGGCCATGTTTTTCCAGGAATTTACGTGCCGTCATCGGGTAGGAGAGCGGCAGATTCGCACGCTGCATGGTAATCGGGCGATAAAAATTGGCATCCGCCCAGATATACACCACGTGCGAGGCGATAAAGGAAACGAAGAAGAATGCTGCTAACGGTTTGGCAAAATGGCGACGACGCGTCAGGCTGCGCAGCTTTTGCCAACTCCAGGTCGCAAACAGCATTTCAATTAACAGAATAACCGGTACGCTGATAAACATCAGCTGCCAGTCACGCGCCGCTTCATTCTGGTCTGGGTTGATGACCAGTTCCCAGACGATCGGATTGAGATGCAGGTGGAAGCGGGTGAAAACTTCGCTGTCGATTAGCAACAGCGTCATGCCAGCCGTCGCCAGAATAGCTGATAAGAATCGCATCAGCCTCTGGGACATGACGATAAACGTCAGGGGAAACAGGATCAGCAGATAGGTGGCGAACACCAGAAAGCTAAAATGCCCGACAACGCTCAGGTAGGAATAAACACGACCTGCAAGGGTTGTCGGCCAGTCGGCGACAAACAGGTAACGGCTACCGAGCACCATGGCCAACAGAATGTTGAACAAGGCAAACCAGTGCCCCCAGCTAACCATCTGGGAGACTTTCTCACGGTAGCGTTGACGATGAGTTACCATAAACTGTTGTTCGTTTCCCCGGAGCAGGCTCTTAATGCGCTTGGTCGTCGTTTACCGAAGACTGCAATGCGCGGGCAAAAGAGTTGGCAATCGCCTGGCGCTGGGCCGGTGCGATGCTTGTATTGATAAGGTTAGTCACCATATTTCCCAGTACCATCAGGGAAAGGTCGGTCGGCGCCTTATGTTTTTCCAGTACGTTGAGCATCTCATTCAGCAGTTGTTCAACGTGTTCGTCACTATAGCGGGAAATTTGTGGCATAAATCGAAATCAGTCTGTTCATGAAAGGGCAACATATTACCGTACAGACAGTTTTTTTTCTGCTTTTTTATCTTCTATTGCGTCACTGCCCGGCAGGTGGTTGAATACCGCCCGGTCTAAAAGGAGAGTTTATCATGAGTCTGGATATCAACCAGATTGCCCTGCACCAGCTTATCAAACGTGACGAGCAGAACCTTGAGCTGGTCTTGCGCGATTCATTACTGGAACCGACAGCGACCGTTGTCGATATGATGGCTGAGTTGCATCGGGTATACAGCGCCAAGAATAAAGCTTATGGCCTGTTTAGCGCAGAGAGTGAACTGGCGCAAACGCTGCGTTTACAGCGTCAGGGCGAAGAGGATTTTCTGGCCTTTAGTCGTGCAGCGACAGGGCGCTTGCGGGACGAACTGGCGAAATATCCTTTTGCCGATGGCGGCATTGTCCTGTTCTGCCATTACCGCTATCTGGCGGTAGAGTATCTGCTGGTCGCCGTGCTGAACAATTTAAGCAGTATGCGCGTCAATGAAAATCTGGATATCAACCCGACACACTATCTGGATATCAATCATGCGGATATCGTGGCGCGTATTGATTTAACCGAGTGGGAAACCAACCCGGAGTCCACGCGCTATCTGACGTTCCTGAAAGGGCGGGTAGGGCGCAAAGTCGCCGATTTCTTTATGGACTTCCTGGGCGCCAGCGAGGGGCTTAACGCCAAAGCGCAAAACCGCGGCCTGTTGCAGGCGGTCGATGACTTTACCGCCGAGGCGCAACTCGATAAAGCTGAACGCCAGAACGTGCGTCAGCAGGTGTACAGCTACTGCAACGAGCAACTGCAGGCCGGTGAAGAGATCGAGTTGGAGTCGCTGTCCAAAGAGCTTTCCGGCGTCAGTGAAGTCAGCTTCAGCGAATTTACCGCTGATAAAGGCTACGAACTGGAAGAGAGCTTCCCGGCAGATCGCAGCACGCTGCGCCAGTTAACCAAATTTGCCGGAAGCGGCGGCGGGTTAACCATCAACTTCGACGCCATGTTACTGGGTGAGCGTATTTTCTGGGATCCAGCCACAGATACTTTGACCATCAAAGGTACGCCGCCGAACCTGCGCGATCAGCTACAGCGTCGTACCTCGGGCGGGAAATAAAGCCGTTTGCCGGATGGGGGCGTTAACGCCTTATCCGGCTTGCGTGATTCATCTTTACCGCCAACAAAATCCCATAAAAAAACCCCGCCGAGGCGGGGTTTTTCTTTCAACTTGTAAGCGATTACGCGCGAACGAAGTCGATGTGTGCCAGCTTCGGCTTGAACGGGTGACGCTGTACAGCCTGAGCTTTAACTTTAACTTCTTTACCGTCAACAACGATGGTCAGAACTTCGCTGTAGAATTCAGCTTTAGCTTGCATGTTCATAACTGCATCGTGATCCAGTTCGATAGCAACCGGGGCTTCTGCGCCACCATAGATGATTGCCGGGAACTTGTTAGCGGCACGCAGGCGGCGGCTCGCACCCTTACCCTGCTCTTTACGTACTTCAGCGTTGATAGTAAACATTTAAATCTCTCTTTAATAATTCCTGCTACAGGCGACCCAGCAACAGGTAAGTGATCTGCTTTGCGTATGCAAAAGCGGGCGAGATTCTATACTTAAACGGCTGGTACATCAATCAAAAGTACGATTAACCGCGTAATTCATGTGCCCGACGATAGCGTCCTTCATAATCGAAGACCTTTTCACGGACCTGCCAGTACTGACCTTTCATGCGCGCCACCACGAAATCAGGATGACGTAACAGCGCCTGCTGGGCGAGGATATCGGCAGCGGTTATCCAGCGTAAGGGAATGCCGGGCGTTCGGGTGTGCGGGCGAATAAACAGTTGCTCGAAAGCCGTACGTTGCGCGGGAGTATGCAGGCGAAAGCGTTCGCTAACGTCGGCACCATCTTCATCGTAATAGGTGATTTTTAGCCATTCGCCTTTTTCATCCTGGCCGTTTTGTAACACCATACCGCTACAGCGCATGACCAGCGCATCTTTGAGCCTGAGCGCGGCTTTCAGCATGTCATCCGGGTCAACCAGCACCGTGTCGCACTCCCGACAACGGCGGGCGGCGATATCATTTTCCGCGTTGCATTGTGGGCAGTTTTTAAAACGAAAACGAAAATCGCACTGTTCGCGATGGCCGTCATCATCTTCAAACCACCCCTGACAGCGGCGGCCAAAGTGTTCAATCAGCGTGCCGTCTGCCGTTGTTTTGCCCCAGAAGGTGTTTGCAAACCCGCAGGCGGGACAGAACACCTGCACCGGAACGTTATCGCTTTTCCCTTTCGGCGCCCCCACTTCCGGCGCGTAAAGATCGTGCGGGTTACCGGCATAATCGAGGATCAGACAGTCGGTTTTACCCGGCGCCAGGCGCAGGCCGCGACCGACAATTTGTTGGTAAAGGCTAACTGACTCCGTCGGGCGCAGAATGGCGATAAGGTCGACGTGCGGGGCATCGAAGCCAGTGGTCAGGACCGACACATTCACCAGATAGCGAAAGCGCTGGGCTTTGAACTCTTCAATCAGCACATCACGCTCAGCGCCAGGCGTGTCTCCGGTGATTAGCGCGGCATCGTCAGCAGGCAGCAGGCCCAGAATTTCTTTGGCGTGCTCCACTGTGGCGGCGAAAATCATCACCCCTTTGCGCGTCTGGGCAAACTCGACAATCTGGCTGATGATATGCGGCGTTATTCGCTGCTGCTTTTTCAGTTCCTGATTCAGATCCGTTTCGCTAAACAGGCCGTTACTCTGCGCCTGCAGGCGGCTGAAGTCATACTGCACTACCGGCATGTCGAGGCGTTCTGGCGGCGTCAGGTAGCCGTGTTTAATCATGTAACGCAACGGTAATTCATAAATGCAGTCACGAAACAGCGCTTTTTCATCGCCGCGCACCATACCGTGATAATGAAAGTGATAAATCCAGCCTTTGCCCAAACGAAAAGGAGTGGCAGTAAGCCCGAGCAGGCGTAAGTGGGGATTTACTTTGGTCAGGTGAGTGAGGATTTGCTGATACTGACTCTCGTCATCATCACCAATACGGTGACATTCATCGACGATAAGCAGCGAGAATTCTCCCTGAAAGGCGTCAAGATTACGCGCTACCGACTGTACGCTGCCAAATACCACTTTCCCGTGGCTCTCTTTACGCTTCAGACCTGCGGCAAAAATATCGGCTTCCAGCCCCAGCGCGCGATATTTGGCATGGTTTTGCGCGACCAGTTCTTTAACGTGCGCCAGTATCAGCACGCGACCACGCGCCACGCGGGCCAGTTCAGCAATCACCAGGCTTTTTCCCGCACCGGTTGGCAGGACGATAACCGCTGGCGTGCGATGGTGGCGGAAATGGTTGAGCGTGGCATCCACGGCTTCTTTTTGGTACGGGCGAAGAGTAAAAATCATGGGCTCATTAAGGTAAGCAGCAACAATGTATAGTATGCCATGAATCATTTCCCTTGAGGGATGGTGTAACGCCGCTATACTGGGCGGATAATCGTCCCACTTTTCGGGCGCAATCCCGCTTCTTGTTTTTTACAGGCAAAAATCACACTCATGCGACTTGATAAATTTATCGCTCAGCAACTCGGCGTCAGCCGCGCTATTGCCGGGCGTGAGATCCGTGCTAACCGCGTTACCGTCGACGGTGAAATCGTCAAAAACAGTGCCTTTAAGCTGCTGCCAGAACACGACGTAGAATATGACGGCAATTCCCTGATTCAACAAAATGGCCCGCGCTATTTTATGCTGAATAAACCTCAGGGTTATGTTTGCTCAACGGATGACCCGGATCACCCGACCGTGCTCTATTTCCTTGATGAGCCGGTTGCCTACAAACTGCATGCGGCAGGTCGCCTGGATATCGACACCACCGGACTGGTGCTGATGACCGATGACGGACAGTGGTCGCATCGCATCACTTCGCCACGTCACCATTGTGAGAAAACCTATCTGGTGACGCTGGAGTCGCCGGTGGCAGATGACACCGCCGAACAGTTTGCCCATGGCGTACAACTGCATAATGAGAAAGACCTGACCAAACCGGCCGTGCTGGAGGTTATTACGCCAACTCAGGTGCGATTGACCATCAGCGAAGGGCGCTATCATCAGGTTAAACGTATGTTTGCCGCCGTCGGTAACCACGTTGTGGAACTGCACCGTGAACGGATTGGTGACATCAAGCTTGATGAGGATCTGGAGCCGGGTGAATACCGTCCATTGACCGAAGAAGAAATCGCCAGCGTTAACTTAACCCCGCGTTAATTTCAGGAGCTAAATGTGACCACCCGGCAGAACTCGTCAATTGCCATTGTCTTTATCCTTGGCTTGTTAGCCATGCTGATGCCGTTGTCGATTGATATGTATCTTCCGGCACTACCTGTTATCTCTGAACAGTTTGGTGTGCCTGCAGGTAGCGCGCAGATGACCCTCAGTACCTATATTCTTGGGTTCGCGGTGGGGCAGTTACTCTATGGTCCAATGGCTGACAGCATTGGGCGCAAGCCGGTGATTCTGGGCGGGACGCTGGTGTTTGCGGCGGCGGCAGTTGCCTGTGCGCTGGCACAAACTATCGATCAACTGATCGTGATGCGTTTCTTCCATGGTCTGGCTGCGGCTGCGGCGAGCGTGGTTATCAACGCCCTGATGCGCGATATCTATCCGAAGGAAGAGTTTTCGCGCATGATGTCCTTTGTCATGCTGGTCACGACAATTGCACCCTTACTGGCACCCATCGTGGGCGGCTGGGTATTGGTATGGCTGAGCTGGCACTACATCTTTTGGATCCTCGCCGTGGCGGCTATTCTGGCGTCGGTGATGATCTTTACGCTGATCAAAGAGACCTTGCCGGTTGAGCGCCGCCAGCCGTTTCGCTTGCGTACTACTCTCGGCAACTTTGCCTCGCTGTTTCGCCACAAGCGTGTACTGAGCTATATGCTGGCCAGTGGGTTTAGTTTTGCCGGGATGTTCTCGTTCCTGAGCGCCGGACCTTTTGTTTACATTGAGATTAACCACGTTTCACCGCAGCATTTCGGCTATTACTTCGCGCTGAACATTGTTTTCCTGTTCGTGATGACCATCATCAACAGCCGCTTTGTTCGTCGGGTTGGGGCATTGAATATGTTCCGTGCTGGCCTGTGGATCCAGTTCGTGATGGCGGGCTGGATGGTCTTTAGCGCGCTGTTCGGGGTTGGTTTCTGGGCGCTGGTGGTGGGCGTTGCGGCGTTTGTTGGCTGCGTGTCGATGGTGTCATCCAACGCCATGGCAGTCATTCTGGATGAATTTCCGCATATGGCGGGAACGGCGTCATCGCTGGCAGGGACGTTCCGTTTTGGCATTGGCGCCATCGTTGGGGCGCTGCTGTCACTGGCGACTTTTAACTCGGCCTGGCCGATGATCTGGTCGATAGCGTTTTGCGCTACCTGCTCAATTCTCTTCTATCTCTACGCCAGCCGCGCCAAAAAACGGTGATCTATTACACAACCTGGGGGCGATAGGGCCTCCAGAGTTGATGTACATCAACCGAAAATCTATCAATTTCCCCGCTTATGTTTATTTTATGTAAAATCAATTTATGTAAAAAGTCACATCATTGTAGTTAAAAAGGTTGAGTTAGATCGCAGAAACGAGTACATATAGCGCGGAAATATGCCAGAACCGTTGAATAAATTTAAATATTTGGTTCGGAAAGCAGCATAAAGTCAGGGTGTAAACGTTTACGAACTGTTTAAAGACGTATTGTCAATGATGTGTTAATATTGATGTAAAATAATTGTGAAGTGATTGTACTTCCAGGGAAAGAAAGTGATGACATTACAACTCTCAATCGTTCATCGTCTGCCACAGTGCTATCGTTGGTCGGTGGGTTTCGCAGGTTCAAAGGTTGAACCGATTCCGCAAAACGGTCAGAGCAATGAGAACAGCTTGGTGGCGCTCAAATTGCTTAGCCCTGATGGTGACAGCGCGTGGTCAGTCATGCATAAACTCAGCCAGGCCCTCAGCGACATTGAGGTACCTTGTTCCGTGTTGGAATGCGAAGGGGAGCCGTGCCTGTTTGTGAATCGTCAGGATGAATTTGCCGCGACCTGCAGACTGAAAAATTTCGGCGTGGCCATCGCAGAGCCGTTTTCAAATAACAATCCGTTTTGAGCGTCAGCTTAGCGCGAGCAGCTGACGCGTATATGCCTGCTGTGGCGCATTAAATACGTGCTCGCATTGTCCTTGCTCCACGACCTCTCCCTGCCTTAGCACAATAACCTGATGGCATAACGCGCGTACTACGTGCAAATCATGGCTGATAAAGATATAAGCTAGGCGATGCTTTTCCTGTAAAGACTTTAACAACGTCAGGATTTGCGCCTGTACGGTTCTGTCGAGCGACGATGTTGGTTCATCCAGAATGATCAGGGAAGGCTTGAGAATCAAGGCTCTGGCAATGGCTATGCGTTGACGTTGACCGCCTGAAAACTCCGCCGGGTAACGATGCCGCGTTTCGCTATCCAGTCCCACTTCCGCCATTACCGCTTTCACCTGCGCTTCGCGCTGTTCGGCTGACAGGGTTGGCTGATGAACGCGCAGTCCCTCCTCAATAATCTGTAGCACGCTCAGGCGCGGGTTCAGCGAGGAGTTGGGATCCTGAAAAACAACCTGAATGCGGTGACGTACCGGTAACAGCTGGCGGCGATTTAAGGTATGCAGCGCCAGGCCATCGAACACAATGCTTCCCTGTGAGGTGATTAACCTCAGTAGCGCCAGCCCGGTAGTGCTTTTCCCCGATCCTGACTCCCCGACCAGCCCCAGCGTTTCACCGGGCCGGAGGGAAAAACTGACGTTGTTAACCACAACGTTATGGTCCACCACGCGCTTCAGGATACCTTTACGGATGGGGAAGGCAACGCAGAGTTTTTCCACTTCCAGCAATGGCGCTTGCCCGGCAGGTACAGGCACCGGATCGCCGGAAGGTTCGCTGTTTAACAATTTCTGCGTGTAGGGATGCGTTGGCGCAGTGAGCAGCTGTGCTGCTCGATTTTGCTCAACGCACTGGCCGTTTTGCATCACCGCAACGGTATCGGCCAGTTTTTTCACAATGCTGAGGTTGTGGGTGATAAACAGTAATCCCATGTTCAGCTCGCGCTGTAGCTCCCGCAGCAGCTGTAGTATTTGCGCCTGTACGGATACATCCAGCGCGGTGGTCGGTTCATCGGCAATAAGCAGCTCCGGTCGCGTAAGCAGCGCCATGGCGATCATTACGCGCTGGCGTTCGCCGCCGGACAGTTGGTGCGGATAGTCTGCGAGACGTTTGGCCGCCTGACGGATGCCGACCCGATCCAGACAGGTCAGTATTTCTGCCCGCGCGGCCTCCCGACGCATTCCCCGATGCAGCGACAGCACTTCATACAGCTGTTTTTCAAGGTTGTGAAGCGGGTTTAGCGACACCATTGGTTCCTGGAAAATCATGGCGATTTTATTCCCGCGAACGCCGCGAAGCGTCTGCTCATCGGCATGAAGCAATGATTCGCCATGAAAACGGATGTCGCCGGAAAGGTAGACTGCGGGAGGGGTCGGTAATAACCGTAGAATAGAAAGTGCGGTCACGCTTTTACCCGAACCGGACTCGCCCACCAGCGCCAGAGTTTGCCCGGCATCAACCCTCAGTGAGAGTGTATTGACCACGGTGCGCACGGTCTCCTGTTGGCGAAAACCTACCGATAAATTTTCAATAGCTAACAGTGGTTGTGTCATCTTAAATCGCCTTGTTGGGATCGAACGCGTCGCGTACCGCTTCACCAATAAATATCAGTAGCGATAATAGCAGGGCAACGGAGATGAACGCGGTGATACCAAGCCACGGTGCCTGCAGGTTGTTTTTACCCTGTAACAGGAGTTCTCCCAGCGATGGCGAGCCAAGCGGTAAGCCAAAGCCAAGAAAATCCAGCGAGGTCAGAGTGGTGATCGAGGCGCATAATATAAACGGTAAAAAGGTCAGGGCGGCGACCATCGCATTGGGCAGCATATGGCGCAGAATAATACTGCGATCGCTCACGCCGAGCGCCTGAGCGGCACGAATGTAATCAAAGTTTCGGGTACGTAAAAATTCCGCGCGTACCACGCCAACCAGGCTCATCCAGCCAAACAGCACGGTAATGCCCAGTAGCCACCAGAAGTTTGGCTGGACCACGCTCGACAGCAGTATGATCAAAAACAGCGTTGGCATACCTGACCAAACCTCAATGAATCGTTGCCCCCACAGATCCACCTTGCCGCCATAATAGCCCTGGATTGCGCCAGCCATAATCCCCATCACGCTGGAGCACAGGGTTAGCATTAATCCAAACAGGACAGAAATACGAGTGCCGTAGAGGATCCGTGCCAGCACATCACCACCGTTGGCGTCCGTTCCCAGCCAGTTTTGTGCAGAAGGCGGGGAAGGGAAGGGCTTATCAGTGGCAAAGTTAATGCTGGTGGCTCCAAAGCGTATCGGCGCCCACAGGATCCAGCCCCGGTTTTCCAGGCGCTGCTGTAACCACGGATCCTGATAATCAGCCTGGGTCGCCAATGGTCCGCCGAAGTCGCTTTCACTGTAGTTTTTGAACAGGGGGAAATACCAGCTACTGTCGTAGCGCACCAGTAGCGGCTTATCATTGGCAATCAGTTCTGAACACAGGCTAAGGCCGAAGAGCAGTAGAAAAATCCACAGCGACCAATAGCCGCGACGGTTATGGCGAAAACGCGCCCAGCGGGCCTGATTGACGGGGCTTAATCGCGACATTAGCGTCCCTCAAAATCAATACGGGGATCGACCAGCGTATAGCTGATGTCGCTGAGGATATTCAGCAGCAGACCGATCAGGGTGAAGATATAGAGCGTGCCAAACATTACCGGGTAGTCACGTGATACGGTGGATTCATAACCCAGTAGTCCCAGACCGTTAAGCGAAAACATCACTTCAATCAGCAGCGAACCGGTAAAAAACATGCTGATAAACGTTGCCGGGAAGCCAGCGATTACCAGCAACATGGCATTGCGAAACACATGTTTCCACAGAATGTTTTTCTCGCTGACCCCTTTGGCGCGCGCGGTGACGACATACTGTTTGCGTACCTCATCCAGAAATGAGTTTTTGGTCAGCATGGTTAGCGCGGCAAAACCCCCAACCACCGTCGCCAGCACGGGCAGGGTAATATGCCAAAGGTAGTCGGTCACTTTCTGATACCAGGGCAGGGAATCAAAATTGGCGGAAACCAGTCCGCGAAGCGGGAACAGGTCGTAATAGCTGCCCCCGGCAAAAAAGACGATCAGTAAAATCGCAAACAAAAAGGCCGGTATGGCATAGCCAATAATAATGAATGCGCTGCTCCAGACATCAAATCGGCTGCCGTTGTGAACGGCTTTGCGGATCCCAAGCGGTATCGACACCAGATAGATAATGAGCGTACTCCATAGCCCCAGCGTGACGGAAACAGGCAGGCTGTCTTTGATAAGCGTCAGCACTGAGGCGCTACGAAACAGACTGTCGCCGAAATCGAAACGAATATAGTCCCAGAGCATTTTGAAATAACGCTCATGAATGGGCTTATCGAACCCGTAACGGCGAGTGATTTCGGCGATCACTTCCGGGTCAAGACCACGGCCACCTCGGTAATTACTGTCGCTGATATTGCCGACGCCGGTTTGCGCGTGGCTGGCGCGAATGCCTTCACTACCCGCGCCGGGTAATGCCCCGCTTTGCCCGAACTCAATGGCGGCGACGGCCTGCTCAACCGGACCACCGGGGGCAATCTGCACGATAAAAAAGTTGATGGTGATGATGGCCCAAAGCGTTGGGATCACCAGTAGCAGACGTCGAATCAGATAAGCGCCCATTTATTCTCCCTGCCGTCTGGCTGCTGGCAGTTTCGCCGCTTTGTTAACGTCGTACCACCAGTTGTCGAGACCAATGGTATAAATGGGGCGAATAGCTGGATGCGAAAACTTATCCCACCAGGCGATGCGATCCTCTGCCATAAACCACATCGGCAACATGTAGTAGTTCCAGGTTAATACCCTGTCCAGTGCCCGACCGAGTGGGATTAGTTTGGCTTTATCACCCTGCGCCGCGATGATTTGGTTGATCAGTTTATCAATCACCGGGCTTTGCACGCCCGGGGCGTTATAGCTGGAGTCAATATATTCAGAGGCCCAGAGAATTTGCAGGTCCGAACTTGGCCACGGCATTGCGCGATACAATCTCGGCATCATGTCATAGTCACGACTGCGCAGCCGGTTTGTGATTTGTGAGTTATCAACCTGGCGGATGTTCATTGTAATGCCTAAGCGCTGCAGGTTGTGCTGGAACGGCAGCACCCACTGACTGTTACTGCCCGCCGGGAGCAACAGTTCAAAGCTCAGAGGTTTACCGTTGGCGCTGTTTACGCGCTGTTGTCCCTTAAGTACCCATCCGGCCTGCTCCAGTAAGGCATCGGCTTTCAACAGGTTGTCACGATCGTAGCCATCGCCTTTTGATTTCGGCGGCTGATAAATTTGGCTGAAGACCTCAGGGGGGAGATCTTTTTTCAAGGGCGCAAGTATTACCAGTTCATCCGCATCGGGGTAATTTTTAGCGGCATACTCGGTATTCTGAAAATAGCTGTTGGTCCGGCTCCAGGCGTTATAGAACAGAGCTTTATTCATCCATTCAAAATCAAAGGCCAGGGTGATGGCTTCTCGCACCCGTCGGTCGCTGAACACCGGGCGCTGAATATTAAACGCCAGCCAACGCGTATCCTGGGCGGATTCGTTTTTTTGCTCATCTTTGATGATGTAATGATTCGCGAAATTTTTACCGGTATAACGTGTCGCCCAGTTTTTGGCATCGTTTTCAAGACGCAGGTCAAACGCTCCGGCCTTAAACGCTTCAAAGGCGACGTTGTCATCCAGATAGTAGTCGTAGCGGATGGTATCAAAGTTCCAGCGGCCACGGTTGACGGGCAGATTAGCGGCCCAATAATCGTTGACGCGCGAATAGACAATGTACTGACCCATCTTCCATTTCGTGATGCGATAAGGACCGCTGGCGAGCGGAGGCGATGATAAGGGATCGCTGAGCTTATGATCTTTCCAGTACTTCTCTGGCATCACGGGTAATGAAAACAGGCTGAGCATGTCCTCTTTACCCGGTTTGGCTAATTCAATACGTACGGTTAATGGCGCGATCGCTTTTACAGTTGTTCCCTTGTAGACCAGGCGAAATTGCGGCACGCCTTCAGTCATAAATTTGTGGAAGGTGAATGCGACATCGCTGGCAGTAATGGGGGAGCCATCGTGAAAACGCGCTCGCGGATTAATGGCGATTTCTACCCAGGAATAGTCATCAGCATAGCGTGCGCTGTCGGCGATGAGCGGATAATAGCTGCCAGGTTCATCGTCAGAGGTAGTAAACAGCGTATCGTAAAGCGTTTCGGTACGTGCTCCGGGGTTACCGCGCATCGCATAGCGGTTGAAGTTATCGAATGTGCCGATGGCGGAGAGGGTGATTTGCCCGCCTTTGGGGGCCGCAGGGTTGACGTAATCAAAGTGATTAAAGTTAAACGCGTACTTCGGTTCGCCCAGTACGGCAAAAGCATAGCTTTCTTTGATGGACTGCGCCTCGGCGCTAAACCCGATAAGGGCGATAAACAGCAGCAATACGCGAGGGATCATTAAAAGCGATTTCCTTTTCCTGCCACAACCCGACGGGCATCATGCCTGAAAGATAAGGGATGTGGCGGCGAGTGAGAGTATATGATTCGCATACTGCGATCACCACGTCGGCTTATTGGGCTGCGCCATCCAACGCACGAAATCAGCAAGTTTTAATGGTCGGCTAATCCAGTATCCCTGGAAAAAATGCACCCCACGATCGCGCAGCCAACGGGCTTGCTCAGGCGTTTCAACCCCTTCAGCCACCGTCAGCATATTAAGACGCTTAGAGAGTGTCAACACGGCGTCCAGAACCGGAGAGGTCAGGGTCTCTGTTCCAATGGCGTTAATAAACCCGCGATCGATTTTCAGGTAGTCAACGGTAAAGCGTTCCAGATAAATCAGCGCGCTATGACCGGTGCCAAAATCATCAATGGCAATTTCAAAACCTGCGGAATGAAGCCATTCAAAAAGCTTTGTGGCCTCGTGTTGATTAAGCATATCCCGTTCGGTGATTTCCAGCACCATCTGGAAATGGTTTGCGGGAAGCGAGGCCTGCAGGTGATGAATGTCGTCTTTAAACGTCTCGCCGTGCAGATGCGTTGGCGCGATATTGATCCCCAATTTAGCACCTGCGGGTAACACTTTTTGCAGCATCGGTGCGTCCTGGGCTATCAACTTAAAGAGATGCTGGGTCAGCGGGACAATCATTTTCTGGGATTCGGCGTAGTGAATAAAAGCATCCGGAGGGATCTCACCCGTTGTCGGATGATTCCAGCGTAATAACACCTCTACACCTTTCACCTCCAGTGTCTGCACCTCTACCACGGGCTGGTACACCACATAAAACTGGTTATGTTTGATAGCGTTGAGGATATCTTTGCCCGGACGTAAACGGATGGTGTAGATGTAGTACCAGAGAAGAAGTGCGGCAATAATCCCCGCCATGCATCCCAACATAATCGAATACCAGATGTCGGTATAGGTCCACTCATCAGCATATAAACGAATCTGTAGCGGAATACCTTCCAGGGTCGCCTGCCGCCAGTGAGAGTGGGGCAGAGCGGAGGCATCAATAATCCGTGATGAAAATGTTGAAATCGCGTTATCACCGACGACTATGGCAATACCGTTAAAATCATCCTGTCGGGCGGTATAAAGCAGATAAGGGGCCAGATTAATATTCAGTGAGGTAAACACGCCGCTATCAGTGAACGATGGGTTCCGGTGCCAAATCATTATCGCCGGCTTGTTCGGCATCATGGGCGTACCGGGGAGTAATTCCACATCAATATTTCTGCTGATATCGAGGCTTGGGACCAGATCTAAAATCGGGGTGAACATTGCGCCCGTTGCGGAGGAGCAGAAAGCAATGCCGTTTTTGACCAGTAAAAATGCGCGAACGTTGAGGCTAAAGGCTGCGCTGGAGGTCAGTTGAGCAGCGACTTGTTGGCAACTGTTGGCGACCAGTGGCTGAAGGTCATCTGTGGTGGATTTGAGATCGGCGAAGTAGCTGCTGACATAATTCTGGATATCGGAAAGGAGCGTGTCGTACTTAATGTCTCGTTTATGCCAGGTCACGAAAAATTGCAGGGTACTCACCAGGAGCGCGACGATAAGCCCCGTTAACATACAGGAAAGCAGGATTTTCTGATTGGATGAAGAGGAGCGTTTAAACATAGTTCCTTATGTTTACCTGAGTTAACCGCTTATTCTGTATGAATATAACCTGAAATGACTCACCTTGTGAGATTTTTCTTAGTCACAAGACAAAGCAAAAAAAAAGCACCGCCGAAGCAGTGCTTTTCAAAATGTCTCATCAGGATAGCCAAGGGATAGCTGCCAAACGAAATTAACTGCGGCTCAGGACCCGGCGAGCTTCGTTGTAACGTTTTTTCCAGTAAGGTTCGTTCATGCTGGAAATGATAACGCCGCTGCTGGTCGAGGCGTGTACGAACTGGTTGTTGCCGATATAAATACCGACGTGACGGCCAGTGGAGCCAGCACGGAACAGAACCAGATCGCCTGTGCGCAGGTTAGTGCGCGAAACGGATTTACCCGTTTCCTGTTGTTCGTAGGTTGAGCGAGGAAGCTCTAAACCAAATTGCTCGCGGAACGTACGTTGTACGAAGCTTGAACAATCAATACCTTTTTTGGTGCTGCCGCCAAGGCGGTAACGCACGCCTTTCCAGTCAGCATACTGGTCCATAATACGTGATTTAACATCGATATTACGGACCATATTTTCAAATTCATCCTGAGAGGCTTGCAGTGAAGAGTTATCTCCATTGCCCACAGCATGCGTCTCAGAATGCATATTCTTGGCGGTGTTCGTTGTGCTACATGCAGAAAGCAGAACCGCAACTGCTATCGCGGGTATGCCCCGCAAGATATATCTCAAAATCGGTTGAGATTTGACCATTTTGTCTGTTTTCCCTTGAAGTCCTTAACGATAAATATCGTTATAAAAAATGCCAAACGTGACGAGACTAATTACCATCGCACGATGAGACAATTCTTTAAGGTCAAATCTGTGGCAGAACGCACAAATTTATTCCTGAAGAGAATAATTATCCCGCGAGGCAAAACGAGTTCGAGATTACCCGATCGGTCCGGTCATTGCGAGTGAATTTACGTGATTTCTTATAAGAAAAATTGATACAGAAAGTGAATAACCTGCATTGCCTAAATTAAGAACAATCGGGATAAAAAAGATGCAACCCAATCATTTTAAAGATGAATAAGATGACGGGAGAATGACAGCCAGAATGATGAAATATCGACAAGCATCATCAGGGAATCAGAGTTTTCCCTGATGATGTTAATTACTCTGCGTTATTTGTTTAAAAAATGTTTGTTTTTACCGGGCAGATAATTCGCAAACAGAGTGACTAATCGGTCGCTTAACGGTGTCATTAGCCACCAGGGCAGACCAATCAAGACGACAGTCATGGAACCGATCACGATATCGGTGAGCCAGTGAGCGCCAATCATTATGCGTGGAAAGGCAAAAACCACAGCGATAATAAGGCCGATTATTCCGGCGACTTTTCCGAAATAACGCAGCATAAATGCGGAAAAAATAAGCAGCATCATACCGTGATCGCCGGGGAAACTGTCTCTGGACGCATCTTTAGTCGGAATATGCAGCAGTTCGCTGACGCGATAAATATTATCCAGCATCAGAGTAGGGCTGGCGCGTTTAACGGGAATAAGCGCCTGGCCTAACTGATTTAATACCACTGCGGTGAGCAGCATAACCAGGCCAATAGCGACAATGCGTCGGCGACCTTCCGACGTTTCTTTCAGCCAAAAATGCAGCATCAAGGCGCCCATTGCCAGCAATGAGCAACCATCAAATGCCCGGTTATTGGTAATAGCAACAATCCACAAGAACTGCGGGCTTTCCACCAGTTTCTGGTTAAAGAAGCGGAAAACGCCCGTATCCAATGAAGACCAGATCCCATGTCCGGCAGGAAGATACCAGGACAGAAACAGCGCCAGCCCCGCAATATTGAGTAGGAGAATAAGAGGGTATCGGGTTTTCATCATCGTTTACCATTGCTATAAAAACGAAGGCAACCTTACGCGTTAGCGTCTAAACGAAGTCTCAACAATGCACTCTGTAGCGTATTCCAGTCGGTCTCAGTATCGGCGATGAGTTCAATACGGCTATCCGGTGGCGCGACGTTTTGCGTCTCAATATGCCAGTCGTCTCCCTGGCGGTTAATGCGCACCAGCCCTTCCTTTATACGCATGACACCTTTCACGCGCCCCACGGGGGCAAGACGGGACCATTCCAGCAGACCGATGGTATCGAACACCGTATCGGCGTCAAAAATCCAACCGCAGGCCTGATGGCCCTGGCCGCTGTTCAGGCTGCGCCGCCAGCGCTGCTGTGACGGCAGACTCAATGCCGCCAGTCCCTTTTTGTCTGCATGGCTATGGGCGTGCTCTGCGCTTGCAGGAAGCTCTGCCAGGTTTAGTCGGGGTAAATCCAGTAACTGCCCGTCAATTTGCCCATGGTCGGCATGAACCAACTGGCGATTACCGCCGTAGTGTTGCCACCAGGTTTGCAAGGCGTTTTCGCTTTCCGCTGTGGCGCGATCGGCTTTATTGGCAACAATGATATCTGCGGCGGCCAGCTGATCGCGGAAATTGTCATTGGCGACGCTTTTTTCATCCAGTAACAGCCGGGGGTCAAGAATACAGAGGGTCGCGCGCAGATCGATCCACGGTTCGTAAACCGGTGCGGTGAGTAAATCCAGAATTTGTTTAGGGTGTCCGAGGCCAGTAGGTTCAATCAGCAATCGATCGGGTTTTCCCTGACGCAGCAGCGTATTGAGGCCAACCTGCATCGGTAGACCGTTAACGCAGCACATACAGCCGCCGGGGATCTCTTTTAGCAATGCGCCGCTGTCGGCTAACAGGGCGCCATCAATACCTACTTCACCAAACTCATTGACCAGCACGGCCCACTTCTCTGCGGGATCCTTGTTCGCCAATAGATGAAGAATAGAGGTGGTTTTGCCACTGCCGAGAAAACCAGTGATGAGATTGGTTTTAGTCACAATTACTCCAGAATCATAAATTACCGTAATGGCATTTAACAATCCTGGCGAAAAATGGGGAAAAAGAGAAGGGGGGAGGGGACGAAGACGTGCTTCGTCCTGTTTAATGGCAGAAATCGTTAATTTTTTAACGTTTCAATGACAGCCTGATGCGCACCGTATTGGGCAATACGTTGCCAGGCCTGTTGAATGGCTGCGACAAACTGCGGATTCTGTACGAGCTCGGCGGAGAAAATCTCATGCAGAGAAAGCAGGGCGCTGACGCGTTCTGATTCAGTGCTCTGTGCCACCAGAGCGGCAATTTTCTCACTGAGCGGGTCACGAATATCAATCGTAGCGCCTGAATCATCCACACCGCTCACGTAGCGCATCCAGCCTGCGATGCCGAGCGCCAACAGCGGCCACTCGCTTTGACGTGATAAATGAACGCGTATCCCTTCCAGCATTCGCTGGGGTAATTTCTGGCTACCATCCATCGCGATTTGCCAGGTTTTGTGTTTCAGCGCCGGGTTGGCAAAGCGGTCCAGCAGGCTTAAGGCATACTGGTTTAAATCAACATCGGTAATTTGCAGCGTGGGGGCCTGTTCGGTGAGCATCAGCCGGTAAGCGGCTTCACGAAATGCGCTATCCTGCATACAGTCGCTGATGTGCTGGAATCCGGCCAGATAGCCGAGATAAGCGAGAAACGAATGGCTGCCGTTCAGCATCCGCAGTTTCATTTGTTCCCACGGCAAGACGTTTTCAACCATCTGGACACCCGCGGTTTCCCATTGCGGACGACCACATACAAAGTTGTCTTCAATCACCCACTGAATAAACGGCTCGCAGCTGATTGCGCAAGGATCGGCAACGCCAAGCTCGTGGGCGATTTCAGCCAGCGACTCTTCGGTGGCGGCGGGAACAATCCGATCCACCATCGTACCCGGGAAACTGACGTGTTCCTGGATCCAGTGCGCCAGCTCAGGAGAGCGTTTTTCCGCCATCCCCAGTACGGCATTTTTTACCACATGACCATTGTCCGGGATGTTATCGCAGGAGAGGACGGTAAACGGCTGCAGTCCACGTTCACGTCGGCGGTGCAGCGCTTCTACGATTATACCGGGGGCGGAGTGCGGTTCAGCCGGTGTCTGCAGATCGTGAATAATACGCGCATTAGAGAGATCTAACGAACCCGTCGCCGGATCGATGCAGTAGCCTTTTTCCGTGATGGTTAACGAGACAATCGCGACCTGAGGCTCGCAGAATTTTTCAATAATGGCCGCCAGCGAATCCAGCGTGGCGTTCAGGCATTCGTTAACGGCACCGATAACAATAGGCTGGTTGCCGTTAGCCCCTTTTTCTAACACGGTAAATAAATGATCCTGTTCGCGAAGCTGACGCATCAGCCGATCGCCACTGAACAGGCTGATCTCGCAAATTCCCCAGTCTCCGCCCTGCGCATTCAGCACCCTGTCGGTTAATAACGCCTGATGGGCGCGATGAAAAGCACCGAAACCAAAATGTACAATCCGCGTTTTTAATTGTTGGCGGTCGTACCGCGGCATCATGACATTTTCCGCCAGTGGCGCTGAGGCAATAGTTTTCATTAAATACACCTGATTAACCATTAATTAACAATGGCAGTATAAAGTTATATGACAGCAAATTGAATTGGTGTGCCTTATTTATCCGGGGAATGTGAGCTGGATCAATCAATGATAGGCAATCTGTTGAACATCTTCGGGATGGCTGTATGGTAGTCGTCATTCGGGTAGTTTAATTTGGTATAACAACTTGTGGGGTGAAACAATGGAACAAACCTGGCGTTGGTACGGGCCTAACGATCCGGTATCGCTTGATGATGTGCGTCAGGCTGGCGCAACGGGTGTTGTGACCGCCTTGCACCACATTCCCAACGGTGAAGTGTGGCCGGTAGAAGAGATTCAACAGCGTCAGGCTATTCTGGCTGAAAAAGGGCTGACCTGGTCGGTGGTGGAAAGTATTCCTGTCCACGAAGATATCAAAACGCGTTCAGGCCAGTACCAAACGTGGATTGCCAATTATCAGCAGAGTATCCGTAATCTGGCGACCTGCGGCATCGATACCGTGTGCTATAACTTCATGCCGATCCTCGACTGGACGCGTACCGACCTCGAATATCAGCTGCCGGACGGCTCCAAAGCGCTACGTTTTGACCAGATTGCTTTTGCGGCCTTCGAACTGCATATTCTTCAGCGCCCAGGCGCCGCAGCGGATTACACCGCAGAAGAACAACGCCAGGCGCTGAATTACTTCAATGCTATGAGCGATGCCGATATCGAAAAGCTGACCCGCAATATCATTGCCGGCCTGCCCGGTGCGGAAGAGGGCTATACGCTGGATCAGTTCCGTGCGCGCCTCGCTGAATATGACGGCATCAGCAAAGACGATCTGCGCGATAATATGGCGGTATTCCTGCGGGCGATTGTGCCTGTGGCGGAAGAAGTCGGCGTGCGTCTGGCTGTCCACCCTGACGATCCGCCGCGTCCGATCCTCGGCCTGCCGCGCATTGTTTCGACTATCGAAGATATGCAGTGGCTGAAAGAAACCGTCGACAGCATCAATAACGGTTTCACCATGTGCACCGGTTCCTACGGCGTGCGCGCCGATAACGATCTGGTGAAAATGATCGAAACCTTTGGCGATCGAATCCACTTCACGCATTTGCGCTCCACCTGCCGTGAAGATAACCCGAAAACCTTCCACGAAGGTGCGCACCTGCAAGGCGATGTGGATATGGTATCGGTGGTTGCTGCCATTCTGAGCGAAGAACAGCGCCGTAAAAAGGCGGGCGATTTGCGTCCTATCCCGATGCGTCCGGATCACGGACACCAGATGCTTGACGACCTGCACAAGAAAACCAACCCAGGCTACTCCGCGATTGGTCGCCTGAAAGGGTTGGCGGAAGTTCGCGGCGTTGAACTGGCGTTAAAACAAACGCAGTTCCGCGATCTGCTGTAAGGTTAACAACAGGGATTGTGCCGCAGGCGCGATCCCTGAAATTCATCAAGGCTGCGCTAGCGCCTGCTCCAGTACCGACAGCACCTTTTTGATCTGCTGTATCTGCAATCCGCCAAACCCGAAAAACATAACAGCATCGCTGTTCTCCCTACGCCATGCGGCTCCTGAGCCATTTTCTATATCTGGCAGAGTGTCAAAGCGGATCCCTGCCAGCAGGCAGCGCTGTTGCAGCCTGGCGATCATATCTGGGTGTCTGTCAACGCGTAACGAGAGGTGCAGACCCGCCGTTGCGCCAGCGATTTTCCCTGACGGAAACAGAACAGAAAGGCCATCGCGTAACAGATTGAGGCGCGCCGCATAGTTGCAGGCCAGCTTGCTGATGTGCGAGTAAAACACCTGATTTTGCATTAATTCGGCTAAAAATTGCTGCAATAGCCACTGACTGCCGTTGTTGTTGAGCGCTTTCATATTCTTTACTGCCGGGAGCAGTTCATCAGGACAAATGAGATAGCCAAGACGCGTTCCCGGCCCCAGCGTTTTGGAAAATGTCCCCATGTAGATAACCCGGTTGTGATAATCCATAGCTTTCAGTGCAGGAAGGGGGTTCTCGCCATAGGTAAAAACAGCATCGTAGTCGTCTTCAAGGATATAAGCGCCGACGCGCTGCGCCCACGTCAATAATGACTGACGGCGCTCCAGCGAAAGGACGCTTCCCATTGGATACTGGTGAGCCGGAGTCACATAGCAAAGCTGGGTTTCATATTCGGGTAATTTATCTGTTTGCAGCCCGTGGTTATCTACAGCAATTGACGTAATGTCTGCACCGTAATAATTAAACAGATGCCATGCGCCAGAATAGCAAGGGGATTCGGCCACAACGTGGCACTTTTTTTGCTGACTGACGGCATGATGAACAATAAATATTTGACTGAGCAGCGACAATCCTTCCTGAATCCCATTGGTAATGATGATGTTCTCCGCCCGGGTATTAATGCCGCGAGATAAATTAAGGTACCTGGCTAGTTGCTCACGCAGTGAAAATAATCCATTTGATGAATGATATCGGGTAAACAATTGCTCTTTAAGTACGCTTGGCGCGTTATTCCATTTTCGCCAGCTTGCCCAGGGAAAAGCATTGGGATCGGGGACGCCCATCCGGCAGTAGCACTCCCGCCCAGGCTCTGCGTAAACATCGGTAGAGACCCCGGCCGCTTTTGGTGTTACTGGCGGAGAGCCCTGGGGTACGGACACATGCGCTGGGGTTACACGTACAGGCGTGGTGAATATCACCTCATAGCCAATGCCGTGTCGGCTCTTAATTAATCCAGCCGCCACCAGCTTATCATAGGCCATCACTACCGTTATTTTGGCAATGTTCAATGCCTGAGCCTGCTCGCGAATAGAGGGGAGTTTATCTCCACACAGCAAATCCCCCCGCTGAATGGCCTGTAAATAAAATTGAAATATCTGCAACTGCAGCGGAGTCCGGCTTTCTCTATCGAGAGTCAGTTTGAGCATGATAAATTCCTTATTTATAGATGGTAATTATATTACGGACTTCTGCTCTTTACTATTTGACGAACCTCATAGAGTGGATGCTGTTCCTATAATCTGCCTTCGCTGTCTCTATTTTTGATTTTTATTATCCCTTAGCGTGTCGCTATTAAAAAAATGGAGGCAAGCATGTCGTGGATAAGAAAAAACGCACTATGGTGCGCATTCGCCGGGGCGGTAGCAATGGCCCTGGCTATTTGGGGAACGTGGCAAGGCGTTCATTACACCAGTTCTACCGAGTTTTGTTTATCGTGTCACTCGATGCGCATATCTGGCGAGGAGTATAAAACCAGCATGCATTTTCGCAATGCTTCTGGTGTGCGTGCGGAGTGTAAGGATTGTCATATTCCGCCAGGCATCGTCCCAACGCTGGTTCGTAAAACGCAAGCCTTAAACGACCTCTACCACACCTTTATCTCTCCTTCGATCGATACCCCGGAAAAATTTGCCGCAAAGCGGGCGGAGTTGGCCCAGCGAGAATGGGCGCGCATGAGCGCGAATAATTCAGCGGCGTGTAAATCCTGCCATAGCTACGAGGCGATGGATCACGGTAAGCAATCGGCAAATGCAGCGGCGCAAATGACCGCGGCGGCGGCAAAAGACAGTAACTGTATCGATTGTCACAAAGGCATTGCCCATCACAAACCCGATATGAGCAGCGGTTTTCGCGATCGTTACAAGCAGTTGCAGCGTCAGGGAGAGCAGTTACCCACGGCGACGACGCTGTATTCGTTAGGCGAAAAATCACTGACTGTGACAGCAGAGAGCCCGGCAGGTAAAGCCATGCTGTACCCGGCAACGCAAGTGCGTGTGCTGAAAAGAGAAGGAAAAAACGTTCAGATAGAGCTGACCGGCTGGCGGGAAAGCAAAGGACGTGGACGGGTGATTACCCAGTATATGGGTAAACGCGTTTTTGCTGCCGTATTAGATGCCTCGCTGATGAGCAATGTGAAGGTTGAGCAAACACAGGTTGATCCGGAGTCACATCAGGAGTGGCAGCAGGTCAGCGTGATGGCCTGGAGTTCGGCGGAGGGTTTTACCGACAATATTGACCCCCTCTGGCAATACGCCGATCAGATGTTGCAATCCACCTGTAGCGCTTGCCACAGCACGCCGCCGCCGACCCGTTATTCCGCGAATGGCTGGATCGCCGGACTGAAATCCATGTCCACCTACTACCGGCTTAATCCGGTGGAAGACCGTACGTTGTTGAAATATCTCCAGACTCACGCCAGCGATATACCTCAACCTAACAATTCAAAAGGATAATTTATGGATATTCATGATTTTAATCCGTCACGTCGACGGTTTTTAAGCGGAATGCTGGCAGTCGGTGCCGTCAGCGCTTTAGGGCCAAATCCACTGATCTCAAAGGTCTGGGCAGCGGGTGAAAACCCGGAGCAATGGATCCAGTCTGGCTCGCACTTTGGCGCTTTTGAAGCCAAAGTCGTGAACGGTGAATGGGTCGATACCCGCCCCTTCAAACATGACAAATACCCCTGCGATATGCTAAATGCGGTGCGTGAAGTGGTCTACAACCCATCGCGCGTGCGCTACCCGATGGTGCGGCTGGACTGGCTGCGCAAGCGTGAAAAGTCAGATCGCAACCAGCGCGGCGATAATCGCTTTGTCCGTGTGAGCTGGGATCAGGCGTTGGATCTGGTTTATGAAGAGCTGGAGCGGGTACAAAAGACCTACGGATCTTCTGGTGTCTTTACCGGGCTGGCGGACTGGCAAATTGTTGGCAAATATCATAAGGCCGGCGGCGCGATGGATCGGGGACTCAGCTTGCACGGTAGCTATGTAACGACCGTCGGCGACTACTCGGCAGCCGCGGCGCAGGTCATTTTGCCGCATGTGATTGGTTCGCTGGAAGTTTATGAGCAGCAAACGTCACTCCCGCTGGTTATCGAAAATACCCAAACCATCGTGCTGTGGGGCTGCGATCCTATCAAGAATCTGCAGATCGAGTTCCTGGTTCCCGATCACGATGCGTTTGGCTATTGGCAGCAGATTAAAGAAGCGGTTGCGCAGGGAAAGATGCGCGTTATCAGCGTTGATCCGGTGCGTAGCAAGTCGCAAAACTATCTTGGCTGTGAGCAGCTGGCGCTGCGACCGCAAACGGATGTCGCGTTATTGCTGGCGCTGGCGCATACCCTGTACGAAGAAAAGCTGTATGACGTGGCGTTCATTAACGATTATACCGTGGGCTTTGAACAGTTCTTGCCGTATCTGCTTGGGGAAAGCGACAAGCAGCCGAAAAACGCCGAATGGGCGGCGGAAATCTGCGGTCTGACGGCGGAGCAGATCCGCGACTTCGCCCGCCTGCTGGTCAAAGGCCGGACACAGTTTATGGGCGGCTGGTGCGTGCAGCGTATGCACCATGGCGAGCAGTATCCGTGGATGCTGGTGGTGCTGGCCAGCATGGTTGGCCAAATTGGCTTGCCGGGCGGCGGAGTAGGGTTTGGCTGGCACTATAACGGCGGCGGGACGGTCACCTCTGCCGGTCCCGTCCTGTCCGGCCTCGGGAGCATCAACAATCCCCCGGCCGCGAAATACAAAGCGGATTTCCGCGGCGCTTCAGAGCATATTCCTACCTCGCGAATGATCGATTGTCTGCTGGCGCCAGGCAAAAAGATCGCTTTCAACGGTGAAACATTAACTTTCCCTGATATCAAAATGGCGATTTTCAGCGCCGCCAATCCGTTCCATGCGCAGCAGGATCGTAACCGCATGATCGAAGCGTGGAAGAAGCTGGAAACCGTGGTCGTTCTGGATCATCAGTGGACAGCATCCTGTCGTTTTGCCGATATCGTCCTGCCTGTGACCACGCGCTTTGAGCGTAATGACATTGAGCAGTTCGGTACACACTCGAATAAAGGGCTGATGGCGATACATCAGGTGGTTAAACCGCAGTTTGAAGCGCGACATGACTTTGATGTCTTTGCCGGTCTGTGCAAACGCTTTGGTCAGGAAGAGACATACCGCGAAAAGCGGGATGAAATGCAGTGGATAAAAGCCATTTATGATGAGGGCGCGAAAACGGGAGCGTCCCTTGGCGTGAGTATGCCGAACTTCGAGAGCTTCTGGCAGGGCGAAGGATACATTGAATATCCTGCCGGGAAGCCGTGGGTGCGTCACGGAGAATTTCGCGAACAGCCGGATATCAACCCGTTAGGAACACCCTCTGGTCTGATTGAAATTTACAGCAAAACCATCGCGGGCTTTGCCTACGAGGACTGCCCGGGGCATCCGGTGTGGATGGAACCCTTTGAGCGTACCCATGGCAGCAAAACAGATAAATATCCGCTGCATCTGCAGTCCTGCCATCCGGATAAACGTCTGCACTCTCAGCTGTGCTCAAGCGAGGCGTTTCGCAACACCTATGCGGTGGCAGGAAGAGAGCCGCTGTACATGAGCCAGTCGGATGCCCGCGCACGTGGCCTGAAAGCCGGGGATATTGCGCGCGTGTTTAACGCCAGAGGCCAGGTACTGGCCGGGGTGGTGATCAGTCCGGATTACGCGCCTGGCGTCGTCCGGATTCACGAAGGCGCGTGGTATTCGCCGCAGGAAGGTGGGAAAGCGGGCACACTATGCACTTATGGCGATCCGAATGTGCTGAGTGCGGATATCGGTACATCACAACTGGCGCAGGGGCCTTCGGCGCATACGGTGCTGGTCGAGGTGGAGCGGTACCAGGAGAATGCCCCGCAGGTCACGGGCTTTGGCGGGCCGGAGGTTGTGAAAGAGGAGGGGGCAAGTGCAGCATAATCATATTCATCGACAGCGGGCGGCGGTGTACCAGTGGTTTTCGCAACTGCTGTTCCGTGAGCTGGACGAGGAGCAACTCATCCGCCTGGAAAGTGGGGAAAGCCGAAAGTGGCTGGCGTCGTTGACGGCTATCCCTGGGTTATCCGTTGATGTCAAAAACCTGGAACGTAGTCTCATTCGGGCGCTGCGCCGGGAAAGCCGACAGCTGGAGCTGGCGGCGGACTATGCCTCGTTGTTTTTGCTGGCACCTCCTGGCGTTGTTTCACCTTATGCGGGGCATTATCCGCATACGACCGCGCCTGAAGAACGCAAGGAAATGAATGTGCTGTTAGTCGAGTATGGGCTGACCCCGCAGGACAACGAGCCTGCCGACCATATTGCTGTACAGCTGGCACTGATGGCGAGAATGGTTACCAAAAAGGAGACGTTATCGGCGCAATATTACTTTTTGCATCATCACATTATGTGCTGGGCACCCCTGCTACGGGAAAGTTGTTTACACCGGGACGAAGAGGGGGTTTATCCTCAGGCGGTTAACGTCATAACGCATTTTATGCGTGAGGATGAGCTGTATCTGGAATCTCTGTTGATGGATGATTTTTACCTCAGCAGCCAGGGCTGAAAAGAACAAAGGGACAGCAAATGCTGTCCCTTTTCACCGCTGTCGCAGCAGAAAAGTTAGTCTGCGCGGCCCATATAGCGACGTTCTTCGATATGAATACGGATTTTTTCACCTGCACTCAGATATTCAGGAACCAGGATAACCAGACCGGTGCTCATGGTCGCTGGTTTGTTACGCGCACTTGCTGACGCGCCTTTAATGCCCGGTGCCGTTTCAACGATTTCCAGGTCTACCGTTTGCGGCAGTTCAAGCGCCAGCAGCTGGCCGTCCCAGGTCAGTACCTGCATATCCGGCATTCCGCCTTCCGGGATGAACAGCAATTCTTCTTCGATCTGGTCTTTGGTGAAGGTATACGGGGTATAGTCTTCTTTATCCATGAAGATATATTCGTTGCCATCGACATAGGAGAAATCAACGCCACGACGGCTCAGGGTGACGGTATCAACGATGTCATCGCCTTTGAAGCGCTCTTCAACTTTCAGACCGGTACGAACATCAGAAAAACGCATTTTGTACAGCGTGGCGGCGCCACGTGCGGTTGGTGATTGAATATCAATATCTTTTACAATCAGCAGTTTGCCGTTGTAATTCAGTACCATACCTTTTTTAATTTCGTTCGCTCTTGGCATCGAAAAAATCCTGTAATGAGGAGTGTCTAAAATATCGCGTAAAACTACTCGCGCCGGGGCATTCAGGCAAGCGGAATTGATGCTTTTGCTGGTGCAAAAAAGGTGTTACTGTGCGCTTCCTGCACAATCCGATGGTTTACGATAAAGAGAGTACTGTATGGAATGCCGTCCGGATTGTGGTGCATGTTGCACCGCGCCTTCAATTTCCAGTCCCATCCCCGGCATGCCTGATGGCAAGCCCGCTAACACACCATGCGTTCAGCTGGATGAATCCCTGCGTTGTAAAATTTTTGCTTCGCCTCTGCGGCCAAAAGTGTGCGCCGGTTTACAGCCCAGTACGGAAATGTGCGGACAGACGACGCACCAGGCCATGGTCTATCTCATCGAGCTCGAGGCGCTGACCGCACCTTAAACGTCTTTGATGCGCGTCAGACACGCGACGGTGGCGACGATCATCATCAACGCAAACCAGAATACCGCGTGATAGTTCCAGATTTCAGCGGCAATACCCGCCAACGATCCGGCAATAATCCAGCCCACGCGAATGGTATTTGTATAGAGAGTTGTGGCTGAACCCGCTTGTCCCGGCATCAGATCCTGGAAATAGAGCATGCCAATCCCGCCGAGGATGCCGATGTAAATCGCGTTCAGCAGCTGTAAGCCAAGCAATATCGCCGGAGAGTGGGCCAACAGCATGCCGGCATAAAAGAAAAATCCGGCGACAACGGCGATTCTCATCAACAGGCGTTTGCCCAGACGCTTCGCGAAGTATCCGGCAATCAACATGGTTGGGATTTCCAACCCCGCGGCAGTTCCCATCATGATGCCCGCCAGCTTTTCCGGCAGATGCAGTTCGTTGATAATAAACAACGGCATATTAATGATATAGAGACTGTTAGTCCCCCACATTAATGTGCAGATAACAAACAGCAGCAGCGTGTCGCGTCGATTGCGGCGCGGGGCTTCTACCGCGCCTGTCGCGAGAGGCACATTTTTACTCATCGAGGGTAAGAACAGCCAGACCATTACGCCGCAGACAACAAACGCCACCGCCGCGCTGAGGTACATCACCGTAAAGCTAAACCCCATGGCCAGCGCGTAGGCCAGCGGCGGGCCAATCACCCAGGCCAGCGAAACCTGCGCACGTAATATTGAACTGAACATGACGGCTTCCCGACCCGTACGGTCGGCGTGCTCGCGGGCGAGAGCAAACATTTGCGGGTTGGCGGTCGAACCAAAACTGCTGAGGAATACCCCGACAAACAGCAGAATAAAATAGTTACGGTTCCAGGCGAACAGCACGCAGGCCAACATCCCCAGCACGCAGCAAAACACAATCAGGTTTTTGCGATCGCCTTTTTTATCCGAACGTCCGGCCAGAAACTGACTCACCAAAATGCCGATTACGGCGCTACCGGTAAAAAAGAACCCGACCATGCCGGGACGGGCATGGACTTCATCCGTCAGAAAAAGGCTGAGCGTTGGCGTCTGCAACGCACCGGCGATACCCGTCAGAAATGCGACAAGCAGGAACGCCGAAGACGTTAAATCAAACGCCTTGGGTGTGGCGGCTACGGGGGTGTTGTGCATGTTTTGATATCAATAATGTGAAGAGACGCGGAGTTTACGCTGCTTGTCAGAAAATAAACAGGGAGCCAAATCAAAATCGGCATCAAAAATCAAAATAGCATTTCAGTCAGAGAATGCTGCTTGCTGACGCTGCTGAATCTGACAAGCTGACGCCGTTTTTGCGTCAGCAATTTTTTCTCCTCCGCGGAGAAAATGTGCGTTATCTCTAAATTCAGCAAGTAATTTGTCAACTTTACTTGTGTGCTGAAGAAAAAAGAGCAAGACTTCTTGAAACGTTTCAGCGTCATCTTGCCATAACTGATGGAGTCAGGTGACGCCTTTTTTCTCATGTTAGCTGAATCGTTTCAAATCAGCGGGAGAGGAGAACCATGTTCCAGTTATCTGTTCAGGATATTCACCCGGGCGAACAGGCCGGGAATAAAGAAGAGGCTATTCGCCAGGTTGCCGCTGCCTTAGTGCTGGCAGGTAACGTAGCGGAAGGCTACGTCGATGGCATGCTGGCGCGTGAACAACAGACGTCCACGTTCCTCGGCAACGGTATTGCTATTCCTCACGGTACGACGGACACCCGCGATCGGGTGCTGAAAACCGGCGTGCAGGTGTTTCAGTTTCCGCAGGGTGTGATCTGGGGTGAAGGGCAGGTTGCTTATGTGGCAATCGGCATCGCCGCCAGCTCTGATGAGCACCTCGGTTTATTGCGTCAGCTGACGCACGTGCTGAGCGATGACTCCGTCGCTGAACAGCTGAAATCTGCGACCACGGCGGAAGAGTTGCGCGCGTTGCTGATGGGGGAAAAGCAAAGCGAACAGCTGAAGCTTGATAACGAAACGCTGTCGCTGGACGTCGTTGCCAACTCGCTGGTCACGCTGCAGGCTCTCAACGCCGCACGGCTGAAAGAGGTTGGCGCGGTTGACGCCACCTTTGTGGCCAGAGCCATTAATGAGCAACCGATGAATCTCGGTCAGGGGATCTGGCTGAATGACTGTGCTGAAGGCAATGTGCGCAGCGCCGTTGCGGTCAGCCGCGCAGCAACAGCGTTCGATGTACAAGGTGAAGCGGCAGCCCTGCTGGTGACCGTCGCCATGAATGACGAACAACCGGTTGCGGTGCTGAAGCGCCTTGGCGATCTGCTGCTGAATAATAAAGCTGACCGTTTGTTGAAAGCCGATGCGGCAACGGTGCTGGCGCTGCTGACCAGCGATGATGCCTTAACTGATGATGTACTGAGCGCCGAATTTATTGTGCGCAATGAGCATGGTTTACACGCCCGCCCGGGCACCATGCTGGTGAATACGATTAAACAATTTAACAGTGAAATTACCGTGACAAATCTTGATGGAACCGGCAAGCCGGCGAATGGACGCAGTCTGATGAAAGTTGTGGCATTAGGCGTGAAGAAAGGACATCACCTGCGCTTTACCGCCCAGGGTGAAGATGCTGAACAGGCGCTGAAAGCGATTGGCGAAGCCATCGCGGCGGGTCTTGGGGAGGGCGCGTAATGAGCAGACGTGTTGCTACTATCACCCTTAACCCAGCCTACGATCTGGTGGGTTTCTGCCCGGAAATTGAACGCGGTGAAGTGAACCTGGTTAAAACGACCGGTCTGCACGCGGCAGGGAAAGGGATTAACGTCGCTAAGGTTTTGAAAGATTTAGGTATCGATGTAACGGTGGGTGGTTTCCTCGGTAAAGACAACCAGGATGGTTTTCAGCAGTTGTTCAGCGAGCTGGGTATCGCCAACCGTTTTCAGGTTGTACAGGGGCGTACGCGTATCAACGTCAAGCTGACCGAAAAAGACGGCGAAGTGTCCGATTTCAATTTCTCCGGCTTTGAAGTCACCCCGGCTGACTGGGAACGCTTTGTGAATGACTCGCTGAGCTGGCTGGGCCAGTTCGACATGGTGTGCGTCAGCGGCAGTTTGCCGACCGGCGTTAGCCCGGAAGCATTCACCGACTGGATGACGCGCCTGCGCAGTCAGTGTCCTTGCATTATCTTTGATAGTAGTCGTGAAGCACTGGTCGCCGGTCTGAAAGCGGCGCCGTGGCTGGTAAAACCAAACCGTCGTGAACTGGAAATCTGGGCAGGCCGTAAGCTGCCAGAAATGAAAGATGTGATTGAAGCTGCACATGCGTTGCGCGAGCAGGGTATTGCTCACGTGGTGATTTCACTTGGCGCGGAAGGTGCGCTGTGGGTTAACGCTTCGGGTGAGTGGATTGCTAAACCGCCGTCAGTCGAGGTGGTAAGCACCGTAGGCGCGGGTGATTCAATGGTTGGCGGCCTGATTTACGGCCTGCTGATGCGTGAATCCAGTGAACACACCCTGCGTCTGGCAACCGCTGTTGCCGCCCTGGCGGTAAGCCAAAGCAATGTGGGCATTACCGATCGTCCTCAGTTGGCCGCAATGATGGCGCGTGTCGACTTAAAACCGTTTAACTGACAGCAGGAGAGGCATAATGAAAACGCTGCTGATTATTGACGCTAATCTCGGCCAGGCTCGCGCTTATATGGCGAAAACCCTGCTTGGAGCGGCGGCGCAGAAAGCACATCTGGAAATTATTGATAATCCTAATGATGCCGAACTGGCAATTGTTCTGGGCGACACGCTTCCTGCCGACAGTTCGCTGAACGGCAAAAAAGTCTGGCTGGGCGATATTGGTCGTGCGGTTGCGCATCCTGAACTTTTCCTCAGCGAAGCGAAAGGCCACGCAAAACCTTATAGCGCTCCGGTTGCGACAGCGTCCGTGGCCAGTAGCGGTCCAAAACGCGTGGTGGCGGTGACGGCTTGTCCAACTGGCGTTGCCCATACGTTTATGGCCGCTGAAGCTATTGAAACAGAAGCGAAAAAACGTGGCTGGTGGGTGAAGGTTGAAACCCGTGGTTCTGTTGGCGCAGGCAATGCCATTACGCCGGAAGAGGTGGCTCAGGCGGATCTGGTGATTGTGGCGGCTGACATTGAAGTTGATCTGGCGAAGTTTGCCGGAAAACCAATGTACCGTACTTCTACTGGCCTTGCGCTGAAGAAAACGAAGCAGGAGCTGGATAAAGCGCTGGAAGAAGCAACGCCGTACCAGCCAGCCGGCAAAGCGCAGTCTGCAACCACTGAAGGTAAGAAAGAGAGCGCTGGCGCGTATCGTCACCTGCTGACGGGCGTATCCTACATGCTGCCGATGGTGGTTGCTGGCGGTCTGTGTATTGCACTCTCATTCGCTTTTGGTATCGAAGCGTTCAAGGAGCAGGGTACGCTGGCGGCGGCGCTGATGCAGATTGGCGGTGGTTCAGCTTTCGCGCTGATGGTGCCGGTTCTGGCGGGCTACATCGCGTTTTCCATCGCTGACCGTCCGGGTCTGACGCCTGGTCTTATCGGCGGTATGCTGGCGGTGAGCACCGGTTCCGGCTTTATTGGCGGGATTATTGCCGGTTTCCTTGCCGGTTATGTGGCGAAGCTCATCAGCACGAAGCTGAAACTCCCGCAGAGTATGGAAGCGCTGAAACCGATCCTGATCATTCCGCTGCTCTCAAGCCTGGTGGTTGGTCTGGCCATGATCTACCTGATCGGTAAACCAGTGGCGGGCATTCTGGAAGGTCTGACCCACTGGCTGCAAACCATGGGAACCGCGAACGCGGTGCTGCTTGGAGCGATTCTGGGCGGCATGATGTGTACCGATATGGGCGGTCCGGTTAACAAAGCGGCGTATGCTTTCGGTGTGGGGCTGCTTAGTACGCAAACCTATGCGCCGATGGCGGCGATTATGGCGGCGGGTATGGTGCCTCCGCTGGCCCTGGGCCTGGCAACGCTGGTGGCGCGTCGTAAGTTCGACAAAGCGCAGCAGGAAGGCGGTAAAGCTGCGCTGGTACTGGGCCTGTGCTTTATTACCGAAGGGGCTATCCCATTTGCTGCCCGTGACCCGATGCGCGTTCTGCCTTGCTGTATCGTTGGCGGCGCGATTACCGGGGCTATCTCGATGGCGGTGGGGGCTAAGCTGATGGCGCCGCACGGCGGTCTGTTCGTGCTGTTAATCCCTGGCGCAATCACTCCGGTGGTTGGATACCTGCTGGCCATTATTGCCGGTACGCTGGTAGCCGGTCTCTCCTACGCGGTGCTGAAACGCCCGGAAGCAGAGGTTGTGGCAAAGGCGGCCTGATTTAACGCTGACATCCGGGGCAGAGATTTCTCTGCCCCTTTTTTTATCCATTAAATCTGCCTGGCAGTGTTAAACCGGTTCAGGCAATCATTGGCGCGATGATAAAACCAAAGGCAACGCCAGCAATGATCCCGCCAAGCCCTGGCAACATAAACGGATGGTTTAAGACATACTTACCCACGCGCGTTGTCCCGGTGGTGTCGAACTCCATTGCCGCCAGCGAAGTTGGATAAGTTGGCAGAACAAACACGCCGGTCACTGCGACATAGGAAGCCAGAATGGCCCATGTGGGTACGCCGAGCGCGACGGCAAGAGGGATAATCAGCGGCGTGGTGGCTCCCTGCGAATAGAGAAGCGCGCAGGTACCAAACAGCACCAGCGCCAACAGCATCGGATAAGCCCGTAGGATATCGCCCGCGATATCCTTTATCTCCGTTAAGTGGGCATCAATGAAAGTTGTGCCCAGCGTAACAATCCCCAGAATAACTGCCAACGAACTCATACCCGCCCGAAACGTGGATGTCAGGACAATCGCGTCTGTTGATGTTTTGCATAGCACCACCATCAGACAAGCGGCAGCTAGCATGCAGATAATGATAATATCCCGGGTATTCATTGCATTACCTGCATCGAATCCAGGGCGCAATTGAGGGCATGCGGCAAGAATAACGATGACCACCGTTGCCAGCATAAACAGGGCGACTGACAGTCTGGCACCTGGCGTTGTGCTGTTTTGCCCTGCATATTTACGCACCAGTCCTTTTTGCAGGCGTTCCAGATAGACTTCATCATCCTGTAGCTCACATCCCTGACGTGAGGCGATAAAAGCGGCGACCATCGCGGCGACAAATGAGGCAGGCAGACAAACCGCCATGACCTGAATAAAGCTGATACCGTTGCCTTCCATAATAGTCAGCATAGCGGCCATTGCGGCACTGATCGGCGAACCGGATATCGCCACCTGAGAAGCGACTACGGAGCCTGCGAGCGTACGGGAAGGGCGAATACCTGACTCTTTGGCAACTTCGGCAATCACCGGCAGAGTAGAAAAGACGATGAACCCTGTTCCCGCCATAATCGTCATCGACCAGGTAATAATCGGCGCAATAATATTGATATATTTAGGGTTACGGCGCATAAAATTACCGGCAATGCGAACCAGATAATCCATGCCTCCGGCGGCCTGTAGCGCCGATGCCGCCACCACCACCGTCATAATAATAAGAATAACGTCAACGGGTGGTGAACCAATTTGCAGCCCAAACCCCAGCGTTAAAATAGCCAGCCCCAGCCCGCCGCATAAACCAATACCAATTCCGCCAAGGCGGATACCGAAAAATATTGCGCCCAACACTACGATAATTTCTAGCCAAATCATAATGGCCTCCGCCAGAGAGTAATTTGTAATTAAAATGGATTTTTATTTAATGCAACAATTAAACAGGTATGGACATTCATTGTGCCAAAAGGTGATTTTTACCCACGCGTTTCTCGTACCATTTAATACCGGCACGAACCAACGAACCGGTTGAATCAATATATTTTTCAGGTAACTTTTTGACTGCTTCAGCAAGAATGACAGGAACTTCAGTACATCCGAGCACGATGACTTGTGCCCCGCGTGAGAAGAGTGCTTCAGCCTGTTCATTCATCAGCGTTTGTGCCCGCTTAGCATCACCAGCTTTTAAGCAATAGATGCTTTCCATCACTTTTTCCTGACTGGATGAGTCAGGGCTGATGCAGGTTAACCCAAGAGATTCTATGCCTTTTTGATAGAGGCCCATGTATAAAGTGGCGTTGGTGGCGAGTAATCCGATTTGCGATTTCCCGCAGTTTTTAACCTCATTGATGGTCGTTTCAACGATACTGAGCAGCTCTGTATGGCAGCACGCTTTTAATTCATTAAACCAAAAGTGGGCGGTGTTACAGGGGATCACAATACACTCGGCGCCAGCATCTTCGAGTTTATGCATATAATCGCGCATTGCCGGAAGTGGGGAATGACCATGATGCATTAACGCGTCGGTTCGGTCAGGAATGTCAGGGATAGATGAAATAATTAAGGGGATATGTTCCTGGTCACGTTGCGCAGCGGTAAAAGTGACGAATTTATTAAACAGATCGACCGTTGCAGCAGGTCCCATACCACCAAGCACGCCAATTAAACCTTTCACGATATATACCTCAATTCACCGATAATTAATATTCAGAGCCGGGTTGTGTCTGCTGATAATGTTTAACAGCAGTGAGACGTGAGGAGAAATGCAATAATGTATGGTTCAATGCAAAAAACGCATGACTGTGGTTTATTGTGTAACCTCAGCAGGCCGGTATTCGGCCAGAGGCTCCGCGTTACGCGGCGGAAAAGCGGTCGCAACCGATAGGGAGAGAAGTATGTTAATGTTAAAAATGAAGCCTTGATGCAAAAAACGAATCACCAGGCGCTAATGATGAATGTCATCTCCGGAACTATTCAGGCATGATGCTTTAAGGCTAATAGGCATATTTAAATATCCGCGTGATAAGCATGAAAAATATTGAGACAAAATGGTTATATGACTTTCTGACGTTGGAGGCATGCCGTCATTTTTCCCAGGCGGCTGAGGAGCGCAACATATCCCAACCGGCATTTAGTCGGCGGATCAAGGCGCTCGAATCAGCCGTGGGTGTGCTGCTTTTTGATCGCACAACGAGCCCACTGCAACTCACGGAGGAGGGCAAGCTATTTCATTCGCAAACCCGTAGTTTGTTGCAACAGCTGGAATGCAATCTGGATGAGCTAAGCGGCCACAATTTACTGGGTGTACCCAATATCAAAATAGCGGCGGCACATTCTCTGTCGCTGACGATGTTGCCCAGATTGGTGCACTCAATGGCGGCCTGGGGTGAGGAGTTTGTCTATCACGTTGAAGCTATTGATGTTGTTCAGGCGGTGAATACTCTGCGCGAGGGGAAAAGCGATTTTATTATCTCCTTTCGGGATGAAGATTTAATGCAGTCACCTTTCTGCGGCTTGAAGGTTTTTGAGTCTGAACTGTACCCCGTGTGTGCTGCTGATGCGCAGGGTAAGGCGTTGTTTGATATCTATCAGTCGCAGGCACCAATTCTGAACTATACCAGCACATCCTACATGGGAAGATTGGTAAACCGTCATCTGGCGGAAGTAGGCGGCATTTCAGCCCGTACGCTGTTTATGTCTTCAATGAGTGAGTTATTAAAAAATATGGCATTGGATGGGCATGGTATCGCCTGGCTGCCGGCGTGGACAATCGTAAACGAACTGCGCGAAAAGCGGCTGGTTTGTCTGCAGACGCCGGAGCTGATGGTGCCTATTCAGGCTTATATTTACCGAATGGATACCCGGTTGAATAAAACGGCTGAGCACTTCTGGCGGATTTTGTACAACCATATGCCAGAGGACCTTGTTTCGCTCAGTTGATACGAACCGGATCGCCTGGCGCATCTGAAAAATCTCCGGTTATGCCGGAGTTAAACTCTTTAGACTGCTTGAATTGTGTACTACCTCTCATTTTCTCTTTCCTTTACAGACTGTATCTATAAAAAATTGTGATTCTGTTCATATCTATTGAGTTTAGATCTTGAATATGGATTTACTTTGTCAAAAACACGCTTACTATGAACATGTGTTTGATAGTGAACATGTGCTCTAATAACCTGATGTGTGGCGTTGGTTATTTTTAACGAACTCATTTGTGGCAAGTTAATTGCCAGGGGACGTGCTATGCGTGAAAAGGAATACATAGTAACTATTGGCTCGGCCAATATGGATGTTGCTGGGTATTCGCATGCTTCTCTAAATTATGCGGATTCGAATCCAGGAAAGATAAAATTCACCCCCGGCGGAGTTGGACGTAACATTGCACATAATCTCGCGCTGCTGGGGAAAAATTCATGGTTACTGACGGCGGTTGGTAATGATTTTTATGGACAATCGTTATTGGCGCAAACCAATCAATCCGGAGTTCATGTTGATAAGTGTCTTATCGTTCCCGGAGAGAATACGTCCAGTTATTTATCATTGCTTGATAACACCGGTGAAATGTTGGTTGCCATTAATGATATGAGCATTACCGAACATATTTCAGCAGATTTTTTATCACAGCATCATGATTTTATTCGGCAGGCGAAAGTCATCGTCGCCGATTGCAATATCAGCGAAGATGCCCTGGCATGGGTGCTGGAAAATGCCGGAGAGGTTCCGGTGTTTGTTGACCCGGTATCGGCATGGAAATGCGTCAAAATTCGCGAGCGGCTTGGACAAATTCACACTCTTAAACCCAACCGGCTTGAAGCCGAAACGCTAAGCGGTATTGCGCTTTCCGGGCGTGATGACGTGGGTAAAGTCGCCGCCTGGTTTCATGATCGCGGCTTAAATAGGCTGGTGCTCAGCATGGGCGGTGACGGTGTTTATTACAGTGATATTGCGGGGAGTCGTGGTTGGTCGCTGCCGATTAAAACTCACGTCATTAATGTTACCGGGGCTGGCGATGCAATGATGGCTGGACTGGCTTCCTGCTGGGTAGACGGCATGCCCTTTATTGATTCGGTTCGATTTGCGCAGGGTTGTTCATCAATGGCGTTAGCCTGTGAATATACCAATAACCCTGATTTGTCTGTTGCGAATGTAAGCACATTAGTGGAGAACACAGAATGTCTGAATTAACTCTTTCCTCTGAATTATTACAAATATCTCCAGAAGTACAGGAAGCATTAAACAGTAAGAAGCCGATTGTTGCACTTGAATCAACCATTATTTCTCATGGTATGCCATTTCCGCAGAATGCCCAGACAGCGATTGAAGTAGAAGAAACTATTCGTAAACACGGTGCGGTTCCTGCGACCATTGCCATTATTGGCGGAATAATGAAAGTTGGTTTAAGCAAAGATGAAATTGAGCTGCTTGGGCGAGAAGGTCATAGCGTTACGAAAGTAAGTCGTCGTGATTTGCCGTTTGTGGTCGCGGCAGGAAAAAATGGTGCAACGACTGTTGCCTCAACCATGATTATTGCCGCCCTGGCGGGAATTAAAGTATTTGCGACAGGGGGAATAGGTGGGGTTCATCGTGGTGCTGAACATACCTTTGATATTTCCGCGGATCTGCAAGAACTGGCGCATACCAATGTCACGGTAATTTGTGCCGGGGCGAAATCTATTCTTGATCTCGGCTTAACTACTGAATATTTAGAAACCTTTGGTGTGCCGTTAATTGGTTATCAAACCAACGCGTTGCCAGCATTTTTCTGCCGTACCAGTCCGTTTGAGGTCAGCATCCGTCTGGACAGTGCGCAAGAGATTGCCCGTGCCATGGCGGTGAAATGGCAAACGGGTCTCGACGGCGGTCTGGTTGTTGCGAACCCCATCCCAGAGCAGTTTGCGATGGCTGAAGAGAAAATTAATGCGGCAATCGATCGGGCGGTAAAAGAAGCGGAAGATCAGGGCGTCGTGGGCAAAGAGAGTACGCCGTTCCTGTTAGCGCGGGTTGCAGAGCTGACCGGTGGTGACAGCCTGAAATCAAATATTCAGCTGGTGTTCAACAATGCGGTACTGGCCTGTGAAATTGCGAAGGAATATCAGCGCCTCGTCTGACAGAATTTCCCGGGCAGAATGCGGTCGCCCGCGAATATCAAACCTACCAAAACCTGGCGATAACGCCGGGTTTCCTGGCATGAAGGGAATTTCATTATGGATATAATGAGAAGTGTTGTGGGTATGGTGGTATTACTGGCCATCGCGTTTCTGCTGTCAGTAAATAAAAAACGTATAAGTCTGCGCACGGTCGGGGCTGCACTGGTACTGCAAATCGCAATCGGCGGCATTATGCTGTACTTCCCGCCGGGAAAATGGCTGGTTGAACAGGCTGCGCTCGGTGTCCACAAGGTGATGTCATACAGTGACGCGGGAAGCGCATTTATCTTTGGCTCCCTGGTTGGGCCAAAAATGGATGTGCTGTTTGACGGAGCCGGGTTTATCTTTGCTTTTCGGGTGCTACCGGCCATCATTTTTGTGACCGCACTGATCAGTCTTCTCTACTATATTGGCGTGATGGGGCTGTTGATCCGCATCCTCGGCGGTATTTTCCAGAAAGCGCTGAACATCAGTAAGATCGAGTCATTTGTCGCCGTAACGACGATTTTCCTCGGGCAAAACGAGATCCCGGCGATCGTGAAGCCGTTTATTGACCGCCTGAATCGCAATGAGCTGTTTACCGCTATTTGTAGCGGGATGGCCTCGATTGCTGGCTCAATGATGATCGGTTACGCCGGAATGGGCGTTCCGATTGACTATTTGCTGGCGGCATCGTTGATGGCAATTCCTGGCGGTATTTTGTTCGCGCGTATGCTGAGTCCGGCAACTGAAGAATCTCGCGTCACCTTTGAGAACCTGTCATTTACTGAAACGCCACCGAAAAGCATCATCGAAGCAGCGGCGAGCGGAGCGATGACCGGGCTGAAAATTGCTGCTGGCGTGGCGACGGTCGTAATGGCATTTGTCGCCATTATCGCGCTGATTAACGGCATTATTGGCGGAATTGGTGGGTGGTTTGGCTTTGGTCACGCCACTCTGGAAGGGATCTTTGGCTATGCGCTAGCCCCGCTGGCGTGGATTATGGGTGTGGACTGGAGCGATGCGACGCTGGCAGGCAGCTTGATCGGACAGAAGCTGGCGATTAATGAGTTTGTCGCTTATCTCAACTTCTCGCCGTATCTGCAAACGGGTGGAACGCTGGATGTGAAGACCATTGCGATTATCTCGTTTGCGCTGTGCGGTTTCGCTAACTTTGGTTCGATTGGCGTTGTCGTCGGGGCATTTTCGGCGATAGCGCCACAGCGTGCCCCGGAAATCGCGCAGCTTGGCATGCGCGCGCTGGCAGCAGCAACGTTGTCAAACCTGATGAGCGCCACTATAGCCGGTTTCTTTATCGGGCTGGCATAGCGAAAATAATGCCGGATACGCGTAGCGCCATCCGGCATTACATTTAAGCAGTTTGCAGCAAATACAAGGCGTTATCTGCTGAGAGGGTTGGGTTGTTGATGCTGACGCTGGCTCGCGATAATGCCGCGCAGGCCATGGCAAAGTGAGCGCTTTCACGAAATTCACTACCTTCCAGAAAGCTGTACAGCAATCCCGCCATAAAAGCATCGTCGGCGCCAAAACTGTCTACAACCGTATGCTCAGGAGGCGTCAGTAAAAACTGTTCTCCGTCCTTTTCGCTGCAAAAAACGGATTCATCTTCCAGGCAAACAAAGATTCGTTTTACCCCTTGCTGATGGAGACTATTAACGGCCAGTACGCGATCGGCATCTGAATGAATAGGTTGACCCCACAAAATCGCCAGCTCTTTCTGCGTTGGTTTTAGCGTATGAATACGCGTAAACCAGGTCTTCATTTTTGCCGCTTTGAACTCTGAAACGGTGTCAATGAATACCGGAATATCATCAGCAATAGTAAAGACCCACTCAATGGCTTCGGCAGTCAGATTGCAATCTGCCAGTACGACACCGGAATGGCGGATCAAATCTCGCGAACTGTTCAGTAACTGCGGCGTCAATTGTTGCAGGATATGGGTATCGTTAATTGCCAGTACGGTCTCTTCCTGCTGATTAGCGATCGACAGGTAAGTTGAGGTGTTATGTCCATGCAGGCGTATGCAACTGGAAACGTTAACACCGGCCTGACGCGTTTGTTCCAGCAATGTTTCGCCATAGAAATCACTGCCAACAGCGGAAATTAAGTGGACGTCACGGCCCAGCAGCGCCAGGTTGTGGGCGATGTTACGTCCCACGCCGCCTGCCGAGCAGTGAATGCTACCAGGGTTAGAGGCAGCCTGAGGATAGTGGATGTCAGCAACACCACGAATATCCATATTGATCGCCCCGACAACCACGCAATAATCCTGTTCGGTAAGGATATAACCTTTACCTTTGATCATGCCTTTACGCATCAAATCCATAATATGCGCAGCAACGCGTGAACGGCTGATCTGCAAAATATCGGCGATTTCATTCTGCTGAATCAACGGATTGCGACGCAGGATCTTAAGGATCTGCTTTTCCCTGTCGTTCATGATTATGCCACCGCTTTTTCTGTTTGCTGGGCTTTCAGCCAGGCAATCTCTTCTGCCCAGATATCCGGATTAATCGTTTCCAGCACCAGCGGAATGCCGTCAAAACGATTGTCCTGCATGATCCAACGGAAGGCATCGTGGCCAATATTGCCTTCACCTAAGCTGTGGTGACGGTCAACGCGACTGCCAAATGCGCTCTTGGCGTCGTTCAGGTGCATACCGCGTAGGTACCTGAAGCCGACAATACGTTCAAATTCCGCAAACGTCTTTTCGCATTCCTCGACGGAGCGCAAATCGTAACCGGCCGCGAAGGCATGGCAGGTATCAATACAGACGCCGACGCGGGACTTATCTTCGACGCCGTCGATAATGGCGGCAAGGTGCTCAAACTTAAATCCAAGGTTGCTGCCTTGTCCGGCGGTATTTTCGATAACTGCCGTAACGCCCTGGGTCTGAGCAAGGGCGATGTTGATGGATTCGGCAATGCGCGCCAGACACTCATCTTCCGGGATCTGCATCAAATGGCTGCCCGGGTGAAAGTTCAGCAAGGATAAGCCCAGCAGTTCACAGCGCTGCATTTCATCTATAAACGCATCACGTGATTTTTCCAGCGCATCGCTAACCGGATGACCGAGGTTAATCAGGTAACTGTCGTGAGGCAGGATCTGGGCGGCAGTATAGTGATACTTCTCGCAGGCAGATTTAAAATCATCAATGATTTCGGTGGTCAGCGGCGCGGCACGCCACTGGCGCTGATTTTTGGTGAACAGGGCGAATGCGGTCGCTTCGATTTCTGCGGCTCGAATAGCGGCGTTAGCCAGACCGCCAGCGGCGCTTACGTGCGCTCCGATATATTTCATAAATTTAACCCGCCATACTCAAATACAAAAAGGGAGAGTATAGCGGGTTAATAGAGGTGAGTCGTGATCGTTTATGCCATCAGCGCGTGGATAGCGACGTTAATCGCACCGCCACCCACAATCAGCCAGACAAACAGCAGCAGGGCCATCAGTAACGGTTTGGCACCGGCTTTTTTCAGCGCGCTAACGTGCGTGGTCAACCCCAGGGCCGCCATCGCCATTGCCAGCAAAATGGTGTCCAGCGTTACCAGCATGTTCACTACTGACTGTGGCAGCAGGTGGAACGAGTTAAAAATTGCGACCACAATGAACAGGATGGCAAACCATGGAATGGTTATTTTGCTCTTCTCACCGCCCGTGGCCGGAGACAGTTGTTTAACGCGTGCGGCCAGGAGGATAAGGAACGGTGCCAGCATCATGACGCGCAGCATTTTGGCAATAACCGCGGCGTTTTCCGCATCCGGGCTAATGGCGTGCCCGGCAGCCACAACCTGTGCAACTTCATGCATGGTGGAGCCAATGTAAATGCCGTAGGTTTCTGGGCTAAACCAGTGTGAAAGCAACGGATACATCGCCGGATACAGGAAGATAGCGATAGTACCGAAGATAACCACGGTGGCGACAGCGACGGTCACTTTACTGGCTTCTGCTTTCACCACTGGTTCGGTTGCCAGCACGGCGGCGGCACCACAAATGCTGCTACCCGCGCCAATCAGCCAGCTGGTGTGACGGTCCAGACCAAATACTTTCTGCCCCAGGAAACAGGCAATCATAAAGGTACTGCTTAGCGTTAACACATCAATCACGATACCGCTGACGCCGACGTCAGCAATTTGCGCGAAGGTGAGGCGGAAACCGTAGAGGATAATCCCCAGACGTAATAAATGTTGTTTCGCGAACAGCACGCCGCCGTCACAGCTTTTCCAGATGTGCGGATAGACGGTGTTGCCGAGAATCATCCCCAATAAGATGGCTAAGGTGAGGGCGCTGAACCCGGCACCTGCGACGGCGGGAATGGATCCTCCCCATAAGGCGACCCCAGTGATAACTGCACTCAGGGCAAGCCCCGGAATAAAATGCCACGCTGTACGACGATGAGTCTGTAAGGTGAGTTCTGTCATATCCTTCTCCTTTATCTGGGTAAAAGAGTAAGGCGAAGTGGTTTAAAAATAAAATTGATTATATATTTATAATTAATCTATATAAGTGGTATACCCGTCATACTTCAAGTTGCATGTGCGTTGGCTGCGCTCGTTCACCCCAGTCACGTACTTAAGTACGCTCCGGGGGATGCTCTCTCTTGCCGCCTTCCTGCAACTCGAATTATTTAGGGTATAAGTAACGGCTATCCGGTGGAAAACGACTATGCATATCACCCTGCGACAACTTGAAGTGTTTGCTGAGGTACTAAAAAGCGGCTCAACGACCCAGGCATCTGTCATGCTGGCATTGTCGCAGTCGGCGGTGAGTGCGGCGCTTACCGATCTGGAAGGGCAACTTGGCGTGCAACTGTTTGACCGTGTCGGCAAACGGCTGGTGGTTAACGAACACGGACGCTTGCTTTATCCGCGCGCGCTGGCGTTACTTGAGCAAACCACCGAAATCGAACAGCTTTTTCGCAAAGATAATGGCGCCATTCGGGTCTATGCCAGTAGCACCATCGGTAATTATATTCTGCCCGCCATGATCGCCCGTTATCGCCAGGACTTCCCCGATTTACCGCTGGAGCTTAGCGTGGGCAACAGCCAGGACGTGATCAATGCGGTGCTGGATTTTCGGGTAGACATCGGGCTGATAGAAGGGCCGTGTCACAGTACGGAAATCATCTCTGAACCGTGGCTGGAGGACGAACTGGTGGTGTTTGCCGCACCGTCGTCACCGCTCACAAAGGGGCCCATTACGCTGGAACAGCTGGCTGCTTCGCCGTGGATCCTGCGTGAGCGAGGATCGGGTACGCGTGAACTGGTGGATTACCTGCTGTTGTCTCATCTGCCAAGATTTCAGATGGCGATGGAGTTGGGGAACTCCGAGGCCATTAAGCATGCGGTGCGCCATGGTCTCGGGATCAGCTGTTTGTCGCGTCGGGTCATTGCGGAGCAGTTACAGGCAGGGACGCTGAGCGAAGTTACCGTGCCACTGCCGCGTTTAGTGCGCACTCTCTGGCGCGTTCATCACCGGCAAAAACATATCTCCAATGCCATTACGCGTTTTTTATATTACAGCGACCAGGTTGAGTAGGGCGAATAGCGCGCTAACTCTCGTCAGGCCACCCTATCCATAATGGCTGTTACGTCTTAACCGCCTTGTGCCGCCCGTTTTCTGCTTTACTTATAATCCGCGGCCAGTCATGAAGGTCTCTTATAACAGCGCATTTGTGCCGGAAGAATGCCATTTCGTCTGCTACAATCGCGCCTCATTTTTTGGATGGATAGCATTTTCACATGGTTTCCGAAACTAAAACCACAGAAGCGCCCACGCTACGTCGTGAACTGAAGGCGCGTCACCTGACGATGATTGCCATTGGAGGCTCCATCGGTACAGGTCTTTTCGTTGCATCTGGTGCAACTATTTCTGCGGCGGGTCCTGGCGGCGCGTTGTTCTCTTATATCCTGATCGGTCTGATGGTGTACTTCCTGATGACCAGCCTCGGTGAACTGGCTGCCTATATGCCGGTTTCCGGCTCGTTCTCCACTTACGGTCAAAACTACGTAGAAGAAGGCTTTGGCTTCGCGCTGGGCTGGAACTACTGGTACAACTGGGCGGTAACGATTGCCGTTGACCTGGTGGCCGCACAACTGGTGATGAGCTGGTGGTTCCCGGACACGCCGGGCTGGATCTGGAGCGCACTGTTCCTCGGCGTTATCTTCCTGCTGAACTACATTTCCGTTCGCGGATTTGGTGAAGCGGAATACTGGTTCTCGCTGATCAAAGTTACCACTGTAATTATCTTCATCGTGGTTGGCGTGATGATGATTTTCGGTATCTTCAAAGGCACTCAGCCGGTGGGCTGGAGCAACTGGACGACCGGTGATGCTCCGTTTGCCGGGGGTTTTGCCGCTATGATTGGCGTGGCGATGATCGTCGGCTTCTCCTTCCAGGGAACAGAGCTGATCGGTATCGCGGCAGGCGAATCTGAAGATCCTGAAAAGAACATTCCACGTGCGGTGCGTCAGGTGTTTTGGCGAATCCTGCTGTTCTATGTGTTCGCGATTTTGATTATCAGCCTGATTATCCCGTACACCGATCCGAGCCTGCTGCGCAACGATGTGAAAGACATCAGCGTTAGCCCGTTCACGTTGGTATTCCAGCATGCGGGTCTGCTGTCAGCCGCAGCAGTAATGAACGCGGTTATCCTGACGGCGGTACTGTCAGCGGGTAACTCCGGGATGTATGCCTCCACGCGTATGCTTTACACCCTGGCATGCGACGGTAAAGCGCCGCGTATTTTCGGCAAACTGTCTCGTGGCGGCGTACCGCGTAACGCGCTGTATGCGACGACCGTGGTGGCGGGGCTGTGTTTCCTGACCTCGATGTTTGGTAACCAGACCGTGTACCTCTGGCTGCTGAACACCTCCGGGATGACGGGCTTTATCGCCTGGCTGGGGATCGCTATTAGCCACTATCGTTTCCGTCGCGGTTATGTGTTGCAGGGTCACGATGTTAAGGATCTGCCGTACCGTTCTGGCTTCTTCCCGCTGGGTCCGATCTTCGCCTTTGTGCTGTGCCTGATTATCACTCTGGGCCAGAACTACGAAGCGTTCCTGAAAGATAGCATTGACTGGGGCGGCGTGATGGCAACCTATATCGGTATCCCGCTGTTCCTGATTATCTGGTTTGGCTATAAGCTGGCGAAAGGAACTCATTTTGTTCGCTACAGCGAAATGAAATTCCCGGATCGCGTGAAGAAATAACAGTATAAAAAGCATAACAAAAACCCCGGCATGATGAGTGCCGGGTTTTTTTTATTGCGCCAGGCTTAGAAGCTGTAAGTCAGGCCAACCGTGTAACGACGACCATCGAGAACAGTGTCGTAGGTATCGTAATCGATTTGCTTATCCAGCACGTTATACACGCCAGCGGTCATCAGCAGATCTTTGTTAGCATAATAGCGTAAACCAACATCGACCTGAGTATAGGACGGGGTGCCCTGCGCCATGGAGGTACGGCTCAGGTATTCAGACGTTTTCCCGCGCAGATTCAGACGGCTCCAGAAACCGAGATCCTGCGTGGCCTGCCAGTCCAGCGTGGTGTTGAACATATGCTTTGGCATTTTGTTCAATGGCTGACCGGAGAACTGACCGCTTTTCTGTTCAGATTCCGTGTAAGTGTAGTTCGCCGTCCAGTTGATGTCGGAAGTCATCTTCCAGCCGAAAGTGGATTCTACGCCGCGCATATTGGCTTTATCGACGTTAACGCGATCGCTGACGAAGTCATAGTGGGTATTGCCGATGGTACAGGCCGGATCGGAGCTGCTGTTACAGCGGCGCACTTCGGTGATTTTGTCTTTGAAGTCAGTATTGAACAGCGTGACGCCCGCGTTGAGATCGTTGCCGTTATCCCACAGTAAACCGATCTCTTCGCTGAGGCTTTTCTCCGGCTTCAGGTCCGGGTTGCCGACAATGATTCCGTTCAGTCTACCGCCGCCGGTGACCTGTCCCCAACTGGCAGACGACTGGCGCAGATCCGGTGCGCGATAGCCCGCTGAAACGCCGCCTTTTAAGGTCCATTGATCGCTCAGATGCCATACGCCATAACCGCGCGGCGTCCAGTTGTCGCCGTAGTTTTCATCTTTATCCATACGCAGACCGCCAGTCAGCGTGAAGGTATCGGTAACGGCCCACTCATCTTCAGCAAACAGCGCCCAGCTCCAGCGGGTCAGTTTGTTCAGTCCATCAGCAGCTTGCAGCTGGTTGCCGTTATCACTCAGTTTTTCATAACGGTATTGCCCGCCTAACGTCAGGGTGTGCGCCCCAAGGAAGACCTGGTTCTGGTTATTGAAAATCGTGTTGTAGGACTTCATCTGGCGACCTGGGTTTTCGGTCTCTTCCTGCTGGACATAGCTGGTGGAGTTGAAGTCGTCGTAATAACCGCTGTGGGTTAGTGAATACGTTGTGTGCACATACTTGTTTTCGCTTTTACTGTTGGGCTTGCAGCTTCCGTTGCGGCAGCTTTCCTCGGCCATGGATTTGCCTGGCGTGCTGTCGCGATCCTGCAATTCACGTGCGTAATCGAAGTCGATGTCATTTTTATCATCTGGCGTAAAGTTCAGGGTTAAGCCCCCGTTACGCATACGCTGTTCATTGTAGCCATTGAGGATTTTGTCCTCCGCCCGATGAGAGAATAATCCGGTCACTTTTGCGCCGAGTAATCCGTCAATCAGTGGCCCAGACGCATAGGCGTTGGTCTGATAAATATCGCCGGAGTCTCTGTCTTCCTGGAAAGTGGCATCGCCGTGCAGAGAGCCGGTCCAGGCTTTGGTATTCGACACTTTCTTGGTGATGACGTTGATGACGCCGCCCATCGCATCGGAGCCGTACAGAGATGACATTGGGCCACGGATTACCTCGATACGCTCAATGGATTCCAGCGGCGGCAGCCAACCTTGCTCAATACCTGAGTTGTCGCTGTTAGGACGTGTGCCGCGTGTGCTGATGCGTTTACCGTTGACCAGGAAGAGCGTGTATTGCGAAGCCATACCACGAATACTGATATCGCTGCTACTACCCCCGCCAGTGACGACGACGCCTGGGACATCTTTTAGCGCATCGGTAACATCGCGATAGGCTTTGTCCTCAATCTGCTGCTTGGTAATAACAGATATCGAAGCGGGAGCGTCCTGAATTTTCTGTTCGAAGCCGGTGGCGGTAACTACCACGGTGTCTTGTTCAGCGGCATGCCCGAGTGATGGGAGACTGGCGACGCATACTGCGGCAGCTACAGCCTTAACGTGAGGTATAGTCATTTGTATCATTCCATTTAAATGAATTTACCCGGCATACTTCAAGTTGCAGATGCGTGGCTACGCGCGTTCATACAACTCGAATTATTTAGGGTAACGATCAGCGCGTCATGTGAAAGGCCATGACAATTGTATGTATTTGTCTTTTAAGGACTCTTTTCAGTAAAGAAGCGAATGGATTGTACAAAAGTATGAATGTTTGTAAACACAAATGATAATCGAAATCATTTGTGTTTGATCTTGTTTTGAGGGTAATACTTTTTAAATCAATAGGATAGTGGAGAAAGAAAAAAGGAGAAAAAGTGAAGGAATGATGGAGAAATGAAGAGGGCTGGCGCCCTCACTCAGGCGTTACTTCAACAAATACTGGGCGTGGAAGCGCAGGTGATCCTCAATAAACGACGCAATAAAGTAATAGCTATGGTCGTAACCTGGCTGGATGCGTAGCGTCATTGGCCATGCGGTTTGACGGGCCGTTTCGGCCAGCACCGCGGGTTGCAGCTGATCGGCGAGAAACTGATCGCTGTCTCCCTGATCAATAAGCGTCGGAATCGCGTCTGCGGGCTTGCTGGCCAACATTAACTCGCAGCTGTCCCACGCGGCCCACCGTGATTTATCTTCACCCAGATACGCGCTAAAAGCCTTCTCCCCCCACGGAACGCGGCAAGGATTTACGATCGGCGCAAAGGCGGAAATGCTGGTGTATTTCCCGGGATTTTTCAGCGCCATAATCAATGCGCCGTGACCGCCCATGGAGTGTCCACTGATGGCGCAGCGATCGCTGACGTTAAACTGCGATTGAATCAGTGCCGGCAGCTCATCACGCAGATAGTCATACATGCGAAAATGCGTTGCCCATGGCTGTTGGGTGGCATTGAGGTAAAATCCCGCCCCCTGGCCTAAATCGTAGCCATCATCATTGGCAACCTGCTCGCCGCGCGGACTGGTGTCCGGCATCACCAGTACAATGCCCAGCTCAGCCGCGATGCGTTGTGCGCCGGCTTTAGTCGTGAAGTTTTCATCATTGCATGTCAGACCCGACAGCCAGTACAGCACCGGAGGCGGGGTGTTATCGCGCGGGGGAGGAAGAAAAATACTGAAGGTCATGGTGCAATTTAACGTGGCGGAGTCGTGACGCCAGCGTTGCTGCCAGCCTTCAAAACAGCGGTGCTCTTCAAGCATTTCCATGCGGGGCTCCTTGTTGTGTTGAACCTGAATATGTTTGCGAACTCACCATAATACAGATTATTCATGGCACTGTGAGCAACTTTCACTTCCGCATTGAGCAAACATACTTCATCATCTATATAACTTTACATTAACACTCGACGTCGCCGGGTAGAACGACAAGTGAAATCGCTACGCTGAAAGGCTGTGCCAATTTCAATAATTATCGCGGTGAATACTGGATTATGTGCGCCGCCTCACGCACAATGTTCTGGCTGTGACACAGCCTAAAAACTTTGCCCCATGCAGGGCAGAGGCGCCCCACCTGCAGGAGAAGAAGAAATGTCATCACTCAGTAAAGAAGCGGCCCTGGTTCATGAAGCGCTGGTCGCGCGTGGTCTTGAAACGCCACTACGCCCGCCCGTGCAAGAGATGGATAACGAAACGCGCAAACGTCTTATCTCGGGCCATATGACCGAGATTATGCAGTTGCTCAATCTCGATTTGAGCGATGACAGTTTGATGGAAACTCCGCATCGCATTGCGAAAATGTATGTCGATGAGATTTTCTCCGGCCTCGACTACGCCAACTTCCCGAAAATTACCGTCATTGAAAACAAAATGAAGGTGGACGAGATGGTCACGGTTCGCGATATCACGCTGACCAGCACCTGCGAACACCACTTTGTTACTATCGATGGCAAAGCGACGGTGGCGTATATCCCAAAAGATTCGGTCATTGGTCTGTCGAAGATTAACCGCATTGTGCAGTTTTTCGCACAGCGTCCGCAGGTACAGGAACGTCTCACCCAGCAAATTCTCACCGCGCTGCAAACGCTGCTCGGGACGAATAATGTGGCGGTGTCGATTGATGCGGTACATTACTGTGTGAAAGCGCGTGGCATTCGCGATGCGACCAGTGCGACGACGACCACTTCTCTTGGCGGATTGTTTAAGTCCAGCCAGAACACGCGTCAGGAATTCCTGCGCGCAGTACGTCATCACAACTGATTAGGGCAGGGACCATGGAGCGTAATGTCACGCTGGATTTTATTCGTGGCGTCGCCATTCTTGGTATCCTGCTTCTCAATATTAGCGCCTTTGGCCTGCCAAAGGCGGCATACCTCAATCCCGCGTGGTATGGCAACATCACCTTATCCGACGCCTGGACCTGGGCGCTGCTCGATCTCTTTGCGCAGGTAAAATTCCTCACGTTGTTTGCGCTGCTGTTCGGTGCCGGTCTGCAAATGCTGCTCCCGCGCGGCAAACGCTGGATCCAGTCGCGGCTTACGCTGCTGGTTCTATTGGGTTTTATTCACGGTTTACTCTTCTGGGATGGCGATATCCTGCTGGCATATGGCTTAATCGGCCTGATTTGTTGGCGGTTGATCCGTGATGCGCCGTCGGTAAAAAGCTTATTTAACACCGGCGTACTGCTTTATCTGGTGGGCGTTGGCGTATTGCTGCTGCTGGGGGTAATCTCCGGGAGTGAAACCAGTCGTGCCTGGACGCCGGATGCCTCAGCGTTGCTGTATGAAAAATACTGGAAAATAAACGGTGGAATGGAAGCCGTCAGCAATCGCGTGGATATGATGTCCAATAGCTTGCTGGCGCTGGGCGCACAGTACGGCTGGCAACTGGCGGGGATGATGCTGCTCGGCGCGGCATTGATGCGCAGCGGTTGGTTAAAAGGGCAGTACAGCTTACAGCATTACCGACGCACCGGTGTACTGCTGGTCATTCTCGGGATGGCGATTAACCTGCCTGCTATCGTCGCTCAGTGGCATCTGGACTGGGCATATCGCTGGTGTGCCTTCTTGCTACAAGCCCCGCGAGAGCTGGGCGCGCCGTTGCAAACCATTGGTTACGCCGCGCTGATGTTCGGCTTCTGGCCGCAGCTTAGCCGCTTAAAATGGGTCATTGCCATCGCCTGTGTGGGGCGCATGGCATTAACTAACTATCTGTTACAAACCTTAATCTGCACCACGCTGTTTTACCAGGTCGGCTTATTTATGAAATTTGACCGACTGGAGCTGCTGTATTTCGTCATTCCGGTTTGGGCCGTTAACCTACTTTTCTCCGTCATATGGCTACGTTTTTACCGCCAGGGCCCGGTGGAATGGCTGTGGCGTCAATTAACCCTGCGTGCTGCGGGGACATCATTGCCGCGTACATCCAGATAACGATCTGGATCACATTCATTAACAAAACGGATGTAAGCGCTTTCATTCCTGTGACATCTCTCACGCAGTGCGTTTCATTGTGCTGACAAAATACCCAGCCTGGGGTGTCTGCGGGCAACCGCAATCTAAAACAGGGCAGTGAATATGATCACCATACGTGATGTGGCACGACAGTCTGGCGTTTCTGTAGCCACCGTTTCCCGCGTACTGAACAACAGTGCGCTGGTGAGTCCCGATACGCGTGAAGCGGTAATGAAGGCAGTTACTCTGCTGGGCTATCGACCTAATGCCAACGCGCAAGCGCTGGCGACGCAGGTGAGCGACACGATTGGTGTTGTGGTCATGGATGTATCAGACGCCTTTTTTGGCGCGCTGGTAAAAGCCGTGGATATGGTTGCCCAGCAGCATCAGAAGTATGTCCTGATTGGCAACAGCTATCATGAGGCTGAAAAAGAACGTCATGCCATTGAGGTGTTGATTCGTCAGCGCTGTAACGCACTGATTGTACACTCGAAAGCACTGAGCGATCGGGAACTCGCCGAGTTTATGGATCAGATCCCCGGCATGGTGCTGATCAACCGTCTGGTGCCGGGTTACGCTCACCGCTGCGTCTGTCTGGATAACATCAGCGGTGCCAAAATGGCGACCCGAATGCTGCTGAATAATGGTCATCAACGCATCGGTTATCTGGCGTCAAGCCACCGCATTGAAGATGACACCATGCGCAAAGAAGGGTGGTTAACAGCCCTGAAAGAGCAGGGGATTGTTGCGGCAGAAAGTTGGGTCGGCACCGGTTCGCCCGATATGCAGGGCGGAGAGTCTGCGATGGTAGAACTGCTGGGACGTAACTTACAACTGACGGCGGTTTTCGCCTATAACGACAATATGGCTGCCGGCGCGCTGACTGCGCTAAAAGATAACGGCATCGCTATTCCATTACACCTTTCTATCATTGGCTTTGATGATATTCCTATCGCGCGTTACACCGATCCGCAACTGACCACCGTACGCTATCCCATTGCCTCCATGGCAAAAATGGCGACGGAGCTTGCGCTACAGGGGGCTGCAGGCACGTTAGACCCGGAGGCGACGCATTGCTTTATGCCGACGCTGGTGCGTCGCCATTCTGTGGCGCTTCGGCAGAATGCGGCACCGATCACTAACTCATAACGTTGCGCGATGTAACCGCTTTCAATATGTGAGTAAATTCACAGTATATTAACAATGCGATAGCTATGATGACACTGTTTGTTGCGCTGTAACTACTATGTAACGGTGAATAATCACTTTCACCGAGGTAAAGGTGCCTTAAACAAAAATTAAAGCCTGTTTTTGGAGCGTTGCCAGACACGGAAGAAATATTTTTTAAAAGTGAGCTTCGGCGTTCAGTAACACTTCAGTAACGTTCTGCCTGCCGAGCATTTATCTCAAGTACTACCCTGCATAATAAAACCGGAGATACCATGAATAAGAAGGTGTTGACCCTGTCTGCTGTAATGGCAAGCATGTTATTCGGCGCGGCTGCGCACGCTGCTGATACCCGCATTGGTGTGACTATCTATAAGTATGACGATAACTTTATGTCTGTAGTACGTAAGGCTATTGAAAAAGATGCCAAAGCGGCGCCAGATGTACAGCTGCTGATGAATGACTCGCAGAACGACCAGTCCAAACAAAACGACCAGATCGACGTGCTGCTGGCAAAAGGCGTTAAAGCACTGGCGATTAACCTGGTTGACCCGGCAGCGGCAGGCACGGTCATTGAAAAAGCACGCGGGCAGAACGTACCGATCGTGTTCTTTAACAAAGAACCTTCTCGTAAGGCGCTGGACAGCTATGACAAAGCGTTTTACGTCGGTACCGACTCTAAAGAGTCCGGTATTATTCAGGGTGATTTGATCGCCAAACACTGGGCAGCGAATCCGAACTGGGACCTGAACAAAGACGGCAAAATTCAGTTTGTTCTGCTGAAAGGCGAACCGGGACACCCGGACGCTGAAGCACGTACCACTTACGTGATTAAAGAGCTGAACGATAAAGGCATTAAAACTGAGCAACTGCAGTTAGATACTGCAATGTGGGATACCGCTCAGGCAAAAGATAAAATGGATGCGTGGATGTCCGGTCCGAACGCCAACAAAATCGAAGTGGTTATCGCAAACAACGATGCGATGGCAATGGGCGCAGTTGAAGCGCTGAAAGCGCACAACAAAACCAGCGTACCGGTATTTGGTGTGGATGCGCTGCCTGAAGCGCTGGCTCTGGTGAAATCTGGCGCAATGGCTGGTACCGTGCTGAACGACGCCAACAACCAGGCGAAAGCCACCTTCGATCTGGCGAAAAACCTGGCTGACGGCAAAGGTGCGGCAGATGGCACTAACTGGAAAATTGAGAACAAAATTGTTCGCGTTCCGTACGTAGGTGTCGATAAAGATAATCTGGCAGAGTTTACCAATAAGTAAATACTCCGTCTTTGGGCGCAATGTCATTGCGCCCTTAATAACGCACTCTGCAAGGCCAACAAGGTATAATTATGGTCAGCACACATACTCAGTCGTCAGGCGAATACTTGTTGGAAATGACCGGCATCAACAAGTCCTTCCCCGGCGTTAAGGCTCTTGATAATGTCAATTTAAAAGTCCGCCCACATTCCATTCATGCCTTAATGGGGGAGAATGGCGCGGGGAAATCAACATTATTGAAATGTCTTTTCGGTATCTATCAAAAAGATTCCGGTAGTATTTTATTTCAGGGTAAAGAAATCGATTTTCATTCTGCTAAAGAAGCGCTTGAAAATGGTATTTCGATGGTACACCAGGAATTAAACCTGGTATTACAACGTTCTGTGATGGATAACATGTGGCTGGGACGCTATCCCACCAAAGGCATGTTTGTCGATCAGGACAAAATGTACCGCGATACCAAAGCGATATTTGATGAGCTGGATATTGATATCGATCCGCGTGCGCGCGTTGGTACATTATCCGTTTCTCAAATGCAGATGATTGAAATTGCAAAAGCGTTCTCCTATGACGCAAAAATCGTCATCATGGATGAGCCAACGTCATCGTTAACCGAGAAAGAAGTTAATCATCTGTTTACCATTATCCGTAAGCTGAAAGAGCGTGGATGCGGTATTGTTTATATTTCTCACAAGATGGAAGAAATCTTCCAGCTATGCGATGAAATTACCGTGCTGCGCGATGGCCAGTGGATTGCGACCCAGCCGCTGGAAGGGCTGGATATGGATAAGATCATCTCCATGATGGTCGGCCGTTCACTGAACCAACGTTTTCCGGATAAAGAAAACAAACCCGGTGAAGTCATTCTGCAAGTGCGTAACCTGACCTCGCTGCGTCAGCCGTCGATTCGTGATATCTCGTTTGATTTGCACAAAGGGGAAATTCTCGGGATTGCCGGGCTGGTCGGCGCAAAACGTACTGATATCGTTGAAACGCTTTTTGGTATTCGTGAGAAATCATCGGGTACGATTACGCTACACGGCAAAAAGATTAATAACCACAGCGCAAATGAGGCCATTAACCATGGTTTTGCGCTGGTCACGGAAGAGCGCCGCTCAACCGGTATTTACGCGTATCTGGATATTGGTTTTAACTCGTTAATCTCCAATATCCAAAACTATAAAAATAAAGTTGGTCTGCTGGATAATTCCCGCATGAAGAGTGATACCCAGTGGGTAATTGACTCAATGAGGGTGAAAACGCCGGGCCATCGTACACAAATCGGTTCACTGTCCGGTGGTAATCAGCAAAAGGTGGTTATTGGTCGCTGGTTATTAACGCAGCCAGAAATCCTGATGTTAGATGAACCCACGCGTGGTATCGATGTTGGCGCGAAGTTTGAAATTTATCAGCTGATTGCCGAACTCGCGAAAAAGGATAAGGGGATTATTATTATTTCCTCTGAAATGCCGGAGCTTCTAGGTATTACCGATCGTATTCTGGTGATGAGCAATGGTCTCGTTGCCGGAATTGTTGACACTAAAACAACAACGCAAAACGAAATCCTCCGTCTTGCGTCTTTGCACCTTTAAGATTAGGGGCTCCTCATGAGTGCGTTAAATAAGAAAAGTTTTCTTACTTATCTGAAAGAAGGCGGAATTTACGTTGTTCTTTTGGTTTTGCTGGCGATTATTATTTTCCAGGATCCCACTTTCTTAAGCTTACTGAACCTGAGTAATATTCTGACGCAATCCTCGGTGCGTATTATTATCGCATTGGGTGTGGCCGGGCTGATTGTTACCCAAGGGACAGACCTGTCGGCGGGACGTCAGGTTGGCCTGGCGGCAGTCGTGGCGGCAACCTTGCTACAGTCGATGGAGAACGCCAACAAGGTGTTCCCGGAAATGGCTACAATGCCAATCATCGTAGTCGTGCTGATTGTTTGCGTGATTGGCGCCATTATCGGTCTGGTGAACGGTATTATCATTGCTTATCTGAATGTGACGCCGTTTATTACCACCCTGGGTACGATGATCATCGTTTACGGGATCAACTCCCTGTACTACGACTTTGTCGGCGCATCGCCAATTTCTGGCTTTGACAGCGGATTCTCCACCTTCGCGCAGGGCTTTATTGCGCTAGGTAGTTTCCGCCTCTCCTACATCACCTTCTATGCGCTGATTGCGGTGGCGTTTGTCTGGGTGCTGTGGAACAAGACCCGCTTCGGTAAAAACATTTTCGCCATCGGCGGAAACCCAGAAGCCGCGAAAGTGTCCGGGGTCAACGTTGCGCTGAACCTGCTGATCATCTATGCGTTGTCTGGCGTGTTTTATGCCTTTGGTGGTTTGCTCGAAGCCGGGCGTATCGGCTCGGCGACTAACAACCTCGGCTTTATGTATGAGCTGGATGCGATTGCGGCGTGCGTGGTTGGCGGCGTGTCGTTCAGCGGCGGGGTAGGAACCGTGTTTGGCGTGGTGACCGGTGTGATTATCTTCACCGTCATCAACTACGGTCTGACTTACATTGGCGTGAACCCTTACTGGCAGTACATTATCAAGGGCGGCATTATCATCTTCGCGGTCGCGCTGGACTCACTGAAGTACGCGCGTAAAAAGTAATCGTATACCGCAAAAAGCCCGGTGCAGCGTAATCTGTACCGGGCTTTTTTGTCAGCGTTACAACGTTAACGCATGCTCTTTCTCACCGGGTTTAAATTTCACTTCACCCAGCTCAATACAGGCTACCGGACAAACGTGACCACACAACAGGCATCCCACACATTTTTCTGTGTTGCAATGCGGTGTGCGGGTTTCCTCATTCCATTCCATCGCCTGATGTCCGCCGTCATAACAGGAGATGTAGCAGCGGCCACAGCCAACGCATTTATCAAGATGAATGTTCGGGTAGACGATGTAGCTACGGTCAAGATCCTCCGCGGGGATGATATTGGCATTGGCAAGACCAACCATCTCCTCCAGTGAGTCAAACCCTTGATCGGCGAGGTAATGTGACAGCCCGCTGGTCATGTCCTCCACAATCCGGTAGCCATACTGCATGATCCCGGTGGTCACCTGCAGCGTGGCCGCGCCTAACAGTAAAAACTCGGCGGCATCTTCCCAGGTCTCAATTCCCCCGATGCCGCTAATCGGGAAATCGCGCAGTTCAGGGTGCATGCGCAGTTGTTGGATAAATCGCAAAGCAATAGGTTTAACGGCCTTGCCGGAGTAGCCGGAAATACTGGATTTACCGTTGACGACCGGCATCCCGATTTTTCGGTTCAGATCGATATTCGTGATGGATTTAACCGTATTGATGGTCGCGATACCGTCGGCACCTCCGTGTTTTGCTGCCAGAGCCACCTCACACATATCACCAATGTTCGGTGTCATTTTCGCCAGCATCGGCAGGGACGATCCGCGTTTAACGGCCCGACAATACTTTTCAACCAGCTCAGGGCTTTGCCCGACATCGCTACCCATGGCATGTGAGGTCATTTGCGGGCACGAGAAGTTACACTCGATCATGTCGGCACCCGCGTCTTCAACCAGGCGGGCCAGTTCCTGCCATTGCTGCTCATTTTCCCCCATAATCGACGCAATCAGGACTTTGTCCGGGTAGTCCTGTTTCAGTCGGCGAATTGCGGCCAGATTCTCCTCCAGCGGATGCTCGGCAATTTGTTCCATGTTTTTGAAGCCAATAAAGCCGGTATCTTCTTTGGTGAGATGGTCAAAGCGAGGGGAGACTTCATTAGCAATAAAGAACCCGATCGTTTTAAAAACAATGCCACCCCAGCCGCTATCATAGGCTTTGGCGCACATTTCATAGCAGTTGCCCACCGGAGAGGAAGAGAGGCAGAACGGGTTGGGGAATTTGACGCCGCAAAAAGTAATAGAAAGATCTTTCGTTAACATGAGCAAGCTCCCTCTAAATAGTGATGAATGGCCTGAGCGGCTTCTTTTCCTGTTTTCACGGCGTAAACAACGGTTTTATCGCCTTTAACAATATCGCCCGCAGCAAACAGAGCCGGATCGGCGGTTTGATAATTGTGCGTATCGATAAGATTGCGCTGTGGCTTTAACGCAGCGAATTTATCAAGCTGAGCATGTTGGCCGACGGCGAGAATAATCTGTTCGGCTTCAAGCGTGAGTTCTCCAGGCTGACGTACGTGCTTAAAGGTGACTCGATTTCCGCTAACCGCCACGGGCGTGAAGCCGTCAATTATCGACACCCCTAAAGCCTGTGTGCTGCTGAATTCTTTGTCGCTGGCCGGGAAGTCAGCGAGTTCTTCACGCGCGACACAGGTGACTGACGGGCAGCCCAGCAGCTTCAACGTACTGGCGACATCCATCGCCACGTCGCCACCGCCGATGATTAATGCACTTTGTGCGACGGTAATATCGCCGTTGGATTGTCGGGCTCGTTGCAGAAAATCGACGGCGATTTCGACGTGATTCGCCCTCTCAAACAGAGGCAACGTTGAACCGTAAGACATCCCTACGGTAACCAGTACGGCGCGGTATTCTGCTTTGAGTTGCTCAACGGAAAGGGCGTTGCCGACTTCACAATTGCACTTGATGGTCACGCCCATTTCAACGATACGGGCAATTTCAAGATCCAAAACTGCTTGCGGCAGACGAAACTCAGGAATGCCATAACGCAACCAGCCACCTGGCTGGGCCTGTTTTTCGAAGATTGTGACATCATAACCAAGATTACTTAGCGTTACGCTGGCCTGTAACCCTGCCGGACCCGCCCCGATGATAGCTACTTTGCCGAGCGTTTTTGTTGCCGGCTGATAGATTTTCATTGCGGTCTGCTGTTCAAAATCGGTAATAAAGCGCTGCAGACGTGCAATATCTATAGGTCTATCAATTCCTGATCGCGTACATCCGCGCTGACATAATTTTTCGGTTGGGCAAACCCGGGCGCACACCGCACCGAGCGCATTATTTTCGCGGATAGTTTCGGCAGCGCCTTTAAAATTACGAAAATAAATAGAGCGAATAAATTTCCCTGGGTCTGTTTGCGCCGGGCAATCATGACTACAGGGGGCGTCGTGACATAATAAACAGCGGGAAGCCTCTTTTATTGCTAATAATGGGGTAAAAGCAGGCGTGAGCTCATCCAGATAATTTTGTTGTGGCATATTTTCTTCCTTAATGCTTGAGTAAATTAAGGCAAACCGTTAATAACAAAATATAAAAAGTGAAGGCTATTCTTAAGGCTAAGCACTGCAGGAAGAGTATTCTGTGAAAGGATTCACAAATAGAAGATAGTCTGAGGGAAATGCTGGCGGGCAGCATTAATCCCTTACATTGAAATGGTAACTATTATCAAAATATTAGCTATTCTCAAATGCTAATATAAAGGAAAATTCTTTAGCGATAAAAGACTAAGTAAATAACCATCCCGAAGGATAAACATCCGCACCCGGCATAAACCAGCACATAAGACCAAAATTGCAGGGGCTCTTGATTGCGATAAGCGTAAACCGGTTCGCGCGCATTCTTTTTAATTTTATCTACGGCCCCAGAGCGCCAGCCTTTCCATGCTTCGCGAAAACAAAATACGGGAATGAGCAGAAAGGCCAACACGACGAAAAGGGTTTGTACATCCATGCTTATTTTCCTTGTTTCTTTTGTAATTCGAGTAGTTGTTCAGGCGTGACCGCCGGATATCCCTGTGCATCGTCCGGTACCTGATGCATGGTAGGGATGGGCACCAGCGGGCCTAAAAAGCGGGGTTCACGTTTGAAAATATAGAGATCGGCCAGTGCGCCAAAGCGGGCGCCAAATTCACGTACCCGCACGGTGAGCATATCTTTTGGTGAGGGCACCGCATAGCACTGGGCCTGGATGCCCATATGCAGCGCAATAAACAAGGCGCGCTCACAGTGGAATCGCTGAGTAATAATGATGAAATCGTTGGTATCGAACACCTTGCGGGTTCGTACAATCGAATCGAGCGTCCGGAACCCAGCGTAATCAAGCACGATATCAGCGGGATCGACGCCGGCGGCAATCAGATCTTTACGCATCGTCATGGGTTCGTTGTAGCTTTGCTGCGCGTTGTCGCCGCTCAGCAGCAGATAGTTTACCTTTCCGCTGTTATAGGCGTTCAATGCGCCCTGAATGCGGTAGCGGTAATACTGGTTGATGACGCCGGTGCGATAGTATTTCGCCGTGCCCAGGACCACACCGACCTGGCGGTAGGGTAAATCCTGCAATTCGTCGTAGATGTAGGGAGCGGTCTTCCAGCTCATCCACCTGTCGAGCCCAAGCACAGTCAAAAGCAGCAAGCCTACCAGGACTAACAGGCTGTAAAACACGCGCTTTAACATGCAGAAAACTCGTTATTTGGATGGAATTTCAATCAGGCTACTGTACCGGAAGACGTAGCGCAAGAAACAGCAATCTGATTGAGGGGATTTTCAGCAAAACGGCCCTGTTGGATGGTAGCAACAGCAAATCTGGCCGACAACCTGGAGCGATTGCAGGCCAGATAAGCGTAGCGCCAGGCAATTAACCGAGCAGCACGCGCTCAATATTATTGCAGCCCAGCGCTTTCAGGGTAGCGGAGGTCGCATCCCACTGAATCAATGGCGCATCGGCTTTTTCAGCCAGCACAGCACGCTGGATATCCGGGTAGTCATAACCGTTAAGGTTCAACAGGTTTAACGCGCCTTGCAGCGGCGGCAGGGTCGGGTTGAAGGCGGCATTTTCCGCATAGCTACCGCTAAAAATTCGACCATCTTTACATTCCAGCGCCACGCCGCTTGGGGAGTTGCTGTACGGCATATGACATCTGTTGGCGGCGGTGATAGCCGCTTGGGTCAACGCATCGCCCTGCAGCGCGAAGCCGTGATCCTGATCGTCCATCAGCAGTGTTTTAATCTCCAGATCTTTCGGTCCGAAGGCGTCTGGCAGGTAATCGCGCAGCACGTGTGGCGCACGTCCCGGCAGATGAATACGTAAATCCAGTCCGCTGTTCAGTTCGTTCATAAACTGGCGACAGTGGCCGCACGGCGTGTAGTTGACGGTGATGGCGGCGAGCCCTTTTTCACCGCGCAGCCAGGCATGGCTAATGGCGCTTTGCTCGGCATGAACGGTTTGCTGCATGGTCGCCCCCAGGAACTCCATGTTGCCACCGAAGTACCAGGTGCCGCTGATGCCGCGAGAAATTGCCCCAACGTTGAAGTTGGACAGCGGAGTACGCGCGCAGGCCGCAGCCAGCGGCAATAGAGCGAATGCCAGCGCGTCTTCGTCCAGTCCCGATTCGCGTTTCAGCAAAGAGACCTGCTCAGCAGTCAGCATGGCGGGGAAATGCGCATCCGCCAGAACAGGCGCCAGGGCTGATTGCAAGTTATCCGCGAGTTGGGCAAAAGCAGTTTGAAAACGTGGATGCATGGCGATGCCTCATAACAATGTAATGGAATCGTAGTTTACGGGCCTGTTACGGCTTTATATGTGATCCAAATCTCATTGTGTATGCAACTTATGAAACTTAAATTAAAAATGTGCAACGCATCGCAAATAATTAGCCAAAAATTGAAGGTTAACCGACCAGGGCCAGAATAATCGGGAACAGGAATGGGGCGACCAACGAGGTGATAATGCCGCAAATAACCAGCGCCAGAGAGCTAAACGCACCTTCCTGATAGTCCAGCTCTGCACAGCGTGCGGTACCCAGGGCGTGCGAAGCGGTACCCATGGCCAGTCCACGTGCGGCTTTGGTGCGAATACGCATCGCATTGAGCAAAGTATGACCAAACACAGCCCCGAGGATACCAACAAAAATGACGCACACGGCGCTGATGGCCGGAATACCACCAATGCTGCCTCCCACTGCCATAGCGATAGGCGTGGTTACCGATTTCGGCATGATTGACGCAGCAATTTGCGGCGATGCGCCCATCAACAAGGCGATTGTTGTACCTGTAACCATCGCCACTACGCTCCCCGCAAAGCAGATGGCAATAATTGATTTCCAGCGAGCGCGAATCTGGTGCAGCTGTTCGTATAACGGATAGGCCAGCGCGACCACGGCAGGTTGCAGCAAATCGTTCAGCACCTCACTGCCTTTGAAATAGTGATCGTAGGGAATTCCGGTCAGCATCAGAATGGGAATGATCACCACCATGGCGACCAGTAGCGGGTTCAATAGCGGCATTTTAAATCGTGCAGCCAGCTTACGTGCGCCAAAAAATACCGCCAGCGTAAGGGGTAACGACCACCAGATATACGACATCATTCTTTAGACCCTTTTTGCCCAACGATTTTGCGCTCACCGTGCACAATGTGAGAACTCCAGCTCACCACCAGGAAAACGACCAGCGTACTGATGGTACATGACACCACCACCGGACCAAATTGCGCACGGAGCAGATCAAAGTACTGCATGATCCCCACGCCAATCGGGACAAACAGCAGGGCCATATAGCGAATCAGCACATAGCAGCCGGGGTTAACCCATTTTGCCGGTAAAACCTGCAAAGCCAGTAAGACAAACAGAATCAGCATGCCGATAATGCTGCCCGGAATGGTGATGGGGAGTAGCGATGCAAGAAAAATACCTGCATAGAGGCAGGCATAAATCAGGACGAATGCGCGCAAATATTGCCAGATAATGTTCAGTGCTTTGCTCATAGTTGAAACCCTTGACGAGACTGATTCATCATACAATTAAACTTCAAAACGTGCTACCGATCACATCATGAATTCTAAGCATAGAAGAAATAGATATCTGGAACATCGGGCGATGGCCCTAACTGTTCACGTTAAACCTGTGCCAGGTAATACAGAAAACGATTCAGGGCGGTCGTGGGCGTTTCATTGTTGCGCCAGAACACGCCTACGCTGCCTTTTTGTTCAATCTTCGGCAGATTCAGGATAGCCAGCTGTCCCTGGGCGGCATAACGCTGCGCCAGGCGTAGAGAAAGAATAGAGATCATGTCGCTACTTTGCAGCAGGTTGGTGCTGACGTTTATCGACGCCGACTCAATGATGTTTTCCGGTAGCATGACGCCGTTATCTACCAGCGCGTTGTCAATGCTTATCCGGATGGGCGTTCCCGTCGGCCAGACAATCCAGCGCCAGTTAGCCAGATCATGCCAGGTGAGCAGGGGATATTTTGCCAGTGGATGGTCGGGGCGCGCGACGAAACAGACCGGCTCGGTATACAGCACCTGGTAATTGAGCGGCAACTGAAGCGCCCGGCCACCGACGCGTCCGACCACCACATCCACCGAACCCGCGAGCAGATCGTGCAACAGCGGGGTCATCACCTTCTCTTCAATATTAAGATGCAAGGTCGGCAGCTCTGTGAGCAAACCCAGTATCGCCTGTGAAACGCAGTCCGTCGCCACCGGCGAGCAGCCAATCTTCAGACTCCCTACCAGGCCTCCCTGCTTAAAACGGGCGATTTCATACTGTGAACGTTCCATATCATTGATCAGGCGTTGGGCATGCTGCAGTAGCAGCTTGCCACCTTCTGAAGGGCGTAAGCCTTTGCTATGACGTTCAAAGAGTGTGATACCCATCTCATCTTCGAGCTGTGATAACCATTTTGACAACGCTGGCTGGGTGATATTCATCATTCGGGCGACGTGAGTCAAATTCCCCTGTTCGCCCAGCGCAATAAGCGTTTGCAGGTGGTGTAACTTAAGTTTCTGCGCCCAGTTAGCCATTTGCTATAACCTCCAGGTTATGCCTCTGCATGAAAAGCCATTGTACATTTCATCTCCAAACATACAAAGTCGCAACATACCTAAAACAAAACAGACATCTACTCTACCTGCACTGAGGCATTCACTATGACTCAACAACGTGATCTACAAGCACTGATCGATTCCGCCCCCGTCGGTAAGACCCAGTGGCGCGTTATCATTTGCTGTTTTTTGGTCGTCATGCTCGACGGTTTTGATACTGCAGCTATTGGTTTTATCGCGCCTGATATTCGCACCCACTGGCAACTGACGGCCGGAGATCTGGCGCCGTTGTTTGGCGCAGGCCTGCTGGGTCTGACCGCTGGCGCACTGCTCTGCGGTCCGCTATCGGATCGTTTTGGCCGCAAACGGGTGATTGAACTCTGCGTGGCGCTGTTCGGCGCACTGAGCCTGATCTCGGCTTTTTCCCCCGATCTGCAAACGCTGGTTTTTTTGCGCTTCCTTACCGGGTTAGGCCTGGGCGGCGCGATGCCAAATACTATCACTATGACCTCAGAATACCTGCCAGCGCGTCGGCGTGGCGCACTGGTCACCATGATGTTCTGCGGTTTTACCCTGGGCTCGGCGATGGGCGGGATTGTCAGCGCACAGCTGGTGCCGGTTATTGGCTGGCACGGCATCCTGGTGCTGGGAGGCGTGCTACCGCTGATGCTGTTTGTGGCTCTGCTGTTTGCGCTGCCGGAATCCCCGCGCTGGCAGGTTCGTCGTCAGTTGCCGCAAAACGTGATTGCCAGAACCGTCAGCGCCATCACCCGGGAACGTTATGACAATACCCAATTTTATCTCAACGAGGGCGCCGCGATTGCCAAAGGCAGCATTCGCCAGCTGTTCGTCGGGCAACAGTTGCCCATTACCCTGATGTTATGGGTGGTGTTCTTTATGAGCCTGCTGATCATTTATCTGCTCTCCAGCTGGATGCCAACGCTGCTTAACCATCGCGGAATTGACCTGCAGCATGCCTCATGGGTGACCGCCGCCTTTCAGATTGGCGGTACGCTCGGTGCGCTGGTGCTGGGAGTGCTGATGGATAAATACAACCCTTTCCGCGTGCTGGCAGTGAGCTATGCGCTGGGTGCGGTGTGTATTGTCATGATTGGTCTGAGCGAGAACGGCCTGTGGCTGATGGCGCTGGCCATTTTTGGCACCGGCATCGGCATCAGCGGTTCGCAGGTGGGCCTGAATGCCTTAACCGCCACGCTTTATCCGACGCAGAGCCGAGCCACGGGCGTCAGCTGGTCTAATGCGATTGGCCGCTGCGGCGCGATTGTCGGCTCGCTCTCCGGCGGCGTGATGATGGCGATGAATTTCTCATTCGATAACCTGTTTTTCATTATTGCCGTTCCGGCGGCCATCAGCGCGGTGATGCTTATGCTGCTGACGGTTGTTATCCGCCAGTCGGCCTCTGTCCCTGACGCGTTGTCACGCGTAGGCATCGTGAACAAATAAGGAGAATCTCTATGTCAGAACTTAATCAGGATGTTAAGAACAGCCGTCAGCAGTTTTACCAGCATATTTCCGGGCAGAATCTGACCCCGCTGTGGGAGTCGCTGCACCGCCTGGTACCGCCAACGCCGAACGCACATTGTGCTCCTGCGTACTGGAACTACCAGGAGATCCGCCCGCTGCTGCTGGAAAGCGGCGATCTGATTGGCGCGAAAGAGGCGATTCGTCGCGTACTGGTGCTGGAAAACCCCATGCTGCGCGGACAGTCTTCAATCACCCCAACGCTGTACGCCGGATTGCAGTTAATCATGCCGGGCGAGGTTGCGCCGAGTCACCGGCATAATCAGTCTGCGCTGCGCTTTATTGTCGAAGGGAAAGGGGCATTTACCGCGGTGGATGGCGAGCGCACCCAAATGCATGAAGGCGATTTTATTCTGACGCCACAGTGGCGCTGGCACGACCACGGCAACCCAGGCAGTGAACCGGTGGTGTGGCTGGACGGTCTGGATCTGCCACTGGTGAATCTGCTGGGTTGCGGCTTTGCGGAAGATTACCCGGAGGATCAGCAACCAGTCACGCGCAAGGAAGGGGATTACTTACCACGCTACGCGGCCAATATGCTGCCGCTGCGTCATCAGAAGGGTAACTCATCGCCAATTTTCAACTATCGCTACGATCGCAGCCGTGAAGCGCTGCATGACCTGACCCGCATGGGCGACGCCGATGAGTGGGACGGTTACAAGATGCGTTACGTCAACCCGGTAACCGGTGGTTATCCCATGCCTTCAATGGGGACCTTTTTACAACTGTTGCCGAAGGGCTTTTCCTCGCGGATGGCGCGTACCACCGACAGCACTATCTATCACGTGGTGGAAGGAAGCGGGCAGGTCACCATCGGCACCGAGATCTTCAATTTTTCGCCAAAAGATATCTTCGTGGTGCCAACCTGGCACGGCGTGTCATTCCAGGCCCACGAAGATGCCGTCTTATTTAGTTTTTCGGACAGACCGGTTCAGGAAGCGCTGGGGTTGTTCCGTGAAGCACGTTATTAATTTGGGAGAGAGAAAATGACGCAATACGTATTCGAACCACAAGCGCCTGTTACCGTTCCGGTCGTTGGCAGTAATGAACAGTTTCCCGTGCGTCGCGTTTACTGCGTGGGCCGCAACTATGCCGCTCATGCGCGTGAAATGGGTTTTGATCCGGATCGCGAACCGCCGTTCTTCTTCTGTAAACCTGCCGATGCGGTGGTTCCGGTGGCGGCCGGTCAAACCCTCGAGCTGCCATACCCGTCGCAGACCGATAACTATCACTATGAGATAGAGCTGGTGGTGGCGATCGGTAAAAAGGGCAGCGATATACCGCTGGAAAAAGCGCACGAATATATCTGGGGCTATGCCACTGGTCTGGATATGACCCGCCGCGACAGGCAGATGGAGATGCGCCAGATGGGGCGTCCGTGGGAAATCGGCAAAGCATTTGATCTCTCTGCCCCCATCGCGCCGCTGCATAAAGCCAGCGAAAGTGCGGATGTTAACAACGCGCCTATCTGGTTGCAGGTCAACGGCGACGATCATCAGCGTAGCGATATTCGCCACCTCATCTGGTCCGTTAATGAAACGATTAGCTATCTGTCCGGCTTTTTCGAACTACAGCCGGGTGATTTGATCTACACAGGCACGCCAGAGGGCGTGGGCGCAGTGGTGAAAGGAGATGTGATCACCGGCAATGTAGACGGTTTAACCCCCATCGCTGTGAAGATTGTCTGAGGTGGATGATGAAGCTGTACAGTTTCTTTAACAGCTCCGCGTCATATCGCGTACGCATTGCGCTGGCGCTGAAGGGGCTTGATTACCAGACGGTGGGTGTCAACATTCGCATCGGTCAGCAGAACGAGCTGGCCTACCGGCGGATGAACCCGGTAGGGCTTGTACCGACGCTGGTCACTGATGAGGGAGAATCACTCGGGCAGTCGCTGGCAATAACCGACTGGCTGGATGGTCACTTTCCGCAGTCGCCGCTGCTGCCAGCCGACTTCCCGACGCGCAGCCGGGTGCTGGAAATTGTTTATGCCATCGCTTGTGATATCCATCCCGTGAATAACATGCGGGTACTGCGCTACCTGAGCGAAGAGCTAAAGGTCAGTGAAGAGGATAAAAAACGCTGGTATGCGCACTGGATCCAGCAAGGGTTAAGTGCGGTTGAACAGATGCTGCGCCAGAGTCAGTCGGGGATGTTCTGCGTGGGGGATGCGCCGACGCTGGCGGATTGCTGTCTGATCCCGCAGTGGGCGAACGCGTTACGTATGGGCTGTGATCTGAGCGGGTATCCGCGCTGTAAGGCGGTATACGATGCCTGTACCCAGCTTCCGGCGTTTATCGCCGCCGCGCCCGAGAATCAACAAGACAACATTCCAGCCTGATAAGGAGAACGACAATGGCTAAAGTGACACGCGCAATTATCGTGGGTGGCGGGATTGGCGGCGCGGCGACCGCGCTATCGCTGGCCCGTCAAGGCATTAAAGTGATGTTGCTGGAGAAAGCGCACGAGATTGGTGAGATTGGTGCGGGCATTCAGCTCGGGCCGAACGCGTTTTCTGCTCTGGACAGCCTTGGCGTGGGTGACGTCGCTCGCAAGCGCGCCGTTTTTACCGATCACATCACCATGATGGATGCGGTAAACGCGAAAGAGGTTGTACATATTGAAACCGGGCAGGCGTTCCGCGATCACTTTGGCGGTCCTTATGCGGTTATCCATCGGGTTGATATTCATGCTTCTGTCTGGGAAGCGGCACTGGTTCATCCCAACGTTGAGTATCGCACTTCAACTAACGTGGTTGATATTCGCCAGACAGAAGATGATGTGACGGTCTTTGATGAGCACGGTAACAGCTGGACAGCGGATATTTTGGTGGGCTGTGACGGTGTGAAGTCGGTTGTGCGTCAGTCTCTGATTGGCGATGCGCCACGCGTTACCGGGCACGTGGTCTATCGCGCGGTGATTGATTGCGATGATATGCCGGAAGATTTGCGTATTAACGCGCCGGTGCTGTGGGCCGGACCGCACTGCCACTTGGTGCACTATCCATTGCGTGGCGGCAAGCAGTATAACCTGGTGGTGACCTTCCACAGTCGTCAGCAGGAGGAGTGGGGGGTAAAGGATGGCAGTAAAGAGGAAGTGCTCTCCTATTTTGCCGGTATTCATGCGCGTCCGCGCCAGATGCTGGATAAGCCGACGTCATGGCGTCGCTGGTCCACCGCTGACCGCGAACCGGTAGAGAAATGGGGGACCGACCGCATTACGCTGGTGGGTGATGCTGCGCACCCGGTGGCACAATATATGGCGCAGGGCGCCTGTATGGCGCTTGAAGATGCCGTCACTCTCGGTAAGGCGTTACAGCAGTGTGACGGCGATGCGGCTGATGCCTTTGCCTTGTATGAGTCGGTGCGTATTCCGCGTACTGCGCGCATCGTCTGGTCGACGCGCGAAATGGGACGTGTGTACCACGCCGCAGGCGTCGAGCGCCAGGTGCGTAATCTGCTGTGGAAAGGCAAATCTCAGGCGGAATTTTATCGTGGTATGGAATGGCTGTACGGCTGGAAAGAAGATAACTGCCTGTTGCCGCGCTGAGCCTCTTTAATCTCCCGAACGGAGGCGCTACCATAGCGCCTCTTTTTTTGCGGGTGACGATATGCGTGTTTTACTGGCGCCGATGGAAGGCGTGCTCGACTCACTGGTGCGCGAGCTGCTGACTGAAGTGAATGATTACGATCTGTGCATCACCGAGTTTGTGCGCGTGGTGGATCAGCTCCTGCCGGCAAAAGTATTCCATCGGCTCTGCCCGGAACTGCATAACAATAGCCGGACGCCATCCGGCACGCGGGTGCGCATACAGTTGCTGGGACAGTATCCGCAGTGGCTGGCGGAGAACGCGGCGCGCGCGGTAGAACTGGGCTCGTTTGGTGTCGATCTGAACTGTGGCTGCCCGTCGAAGCTGGTCAACGGCAGCGGCGGTGGCGCAACGTTATTAAAAGATCCTGAACTCATCTACCGGGGCGCAAAAGCCATGCGCGAGGCGGTGCCTGCGCATCTGCCCGTGACGGTGAAAGTGCGTCTGGGCTGGGACAACAGCGACAGGCAGTTTGAAATTGCTGATGCCGTTCAGCAGGCTGGCGCCAGCGAGCTGGCGGTGCATGGCCGAACCAAGGAACAGGGCTATAAGGCCGAGCATATCAACTGGCAGGCGATCGGTGAGATCCGCCAGCGGCTTACCATTCCGGTTATCGCAAATGGCGAAATCTGGGACTGGCAAAGCGCCCAGGATTGTATGGCTATCAGCGGATGCGATGCGGTGATGATTGGCCGTGGGGCATTAAATATTCCGAACCTGAGTCGTGTGGTGAAGTACAACGAGCCACGTATGCCGTGGCCTGATGTCGTGATGCTATTGCAAAAATATACCCGTCTTGAAAAGCAGGGTGATACCGGGCTGTATCACGTGGCGCGGATTAAACAATGGTTAGGGTATTTGCGTAAAGAATACTCAGAGGCAACCGCGCTGTTTCAGGAAATCCGCGCATTAAACAATTCACCGGATATCGCGCGCGCGATTCAGGCCATTGATATCGCTAAATTGCATTAACACATTAATCGGCCACCGGAGTGGCCTTTGTTTCAAAAAATCATCTTAAACACGCCAGTTACCACCAATAACCCAATCAGAAAAATAACTAAAATAATCCACAGTAAGATTTTCATCAGCGTTCCTTTTTTGGTGAGTTCAGGTTAAGTATAGGAAAGCCTCTGAAAATCTTCCTGTAATGACCTTACTCCGGTTTACGTGCGCTGAGCAGAAACACCATTGGCCGCTCTTTTTCTTCATCCAGCGCCGGGTTTTCAGCAATCTGTTCAGCGGACGGTCCCCATTCATCGACACAAACGATTTCGAATCCGGCGGCTATCAGCGCATTAATCCAGGTCGCCAGCTTACGGTGCTGTTTTTTGACACCCTCCGCGAACCAGTTACTGATGCGTGTGCCTTCCTGCTGATAATGATTGACCGGCCAGGACTGTTGCCCGGTTTTATCTTTTATCCAACCCTGGTTAAGCGGTGCAGTATAAATGGGATGCTCGGCAGAGAATACCAACATGCCTCCCGGTGTTAACGACTGGTAAATCGTTACGAATAATCGCGCGATATCGCGCAAATAGTGCAGGGCAAGTGAGCTATAAACCAGGTCAAAAGAATTTGGCGACAGGGAAAGCGTCTCGAGATCTTCACGTCGATAAACGATGCCATTACCCTGCGTCATGCTGTGCGCCTGGGTTAACATCTTTTGTGAAATATCCAGTCCCACTACGCTGGCCGCCTGGTTATCGCGCGCGTAGCGGCAAAACCAGCCATATCCGCAACCCAAATCGAGGATATTTTTTCCCTGTAGAGCGGGGAGCATCGCTTGTATTGTCGGCCATTCTGGCGCACCGTCGAGCCCTTTTACTGAACGGTCCAGTGTGGCATATCCGGCAAAGAACTCGGGATCGTCATAGATATTCTGTGACATAATGTCTCCATCCATAAATTATTAAAATTAATTAATCTAAATTATTTGTTGGGTGTATATTTTTCCGATTATATATTTTTATTGCCAAAGGTGTATTGCCACGCGTAACTAAAAAAGGAAACGCGACAAGTCGTAATCTCAGCACATCTTTTCTTACCTGTGTCTCTCCATGAATCGTAATTCTGCTTTTGTCACGACGGCATTGTTGCCGCTTTTTATTTTGATGTCAGGTTGCGCGCCGATGCATGATGACCGCCAGTCTCTGTCACAGCAGACCCCCGCTGCGAATGTCGATACCACATTGCCTGCGGCGTTAAAAAATGGCTGGCCGGACAGCCAATGGTGGAAGGCATACCATGACCCCCAGCTTAATGCGCTGATTGACAGCACGTTACGAAACTCCCCTGATATGCAGGTCGCGGAACAGCGCATTCAACTGGCGGAGGCGCAGGCTAAGGCTGTGGAGGCGCAGGATGGCCCGGAGATCGATTTCTCAGCAGATGTGGAGCGTCAGAGAATGTCAGCCGAAGGGCTGATGGGTCCGTTTGCCATTACCGATCCGGCCGCCGGGACGACCGGGCCGTGGTACACCAACGGCACCTTTGGTTTAACTGCTGGCTGGAATCTGGATCTGTGGGGTAAAAATCGGGCCGAAGTGACGGCACGTATTGGGGCCGTTAAGGCGCGTGAAGCCGAGCGCGAGCAAACGCGACAGGTGCTGGCGAGCGGTGTGGCTCATCTTTACTGGGAATGGCAAACGCAGGCCGGGCTGAAAACCGTGTTGACGCAAATCGAAACCGAGCAGCAGAACGTCATTAACGTTGATCGTCAACTGTATCAAAATGGTCTTACTTCTTCGGTGGAAGGCGTTGAAACCGATATCGATTCCAGCAAAACAGAGCAGCAGCTGAACGATGTCAGCGGTAAAATGAAGGTGATTGAAGCGCGGTTGAGCGCGCTGACCAACTCGCAGTCCACAGCCCTGAAACTCCATTCGACCCCGCTGCCCGCGGTGGAAAGCCAGCTCCCGTCCCAGCTAGGTTATTCGCTGCTGGCCCGCCGACCGGATTTGCAGGCGGCGCACTGGTACATAGAGTCATCGCTGAGCAGCATTGATGCGGCGAAAGCGGCGTTTTATCCCGATGTAAATCTGATGGCATTTTTACAACAGGATGCGTTACATCTGAGCGACTTGTTTCGCCATTCCGCGCAGCAAATGGGCGTAACGGCCGGGCTGACGCTGCCTATCTTTGATAGCGGCAGGCTGAACGCGAATCTCGACATTACTCAAGCGCAAAGCAACCTGACGGTGGCGAATTATAACAAAGCCGTGGTGGATGCGGTGAATGACGTGGCGCGTGCAGCTTCGCAGGTAGAAACCCTGGCGCAGAAGAATCAGCATCAGCAGCAGATTGAGCATGATGCACTGCGCGTAGTGGGTCTGGCGCAGGCGCGCTTCAATGCCGGAATTATTGCGGGCTCCCGGGTAAGTGAGGCAAAGATCCCGGCATTACGTGAACGGTGCAACGCTCTGCTTTTACAAGGGCAATGGCTGGATGCCTCAATTCAGTTGAACCGTGCGTTGGGGGGCGGCTACCACGCTTCGTAACGCACCCGCCCGGTAGACATCGCGCTATCGGGCCGTACTTTTGCTGCTGCGTTTTTTTAACCACCACCGAACGCCTGGCACCAGCACAATCACCAGAGCCAGCCATATCCAGTGCTTAATATGCTGGTCGAGATTGTGTAGCCACGGTGCAATGACTTCTCCCCCCACATAGCCCAGCGTGGTAAATATCAGCGCCCACGCCAGCGCCCCCAGAATATTCAACGGCAGGAAAATTTTAGGCGGCAAATGGCTTGCGCCAATCAGCAACGGGCCGATCACGCGAAAACCATACATAAAACGGGTGCCAATTACGAACAGATAAGGACGGCGCTGGATCATTTTCTGCGCCCGGCGGATTTTGTCGCGATGTTTTGAGAAACGACGCAAAATTTTTCCACCGTAACGACGCCCAAGCAGATACAGCAATTGATCGCCAATCATCCCGCCCAGGGCCACAGAGATAACCACCAGAGGAAATTTAAGTAATCCCTGATGTGCCGCCACGCCGCCCAGCAGGGTAATGGTTTCACCTTCGGCCAAACTGCCAATGACCAATGCGGCGTAACCGTAATGTGCAATAAGACTGTTTATATCCATATGTCTGGATGACCTCCCGACGTTAAGCATACACCCTGTGAATCATCGTGGGGTTTAAAAGCGCTGAATTAGCGGTTCGTCATTTTTGTTGTTGTACAAAAATTAATCCAAAGCTGAATTATACTTGAACTGTTGAGGTCCGGAGCTGACAATAAGGGGGCGGTATGAACCATGTCTGGGGGCTGTTTTCCCATCCCGATCGTGAAATGCATGTGATCAACAGCGAAAACGAAAGCGTTTCGCATCACTACACCCACCATGTACTGCTGATGGCGGCAATCCCGGTTGTTTGTGCGTTCATCGGTACCACACAAATCGGCTGGGATTTTGGCGATGGCAATATCCTGAAATTATCCCTGTTGACTGGATTTGCAATGGCGATTCTGTTTTACGGGGTGATGCTGGCGGGCGTTGCCGTCATGGGCCGGGTTATCTGGTGGATGGCGCGTAACTACCCGCAGCGTCCGTCGCTGGCGCATTGTATGGTCTTTGCCGGATATGTCGCGACGCCGCTTTTTTTAAGCGGGCTGGTCGCACTTTATCCGCTGGTCTGGCTGTGCGCATTAGTCGGGACTCTCGCGCTGTTTTACACCGGCTATTTACTTTATCTCGGCATTCCAACGTTCCTGAATATCACTCGTGAGGAAGGGTTGAGTTTTTCCAGTTCGACGCTGGCGATCGGTGTGCTGGTACTGGAAGTTCTGCTGGCTATTACGGTAATCCTGTGGGGTTACGGCTATCGGTTATTCTGACGGATAAACCTGTCTCCGCTGCGTTGTTGAGGTAAAAGTCAGCAACGCAGCATTTCGAGACGATTCTCCTGTGGCAGCAAACCTGCCGGATCGCTATGATGCCTGAGCTAGCTTGAGATAATACTTAATCTCTGGCGGTGTGCGTTGTGACGTGCGTGAACCATTATCAGAAATCTCATCATGCTGAAATTCCGAGTTTCATTATTAAGCCTTGCCCTGGTGCTGGCCGTTCCTTTTGCACCCCAAGCCGTGGCGAAAACGGCAACTACCGCAGCGGCTTCTCAACCTGAGATAGCGTCCGGTAGCGCGATGATCGTTGATCTGAATACCAACAAAGTTATCTATTCGAACCACCCGGACCTTGTGCGTCCGATTGCGTCGATTACCAAATTAATGACGGCGATGGTGGTGCTTGATGCACGACTGCCGCTGAATGAAAAGCTGAAAGTCGATATTAGCCAGACGCCGGAGATGAAAGGCATTTACTCTCGCGTACGACTGAACAGCGAAATCAGCCGTAAAGACATGTTACTGCTGGCGCTGATGTCATCAGAAAACCGCGCGGCGGCGAGCCTGGCGCATCATTACCCGGGCGGATACAACGCGTTTATCAAAGCCATGAATGCCAAAGCGAAAGCGCTCGGCATGACTCAGACACGCTTTGTGGAACCCACTGGCTTGTCGATTCACAATGTCTCGACCGCCCGTGACTTAACCAAGCTGCTGATCGCCAGCAAACAGTATCCGCTGATCGGCCAGCTAAGTACCACGCGTGAAGATATGGCGACGTTTGCCAACCCTGCGTATACGCTGCCGTTTCGTAACACCAACCATCTGGTATACCGCGATAACTGGAATATTCAGTTAACGAAAACCGGGTTTACCAATGCGGCAGGTCACTGTCTGGTGATGCGCACGGTGATTAATAACAAACCGGTGGCGCTGGTGGTGATGGATGCCTTTGGCAAATATACTCACTTTGCCGATGCCAGCCGTTTACGTACCTGGATTGAAACGGGCAAGGTGATGCCGGTTCCGGCGGCGGCGCTGAGCTATAAAAAGCAAAAAGCTGCACAGATGGCGGCGGCAGGTTCGGCGAAGGGCGAGCAAACCGCGCAGAACGATTAAATAAGATATCTTTTCCGGCCTACGCATAGCGAATATAGCAGTAGGCCGGGCAAGCGAAGCGCCCCGGCAACATGCCCGGTAGCGCTTATCTTTTTCATATTTACGATTCTTTCCAGAACTTCTGCTTACTCGTTTTCCCAATACCCGGATTCATACTGTTGGTGGGGTCATTCTCACGGTAAAAACGGGTCAAGGTTTCCGGCGCCTGATACAGATGCCCGACGTTATGCTCTGCCGGATACTGCGCCCCACGCTCGCGCAGGAGTTCCAGCATCTGCTCTTTTAGCGCATGCGCATCCACGCCTTTTTTCACGATGTAATCCTGATGGAAAACGTAACACATAAAGTGACCGTAATAGAGTTTGTGCACCAGTTGACTGTCGATCTCTGGAGGCAGATGCTCGTACCATTCGGTGTCGTTACGGCGCAGCGCGATATCCAGCGCCAGAATATCTTCCACCTCATCCGCATGCACGGCCTGATAACGAATAGCCGCGCCAGCCGCCGCAAAGCGATGCAAGAACGCCTTGCTGCCTTCTTCCGCCGTACAGGCAAAGAAGTCGCCTTCAGCGGTTTTGAAATACTCGCTTAGCCAGTTTTGGGCTTCAGCCACGCCGCCACCGGCCATTTTTAACAGCAGGTGATGCTCGTACTTATCGCGCCAGCTTTTCATGCGCGCCGGTAAGTGGCTGGGGAACAAATGACCAAATTTCTGCATTGCCCGGTCGGTGAAGTGAGGACGGAAAATTTTCACTTTTTCCAGCATCGCATCGGTGCGGCCTTTCAGGGTGAAGAAGAACGGCATTTTGTCGGTGCCGAGCTTGTCGATCATCAGAAACGTATCTTTGCCGTATTGCTCAGCGATGTCGTAAATATCGCGGTGCATATATTCACCGGCGACCGGCAGATGCTCGAATTTTGCCAGAATATGACGGCGGATCTCCGTCAGCACCTCTGGCTGGTTGGTGCCGATGTAAAAGACCTGCTGGTTTTTTTCGGCTTCGAAGGTGTCCAGACGCACGGCAAAGACCGCGAGCTTGCCTGCACAACCGGACGATTCAAACAAGCGATCCGGGTCGGCGTTATAGCGTGCGGGCGTGTCCGCGTCGATATCTCTGACACGGGTAACGTAGTCGTGATCGTGCGCGTGACGCCCGTCGTGGCGAACATCGTCATCTCGAATACGCTCGTCATCCAGTTTGCTCAGGATCTGCTCCGGGGTCTGGCCCAGTTCGATACCCAGATGGTTAACCAGCTGTAATTTTCCCTGTTCGTCAATACGCGCAAACAGCGACATCTCCGTGTAGGCCGGGCCGCGCTGTACCAGCGAGCCGCCGGAGTTGTTGCAAATGCCACCGATAACCGAAGCGCCGATACAGGAAGATCCGATTACCGAATGCGGCTCACGGCCAAACGGTTTGAGCGCTTTTTCCAGCGAATAGAGCGTGGTTCCTGGATAGGCCAGCACCTGTTCACCTTTGCCGATGACGTGCAGCTTATCAAGACGCAGGGTGCTGATAATGACAATCTCGCGGTCGTAATCATTACCGCTCGGCGTAGACCCTTCGGTCAAGCCGGTGTTAGCGGCCTGCATCAGGATAATTTTATCCGCGGCGACGCAGGCGCTCAAAACGCGCCACAGTTCTAAAAGCGACCCGGGGAACACGACGGCAAGCGCATCGCCTTGGCCGGAGCGGAATCCCTTGCGATAGCGGGCGGTTTTAGCAGGTTCTGTCAGCAGGTGTGAATGACCCACCAGACGGGTCAGTTCATTCAGGAAAGCTTTATTATCTGTTGTAATGGAAGACATTCTCCACTCCTTGTGGTGGGACTCAATATCAGGAACAAGCATAGCGCTTTGTATGACAATACGCTTTCTCATTCATATTGTCTCTGGTTCGTCTTTTACTGATTCGCGCTGGTTTCGAAAATTAGGAGAATAACCTTAGCTTTCTTTATCGCTCCCGTTTAGTCTTACGGCAAACTGCGGTTTTTGTTATATTTTCGCTGCCTCGTCGGGAAAAAATAAAGAGAGAATCAACATGAAATGGCTATGTTCTGTAGGTGTCGCGGTGAGTCTGGCATTGCAACCAGCGTTGGCGGACACTCTGTTTGGTAACCATCCACTGACGCCAGAGGCGCGGGATGCCTTCGTTACCGATTTACTCAAGCAGATGACCGTAGATGAGAAGATTGGGCAACTGCGTTTGATAAGCGTCGGGCCTGATAACCCGAAAGAAGCCATCCGCGAGATGATCAAAGACGGGCAGGTTGGGGCAATTTTTAACACCGTCACGCGCCAGGATATCCGCAAAATGCAGGATCAGGTGATGGATCTCAGCCGCCTGAAAATCCCTCTCTTTTTTGCCTACGACGTATTGCACGGTCAGCGTACCGTATTCCCGATAAGCCTCGGTCTGGCATCCTCCTTTAATCTTGATGCGGTCAGAACCGTTGGTCGAGTGTCTGCGTATGAAGCCGCCGATGATGGTCTGAATATGACCTGGGCGCCGATGGTCGATGTCTCGCGCGATCCGCGCTGGGGCCGCGCCTCGGAAGGGTTTGGCGAAGATACGTATTTGACCGCCACGATGGGCAAAACCATGGTGGAAGCGATGCAGGGTAAAAGCCCGGCCGATCGCTATTCGGTGATGACCAGCGTCAAGCACTATGCCGCCTATGGCGCGGTTGAAGGCGGCAAGGAATACAACACTGTCGATATGAGCCCGCAGCGTTTGTTCAACGACTATATGCCACCGTACAAAGCCGGACTGGACGCCGGTAGCGGTGCGGTGATGGTGGGGCTTAATTCGCTGAACGGCACGCCGGCGACTTCGGATGCATGGCTGTTAAAAGACGTCCTGCGCGATGAGTGGGGCTTTAAGGGCATTACCGTTTCCGATCATGGCGCGATTAAGGAACTGATTAAGCACGGCACTGCCGCCGATCCTGAAGATGCGGTGCGTGTGGCGATCAAGTCCGGCATCAACATGAGCATGAGCGATGAGTATTACAGCAAATACCTGCCGGGGTTGATTAAGTCAGGTAAGGTGACGATGGCGGAGCTAGACGACGCTGCGCGTCATGTGCTGAACGTGAAATATGATATGGGCCTGTTTAACGATCCGTACAGCCATCTGGGGGCCAAAGAATCTGACCCGCAGGACACCAACGCGGAAAGCCGTTTGCACCGCAAAGAGGCGCGTGAAGTGGCGCGTGAAAGCCTGGTGCTGCTGAAAAACCGTCTGGAAACATTGCCGCTGAAAAAATCCGCCACCGTAGCGGTTGTCGGTCCGCTGGCCGACAGCAAGCGTGATGTGATGGGCAGTTGGTCTGCTGCCGGGGTTGCCGATCAGTCAGTAACGGTGCTGACGGGGATTAAAAATGCCATCGGCGAGCAGGGCAAAGTGGTATACGCCAAAGGGGCGAACATCACCAACGACAAAGGCATTGTCGACTTCCTCAACCAGTATGAAGAGGCGGTGAAGGTTGACCCGCGTTCGCCGCAGGCGATGATTGATGAAGCCGTTAACGCCGCGAAGCAGTCTGACGTAGTCGTCGCGGTAGTTGGTGAAGCGCAGGGAATGGCGCATGAAGCCTCCAGCCGCACCGATATCACCATTCCGCAGAGTCAGCGTGACCTGATTACCGCGCTGAAAGCCACGGGTAAACCGCTGGTTCTGGTACTGATGAACGGTCGTCCGCTGGCGCTGGTTAAGGAAGATCAACAGGCCGATGCGATCCTCGAAACCTGGTTTGCCGGGACGGAAGGCGGTAACGCCATCGCCGATGTGCTATTTGGCGATTACAACCCGTCAGGCAAGTTGCCGATGTCTTTCCCGCGCTCTGTCGGACAGATCCCGGTCTATTACAGCCATCTTAATACCGGTCGCCCGTATAATGCCGATAAGCCGAATAAGTACACGTCGCGCTACTTTGACGAAGCGAACGGTCCGTTGTATCCCTTTGGCTATGGCCTGAGCTACACCACATTCACGGTTTCTGATGTGAAACTCTCTTCTCCGACGATGAAGCGTGACGGGACCGTGACGGCCAGCGTGCAGGTGACCAACACCGGCAAACGCGAAGGTGCGACGGTGATTCAGATGTATTTGCAGGATGTTACCGCTTCAATGAGTCGTCCGGTAAAACAGCTGAAAGGTTTTGAGAAGGTGAATCTTAAGCCGGGTGAAACCCAAACCGTTAGCTTCCCAATTGATGTTGAAGCGCTGAAATTCTGGAACCAGCGTATGCAATACGATGCCGAACCGGGCAAGTTCAACGTCTTTATCGGCGTGGATTCTGCCAGAGTGAAGCAGGGCGAATTTGAACTGCTGTAATTGATATCATGCCTGATAGCGTGACGCTTATCAGGCCCGCGAAATCGTACCATCCGGTAAACTCACTTTGGGTTTGCCGGATTTTTTTTATTGTATTATCGCCTTACCGCGAGTAACTCTCAGTGTTACTACCCAATTACCAGGTTAAGGCTTGATTTTTCGACTATGCTTTTTCCTCAAGTCTCTGAAAAGGGCCGTAAAAGAATGAGGAGTGCAGCATGATAATTTCAAAAGTTTGGGTGGGTTCGCTGGCGTTGTTAGCCGCGATCAGCTTGCCCTTACAGGCCGCGTCACCCGTCACGGTCGGTTCAAAAATAGATACCGAAGGGGCGCTGCTCGGCAACATTATTTTGCAGGTGCTCGAAAGTCACGGCGTGAAAACCGTTAATAAAGTACAGCTGGGTACCACTCCGGTGGTGCGTGGGGCAATCACCTCTGGTGAACTGGATATTTATCCGGAATATACCGGCAATGGCGCATTCTTTTTTAAAGATGAGAATGATCCTGCATGGAAAAATGCGCAGGCCGGTTATGACAAAGTGAAAAAGCTGGACGCAGAGCAAAATAAGCTGATCTGGCTAACGCCTGCGCCCGCCAACAACACCTGGACCATTGCGGTTCGCCAGGATGTCGCGCAAAAGAATAAGCTTGAGTCCCTTGCCGATTTAGGCCGTTACCTGAAAGACGGGGGGACGTTCAAACTTGCCGCCTCTGCGGAATTTATCGAACGGGCTGACGCGCTGCCTGCCTTTGAAAAAACCTATGGTTTCAAACTGAATCAGAATCAGCTGTTGTCGCTGGCGGGGGGGGATACCGCGGTGACGATTAAAGCAGCGGCGCAGCAGACCTCTGGGGTCAATGCAGCGATGGCCTACGGTACCGACGGTCCGGTTGCGGCGCTCGGTCTGCAAACATTAAGCGATCCGCAAGGGGTCCAGCCCATTTATGCGCCAGCGCCCGTTGTGCGTGAATCGGTGCTGAAGGACTACCCGCAAATGGCAGAATGGCTACAACCGGTATTTGCCAGCCTGGATGAAAAAACGCTGCAACGGCTGAATGCCAGTATCGCCGTGGAGGGGCTGGATGCGAAAAAAGTCGCAGCAGGCTACCTGAAGCAAAAAGGATGGGTGAAGTAACGGAGTTTGCAGCAGGTGGGTGTTTTGTCGAATATTTCAGTAAATCGGGTGCTGTTGCTGCTGGTGTTTCTTACCATCGCGGCGGCAGCGCTTCCTTTCATTAGCTATGCTCCCAATCGCCTGGTTTCCGGTGAAGGGCGTCAACTCTGGGATATCCAACCCGACATGGCGTGGGGATTAGCGGCGGCCTGTGTGCTGCTGTTTCTTCTGTGCTTTGTACCGGGAAAATCCGGCAATATATTGACGCTTATCATTAGCCAACTGTTGGTGATTGCGGCACTGGTCATCGCCGGCACAACGGCAACGTATCTGGCTCAGACGGGTAGCCCGCTGGCCAGAACCAGCCTGGGCAGCGGGTTCTGGTTAGGGCTGGGATTGATGCTGCTGGCAGCCAGTGACGCCATTCGTCGCATCACCGAACGGGCGTCGTGGCGTTGGTTATTGCACGCACAAATATTCATTTTGCCGCTGGTGTTACTGCTCTCCGGTACGTTTAACGATCTTTCTCTGCTTAAAGAATATGCCAACCGCCAGGATGTCTTTAACGACGCGCTGGCGCAGCATCTGACGATTCTGTTCGCTACCGTGGTGCCCGCGCTGCTCATTGGCGTGCCGCTGGGTGTCTGGTGTACTTTTTCTGTCTCCCGTCAGGGGCCAGTATTCGCGGTACTGAACATCATCCAGACTATTCCCTCCGTCGCGCTGTTTGGCCTGTTAATTGCGCCGCTTGCCGGACTGGTGAAGCACTTTCCCTTGCTAGGTTCGCTTGGCGTAGCGGGAACCGGTCTGACGCCTGCGCTTATTGCGTTGGTGCTGTATGCGCTCTTACCGCTGGTTCGCGGCGTAGTGGCTGGATTGAATCAGGTTCCACGCGATGTACTTGAAAGCGCCCGGGCGATGGGGATGAGCGCGCGTCAGCGGTTTATCTCGGTGCAGTTTCCACTGGCGCTGCCGGTCTTCTTGCGCAGTTTGCGAGTGGTGATGGTCCAGACGGTGGGGATGGCGGTGATAGCCGCGCTGATTGGTGCAGGGGGATTTGGCGCGCTGGTCTTTCAGGGATTGCTCAGTAGCGCCGTTGATTTAGTGCTGTTGGGCGTGATCCCGGTCGTTGTGCTGGCTGTGTTGATTGATGCGCTGTTTGATTTAGGGATCGCGCTGCTAAAGGTATCGAATAATGATTGAATTTCGCCATGTCAGTAAAACCTATGGCCAACAAAAAGCTGTCGACGACCTTAACCTGCAGTTAGGAGAGGGCAGCTTTTCGGTATTAATTGGCACGTCAGGTTCGGGCAAGTCTACCACGCTAAAGATGATCAACCGGCTGGTTGAACATGACAGCGGGCAGATCCGTTTCGCCGGGGAGGAGATCCGCAGCCTGCCGGTGCTGGAGTTACGACGGCGCATGGGGTACGCGATTCAGTCTATTGGTTTGTTTCCCCACTGGACCGTCGCGCAGAATATTGCCACCGTACCGCAGCTGCAAAAGTGGTCACGTTCACGTATTGATGACCGAACAGATGAACTAATGGCGCTACTGGGCCTCGAGGCGAGTTTGCGTCACCGTTATCCGCATCAGCTTTCCGGTGGACAACAGCAGCGGGTTGGGGTTGCGCGAGCGTTGGCGGCAGATCCGCAGGTGCTACTGATGGATGAGCCTTTTGGCGCGCTGGACCCGGTCACCCGCGGCGCGCTGCAGCAGGAGATGACGCGTATCCACCGTTTGTTGGGACGTACCATTGTGCTGGTGACGCATGATATCGACGAGGCGCTGAGACTGGCGGAGCATCTGATTTTGATGGATGCGGGAAAAGTTGTGAAGCAAGGCACGCCGCTGTCGATACTGACTGCGCCAGCGAATGATTTCGTGCAAACTTTTTTTGGCCGCAGTGAACTGGGCGTAAGGCTGTTGTCGCTGCGTACGGTAGGGGATTTTATCCGTCGCGGTGAACACTCAGACGGCGAGCCGCTGGTGGATGAGATGACGCTACGTGATGCATTGTCGGTGTTCGTGGCGCGTGGCTGCGATGTCTTGCCGGTCGTGACGCCGCAGGGGTTACCCTGCGGGACGCTTCATTTTCGCGATTTGCTTTCGGAGACGCCGACCCGTGAAACGTCTTGCTGATCCATTGCTATGGCTTGTTGCGCTGTTTCTGATCCTGTTGGTGGGGTTGCCCCACAGTCAGGCCCTGTTTAGTTCGCTATTTCCGGCGCTGCCGCGTCCCGTGTATCAGCAGGAAAGTTTTACGGCGCTGGCGTTGAGTCATTTTGCGTTGGTGGGGATTTCAAGCCTTATTGCCGTCATTATTGGCACCGGAGCGGGAATAGCGGTAACCCGGCCCTGGGGCGCGGAATTCAGGCCGATGGTGGAAACGATTGCCGCCGTGGGGCAGACATTTCCTCCGGTCGCCGTGCTGGCGATCGCCGTACCGGTGATGGGGTTTGGGCTTGAACCCGCGATTATCGCGCTGATTTTGTATGGCGTGTTACCAATCTTGCAGGCAACTCTGGCAGGACTCGGCGGAATTTCTCCCAGCGTGATGGATATCGCCAGCGGAATGGGCATGAGTCAGGGCCAGCGGCTGCGGAAAGTGGAGTTGCCGCTGGCGGCACCGGTTATTCTGGCGGGAATTCGCACGTCGGTGATTATTAATATCGGCACCGCTACGATAGCCTCAACCGTCGGGGCCAACACGTTGGGCACGCCGATTATCATCGGCCTGAGCGGGTTCAATACCGCCTATGTGATTCAGGGGGCACTGCTGGTCGCGCTGGCTGCGGTGATAGTTGACCGCGGGTTTGAGCGATTAGCGAGCCACCTTACCCGGCACGTAAAATGAATGTGTAGCCTGCCAGCATGACGCCGCCGATACCACCGATGGCCATCAGCAGGAAGAGGGTAATGACACCGATTTTAGCTGCGCTCATTATGCACTCCTTATGTGAATCTAAGGATTGTACACGTTTGTTAACAGAATATTAAGAGCCGATCCTGGTTGGCTTTAAATACCGAGCGGATAAATATCGTGACCTAACGCGCGCCATTCGTTCAGTTGTTGTTGCTGAGCAGGCGTTTGGCTTTCGCCGCACCAGACCAGTAAGGTTCGCCCTTCAAACAGCTCTGGTCGCAATTGGTTTAGCGAGTGGGCGAGGACGTCAACGCGCCATCCCTGCTGGCTGGCTACCCAACCCTCCAGCCATAAGCGGGTGGTATCATGAATGTTCCAGCCGACAACCAGGGCATCTTTCCCCTGTTTCTTGCGCGCCGAGGCCAGACAAATCGCGATGTAGTTGATGAGGACACCGTCGAGGATCCCCAGTAACGCCTGCAGGATCGGCTGCTGACATTGCAGGCGACGGCGTAACGGAATGAACAAATGGGTGTTGAGCGTTTGTGCGGGATAATCCTGACCGCGCTCTTTGATCCACATCCTGAGGCTATGCAGATTATTACTTTGCAAATAGCTCAACAGCGTCTCTTGCTGTTCGCGCCAGCCGTTATGCACATCAATGTTCTCATTACTGAGCAACATTTTTACCTTACTGACCTGAACGCCGTTATTTATCCAGCGTTTTATCTCACGGATCCGGTCAATATCCGCGTCGTTAAACAGGCGATGCCCGCCGTCTGTTCGCTGCGGTTTAAGTAATCCGTAACGCCTCTGCCACGCGCGTAAAGTGACAGGGTTGATATCACAAAGCAAAGCCACTTCACCTATTGTGTAAAGCGCCATCGTCGTCTCACTTATGCTCGCGAGGTCCCAGTTTTACTTTAGACGCTCTTTTGCGAACCAGGTAGTTTTGTCTGTTTTTTGATCAATAAATGGGTGAATTTGTAGTCATGCTCGCGCTTTCGAGTGATCGTTCTCACAAATTCCTTTTTTTTTGCAACACTTCAAAGAAAGTTACGCGCAGCCCATGTATGTTACGCGCTTTTAAGTGATGTGTGGTTGGCAGGTATGTACGAGTTTAATCTGGTGTTGCTGCTGCTTCAGCAGATGTGTGTGTTTCTCGTTATCGCGTGGCTCATGAGCAAAACGCGTTTGTTTATCCCGCTGATGCAGGTCACGATCCGGCTCCCGCACAAGCTGCTTTGCTACGTTACCTTTTCCATTTTCTGCATTTTGGGCACCTATTTCGGGCTGCACATTGATGATTCTATTGCTAATACCCGTGCTATCGGCGCGGTGATGGGGGGGCTGCTTGGCGGCCCAGTGGTCGGCGGTTTGGTCGGCCTAACCGGTGGCTTACATCGTTATTCAATGGGCGGAATGACGGCGCTCAGTTGCATGATTTCGACCATTGTCGAAGGTTTGCTCGGCGGACTGGTGCACAGCGTGCTCACCCGTCGTGGCCGTACCGATAAAGTCTTTAGTCCACTGACCGCGGGTGCCATTACTTTTGTCGCCGAACTGGTGCAGATGCTGATCATCTTGTTAATCGCCCGGCCGTTTGACGATGCGTTTCGGCTGGTCAGTAATATCGCCGCGCCGATGATGGTGACGAATACCGTGGGCGCAGCCTTATTTATGCGTATTTTGCTCGATAAACGGGCGATGTTTGAAAAATATACCTCTGCTTTTTCCGCCACTGCGCTCAAAGTTGCCGCCTCAACGGAGGGTATTTTGCGCCAGGGGTTTAACGAGGTTAACAGCATGAAGGTCGCTCAGGTGCTGTATGAAGAGCTGGATATTGGTGCTGTGGCAATTACCGACCGCGAGAAGCTGCTGGCATTTACCGGCATTGGTGACGATCACCATCTACCCGGAAAACCTATTTCGTCGTCGTACACCCAACGGGCGATAGAAACCGGAGAGGTGGTGTATGCCGATGGGAATGAAGTCCCTTACCGCTGCTCTTTGCACCCGCAATGCAAATTAGGCTCGACGCTGGTGATCCCTTTGCGGGGGGAAAACCAGCGGGTGATGGGGACCATCAAACTGTATGAAGCCAAAAACCGCCTCTTTAGCTCGATCAACCGCACGCTGGGGGAAGGGATCGCCCAACTGCTTTCGGCGCAGATTCTGGCCGGGCAGTATGAGCGGCAAAAAGCGATGCTCACGCAGTCGGAAATCAAACTCCTGCATGCACAGGTGAACCCCCATTTTTTGTTTAATGCGCTCAACACCATCAAAGCCGTGATCCGACGTGATAGCGAGCAGGCCAGCCAACTGGTGCAGTATCTGTCGACGTTCTTTCGCAAAAACTTAAAACGTCCGTCGGAGATTGTGACGCTGGCTGATGAAATTGAGCACGTTAATGCCTATCTGCAAATTGAAAAGGCGCGATTTCAGTCGCGCCTGCAGGTGACTTTGACGGTGCCAGATGCGCTTTCGTATCAGCAATTACCTGCCTTTACCCTACAACCTATTGTGGAGAATGCCATTAAGCACGGTACCTCTCAGCTACTGGATACCGGCGAAGTGTCGATTACCGCCCGCCGCGAAGGGCAGTATCTGATGCTGGATATTGAAGATAACGCCGGGTTGTATCAGCCAACGTCTGAGGCCAGCGGATTGGGTATGAATCTGGTTGATAAACGACTGCGCGAGCGGTTTGGCGACGATTTTGGCATCAGCGTAGCGTGTGAACCTGACCGCTTTACCCGAATCACTTTACGACTTCCTCTGGAGGAACTGGCATGATCAAAGTGCTGATTGTCGATGACGAACCGTTAGCGCGGGAGAATCTGCGGATCCTGTTGCAGGCGCAAAGCGACATCGAGATCGTCGGCGAATGTTCGAATGCGGTGGAAGCCATCGGCGCGGTACATAAACTGCGTCCGGATGTCCTGTTCCTTGATATTCAGATGCCGCGTATCAGCGGTCTGGAAATGGTTGGCATGCTTGATCCTGAGCATCGTCCGTATATTGTTTTCCTTACTGCCTTTGATGAATATGCGGTGAAAGCTTTTGAAGAACACGCGTTTGATTATCTTCTCAAACCGATTGAAGAGGCGCGACTGGAAAAAACGCTGAGCCGTTTGCGTCAGGAGCGCACGAAGCAGGATGTATCGCTACTGCCGGAGAATCAGCAGGCGCTGAAGTTTATTCCGTGCAGCGGCCACAGCCGAATCTATCTGCTGCAAATGGATGACGTGGCGTTTATCAGCAGCCGCATGAGCGGCGTGTATGTGACCAGCAGCGATGGTAAAGAAGGTTTCACCGAACTGACGCTCAGAACGCTGGAAAGCCGTACACCTTTGCTGCGCTGCCATCGGCAGTATCTGGTGAATATGGCGCAATTGCGGGAGATCCGTCTGGAAGAAAACGGTCAGGCCGAACTGATTTTGCGCAACGGGCTGACAGTTCCGGTAAGTCGCCGTTATCTTAAAAGTCTAAAAGAGGCGATTGGACTGTAAAACTGATACACTGCGCGCCATTGCATCACCGACAGTTGAAGGCTCTATGCTAAGTAACGATATTCTTCGTAGCCTGCGCTACACTCTGAAAGCGAACAATAACGACATGGTGCGTATTCTTGCGCTTGCTGACATGGAATCCACCTCCGCAGGTTTTGATACCTGGATGACAAAAGAAGATGAAGCCGGGTTTATTCGCTGCCCGGATATCATTCTCTCCGGATTTTTAAACGGTCTGATTTATCATCTGCGTGGAAAAGACGATTCTGCGCCGGAACTGGCGCTTGAGCGTCGTGTTAACAACAATACGGTGCTGAAAAAGCTGCGCATCGCCTTTTCGCTGAAAACCGATGATATTCTGGCCATTATGACCGAGCAGAAGTTTCGTGTGTCGATGCCGGAAATTACCGCCATGATGCGCGCGCCGGACCATAAGAACTATCGCGAATGCGGCGATCAGTTTCTGCGTTACTTCCTGCGGGGTTTGACGTCGCGAGTGCACAAAACGAAAGCGTAAAACGACGCTGGCGACCGCGATGAATTTCGGGTCGCCAGGATGTTATTTCACTTCTTTAAAACCCGCCGATTCCATTACCGTTTGCATTTGCTTCATGCTGATATTTTTATCGGCTTTCTCAGAAAGCTTCATTCCGGAAATTGCCTGCAACGCTTTTATATCGACTTTTTCCATATCGATAGTGACATTTTCCTGCGCATAGGTATCTGTATAGGTGAGCTTTTCTTCTACGCCTGCAATATTTTGATATTTGGCGCTTAACGCATCGAATACTTTTGCGGCTTCCTCTTTATTGCTGGCGCCGACAGACGCATAGCTGATTTTACTTTCGGAGCTTTGTTTCAGAACTTTGTCACCTTTATAGGTGTAAGAGACGGTGATATCCGAACCGTTAAGATTGGCATTGAATGTTTTCGTCTCTTCTTTATCACCACAACCCGCCAGAGAAAAAACCACAACCGATGCCACGGCGAGAGAAACTAATTTTTGTAACGCTGTCATGTAAAACTCCATTTTATGAATATCGAATGCTAAATAATAACGCCAATGAATATGAGGGCCGGGCGGCCTTAATAGCAGAGCAGTATAGAATAAATCTAATAGCGATGGCTAAGCAGTCCGAAAATGGAGTGGGGGAGTGTGTTTAAGATTAAAGGTAAATCACTCAGCAAAAAAAGCGCTGCAGTTGCAGCGCTCGAGATGTCTGATTTATTTCACCTGTTGGCCAGGTTTTGCGCCTTCGTCCGGGCTTAACAGGAAGATATCTTTCCCGCCAGGACCTGCCGCCATGACCATCCCTTCAGAAATGCCGAAGCGCATCTTACGAGGTGCCAGGTTAGCAACCAGAATTGTCTGACGTCCAACCAGGGTCTGCGGATCCGGATAGGCAGAACGAATACCAGAGAAGACGTTACGCTTCTCGCCACCGAGATCCAGCGTCAGACGCAGCAGTTTGTCAGAACCTTCCACAAACTCGGCGTTTTCAATCAATGCCACGCGCAGGTCAACTTTGGCGAAATCGTCAAAGGTAATGGTTTCCTGAATCGGGTCATCCGCCAGCTGGCCGGTTACCGGTGCGGCAGCGGCCTTCACTTCTTCTTTCGACGCTTCCACCAGCGCTTCAACTTGTTTCATGTCGATGCGATTGTAGAGCGCCTTAAAGGTGTTGACCTTGTGACCGAGCAGCGGTTGCTTAATGGCATCCCAGCTCAGCTCGCTGTTCAGGAAAGCTTCTACACGTTCAGCAAGCGTTGGCAGAACCGGTTTCAGGTAAGTCATCAGGACGCGGAACAGGTTGATACCCATGGAGCAGATCGCCTGCAGGTCGGCATCGCGGCCTTCCTGTTTAGCAACGACCCACGGAGCCTGTTCGTCAACGTAGCGGTTTGCCACATCGGCCAGCGCCATGATTTCACGGATAGCTTTACCAAATTCACGGCTTTCCCATGCTTCGCCAATCACCGCAGCAGCGTCAGTGAAGGTTTTATACAACGCCGGGTCGGCCAGTTCAGCAGCCAGTACGCCGTCAAAACGCTTGCTGATAAAGCCTGCGTTACGTGATGCCAGGTTGACTACTTTGTTGACGATATCGGCGTTTACACGCTGAACGAAGTCTTCCAGGTTCAGGTCGATATCATCAATGCGTGAAGAAAGCTTCGCTGTGTAGTAGTAGCGCAGGCTGTCGGCGTCAAAGTGCTTCAGCCAGGTGCTGGCCTTAATGAAGGTACCGCGAGATTTGGACATCTTCGCACCGTTTACCGTCACATAACCGTGTACAAACAGGTTGGTCGGCTTACGGAAGTTGCTGCCTTCCAGCATCGCCGGCCAGAACAGGCTATGGAAGTAGACGATGTCTTTACCGATGAAGTGATACAACTCAGCGTCGGAATCTTTCTTCCAATACTCATCAAAACTGGTCGTGTCGCCGCGCTTATCGCACAGGTTTTTGAACGAACCCATATAGCCAATTGGTGCGTCCAGCCAGACGTAGAAGTATTTGCCTGGCGCATCCGGGATTTCAAAACCGAAGTATGGGGCATCGCGGGAAATATCCCACTGCTGCAGGCCGGATTCGAACCATTCCTGCATTTTGTTGGCGACCTGCTCCTGCAACGCGCCGCTGCGTGTCCAGGCCTGCAGCATCTCGCTGAATGACGGCAGGTCAAAGAAGAAGTGTTCGGAGTCGCGCATTACCGGCGTCGCGCCAGAAACGACGGATTTCGGCTCGATAAGTTCGGTCGGGCTGTAGGTTGCGCCGCAGACTTCACAGTTATCGCCGTACTGATCCGGAGATTTACATTTCGGGCATGTGCCTTTAACGAAACGGTCCGGCAGGAACATGCCTTTTTCCGGATCGTAAAGCTGGGAGATAGTACGGTTCTTAATAAAACCGTTCTCCTTCAGGCGCGTATAAATCAGCTCAGACAGCTCACGGTTCTCTTCGCTGTGCGTAGAGTGGTAGTTGTCATAGCTGATGTCAAAACCCGCAAAATCAGTCTGATGCTCCTGACTCATTTCACCGATCATCTGCTCTGGCGTGATCCCAAGCTGCTGTGCTTTCAGCATGATTGGCGTACCGTGTGCGTCGTCCGCGCAGATGAAGTTAACCTGGTGGCCGCGCATTCGCTGGTAACGGACCCAGACATCAGCCTGGATGTGCTCCAGCATATGGCCGAGGTGGATAGAGCCGTTGGCGTACGGCAGCGCGCACGTTACCAGAATTTTCTTCGCGACTTGAGTCATAGTGGGCAATTACTTCTTTTGTAGTGAAAAGGGCTTTGATAGTACCAAAATGGTAATTACTGCGCCAAGCGATAAGGGCATTTATCCGTAAATGAATAATTGTTGCGGTTGGAGTAAACTACCTGGTGACTATTGTATTTTCAGAACAACAAAAAGGAGTCGGGATGAACGCACAATCCCAGGCCAAATCACCAGAGACCCTGCGCGCGATGGTTGCCGGGACGCTGGCGAATTTTCAGCATTTAACCCTGAAGCATAATCTGACGACGCTTAAAGCGTTGCACCACGTCGCCTGGATGGATGACACGTTGCACGTTGAGCTGGTCATGCCGTTTGTCTGGCAGAGCGCGTTTGAGGACTTAAAAGAGCAATGTAGCGCCGATCTGCTGCGTATTACTGGTGCGAAAGCGATCGACTGGAAACTGTCGCATAACATTGCGACGCTGAAACGCGTGAAAAACCAGCCGGGCATTAATGGTGTAAAAAACATCATCGCCGTCAGTTCGGGTAAAGGTGGCGTGGGTAAATCCTCTACTGCCGTGAACCTGGCGCTGGCGCTGGCTGCGGAAGGGGCGAAGGTAGGGATACTGGACGCCGATATTTATGGCCCGTCAATCCCGACGATGCTCGGTGCGGAGAACCAGCGTCCAACCTCTCCAGACGGTACCCATATGGCGCCGATCATGTCTCACGGCCTGGCGACAAACTCTATTGGTTATTTGGTCACTGACGATAATGCGATGGTGTGGCGTGGCCCGATGGCCAGCAAAGCCCTGCTGCAGATGCTGCAAGAAACCTTATGGCCGGATCTTGATTACCTGGTACTGGATATGCCGCCGGGTACGGGTGATATCCAGTTGACGCTGGCGCAAAACATTCCGGTCACGGGGGCTGTTGTGGTGACCACTCCGCAGGACATCGCGCTGATCGATGCGAAAAAAGGCATCGTGATGTTCGAAAAAGTCGAAGTGCCAGTGCTGGGTATTGTTGAGAATATGAGTATGCATATTTGCAGCAACTGCGGTCATCACGAGCCAATCTTCGGCACCGGTGGCGCGCAGAAACTGGCTGAGCAGTATCACACCCAACTGCTGGGACAGATGCCGCTGCATATTTCTCTGCGTGAAGACCTGGATCGTGGTACGCCGACGGTCATCAGCCGTCCTGACAGCGAATTTACCGCCATTTACCGCGACCTTGCAGGACGTGTCGCTGCCCAGCTCTACTGGCAAGGGGAAGTGATCCCGGGTGAAATTGCCTTCCGCGCGGTGTAATTAATAGCGTTAAAAATATTCACCGTATCAATAATGCATTGATGCGGTGAATATATTGGATGAAAAATCTCACTCAATTATTTATCCGGACTGTATAATTCATGTCTTTTTCTGAATAAATACCCTCAATGCATCATTTAAATTGATCAAATTGGTCGAATTAATCTACAATCTCAATTAGCCTTAGCGAGGCAGTTAATCCATAATCTACTGGAAAGACGGCTTGTGTGCTGTTTCCCAACCGATACAGGAATAATGAACGTAATGAAAAAAAATTTATTCTTGGGAGTTATTACTTTGGCTTATGGAATGAGCGCTTCTGCTTTCGCCACAGATACTGCCACCCTGAATATCAATGGTCGGGTAACTGAACCCACCTGTAGCACTGATGTTGTAAATAACGAAGTGCAGCAACGCTGTGGCAATGCCATTTCCTTTTCAAACGTCAGAGCGGGTGTTTCCAATCCAACAAAAGGTGCGGTAACTGAAATTGTTACTATCACCGGTGACGCTACACGACAAATAGTGATGACGCGTTACGATTAAACGTCTTTTATCAGCCATGCATTATTATTGTGAATAATACGTGGCTGATCATTTCTCTGAAGAATTCCATTCCGACAGTTAATCTCGTAAATTTATTAATTTAAAAGAATAAAAAAATCGACTGATTTGTTTCTATTATATTGCGCTTTGCAATTTGTTTTAAATCAATAAAACAACGCGTTTACATTGCGGTAACGTTTCTGGTGTGCGAATTTAATTTCACGGGTTAAGTCCTCTTAACCAATAGAAGTTAATTCATTAAGGAATATACGATGAAACGTTCAATTATTTCCGCTGCTGTTCTGTCCGCTGTAGTTATGAGCGCTGGGGCTTTTGCTGCTGATTCTGATCAGGGTGAACTGATTATTACTGGTAAGGTAGTAGGGACCACTTGTAAATTTACAGGGGATGCCACTGCGACCATTGGTATGAACCAAATTGGTGCTGACAGATTAAATGCCTTAAGTGCTGGTGGTGTTTATGAAGGATACTCAAATAAAACCACCGTGCCATTGACGGTTGAATGTACAGGAAGTAAAGCACCAAAAATTACTTTCTCCAGTTCTCAATTTGACAGCAATAATAAATATATTACACGAAATACCGCAGCAAATAATGGTGCTGGCTTCACCGTTTACTATGGTGATGATTTTACTAAACAGGTTAACCCCGATACAGGTATTGAGTTAACTAAAACTGCGGACAATAAATATACTCTGAACTTTAGCGCACGCTACGCAAAAATTGGTTCTGCCGATGTCTCCGCTGGTGATGTGGCCTCTTCGCTGACGATGACTGTTGTTACTGATTAAGATGACTATCCTGTTTGTCGGCGGCTCCGGCCGCCGATTATTTCCGCAGTAAGGATAATTATAATGAAAAAAATACTCGTGTTTTTACTGGCCGGTACAGTAATGCCTGCGTGGGGCGGCATATACATTTACGGCACCCGTGTCATTTATCCGGCGCAGAAAAAAGAAATTACCGTGCAATTAATGAATGAAGGCAGTCGCAGCTCGCTGGTTCAATCCTGGATAGATGACGGAGATACCAGTCTGCCACCCGAAAAAATCCACGTGCCATTTGTAATGAGCCCTCCGGTGGCAAAGGTCAGCGGAGGCTCTGGTCAACAACTGAAAATTAAGCAATTGGCAAATACGCTACCGGAAGATCGTGAAAGTCTTTTTTTCCTGAATGTGTTAGATATTCCTCCTAATTCTGCGGAATCAGAAGGCAAGAACATGATTAAATTTGCTATGCAGAATCGCATCAAATTTATATATCGCCCGCAGGGTATCGCCGGTGTAGATGAAAAAAGCTTTTCTCGCTTAAGCGTCAGAGATATTAGCGGTGGCATTAATATCAAAAATAATTCTGCTAACTGGATTACTATTCCTGAACTAGTGGGTAATTCAAAAATAAACAGCGAGACAGTATTACTTGCTCCGTGGTCAGATAAAAAGGTCATCACCACTGCTGTCGTTAATCATTACAAGGTTACTCTTATTGATGATCACGGAAACTACTTAAGTAAAAAAATAAAGACGGAAAGATAGTCAAGGATTGATTATGTCAAAGATAAATTCTATTACACTGTCAATCCTGTCGGTGTTGGCCGCTTCATCCGTATGGGCTGAAGAAGACACGTTTGATACCCACTTTATGATCGGCGGTTTGAATGGTGAGAAAATCTCTCGCTATCAAATTGATGGCGATAAGCCAATGCCCGGTATATATGAAATGGATGTTTATCTTAATAATAAGTGGCGTGGTCGGTACGATATTGATATTAAAGACGATCCCGAACTGACATGTCTGTCCTGGGCACAATTGCAGCAAATTGGTATTCGCACCGGGAATATTAAAACGGATAAACAAGAAGGCTGCGTGCCGCTGCGTGCAGCAGTGCAGGGCGGCAGTGTTAGTTATGACATTGGGGAGTTTATTCTAAATTTAAGCGTACCTCAGGCGTATGTGGTTGAATATGAACCAGGATATATGCCGCCTGAAACCTGGGACCGTGGGGTAAACGCTTTTTATACCTCTTATTACGCCAGCCAGTATTACAGTAATTATAAACACGGTGGTGATGATAAAAGCAGCTATGTGAACCTGAATAGCGGGTTGAACCTGCTGGGGTGGCAGTTGCATTCAAGTGACAACTATACGAAAGGTAACGAGGGCAACGGCAAATGGAAGAGCAACACGTTATATGTGGAACGTGGTGTGCCGTCGATTCTTGGTACATTGCGCGCTGGTGACATGTATACCGGGGCAGATATTTTTGATGCCGTACGTTTTCGTGGTGTGCGTATCTGGCGCGATATGCAAATGTTACCAAACTCAAAACAGAATTTTACCCCTGTAGTTCGTGGGATTGCTCAGAGCAACGCCCTGGTAACCATCGAACAAAATGGTTTTGTTATTTACCAGAAAGAAGTGCCACCAGGCCCATTTGCTATTGATGATCTACAACTCGCTGGTGGCGGTTCGGATTTAGATGTCAGTGTGAAAGAGGCTAACGGTTCGATATCTCATTATCTGGTGCCTTTTTCATCTGTGCCAAATATGCTGCAGTCTGGCGTATCGAAATATGATTTCGCTGCAGGGCGTAGCCATATTGAAGGGGCTGGCAATCAGTATGATTTCCTGCAAGGGAGTTATCAGTATGGTCTGAACAATCTGCTAACAGTCTATGGCGGTACAATGCTGTCGCAAAACTATTCTTCATTTGTGCTTGGGACTGGCTGGAATACCCCCATTGGCGCAGTATCGGTAGACGCCACGCGATCGCATAGCGAGCAGGATAATGGTGATGTTTTTGATGGTCAGAGCTATCAGGTTGCATGGAACAAATATGTCACGCAGACCGGTACGCAGTTTGCACTGGCAGCTTATCGTTATTCCTCGCGGGATTATCGTACCTTTAATGACTACGTGTGGGCGAATAATAAAAATAACTATAATCGCGATAAAAACGATGTTTATGACATTGCGGACTACTATCAAAACGACTTTGGCCGCAAGAACAGTTTTTCACTGAATATAAATCAAGCGTTACCCGAAAACTGGGGATCCCTGGCGGTCAGTGGCCTGTGGCGCGACTATTGGCAACGCAGTGGAAACGGCAAAGATTATCAGCTTAGCTACTCTAACGCCTGGCAGCGAGTTAGCTATACCGTTGCCGTGAGTCAAACGTACGATGAGGACAACCACGAGGATAAGCGTTTTAACCTGTATATCTCCATCCCGTTCTCGTGGGGGGACGGTATTTCCACTCCTCGACGCGATCTGTTCGTCTCTAATTCCACGACGTTTGATAATGACGGCTTTCAGTCGAATAACACCAGCTTAAGCGGGGTGACGGGTCATCGCGATCAATTCAGCTATGGTGCCAACCTCAGTCAGCAACGACAGGGGAACGAGACAACGGCGGGCGTTAGCATGGTCTGGCGCGCGCCAGTGGCGACTGTAGGCAGTAGTTACAGCCAATCGAATAAGTATCAACAGGCCAGCGGCAATATTCAGGGGGGGATCGTGGTGTGGTCTGAGGGCGTGGCTCTGACTCCCCGGCTTTCAGATACATTCGCCATTGTTAAAGCGCCTGGGTTACAGGGTGCGGCTGTGCAAGGGCATCGTTACCTAACAACCAACAGTAAAGGTTACGCGGTTTACGACAGTCTGACGCCGTACCGTGAAAATATGCTGATGCTGGATCTTTCCGACACTAATAGCGATGTGGCATTACTGGGCAATCGAAAAGGTACAGTACCTTATCGCGGTGCGGTCGTGATGACGGAGTTTGAAACCGATCGGCGCAAACCCTGGTACTTCCTTGCCGAGCGTCCGGACGGCTCTCCGTTATCTTTCGGTTATGAAGTGGAAGATGATATCGGTAATAATGTTGGCCTGGTGGGGCAGGGTAGTCGGTTATTTATTCGCACCAACGACATTCCCGCGTCGGTACATGTTGCAGTTAATAAACAGCAGGGACAGTTCTGTACAATTACCTTCGATAGGGTGATTGATGAGAATAAAGTCTATATTTGCCGATAAGGATGCAAGATATGAAAGGATACGTATTTTTGATATTTTTGCTGCTGTCATCCTTTGGCGCTGATGCCGGGTGTACATTTCAGACGAAAAATGGCGGGTTAGCGACAATTAATCTGGATATGACATCTGGAACGGCAATAAATCAAATTAATCTCAGTTCCAGTGGCAACATAGTGTGTACAGCCAACAGTGATAGCTTATATTATACAACACCGCTTAAGGATTACATTGTTGCAATTCAGGGGGGCAGCGGCAAGAAGGTTTTAATTAATATCAATCTGACCAGCAATGATTTTCCAGTAAGTGTTGGTAAGAAAACGGTTAGTGCCGGCGAAGTGCTGGATACCAAAAGTTTCACCATCTCAGCAAGATATGTAAATTCAGGGACTATTAAGCAGACAGTATCCGGTGATGCGTTTAGTCTGAGCGACCCGGCAGTAAGTATTACCTCTGATAATTCTTGTACTTCAAACTGGCTAGCTTATCTTTATTGCTGGGTTACCGGACGTTTATCGAGTAATTCAGCTTTTACACAGAATTTAAGCTTTACAGTAACGCATCAACCCACCACGTGTCAGTTTTCATTACCCCGATACGAAATTAAAATGCCAGATACCACATTGAATGAGATGCTCACGGTTAATAATACCAAATCGGGTTCCACAAATCTGGTATTGAATTGCGAAAGTATATATAACGTTACTACCAATCCCGTCACTTTTAAAGTGGTGCGCGGTGACTGGGATGAAAGCGGGAAAATACTAAAAAACACGATAGCGAATGGCGCCAAAGGGGTGGGGTTCCAGATATATAATGGCACCGCGACTTCTCCTCTAAAACAGGGGGATAATCTGATGAACAGAATGACCAAACTGGAAGCAATCAGTAATCAGTACACTTTCCCTATCACTGCGAAATATGTTCGCGTGACAGGGGAATCATTACTGCCTGGTGAAATACAAAGTAAAGTGATATTTGCAGTATCTTATGACTAATTGATTTGCGGGTATTTCACGTACTTTCTTGCTGAAAGTACGTGTTTTTTCTATTAACGATGATAAAAAATCTCGCCGTCGTAGGCTTTAATGATCTTACCGTCAGCATCGTTGATCAGCACGTACGCACCACCCATGTAGGTCCAGTGGGTACTGGCGGTAGGTGCTGGCAGGTTGCGTTGGTTCCATTGCTTAATCGCATATTCGTCAGTACGGTACAGCGGTGGGACCGTGTCACCAGGTTTAAAATGGGTAAAATCGGCGATGAAACCGCTCAACTCATACTTATCAATTCCGGTGGGAGCAGCTGTTGCGGCCGGCGCGGCCCAGACGACGCTGCTTGCAAGCAGGAGTGCACCCAGCAACATTTTATTCTTCATACCCATCCTCTTTACCTGTTCGGGTCATCAACATCAGTCGTGTATCATTCCTGGCTTATAGGGCATCTGACAAGAACTTTTTTGTGATCACGCCAGTCATTTCGTAAAAAGTGTAAATGAATGTACAGATTAGCTGCAACCTTACCCCGTAATTTCGTGGAGGGCCATGGTGCTGCGCTAATTTACATCATCAAGCGTAGGCAGTATTCTGTTACCGAAACTTGTGTTTCAACGACTCGGGGTGCCCCATCGCTGATGGGCTGAGAAATACCCGTACCACCTGATCTGGATAATGCCAGCGTAGGGAAGTCTGACACTGCTCGTGTCCCTTCTTCGCGCGGGCAGGAGCTGAACCATGCAGCCTGACCTGCACAGCCGCACACTCGCGGCTCACACCTTACACCAATTTAGAACGCTTTCCCCTCTCACACACTGCATGACCAACGAGGTCGTGCAAAGCTTTACGGCCAATACGCTGCTGGCGCTGGGCGCATCACCTGCAATGGTAATCGAGCCCGAGGAAGCCAGTCAGTTCGCGTCTATTGCCAGTGCATTACTGATTAATGTCGGCACCTTAACCCGGGAACGGGCTACGGCGATGCGCGCCGCAGTTGAGCGGGCACAACTTGCTAAAACTCCGTGGACGCTCGATCCCGTTGCCGTGGGGGCGCTGGAGTTTCGTCGTCGCTTCTGTCTGGATTTGTTGGCGCTACAGCCTGCAGCTATCCGCGGCAACGCTTCGGAAATACTGGCTCTGGCGGGTATGAACGGCGGGGGACGCGGCGTGGATACGACCGATACGGCAGCCGCTGCGCTTCCCGCAGCGCAGGCACTGGCTCGTCAGGTTGGGACCATTGTCGTGGTTACCGGCGAAATTGACTATGTCACCGATGGTCAGCGTACCGTCTGCGTGAACGGGGGTGACCCGTTGATGACGCGCGTGGTGGGCACCGGATGCGCGCTGTCGGCGGTCGTTGCGGCCAGTTGCGCCCTGCACGGTGACCGGCTTGATAACGTCGCCTCTGCCTGTAGCTGGATGAAACAGGCCGGACAAATAGCCACTCAACAATCAACCGGACCGGGCAGTTTTGTCCCGGCATTTATCGACGCCCTCTATAACCTCAACGCGCAGGAGCAACTATGAAACGGATTAACGCATTAACCATTGCCGGAACCGATCCAAGCGGTGGTGCGGGTATTCAGGCCGATTTAAAAACGTTCTCGGCGCTTGGCGCTTACGGCTGCTCGGTTATCACGGCGTTGGTGGCGCAAAATACGCGCGGGGTACAGTCGGTGTATCGCATTGAACCTGACTTTGTCGCCGCACAACTGGATTCGGTGTTCAGTGATGTGCGTATCGACACCACTAAAATCGGTATGCTGGCGGAAACGGATATTGTTGAAGCGGTCGCCGAACGTTTGCGTCGCCATCGGGTGCAAAATGTCGTGCTGGATACCGTTATGCTGGCGAAAAGCGGCGATCCGTTGCTGTCTCCTTCGGCGGTTGAAACGCTGCGTACCCATTTGCTGCCGCAGGTTTCGATTATCACCCCAAATTTACCCGAAGCTGCGGCGCTGCTCGGGGCTCCCCATGCGCAGACTGAGCAGGAGATGTTAGAGCAGGGAAGGGCGCTGCGGGCGCTGGGTTGCGAGGCGGTGTTGATGAAAGGCGGTCATCTGGAGGATGCGCAAAGCCCCGACTGGCTCTTTACCCGTGATGGCGAGCAGCGTTTTACCGCGCCAAGGGTGATGACCAAAAATACCCACGGTACTGGCTGTACGCTATCGGCGGCGCTGGCGGCGCTGCGTCCGCGCCATGACAACTGGGCACAGACAGTGCAGGAAGCTAAGTTGTGGCTTTCAGCGGCATTGGCGCAGGCCGACACCCTGGAAGTCGGTGAGGGAATTGGTCCGGTGCATCATTTCCACGCGTGGTGGTAATGAGTATACTGGCTGCAGAAACGGCTGCAGGAAAAAGATAAATGGAACAAGCGCATACCCAGCTTATCGCGCAACTGAATGAACGTATTTCCGCGGCAGATAACACGCCGCTGTATATGAAATTTGCGCAAACGGTGAAAAACGCTGTGCGTAGCGGGATTCTGGAGCATGGAAACATCCTGCCCGGCGAGCGCGATCTCAGCCAGTTGACCGGCGTTTCGCGAATTACGGTTCGTAAGGCGATGCAGGCTTTGGAAGAAGAAGGCGTCGTGACGCGCGCCCGCGGTTACGGGACGCAAATCAATAACATCTTCGAGTATTCGCTAAAAGAAGCGCGTGGTTTTTCACAGCAGGTGGTGTTGCGCGGTAAAAAACCAGATACGCTGTGGGTTAACAAGCGGATTGTGCCTTGCCCGGAAGAGGTAGCGCAGCAGCTGGCTGTTGCCACGGGGAGTGACGTCTTCTTGCTCAAGCGCATTCGCTACGTAGATGAAGATGCGGTTTCTATTGAAGAGTCATGGGTTCCTGCCCATCTGATCCATGACGTGGATGCCATCGGCGTTTCACTGTATGACTATTTTCGCAGCCAGCATATTTTCCCGCAGCGCACGCGCTCACGTGTCAGTGCCCGAATGCCTGACGCAGAATTCCAGGCGCACATTCAAATGGACAGCAAAGTGCCGGTGCTGGTGATCAAGCAGGTAGCGCTTGACCAGCAGCAACGGCCTATTGAATACAGCATCAGCTATTGTCGAAGCGATCTATACGTGTTTGTGTGCGAGGAGTAACGCCTCGCGCGTAGGGGCGCAATCGCCCCCGCGATGCCCTACCACCCAGGACGCCACGGCGTTTCCAAGCAGTACCGCGTCAGCCAGCGACCAGCCAGACGCCAGTCCCGCCAGCATGCCGCCAGCGTGGCTGTCACCAGCGCCAATGGTATCAACGACCGCTGTCGCAAATGCCGGTACGCAACCGGAAGTTTGGGTGCTGAAATACCACGCACCGTCTTTATCGTGGCGTACCACCACCGGTGTGGCAAAACGTTGCACCCATTGTGCGCCAAAACCTTCTACATCCTGGCTTAATACAAACCGCTCGGCGGCAATTTCCGCCTCCTGCCGATTGAGCGATACCAGTGGACGGCAGGCCATAATTCTTGCCAGTAAGGGCTCGGGAATGTCGCCGATGCGTGGGCCAAAATCGATAAACGGCGTCACTTCCTCCAGCCCTTCCAGCCAATGCACCAGCAACTCACCGCACCCAGAGGCTAACTGATAGCCCGAGAGATAAACCAGGCTGTGACGTGGGATCTCCAGCTGTGCCAGCCAGTCAGCGTTCCACTGATTTTCGACGCCACTAAAGGACATAAAGGTACGTTCGCCATCCGGCTCGACCAGAGCCAGACACCAGCCGTTATCGCCTGCGGTGTTATCGATCAGGCTGTGCAGTCCCTCTTTTGCCATCCGGTTGCGGATAATATCGGCCCACACTCCCTGACCCAGCGGTAAAGCATTACTGGCGTCGATACCTAACCGCTTGAGTGCTACGGCGATATTGAGCGCGCAGCCGCCAACGTTCACCCCTTGCTGTTTGAGTTCAATGTCACATCCGCGCCAGGGAAGGGCATACGCATCGGCAATGACATCAATCACCGCCGCACCCACCACCGTAACGGGTCGCTGTGTGCGTAACTGCGGGAGAAGTTGTTGCAGACGCGTGGTGCTCATAGTGCCTCCCGCTGCTCGCGCAGTCGCATCAATCCACTGGCGTAGCGGATAAAGTCTAGCTGATTTACCGCATCGAGCTCATGTTTCAATGCCGGATTAATCGCACTTACGCCGTGGAGCGCGCCACAAATGGCGGTTGCCATCGCCCCGATGGTGTCGGTATCGCCCCCGAGGTTCGCGCACAGAATGGCGCAGCGGTTAGGATCGGTCTGCGCCAGCTCAACCATAGCGATGGCGCAAGGCACGGATTCAATGGTACTGGTTCCGGCCCCCACAACCTGATACAACTGCTCGCAGGCAGACTCAATGCCGTCAGCGTTACGGACAATTTTCAGCGCCAGCTCAAGGCGTGCACAGAGCGATGCGCTAAAGGTAGTGATCCTTTTTTGCTGCGCATGCCGGGCAATGGCTGGCAGCGCGTCGACAATCTCTGACCATTTTCCGCCGTCGATAGCGCGTGATACCGCCCATGCGACCACCACTGCGCCAGCGATAGCCAAATCCGATTTATGCGTCGGGCTGGAGGCTAATGCCACATCATCGATAAAGGCATCGAGATCGCGCGCGGGGAGCAGACATCCCAGCGGTGAAACGCGCATTGCCGCTCCGTTGGTAACGCCGTTATTTTCCAGTTCGGCGACAGGTTTGCCGTCGCGAATGGCTTTTAGCGCAATTTTTGAGGTCGGGCCGAGCACGTTTTTATTAAAAGCATCAAAACGTTCGGCCCAGGCCAGAATATTGCGGCCAATAACGTCGGGTACAATCTCTCCGTCGCACTCAAGCAGGGCATCAGCCAGACACAGCGCCATGGAGGTGTCATCAGTGAACTCCGCCTGGTTAAAATAGCAGGCGGCATTATTCTCCGCAGGGCCGGGTAAAAAACGGTCGATCCAACCGAAATGGGCTTTAACCCGGGTTCTTGGCCACAGTTCCGACGGCATACCCATCGCATCCCCTAACGCCTGCCCATAAAGAGCACCGAGAATACGTTCTGCTTTCATTTTACTTCCCCTTGTTTCAACGCTACATCGCGATCATCCACCTTAATGGCGGTGATTTCTTTATCTGACTCGCGAAAGAAAATCATAAACATTACGGCAATGACGGCGATCATGACCGCGCCAAATCCCCACATGCCAGCCCAGTTAAAGGTAAGACCATTCACCGGTTCCTGATAAGCAAACATTTTTTCCATCATCACGCCGCCCAGACGATAACCGAGCAGGCTACCGAATCCCTGACAGCAGAGGGTGATAAGCCCTTGCGCCGCGGTGCGCATATGTACGGGCGCTTTTTTATCGACATAAATGTAGGCTGTGACGTAGTAGAAGTCGTAACTGACGCCGTGCAGCAGAATGCCGAGAAACAGCAGAGCGTAAGTGAAATATTCTTCCGCGCCGCCGTAAACGAAAAATCCGTAGCGGATAGCCGCAGTAATAAGACCAAGCAGCAATACCTTTTTAATGCCAAAGCGTTTGGTGAAAAACGGTAGCGCCAGCATAAAGAAGATTTCAGAGAACTGGCCCAGCGTCATCCAGCCGGTGGCGTTTTTCATCCCGACTTCTGTCAGATAACCGTTGGCGAAGATGTAATAGAACGCCAGCGGCATCGCGAACAGAAAAGAGCAAAAGAAAAAGACGAGGAAGTTCTTATCCCGCAGCAGGATCAGCGCATCCAGACCCAGCATGACCTTGAAATCCATTTTGCCGGTACTTTTCGGCGGCGTATCCGGTAAAAAGAACGCAAAGACGCCTAACAGAGCGGAGCTTCCGGCAGTGATAAGCAGAGGAATATTGGTAGGGGAGATGTCACTATAGCCAAGCATTTGCGGTAAGAAACCGCAGGCCAAACCAGAGGCGATCCAGCCAATGGTCCCCATCACACGGATGCGCGGGAAATCACGCTCAACATCACTGACGTTGGCAAAAGCGATACTGTTGGTCAGCGCAATCGTCGGCATATAGGTCAACGAATAGGCCAGTAACAGCGGGAAAAATCCGCTGAAGGTGGTTTGCTGGGCGGCGAAGTACATCAAAATAGCGCCGACGAACATCAGCACCGCCAGCACTTTTTGCGCGGAGAAAAAACGGTCAGTGACAGAACCGACCAGGATGGGCGACAGGATCGCAGCAATCGCGGTACAGGCGTAGGACCAGCCGATCTCCCCGGCGCTAAAGCCACTTTTACTCAGCCACAGCCACAGCGGTACAAACCAGGCGCCCCAGATAAACCACTCTACAAACATCATGAACGACAGCTTAACTGTAGTTTTCATCTTTAAATCCTTCATGACAGGTAAGGTACGCACTGATAGTACCATTCGATAATACCTTTAAAATACCTTTGAGGTCTAAATTTGACCGCCTTAACATTATTTCTTCCTGAATCGAGCCAGCAGAAGTTGCTGAAAAGTGCGCTAAAGATGGAAAAAAAACGCAGTCGGTACCAGGCTTATTGCTGCCCGCAACAAAGCGGGTCAGGACAATCCACATTCCGGTTTCAAATCGGAACTTACGGGAGCATAGCTATGACTGATATTGCGCAGTTGCTTGGCAAAGATGCCGACAACCTTTTACAGCATCGTTGTATGACCATTCCTTCTGACCAACTTTACCTGCCTGGACATGATTACGTCGATCGCGTGATGGTGGATAACAACCGTCCGCCAGCGGTGCTGCGTAATATGCAAACGCTGTATAACACGGGCCGACTGGCTGGGACAGGTTATCTGTCAATTCTACCGGTGGATCAGGGCGTGGAACACTCCGCGGGGGCATCGTTTGCGGCTAACCCGCTGTACTTTGATCCGAAGAATATTGTGGAACTGGCTATCGAAGCAGGGTGCAACTGCGTGGCATCGACCTATGGCGTGCTGGCTTCCGTCTCCCGTCGCTACGCGCACCGCATTCCGTTTCTTGTAAAAATTAACCACAACGAAACGCTGAGCTACCCCAATACGTTTGACCAGACGCTGTATGCCAGCGTAGAACAGGCATTCAATATGGGCGCGGTTGCGGTAGGGGCAACCATCTATTTCGGTTCAGAGGAGTCCCGTCGCCAGATTGAAGAGATTTCTGCGGCGTTCGAGCGTGCTCATGAACTGGGGATGGTCACCGTGCTATGGGCGTATCTGCGTAACTCCGCGTTTAAAAAAGATGGCGTGGATTACCATGTTTCCGCCGATCTCACCGGGCAGGCTAACCATCTGGCAGCCACTATCGGGGCGGATATCGTTAAGCAGAAAATGGCGGAAAATAACGGCGGGTATAAAGCAGTCAACTTTGGCTACACCGACGATCGCGTTTACAGCAAGCTGACCAGCGACAACCCAATCGATCTGGTGCGTTATCAGCTGGCGAACTGCTATATGGGGCGCGCCGGATTAATTAACTCTGGCGGTGCGGCTGGCGGCGAAACCGATCTGAGCGATGCGGTACGTACGGCAGTGATTAACAAACGTGCTGGCGGCATGGGGCTGATTCTTGGACGAAAAGCATTCAAGAAAACCATGGCTGACGGCGTTAAGCTGATTAACGCCGTGCAGGATGTTTATCTGGACAGCAAAGTCACCATTGCCTGATTCCAGTTGGGGTGTCGTCGTGTTAACGCAGTAGCGGACAACCCGGCGGCAGTCTGCAACGTAGCGCTGCGGGCAGGATTTCAATATGAAATTCTTGTCCGCTAAGCGGTTCGCCATCGAGATTAAACGTAATTTCGTGCGGGGCGCGGATATCAAACCACGATGATGCGCCTTCGATGATGTTAGGGTTGTCTTCGGATTGCGTTAACGCCGAAAGCAGCCCTGGCAACAACTCTTCGCCGGTAAAAATACGCAGTTGCAGCAGACCATCGTTGATCAGCGCCGTCGGGCAAAGCTGTTGCCCACCACCGGCCTGACGACCATTACCGATACCAATGACCAGCGCCTTACCCTGCCAGTGAAAATCTTCCCCACGAATGTCGCAGATATCGGGTTTGAGCGTATCCATGCGCATTAATCCGTGAATAAAGTACGAAACGCCACCTAATGCGGCCTTGAGTTTTTCTGGTGTCTCGGTGGTGATGCGTGTGCCGAAGCCGCCGGTTGCCATATTGATAAAACAGGTTTTATCATTGACCTGAACCATATCGATATCAGTCGCATTTCCGGCGATAGCCAGTTTTAACGCCTTATCAAGGGCGTCGGGTATGCCTACGCTGGTTGCAAAATCATTCGCCGTTCCCAACGGTAAAATACCGAGCGCCGGGATATTGCCGCCCTGCGACTGGATCAGCGCCGTCGAGACTTCGTTAATTGTGCCGTCGCCGCCGCCGGCAATCACCGTTGCAACACCTAACTGGCGAGCTTCATCAACGTAGCGTTGGGCGTCGCCTTTTTCCCAGGTAACGCGAACATGGATTTCCACGCCTTCATCGCGTAGCTCTGCAATGACATCACGCAGGGGGAGATTATCAGCACTTTTTCCGTTGAGGATCAGTAAACTGGCAGGGAACGCTATCATCCGTTTGCCTCACTTTTTTTCGTTTTAACAAGTGTACGCCAGGAATGGGTTTATGGCGTAAGAACTGACTGAAAGCGAAGGCGAAGAGATAAAAAAAGCCGCAGAATGCGGCTTTTCAGATTGGGCAGACGTTACTGTGGGAACCACTGATCGCTGATTTTTTGGTACGTGCCGTCAGCTTTGATTGCGGCCAGCGCGCTATTCAGTTTTTCCAGCAGGGCTTTGTTATCCGGGCGAACCGCAATGCCAAGACCAGTACCGAAGTATTGTGGGTCGGTCACTTTGTCAGTGGCTACACCTAACTGCGGGTTGGTTTTCAGCCACTCGTTAACCACGGCGGTATCGCCAAATACGCCATCAATACGACCATTTTTCAGGTCGATAATCGCATTCTGATAGCTGTCGTAGGCCACGGTTTTCACTTCAGGGTGTTTGTCCTGCAGGTATTTCTGGTGCGTGGTACCGTTTTCCATGCCAATGCGTTTCCCTTTCAGGTCGGCAAAGGTTTTATAGGTGTCTTTTTTCGCAATCACCAGCGCGGAGTTTGCATAGTAAGGCTGAGTAAATGCCACCTGCTTGCTACGCTCAGGCGTGATGTCCATTCCGGAAATCACCGCATCATATTTTTTGAATTTCAGCGCGGGAATCAAGCTATCAAAAGCATGATTGGTGAAAGTACAGTCAGCCTGCATTTGTTTGCACAGTGCCGTTGCCAGGTCGATGTCAAAACCGACAATTTTATTGCTTGCATCCAGTGACTCAAATGGCGGGTAAGTCGCGGATACACCGAAACTAATTTTATCAGCAGTTGAGGCGCCAGCGGCGAAAGTAGCAAGTAATGCGGCCAGTACTAACTTTTTCATGGTGGAACTCCCGTCTGTCAATCTTATGATTATTTACCGTGTCTGCGGCGTGAATTAACAATGCCATTTAATGAATTTATATGCAATAAAAATGATTAACTATTTTTTCTGGTATAAAAAAAGACGGACAATTTAGGTTGTTGTCCGTCTTTTTTATTTTGGCTTTATGCATATTCACCGGAGAGTGTACAACGGAAGATGAATCGTAGCCTGATAAGCGTAGCGCCATCAGACATAAAAACCGATTTAATTCCGGTGTTCAAACGCCAGCGCTTTACGTTCGATCAAGCGCATCATCAGCGTCAGCAAACCGTTGACGATCAGGTAAATCACACCCGCCGCGCCGAAAACCATGACGTCATAAGTGCGACCGTACAGCAGCTGACTATAGCCCATGACTTCCATCAGCGTGATGGTGTATGCCAGTGAGGTACTTTTAAACACCAGCACCACTTCGTTGGAATACGAGGAGAGGGCGCGTTTAAAGGCGTACGGCAACAGAATCGCCAGCGTATCCTTCTTACTCATCCCCAACGCTCCACAGGACTGCCACTGGCCTTCCGGGATTGCGCGGATAGCACCGTAGAACAGTTGAGTGGTATAAGCCGCACTGTTTAACGATAGCGCAATTAAGGCGCACAGCCACGGTTCAGAGAGCAGGTGCCACAGTACCGGATACTCCTGTAGCGTCGGGAACTGCCCTGGCCCGTAGTAGATCAGGAAGATTTGCACCAGCAGCGGAGTACCGGTAAACAACGTGATATAGGCGCGAACCAACCAGACCACAATCGGCGTTTTTAGCGTCAGGATGACGGTGAAAACCAGCGCCAGCACCAGAGCAACCACGATGGAGGCGACCGTCAGCGTCAGGCTGGTATGCAGCCCTTTTAACAATTCAGGTAAATACTCAAGCATCAGCCTGGTCTCCGCTCAAATCGTGTCGCGCGCAGGTCAATGCGTTTGAGAATGTACTGACTCACCAGCGTAATCACCAGGTAAATAGCCGCCGCCACAATGTACCAGGTAAACGGCTCCTGGGTACGGGTGGCAATGCTTTTGGTTTGCAGCATCAGATCGTTCACGCTGATAAGGCTGACCAGCGCGGTATCTTTCAGCAATACCAGCCACTGGTTACCCAGTCCCGGCAGAGCGTGGCGCCACATCTGCGGCATCACCAGGCGGAAGAAGATCGCGGCTTTAGACAAACCCAACGCCTGACCTGATTCCCATTGTCCGAGTGGTACGGCCTTCAGCGCGCCACGCAGCGTTTGCGACGCGTAAGCCGCATACAGCAATGACAGCGCAATCACACCGCACAGGAACGGGCTGACGTCAAAGTTTTCGATCTGCATCTGAACCGGGATTTGTACAAACCCGAGATTGATCGTAAAGCCATCGGCCAGCGTCAGCAGCAGCTGTGAAGAGCCGAAATAGATGAACAGAACCACCAGAATTTCCGGCAGACCACGCAGGATGGTGACCAGAGCTGAACCCGTCCATGCCACTGGACGCCATTTTACTGACTCCCAGACGGCAAAAAACATGGCGAGCGCGAGGCCAATAATCAGCGCACAAACGGCAAGGCCGACGGTCATCCCGGCGGCGCTTGCTAAAGGAAAAAATTCATTCATCAAGTATTACTTCTGGAACCATTTGTTGTAGATGGTCTCGTAAGTCCCATCTTTCTTCACTTTTTCCAGCGCAGCGTTAAATTTCTGCTGCAGCTCGGTATTGCCCTGGCGCACAGCGATGCCCAGACCCGTACCGAAGTAATCTTTATCCGTCACTTTGTCGCCAACAGCGGCCAGCTTTGGATTGTCTTTCAGCCATTCGGTCACCACTGCGGTATCACCAAATACGCCGTCAATACGACCATTTTGCAGATCGAGTTTGGCATTCTGGTAGCTGTCATACGGTACGGTGGTCACTTCCGGATGTTTATCCATGATGAATTTCTGGTGCGTAGTACCGTTTTGTACACCGACTTTTTTGCCTTTCAACTGGTCAATGCTGGTGTATTTACCCTGTTGACCAACAAACAGGGCAGAGTTGTCGTAATACGGGGTGGTGAACAGAACCTGTTTTTCACGCTCTGGCGTGATGTCCATACCGGCCATCACCGCGTCAAAACGACGGAATTTCAGGCTCGGGATCAGGCTGTCGAAGGCCTGATTGGTGAAGGTACAGGTCGCGTCAATCTCTTTACACAGCGCATTCGCCAGATCAACGTCAAACCCTACGATTTTGTTATTCGCATCAATAGATTCAAACGGAGGATAAGACGCTTCGGTGGCGAAACGGATGGTTTGGGCTGCGGTAGCGGAAAGGCTAAAACCTGCGATTAGCGCGGCAATCAGAACTTTTTTCATTGTATTGTCCCGAATCTTAGTGAGAGAGATAGTTTTTAAACGCTTCGGTTTGCGGGTTGGCAAAGCAGCTCGCATCCCCAAACTCGACGATATGACCGTTTTCCATATACACCACACGGCTGGCCGTTTTACGTGCAACTTCCACTTCGTGGGTGACGATCACCTGAGTAATGTTAGTTTCCGCCAGTTCACGAATGATGCTGACGATTTGGGCAGTAATTTCCGGATCAAGCGCTGCGGTAGGTTCATCAAACAGCAGCACCTGCGGCTCCATCATCAACGCACGGGCAATGGCCACACGCTGTTGCTGGCCACCGGAGAGATGCAGTGGGTAGCGATCGCTGTACGGCTTCAGGCGCAGACGTTCCAGCAATTTTTCGGCACGCGCCAGCGCTTGATCTTTTGTCAGACCCAGTACGCGGCAGGGCGCTTCAATCAGATTCTGCACAACCGTGAGATGCGGCCAAAGGTTGTATTGCTGGAAGACCATGCCCACGTTCTGACGCAGCTCCCGAATGGCTTTGTCTGACGGGGTCTTCGTGAAGTCGAAACGGTTACCCGCAATAGAGAGCGTGCCCGAGCGCGGCATCTCAAGCAGGTTGAGTACGCGCAGCAGCGAGCTTTTCCCGGCTCCACTTGGGCCAAGTAACACCAGTGTTTCACCCTGAGGGCAATCCAGCGTGATATCGAACAGCGCCTGATGTGCGCCGTAGAAGCAGTTAATGCCGTTTAATTGAATACTCATTGACACTCGATACTGGCAGTCTGATAGCTATTGAAGCCGCAGATACTACCTTTGACAGAATAGTTATGCAATATTTATGCGTTAAAAGTTAAATGCAAACCGCATTCTTATCTAAACATAGCACAAAATAGCGGGGCCACCAGTGGGCAAGAATAATTGTCGGCATTCTATGCAGAATGCCAGACAATTTATGGGGGTTATGATTCAGGCGGGTGAATGGGGCGGTTAGCGGTTTTCGACAGACTGGCGCAGCGTCCCGGCTGGCGCGTGTACGCTGCCGCCCAGATAGCGGACATCGTCAACTACCCAGCACTGGCCTTCGCGGATCATCAGCACTTCATCACGCCAGCTTTGGTCACCCTGTTTAAGCTCTACGCGCAGCGGAATGTTGCGTGCATCACTATTCGGAATGGTCGATGCGCTGGCGACGCTGGCACTGTCCGGTAACGTAGCGCGACTAGAGAACGGATCGCTGTTAAACAGATCGCGATGCGCGTTATCACGGCTGGCATCGTTCAGCAGTTTCGCCAGGTTGTCGCTGAGGTACGGACGAAGGGGGGGAATGTCATTGTTTCGGTGCTGAATACGGTAATCATAGAATTGTTGAGCCACGCTGTCTGGCCCGCCTTCTACGCATGAGCCGCTACGCGTGCCGTTATCTTTGTAGGCCGGCGTTACGGTAGTACAGGCGCTGAGAAGTAGTGCACATGGAACCAGCAGAGAGAGTTTCGAGTAGCGCATAATGATTTCCTTATTAGCTTTCTACTATTAGTGTTCTACGTTGATTTACATGTCATACTTCAAGTTGCTTGTGCGTTGGCTACGTGCGTTCACCCCAGTCACATAGTTATCTATGCTCCTGGGGATTCACTCTCTTGCCGCCTTCCTGCAACTCGAATTATTTTGTGTAAAGAATATGTCCTTTCAATGATAGTGGATCGGTTCGATAATGCTTTTGAGATCGTGCTCTTAGCGCAAAAAGGAGATTAACCATGCAGTTTTCGACTACCCCTACGCTGGAAGGGCAGAGCATCGTGGAATACTGCGGTGTTGTGACTGGCGAAGCCATTTTAGGCGCGAATATCTTCCGCGATTTCTTCGCCGGCATTCGCGATATCGTCGGCGGTCGCTCCGGCGCGTATGAAAAAGAGCTGCGTAAAGCGCGTGAAATTGCTTTTCAGGAGCTTGGTGAACAGGCAAAAGCGCTCGGTGCTGATGCGGTAGTCGGTATCGATATCGATTACGAAACCGTGGGCAAAGACGGTAGCATGCTGATGGTGAGCGTCAGCGGCACCGCGGTGAAAACTCGCCGATGAAGCGTTTGTTGTCTCTGCTGGCATTAACACTGCTGCTGGTAGGATGTGCTGGCGAAAAAGGGATTGTCGACAAAGACGGGTATCAGTTAGATACCCGTCGTCAGGCACAGGCTGCTTACCCGCGCATTAAAGTGCTGGTTATCCATTACACGGCCGATGATTTCGACTCTTCTCTGGCTACGCTGACCGATAAAAACGTCAGCTCGCACTATCTGATCCCGGCAGTGCCGCCGCTCTACCACGGCAAACCGCGTATCTGGCAACTGGTGCCGGAAAAAGATCTGGCCTGGCATGCGGGGATTAGCTTCTGGCGCGGCGCTACGCGAATTAACGATACCTCGATCGGCATTGAGCTGGAAAACCGCGGCTGGCAAAAATCGGCGGGCAGCAAGTATTTTGCGCCGTTTGAACCCGCGCAAATTCAGGCGTTAATCCCCTTGGCGAAAGATATTATCGCCCGTTATGACATAAAACCACAGAACGTGGTGGCCCATGCGGATGTCGCACCGCAGCGCAAGGACGATCCAGGTCCACTGTTTCCATGGGAAGAACTGGCTGCGCAAGGAATTGGCGCGTGGCCGGATGCTCAGCGGGTGGCGTTTTATCTTGCCGGGCGAGCGCCCGATGCACCGGTAGAAACCTCATCATTGCTCGATCTGCTGTCGCGCTATGGTTATGAGGTAAAACCTGAAATGACGCCGCGTGAACAGCGGCGGGTGATTATGGCCTTCCAGATGCACTTCCGCCCGACCTTGTGGAACGGCGTGGCGGATGCAGAAACTCAGGCGATTGCCGAAGCGTTACTGGAGAAATACGGGCAGGGTTAACGCGGCAGTTTGCCGTGGTCACGCAGCCAGGCCGCGGTACGCTCAATCCCTTCATCCAGCGTCACAACGGGCTGATAGCCTAATTCTTCCTGAGCGCGGGTGGTATCCAGCGTAAAGTCAAAATTCAGCTTCGAGACGCCGTAATGCGTAAGCTTTGGCTCTTTCGCCGATTTATTGCCTAACCGCTCCATGCTGCGGGCAATCATGTCCAGCATCGGGTAGGGCACGGAGCGGATACGGCAATCAATATTTAGCTCGTCGATAAGTTTCTGCACAATACTGCGCAGGGTGCGATGCTCGCCGTTGGTAATGTTGTACGCGCGACCCGACGGCAGATTATCGCAGGCTTGCTGACTTGCCAGCCACATCGCGTGCACCGCATTCTCGTAGTAGGTCATATCCACCAGCGCACTTCCGCCGTGCGGCAACAGAATGCTGCCGTAGTGGTACATCATATGGGCCAGGCGTGGGATAAAGACTTTATCGTGTGGTCCGAACAAGCTTTGCGGACGCAATACCGTAAAACGGGTCTGCGGGTTGGCCTGTGTCAGTAACGCAATCACATCTTCGCCAGCCGCTTTACTGCGGGCGAATTCATTGGCGAAGCGTTGGGGGCGGAAGTCCTCTTTGATATCGCGATGGTGGTGATAATCAAAATAGAGTGACGGTGATGAGATATGAATGAAGTTACGAACGCCCCAGGCCACGGCCCACTCGCCCAGACGGCGAGTTGCGCGAACGTTGGCCAGATCGAAGGCTTCCTGAGTTCCCCAGGGTGAGGTAAAACTGGAGCAGTGCCACAGCGTATCGATACCGGCGAGCATCACTTTTGCCTGCGAAGAGACCAGCTCGGTCAAATCGGCATGCACAAACTCTGCGCCCATTTTCTCCAGCAGCTTGCCCATCGCTTCGTTGCGACCGGTAGCTCTGACGCTGACGCCTTTGCTGCATAAAAACTCAACCGCGTTTCGGCCTAAGCCGCTGGTGGCTCCGGTAACCAGTACCTTCATATCAATCCACTGTGTTTAAAAAACGTCGTGCGCATTCTTCCGTGAATTTCGTCTGTATGCAATGGGAAACATGAAAGAATACAGGCTCTTTTTATCATGAGTCTGTGATTTGTTCTGCAAGTTTAGCAATACGCTTCGCCATCCCTCTGAAAATGAACAGATGCGCCGGGATCATCAGCAGCCAATAGAAGAGGCCTGGCATGCCATGCGGATGCCACCAGGCGCGGACATCAATGCGTCGGTGGTCGCCTTTATCTTCCAACGTGAAGCTCAGACGACCCAATCCTGGCGCTTTCATCCCAAACAGCAGCGTCAGCTGTTTTTCTGGCTCAACGATGATAACTTTCCAGCTATCAACAGTATCGCCAACCTGCAACAGAGAGTGTTGCGGTCTGCCTTTCGCCAGCTTATGGCCGACCAGCAGGTCCAACGCCGCGCGCGTTTTCCATAAAATATTGCCAAAGAAATAGCCTTCTTTGCCGCCGAGGCGATTCACCACCTGCCACAGCGCCTGCCGACTGGCGGAGGTTTCAACGCTAAAGCCAGCTTGTTTAGCGAAATAGCCATATTCGGGGCGCCAGCGGGCAAATGCCTGCGCGTCGTAACCCCAGTCGCTGGAATTGACCAGCTTCTCTTCTTCTTTCAACGTGCTGCGCACCGCGTCATCAAAGGCAATCAGCTTTTGCGGGATCAGCGTGCGTAATTCGGTGTCATCGGCCAGCAGGTCGTGTTTTAACCCCTGTATCAGCGCTTTGGCCGTGGTCGGCGGCACTGACGTTATGACGTTCAAAAACCAGACCGAAATCCAGCGGGTAGGAAAGGGGACAGGGATGAGCAGGCGATGTTTACCGCTGACCGCCATAAAATGCTCGAACTGCTCCTGATAGCTCAATACCTGCGGCCCGGCGGCTTCGAGTACGCGGTGTTGGCGTGTAGGATGATCCAACAACGCCACCAGGTAGTACATTAAATTCTCCAGCGCGATAGGCGTGGTACGCGAGCGCACCCAGCGCGGAGGGGTGAGGACCGGCAGGTTGTAGACCATGTCGCGCATCACTTCAAAGGCGGCAGAACCTGCCCCTACGATAATACCCGCGCGTAATTCGGTCATAGGCACGCCTGATTCGCGCAGGGTGTCCGCGGTTATCTGTCGCGCACGCAGATGATCGGATTGTTCATGCCGGGGAGCCTGTAATGAGCTCAGGAAAATAAGCTGTTTGACTGGCGTATCACGTAGCGCATCGCGCACGTTCATTGCTACCTGGCGCTCATGGGCGATAAAATCACCGCCTTCTCCCATGCCATGGACCAGGTAATAGACCGTATCAACGCCAGTCAGCAGCGGCGTTAGGTTATCTGGCCAATTCAAATCGACCTTATGGCAACTGACGTTGGCCAACTGCTGCTTTTCCAGCCGCTCGATGCGGCGTGCCGCAGCCAGCACCTGATGCCCTTGCTGACTGAGCGCCTGTACCAGATGCTGACCAATGTAGCCACTGGCGCCAAGAACCAAAATCCGTTGCGGCACGCCCATCTCCTTAGCGGGTTAAAAAAGCGCGCCAGTGGGCGACGACTTCAGCAAGCTGTTCACGCGATACGTCCAGATGCATCACCAGACGCACAATCGGCGAGGCGTTAATCAGCACGCCTTGCGCTTTCATGTACTCGCCCAGTGCCGCAGCGTGTTCTTCGCCAACGCGGACAAACAGCATGTTGGTGTCGTGGCGCATGACGTCCGCTCCTGCTTCGCGCAGTTGTTCCGCCATCCAGGCGGCGTTGTCATGGTCTTCTTGTAAGCGCGACACGTTATTTTTCAGCGCATACAGTCCGGCCGCCGCCAGAATACCGGCCTGACGCATTCCGCCGCCGGTCATTTTACGCCAGCGAATGGCGCGCTTGATGTACTCGTGGCTGCCGACCAGCAGTGAGCCTACCGGCGTTCCTAAACCTTTGGAGAGACAAATGGTGAACGAATCGCAGTATTGCGTGACATCTTTTAACTCACAGCCATAGGCGACGATGGCGTTAAAAATACGCGCGCCGTCGACATGCAGCGCAAGATTGCGCTCACGGGTAAATTCCCAGGCCTCTTTCAGATACTCGCGTGGTAGCACTTTGCCGTTGTGGGTGTTTTCCAGGCTGAGCAGACGCGTGCGGGCAAAATGGATATCGTCCGCTTTGATTTTTGCCGCCACTTTGTCCAGCGGCAAAGAGCCATCCGGCATGGCGTCAATAGGTTGCGGTTGAATGCTGCCGAGTACCGCTGCGCCACCCGCTTCGTAGAGATAGTTATGCGCGCCCTGACCGGCGATATACTCTTCGCCGCGCTGACAATGGCTGAGGAGAGCCACCAGGTTCGCCTGAGTGCCTGTGGGTAAGAAAATAGCGGCTTCTTTACCAGCAAGCTCGGCTGCGTATTGCTGGAGGGCATTAACGGTAGGGTCATCACCGTAGACGTCGTCCCCGACCGGGGCGGCCATCATCTCTTCGAGCATGGCGCGACTTGGTCGGGTGACGGTATCACTGCGTAAATCAATCACGGGCATTCCTTTTTAAGTGAGGTAATGCCCTCTGTTTTACCTGAGCCAGTTAGTTTTCGCCAGTTCGATCACTTCATCACCGCGCCCGCTGATGATTGCGCGCAGCATATACAGGCTAAAACCTTTAGCTTGTTCGAGTTTGATCTGCGGCGGGATCGCCAGTTCTTCTTTCGCGACGACCACATCGACCAGCACCGGACCGTCAATCGACATCGCCCTTTGCAGCGCTTCATCAACCTCTGAGGATTTCTCCACGCGAATGCCCGTAATGCCGCAAGCCTCGGCAATCCGTGCGAAATTTGTATCGTGCAGTTCGGTGCCGTCGGTCAGATAACCGCCAGCTTTCATCTCCATCGCCACAAACCCCAACACGCTGTTGTTGAAGACAATAATCTTCACCGGCAGCTTCATTTGCACAACCGACAGAAAGTCGCCCATCAGCATGCTAAAACCGCCGTCACCGCACATTGCGACAACCTGACGTCCCGGTTCGGTTGCTTGTGCGCCGAGCGCCTGCGGCATGGCATTGGCCATCGACCCGTGGTTAAACGAACCGATCAGACGGCGTTTACCGTTCATTTTCAGATAACGTGCCGCCCACACCGTTGGTGTGCCAACGTCGCAGGTGAAGATGGCGTCGTCAGCGGCAAAATGGCTGATCTGCTGCGCCAGATACTGCGGATGAATGGCTTTATTGCTGGGTTTGGCTAAATCATCCAGCCCTTTACGCGCCTCACGATAGTGTTCCAGCGCTTTATCCAGGAACTGCCGATCGGTTTTTTCTTCCACCAGCGGCAGCAGGGTGCGGAGTGTGGATTTAATATCGCCTACCAGCGCCATATCAACTTTACTGTGCGCGCCAATGCTCGCCGGATTGATATCGATCTGAATAATCTTGGCGTCGGTGGGGTAGAACGGGCGATAGGGGAATTGGGTACCGAGCAGGATCAGCGTGTCGGCATTCATCATGGTATGGAAGCCGGATGAAAAGCCGATCAGCCCGGTCATGCCCACGTCGTAAGGGTTGTCGTACTCAACATGCTCTTTACCACGCAGGGCGTGCACAATCGGCGCTTTTATTTTAGCAGCAAACTCAACCAGTTCTTTATGCGCACCGGCGCAGCCACTGCCGCACATCAGGGCGATATTGCTGGAGTAGCGTAGCAGTTGCGCTAGTTTTCTGAGCTCTTCTTCTTCCGGAGTGACCACCGGGAGCGGCGCATGATACCAGTGAGTGCTGGCGCTTTCAGGTGCTGGCTTCAGCGCGACGTCGCCGGGTAATACCACCACGGAGACGCCGCGGTTGAGCACCGCTTTACGCATGGCAATTGCCAGCACCTGTGGGATCTGTTCAGGGCTGGAAACCAGCTCGCAATAGTGGCTACATTCGCGAAACAACTCTTGCGGGTGGGTCTCCTGAAAATAACCGCTGCCTATCTCACTGGATGGAATGTGTGCGGCAATTGCCAGTACCGGGACGTGGTTGCGGTGGCAATCAAACAGTCCGTTAATCAGGTGCAGGTTGCCTGGTCCACACGAGCCTGCGCAGACGGCCAGTTCTCCCGTCAACTGCGCTTCAGCTCCCGCGGCGAAGGCCGCAACCTCTTCATGACGTGTTGGCATCCAGTCAATCGTTCCCATACGATTCAGACTGTCACTAAGGCCATTTAGCGAGTCACCCGTCACACCCCAAATGCGTTTAACGCCAGCTTGTTCGAGTGTTTTAGCAATAAAAGCGGCAACCGTTTGTTTCATGGTTTTCCTTCTCCTTTAATGTGATACCGGTTACAAGTTTAGATGAAGATAATAGTTATGCTTATCATTACCTCTTATTTCCGGCAGGTTTCATTAAGCCTGTATTAAGCGTAGTTTGTTATTGGACATGGTGAAACAAGGAATAAATTCAAATGGTTATAAAACTATTAAATACAGTTAACCGGGTACTGACTCATGAAGATTTTGGCAAGTTTTTGTTACGTATTGCCGTGGGGGGATTAATGCTGTTTCATGGGCTGCATAAACTGTTCGCGGGTATTGATGGCATCAGTGGCATGCTGATAGCGAAAGGTTTCCCTGGCTTTATTGCGTATGGCGTTCTGCTGGGAGAGGTTGTGGCACCGTGCCTGATTATTCTTGGGATCCTGACGCGTCCGGCGGCGTTGGGGTTGGCGTTTACAATGGTGGTGGCATGGCTGATGGTCGGGATGGGTGAAACCTGGTCACTGGATAAAACCGGCGCATGGGCAATTGAAAGTCTGGTGTATTTCTTCATCGGCGCTCTGGCCGTGGCATTTTTGGGTGCGGGGCGTTTCTCCGTTGCCGGAAACTCGGCCTGGCGATAGTTTGCCATCCGAGAATCAAGACAGAGGCGGGGACGCGTTAACCTATCTCCGCCTCGCCATTAACTCTGGCCGCTAATCCATGTCGTCACTGCTCCACAGTTTGTGCCGACGTTTCAGTGCTCGTTGCGTCAATGCCTTTGCCATCGCCGCACCTATTTCAGCGCTAACCACCAGCCCCTGAATAAAGGGACGGTCGTGCATCAACCACGGCAGTCCGCCAAAGGCGATGCGGTTGCGGGCGTTTTCCGGTGCTTGCAGCGTGTAATCTTCGCCGATATCCGGGATCTCATCGCCACAGGCCATCAGTTGATCGCGTAGCGTTGGGAACGGAATATCTTTGCTCTGCAATGCCCGTTGTCCTCGGGCGTCAATAAATACATCAAATTCACTGCGCTGACCGTGGTGGTAAATGACCGTCCTTTCCTGCTCATTTGTACGCTCATAATCCTTGCCGAGTGCGAGGATCTCAATCAGCCCGGCATCGTGCAGAGCCAGCAATCGGCGGATAGATTCAGACGGGATTGCCGCATAGTTATCAATAAAGACGCGCGCCAGTCCGTGCCTGAAACGTTTTTCGTCGCGAGCATCAAGATGAGGAACGATCTCTTCAATAACCTCATGGAGGCGCAATAAGGTATAGCGCCAGGCGACGGTATGTTGTTCCTGCTTGTTGCGCTCAACCTCCACCAGGTTACGCCTCGCCCAGTCAAAAGGGTCATGCTTGAGCCTGTCGGCAAAATAGACCTCGGGGAATGTGTCGGCGTTAAGCGTTGCAAGTGCAACCTGTTGGCACCACCCTGGGGCCGCGTCTTGCAGTTGTTGCACAATAAGCCGGAAGATGCGGTCCAGTAATCCGTTTTGGCCCTCGGCAATGGCGTTTTCAATCGCTTCTTTCGTCACGATATTCAGCGGTTCATAGGGAAGAGGGCAGTAAAAATCCGCTTCAGGCAGCACACCGCTGCGCGACATCAGGGTCAGCTTCAGGTTTTGGCTGTCGGGTTTACGCGTGAACTGCAGTGAACGGTCGGTATTGGTGGTGAAGTTACCATGCTGACTGACCACGGCCATCGCCGCGTCGATAGCGCTTAGCGAGGTGCCCAGAATACCCACCCTGCAAGCGCTAATCTGCGCCTCCATCAGGCCGGTCCACGGACTGGGGAAAAACTTGCGTGCCTGAGCATCAGTTTCTGGCCACAGATGACCGCTGGCGATAGCGGCGAAATCCACTTCGACGGGCTGTGACGCGTGATTGATCCACAGGGAGACCCCTGTCGGGTTTGCTTGCAGGTCGGTGACTTTACTTGATTCATATACGCGAATTGTGAACCCGGATCTTTGCGCTTTATCGACGATGGCTAAAAAACGATCGCGATAATAGTCGCCGAGGATCACCCGGGGCAAAAATTGCCGCTCATGCAACGATGTACGTTCAAGCCGAAACTGCGCCAGGTATTCATCGCTTTGATTCTGTAGCCACGTCAGATAACTGATATAAATCGGCGGGATCTCAATGCTGGCTATATTGGCCAGCATGTGGTCTGCGTTGTTGTCGCTGTTATAAGGCATGCCTACGCCAGCTTCCTCAGCTTGCTCATAAAGCTGTATCTCCAGCGGTTCACCGCGCTCAACGAGGGCATGAAACGTATAAATTCCGGTGGGACCTACGCCGACGATGGCCACTTTTTTCATGGGGATCCTTTGTAGAAAGTTCGACGTGGTAGTCGGGGTTTTGCTTAACCTGTGCCAGGTAAGTGTGGTCGATAATTCGCGAGAGGAAGACGGTATTTTGCCTGGGAGGGGGAAAAAATAGGAATTTTGCAGCGTCTGACAGCATAAAAAAAGGCCACCCGATATAACCGGGTAGCCTTTTGTACATCAGATATCGGCCAATTACGCCAGCACTAAATCACCCTGCGGATGACAGGAGCAAGCCAGCACATAACCTTCAGCAATTTCTGCGTCGGTCAGCGTCATGGTGCTGCTGACCGTGTAGTTACCGTCAACCACTTTGGTTTTGCAGCAGCCGCAAACGCCCGCACGGCATGCGGCGACAACCGGCACTTTATTGCTTTCCAGCGCTTCCAGCAGCGTACTGCCTACCGGCGCATAAAACTCTTTTGCCGGCTGCAGTTTGGTGAACTTCAGACCGCTGGTGGCGGCTTCAGCTACCGGGGTGAAGAACTGCTCTTTAAAGAAGCGTGTCACGCCCAGCGCGTTGACTTCTTTCTCGACCAGATCCATATACGGCGCCGGGCCGCAGGTCATCACGGTGCGCGAAGCCAGGTCCGGTACGCTTTGCAGCAGTTCGGTGGTCAGTCGGCCGGAAACAAAACCTTCAGTGGCATTGTTTTCAGCAACTAAGGTCACCGGATACTCGCGCCATTCGTCGGCAAAAATGACATCTTGCGGTGAACGGACGTTAAAGATCACCTGCACATCTGCCTGTGGGCGGTATTTTGCCAACCAGCGACGCATTGACATGATTGGCGTGACGCCACAGCCAGCGGCCAGCATCAGGAACCTGTCTTCCGCTTTATCTTCACAGGTGAATTCACCCATTGCATCGGACAGCCAGATATAGTCGCCGCGCTTCACGTCGCGGGTTAACCACTGTGAGCCTGCGCCATCGTCAATCCGGCGGATGGTCAGCGTGATGTATTCGCTAACGCCCGGCGTTGAAGAGAGGGTGTAAGCACGCAGCGTGTCCGCTGAATTACGTACGCTGACCAGTGCATACTGCCCGGCGCGGTACGGATAATAGTCGTGGCACAGCAACGAAATTGTCCATACATCCGGCGTTTCCTGATGGATGTGATGAACCTGCATCCGCCATGGGCACTGATGAGTTGGCATTGTCATTCTTTACTCCTTACGCGCTCAGCAGTTGCTTCATGTCTTCTTCAACGGTGGTCACGGAACGCAGACCGAACTTCTCGTTGAGAACGGCCAGCAGGTCCGGCGTGAAGAAGCCAGGCGCAGTCGGGCCAGTGACGATGTTTTTCACGCCCAGAGACAGCAGGGTCAGCAGAATGACAATCGCTTTCTGTTCGAACCAGGAGAGCACCAGAGACAGCGGCAGATCGTTCACGCCACAGCCCAGTTTCTCAGCCAGGGTTACCGCCAGGATGATGGCAGAGTATGCATCGTTACACTGACCTGCATCGACCAGACGCGGCAGGCCTTCGATATCACCGAACTCCAGTTTGTTGAAACGGTATTTACCGCACGCCAGGGTCAGGATCAGGCAGTCGTCCGGCACGCTGGTGGCGAAGTCGGTGAAGTAGTTACGTTCGCCACGCGCGCCATCACAACCGCCAACCAGGAAGATGTGACGCAGTTTTTCGCGGCTTACCAGGTCGATCAGGGTATCAGCCGCGCCCAGCAGAGTCTGACGACCGAAACCAACGGTGATCAGGTGCGGAATTTCGCTGTACGGGAAGCCCGCCATTTGCTGAGCCTGAGCAATTACCGGAGCGAAGTTGTCGCCTTCGAGGTGGCTTACACCCGGCCAACCGACGATGCTACGAGTCCAGATACGGTCATCGTAGGCGCCAACGGTTGGGTCGATGATGCAGTTAGAGGTCATTACGATTGGGCCCGGGAAGCGGGCAAATTCAACCTGCTGATTCTGCCAGCCGCTGCCGTAGTTACCGATCAGGTGTTTGAACTTACGCAGTTCCGGGTAGCCGTGCGCCGGCAGCATTTCACCGTGGGTATAGACGTTAACGCCGGTACCTTCGGTCTGCTCCAGCAGGTTGTACAGATCTTTCAGGTCGTGACCGGAGATCAGGATGCACTTACCTTCGGTTGCTTTGACGTTGACCTGAGTTGGCGTCGGGTGGCCGTATTTAGTGGTTTCGCCAGCATCCAGAATGCTCATCACTTTGAAGTTCATCTGGCCGATTTCCATTGAGCACTCCAGCAGAGCGTTCATATCGGAAGGCCAGGTTCCCAGCCATGCCATGATTTTGTGGTACTGAGCGTAGATGTCGTTGTCGTACTGACCGAGAACGTGCGCGTGCTCCATGTAAGCTGCCGCACCTTTCAGGCCGTACAGGCACAGCAGACGCAGGCCGAGAATGTTCTCGCCAATGGCTGCTTTGTCTTTGTTCGGGGTAAATTCAGCGGCCTGACGTTGCAGGTCGCCCAGATCATCGCTGACCAGTTGCAGATCGGCCATCGGGTTAGCGACCGCTGCGTTCGCGTCGATGTTCAGGCATTGCGCTTTCAGGGCGTCGCGCATGGCGATAGCTTCACGGGCATAGCCAACAATCCGCGGGGAATCGAAGTTAACGTTGGTCAGCGTGGAGAAGAATGCACGCGGCGCAAAGTTATCAACCTCATGGTCGATGATGCCGTATTCACGTGCCTTAACAGCCCATGCAGACAGACCTTGTAGGGAAGCAATCAGCAGATCCTGCAAATCGGAGGTTTCAGCCGTTTTACCGCACATACCCTGCGCGTAAGAGCAGCCGTTTCCTGCCGGAGTACGGATGGTTTGTTCACATTGCACACAAAACATGGTCACACCTTTTAAAGTTATATTTAATATACATGTTTAAGGTTATTCCTGTGCGCGAAGGTATAAAAGGGATTTCTGCTACAACTTGCAGGGAGATTGATTTAGCGCAATTTTGGCGGTAGATGACTACCGCCAGAGAGGTATTTGTCCTGACTTCAGGCGGAGAAAAACGCCATCAGCAAAGGCACTAACAGACTCAGAATAAAACCGTGGACGATGGCTGCCGGAACCATCTCCAGACCGCCGCTGCGTTGGAGCACCGGTAAGGTGAAATCCATTGATGTCGCGCCACATAGCCCCAGCGCGGTTGAGCGGCTGCGGCCCACCATTCCAGGAATCAACATAATGGCAATCAGTTCGCGGGCCAGGTCATTAAAGAAGGCGGCGCTACCAATCACCGGCCCGAACGATTCGGTTAACAGAATACCGGACAGGGAGTACCAGCCAAAACCAGACGCCATCGCCAGCGCGGTTTTCAGCGGCAGGCCGAGGATCAACGCATTAATAACCCCCGCCAGCATCGAACTGGCGACGACGACCACCGCAACAATCATCCCCCGGCGATTCAGCACAATTTGCTTTAAGGTCATACCGCTGTTGCGCAGTTGAATCCCGACCAGGAACAGTAAAAAGATTAACGTATATTCGCTGGCTTCGGTGGCGTGCTGCAGAATAGGAAGACCGGTGAGGCCGAGCAGAAAACCCACGACGACGACGCCACAAAGCTGGAGCGACTCAAGCGCCATCGCAATTCGCGAGGGTAGCTTTTCTTGCTTGTGGTTATGTCGCCAGGGCAGCGAACGCTCCAGCCAGAACAGCGCCGCGATATTACACAGCAAAATGACCGTCACGCTGACCGCAGAATAATGAAGAATGGCTAACAGGTTGCTGGCGAGATTATCCAGAAACGCCAGGCTGATACCCATAAAAAAGAGAATAAGGTAGACGATCCAGCTCAACAGGCGATTGATGAGTTTTAATGCAGCCCTGTGCCGAAGCGGAATAAGGTAACCCACAATAAGGGGAACCAGAATGATTAACAGCCCTGAAAACATGAAAACCAGATCCTTGCTGAGAGTAAGACGAAATGCGCCAGCACACACTACTCAATGCAAAGAAGGGAGTAAAGTTGCAAATAAAAGGAAATATAGCGGGGAAAAAAAGACCTGACTTGCGCCAGGCCTTTTTTGTTATCGATTAATCGCGTTTTTCCAGCAGAGTGCGGTAAATAAGACCGCCGAGGACCCCACCGATAATCGGCATAACCCAGAAGAACCACAATTGCTGTAATGCCCAGCCGCCCTGGAAGATGGCTACAGCGGTACTACGTGCCGGGTTAACGGAGGTGTTGGTAACCGGAATACTGATCAAGTGGATCAGGGTTAACGCCAGACCAATCGCAATAGGTGCAAAACCTGCCGGAGCATGTTTATCGGTCGCACCGTGGATCACTAATAAGAAACCAGCGGTCAAAATAATTTCAATTACGACGGCAGAAAGCATTGAATAGCCGCCAGGTGAATGTTCACCAAAGCCGTTCGAGGCAAAACCACTGGCAGTTGCGTCAAAACCAGCTTTACCGCTGGCAATAAGATACAGTGCCGCTGCTGCAACAATACCGCCCACAACCTGAGCGATAACATAACCAATAACGTCTTTTGCCGGGAAGCGACCGCCCGCCCATAAACCGAAGGTCACCGCCGGGTTAAAGTGTCCGCCGGAAATATGACCTACGGCGAATGCCATGGTTAATACGGTCAAACCAAACGCCAGCGCGACACCGGCAAATCCAATACCCAACTCCGGGAATGCTGCGGCCAGAACTGCGCTACCGCACCCACCAAAGACGAGCCAAAACGTACCGAAGAATTCGGCTGCTAATTTCCTGAACATAACCACCTCAATTAAAAGTTCCGGGTTCGTGTTCCTTACCCGGTAATTCATCGCTAAAAGGGACGATGATGAAAGAGCCGGTATTTTAGAAAAAAACATCATCCCTTCGCCAGTTAAATTGATGAAAAAATTTGATTTAAGGCAATATGTTGTGATTCCTTTTTGAATATTGGATGAATGAAGCATAGTTCAATTAGCAAAACGACGATGATTGAGTTCTGAAATAATATTCCAGGGAAAACATAAGAAGAATATTCTTATATTTTTTGATTTCTGCGACTAACCTCCTGATCATATCGGGTGTCTTGAGCGCCCGCTTGCCGTTATACTCCTGATAACTTGAAGGAAAAAGTTAGCATTTCCGGAGGCTATATGATTCTCGAACGCGTTGAGATTGTTGGATTTCGTGGTATTAACCGTCTGTCGTTGATGCTGGAGCAAAGCAACGTGCTGATTGGGGAGAACGCGTGGGGTAAGTCCAGTCTGCTGGATGCTTTAACCCTGTTGCTGTCGCCGGAAACTGATTTGTACCACTTTGACCGCGAAGATTTCTGGTTCCCGCCGGGCGATATTCAAGGCCGGGAACATCATCTGCATATCATCCTGACGTTTCGTGAGTCTCAACCGGGTCGCCACCGCGTGCGCAGGTATCGTCCTCTGGAAGCCAGCTGGACGCTGTGTCAGGATGGCTATCACCGCATTTTCTATCGGCTGGAAGGTGAATGTGCGGACGACGGTAGCGTTCTGACGTTACGCAGTTTTCTGGATGGCGAGGGCCATCAGCTTCCCCTCGACGACATTAACGATCAGGCGCGGCACCTCGTGCGTTTGATGCCAGTACTGCGCCTGCGCGACGCGCGTTTTATGCGACGGATCCGTAACGGTACGGTGCCGGATTCGGCGGATGTCGAAGTGACCGCGCGGCAACTGGATTTTCTGGCACGTGAACTGGCTACCCGACCGCAAAACCTGACAGATGGGCAGATACGTCAGGGGTTATCGGCCATGGTACAGCTATTGGAACACTATTTTTCTGAGCAGGGTTCCAGTCAGTCCCGCTATCGTCTGATGCGTCGACGTTCCAATAACGAACAACGTAGCTGGCGCTATCTGGATATTATCAACCGTATGATTGATAGACCGGGCGGACGCACGCACCGCGTGATCTTGTTGGGATTGTTTTCGACGCTGTTACAGGCCAAAGGTACGCTGAGGCTGGATAAAGACGCCCGGCCGTTACTGTTGGTAGAAGATCCTGAAACGCGTTTACATCCGATTATGCTGTCGGTTGCCTGGCACCTGCTGAATTTGCTTCCTCTGCAACGGGTGGCGACCACCAACTCAGGTGAGTTACTGTCCCTCACCCCCGTGGAACATGTTGTCCGCCTGGTGCGTGAGTCCTCCCGCGTCGCCGCCTGGCGGCTTGGGCCAGGTGGGATCAGCGCAGAAGATGGTCGGCGTATTGCCTTTCATATTCGTTTTAACCGTGCATCGTCGTTGTTTGCCCGCTGTTGGCTGCTGGTGGAAGGCGAAACGGAAACCTGGGTCATTAACGAACTGGCCCGCCAGTGTGGGCACCACTTTGATGCGGAAGGTATCAAAGTCATTGAATTTGCCCAGTCCGGCCTTAAGCCGCTGGTTAAGTTCGCCCGCCGGATGGGTATCGAGTGGCATGTGCTGGTTGATGGTGATGAAGCCGGGAAAAAGTATGCCGCTACGGTGCGGAGTTTGTTGAATAACGACAGAGAAGAAGAGCGCGATCATTTAACCATGCTTCCCGCGCTGGACATGGAACACTTTATGTATCGCCAGGGGTTCGCTGACGTATTCCACAGGGTGGCGCAAATCCCCGAAAACGTGCCCATGAATATGCGCAAAATTATCTCGAAGGCGATTCACAGGTCGTCAAAACCAGATTTAGCCATTGAGGTGGCGATGGAAGCCGGGCGGCGCGGCGTTGACGCGGTGCCAACGCTGCTGCGAAAAATGTTTTCCCGCGTGCTGTGGTTGGCACGCGGCAGAGCGGATTAGTTGCGAAACATCGACGACAGCTGCGAGTGGATGCTGTCCAGTAACTGGTAGCGACGGCGGTATTCCGCGCGTTTTTTGCTGGCAATGTCCGCTTCGCTTTTTCGCGCCATTGTGCGTGGGATATGGTAATAGCCGTGACTGTCGCACTCACCGCCAACCGACTCCCAAAATGCGTTGTAGTCGGAAAGTATCACCTTGTTTTTATCGTGGTAACGCGGGCTGCGAAAGATATGCTGTTCATTACTGACAGCCAGAATTTGTTTGATATTCAATTGTTCTGCAAAACAGCAAATGGCTTCCATCACAATACGTTTAGGGAAAATTCCATAGCATGATTTGGTCGCTTTTTGAATTTCTTCATGTGGTAGTAATCGACTGCCTCCCTGTAACCCGCCAATAAACAGTGTGCTGCTTCCTTGATAATTGCACAGCGTAAACGTCATTTCCGCTAAAGTCTCGCCAGCGCTATTGCGTACCAGAATGGTACTTTCACCTTCTTTATCCAGTGAGATAAATGAGCCCAGTATTACGCTAAATATTTCGCTATTTTTGCCTTCAATTTGTGCCAGTTGTAATCCATCCGCACTTAAATAAGCTTTATATTCCGTGGCTGAAAAAGAGCTGCGGATAGCATTGTAATGAAAACGCACAGCATCCAGTTTCATTTTCCGATCAAGGTTTTGTGCGAGATAGGCGCGATGTAGGCGAACCGGCAGACGAGGTTGGTGTGCCAGTACGCTATCGAGATCAGGCCATTGCGCCAGTTCAGTCATCCATTCATGCATTAATCGTGGCATAAGCGCTGAGCGCAACAAAAACTTACGACGGAAGCTACGCTGATGCCAAAATTTTCCAGGGCGCCAATGTCCGGTCATCAGGCTACAAAAGAGGCTAAAACTTGTGGCGGGTTTTGAAGAATGAAAAGTGCTGTCAGTTAGCTGGCTCATAATAACAATCCGATGGATACTCTGGTACTAATTTCAACACAGCGGATCTTAACCATTCATCAATAACTCTGTTATTCTTGCGTTTTTCAACGGCTATTTATTTAACGTTGATGTTTACCACTCCACTCTGGTGGACGTATTGGGGGAAATTGGGACATTTATGAAGCTCAAGGGAAAAATCAAAAAGCGCTATTTTCTCTTCGCCATCATCATTATTGTGGCGATAATTGCACTTTGGCGAACGCTTAATGCGCCTTTACCTCAGTATCAAACGTTAATTGTGCGTCCGGGCGATCTGCAGCAAAGCGTACTGGCAACCGGCAAACTGGATGCGTTGCGTAAAGTTGACGTCGGGGCGCAGGTAAGCGGGCAGTTAAAAACGCTGTCGGTCGCCATTGGCGACAAAGTAAAAAAAGATCAACTGCTTGGCGTTATCGATCCTGAACAGGCGCAAAACCAGATTAAAGAGGTTGAAGCGACGCTGATGGAATTACGCGCTCAGCGTTTACAGGCTGAAGCCGAGTGGAAACTGGCGCGGGTAACGCTTTCCCGTCAGCAACAGCTGGCGAAAACCCAGGCTGTCTCGCAGCAGGATCTCGACACGGCGGCTACTCAGATGGCGGTCAAACAGGCGCAAATCGGCACAATTGATGCGCAAATTAAGCGTAATCAAGCCTCTCTCGATACGGCAAAAACCAACCTTGATTACACCCGCATCGTCGCGCCAATGGCAGGCGAAGTCACGCAAATTACTACCCTTCAGGGGCAAACCGTTATTGCTGCCCAGCAGGCACCTAACATTCTGACATTGGCAGATATGAGCACCATGCTGGTGAAAGCGCAGGTTTCCGAGGCGGATGTGATTCACCTGCATCCCGGGCAAAAGGCCTGGTTTACCGTACTGGGCGATCCTCAGACGCGCTACGAAGGTAAGCTCAAAGATGTTCTTCCAACGCCAGAGAAAGTGAATGATGCAATTTTCTACTATGCTCGCTTCGAAGTTCCCAACCCGAAAGGGATCCTGCGTCTGGATATGACCGCGCAGGTCCATATCCAGCTCACGGATGTGAAAAATGTCCTGACGATCCCGCTGTCGGCGCTGGGCGATCCTATTGGCAACAATCGTTATAACGTCAGGCTGCTGCGTAACGGCGAAACCCGTGAACGCGAAGTGGTTATCGGCGCGCGTAATGACACCGATGTGGAGATCGTGAAAGGGCTGGAAGAGGGGGATGAAGTCATCACCGGTGAGGGCAACGCTGGAGCGCCAAAATGACGGCATTGCTTGAACTGAGCAATATCCGCCGCAGCTATCCGTCAGGCGAAGGTCAGGTCGAGGTATTGAAGGACGTATCCTTGAGCATTCAGGCCGGGGAAATGGTAGCGATTGTCGGGGCGTCTGGCTCGGGTAAATCGACGCTGATGAATATTCTCGGCTGTCTGGACAAACCCACCAGCGGTACGTATCGGGTTGCCGGGCGCGATGTCTCCACGCTGGATAGCGATGCGTTAGCCCAGCTGCGTCGCGAACATTTCGGTTTTATCTTCCAGCGTTATCATTTGTTGTCGCATTTAACCGCCGCGCAAAACGTTGAGGTGCCTGCGGTCTACGCTGGCACCGAACGTAAGCAGCGCCTGGCCCGTGCCCAAGAACTCCTGCAGCGACTGGGTCTGGGCGACAGAGTTGACTATCAGCCTTCCCAGCTTTCCGGTGGTCAGCAGCAGCGGGTCAGTATTGCGCGTGCGCTGATGAACGGGGGACAGGTTATCCTCGCCGACGAACCCACCGGTGCGCTGGACAGCCATTCAGGCGAAGAGGTGATGGCGATTTTGCATCAGCTGCGCGATCGCGGGCATACGGTGATTATCGTCACTCACGACAGCCAGGTCGCCGCGCAGGCCGAACGCGTCATTGAAATTCGTGACGGCGAGATTGTGCGCAATCCGCCGTCGCACAAACCCTCTACCGGGCGCGATATCGCGGAGCCGACGGTGAAAACGGCGTCCGGCTGGGGGCAGTTTGTCAGCGGTTTTCGCGAAGCGCTCACTATGGCCTGGCTGGCAATGGCTGCGAATAAAATGCGAACGCTACTGACCATGCTTGGGATCATCATCGGTATTGCTTCGGTGGTGTCGATTGTGGTGGTAGGCGATGCGGCTAAACAGCTGGTGCTGGCAGATATTCGCGCTATAGGCACCAATACCATCGATATCTATCCTGGCAAAGATTTCGGCGACGACGACCCACAATATCAACAGGCGCTGAAGTATGACGATTTAACGGCATTACAGAAGCAGCCCTGGGTCAGTTCGGTGACGCCTGCGGTGTCGAAAAACCTGCGGCTACGCTATGGCAATATCGACGTGGCCGCCAGTGCTAATGGCGTTAGCGGCGACTATTTCAACGTCTATGGCATGACGTTTAGCGAAGGGACCACTTTTAACGCTGAACAACTGGCGGGGCGCGCTCAGGTGGTGGTGCTCGACAGCAATACCCGTCGTCAATTGTTCCCCAACAAAGCGAAAGTTGTCGGCGAAGTCGTGCTGGTGGGGAATATGCCTGCCACGGTGATTGGTGTTGCAGAAGAGAAACAGTCGATGTTTGGCAGTAGCAAGATCCTGCGGGTCTGGCTGCCTTACAGCACCATGTCCGGGCGAATTATGGGGCAGTCGTGGCTGAACTCGATCACCGTGCGGGTGAAAGACGGTTTTGATAGTGCCCAGGCTGAGCAGCAGCTCACCCGACTACTGACGCTACGCCACGGCAAGAAGGATTTCTTCACCTGGAATATGGACGGTGTCTTGAAAACCGCTGAAAAGACCACACGTACATTACAACTCTTCCTGACGCTGGTGGCCGTGATTTCGCTGGTGGTCGGTGGAATTGGTGTGATGAATATTATGCTGGTTTCGGTAACCGAACGAACGCGCGAGATTGGCATTCGTATGGCGGTTGGCGCCCGCGCCAGTGACGTACTGCAGCAGTTCTTAATTGAAGCGGTGCTGGTGTGTCTGGTTGGCGGCGCGTTGGGCATTAGCTTGTCGATGCTGATCGCCTTTACGCTTCAGCTATTCCTGCCTGGCTGGGAAATAGGTTTCTCACCCGTAGCCTTATTGACGGCGTTTCTGTGTTCGACTGCGACCGGGATTTTGTTTGGCTGGCTACCGGCGCGAAATGCGGCGCGGCTGGATCCGGTAGATGCTCTGGCGCGGGAATAATACTATCGAGATAAAAATGCCAGCCGCAAAGGCTGGCATTTTGACTGCGGGATGTACACAATGAAACAGAAGAGCTATGCGACAGCTTCTGCTTCAATGACAGGCACGATGACACTGGCATGATTGCCTTTTGGCCCCTGGTGGACATCAAACTGGACAGACTGTCCGGCTTTTAGCGTTCTGTAACCATCCATCTGAATGGTGGAGTAATGGGCGAAAATATCTTCGCCGCCGCCTTCGGGGCAGATGAAACCAAACCCTTTGGCGTTGTTGAACCACTTAACAGTACCCGTTTCCATGCTTCGACATCCTTCGTAAATCTTATATAAGTAAGATGGAATGAACCGGTGGCGGAGTGGGGGCTGTTCAAAACCTCGCCAACTCTCGAAACTACAATTTAGAGAAATCAGGCGAGGCGTCAAGCGCCAGGCTGACGGAATAGGGTAAAAATGCATCAAAATTTGAAGCAGTTAACGCTATTGTCGGTTATGTGACAGATGTCGCGGATGGCACTAATAGATGATAGTTATCTAATACTTGAGGTAGATTGATTGTGCGCATAGGCTGCTTGTCAGCGGCAAGATTTTCTGCCGGAAACCGTAACTGAAGATGACGACTGACAATGGGTAAGACTAACGACTGGCTGGATTTCGATCTGCTGGCGGAAGATAAATTGCGCGACGCGCTAAAACCGCCATCTATGTATAAAGTGATATTAGTCAATGATGATTACACTCCGATGGAGTTTGTTATTGACGTGTTACAAAAATTCTTTTCTTATGATGTAGAACGTGCAACGCAACTGATGCTTGCCGTTCACTATCAAGGTAAAGCGATTTGCGGCGTATTCACTGCCGAAGTGGCTGAAACCAAAGTTGCGATGGTGAACAAGTATGCGAGGGAGAACGAGCATCCGTTGCTGTGTACGCTAGAAAAAGCCTAAATGCAGGCATAAATATTGGGGGAGGTGCCTATGCTCAATCAAGAACTGGAGCTCAGTTTAAACATGGCTTTCGCCAGAGCGCGCGAGCACCGACATGAGTTTATGACCGTCGAGCACTTGCTACTGGCATTGCTCAGTAACCCATCGGCCCGCGAAGCGCTGGAAGCGTGTTCTGTGGATCTGGTGGCGCTGCGTCAGGAACTCGAAGCCTTCATTGAACAAACCACACCCGTATTGCCTGCCAGTGAAGAAGAGCGCGACACGCAGCCAACGTTGAGTTTTCAGCGTGTGTTGCAACGCGCGGTCTTTCATGTTCAGTCCTCCGGGCGCAATGAAGTTACCGGTGCTAATGTGCTGGTCGCCATCTTCAGCGAGCAGGAATCTCAGGCGGCTTATCTGCTGCGTAAGCATGAAGTGAGTCGCCTTGATGTGGTTAATTTTATTTCTCATGGCACGCGCAAAGACGAACCAAGTCAGTCCTCTGACTCTGGTAATCAGCCGAATAACGAAGAGCAAGCTGGCGGGGAGGACCGTATGGAGAACTTCACGACTAACCTTAACCAGCTTGCCCGTGTGGGCGGAATTGATCCGCTCATTGGCCGGGACAAAGAGCTGGAACGCGCCATTCAGGTACTATGCCGTCGTCGAAAAAACAACCCGCTGCTGGTGGGTGAGTCTGGCGTCGGTAAAACCGCTATTGCGGAAGGTCTCGCCTGGCGTATCGTCCAGGGCGACGTGCCGGAAGTGATGGCTGATTGTACCCTTTACTCTCTGGATATCGGCTCGCTGCTGGCGGGTACCAAATACCGTGGCGATTTTGAAAAACGCTTTAAGGCGCTGCTGAAACAACTGGAACAGGATACTAACAGCATTCTGTTTATCGATGAGATCCACACCATTATCGGCGCGGGTGCGGCATCGGGCGGCCAGGTAGATGCGGCTAACCTGATCAAACCGTTGCTCTCCAGCGGTAAAATCCGTGTGATAGGCTCCACAACCTATCAGGAATTCAGCAATATCTTTGAAAAGGACCGCGCGCTAGCACGCCGTTTCCAGAAAATCGATATCACTGAGCCGTCGGTAGAAGAGACCGTGCAGATCATCAACGGTCTGAAGCCGAAATACGAAGCGCACCATGACGTTCGCTACACCGCCAAAGCGGTGCGTGCAGCGGTCGAACTGGCGGTGAAATACATTAACGATCGTCATCTGCCGGACAAAGCGATTGACGTGATCGATGAGGCGGGCGCGCGGGCGCGTCTGATGCCGGTCAGCAAGCGCAAGAAAACCGTCAACGTGGCGGATATCGAGTCCGTCGTGGCCCGCATTGCGCGGATCCCGGAGAAGAGCGTTTCGCAGAGCGATCGCGATACGCTGAAAAACCTGGGCAACCGTCTGAAAATGCTGGTATTCGGACAGGATAAAGCCATTGAGGCGCTGACTGAAGCGATCAAAATGAGCCGTGCTGGTCTGGGACACGAGCATAAACCTGTCGGTTCGTTCCTGTTTGCCGGACCGACTGGTGTAGGTAAGACCGAAGTCACGGTGCAGTTGTCCAAAGCGCTGGGTATTGAGCTGCTGCGGTTTGACATGTCCGAGTATATGGAACGTCACACCGTCAGCCGCCTGATTGGTGCGCCTCCGGGATATGTCGGTTTCGACCAGGGTGGTTTGCTGACGGATGCTGTCATTAAACATCCGCATGCGGTACTGCTGCTGGATGAAATCGAAAAAGCGCATCCGGATGTCTTTAACCTGCTGCTGCAGGTGATGGATAACGGTACGCTGACCGACAATAACGGGCGTAAAGCGGATTTCCGCAACGTGGTGCTGGTCATGACCACTAACGCCGGCGTGCGTGAAACCGAGCGTAAATCGATTGGGCTGATTCATCAGGACAACAGTACTGATGCGATGGGCGAAATCAAAAAAGTGTTTACGCCGGAATTCCGTAACCGTCTCGACAACATTATCTGGTTCGATCATCTCTCTACTGAGGTGATTCATCAGGTTGTTGATAAGTTTATCGTCGAACTTCAGGTTCAGTTGGATCAGAAAGGTGTCTCTCTGGAAGTCAGTCAGGAAGCCCGCGACTGGCTGGCTGAGAAGGGCTATGACCGCGCAATGGGCGCACGCCCGATGACGCGCGTTGTCCAGGATAACCTGAAAAAACCATTGGCTAACGAACTGCTGTTCGGTTCGCTTGTGGATGGCGGTCAGGTGACCGTTGCGCTGGATAAAGAGAAAAATGAGCTGACCTATGGTTTCCAGAGTGCGCAAAAGCACAAGCCAGAAGCAGCACATTAATATCTAACCACCTAATGAACCGGGCGTAATGCCCGGTTTTTTTTCGCCTGAATGTCGTGATTTGAATAGGGGGGGTAAACGGCAGGCAAAAAATAAGCCTGCGTAAGGGAGATTACGCAGGCTAAGGAGGTGGTTCCTGGTACAGCTAGCATTTATGGGTTATGTTTTTCAGCGGATGGGATAATACCCTTAATGAACGAAGCGGTATGTGATCGATTTCTAAGAATCTTCCGAACGCTGAAAAATAACCGTAATTAACTACTTAGCATGTGGGTTGCGCGTGGACTCACCGGTAAAATTACGCATCAACAATGCATAATTCAGATCGATATCCTCCGGTACAGGCATCCACACGGTGTAACCATCGCCCGGCGCAACCGGCATCGCTTCGCCTTTCGCGTTTTCCATCTGTCCGAGGGTAAAGTTGATGTTGCCCTGTGGGGTCATCAGCTCCAGGCTGTCGCCGACGGTGAATTTATTTTTCACCAGCACAGCCGCCAGTTCACCTTTACGTTCGCCAGTGAATTCGCCGACAAACTGCTGACGCTCGGAAACAGAGAAGCCGTATTCGTAGTTCTGATAGTCGTCATGCGTATGGCGGCGCAGGAACCCCTCGGTGTAACCGCGATGCGCCAGACCTTCCAGCGTTTCCAGCAGTTGCGGGTCGAACGGTTTACCGGCAGCGGCATCATCAATGGCCTTGCGATAAACCTGCGCGGTACGTGCACAGTAATAGTATGATTTAGTACGGCCTTCAATTTTCAGCGAATGCACGCCCATCTGAGTCAGGCGCTCAACGTGGGCAATGGCACGTAAATCCTTCGAGTTCATGATGTAAGTGCCGTGTTCGTCTTCAAACGCGGTCATGTACTCACCCGGACGTTGGGCTTCTTCGATCATAAAGACTTTGTCAGTCGGCGCGCCAATACCCAGCGTCGGCTCAACATTTTGTACCGGGATAGGCTCGTACTTATGCACGATATTGCCCACCACGTCTTCTTTGCCTTCCTGCACGTTGTATTCCCAGCGGCAGGCATTGGTACAGGTACCCTGATTTGGGTCACGCTTGTTGATGTAGCCAGAGAGCAGGCAGCGGCCGGAGTAAGCCATGCACAGCGCGCCGTGAACAAAGATCTCAATTTCCATATCCGGCACCTGGGTGCGGATCTCTTCAATTTCTTCCAACGACAGTTCGCGGGACAGGATCACACGGGTCAATCCCATCTGCTTCCAGAATTTCACCGTCGCCCAGTTTACGGCGTTAGCCTGTACTGAAAGGTGAATGTCCATGTCAGGGAAGTTTTCGCGCACCAGCATAATCAGACCGGGGTCGGACATGATCAGTGCATCCGGTCCCATTTCCACCACCGGTTTCAGGTCACGAATGAAGGTCTTCAGCTTGGCGTTATGCGGGGCAATATTAACCACCACATAGAATTTTTTACCCAGTTCATGGGCTTCATTAATGCCTAGCTGCAGGTTTTCGTGATTGAATTCGTTGTTGCGTACGCGCAGTGAGTAACGCGGTTGGCCCGCATATACAGCGTCTGCGCCATAGGCGAAAGCGTAACGCATGTTTTTCAGCGTTCCCGCCGGGGAAAGGAGTTCCGGTTTAAACATAATTTTCTCGTTCTGATGACAGGTCAGACTCGCCTCACTCAATGAGGCGGTTAGGGGAGTGCCCCCATATTAAGGGCGGGCATTGTAGCGCTGTGGGGAAGACAGGTAAAGAAAAACGCCGGGCGACAGCGTGGCGTTACCCGGCTGAGCGAGTCATTATCAGGTTTTATCTTTTATCGTCTGAGTTACACCATTGGTCTTAACTGAAGCAATACCGGTCTCGCGCGACTGTTCATTCGCATACAGTTGACTGCTACCAATAATCTGGTGGTTTGCTGCTTTCAGATTGAAATGCAATTTTCCATTAGCTGCCGTTTTTTTCTCGTAACGCTCGGCCAGAGGGCTGTTAGCCTGGACAGATGCGATCCCTTTTTCTGCCGCGCCTTTTGTCGTGTAAAGCTCACTGGTAAGGATAGTTTCCCCGTTTCCAGCCTTAAGAACAAAGCGGTACTGATCATCGCTACTCTTGCTTAATTCAAACCAACCAGCCATATGAACTCCTTGATTAAAGTTTTATATCAAACAGTTATTGACGATAGTGTTGCCACAAAGAGTATGAGCGATATTTGGAGAGTTGCTAGTCAACAGAACTCCACGAAGCCGCGGAGTCCTGCAGGACGGGAGTGTTTACACAATCCGACAGGCGTCGGCTTCCCAGCGATACCCTACGCCATAGACCGCGCGGATAAACGACTGCTCCGCATCCAGCGATTCCAGCTTGCGTCGCAGGTTCTTAATATGGCTGTCGATGGTTCGGTCGGTAACGACACGGTAATCGTCATAGAGATGATTGAGCAACTGTTCACGGGAGAACACTTTTCCCGGTTCATGCGACAGCGTTTTGAGTAAGCGAAATTCAGCAGGTGTTAAGTCGAGCATTTTCCCACGCCAGGACGCCTGAAAACGACCTTCATCGACGATCAACGGGCTGTCAGCATCCATCTGTTGCAGTTCGCGCTGCGGCTTGCAACGGCGCAGAATCGTCTTCACGCGAGCAACAACTTCACGCGGGCTGTAGGGTTTGCAAATATAATCATCCGCACCGATCTCCAGCCCCAGCAGGCGATCAATTTCTTCTATCTTGGCGGTTACCATCATGATGGGGACTTCAGAGAATCGGCGGATTTCCCGGCACAGAGTCAGGCCGTCGGTACCAGGCAGCATCAGATCCAACAAGATCAGATCGGGCGGCGTCTGACGCACGTAAGGAAGAACCAGATCGCCGTGGCTGATGAGCGTAGGAGCGTAGCTTGCCGCGCGCAGATAGTCGATAAGCAGTTGCCCCAGCTTGGGCTCGTCTTCCACGATCAGAATACGCGGCGTGTTTTCATCAATGGGTAACTCAGTCATACATCTCTCTGTAAATCGCGTTCCAGCGGTAATGTTACTGTAATGCTAACCCCGCCAAAAGGCGAATGGGCGGCGCGAATCAGACCATTATGCGCCTGTACGATATTGACGCAAATTGCCAGCCCCAGCCCGGAACCACCGCTGGCACGGTTACGCGAGCCTTCGGTGCGATAAAAGCGTTCAAACAGCTTCTGTAACTGGTCGTCACTTACGCCGGGAGCGGAATCAGCGAAGGTTAATAAAACCATACGCTCGTGTTGTTCGGCGCTGATGTGCAGTCCGCCGCCGCTGTCGGTGTAGCGCAGACTGTTTTCCAGCAGATTGTTGAACAACTGCATCAGACGATCCCTGTCGCCAAATACCGTCATGCTGTCCGGGAGTGAAAGTTGTATCGTCAGTCCACGGCTGGCAAAGCGTTCACGAAATGCGCCACTTGCCACTTCCAACAGGGGGATGAGATCCAGCGATGTTTTCTGGTAGGCCAGCGCGCCTTCATCAGACATGGAGAGCTGATGCAGATCGTCCACCAGCTTGGTGAGCGTACCCACTTCAGCCTGCAAAGAGGCAACGGAGTCAGGGGTGAACTGGCGTACGCCATCCTGAATGGCCTCCAGTTCACCGCGCAACACCGCTAACGGCGTACGCAGTTCGTGAGAAATATCGGCCATAAAGTCACGACGCATCTGCTGGTTTTTTTCCAGCGTACTGGCAAGCTGGTTGAAGTCCTGCGCCAGCTTGCCCAGTTCATCCGTACTGGTCGGCGCAACGCGAGTGGTGAAATCGCCAGCCGCCAGTTTGTGCGTGCCTTCTACCAACCGCTTGACCGGGGCCAGCAGACTGCGCGCCAGCGTAAACGTTGCCAGCGCCGCCAGGATCGTGGAGAGCGCGACGATGAGCCAACTTGAACGTCTTTGCTGCATGTCGAAATTGATATCCGTATTGCGCGTTAAGCGTTCCACGGGAGAGGCAATCACGGCACCGACTTCGCTACCGTTGACGCGGATCGGATGGCGCATACCGTCACGGGGGACCGGAGCACGCGGACCGACCAGCACGCGGGCATTTTGGTCGACAACCCAAAACTGCGTACGCCAGCCGTGCGGCGGCATGCCGGGGCCGGGTTTATCATCGTCGTTGTCGTGTTCAAAAGAGCGCAGGATCTGAAAAACAAACCGATCGTTATTGCGTAAGAATCGCCAGTTGCCGTGCTGCTCATACTGCTCGCTTAATGCGTCGCTGAGCATTTGCAGCCGCTGTTCGTTACCGTGCTTGATATAGTCAATAAAACCGCGTTCGAAGCTTATGCGTACGGCCCAGTGCATGCTGATCAGCAATACGATGCAGGTGGCGAAAATCGCCAGAAACAGTTTGCCGGTGATACCGGGCCGCCAGAACTTCATCAGGTGCTCCTTTTGCGCCGTGAAATCACCGCGTTGGTTTGCGTGTCGTTCGGCACGCGGGCAAAAATAATGGCAGGCAGCGCGATAATGAATGCGATGCACAGCCAGGTATACATAAAGACGGTATGCGTACTTCCGCTGTCGATGACGCTATGCTGCTGACCGAACATACCTAGCAGCAGCCCCGCGATGGTCACCCCGATACTCATCGACAGCTGCATGATCATTGACAGCAGGCTGTTACCACTGCTGGCGAGATCGTCAGGCAGGTCTTTTAACGTCAGGGTGTTCATGGATGAAAAGCGCGTTGAGTTGACCATTCCCTGTAAGAACAGTACGAAGGGCAGGGCGTAATACCAGCCGAGCAGCGCGGTGGTCATCAGCAGCAGACTGACCAGCGACAGGCCAAGCGTTGTAGCGACCAGTACGCGACGGTAGCCAAAGCGGTTAACGACCTGCACCACAATGCGCTTCATGCCCATACTGCCGAGCACCATCGGGATCATCATCAGCCCGGCATGAAAGGGGGAAAAACCGAGGCCTATTTGTAAAAACACCGGCGTCATAAACGGCAGCATACCGCTACCGATGCGTCCGGCAAAACTGCCGAAAAGACCCAGCGAGAAGGTCGGTGTGCGAAACAGATTCAGGCTGAACAGCGCGCGTGGATTACGATGGGCGTGTTTCAGATACAGCGCAATAGCCAGCACTCCGCAGATAACCAACGCTGCCAGCGAGATACTGGAGATGCCGGTTCCTTTACTGCCATCAAGCGCCAGCGTCAGTACCGCCATACCGACTGCCAGCATCGCAAATCCGGAGAGATCGAAGCGTCGGGTTTGCATGGTGTAGTTGGGCATCAGCATTAACGTCGCTATCGCGCCGACAATGCCAACCGGAATGTTAATCAAAAATATCCAGTGCCAGGAGGCGTACTCAACCAGAATACCGCCTAATGCCGGTCCCAGTAGCGGGCCAATCTGACCGGGCAATGTGACAAACGTCATCGCCGCCATATATTGCTCACGCGGGACGATTTTCATCACCGTTAGCCTGCCGACCGGCACCATCATCGCACCGCCAACGCCTTGTAAGACGCGCGCCATCACCAGCTCGTTGAGTGTGCTGGACCCGGCGCAAAACAGCGAGCCAAGCGTAAACAGGATGATGGCGGTGAAGAAGATATTACGCACGCCAACTTTGTCCGCCAGCCATCCGCTGGCGGGCAGCATCACGGCAACGGTTAAAACATATGACACAATGACCATATGCATGTGTAACGGGCTTTCCCCGAGGCTTGCCGCCATCGAGGGAAGCGCAGTATTCACGATGGTGGTATCCAGCGACTGCATAAAAAAGCCGAATGCCACAATCCAAAGTTGCCAGCGGGTGCTGTCGGGAAGTTCTGTCATAACTCTGCTACCGGTTTGCTGTTTTTACGCGAAAAACGCAGACGCAGACGGTCGAAAAAGAGATAGACCACGGGCGTGGTGTACAGCGTCAGGAGTTGACTCACGACCAGCCCGCCGACAATGGTTATCCCCAAAGGTTGACGTAGTTCGGAGCCATCCCCGGCGGATAACACCAGCGGCAGCGCGCCAAACAACGCCGCCAGCGTGGTCATCATGATTGGGCGAAAGCGCAGCAGGCAGGCCTGGAAAATGGCTTCTTCTGGCTGCAGCTTGCCGTTTCTCTGCGCTTCCAGCGCAAAATCGACCATCATGATGGCATTTTTCTTCACAATGCCAATTAATAGCATTATCCCTATCAGGGCGATTAAGCTGAACGGGGCATTGAACAGCTCCAGCGCCAGCAAAGCCCCGACGCCAGCTGAAGGTAGCGTGGAGAGAATGGTCAGGGGATGAACATAGCTTTCATACAGCATACCCAGAACGATGTAGACCGTGGCGATGGCGGCGATAATCAGGATCACCTGTGAGTTCATGGTGTCCTGAAATACCTGTGCCGTGCCGGCAAAGCTACCGCGAACCGTGGAGGGGACGCCGAGCTGGGTCATGGTTCTGTTGATAGCCTCTGTCGCCTCAGACAGTGAAGAACCTGTTGGCAGGTTAAACGACACGGTTGAGGCAGCGGACAAGCCCTGATGGTTTACCGACAGCGGGGCATTCGCCGGTTGCCATTTGGCAAAGTACGATAGCGGGATTGCCTTACCGTCATTGTTGATGACGAACATTTTATCCAGCGCGCTGATATCTTGGGTGTAACGTCGATCGACCTCCATCACCACTTTGTACTGGTTCATCGGTTGATAAATAGTTGAAATTTGCCGTTGTCCAAAAGCGTTGTTCAACAGGCTGTTAGCAGCTGCAACGTCGATCCCCAGACGAGACATGGTGTCGCGATCGTAGACCAGGTTCATTTTCGCGCCATTGTCCTGCTGATCGGAGTTGACATCCGCCAGTTGGGGCAGGGCGGCAAGCGCCTTACGGATCTTCGGTTCCCACTCGCGCAGTGCCGCCAGATCGTCGGAAAGCAATGTGTATTGATAGCTGGCATTGGCCTGGCGGCCGCCGACGCGAATATCCTGCACCGCCATCAGAAACAGATTCGCGCCAGGCTCTTTTGCAAGCGCGACGCGCAGGCGGTCGATCACCTGCTGAGCGGTTTCACCGCGCTCATCGCGTGGCTTGAGGGTGATAAACATCATCCCGCTGTTAACCCGGGAACCGCCGGTAAAACCGGTGACGTTATTCACCGCCGGGTCGTCGCGGATGATCTTCATAAAGTCCTGCAGTTTGCCGCGCATCGCCTGGAAAGAGATGCTCTGGTCGGCCTGAATCCCCCCCATCAACACGCCCGTATCCTGCTCCGGGAAGAAGGTTTTGGGGATGGAAATATAAAGCCAGATATTCAGCGCAATGGTGCCAAGTAACACCACGCCAACCAGTCGCGTATGGCGCAGCACCCATTTAAGCGAAGTGCCGTAACTCTGTTGCAGTGCCACCAGCACACGACCAAAACCCCGTTTACGAGACTGTTCACGCGGGGCGCTGGATTTGAGCATCCAGCCACACATCATTGGCGTTAATGTCAGCGACACCAGCAGCGAGATACCGATAGCAACTGACAGCGTGACGGCAAATTCGCGCAGCAAGCGCCCAGGCAATCCGCCCATTAACAGCAGCGGGAGGAACACCGCTACCAGCGACAGGCTCATTGAGAGCACCGTGAATCCCACTTCGCGCGTACCTTGTAGCGCCGCCTGCAGTGGCTTCATTCCCGCTTCCAGGTGGCGGGCAATATTTTCCAGCACCACGATCGCGTCATCAACGACAAATCCCGTGGCAATGGTCAACGCCATTAATGACAGGTTGTTCAGGCTGAACCCGCACAGATACATGGCGGCAAAGGTACCGATCAGCGAGACCGGAACCGCTACCGCAGGGATCAGGGTCGCGCGCCCGGAGCGCAGGAAAACAAAGACCACCAGAATAACCAGCGCAACGGAGATAATCAGCGTCTGTTCGACTTCCTCCAGCGAGGCGCGAATGGTCGGTGAACGGTCCTGGGCAATTTGCAGATCGATGGCGGCCGGGACCAGCGTTTGTAACTCCGGTAATTTGGCCCGAATGCTGTCTACCGTTTGAATAATATTGGCTTCTGGCAGCTTGCGGATCATCAGCAGGATAGCCGGTTTTGCGTTGGTCATCCCCGCGTTACGTACGTCCTGCACCGAGTCGCTCACAGACGCAACATCGCCCAGCCGCACCGCAGCGCCGTTATTGTAGTGGATAATAATCGGCTGGTACTCGGCGGCGGTTTTCAGCTCATCGTTGGTTTGTACCTGCCAGCGATGGGTATCATTCTCGATAGCTCCCTGCGGCTTACGCACATTGGCGTTAGCAATCGCGCTACGCACGTCGTCCAGCGACACGCCCTGATTAAACAGCGCTTGCGGATTAAGCCCTACGCGCACGGCAGGCAGAGAGCTGCCCCCAACGTCGACGTCACCCACGCCGTCGATTTGCGCGATGGTCTGTGCTAATTGGGTTGATGCGAAATCGTACAGCTCACCCTGCGAGTAAGTGTCCGACGTGAGCGTCAGGATCATGATTGGCGCATCGGAAGGGTTGGCTTTGCGGTACGTGGGGCGGCTTGGCATGCCGCTGGGTAGCAGACTTTGCGCTGCGTTAATCGCGGCCTGAACATCCCGCGCCGCGCCATTGATGTCACGGTCGAATTTGAATTCAAGAATAATGCGCGTACTGCCAAGGGAACTGCTCGAGGTCATTTCGTTCACGCCCGCGATGCGCCCCAGTGAGCGCTCCAGCGGGGTGGCTACCGAAGACGCCATCGTTTCAGGGGAAGCGCCCGGTAATGATGCGCTGACCATGATCACCGGGAAATCCACCTGCGGCAGCGGAGCTACCGGCAGCAGACGAAAGCCCAGTATCCCGCACAGGGTGATGGCCACCGAAATGAGAATGGTCGCCACCGGACGATGAATGAAAAGCGCGAAAAATTTCATTTACGCTTCCTCTTCCTGACGCGGGAAGCGGCTTTTCACGTACAGCGACAGACGGTCAAACAGCAGATAAATCACCGGGGTGGTAAACAGGGTTAATACCTGGCTTACCAGCAGACCGCCGACCATACCGATTCCTAATGGACGACGTAATTCGGCCCCCACGCCGGTACTTAACATCAGCGGCAACGCGCCGAGCAGTGCCGCCAGCGTAGTCATCAGAATCGGGCGAAAACGCAGCAGACAGGCCTGGAAAATAGCGTCGCGTGGGGTCATGCCCTGTTCGCGCTCCGCGGCAAGGGCGAAGTCGATCATCATGATGGCGTTTTTCTTGACGATACCGATAAGCAAAATAATGCCGATAATCGCGATGACGTCCAGTTCACTGCCGGCAATCATTAACGCCAGGAGGGCGCCGACGCCCGCGGTGGGTAGCGTGGAGAGAATGGTAATCGGGTGAATAAAGCTCTCATACAGCACGCCGAGAACGATATACATCGCGACAACCGCAGCCACAATCAACCAGATGGTATTACCCAGCGCGGCCTGGAAAGCGAGCGTACTGCCCTGGAACTGGGTGGTAATATTTGCTGGCAGATTGAGCGTTTTTTCGGCATCCAGAATTGCCTGCACCGCATCGCCCAGCGAATGACCGTCCGGTACGTTGAACGAGATGGTGGTGACCGGGAACTGATCGAGGTGGTTAATCGACAGCGGAGCGAAACGCTGTTCAATGCTGGCGATTGCGCTAAGTGGAACCACGCCGCCGTCGCTGCTGGTCAGACGGATAGTGTCCAGTGCAGCAAGCCCCGGCGTACTGTTGGTGTCATGTTCCAATACGACGCGATACTGGTTGGCCTGGGTGTAGATGGTTGAAATCAGTCGCTGGCCGAAGGCGTTGTACAGGGCGTTATCGACATCCGCCATGCTGATGCCTAAACGGCTGGCGCTATCGCGATTGACGTTCACATACGCCACCAGCCCTTTGTCCTGCCAGTCGCTACTGACATCGGACAGTTGCGGTAGCTGGTGAAGTTTTTCTAACAGCTGTGGAACCCAGGTGCTGAGGGCGTCAAGGGACGTTGCTTGCAGCGTAAACTGATATTGCGTCCGGCTGACCTGGGTATCAATCGTCAGGTCCTGGGTGGGCTGAAGATAGAGATCAACGCCGGGTACTCTGTCAACCGCGTCCTGTAGGCGTGCGATCACTTTCTGCACGCGATCGTCGCGATCGTCCAGCGGCTTAAGGTTGATTTGCAGACGCGCGCTGTTCAATGCCGGATTAGTACCATCCACGCCGACAAAAGCGGTCAGGCTCTCTACCGCCGGATCTCGAAGGATGACATCGGAAACCTGGCGCTGGCGCTGGGCCATGCTGGCAAATGAACTGGACTGCGGCGCCTGCAGCGTACCCTGGATGATGCCGTTGTCCTGGATTGGGAAGAACCCTTTGGGGATAAAGACCCATAACATAACGCTCAGTGCCAGCGTGCCGAGCGCCACGCCCAGCGTGAGCCACGGATGGTTCAGCACTTTTGCCAGCCAGTGACCGTACCCGGCAATGACGCGATCGAACATTCGCTCCGAGGCACGGGAAAAGCGGTTTTGCTTACGCAACGAGGCCTGATTAAGCATGCGCGCGCACATCATCGGCGTGAGGGTGAGCGAGACGACGGCGGAAATCAGAATTGCCACGGCCAGCGTAACGGCAAACTCGCGGAATAATCGGCCAACGATATCACCCATAAACAACAGTGGGATCAGCACGGCGATTAGCGAAAATGTCAGAGAGATGATGGTAAAACCAATCTCACCAGCCCCCTTCAGGGCGGCAGTCAGCGGTTTTTCGCCTTTTTCGATATAGCGAGAAATATTCTCGATAACCACGATAGCGTCATCCACTACGAATCCTGTCGCGATGGTTAGCGCCATTAGGGTCAGGTTATTGATGGAGAAATCAAGAAATACCATCACCGCGAAAGTACCGATGAGCGACAGCGGAACGGCGACCGCAGGAATAATCGTCGCCGGAATATTGCGCAGGAACAGGTAGATGATCATCACCACCAGCGCAATCGCCAGCATTAGCTCAAACTGGGTGTCTGCAACGGACGCACGAATATTGGTCGTACGATCCGAAAGCACGCTGACCTTAACTGATTTGGGCAGGCTTTCGGTGAGCTGCGGCAGCATTTGACGGATACTGTCTGCCGTGGAGATGATGTTCGCCCCAGGCTGGCGCTGAACATTCATCACAATGGCTTGTTGCTTATTGGCCCATGCGCCCAGCCAGCTATTTTCTGCCCCTTGTTCGACGGTGGCGACATCGCCCAGACGAACCGGCGCACCGTTTTTATAGGCCACGATGAGCTGGCGATATTCGTCTGCGGACTGCATCTGGTCGTTGGCGGAAAGGGTGACAGCACGCGTTGGGCCATCAAGACTCCCTTTTGCCGAATTGACGTTAGCCCCGGTAATGGCTGTACGGATGGTTTCGCTGGTCAGACCGAGTGCGGCAATAGCCTGTGCGTTAAGCTTCACGCGGACCGCCGGTCGTTGCCCGCCGGAAAGTGTTACCAGACCGACACCGGAAACCTGAGAGATTTTCTGCGCGACGCGGGTTTCGACCATATCTTCCACCTGCGTCATCGGCATGGCGCTGGACGTGACCGCCAGCGTCATGATCGGTGGATCTGCCGGGTTTACCTTGCTGTAGACCGGCGGGTTGGGCAGATCGCCCGGTAATAAATTGGTGGCGGCGTTAATCGCAGCCTGAACTTCCTGCTCGGCAACATCCAGCGGCAGCGTCAGTTGAAACTGCAACGTGACGACCGATGCGCCGCCGGAACTTTGCGAGGACATCTGTTTTAAGCCGGACATCTGTCCGAACTGACGCTCAAGCGGCGCGGTTACCGCCGAGGTCATGACGTCCGGGCTGGCGCCCGGGTACAGCGTAACGACCTGAATCGTGGGGTAATCGACTTCCGGTAAGGCGGCGATCGGCAGGAAACGATAACCGATAATACCGGCAAGCAAAATCGCGACCATCAGCAGCGTGGTGGCGACAGGTCGCAGAATAAACAGGCGTGATGGCCCGCCTGTGTTGTGCGGAGGTAACACCTGCATCAGGAGTTAGCTCCTTTTTTGCCGTATCCGCGGGGCGCAGTTTTCTCATCCTGAGCAGAGGCGTCATGCGCCTCTACGACTTCTACTTTTGCGCCTTCCGTCAGGCGGTCAATACCGTCGGTTATGACCCGATCGCCTGCGGACAACCCGGCGGCGATCACTACTTTTTGGCTATCCTGAATACCTGGTTTAACCAGATGTTTGCTCACTTTATTCTCGCTGTTCAGCACCCAGACAAAATGGCCCTCATTGCCCATCTGCAGGGCGGCCGTTGGGATCACCACGGCGTTTTGTTCCGTGTCGACCAGCATGCGGGCGTTAACGAACTGGTTAGGGAATAAAGCATCATCCTGATTGTCAAAACGGGCTTTAACTTTGATGGTTCCGGTCGTGGCATCAATCTGATTGTCGAGACTGAGCAGGACGCCTTCGCTCAGTTTTTGCGAATTGGTTCGGTCCCAGGCTTCGACCTTTAACGGAGTCCCCGATTTTTGCGCCCGCAACACGGTGGCAATGTCGTTTTCAGGCAAGGTGAATATCAGGTCGATAGGATGGGTTTGCGTAATGACGACGATTCCGGTGGTATCGCCGCTGGAAATTTGGTTACCGACATCGACCTGCTTCAGACCGACACGACCCTCTACAGGCGCGGTTATCCGGCTCCAGTCAAGCTGCAATTGGGCGCTGGCGACGCTGGCTTCATCGGCTTTGATTGTCCCTAATGTTTCATTTACCAGCGCCTGCTGGGCATCCAGCTCCTGGCGGGAGACCAGATTAGTTTTCACCAGCTGTTGATAGCGGGCAAGATCGCGACGGGCATTTGCCAGCGTGGCTTTATCTTTTGCCAGTTGGCCCTGCGCCTGAGCCAGAGCAACTTTGAACTGGCTGGGATCTATCTCTGCCAGCAGGTCGCCGGCTTTTACCTGCTGTCCTTCCTCGAAGTGTAAGGCAATGAGCTGACCATCCACCCGGCTACGTACCGTGGCGGTATTTGCGGCAGTAATGGTACCCAGTCCTGTCAGGTAACGCGGAACGGCTTCCATGGCGGCGGTGGCAGCCTGAACGGGAGCCAACGGCCCGGAGCGCATTCCACGCCGTCCCGAACCTGGCGTGTGCTGCGCTGGTTTGGTCGCGCCCGGTGCGTTTTCCTGGGCGTCGTTACGGCTTTGCCAGAACCAGATGGCGGCGACGGTGGCCACAACGATCGCGATTGCTAGCACCCAGCGGGATTTTTTACTGCCTTTCATTGTTATAAGTTTCTCATCCTGAAACGATTCGCGGAATGATACTAGTTTAGCCAGCGAACAAGGGAGAAAAATGGAGGAATTATGAAACACTGTCGGGATTCGTCTGAATGCTGATGCGGCTTTGCGAAGCGTTACGCAACAATCGGTGGTGAAGATAGCGAATACGTGATTGTGCGTTAGAGTGCTGACAAGGCAAAAAGGAGGAAAGCCAGAGATTTCAGCGGGACGCTGGAACGGGAAAGCCCCTCCCGAGGAAGGGGCCAAAATAAGGAAAGGGTTATGATGAAGCAGGTCATCATACTGGTGATACTCTTAGTGATTAGCTTACCGGCTTACTAAGACACCAGGGGGAGGGGAAGCCCTCCCTAACCCTCACTCCTGAAAATAAGCCACAGCAATGGTGATGTCAATACACGTACTTTTCAGCATGCGAGCCGCTTAGCGGAAAACAACGTCAGCCCAGCGGGCCAGTCCGGCAGTAACGGAACCGAAATCATCGCCCCCCGCGATCGGAATCCCGGGAAGTTGCTGGGCGAGGGCTTTTTTAATCAGCGGCGAACGCGCGCTACCGCCGGTTAGGTAAATCACGTCCGGTTTTTCCTGCGCGTTTTCAAGCGCCAGTTGAACCTGCTCCAGAATGCGCGCCAGGGGCTGATTGAGCGCAGCTTCCAGCCCGTGTTGACTGATATCGGTTGCCAGCGTGTTGCTGATAAACGGTATCGCCGCCGTCACAATGGTCTGATCGGAAAGCGCGATTTTGCTCTCTTCTGCGCTGCGCACCAGGCGATAGCTCAGACGCTCGCGCCAGACTTTAAGCAGTAGGGCGACTTTATCGGCTTCTTTCGCGTCACGGACAAGATCGTTGAGCAAGCGACAGTTGGCGCTACTGTAGAAGTCACTTTGCGCGGGAACATCGTTGATCGCGACCGCGTTCCACCAGGGCAGAATAGGTAAGGCGATCCCTTTTTCCGTTTCTCCCCCCATACCGAGCAGCGGCATCAGATGTTTAAACGCCAGCGCAATATCCAGATCGTTCCCGCCAACGCGGCAGCCGCTGTGCCCCAGCAGGCTGTTTTCGCGATCGGCGCGCTGATGCCATTGCGGCCCCATCAGCAGCAGTGAACAGTCGGTTGTACCCCCGCCAATATCCACCACCAGCACGCGTTTTTCTTCCTGCAGCGTGGCTTCGTAATCCAGACCAGCCGCTACCGGCTCGTACTGGAAGACGACATCCTGAAAACCGGCGCGTTTAGCCGCACGTTCAAGAATACCCTGCGCCTGGGCGTTGGCGTCATCGCCCCCTAACCCCTGGAAGTTGATGGGACGACCAATAACGGCCTGGGTGATGGCTTCCGGCAACTGATTTTGTGCCTGGTTGCGTATGTGCAGCATCATCGCGCAGACCAGATCTTCAAACAGCGCAACCTGCTGCGGCTTCAGACCGCTGGCACCCAAAAATGATTTTGGCGATTTAACGAAGTACACCTCTTCCGGGTCTTCAATATATTGACCCAGCGATGCCAGACCGAACTGCACGCTGTTGGCGTTAACGTCGATGTCTTCTTCGCGGTTATAGCGCATCGCGCGGCGAAGCAGCGCCTGCGTTTCGTCGTCCGTGGTTGGGATGTCATGATGGCGATACAGCCACTCGCTGACCGCTTCGCGCGTTGGCGCGCACAGCATTGAAGGCAGAAGCGTGCTGTTATTTTCCATTTTGAGCAGGTGAGGCTGCCCGTCACGCATAACGGCCACTGAACAGTTTGCCGTACCGTAGTCAAAACCAATAAACACCGTAAAAATCCCCATGCCAGTGAAGAAGGGGCGTGACTTTAACGAAATGTTGACGCTCCGACAACTGGAATATGAAAGCAAGGCACATCGATTGAATACCGTTTATGCTGTAGGTTTGCATAAAAAGGAAAACTGAATGTTCACGCTGAGCTGGCAACCGCCTTATGACTGGCCCTGGATGCTGGGATTTCTTGCCGCCCGTGCGGTTGACGGTGTCGAAACGGTGGAGGAACTGAGTTATACCAGAAGCCTGTCCGTAGGGGAGCATCGGGGGCTGGTGCGCGTCGTACCGGATTTGCACGCCAATGTGCTACACGTGACGTTAAGTTCGGGATTACAACCCGCCGCCCCCGAGTGCCTGGCGAAAATAACCCGTTTGTTTGATCTTACCTGCTGCCCGCAGCAAATTGTCAGCGCGCTGGGAAGCCTTGGTGCGGCGCGTCCGGGACTGCGCCTGCCGGGATGTGTCGATGCTTTTGAGCAAGGGGTACGGGCGATTTTAGGGCAGTTAGTCAGCGTGGCTATGGCGGCAAAACTGACAGCGAAAGTCGCCCATGCTTATGGCGACACGCTGGAGGATGCGCCAGGGTATGTTTGTTTTCCCACGCCTGAAGCGCTTGCTGACGCCGAACCGTTGCACCTGAAAGCGTTAGGGATGCCGCTCAAACGCGCTGAAGCGTTGATTCACCTGGCGCGTGCAACGCTTGAAGGAACGCTTGCGACAGAAGCGCCTGACGATATTGAGCAAGGCGTTAAGCAACTACAAACGTTTCCCGGAATAGGGCGCTGGACCGCCAACTATTTTGCGCTGCGTGGTTGGCAGGCGAAGGATGTTTTTCTGCCGGATGATTATCTGATTAAACAGCGTTTTCCCGGCATGACGCCAGCCCAGATCCGGCGGTATGCAGAGCGTTGGAAACCCTGGCGCTCCTATGCACTCTTGCATATCTGGTACACGGATGGCTGGCAACCGTCAGTTGATGGCGAAATTACTGGTATTCAGTAGCAGATCCAACGGTTGGGCGTTGGCAATAATGTCGCCATAAATCATGTCAATACCGATGCCAGAAAGCGCATCCATGATAAGCGGCAACTGCACCGGACCGGCGATGCTTTTAATGTCCAGACGCTGGGCATGGCCCTGGATAATGGACACCCACATCTCGTCAATCAGGTCTCCGTGAGCGCTGGCGCTTAGCTCGCTGTCAAGCAACAGGTAATCGACAATGCGGTATTTCAGATTGTCAAAAAGCTCTAAATCACGACCGACCTGACTTAACACAATTCGACAACCGAACTGACGTAGCCGATGCAGGGCGGATATCGCCTGCGTTGGATTCGTTTTGATGACGCTGGCCGGAACGGTCAGGTGCAGCAGCCGCGGCGGTAACGGACTATGTTGCAATTGTTCCAGCAGCTCATCAACAAGTTCTGAATTGAGCAGCCCGGCGGCGGAAAGGGGGAGCGCAACACTGAGGCCCTTGCTGGCGACTGCTGGGGCCGCATTCTGGAAGAATTCGCTGAATACCCGACGGTCGAGCGCTTGATTCAATGTGGGATCGACCAGCCCGGTACGGAATGTCTGCTCTTCAATCACTTCGCCTTCAGCGGTCCCTAAGCGTAGCGATATAAGCCAGAAGCTAAACGTCTCAGGTATACGTGGAGAAGCCACGCCTCTGGCGATCATCAGCATCGGGCTGTGCGTAATGGTATGCTTTTGTTCGTCCAATGACAGTTGGCTACGCGCGGCATGCGCCTGGCTTTGCTGGGGTTCATAGACGCAGACACGCCCACGTCCGCTGTTTTTCGCCGCGTAGCAGGCGATATCCGCCTGAGACATGACGTCAGTCGCAACATGGTTTTTGTCATCAATCAGCGTAATTCCCGCACTGGCGCCAATGCGGTGCAAGCGGCCATCCCACATGAAGTGGTAATCGTTAATAGCACTGATGATGCGACCTGAGATGAAGCGGGCGCTTTCGATATTACAATCCGGCAGCAACAGACCAAACTCGTCGCCGCCAAGGCGCGCCAGCATATCGCTGGACCGCAGCATGCTTAGCATCAGTGAAGAGAGTTCGCGCAGCAGGGCATCGCCTGCGGCATGCCCTGCGCTATCGTTCACCGCTTTAAAACGATCAAGATCGATAAAAACCAGCACATGACTCTGGTGCGCGTCGTGTACCGTATGCAGCAACTGTTTGAGATGGTTTTCAAAGCTGACCCGATTGGCCAACTGCGTCAGGTCGTCATGCGAAGCGCTGTAGCTAAGCTGGCGCAGCATCTTACGTGACTCGGTGACATCCTGAATGACCAGCACCGAGCCAATGCTGCCGCCATCAAGGGTGCTGAGGGGCGTGATGCTGTACTGAATGTCATAACTGTTGCCGTTGCGACAATGCAGGACGACTTCCTGCTCCATTGCCTTACGTGACATGTCGGCACTGTAGATATTTTCCATCAGCGGACCGTTATCGCCGAAAGTAATACGCAGTACTGTCAGGAGCGGAATGCCAATTGCGTTTTCCTGCTGCCAGCCGCTCATTTTCTCAGCGACCGGATTCATAAAGGTCACATTCATGTCGACATCAATACAAATCACCGCCTCGCCGATGGAGTCCAGCGTAATATGCAAACGCTCTTTTTCTTGAAACAGCGCTTCGTTGAGCTGCTTCACCTCGGTCATATCCATATTGATGCCAAGTAAGCGTTCAACTTCACCGTCTTTATTCAGTACCCGGTTGGCCAACGAGCGGATATGCCGTATGCCACCTTTTACTGCGATACGAAACTCAAGCTTAAATGGGGCTCGTGCGGCCAGCGAATCGCGAATCACATTTTCGGCGTGTTCGCGATCTTCAGGCACAACGCATTCATACCAGACTTGCCAGCTGGGCTTGATATGTGCCGGGACTTCATAGAGATCGAACATACGCTTATCCCAACTGATCACATCAGGCTGCAGTTCCCATTCCCAAATGCCGATCCCCCCGGCTTCATTAGCGAGCGTAATGCGCTCCATCAGCCGTTTGTTCATCCACTCGGTGTGCTTCAGATCGTTAATATCCTCAATCTGAGCAATAAAGTAGAGTGGGGTGGTGTCGCTATGGCGCACCAGCGAAACGGCCAGCAAAGCCCATACCACCTCGCCCGCGCGCGTGTAATAGCGCTTCTCCATGGAATAGCTGTTAATTTCCCCGCGTGCCAGCATGTTCAACTGTTCGAGGTCATTGTTCAAATCTTCCGGCCAGGTTAATTGCTGGAAGGTGAGCGAACGTAGCTCCTCCTGGCTATAACCCAGAAACTGGCACAAGGCTTTATTGGCCTGTAGCCATTGCCCCTCGGTCCCGACCAGCGCCATGCCAATTGCGGAATATTCCATAGCATTGCGAAAGCGCGCTTCGCTTTCTGAGATGTGCTTGCGTTCAGCCCGAAACGCGTACATCACCATGGTCATCATATTGGCTGGCAACAGGATCATCAAAAACGGCAGCCACGGTATGCTGGTCATCATGTTCTGTTTGGGGGTGTAGAGCAGCGAAGGGTCAGCGGCCAACATCAGCGAAACCATCATCACGGTGCTGAGGAAAATTAAAAATGCCTCCATACGCGGCAGACGGACAGCGCTCCACATCAACAGGACAATAACGCAGGTAAACGGCCATGGAATGAACATCATCGACAGCCAACTGAACGTTAACGTCACCAGAAGCGTAATCAGAGTTTCAAGCAGTAATCGCGGATTGCGGTGGCGCAGCAGATAATGTGGCTTAAACAGTAAACCTAATGGTACCAGCGCCAGCGCGCCGATGGATTCTGACAGCACCCAAATGAGGAAGGTATTTAACGACGTTTCTTGCGGTAATAATAACCAGAGTAATACGCCGCCCAGCAGCGGAGGGACCACTGCGCTGCCGAATGCCAGGCGCGCCCAGTCGTTGAGATTTTGTAAAGGATTGTACCAGGGCAGCAGTTTGCGCAATAACATTGCCCCCACGACAGCCTCAATAATGTTGATGGCCGTGTAGGTAAAGCTAAGCGACTCTCCGGGGAAGAAGAGCAAAGAACCCGCGATGTTACCCAATGAGCACGCCAGCGCGATCCCCGGCCACATTTTTCCCGCATGACGGTAAAAAGCCACCATCATGATTGAGGTCGGAAACCACAGCGGCGCCAGCTGCGCCCCGAAACGAGACAGTTCCAGCGAGAACAGCGTAAAGATGAAAGCCACCAGACCTAAACTGGCCAGGCGCAGTAGAGGATGAGGTAAGGTAACTAAAACATGTTGGGATTGTTTACTCATTACCACTCTACCCAAATAGCCGTTGTCGCCCAGTAGAGATGCCGGACGCATCACATTTAATCTGGGTTTATGCTAGTACAAATAATTTACAATTTATACGCCAGCTGCTCATAAATTAACACTCTCAAGCTATTAATTACTAAGGCTGGCGAATAAATGTAGCGCATGCTTTAAATATGACCGTTTTAATTTGCGACAGGGAAGGCATTGGTGCAGCCTGGGCTGGCGTCGCGCCGCTGAAATCCCTATAATTGCCGCGTTTGGCGTTTCGGCGCCGCCCTTCCTAACATCCAGGTTAATCAGGTCGCTAAATTTATGACTGATCAGTCCCATCAGTGCGTCATTATCGGCATTGCCGGCGCATCGGCTTCCGGCAAGAGTCTTATTGCCAGTACTCTTTATCGCGAATTGCGTGAACAAGTCGGTGACGAACATATTGGCGTTATTCCCGAAGACAGCTATTACAAAGATCAAAGCCATCTATCGATGGAAGAGCGTGTAAAAACCAACTACGACCATCCGAACGCGATGGATCACAGCCTGCTGTTCCAACATCTGCAAACGCTGAAACGCGGTAGTGCCATTGAGCTGCCGGTGTACAGCTACGTTGAGCACACGCGCACGCAAGACACTATTCATATCGAACCCAAGAAAGTCATCATCCTGGAAGGCATTTTGCTGCTGACGGATGCGCGTTTGCGTGATGAGATGAACTTCTCTATTTTTGTTGATACCCCGCTGGATATTTGCCTGATGCGCCGTATCAAGCGCGATGTGAACGAACGTGGTCGTTCAATGGATTCAGTGATGGCGCAATATCAGAAAACCGTCCGTCCAATGTTCCTGCAATTTATTGAGCCTTCAAAACAATACGCCGACATCATTGTGCCGCGCGGGGGTAAAAACCGCATCGCCATCGATATTCTGAAGGCTAAAATCAGTCAGTTCTTTGAATAAGTTCAGCGAATTGTGTACCGTTCAGTGATAACCTGGTTCACCCTTAATGCACCTGGCATTAAGGGGTTGAAGCACGAAAGGAGAAAGTGCCATGCGTTTATGTGACCGAGATATTGAAGCCTGGTTGGATCAAGGTCGTCTGTCGATCAATCCACGCCCTCCTGTCGAGCGAATCAACGGCGCCACGGTAGATGTGCGCCTTGGCAACAAATTCCGTACGTTCCGCGGGCATACGGCGGCGTATATCGATCTGAGCGGACCGAAAGATGAAGTCAGCGCCGCGCTGGATCGCGTGATGAGTGATGAAATCGTCCTCAAAGACGGCGAGGCATTTTTCCTGCATCCGGGCGAACTGGCGCTGGCAGTGACGTTCGAATCCGTGACGCTGCCTTCCGATCTTGTGGGTTGGTTAGATGGCCGTTCTTCGCTGGCGCGTCTGGGACTGATGGTACACGTCACCGCACACCGTATCGATCCGGGCTGGTCTGGCTGCATCGTACTGGAGTTTTACAACTCCGGAAAACTACCGCTGGCCCTGCGTCCTGGCATGCCGATTGGCGCATTAAGCTTCGAACCGCTTTCCGGTCCGGCGGCGCGACCTTACAACCGTCGTCAGGATGCAAAGTATCGCGATCAGCAGGGCGCCGTTGCCAGCCGGATCGATAAAGACTGAGTATTTTCAGTCCATTGGGGATAGCATGAGACGATTTCTGACGACGCTGATGATCCTACTGGTCGTGCTGGTGGCCGGTTTTTCTGCGTTAGTACTGTTGGTTAATCCGAATGATTTCCGCGCATATATGGTCAAGCAGGTTGCTGCGCGTAGCGGATATCAGCTGCAGTTGGATGGCCCGCTGCGTTGGCACGTATGGCCTCAGCTGAGCATCCTCTCGGGGCGCATGGTGTTAACGGCTGAAGGCGCCAGCGAACCCCTGATTCGTGCCGACAATATGCGTCTTGACGTCGCGTTGTGGCCGCTGTTGAGTCACCAGCTCAGTGTGAAGCAGGTGATGCTCAAAGGCGCGGTGATTCAACTGACCCCGCAAACTGAAGCGGTGCGCGGCGAAGATGCGCCCGTTGCCCCAAAAGACAATACGTTGCCCGACCTGGCTGAAGACAGAGGATGGTCGTTTGATATTGCCCGCCTGCGTGTTGCCGATAGCGTTCTGGTATTCCAGCATGAAGACGATGAACAGGTCACGGTTCGCGATATTCGTCTGGACATGGAACAGGATAACCAGCACCGCGGCACGTTTGATTTCTCCGGGCGCGTTAACCGCGATCAGCGTGACCTCGCGTTATCCTTCAACGGCAGCGTTGATGCCTCCGACTATCCGCATAACTTATCCGCGAATATTGAGCAGCTAAGCTGGCAATTGCAGGGGGCCGATCTACCGGCGCAGGGGATCAAAGGTCAGGGACAGTTTCAGGCGCAGTGGCTGGAAGAGAAAAAACAGCTCGCGTTTAGCCAGATTCATTTGACCGCTAACGACAGCTCTCTCGCCGGGCAAGTTCATGTGACATTGTTGGAAAAACCAGAATGGGCTGTCGACCTGAAGTTTGGTCAGCTCAATCTGGACAATCTGCTCGTGCAACGTGAGGTTGTGACGACGAACGGTGAGGTTCAGCAAGGTCAGAGTCAGTCAACGCTGGCGCGCCCCGTCATTGCTTCCCAGGTTGATGCCGTTTCGTATCAGGGACTGAAGGGATTTTCGGCAGACATCGCGTTGCAAGCTGACAAAGTGCTGTGGCGGAAAATGGCGTTTGACAATGTCTCGGCAAAAATTGACAACCAGTTCGGCTTATTGAACGTTACGCAGTTGCAGGGGAAAAGTGACGGCGGACTGGTGTCGCTTCCTGGTATGCTGGATGCCAGAAAAGGACAGCCGCGAGCGGTCTTCCATCCGCGCCTGGAAGGCGTAGAAATTGGTACTATCCTGAAAGCCTTCGATTACCCCATCGCCCTCACCGGTAAGCTGTCACTGGCAGGGGATTTCTCTGGCTCAGATATTGATGCCCAGGCGTTTCGTCATAGCTGGCAAGGGCAGGCCCATGTCGAAATGAGCGATACGCGAATGGAAGGAATGAACTTCCAGCAGATGATACAACAGGCCGTCGAACGTAGCGGTGGGGATGTTAAAGCTCAGCAAAACCTGGATAACGTGACCCGGTTGGATCATTTCGTAACCGATATGACGCTGGATGACGGCGAGGTTACGCTGGATAACATGGCGGGTGAGTCGGCGATGCTGGCGCTGACCGGCAAGGGAACGCTGGATCTGGTGAAGCTGAATTGCGACACGCTGTTTAACATTCGCGTGCTGGGCGGCTGGGATGGCGAAAGTAAGCTGATTAACTTCCTGAAGGCTACCCCGGTTCCTCTCAGAGTCTACGGTCAGTGGCAGGCGCTAAACTACAGTCTGCAGGTCGACCAGATTTTGCGTAAGCATTTGCAGGATGAAGCAAAACGTCGCCTTAACGACTGGGCCGATCGCAATAAAGACTCCCGCAACGGTAAAGATGTTAAAAAGTTGCTGGATAAACTCTGATTCATATTGCCGGATGGCGGTTGATGCCGCCCCCGGCTCGTGATTTACACCTCGTAATCCATCTCTTCTTCACTGTGCAGCGGTATCAGTTGGACTTTTTGCACGCGATGATTTTCCACCTGCAGGGTTTTTAGTCGATAGTCGCCGACCTGAACTTCCTCCCCGGTTTTCGGGATGCGCTGCAAATACTCCATTAACAGTCCGGCAATGGTGTGATATTCACGCTTATCATCTAACGGGATAGGCACGTACTGCACCAGATCTTCCAGCGGCATGTGTCCGTTTGCGGTCCATGAACCATCCGCGTTTTTCTGAATGTCATGGCGGGCGTCAATCTCCTCTACCTCATTTGGCAGGTTACCGGCGATGGTTTCCATCACGTCACTGAGCGTTACAATCCCTTCAACTGACCCAAATTCATCGGCCACAAAAGCGAAGTGCGTCCGGGCGTTACGAAACTGTTCAAGCGCCGGAAGCAGCGGCAGAGTTTCCGGGAACACCAACGGCTGGCGAATCAAGACGCGTAAGTCGAGCGGCTCGCCGCGAAGAGATTGCTGCAGCAGGTCGATGACATGCACCACGCCCAGCAAGTCTTCCTGCTCATCTTCGCCGGTGACCACCAGACGCGTATGCTGGTTTTTTTCCAGCAAAGCGCGGATTTCTGTTTCCGGTGCATTGAGGTCGATGTGTTCAATATCATGGCGCGAGGTCATGATGCTGCTGACCGTACGCTGATTAAGGTTCAGCACACGTTCAATCATCCGCCGTTCCTGAGGGGCAAAAATTTGGCCTTCATGATGGTCTGCCAGCATGGCCGCGGTTTCGGCATCCAGTTCGGCGTCTTCTTTTTGCCCGCTCAGCAGTCGCATTACCGCCTCGGCGGTGCGCTGGCGCAGGGTATGGTTGGCTGACAGGAAGCGACGACGGTTAAAGATAGCCAACTGGTTCAATGCTTCTATCATGACCGAGAAGCCGATGGCGGCGTACAGGTAACCTTTCGGAATATGGAAACCAAACCCATCGGCGACCAGACTGAAACCAATCATCAGCAAGAAGCTCAGGCACAGAATGACGATAGTTGGATGGCTGTTGACAAAGCGCGTCAGCGACTTGCTGGCAAGCACCATCAGGCTGATGGCAATAATCACCGCAGCCATCATTACCGCCAGGTGATCGACCATCCCCACGGCGGTAATGACGGAATCCAGGGAGAAGATGGCGTCCAGCACGACTATTTGCGCGACGACGCCCCAGAACTTAGCGCCTTTACGCTGGGTCGGGTTCTCGCTGTCTTTGCCTTCCAGCCGTTCGTTTAGCTCCATGGTGGCTTTAAACAGCAGGAAGAAACCGCCGAACAGCATGATCAGATCGCGCGCGCTGAAGCTCAGGCCGCGAATGCTGAACAGCGGCGTGGTCAGCGTTACCAGCCATGATATTGATGCCAACAGCAGCAAGCGCATGACCATCGCCAGCAGTAGCCCGGTAATACGCGCCTTATCCCGCTGGGCAGGAGGCAGTTTCTCCGCGAGGATGGCAATAAAAACAAGATTATCAATGCCAAGAACAAGTTCGATCACGATTAGCGTGACGAGTCCGGCCCAGATTGACGGATCGGCAATCCATTCCATAGTAAATGCTATACCCATAGTTGTATGACAATTGTCACAATTCGATCATGGGTAAAACTGGCGAAAAATGCAATGGCGAGGAGGGATTTCTCTGTAACCTATTACAATCAGGTACGGGATATTAGCCTTAATGTAACTACAGGAAATAATATTATTAATCCAAAGCTCTTTAAGAAATATCGTAGGTGGGATATTTCGATATTAATGTTGTCAATATCAATAAAATCCTAAAAATATACAAATTCAACGCTTAATATTAATCTTAAAAGCAAGTTGTCGGTAACTTGTTACCTTGCCTGATATTCGCTTAGCTGCAACAATTCCTCCGGTAATAATCAAAAGATAAATATTTCCTTATCAACCAGCGGCGCTATTCCTGATGCGTTCCCGCTGTGAATGTGATGAAAATAAAGGGGAAGATAAAAATTTAAATTAATCAGTGCATTGGTAGCTAATGAAGCCAGGGGCGGTAGCGTGTCTGGTCGCCTGAGACGAGCCTAAATTATTCTGTCAAGAGACCGCAGATGAATTCATTTTTTTTAGGACAGATGCCAGTTAAATTCCTTTTCAATTAACGGCAAGGTAAATACGTACAGGCGAAGTCGCTATTTAGATCGCACGTGATAATTACTCTGCCAAAGTGATAAATAATCAATGATGAAATCCAAACTTAAATTGATGCCTGTATTGGTATCGGTAATCTTGATAAACGGTTGTACCGTGCTTCCGGGCAGCAATATGTCTACGATGGGCAAAGATGTGATTAAACAGCAGGACGCTGATTTTGATATCGATCGTATGGTGAATGTTTATCCACTCACCCCACGACTGGTCGAACAATTACGTCCCCGACCAAATGTTGCGCAGCCTAATATGTCTCTCGACCAGGAGATTGCCGGGTATCAGTACCGGGTCGGCCCGGGCGATGTCCTGAATGTCACCGTCTGGGATCATCCTGAACTCACCACGCCGGCCGGGCAGTATCGTAGCTCAAGTGATGCCGGCAACTGGGTGCAGCCTGATGGCACCATGTTTTACCCCTACATCGGCAAAGTTAGCGTGTCAGGGAAAACGTTGGCCGAAATTCGTAGTGATATTACCGGGCGCTTAGCGAAGTACATTGCTGACCCGCAGGTGGACGTTAATATCGCCGCTTTCCGTTCGCAGAAGGCCTATGTCTCCGGGCAGGTGAACAAATCCGGCCAGCAGGCCATCACCAACGTGCCGCTTACCGTTCTCGATGCCATTAACGCCGCAGGCGGTCTCACCGAGGCGGCAGACTGGCGCAACGTTGTACTGACTCATAAAGGGCAGGAGCAACGTATTTCACTGCAAGCGCTAATGCAAAATGGCGACCTGAGCCAGAACCGTCTGCTCTATCCTGGCGACATCCTGTTTGTTCCGCGTAATGACGATTTGAAAGTCTTCGTGATGGGGGAAGTGAAAAAACAGAGCACCCTCAAAATGGACTTCAGCGGCATGACGCTCACCGAAGCACTCGGCAACGCGGAAGGTATCGACCTGACCACCTCCAACGCCAGCGGCATTTTCGTTATTCGTCCATTGAAAGGCGAGGGCGGGAACAACGGCAAGATTGCCAATATCTATCAGCTTGATATGTCCGATGCGACATCGCTGGTGATGGCGACGTCATTCCGACTCCAGCCATACGATGTGGTGTACGTCACTACCGCGCCGGTTGCTCGCTGGAACCGTTTGATCAATCAGTTGCTGCCGACTATTAGCGGTGTTCGCTATATGACGGACACGGCCAGCGACCTTCACAACTGGTAATCGTCATGTTTAACAAAATCTTAGTTGTCTGTGTGGGGAACATTTGCCGCTCTCCGACGGCAGAGCGCTTGTTAAGGCAATTTCACCCGGCGCTGACGGTCTCTTCTGCCGGTCTCGGGGCGTTGGTAGGCAAAGGCGCGGACCCGTGCGCCATCAGCGTGGCGCAGGCGCACAACCTGTCACTGGAGAATCATTGTGCCCGGCAGATCTCGGGACGAATGTGCCGGGAGTATGACCTGATCCTGACCATGGAAAAACGCCATATCTCTGTCCTGTGTGAAATGGTGCCGGAGATGCGCGGCAAAGTGATGCTGTTTGGTCACTGGGACAGCGAGCGCGAAATTCCCGATCCGTATCGTAAAAGCCGTGATGCGTTTGACGCGGTGTACGCATTACTTGAACGGTCTGCACGCCAATGGGCTCAGGCATTGAACGCAGAGCAGGGAAAACAATGACAGAAAAAGTAAAACAGTCTGCTGCGCCGGTAACGGGCAATGATGAAATCGATATTGGTCGTCTGGTGGCAACGGTGGTGGAAGCCCGCTGGTGGGTGCTTGGTATTACTGCGGCATTTGCATTATGCGCAGAGGTCTACACGCTGTTTGCCACTCCGATCTACAGTGCGGACGCGCTGGTGCAAATTGAGCAAAATACCGGAAATTCACTGGTGCAGGATATTGGTTCGGCGTTGTCGAACAAACCTCCGGCCTCTGAAGCGGAAATTCAGCTCATCCAGTCACGGCTGGTATTGGGGAAAACGGTAGACGATCTCAACCTGGAGATCGCGGTTACCAAAGATACGTTCCCCATTTTTGGCGCGGGGTGGGATCGGTTGATGGGTCGCCAGAACGAAACGGTTAACGTGACGACTTTCACGCTGCCAAAGGCAATGAATGAACAGACCTTCACGCTAAGCGTGCTGAATGACAAAAGCTATCAGCTGGTGAGTGACGGAGGTTTTAGCGCCCAGGGGCAGGTTGGACAGGTGCTGAAACATGACGGCGTGACGATGCTGGTCGAGGCGATCCATGCCAGCTCTGAGAGCCAATTTACCGTCAGCAAATTCTCCACGCTGGGCATGATCAACACCTTGCAAAATAATCTGATGGTGACGGAAACCGGCAAAGACACTGGCGTGCTGAGCCTGACCTTTACCGGCGAAGACCGTGAGCAAATTCGCCAGATCCTTGACAGTATTACCCGCAACTACCTGCAACAAAACGTGGAGCGTAAATCTGAAGAGGCCGCCAAAAGTCTGGCGTTTCTGGCAAAGCAGTTGCCCGAGGTACGTAACCGGCTGGACGTTGCCGAAAACAAGCTGAATGCCTTTCGTCAGGACAAAGACTCCGTGGATTTGCCGCTGGAAGCCAAAGCGGTGCTGGATTCCATGGTGAATATTGATGCGCAGCTTAATGAGCTGACCTTCAAAGAAGCGGAGATTTCCAAGCTGTTCACCAAAGCGCACCCTGCATACCGCACCTTGCTGGAAAAACGCCAGGCGCTGGAAGATGAGAAAAGCAAGCTGAACGGGCGCGTAACGGCGATGCCGAAAACGCAGCAGGAAATTGTCCGCCTGACGCGTGACGTGGAGTCCGGCCAGCAGGTCTATATGCAACTGCTGAACAAGCAGCAGGAGCTGAAGATTACCGAGGCCAGTACGGTCGGAGATGTACGCATCGTCGATCCCGCGATTGCCCAGCCAGGCGTACTGAAGCCGAAAACGACGCTGATTATTCTCGGCAGCATCATTCTTGGTTTGATGCTTTCAGTGGTGGGCGTACTGCTGCGTTCCCTGTTTAATCGCGGCATTGAAAGCCCACAGGCGCTGGAAGAGCATGGTATCAGCGTGTATGCCAGCATTCCGCTATCAGAATGGCAAAAAGCACGCGATAACGTGCAGACCATTAAAGGCGTGAAACGCTACAAGCAAAGCCAGTTGCTGGCAGTGGGGAATCCGACGGATCTTGCGATAGAAGCGGTCCGCAGCCTGCGTACCAGCCTGCACTTTGCCATGATGCAGGCGCGCAACAACGTCTTGATGCTGACCGGCGTCAGCCCGTCGATTGGTAAAACATTTGTCTGCGCCAACCTGGCGGCGGTCGTTAGTCAGACCAACAAACGCGTGCTGTTGATCGACTGCGACATGCGCAAAGGCTATACCCACGAGCTGCTGGGGACCAATAACGTTAACGGTCTGTCTGAGATCCTCATCGGCAAGGGGGATATCTCATGCAGTGCGAAACCGACATCGATTCCACATTTTGATCTGATCCCTCGCGGACAAATTCCCCCCAACCCCTCCGAGTTGCTGATGAGTGAACGCTTTGGCGAACTGATTGCATGGGCCAGCTCGCACTATGACCTGGTGCTGATCGATACCCCGCCAATACTGGCGGTGACCGACGCGGCTATCGTGGGGCGTCACGTTGGAACCACGCTGATGGTGGCGCGTTACGCGGTCAACACGCTGAAAGAGGTGGAAACCAGCCTGAGTCGCTTTGAGCAAAACGGCATTCAGGTGAAAGGGCTGATCCTGAACTCGATCTTCCGCCGCGCCAGCGGGTATCAGGATTACGGTTACTACGAATACGAGTACACCTCGGATTCGAAATAGGTTACGAACATTGCCGGATAGCGGCCCACAAAAACATATTTATACCCTAAATAATTCGAGTTGCAGGAAAGCCAACGCAGATGCAACTCGAAGTATGACGGGGATATCTGGGAAACGAAAATGACGACAGACAACCCGCTAATTTCAATTTATATGCCCACCTGGAACCGTCAGCAACTGGCCATCCGGGCGATTAAATCGGTACTGCGCCAGGACTATCCTCACTGGGAGATGATCATTGTGGATGATTGCTCTTCCTCGTATGAGCAACTGCAGCAATTTGTTGAAGAACTCAACGATCCGCGTGTGTCGTATACGCGTAATCCCACTAACTCCGGAGCCTGTGCGGTGCGTAATCAGGCCATCATGCAGGCCAGTGGGCAATATATTACGGGTATTGATGATGATGATGAATGGACGCCGAACCGCCTGAGCGTATTTCTCAATTATCGCCATCATCTGGTGACGCGGGCGTTTCTGTATGCCAATGACTATGTCTGTGAAGGCGAAGTATATTCGCAGCCGACCAGTTTGCCGCTCTATCCGAAGGCCGTTTATTCACGCCGTAAATTTTATAAGCGCAATATTATTGGTAATCAGGTGTTTACCTGGGCCTGGCGGTTTAAAGCATGCCTGTTCGATACCACGCTGAAAGCGGCGCAGGATTATGACATTTTCCTGCGCATGGTGGTGGCGTATGGCAAACCGTGGAAGGTAAAAGAGGCAACGCAGATCCTGCATGTGAATCACGGTGAAATGCGTATTACCTCATCCCCGCATAAATTCTCCGGCTACTTTCAGTTCTACCGTAAGCACAAAGGCAAATTTGACCGGGCCAGCAAGAAATATCAGCTGTTTACCCTCTACCAGATCCGCAATAAACGGATGAACTGGCGCACGTTGCTGACGCTGCTTTCTGTTCGCAATAGTAAGCGCCTGGCCGACGGACTGCGAGGACGCTAAGTATGCTGGAAGATTTACGCGCGAACGGCTGGAGTCTGCGACCCTGCTGCATGGTGGTGGCCTATCGGATTGCCCATTTTTGCTCCGTCTGGCGTAAAAAAAATGTCTTGAACAACCTGTGGGCGGCGCCGGTGCTGGTGATGTATCGCCTTATCACTGAATGCGTGTTTGGCTATGAAATCCAGGCCGCTGCATCTATTGGTCGTCGTTTCACCATCCATCATGGCTATGGGGTGGTGATCAATAAACACGTGGTGGCGGGGGATGATTTCACCCTGCGCCACGGCGTCACCATCGGCAATCTTGGCGGCAACGATCTGTCCTGTCCGGTCATCGGTAACGGCGTTGAGCTGGGGGCCAATGTCACTCTGCTTGGCGGCGTTGCCATTGGCGATAACGTGACGATTGGCGCCGGGAGCGTCGTCGTGGATAGCATCCCGGACAATACGTTGGTCGTGGGCGAGAAGGCACGGGTGAAGGTAATAAAATGAAGATATTACAGTTTAATGTGCGACTCGCAGAAGGCGGGGCGGCAGGCGTGGCGTTAGATTTGCATCTGAGGGCGCTGGAGAAAGGGCTGTCATCGCGTTTTGTCTACGGCTATGGCAAAGGCGGTAAGAAAAGCGTCAGCCATGCGAATTACCCGCAGGTTATCAAACATACGCCGCGTCTGACGTCGGCGGCGAACATTGCGCTGTTTCGTTTCGCGAACCGCGACATGTTTGGCAATCTCGACAAGTTGTACCGTACGGTAACCCGCACTTCCGGCCCGCTGGTACTGCATTTTCATGTGTTGCACAGCTACTGGTTGAATCTGGAAGAGGTGGTCACCTTTTGCCAAAAAGTGAAGGCGCATAAACCGGATATCACCTTCGTCTGGACGCTGCACGATCACTGGAGCGTGACCGGGCGCTGTGCCTTTACCGATGGCTGCGAAAGCTGGAAAACGGGCTGTCAGAAATGTCCAACGCTTAGTAACTATCCGCCGGTAAAAATCGATAAAGCCCATCAACAGTTGCCTGGTAAACGGCAGATGTTTCGCGCCATGCTGGCACTGGGCTGCCAGTTCATCTCGCCCAGTCAGCATGTGGCCGATGCATTCAACAGTCTGTATGGCGCCGGTCGTTGCCGCATTATTAACAACGGCATCGATGTGGCAACGGAAGCCATACTTGCCGAACTTCCCGCTAAGCATGAGGAAAGCGGCACACCGAAAATCGCCGTGGTGGCCCATGACCTGCGCTATGACGGTAAAACCAGTCAGCAACTGGTGCGAGCGATGATTGCGCTCGGAGACAAAATTGAGCTGCATACCTTCGGCAAATTTTCTCCGTTTGTCGGGGATAACGTCATCAATCACGGGTTTGAGAGCGATAAGCGCACGTTGATGAGCGCGCTTAACGAGATGGATGGGCTGGTGTTCAGCTCGCGCGTTGATAACTACCCGCTGATTCTGTGCGAAGCGCTTTCCATCGGCGTACCGGTTATTGCTACGCATAGCGATGCCGCGCAGGAAGTGCTGGCGAAATCGGGCGGCAAAACGTTCAGCGAAGCGGACGTTTTGCACCTAGTGCAACTGAAAAGATCAGACATTGCGCAGGCGGTATTTGACACGTCGCTTGCCGCGTTCAGCCAGCGCAGCCGGGTGGCATACAGTGGGCAACAGATGCTGGAGGAGTATGTCTCGTTCTATCAGAATCTGTAGCTATCTGGTGCTACCGCTGCTTTATCTGCTGGTTAACGTCAAACTCGCCCAGCTTGGCGAGAGCTTCCCGATAACTATCGTCACGTTTTTGCCCGTTCTGCTGTTGCTGTTTGTCGAGCGCATCAATATTAAAAAATTAATGATTGCGCTGGGCGTGGGGGGCGGACTGACGGCGTTTAACTATCTGTTCGGACAATCACTGGATGCCAGCAAGTACGTGACGTCCGCAATGCTGTTTGTCTATACCGTGGTAATTATCGGTATGGTGTGGAGTATTCGCTTCAAAACCATTTCGCCGCATAACTACATTAAGATCTTGCGTTTTTTCTGGCTGGTTGTGGGCCTGGTGGTGGGGTTAGCTGCGGTGGAAATGGCGCAGATAATTCTTAGTGGTGGCAGCAGTTTAATGGAAGTTATTTCGAAATATCTTATTTACAGTAATAGCTATGTTCTGAACTTTATTAAGTTTGGCGGGAAGCGTACCACTGCACTCTATTTCGAACCGGCATTCTTCGCTCTGGCGTTAATCTCAATTTGGCTCAGTATCAAACAGTTTGGTATCAAAACGCCTAAGTCCGATGCTATGATTCTGGCAGGGATAATATTATCAGGATCGTTTTCAGGGGTAATGACATTTATTTTGTTTTACCTCCTGGAGTGGGCGTTCCAGTATCTGAATAAAGATGCGATAAAAAAGAAGTTGCCGCTGGCGATAATCTCATTAAGCGTGTTTATTGTTGGTGTGATATTTGCGTTTCCGTACATCGCGACACGGCTTGGAGATTTAGGAACTGAAGGCTCATCATCGTATTATCGTATCGTGGGACCATTAGTAATGGTCGGTTATTCATTACTTAACGTTGATGGGGTAGTGAGATTCGGCTCACTTTATGAATATGTTGCGTCATTCGGAATTTTTAACGGTGCAGATGTTGGTAAAACGATAGACAATGGCTTGTATCTGCTGATTATTTATTTCTCATGGTTCGCGGTGATATTAGCCCTGTGGTACATGGGGAAAGTCATGAAGATGATGATCAATGCGTTTGGTGATAATCAGAATTATCGGGTGCAGCTTTATCTTTTTACGCCGCTGTCGCTGTTTTTTACAGGTTCAGTATTTAGTCCGGAATACGCATTTTTAATTGTATGTCCGTTTATTTTGCGCAAGGCGCTGAATATAGCGAGGTAGAACGCATGCTGCTCAGTATTATTACCGTCGCCTTTCGTAATCTGGAAGGGATCGTCAAAACTCACGCGTCGTTAGCTCATCTGGCGCAGGCGGGTGATATCAGTTTTGAGTGGATTGTTGTTGATGGCGGCTCCTCTGACGGTACCTCGGCCTTTCTTGAAGGGCTCAGTGGAGAGCACCGGTTACGGTTTGTCAGCGAGCCGGATAAGGGCATTTATGATGCAATGAACAAAGGTATCGCTATGGCGCGCGGGCGGTTTGCGCTGTTCCTCAACTCCGGGGATATTCTGCATGCAGATGCGGCTCATTTTATCCGCCAGCTAAAAACGCAGAGCGATAAAGCGATGGTCATTGGCGATGCGTTGCTGGATTTCGGTAATGGGAACAAAATTAAGCGGCGGGCCAAGCCGGGTTGGTATATTTATCACAGCCTTCCCGCCAGCCATCAGGCCATCTTCTTTCCTCTCTCTGGACTGAATGTCTGGCGCTATGATTTGCAATATAAGATATCGTCTGATTACGCGCTGGCAGCCAAATTATACAAGTCAGGTTACGCGTTTAAAAAGCTGAGCGGGCTGGTGTCAGAGTTTTCCATGGGTGGGGTGTCAACGACGAATAATCTGGAATTGTGCCGGGATGCAAAAAAGGTACAGCGCCAGATATTACACATGCCAGGTTTTTGGACCGGGCTGTCAGAATATTTACGTCTGCGCACAACCGGTAAAACAAAAACCTTATATGGAAAAGCGTAAGGGTACATTATGCAGGATTTAAGCGGCTTCAACGTGCCGGGAGGTTTTCGCGGCGGCGGTGCCATTAAAGTGCAATTATGGTGGGCAGTGCAAGCCACATTATTTCGCTGGTCCCCACAGGTAATGTATCGCTGGCGTGCGTTTTTATTGCGAATGTTTGGCGCAAAAATAGGAAAAAACGTAGTTATTCGACCTTCAGTAAAAATTACTTATCCGTGGAAATTAACCCTGGGAGATTATTCCTGGGTGGGTGATGACGCGGTTTTATATACGCTGGGTGATATTACGATTGGTGCGCACGCGGTTATTTCGCAAAAAAGTTATTTATGCACCGGGAGTCATGATTATGCCAGTCAACATTTTGATATTAACGCCACACCAATTGTAGTTGGTGATAAATGCTGGCTGGCGACAGATGTCTTTGTCGCGCCTGGCGTGACGATTGGCGATGGCACCGTCGTCGGAGCACGCAGCAGTGTATTTAAATCGCTGCCAGCCAATGTCGTTTGTCGGGGAAATCCCGCAATAGTCACACGCGAACGCGTCGAGAAAGTTACTCCCTGAGGGGATCATTTAAGAGGTAATAACATGTCAAAAGTCGCTCTCATCACTGGCGTAACCGGGCAGGATGGTTCTTACCTGGCAGAGTTCCTGCTGGAAAAAGGGTATGAAGTACACGGTATTAAGCGCCGCGCTTCATCATTCAACACCGAACGTGTGGACCACATCTATCAGGATCCGCATTCGGGCAATCCCAAATTCCATCTGCACTATGGCGATTTGACGGACTCCTCCAATCTGACCCGTATTTTACAGGAAGTGCAACCGGATGAGGTCTATAACCTCGGCGCCATGAGTCATGTCGCGGTGTCGTTTGATTCACCGGAATACACCGCGGATGTCGATGCTATCGGCACCTTGCGTTTGCTGGAAGCTATCCGCTTCCTCGGCCTGGAAAAGAAGACCCGTTTTTATCAGGCTTCCACCTCTGAACTGTACGGTCTGGTACAGGAAATCCCGCAGAAAGAGAGCACGCCGTTCTACCCGCGCTCGCCGTATGCCGTTGCTAAGCTGTACGCCTACTGGATAACCGTCAACTACCGCGAATCTTACGGTATGTATGCCTGTAACGGCATTCTGTTTAACCACGAATCTCCGCGCCGCGGCGAAACCTTTGTCACGCGCAAAATTACGCGTGCGATCGCCAACATCGCGCAGGGGCTGGAGTCTTGCCTGTACCTGGGCAATATGGATTCGCTGCGTGACTGGGGGCATGCCAAAGATTACGTCAGGATGCAGTGGATGATGCTGCAGCAGGACAAGCCGGAAGATTTCGTGATTGCCACCGGCGTGCAGTATTCCGTGCGCCAGTTTGTGGAAATGGCCGCCGCTCAGTTGGGGATTAAATTGCGCTTTGAAGGCGAGGGCGTGAATGAGAAAGGCATCGTGGTTTCCGTAACCGGACACGACGCGCCGGGTGTGAAACCTGGGGATGTCATGATTGCCGTCGATCCGCGCTATTTCCGTCCGGCAGAGGTGGAAACGCTATTGGGCGATCCGGCCAAAGCACATGAAAAACTGGGCTGGAAGCCGGAAATCACGTTGCGCCAGATGATCTCGGAAATGGTTGCCAACGATCTTGAAGCAGCGAAGAAGCATTCCCTGCTGAAGTCGCACGGTTACGATGTTTTTATTGCACAGGAGAGCTAATAATGATGAAAAAACGTGTTTATATTGCGGGGCATCGTGGAATGGTGGGGTCTGCTATTTATCGACAACTCGCGCAGCGTGACGATATAGAGTTGATCACCCGTAATCGTGAGCAGTTAGATTTGTTAGACACTAAATCGGTTAATGATTTCTTTACCAGTGAACATATTGATCAGGTTTATCTTGCAGCAGCAAAGGTGGGTGGGATTATGGCTAATAACAATTATCCATCTGATTTTATTTATGAAAATATGATGATGGAAAGTAATATTTTGCATGCCGCCCACAACTCTAATGTTGGGAAGTTATTGTTTTTGGGGTCGTCATGCATTTATCCTAAATTTTCGCAACAGCCAATTAAAGAGAGTGAATTGCTTCAAGGTTCACTTGAGCCAACCAATGAACCTTATGCCATAGCTAAAATTGCGGGGATAAAACTATGTGAGTCATATAATCGCCAATATCGTCGGGATTACCGCTCGGTAATGCCTACTAATCTTTATGGACCAAATGATAATTTTCATAGAGAAAACTCCCACGTTATACCCGCTTTATTACGCCGTTTTCATGAAGCCACGCTGAGAGATGAAAAATATGTTGAGGTTTGGGGGAGTGGCAGACCAATGCGAGAGTTCTTGCATGTAGATGATATGGCGGCTGCCAGTATCCATGTCATGGAGCTGGATAATGAAGTATGGCAAGAAAATACCGAACCAATGCTTTCTCATGTCAATGTAGGAACGGGTGAGGATTGTACTATTCGCGAACTCTCTCATGCAATTGCTAAGGTAGTGGGTTTTCGTGGTGATATTATTTTCGATTCCTCTAAACCAGATGGTACTCCACGTAAACTGCTTGATATTAGTCGTCTGAGAAGACTAGGGTGGCATCATGAAATTGGATTGGAACAAGGGTTAGTTAATACTTATCACTGGTTTCTTGAAAATCAGCAGTGTTATCGGGGGGAATAATGTTCCTTAGTAAAGGAGAATTCGCTAATGTGGTGCGTTCAACACCACTTATCTCACTCGACTTTATCATTGAGAATGAGTTTGGAGAGTTTTTAGTCGGAAAAAGGACTCACCGACCAGCTAAGGGGTATTGGTTTGTTCCTGGTGGTAGAGTATTAAAAGATGAAACCCTGGAACTAGCTTTTATGCGTTTAACAGAAGAGGAATTAGGACGGAAATTTTCAATTACCGATGGGCGATTTTTTGGGGTCTGGCAACATTTCTATGATGATAATTTCTCTGGTTCATCTTTTTCTACCCATTATATAGTATTGGGTTATCGACTGAGTATTAATGCCAGTACATTAGTTTTACCTTCAAAGCAGCATGATACGTGGCGATGGGAAAAACCAGATGAATTGAATGCAGATAGCAATGTACATACAAATTCTCAAGCATATTTCAATCCGTTCAGAAAAGAACAGGTGCAGGGTATATGAAAATTCTGGTGTATGGTATCAATTACTCGCCTGAATTGACCGGGATTGGGAAATATACTGGTGAGATGGTGGAGTGGATGGTTCGTCAGGGCCATGATGTCCGCGTTGTTACTGCTCCACCATATTACCCGAACTGGAAAGTGAATAAGCCTTATTCTTCTTGGCGCTATTGTCGGGAAGTTGGGGAGATTATTGTCTGGCGTTGTCCATTGTATGTCCCTAAGCAACCGTCAACACTCAAACGTTTATTGCACTTATGCAGTTTCGCCTTGAGCAGCTTTTTTCCGTTGTTGGCGCAGTATCGATGGAAGCCTGAGTACATAATTGGTGTGGTACCCACATTGTTTTGTACCCCAGCGATGCGCCTACTAGCAAAACTGTCTGGTTCCCGAACAATCCTGCATATCCAGGATTTTGAAGTCGATGCTATGTTAGGGCTGGGACTCGCTTCTGAAGCGCATTTAGGAATACTGCCACGGTTGGCAAAGGTGTTTGAGCGCGATGCTTTGTTAAATGTTGATAGTGTTTCAACCATCTCTCAATCCATGATGAAAAGAGCACAGGATAAAGGCGTTTCCTCAAAAAAACTGATCTTTTTTCCCAATTGGTCTGAAGTGGAAAGATTTAGCCAAGTGGATAGTACTGATGTAGAGAAAATGCGGCAGAAGCTCGGTTTGCCCAGAGAGAAAAAAATTATCCTGTATTCAGGCAATATTGGCGAAAAACAGGGAGTGGAAAATATCGTTGAGGCTGCCGCGTTGACCCAACATAAACCATGGTTATACGTTATTGTTGGTCAGGGGGGCGAGAAATTCAAGATGGAACAAATGGTTCTGCAACGTTCCTTGATGAATGTTAAATTCTATCCATTGCAATCTTATGAATTATTGCCAGCCTTGTTAAGATTAGCTGATTGCCATTTAGTTATTCAAAGGCGTGGTGCTGCAGATGCAGTCCTCCCTTCGAAATTGACAAATATTTTAGCCGCGGGGGGGAATGCCGTTATTACCGCTGAGATACATACTGAACTTGGTCAATTTTGCATGAATTATCCCGGTATTGCGGTCCGGATTGAACCGGAGTCTGTTGGACTACTTGTCGATGGCATTGCTGTGGCATTAGCTATGCCTAAAAAAAATACAATAGCTCAAGCATATGCACAGTCTGCGCTTGAGAAAAATAACGTCTTAAATCAGTTTATTAATAATCTTAAGGGGGTGACATATGAGTCAGAATAACATTCATCCGGTAATTATCGCAGGTGGTTCAGGAAGCCGTTTGTGGCCATTATCCAGAACATTATATCCAAAACAGTTTTTACGCCTGGATGGGGAAAGTTCGATGCTACAATCGACTATTTGTCGACTGAATGGACTCAACTGTTTTCCACCATTAGTTATATGCAATGAAAAACACAGATTTATTGTTGCGGAGCAGTTGCAAGATATAGGGCAGTTAACCGGTAATATCATTCTGGAACCTCTGGCACGTAATACGGCGCCAGCAATCGCGCTAGCGGCAATTTCCGCATGTAATAATAATCCAGATCAAAATCCATTGTTATTGATTTTGGCTGCAGACCATATTATTGAAGAAAATAAACATTTCCACGATGCAGTAATATCAGCGATTCCATTAGCCGAAAAAGGTAAGCTTGTTACATTTGGGATTGTTCCAGATGCACCAGAAACAGGATATGGCTATATTCGTCGCGGGGAAGTCAGCAGTACACAGACTAAAGTTGATTCGGTTGCTTTCAACGTTGATGCCTTTGTTGAAAAACCTGATCTTGAAACTGCTGAAAAATATATCTCTGACGGTGAGTATTACTGGAATAGCGGTATGTTTTTATTCCAGGCCCGGCGCTATCTTGAAGAGCTTGAAAAATATCGCCCGGATATTCTGCAGGCTTGCTTGTTGGCTATGGATAACGCTGAGTTAGACAATGATTTTATCCGTGTCGGCCGGGAAGATTTCCATGCTTGTCCGGAGGAGTCGATCGATTATGCCGTTATGGAGAAAACTACCGATGCTGTGGTTCTGCCTATGAACGTTGGCTGGAGCGATGTGGGTTCATGGTCATCACTTTGGGAAATTAGCAATCGTAATGAAGAGGGCAATGTTTATCATGGTGATGTCATTGACCATAATACAGAGAACAGCTATGTCTATGCAGAGTCAGGGTTGGTGGCAACCGTTGGCGTAAAAGATTTGATTGTCGTCCAAACTAAAGATGCAGTATTAATCGCAAATAAAACAGATGTACAAGATGTCAAAAAAATCGTTACACAAATTCAGGCAGATGGCCGCTCGGAACATCATATTCATCGGGAGGTTTTTAGACCTTGGGGGAAATATGACTCTATCGATGAAGGCGATCGTTATCAGGTTAAAAGAATAACCGTGAAACCCGGCCAGGGCTTTGCATTACGTATGCACCATCATCGTGCAGAACACTGGATTATTGTTGCGGGAACCGCAAAAGTTACGATCCGTGATGAAGTACAGTTATTAAGTGAAAATCAATCAATATATATTCCTCAGGGAACCTTTCATTGCCTTGAAAACCCAGGAAAAGTACCACTTGAGATGATCGAGGTTCGTTCTGGTGTCTATCTTGAGGAGGATGATATTGTGAGGTTTTCTACACATCATGAGCATATATAGAAATGAATTATTCATTTCTTTTTACTGACTTCCTGTGAACTTATTATGAAATAAAAAACAGTGTTTAGCCTTTGTCGCTTATTTATTTAGATAATCAGTTCGGGGCTAACTGTTACCTGAAGAAGGAGAGCACATGAGCCAAATAACCCGTGTTACCACTTGTGATACTCGTTACAGGGCGGTTGGTGGTGCATACCTGAACGCGCGAACGCGCACTCTTCTGGCGTTACTGAATCAGTAATGCCGGTGCTTCCTTTGCCCGCTTATGGGCAAAGGGTGACTAACAGGAACCACGATGACACATCTAAAAAAGCGCGAACGCGCCAAAACCAATGCGTCGTTAATTTCGATGGTGCAACGCTTTTCAGATATCACCATCATGTTTGGCGGGTTGTGGGTGATCTGCGAATTAAGCGGTTTGCCTTTCCTGTATATGCACCTGCTGGTGGCGCTGATCACGCTGGTCGTTTTTCAGATGCTCGGTGGCATAACGGATTTTTATCGCTCCTGGCGCGGCGTCAAAATTTCCACTGAGCTGGTGCTGTTACTACAAAACTGGACGCTGAGTCTGATTTTTAGCGCAGGTCTGATCGCCTTTAATAACGATTTCGATAACCGTCTCGCCGTCTGGCTGGCATGGTATCTGCTTTCAAGCGTCGGCCTGGTGTTGAGTCGTTCGTTTATTCGCTACGGTGCGGGGTGGCTGCGTAATCGTGGTTACAACACCCGCCGGGTGGCGGTGGCTGGCGACCTGCCCGCCGGACAAATGCTGCTGGACAGTTTTCGCCATGAACCGTGGCTGGGATTTGAAGTGGCGGGGGTCTATCACGACCCAATCCCTGGAAAAAACTCCCGCGACTGGGCCGGTAATCTGCAACAACTGGTGGACGACGCCAAAGCTTCACGCATTCATAACGTTTATATCGCCATGTCGATGAGCGATGGCGCCAGCGTAAAAAAACTGGTGCGTGAGTTGGCCGACACCACCTGCTCGGTGATCCTCATTCCTGATGTCTTTACCTTCAATATTCTGCATTCACGGATTGAAGAGATGAACGGCGTTCCGGTAGTGCCGCTGTATGACACGCCGCTCTCGGGGATTAATCGCCTGTTAAAGCGCGCGGAAGATATCGTGCTGGCTTCACTGATCCTGCTGCTTATTTCCCCGGTGCTGTGTGGTATTGCGCTGCTGGTAAAACTGACCTCCAAAGGTCCGGTGATTTTCCGCCAGACCCGCTATGGCATGGACGGGAAGCCGATCAAAGTCTGGAAGTTTCGCTCGATGAAAGTGATGGAGAACGACGCGGTGGTGACGCAGGCGACGCAAAACGATCCGCGCGTTACCCCTGTGGGAAATTTCCTGCGCCGGACGTCGCTCGATGAACTGCCGCAGTTTATTAACGTCCTGACCGGGGGGATGTCTATCGTCGGGCCACGTCCGCATGCGGTGGCGCATAACGAACAGTACCGTCAACTGATCGAGGGCTACATGTTACGCCATAAGGTAAAACCGGGCATTACCGGCTGGGCGCAAATCAACGGCTGGCGCGGTGAAACCGATACGCTGGAAAAAATGGAAAAACGTGTGGAGTTTGACCTCGAATACATTCGCGAGTGGAGCGTGTGGTTCGATATCAAAATTGTTTTTCTGACGGTATTCAAAGGCTTTGTGAACAAAGCGGCGTATTAACATGAGCTTACGAGAAAAAACGCTTAATGGCGCAAAGTGGTCGGCGATTGCTACGGTGATCATTATTGGTCTGGGGCTTATCCAGATGACTGTCCTGGCACGGATTATTGATAACCACCAGTTTGGGTTGTTAACCGTGTCGCTGGTGATCATTGCGCTGGCCGATACGCTGTCGGATTTCGGTATCGCCAATTCAATTATTCAGCGCAAAGACATCGGTTATCTTGAGCTGACGACGCTGTACTGGCTCAACGTTGGGCTGGGTATGGTGGTATGTGTGGTGATGTTTCTGCTTAGCGGGACGATTGCCAGCGTGCTCAATAATCCCGAACTGGCGCCACTCATCAAAACCTTATCGCTGGCGTTTGTGGTGATACCGCACGGGCAGCAGTTTCGCGCGCTGATGCAAAAAGAGCTGGCCTTCAACAAAATTGGCATGATTGAAACCAGTTCGGTGTTGGCCGGTTTTACCTTTACCGTGGTCAGCGCCCATTTCTGGCCGCTCGCGCTGACGGCCATTCTCGGGTATCTGGTGAACAGTACGCTACGAACGCTGCTGTTCGGCTATTTTGGTCGCCGGATTTACCGTCCGGGGCTGCATTTTTCGCTGGCATCCGTTTCGTCGAACCTGCGTTTTGGCGCGTGGCTGACGGCAGACAGCATTATCAATTACCTCAATACCAACCTTTCCACGCTGGTTTTAGCCAGAACGTTGGGCGCTGGCGTGGCGGGCGGATTCAATCTCGCCTGGAACGTGGCGGTTGTTCCCCCGATCAAACTGAACCCGATTATTACCCGTGTCCTGTTTCCGGCGTTTGCCAAAATTCAGGACGACAGTGAAAAGCTACGAGTGAATTTTTACAAGCTGCTGTCGGTGGTCGGGATCATCAACTTCCCGGTACTACTGGGATTGATGGTGGTGTCGAACAATGTGGTGCCGCTGGTATTTGGCGAGAAGTGGAACGGTATTATTCCCGTCTTGCAACTGCTGTGCATTGTTGGACTGCTGCGCTCTGTGGGGAATCCGATCGGTTCACTGCTGATGGCGAAAGCACGGGTCGACATCAGCTTCAAATTCAATGTGTTCAAAACCTTTCTGTTTATTCCCGCCATTTTCATCGGTGGTCATCAGGCCGGGGCGATTGGCGTGACGCTGGGCTTTTTGCTGGTCCAGGTGATTAACACGATCCTCAGTTACTTCGTGATGATCAAACCTGTTCTTGGCTCCAGCTACCGCCAGTACATGCTCAGTCTGTGGCTGCCGTTATATCTCTCTTTACCGACCCTTGTGGTGAGCTATGCGCTGGACGTAATGCTGCGCAGCCAACTGTCGCCAGGCGCGTTGCTGGGGATCCAGGTAGCGGCAGGAGCGCTGGCGTTCGCGGCGATGATTGTGGTGTCGCGCCATCCGTTAGTGGTGGAAATAAAACGCCAGCTCTGCCGCAGTGAAAAAATGAAAACCTTGCTCCGTGCAGGATAAGAACAACGCTTTAAGAGGTCATAATGAAACTATTAATTTTAGGTAACCATACCTGTGGGAACCGTGGGGATAGCGCGATTCTGCGCGGTTTGCTGGATGCCATTAACGCGTTGCGTCCTGAGACTGAAGTGGATGTTATGAGCCGTTATCCGGTGAGTTCTTCGTGGTTGCTGAACCGCCCGGTGATGGGCGATCCGCTGTATTCGCAGATGAAGCAACACAATAACGCCGCGGGCGTTATGGGACGCGTGAAGAAAGTGCTGCGTCGTCGCTATCAGCATCAGGTGCTGCTCTCGCGTGTCACCGATTCCGGTAATCTGCGCAATATCGCGATCGCCCAGGGGTTTACCGATTTTGTTCGTCTGCTGTCGCGCTACGACGCCATTATCCAGGTCGGCGGATCGTTTTTTGTCGATCTGTATGGCGTACCGCAGTTTGAACATGCCCTGTGTACGTTTATGGCGAAAAAACCGCTGTACATGATTGGCCACAGCGTGGGGCCATTCCAGGATGAACAGTTTAATCAACTGGCGAACTACGTTTTTGGACACTGTAATGCGTTGATTTTGCGTGAATCCGTCAGTCTGGATCTGATGAAGCGCAGTGCAATAAACACGGATAAAGTCGAAACCGGGGTAGATACCGCCTGGCTGGTAAATAACCATGATGAGGATTATGAGCCTGGTTATGCCGTACAGCACTGGTTACACATGGCGGCAAAACAGAAGACCGTTGCCATTACTCTGCGTGAGCTGGCTCCTTTTGATAAGCGTCTGGGGACAACGCAGCAGGCCTATGAGCAAGCTTTTGCTGGGGTAGTGAACCGCATCCTTGATGAAGGTTACCAGGTGATAGCGCTGTCAACCTGTACCGGTATTGATAGTTACAACAAAGATGACCGCATGGTGGCGTTGAACCTGCGCCAGTATATTAACGACCCGGGCCGTTATCACGTGGTGATGGATGAACTCAACGACCTGGAGATGGGGAAAATTTTGGCTGCATGCGATCTGACTGTGGGGACTCGTTTACACTCGGCCATCATCTCGATGAATTTTATGACGCCAGCCATCGCCATTAATTATGAGCATAAATCGGCAGGGATCATGCAACAACTGGGGTTAGCAGAGATGGCCGTCGATATTCGCCATCTGCTCGATGGCAGCCTGGAAGGAAAGGTCGCCGATGCTCTCGGACAGCTACCTGAGCTGAACATACGTCTCGGCGACGCGGTTAGGCGTGAGCGTGAACGTGGGGTGAACATGGTGCAATCGGTTTTAACGCGTATTGAGGGGGAAAAATGAAGGTTGGCTTTTTCCTGCTTAAATTTCCGCTCTCCTCCGAGACCTTTGTACTCAATCAGATTACCGCATTTATCGACATGGGCTACGACGTGGAAATTGTCGCGTTGCACAAGGGCGATCTTGAAAATACCCATGCTTCATTTAATACCTACCGTCTGGGTGAAAAAACGCGCTGGTTACTGAATGAGCCGAACAGCAAACTGGCGAAGCTTAAGTATAGGGCAGTGGCGGCCCTGCGCGGTATTACCCGCGCAGCCACCTGGAAAGCGCTGAATGTTTCACGCTATGGCGATGAGGCGCGCAATCTGATTTTGGCGGCCATTTGTGGCGCGAACCCGCGGGCGTTTGAAGCGGATGTCTTTATCGCTCATTTTGGACCCGCAGGCGTAACGGCCGCCAAACTGCGTGAGCTAGGGATGATCCGCGGCAAAATCGCCACGGTATTTCACGGCATTGATGTTTCGCATCGGGATGTGCTTGCCCACTACACCCCTGAATATCAGCAACTGTTTGAACGTGGGGATTTGATGTTACCCATCAGCAACCTCTGGGCCGGACGTTTAAAAAATATGGGGTGCCCGCCGCAGAAAATCGCGGTCTCGCGCATGGGAATCGATATGACGCGCTTTACGCCCCGCCAGTTGAAATCGCCAGCCGCACCGCTGGAGATTATCTCTGTCGCCCGGTTAACTGAGAAAAAAGGACTGCACGTCGCCATCGAAGCCTGTCGTCAGTTGAAAGAGCAGGGCGTCTCATTCCGTTATCGCATCCTTGGCATTGGCCCCTGGGAGCGTCGTCTGCGTACGCTGATCGAGCAATATCAACTTGATGATGTGATTGAGATGCCAGGCTTTAAACCCAGCCATCAGGTGAAGGAAATGCTTGAGCAGGCGGATGTCTTTTTGCTGCCGTCGATCACCGGAAGGGATGGCGATATGGAGGGGATCCCGGTGGCGCTGATGGAGGCGATGGCAGTGGGGATCCCGGTGATTTCCACCGTCCATAGTGGGATCCCTGAACTGGTCGAGTCGGGCAAATCTGGCTGGCTGGCACCGGAAAATGACGCGCAGGCGCTGGCAGAGCGATTAGCGGCATTTAGCCTGCTCGACAGTGAGCAGGTGCAGCCGATTGTGCAGTGCGCGCGAGAAAAAATTGCAACTGAATTTAATCAGTTAGCGATCAATAAACAGTTAGCCAGTCTGCTGCAAACGATGTAAATCGAGGTTGTATGTCAGAGAAAAAACTCTCACGCCGTACTTTTCTGGCGACAAGTTCTGCGTTTGTCGTGCTGCATTCTCCCGTTGTTCGGGCGCTAGAATCACCGGGCAGCGTCAACATTCAGGATTACAACCCACAGGATTGGGTGGCCTCTTTCAGGCAGGCGTTCAAAGAAGGACAAACGGTCGTCGTACCAACAGGGCTGGAATGTAAGGATCTCAATACCGCCATCGTTATCCCGCCAGGCAAAACGCTATTCCTGCAAGGGCGAATAAGCGGCAATGGCCGTGGGCGCTTTGTTCTGCAGGATGGATGCAAGGTGATGGGCGAGCAGGGCGGGAGCCTGAGGAACGTTACCCTCGATGTGCGGGGGTCGGACTGTGTGATAAAAGGGATTGCCATGAGCGGTTTCGGTCCGGTGACGCAAATCTATATCGGCGGTAAAACCTCGAGGCTGATGCGTAATCTGATTATCGATGATATTACCGTCACGCGCGCTAACTATGGCATTTTGCGTCAGGGTTTTCATAATCGAATGGACGGCGTAAAGATCACGAACAGCCGTTTTAGCGATTTACAGGGTGATGCTATCGAGTGGAATGTAGCGATAAACGACAGCAACATCCTCATTTCTGACCATGTCATTGAACGTATCAACTGTACCAACGGCAACGTGAACTGGGGCATTGGCATCGGTCTGGCGGGGAGTACCTATGACAATACCTATCCCGATGAACTGGCGGTAAAAAACTTTGTGGTAGCGAACATCACCGGTAGCGACTGCCGACAGTTAGTCCATGTGGAGAACGGCAAACACTTTATTATTCGTAATATTACCGCGCGAAATATCACCCCGGATTATAGCAAGAAAGCGGGCATTGATAATGCGACGGTCGCTATTTACGGATGTGATAATTTCGTAATTGATAATATCAATATGGAGAATAGTGCAGGTATGCTCATTGGTTACGGCGTAATCAAAGGGCGTTATTTATCCATTCCACAAAACTTTAAGTTAAATAATATCCATCTGGATAATACGAAACATGAATACAAATTGCGCGGTATTCAGATCTCCTCTGGTAATGCGACTTCATTTGTGGCGATTACCAATGTGGAGATGAAACGTGCCACGCTTGAGTTGCATAACCAACCACAGCACCTTTTTTTACGTAACATCAGGGTTATGCAGCAATCCGCGACGGGACCCGCGCTTAAGATGCACTTCGATCTCCGTCAGGATGTGCGCGGCAAGTTTATGGCTAAACAGGACACATTACTCTCGCTGGCGAATGTCCATGCGGTAAACGAAACCGGGCAAAGCTCAGTTGACATCGACCGGGTAAACCATCAGGTGGTGAATGTCGAAGCGGTGAATTTTCGACTCCCGGGACGGGAGCGGTAACTTTGCGACCATTCCTGGCTAAAGTGACACTCCCTGGGATTAAGATTACTGCATTGCGAAGTTAAGCGGCGTAACATACGCTGCATCGGAGTAATGTAATTCATACTGGCTAAAACAAGCTAAAAAGCTATAATTCAGCAACAATTGAATAGGTGAATGACTTAATGATTAATTTGAAAGCAGTTATTCCGGTAGCAGGTCTGGGGATGCACATGTTGCCTGCCACGAAGGCAATCCCTAAAGAGATGCTACCGATCGTAGACAAGCCGATGATTCAATACATTGTCGACGAAATTGTAGCTGCAGGTATCAAAGAAATCGTGCTGGTGACTCATGCGTCTAAGAACGCGGTTGAGAACCACTTCGACACCTCTTACGAACTCGAATCGTTGCTTGAGCAGCGTGTTAAGCGCCAGCTATTAGCCGAGGTGCAGTCTATCTGTCCTCCAGGCGTGACTATTATGAACGTTCGTCAGGCTCAGTTACTGGGTCTGGGTCATTCAATTCTTTGTGCTCGCCCAATTGTTGGGGATAACCCGTTTGTCGTCGTATTACCTGACGTCATTCTTGATACAGCGAGCGCGGATCCGCTGCGCTACAACCTGGCTGCCATGGTTGCTCGTTTTAACGAAACCGGGCGTAGTCAGGTGCTGGCTAAGCGTATGGAAGGCGATCTGTCTGAGTACTCTGTTATTCAGACCAAAGAGCCTTTAGATAACGAAGGTAAAGTCAGCCGTATCGTTGAATTCATTGAAAAACCAGACCAGCCGCAGACTCTGGATTCCGATCTGATGGCAGTAGGGCGCTACGTGCTTTCTGCTGATATCTGGGCAGAACTGGAGCATACCCAGCCTGGTGCCTGGGGGCGTATTCAGTTGACGGATGCTATTGCTGAGCTGGCTAAAAAACAGTCGGTAGATGCGATGCTGATGACGGGCGACAGCTACGACTGCGGGAAGAAAATGGGGTATATGCAGGCGTTTGTTAAGTACGGCCTGCGTAACCTGAAAGAAGGGCCGAAGTTCAGGGAACAAATACTTAAGCTTCTGAGTTAGAGCGACTGAACTTGTGTCTTCTTTTGCAAACTGGTAAAGCAGCAGTATACGTAAGGTCTGATGATTCTCCTCATGCAAGTAGTATGCTGCTGCTATCATTTATTCATAAATTTCAAATACTAAAAAAGGTAGATCAGTAAGAAATTACTGTTCTACAGCTGGACATTTTCCTTGTCTACTCCTTCAAGAAATAAGAGAATATTAGGACGAGATATTCCTGAATTTATTGAGGGTTATCTGGAATTTGTTAACCCAACAAAAAGTGAGCAGTGTTCTGGTTGCTGTAGAGCCAGTGCGGTAGCGTGCCCATTTCTTATTGAGTTACGATGATACATTTTTGCTGATTTTATTATAACGCATTGATATTAAAGGATATGAGATGTTACTTCCTGTGATAATGGCTGGTGGTACCGGTAGTCGTTTATGGCCGATGTCGCGCGAGCTCTACCCAAAACAGTTCCTTCGCCTGTATGGACAGCGTTCAATGCTGCAAGAAACAGTGCTCCGTCTGGATGATGTCGATGCACGGGAACCGGTAGTCATTTGCAATCAGGAACACAGATTTCTTGTTGCTGAGCAACTAAGACAAATTAATAAGTTATCTCATAATATCATTCTTGAACCCGTTGGCCGCAATACTGCGCCAGCGATAGCGCTGGCAGCATTAAGTGCAATAGAGAATGGCGATGACCCAATTCTTCTGGTCTTAGCAGCCGACCACATCATTAACAATAAATCGGCATTTCACCAGGCGGTAAAGTCAGCATTTAAATTTGCCATGCAGGGGCGACTTGTCACATTTGGTATTGTACCAACAGGTGCAGAAACGGGTTATGGCTATATTCACCGTGGCCAGGAAGAAGTACTTGGCGAGAATATCGCTTACCAGGTGAGCCGTTTCGTAGAAAAACCGAACAAAGAAACTGCGGAGAGTTATTTAGCTTCTGGCGAATATTACTGGAATAGCGGAATGTTCATGTTCCGCGCGAAGAAATATCTTGAAGAGCTGGAAAAGTTCAGACCTGATATACTTGAGTCCTGCAAGGCGGCTATCCGTGGTTGCAAAGATAGCGATGAGTTTATCAAGATTGACCGTGATCTGTTTATCGCTTGTCCGGATGAGTCAGTGGATTACGCGGTCATGGAAAAAACAACAGATGCTGTCGTAGTCGGGCTTGATGCTGATTGGAGTGATGTGGGGTCCTGGTCAGCATTATGGGAAGTAAGTCCTAAAGATAAAAAAGGTAATGTACTGACGGGCGATACCTTCATGCATAATGCAAACAATTGCTATATCAACACGGATGAAAAATTGGTTGCAGCAATTGGGGTCGATAATCTGGTGATCATTAATACAAAAGATGCTGTGCTGGTCGTCGATAAGGATCAGGTACAGGATGTCAAGAAAGTTGTTGAATATCTCAAAGCCAATCATCGCAGTGAGTATAAACGTCATCGAGAAATATATCGCCCATGGGGACGATGCGATGTTGTTGTACAGACCGAACGCTTCAATGTAAACCGTATTACCGTTAAACCTGGTGCGGCATTCTCAATGCAAATGCATCATCACCGGACCGAACACTGGGTTGTGCTTTCTGGCACCGGTGAAGTGACAATTAAAGATCAGAAATTCCTGTTGACTGAAAACCAATCAACCTTTATTCCCATCGGAGCACAACATCGACTGGAAAATCCGGGCAAGATTCCATTGGAACTGCTTGAGATCCAATCCGGCTCCTATTTAGGGGATGACGACATTATTCGTATTAAAGACCAGTATGGTCGTTGCTAATTTTTGAAGGTATAAAGATTTATGTCCAAGCTGACTTGTTTTAAAGCCTATGATATTCGTGGAAAATTAGGTGAAGAATTAAATGAAGACATTGCATATCGTATTGGTCGAGCCTATGGTGAATTCCTAAAACCTAAAACAATCGTGGTAGGTGGCGACGTTCGATTAACCAGTGAGAGCCTGAAACTGGCATTGGCTAATGGCCTGATGGATGCAGGTACTGATGTCCTCGATATTGGTCTGAGCGGGACTGAAGAGATCTATTTTGCAACTTTCCATCTGGACGTAGATGGCGGCATCGAAGTGACAGCCAGCCATAATCCAATGGATTATAATGGCATGAAACTGGTTCGTGAAAATGCGAAACCTATCAGTGGTGACACCGGATTGCGCGATGTACAGCGTTTAGCCGAAGCCAATAATTTTACCCCAGTTGACCAAGAAAGACGTGGTAGCTATAAACAAATCTCGATTCTGGATGAGTATGTTGACCATCTAATGGGATATATTGACTTCGCGAATTTTACCCAACCAATGAAGCTCGTTGTAAACTCAGGTAATGGTGCGGCTGGTCACGTTATTGACGAGATTGAAAAACGTTTTGCCGCAGCCAATACTCCCGTTACCTTTATTAAAGTTCATCACCAACCTGATGGAACTTTCCCTAACGGCATCCCTAATCCTTTGTTACCTGAATGCCGCCAGGACACTTCTGATGCCGTTAAACAGCATAACGCAGATTTAGGGATCGCATTTGACGGCGATTTCGACCGTTGCTTCTTGTTTGACGGTGAAGGGCAGTTTATCGAAGGCTACTACATTGTTGGTTTGTTAGCTGAAGCCTTTTTACAAAAAGAACCGGGTGCGAAGATCATTCATGACCCGCGTCTGACATGGAACACCATTGACATTGTGACTAAAGCTGGCGGTATTCCAGTGATGTCAAAAACGGGCCACGCTTTCATCAAAGAGCGTATGCGTAAGGAAGATGCCATTTATGGCGGTGAAATGAGTGCCCACCACTATTTCCGCGATTTTGCATACTGCGATAGTGGGATGATTCCATGGTTACTTGTTTCTGAGATGTTATGTGTTAAGAACCTATCTCTTACAGATTTAGTGAAACAACGTATGCAAGCATTTCCTGCTTCTGGCGAAATTAACAGCAAACTGGAAAACGCTAATACTATCATTCAACGTATTTGCGATATATACAAACCAGAAGCACGAAATATTGATAATACAGATGGTATAAGTATTGAATATGACGATTGGCGTTTCAATCTTCGCTCGTCAAATACTGAGCCTGTAGTGAGACTGAATGTAGAGTCAAAAGATAATGTTGCATTAATGCAAATGAAAACTGATGAGATTTTAGCATTAATGGCAGAGAAATAAATGAAAGATTTACTGTTTGTTATATATAAATATCGCTGGTTTATACTAGGAAGTGTTAAAAGAGAGTTTCAAGTAAAGTATAAAACGAGTATGTTAGGTGCTATGTGGCTGATATTACAGCCACTCGCTATGATATTAGTATATACGTTAGTCTTTTCCCAGGTCATGAAAACCAGGTTGCCTGGGACTGGGGGTGTATATATGTATAGCATATATTTATGTATTGGTATAATTACATGGGGATTATTCGCAGAGATCGTAACTCGTAGTACGAATATATTTATTGAAAGTGCAGGGATATTAAAGAAGCTTAACTTTCCCAGAATTTGCTTACCAATAATAGTAACAATCTCAGCAATAATTAACTTTGTTATTATTTATATATTATTTGTTTTATTTTTGCTGTTTACAGGAAATCTTCATCCTTTAAACATCATTCAAATAATACCACTATTAATGGTGCAAATTATATTTTCTGTCGGGCTGGGTATGGTCCTTGGTATTCTTAATGTCTTTTTCAGGGATGTTGGTCAGTTTGTTGGAATCTTATTACAATTTTGGTTTTGGTTCACACCGATAGTTTATGTACTTGATGCGCTACCGGAAAAAGCAAGGGAAATATTAAGCTATAATCCGATGGCAATTCTTGTTGAAAACTATCAGCGTATTTACATTCATCAACAGCCAATAGATTGGATGAGTATTTTACCTGTTCTAATATCCGGTGGAATATTATGTATATTGGGCCTTTCATTGTTTAGAAAACACTCATCAGATATGGTGGATGAATTATAATGGCAAAGATTGTTGTACAGAATGTGAGTAAAGCCTACAAGGTTTACCGCACAAGATTTAGCCGCTTGCTTGAATGGTTTTCACCAACGAATTCTATTCGACATGATAAAAAATGGATATTAAAAGACATTAATTTTGTTGTGCAGCCTGGTGAAGCCGTAGGCATTATCGGCATAAATGGTGCAGGAAAAAGTACTCTTCTTAAGCTCATCACTGGTACGATTAAACCTACGACAGGTACGATAGATCTTACTGGTAGAGTTGCTGCATTGCTTGAGTTGGGTATGGGGTTCCATCCTGATTTCACTGGTCGTCAGAATGTTTATATGTCAGGGCAACTATTAGGGCTCAGTAATGAAGACATCGATCGTTTGATGCCCGAAATCGAAGAGTTTGCAGAGATTGGTGATTATATCGACCAGCCTGTAAGGGTGTATTCGAGCGGTATGCAAATGAGGCTGGCATTTAGTGTAGCAACTGCTGTCAGACCTGACATATTGATTATTGATGAAGCGTTGTCAGTAGGTGATTCATATTTTCAGCACAAGAGCTTTGATAGAATCCGCCAGTTTAGAACAGAGGGGACGACTTTATTGATTGTCTCGCATGATAAACTAGCAATACAATCTATATGCGATAAAGCCATTCTTTTAAATGCTGGTGAGATAGAAATACAAGGTCATCCAGAAAAGGTAATGGATTATTACAATGCCATGTTATCGGAAAAATCAACATCGGCGAAAAATATTAAACAAGAAGTTGAAAATGGAATAACAAAAACTATATCTGGAACAGGCGAGGCCAAAATTGACAGTGTTTCTTTGCTGAATAAAGAAGGTAAAGAAGCTGAGGTTTTAGGTGTAGGTGAAAAAGTGGCTCTTAATATCTCTGTGAGTATCCACAAAGATATCAAAGAGTTAGTTTTAGGTTACATGATTAAAGATAGATTAGGACAACCTGTCTATGGAACTAATACGTACCACAATAATAAGCAGTTAAAAAACCTTCAGGTAGGGCAAAAGTTTAATTATCGTTTTGACTTCAATTTAAATATAGGGGAAGGGAGTTATTCAATAGCGCTTGCATTACATGATAAAGATACTCATATAGGTAATAATTACGAATGGAGAGATTTGGCATTAGTATTTAATGTAATTAATTTCAATCAAAATCCATTTGTTGGGGTTGCGTGGATACCACCCGAGGTACAAATAGATGAAAGATAGCTTCTACAGTTCGTTTGAAGGGATGCATCGAGGTGACAGGGAAGACATTAAAAATCGCTTATGCGTTTATTTACCATTTCTTAGACCCTTCTCATTAACATCAAGTGATCGGGTGTTGTTGGATCTTGGTTGCGGTAGAGGTGAATGGTTGGAGCTGGTTACTACAGAGGGATTTACTGCTAAAGGCGCCGATTTAGATGAAGGCATGTTGTCTTACTGTAATGATCTTGGTCTTGATGTCGTTCAGGATGATGCGATTAGCTTCCTGAAACAATTTCCGGATGATTCTATCGATGTTGTCTCCTCGTTTCATGTTATAGAACATATTGGCTTTGATAATGTTAAATTACTTATCGAACAGGCATTACGCGTACTTAAACCGGGTGGGATTATTATTCTGGAGACACCTAACCCTGAAAACATTGTAGTTGCATCAAGTAGTTTTTATTTGGATCCAACGCATATAAAACCAATACCTAACCAATTATTGTCATTTTTAACTGAGTATATTGGTTTTGCCAGGACAAAAGTACTAAGGCTCCAGGAAAATAAATTATTACATAGTAAAGACGATATCGAACTAATAGATGTTATCGCAGGTGTAAGTCCTGATTATAGTGTTGTTGCACAAAAAAAATCTGATGATTCTGTTATGAGCCAATTTGATGAAGCATTTGGTTTAGAGTTTGGATTGTCATTTAATGTTCTTGCCAATAAATTTAACTCAAATCTAAATAATAAGTTTTACAACTTTTCTATCGAAATTGACAGCCTTAAACGAGAGTTCAATGTAATTACCGAAGAATGTAATCATTTGCGAGCGAGAAATGATGAATTACAATCTATGGTTGCGGAACAGCACTCAGAAATTGCCAGACAAGCCGCTGAGATTACCAGACAAGACGCCGAGATTGCCAGACAAGACGCTGAGATTGCCAGACAAGATACGGAGATTGCCAGACAAGATACGGAAATAAATGACGTTAAACAGTTAGTAGGCAAAAGTTTTTTTAATAGAATTAAGTCAATAATTAAAGGCAATTAAACTATAAGGTTTATTTATTTCTAGGTAAAGGTCAATGAAGATTTTTTTGTCAAAAATAATTAGACGGTTATTTAAAATTATAAGTTCGAATGTAAGGTTAAAGTCAGTAATTACTAGTGTTTTATTGAAATTGAATCTATATGACTCAATGAAGAAAATATATAACAAAAATATTAGCTCAGTACCTACCTATAAAGCTCCGGAGCATCAACCTCCAATAACTATTAGCAAAGGTATTGTAATTGAACATAATATCTCTGAACAAACTCAACGGATGTTCGAAATTTTAAATAATAACAAAGAGTAGTGATATATGCGTATTGTTATCGACATGCAAGGATTGCAGGCAAGTAATTCCAAAAGAGGAATTGGCCGATATATTTTAAACTTTATAAAAAATTTTATCAAACAAAACAAAGATAATGATATAATTTTGTTATGCAATGGGATGCTACAGGATTCTATTGGCGTTATTAAAGATGAATTCTTTGAGCATGTTGATAGCACATCATTCCGGGTGTGGCATGCCATGCCTGGTGTTTCATATATTAATATAGAAAATAAATCTAAAATTGAAGTCGCGGAAAGAATTCGAGAAGATTATATAGCCAGGCTAGAGCCTGACTTGGTAATTCTAACTTCATTATTTGAAGGATTGGTCGATGATGCTGTAACGAGTATTAATACCTATGAAAAACCCGTGAAAACTGCTGTAATACTATATGATCTGATCCCATTAATTCATAGTGAGATCTATTTAGAAAATCCAGTTGTTAAAGACTGGTATCTTAAGAAAATATCAAATCTGAAAAGAGCAGATTTCCTATTATCTATTTCACATTCTTCTGGCAAAGAAGCAGTAGATTACCTACATTTTAGTGCTGATAAAGTCTTTAATATTTCTACAGCCGCCTCTTCATTCTTTGAAAAGCGTGTTTATTTAGAGAGCGAGATACAAGACTGGAAAACAAAGTTTAGTATAACCAGGAAGTATATATTATACACTGGTGGTATTGATTTCAGGAAAAACATTGAAAGATTAATTGAGGCCTATGCATTATTAAGCCTTTCACAACGTAAAGACTATCAATTAGCAATTGTTTGTTCAATTACAGAGCAAGACCTTACAAGATTAAAAAATCTTTGTAAAAAACTCGGATTAAATAATGATGAAGTTATCTTCACAGGTTATATTAGTGAGGAAGATTTACTGGCTTTTTATAATTTATGTGAGTTTTTTGTTTTCCCATCATGGCATGAAGGATTTGGATTGCCTATTCTGGAAGCTATGCACTGTGGAAAGGCTGTAATCGGTGGGAAATACTCTAGCATTCCAGAAGTAATAAATAATGAACAAGCATTGTTTGATCCTTATGATATTACAAGCATCTGTTCTAGTTTGTCTAAGCTAATTAATGATCATGCTTTTCGATCAGAACTTGAAAAACACTCCAGTAAACAATGTGAGTACTTTTCATGGGAACAGACTTCTAATCTGGCATGGACTGCAATTAATAATAATATCAACTCGACCAAGTTGAATGCAGCTGCTTTTGTTCCAGGTAATGAGAAGTTAAAAAAAATTGCATATTTTTCACCTCTTCCTCCGATGAAAAGTGGCATCGCGCATTATAGCGCAGAGCTGTTAAGAGAACTTAGTACTTTTTATCATATTGATTTAATTATGATATCAGGTGAGGAAACTCATGATCCTTTTCTTCATTCAGTTTGCGGTATCAAGAGTATCGAGTGGTTTAAAGAGAATGCTGAAACGTATGATCGGATAGTATACCATTTTGGCAACTCAAGTTTTCACTGGCATATGTTTGACCTTTTGAAAAACTATCCTGGGGTTGTAGTGTTACATGACTACTTCTTATCCGGCATCGTTGCCCATATGGATTTGCATCTACACCATACAGTCAATGGGTGGGAGAAGGAATTATTCAAATCAGGCGGTTGGCCTGCTGTTTCTATGCGTTATAACGCTGCTGATACCGCTGATGTCGTTTATAAATATCCGTGCAATATATCCGTCCTTCAAAACAGTTTAGGTATAATAACCCACTCTGAATACTCCAGACAATTAGCCATCAATGAGTATGGCGCTGGTGCGCTACCGAAATGGGAAACAATACCTCTGTTACGCATTCCGGCCAATAATTTTAACAAAGCAGACTCGCGTAAAAAATTAGGCATTGACTCTGATACTTTGGTTGTCTGTAGTTTTGGTCTAATGGGACCAACAAAATTAAATAAAGAACTAATTAAGGCCTGGATTGATTCCCCTCTATCAAAAGACAATAAATGTCATTTGGTCTTTGCAGGTGAAAAACCAGGGGATCTATATGGTTCAATTATTGATAAGCTGATTAATAAATGCAAATGCAACATCAGAGTAACCGGCTGGTTAAGCAATGAAGAGTACAACCACTGGTTGTCTGCTGCAGATATTGGGGTTCAATTAAGATCAAATTCTCGTGGCGAATCCTCTGCTGCAGTACTGGATTGTATGAATTATGGACTTGCAACGATTGTAAACGCGAATGGCTCAATGGCTGAATTAAATCACGATTGCGTAGAAATGTTGCCGGATAACTTTGGTAAAGAGATGCTCGTTCAGGCTTTGAGCAAATTATATAACGATCCAGCTTATCGTTCTAAAATATCTAAATCTGCATCAGTTGAATTACGTAAACATTATCATCCAAGGAGTTGTGCTGAAAGATATGTATCTGTCATTGAAGGTTTCTATAGCAAACCTTCTCCACAACCACATGATTTAATACGTACCATTACTAATTTTTTAGGAAGTGATGATAATGATTATATTAGGGTGTGTAAGAGTTTAGCAAAAAATTTTGAACCAATACCTAGGAAGAGAAAATTATTTATAGATATCTCAGAACTGATTCAAAGAGATGCAAAAAGCGGTATTCAGAGAGTCGTAAGAGAGGTCATAAATAATTTACTGATTAAATCACCCAAAGATTATAATGTCGAATTAGTTTATGCTACTAATGACTCAGATGGGTTTTTTAATGCCAGAAAATATGGCTGCAAAATTTTAAATATACCAGACCACTGGGCTGAAGATAATCCTATAGATTATTATCCTGGAGATGTTTTTTTAGGGTTGGATTTGCAGCCAGAAATAGTGAGGTCGCAATATAAGAAACTAAAGGAAATGCAAAATGATGGCGTGCATATCAGCTATGTAGTTTATGATCTGTTACCGGTTAATCAGCCGCAACATTTCTTCCCTGGTGCTAAAGAAACATATAATGAATGGTTTTCAAAAATCACATCATTTAATAGTGTAGTTTGCATTTCAAATACAGTCGCAAATGAACTTAGAGCGTGGGTTGCAGAAAATGCGCCTAATAACTCAAAACGTCTTTCTATTGATTATTTTCACTTAGGGGCTAATCCAGCTGTCAGAACATCCGCTAACAAAGATAGTGATGATCTTGATAATTTAATTAACAGTCTTAAAAATAAAAATACATTCCTTGTCGTTAGTACTATAGAACCTCGCAAACAACATGCAGAGATTCTGAAAGCATTTGAGCAATTATGGCTCGAAAATTTAGATGTCAATTTGGTATTTGTGGGCAAAGAAGGCTGGATGGTTGAAGAACTTGTGAGCAAGATTAAAAATCATCCACAGCTTGATAAACATTTTTTCTGGTTCTCAGGTATTGATGATAATCTATTGGCTGAAATTTATGAGATATCCACTTGCTTAATTTGTGCTAGCACTGGTGAAGGGTTTGGGCTGCCAATTATCGAGGCGGCGCAACATAATTTACCCGTTTTAGCCAGGGATATTCCCGTATTCCGAGAGGTCGGTGGCGATGCAGTTCATTATTTTGCCGGAGAATCTCTTGAGATCGCTGCTGCTATTAAAGAATGGATTTCACTGAAAGAAAATCATAAAATACCAAAGATTGAAAATCTCAATTGGCTAACATGGTCGCAAAGTACTGAGCAATTGATTAATGCTGTACTCAGAAATGTTCAACAGATAAATGGTGAGTAAGAAAAAATGGCTAAAAAAACTGCAATTATTACTGGCATTACTGGTCAAGATGGGGCCTACCTTGCCGAGTTGCTACTTGAGAAGGGTTACGTTGTATACGGAACTTATCGCCGTACAAGTTCCGTTAATTTCTGGCGTATTGAAGAATTAGGCATTAAAGATAATGCTAACCTTCACTTAGTTGAATACGATCTCACTGACTTGTCTGCAAGTATCCGTTTGATGCAAACTACAGGTGCTACAGAAGTTTATAACCTCGCCGCACAAAGTTTTGTTGGCGTATCATTCGATCAGCCGGTGACCACTGCTGAAATTACAGGTATTGGTCCGGTCAACTTGCTCGAAGCTATCCGTATTGTAAACCCTGCAATTCGCTATTATCAGGCTTCAACGTCCGAAATGTTTGGTCTGGTGCAGGCGGTGCCGCAGAAAGAAGATACCCCATTCTATCCGCGTAGTCCGTACGGTGTAGCAAAATTGTATGCTCACTGGATGACCGTGAACTACCGTGAAAGCTATAATATTTTTGCATCTAGCGGAATCCTGTTTAACCACGAATCGCCATTACGTGGTCAGGAATTTGTAACACGTAAAATCACCGACTCTGTTGCTAAAATCAAACTTGGCAAACTTGATGTCCTTGAACTTGGTAACATGGATGCCAAGCGCGATTGGGGCTATGCGAAAGAATATGTGGAAGGGATGTGGCGTATCCTGCAGGCAGAAAAACCGGATACCTTCGTGCTCGCAACTAATCGTACAGAGACCGTGCGTGACTTTGTCAGTATGGCTTTCAAAGCTGCAGGATTTACACTGCGCTTTGAGGGTAAAGACGAGCAAGAAGTGGGTATTGATGTTGCGACAGGGAAAACATTGGTTCGTGTAAATCCTAAGTTCTTCCGTCCTGCGGAAGTAGATTTGCTGATTGGTAACCCAGCTCGTGCAAAAGAAATTCTGGGTTGGGAACCAAAAACCTCTTTAGAGCAGTTATGCCAAATGATGGTTGAAGCTGATTTACGTCGTAACCAGCAAGGGTTTTCTTTCTGATGTCCAGCGCCGGCAAACATGCTCTGGTAACAGGGATTAATGGTTTTACCGGCCGCTATGTGGCAGCGGAATTATCCGCTGCCGGATATCGGGTATTTGGTATTGGTGCAATGCCTTATGATGGACCTGATTATTATCAGGTTGATCTAATGGACACTGCGAAGCTGCGGGATATTGTTGAACTCATAAAACCAAATGTTGTTATTCATCTGGCCGCTATCGCGTATGTCGGGCATGGTGATGCCGATGCTTTCTACAATGTTAATTTACTTGGTACGCGTAATTTATTACAGGCCTTGAGTGCTTCTAATAGGCCCTTGGATGGTGTACTTCTCGCCAGTAGTGCAAACATTTATGGAAATGGTACTGCAGGGCAACTAAATGAGTATGCGGCCCCAAATCCTGCGAACGATTATGCTGTCAGCAAGTTGGCAATGGAGTATATGTCTCGCCTGTGGATGGACAGGCTACCCGTATTCATTACCCGGCCATTTAACTATACTGGCGTCGGCCAGGCAGAAAATTTCCTCTTGCCAAAGATTGTTAAACACTTTAAATCAAAATCGCCGACGATCGAGTTAGGAAATATAGATGTCTGGCGCGATTTTACGGATGTTCGTGCTCTAAGTAATGCGTATGTTAAATTATTACATGCCAAACCAGTTGGTGAGGTTATCAACATCTGCTCTGGCCGTACATACTCATTGAGAAAAGTTATTGAGTTATGTGAGAAAATAACGGGTCATCACCTAACCATTCAGGTAAATCCTGATTTTGTCCGGGCAAATGAAGTTAAAACACTCAGTGGGGATCCGTCAAAACTGCAGTCGTTTATTCCGGACTGGAATGTTCCACCACTCGAAGATACATTACGCTGGATGTTGGAAAGCGAGTAATGAAAGTTATATTTGGAACTGATGCAATTAAATACCCACTAACGGGTATTGGACGGTATGCCTTTGAGTTGATTAAATGTTTATCTGATGATCCAGAAATATCTGAATTACTTTTTTTAAATGGGCATCGTCTCACGCAGCAAATGCCTGTGGCTAAAGAAAATGGCTCTTCAACAGAAGGACTGAAGAGCCTTGTAAAAAAGAATCGACTGGCTTCTGAAATATACAGAATCACAGCACCATGGTTGAAAACACATGTTTTAAAAAATCATAAAGATGCGATTTATCATGGGCCCAATTTCTATCTACCCCCAAAAGTGGATCGTTGTGTTGTAACATTCCATGATCTTTCTGTATTTACGTTACCGCAATGCCATCCCCCTGAAAGGACCCGGTATATGCGCAAGGAACTGTTGCAAACTGTAAAACGTGCATCAGTTTTTATTACAGATTCTGATTTTACTCGTTTGGAATTGATTAATTATTTTAATATTCCTGAAAATAGAGTGTGTACTGCAAAGTTAGCATGTAGTAGTGAATTTAGACCTCGTTCTGAGGATGATATAATATCCATTCTCAGAAAATACAAACTTGTCTTCAAAAAATATTCCCTTTTTACTGGTTCGATTGAACCGAGAAAGAATATTGCGACATTGCTAGATGCCTATGAGCGTTTGCCACTGTTACTGAGAAAGCAAATCCCCCTTGTTATTAGTGGGTTCAAAGGGTGGAACAGCGGCATTTTACATCGCCGCTTTGAGAAAGGTGAACGAGAAGGGTGGTTGCACTACCTTGGCTTTACACCTTCAAGAGATTTACCAGCACTGTATGCCGGCGCAGTTAGCTTTTTATTTCCATCAATTTATGAAGGGTTTGGACTACCAGTCCTGGAAGCGATGGCTTCTGGTACTCCTGTTGTTTGTTCAAATAACTCTTCACTTCCTGAAGTTGCGGGTTGCAGCGCGTTAATGTGTGATGCCATGGATGTTGAGACGCTTACATCTTTAATTATGAAGAGTCTTACTGATACTGAATGGCAGGAGAAAGCCACAGAAAGCGGTTTATTACATGCCAGTGAGTTTTCATGGAAACGATGTGCAGTTGAAACGATTGCTGCATATAAAAAGGTGAAGTAACACTAATGTTGAAAGTATTGCATTTTTATAAGACATACTATCCAGACACTTTTGGTGGCATAGAGCAAGTCATCTACCAGTTAAGTGAGTCTGCGGTTAAATATAATGTTGAATCAACAGTACTTTCTTTAAGCAAACGTGGGGATATTGATAATCAGTTAATTGGTGTGCAGCGTGTCTTTTATGCAAAAACTAATTTTGAGGTAGCCTCAACACCATTCTCTCTATCTTGCATTAAGAAATTTAAAGAATTAGCAAAGCAAGCGGATATTATTCATTATCATTATCCATTTCCTTTTATGGACATGATTCATTTTTTGTGCCGAATAAACAAACCAACAGTTGTGAGCTATCATTCTGATATTGTTAAACAGAAGTTCATCTCTCGGCTTTATTCACCTTTAATGAATCGCTTTCTGAACTCTGTTGATTCAATAGTTGCAGCATCTCCCAATTATGCAAAAACCAGTAATGTATTGCAAAAATTTGAATCTAAAGTAAAGATAATCCCTTATGGATTAAATGAGAAATCTTATCCAAATGTCAGTGATGACAAACTAAATTATTGGCGTGAAAAAGTTGGGGATAAATTTTTCTTATTTATTGGCGCATTTCGCTATTATAAAGGATTACATACATTATTAGAAGCTGTGCATTCTACAACCTTACCAGTTGTTATTGTTGGTGGAGGTGGTATTGAACAAGAGTTAAGGTTAAAAGCTAAAGAGCTTAATTTATCAAATGTTCATTTCGTTGGCGCATTAAATGATGAAGATAAGACTGCATTGCTACAACTTTGCTATTCGGTTGTTTTTCCATCTCATTTACGTTCAGAGGCGTTTGGTATCACTTTGCTTGAAGGGGCTATGTTTGGAAAGCCTTTAATTTCTTGTGAGATAGGTACAGGTACATCATATATTAATATTGATAAATATACTGGCATAGTTGTCCCTCCTGCAAATACGTTAAAATTACGCGAAGCAATGAATGAATTATGGGACAGTCCGAAGTTGGCAAGGCTTTATGGTAATAACGCTTATGAGCGATTCAATAAAACATTTACATCAGTTGAAATGAGTAAGCAATACTTTTTATTATATAAAGGTCTGTTATCACAAAATATTTTGTAAATTGAAACACATATTGGATGAATGATTTGATGAGAACATGTAAAAACATTAGTTTAAATAATTGTTCGGAATACCTAATTCCTTTGTTGATCGGATTTGTTTTTTTTGGTTATGTTTTTAATTATGATATATTAGATCCTGAAAATATAAGTTGGTTGACTGATGATCGTTTTCAATCATATATAGGTTGGGAGTTTTATAGGCATACACCATGGAGTTTTCCTATTATTGGAAAAACTGATTATGGGATAGAATTATCGTCATCAGTAGTATTTACAGATTCTAATCCATGGCTGTCTATTTTTTTCAAGATTATTTCACCATGGTTGCCAGATACATTTCAATTTAGTGGTGTTTGGTTATTGTTATGTGTGATACTACAGTCGATCGTATTATGGAAAATAATTAGTTTATATACATCTGAATTAAGTATAAAAATACTAGCAACGATGTTGATGTTATTCAATCCTGCTTGGATGGCTAGATATGGACATTTGACATTGATGGCTTTCTTTATCTTCAGTTCAGCTATTTATCTTTCATTAAGGTTTATAAAAAAAGATGAAATGAATAACAATAAGTGGCTTCTGTTATTATGCCTTGGTATAGGCATTCATTTCTATATATTTTTTATTATATTCATGAATTGGTTTTTTGTGCTTATATTTGCACTTTATTGCAAAAAAAACACAAAGAGAGAATTTATTAAATATTTTATCCTTAATGTTATTGTATCATCATGTATGTTTTACATTTTAGGATATTTGACTGTTGGTTCAGGAAGCACGGTTGATGGTTATGGATATTTCAAAGCTAATTTGTTATATCCAATAATCGCAGGAGACTATTCAAAATTCATAGGGTTAAGTTTTTTTCACGCGGGTGAATATGAAGGTTTTAATTATCTGGGGTTGGGTTTCATTATCTTAATTTTTCTAAATATAATTTTAGGTAAGATAAACCCACAACAAAAAACAAAAAAGTACCTTCCATTAATTATCTTTTCTACTGTTTGTTTTCTCTTAGCTATATCCAATATCGTAGCTATTGGCGATAAAGAATTCATAATACCAATCCCTGATTTTATCCTCAGAATCTGTGGTAATTTCCGTGCGTCAGGTCGTTTTATTTGGCCTGTCACGATAATTTTATATATTTATCTTATTGTTCTTTCCACTAAGCTTAATGGGAAGTGGCCTAAGATAATTTTGACAGTATCTCTTTTTATTCAGATTTATGACACATCGGCGGGATGGCAAAAAAGTCATGAGATTATGGCTAAAAAAAGTTTCGCACATTCGGAATTTGCAGAGTATAAACCTCTCTGGGAAAATAAAATTTCACAATATAAGACAGTGCGTTGGTTCCCTACTGAAAACTCTGGTTCTAAATGGGCAATAATTTCTTACTACACTAATTTGTACAAACAAAAAACTGATGGAGTTTATTTTGCTCGAGTTGATAACGATAAATTATTCTCATTAAAAGAAAGAGTTTTATCTGAGCTCATTTCTGGTAGGTATGATTATGATACTGTTTATTTAATGGATAAGGATTATTCAGAATATTTTTTATTGAGAGATGGTGACTCTGTATTTAAGTTTAAAGATATTTATGTATTGATGCCCCATCCGAAAAAATGCGTATCTTGTTATAGTAAAGTTAATGAGGTGAATAAAGATGAAAATATTGACTTTTCTTTAAATGGGATAGGGAATATCTTGCTCGGAAAAGGTTGGTATTCTCCAGAATCTTGGGGAGTCTGGAGTCAGGGCGCTTATTCTGAATTGATATTACCAGATACATCAAAGACGTTACGAATAGCTTATGAAGCCTTTTTAGCGAAGGATCAGCATGAGAATGTTAACGTCGATTTCTATTGTGGACAACAATTCTTAATAAGAACTAATATTGGATTTAATTCTAATAGAAATATTGAGTTATCATTGGAACAATGTAATAAAGATAATAGTGGGACATTTAAAATTAATATGATAGTAGATAGCCCTGTTCACCCAAAAGATGTGCTTGAGCATAATAATGATTCAAGATTGATTGGTATTGGTTTAAGAAATATAACTATCTCATATTGAAAATTAACATTTAAATTTTACTTTCTCAAATATTTAACTTGGTTTTGCCATTTGTTAAAATATTGATCCTACTCCTTTTTTTAAGGTGTGTAGGTCCGGTATTCTATTTAATTCGATTTTAGAGAAGGATAGTTTAAAGACTTATATATAAAGTATGCAATGATTTCCCGTGCTTCTATCAGGGATCGAAACTGATAGAAAATCGGGATTTCTCTCTAATGTATCCTGTTTTTCTGTTTTATAAAAGTATTCTGTGTTGACTTGCCCGGTTTGATAAATCCCAGAATTACGCCATTCTCTTCAGCCCATAATGCCAATATGCGAGACTAGTTAAGGGAGGTTGCGTAATGACAACCGCTGCATTTCCTTGCGGTGAAAATTCTATTTCAGAAGGAAGTAAATACTTTTAACGCGTTTTTGGTTCCGGCTGTTGCCTTTTCTACACAAGTAACAGAAACAGGTTCTTAGAGCCATACCGCAAGCAGTACTTTGGTATCTCATCTTATGATTATTTATTAAGAGGATGTATCAGTTATGGATATGAAATTTGTGTAATGGGTTATTTATGACGCAGATTGAATGTGTGAATAGATCCTTATTGATCTATCCACATTAATTTTGTTTCTATTTGGCGATATATGAATCGTATGCTTCGCACATTGCTACTATATCTGACTTTGTCGTTGACCAACCGAGAGTTTCATATGTCAGCGACGTATCAAGTAGAACATCTTTATCAGCTATCCCAAATTGTTCAGGATAAAGTAATGTAAGTCCTACTTTGTCCATTGTCGCAAGCACTGGTTTCAATAATCCAGCAGGGACTGGTAACAATATAGACTTAGATTTTGCATGTTTAATTACACCGCCAAGTAACTCTTTTGTAGTTGGTGGTGTTGAAGAACCTAAATTTAAGTTGATATTTGGGCAGTTTTTGGCAACAGCAAGTTCTGCGGCTAAAGCACAATCCTCGACACTTACCATTTGGTAACGATTATTTCCACTGCCAATCATTGGAACGGGTAAGCCATGTTGGATAAGTTTAAATAATTTACCAAGTATACCTAAACGTCCAGGTCCAGTTATTAATCGAGGCCGAAATATAGTCGCATCAATTGAATTTTCACCACGAATGATTCTCTCAGCTAATATTTTGCTGTTACCATAGGGTCCAAGAGGATTTTGTGGATGACTGGGTGGTACAGGACATACAGTAGGGATACCGTATGTCATATCGGTCGAAAAGAATACCAGCTTATGGCAGCCAGTATTTTTCATTTCATCCACAACTACTTTTGTCCCGCATACGTTCACTTCATTAAACCATTCTTCACGTGATGTTTTGGGTACCGCATCAGCAAACTGTCTGGCTGCAAGATGATAAACAACATCATCCTCTCTCAAGCAAAGTTTTTTTAACGTATCGCTGTTTGTTACATCGCCATGTACAAAATGTACGTTTTGACGTAGGGCTATATTTGGTTGCTCACGGATATCGATATTGATAACTTCCTGACCCTTGTCAAGCAACCGTTGAGTTAAAACACTTCCTGTAAATCCGCTGCCACCAGTAATTATATGACGCATTATGCACTCCTGGAGATAAATACAATTCCGATACAGATAAGAGATAAGCCAATGAGTCTCATTGTGTTTATGTCTTCTTTCAGGAAGAAATAACCAATTGCTGCAGTAATGACATAGCCAACAGAAAGAAGTGGATATGCCAGGCTTACCTCTACTTTACCAAGTACTGCCATCCATAAGCCGATACTCAGCACATAGCAGGCCATACCAGCAATAAACCATGGATTCATGATTAGTTGAATTGCAAATCCAAAATATCCAGCTATAGCATCTGGAAGCGGTGCTATTGTGAGCATTGTTTTCCGCAGGGCTACCTGCGCAAGGGCATTTAGGGATACACTTGTTAATGCCAGTAATAAAATTAGTAAACTCATGATTCGTTGCGCCTTAGTAATAGCTTGCAATTATAAAACTTAAAATAGCGGTAGACCCTAACAAAATGCTTGTCTTGTCCTTTATAGCAAAAATTACCGGATCATCTGATAGTACCTTTCTGTGACTAAGGAACCATATTCTCATAACCCAAAGGAATACACATATTGGTTCGATCAGCAGCCATTCAGGAGCACTGTAATTTATCTGCACCATTGCTTCCTGAGTCAGGAAAAGCAGCATGATTAAAATTGAACAGATCGCGCTACTTACACCAAAGGCTAAAGTTAATGGCCAGTCTTGATGAGTGTAACCGCGACCACCAATTTTATTAGTCATTGTTTGATCAGATTTGAGAATTTCAACATGCCGTTTTGCCAGAGCTAATGAGAAAAATAGCAAGGCTGAGAATGAATTCAACCATGGAGATAGGGGAAGATCATTCAATACCGAACCCATGATTATTCTTAATGTAAAAAGAGCGCCGATGATTGAAACATCTAACATTGGAACTCTTTTTAGTTTGAAAGAGTAGCAAAGCGTTAACAATACATAAATTAAAATACAGTAGGTTAAACCTATTGATAAATTTATTGATATTATTCCGCCGATTAAAAATAGTATCAACGCACCTAGAATTCCTTGGAGTGTGGAAATATTTCCAGAGGCAAGTGGTCTGTTTCTTTTTGTTTTATGTCGACGATCGGCTTCAAGGTCTGCAAGATCGTTAATAATATAGGTTGCGGAGGCAATTAAGCCGAATGCAATAAATGCCAATATAGTTTTTGCAATAACGTTCGCATCATTTGTGATATGTGCCAGAAATATTGGGATAAAAATCAGTATGTTTTTTGCCCACTGATGTAATCTAAGTTGTTTCATCCATTGCTTGAAAATACTCACCTTTGCATCTTCAAAAGCAAGGCATGGGATTTCATTTTTTATATCTTTCTTAAATTTATTCCCATTTCCTACAAGAATAACACCTTTAGATTCGTTCCAGATTGTAATATCAGCTTTATGATCACCTGCATAAATAAAACCCTGAGGGAATCTATCTTTTAGCCATGCTAACTTATTGACACCTTTTAAATTCAATTGATTATCTGAGCCTTTTACACCATCAAAGATACCCAAATATTCATTGATAGAGTCTGCAATTTTTTGGTTAGAGGCTGTTACAAGATGGATTTCTCTTCCTTTGCGTTTTTCTGATTTTAAATAATCTATTAGATTATGTCTGTAACAGAATGAGTCTGCATTTTGCGTCACAGTTTCTGTAACGAAGCATTTAAAAGATGTTTTTCCATCAAATAAGGCTTTAGTTAAGCCAATTATTTTAATTGGTTTTTTGAATAATATTGACACAATGCCTTCATGCAGTGTGTCAGTTTTAGACAGAGTGCCGTCTAAATCAACAACAAGAGGCACATTTATGTCGATAGCATCAAATGGCTTGGTGGACATTTACATTCCTTGGCTAAGCAGAATCTACACCGATTTTCAATCGAGAAGAAGCGAAAACATTATTAACTGACTATTTTATACAAACTTAGTTATATTTTAAAGAAAAAGATAGTCTCTAAGCCAGAGTTTAACCAACAGTGCTTGTTGAGATCCGGTTATGGCTTCGATGCAGGGTTTTGCGATAGTATGTTGGAAATTATGCGAGTAATGCATCTGCTCGTTAGATCACCTGACAGGAGTACATAATGTCTAAGCAACAAATCGGCGTCGTTGGTATGGCTGTGATGGGGCGCAATCTGGCGCTCAACATCGAAAGCCGTGGTTATACCGTGTCCGTTTTCAACCGCTCGCGTGAAAAAACGGAAGAGGTTATCGCCGAGAATCCGGGGAAAAAACTGGTTCCTTACTATACGGTAAAAGAGTTTGTTGAATCCCTTGAAACGCCTCGTCGTATCCTGTTAATGGTGAAAGCAGGCGCTGGCACTGATGCTGCTATCGACTCCCTGAAGCCATATCTGGATAAAGGTGACATCATTATTGATGGCGGTAATACGTTCTTCCAGGACACTATCCGTCGTAACCGTGAGCTCTCAGCTGAAGGATTTAACTTCATCGGTACCGGCGTCTCCGGTGGCGAAGAAGGTGCGCTGAAGGGACCATCTATTATGCCTGGTGGCCAGAAAGAAGCTTACGAGCTGGTTGCCCCAATCCTGACCAAAATCGCCGCTGTTGCAGAAGATGGTGAACCGTGTGTGACGTATATCGGTGCCGACGGTGCTGGTCACTATGTGAAGATGGTACACAACGGTATTGAGTACGGTGATATGCAACTGATTGCTGAAGCCTACTCATTGTTGAAAGGTGGTTTGAGCCTAAGCAACGAAGAACTGGCTAGCACCTTCACCGAGTGGAATAACGGCGAACTGAGTAGCTACCTGATCGATATCACCAAAGATATCTTCACTAAAAAAGATGAAGATGGTAAATTTTTGGTGGATTTTATCCTGGATGAAGCGGCGAACAAAGGTACGGGTAAATGGACCAGCCAGAGCTCCCTGGATCTCGGTGAACCACTGTCTCTGATTACTGAGTCTGTGTTTGCACGTTACATCTCTTCACTGAAAGATCAGCGTGTTGCTGCCTCTAAAGTCCTGTCCGGTCCTAAAACTCAGCTTGCGGGTGATAAGGCAGAATTTATTGAGAAAGTACGTCGTGCGCTGTACCTCGGTAAGATCGTGTCTTATGCTCAGGGCTTCTCACAGCTGCGTGCCGCATCTGACGAGCATAATTGGGATCTGAACTACGGCGAGATTGCAAAAATCTTCCGTGCGGGCTGCATCATCCGCGCGCAGTTCCTGCAGAAAATCACCGATGCCTATGCTAAAAACCCTGGTATCGCAAACCTGCTGCTCGACCCGTACTTCAAGAACATTGCCGATGAATACCAACAGGCGCTACGTGATGTTGTTGCGTATGCTGTGCAGAATGGTATCCCGGTACCGACATTCTCTGCTGCTGTCGCTTATTACGACAGCTATCGTGCAGAGGTGCTCCCTGCAAACCTGATTCAGGCCCAGCGTGACTACTTCGGTGCGCATACTTATAAACGTACTGATAAAGAAGGTGTCTTCCATACTGAATGGATGGAATAAGTCTTCTGACGTTCACTGGCCCGGTTTTTTGACCGGGCTTTTTTTTATCCCAAATCTTATTGATTTAAGTTGATTGCTTAATCTTTACTTAATATTTCTAGCGTACTCTGATAAAGAAAATCTGAATTGTTTTAACCTTCGTTGACACAACATTCAACAAAACGTTAAAACATTATTCTCTTATCAGGATGTACGACATCATGATTAAATATTAAGATAATACTGAGAGCATGAAATGAAAATCACCATTTCTGGTACCGGATATGTTGGCCTGTCAAATGGTCTTCTTATCGCCCAACATCATCAGGTCATTGCTCTGGACATAGTTCCTTCCCGTGTCGAGATGCTAAATAATCGGATATCTCCGATAGTTGATCAAGAAATTGAACAGTATCTGCAATCAAAAGATATAACATTCAAAGCTACGCTGGATAAGAACGAAGCTTATCAGAACGCAGAATTTGTCATTATTGCTACCCCAACAGATTACGATCCCAAAACTAATTATTTCGATACTAGCAGCGTCGAGTCAGTTATACAGGATGTTATTAAAATAAATCCAGATGCAGTAATGGTAATAAAATCGACGGTTCCTGTCGGTTTTACTCAATCGATGCGTCAAAAGTATAGCTCAGACAATATCATCTTTTCCCCAGAATTCCTGCGAGAGGGTAAAGCGCTATATGACAATTTGTACCCTTCACGCATTGTAATTGGTGAACGATCTTCCCGTGCAGAAACGTTTGCTGCACTGCTACAGGAAGGGGCTCTGAAGAAAGATATTCCGACCCTATTTACCGACTCAACCGAAGCCGAAGCTATCAAGCTCTTTGCAAATACCTATCTGGCGATGCGTGTTGCCTATTTTAACGAACTTGATAGCTATGCAGAAACTCTGGGGCTTAATGCTCGACAGATCATCGAAGGGGTTTGTCTGGACCCGCGTATTGGTAACCATTACAACAATCCCTCATTCGGTTACGGTGGATACTGTCTGCCAAAAGACACTAAGCAATTACTCGCTAACTATAAATCTGTACCAAATGATATTATTTCAGCAATCGTTGATGCTAACCGGACGCGAAAAGACTTTATTGCTGATGCAATTATTTCACGAAAGCCAAAGGTCGTCGGTATTTACCGATTGATTATGAAAAGTGGCTCAGATAATTTCCGGGCATCGTCTATCCAGGGTATTATGAAGCGTATTAAAGCGAAAGGTATCCCGGTCATAATCTATGAGCCTGTATTGCCAGATGATAGTTTTTTCAATTCGCGGGTTGAGCGTGATCTGACTAAATTTAAAACCGAGTCCGATGTTATAATCTCTAACCGGATGGCCGAAGAACTGTTGGATGTAGCCGATAAAGTCTATACCAGAGATTTATTCGGAAATGATTAAACACTCAGTTAAATAAAGATACCGGCATCGTGCCGGTATCTGTCTATTACTGATGTCTTTTGCGTAAATTCTCAATCACCGTCGTCAGATCCAGGTCCTGATCCTGCAGCAGAACCAGCAGGTGATACATCAGATCAGAGGCTTCATTGGTCAGTTCGAAACGATCGTTCACGGTTGCGGCCAGCGCGGTCTCTACGCCTTCTTCGCCTACCTTCTGGGCAATACGTTTAGTGCCGCTGGCATACAGCTTCGCAGTGTAGGAGCTTGCCGGGTCAGCGGTTTTACGTTCGGCCAGTAGTTGCTCCAGTTGATACAGGAACAGCCACTGGTGGCTGGCATCGCCAAAGCAGCTTGAGGTGCCTTTATGGCAGGTCGGGCCAATCGGGTTAACCAGTACCAGCAGGGTGTCGTTGTCGCAGTCGGGCGCGATGCTCACCACGTTCAGGAAGTGACCGGAGGTTTCACCCTTGGTCCACAGGCGCTGTTTGGTCCGCGAGAAAAAGGTCACTTTGCCGCTTTCAAGCGTTTTATCCAGTGCTTCCGGGTTCATATAACCCAGCATTAGTACCTCACCGGAAACCGCATGCTGCACGATGACTGGCATCAGTCCGTCGGTTTTTTCCCAGTCCAGCTCGCGGCATTGTTGCTTCGTTAACATATCCTGATCTCCACGCCCTGTGTTGCCAGGTACGCTTTTAATTCGCCAATATTAATAATTTGCTTGTGAAAGACGGAAGCGGCAAGCGCGCCGTCAACGTCGGCGTCCCGGAAGGCTTCAAGGAAGTGTTCCATGGTGCCCGCGCCGCCGGAGGCAATCAGCGGTACGTGGCACACGTCGCGCACTTTTTTCAGTTGCTCCAGATCGTAGCCGTTACGCACGCCGTCCTGGTTCATCATGTTCAGGACGATTTCACCCGCGCCGCGCTTCTGTACTTCCTGCACCCAGTCCAGCGTTTCCCACTGCGTGACGCGGGTACGGCTTTCATCCCCGGTATATTGATTAACATGATATTTGCCGGTTTCAGCGTCATACCAGGTATCAATGCCTACCACGATACACTGCACGCCGAAGCGGTCCGCCAGGCGGGTGATAAGCTCCGGTTCAGCCAGCGCCGGGGAGTTGATAGAGATTTTATCCGCCCCGAAGGAGAGGATGCGCGCCGCATCGACGATGGATTTAATGCCACCGGCAACGCAGAACGGAATATCGATCACTTCCGCCACGCGAGATACCCAGCTTTTATCCACTACGCGGCCATCGCTGGAGGCGGTGATATCGTAGAACACCAGTTCATCTGCGCCTTCATCGGCATAGCGTTTTGCCAGCGGGACAATGTCGCCAATAATCTCGTGATTGCGAAACTGGACGCCTTTTACCACCTGCCCATCACGAACGTCCAGACAAGGAATTATGCGTTTTGCCAGCATTGAATGGCCTCCTCAACGGTAAACTTACCTTCCAGCAGGGCGCGTCCGACGATCACGCCGCGTACGCCGGTTCCACGCAGGGCTGCTACGTCCTCGATCCCGCCAATGCCGCCAGATGACTGGAATGCTACCTGCGGATATTTGGCGCACACTTCTTCATAAAGCGCGACGTTTGAGCCAGCCAGCGTGCCGTCGCGGGAGATATCGGTGCACAGCACGTGCTTCAGGCCGACGGGTAAATAGGTCTCAACCAGTTCTTCCAGAGAAACCCCGGAATCTTCCTGCCAGCCGCTAACCGCTACCTGTTTATTACCGCGCTCGTCAATACGAACGTCCAGCGCCAGCACCAGCGCGTCGGCGCCAAAACGGGCAAACCAGCTCTTGACTACCTCGGGGGACTTTACTGCCGTCGAACCTACCACCACGCGCGCCACGCCTGCGTCAAGCAGCGCCGCAACGTCCGCTTCAGTACGCACGCCACCGCCAACCTGTACCGGAACATTGACACCAGCGACCAGCGTTTTAATCAGCGGGATCTGCCGCTGCGCCGGGTCTTTCGCGCCAGTTAAATCAACCAGGTGCAGTACTTCGGCACCCTGAGCTGCGTAATCCTGTAAACGGGGGAGAGGATCGTTGCCATAATCACGTTGCGTTGCGTAATCGCCCTGATGAAGACGCACCACCTTGCCGTCGATTAAATCTAATGCCGGAATAATCATTACATCTCCAGAAAGTTTTTCAGCAACTGCGCCCCAGCCGCGCCCGAGCGTTCAGGGTGAAACTGCACGCCAAAGAAATTGTCCTTTTGTACTGCCGCGGTAAACGGTTCGCCGTAATGGCACTGGGCGATGGTCCACGGGTTCACCGGCATAGCATAGCTGTGTACAAAGTAGAAATATGCGCCATCTTCAATGCCCTGGAACAGACGATTTCCCGCCTGCGGATAGACGCGATTCCAGCCCATATGCGGCAGCGGCAGACCGAAATCGGTCATCTTCGGAACGTCCTGCTCAATAATGCCCAGCAGAGAGACACCGTTACTCTCTTCGCTGCGACGGCCAAGCAGTTGCATGCCTAAGCAGATCCCCAGTACCGGTTGCGTACAGGCTTTAATCAGTTCAATCAGTTCACGCTCGTGCAACTGGTCCATAGCCGCCTGGGCGGTACCGACGCCCGGCAGAAACAGTTTATCGGCACGCAGCACCACGTCCGGGTCACGGCTGACAACCGGGTCGTATCCATGGCGCGCGACGGCGGATTTCACCGAGTGCAGATTGGCGCAGCCGGTATCAAGGATCACCACGTTCATTACAGCACTCCTTTTGAGGAGGGCAGCGTATCGCCTTCTACGCGAATAGCCTGACGCAGCGTACGACCAAAGGCTTTAAACAGGCTCTCCACACGGTGGTGGTCATTTTTCCCTTTGGTTTTCAGGTGCAAGGTGACACCCATGGTGTAAGAAAGTGAACGGAAGAAGTGTTCAATCATCTCTGTGCTCAGATCGCCAACGCGTTGGTAGGTAAACTCCGCGCGGTATTCCAGGTGCGGACGCCCCGAGATATCCAGCGCGCAACGTGCCAGGCACTCGTCCATCGGCAGCACAAAACCAAAACGGTTGATACCGCGTTTATCGCCTAATGCCAGCTTTAAGGCTTCACCCAGCGCCAGACCGGTATCTTCAACGGTGTGGTGATCGTCAATATACAGATCGCCTTTGACGGCTATTTCCATGCGAAAACCGCCGTGGGTGGCGATTTGATCCAGCATGTGGTCAAAGAAGCCAACGCCGGTATTGATTTTGCTACGGCCTTCGCGGTCCAGCCAGACTTTGACGTCAATCTGCGTCTCTTTGGTATTACGCTCAACGTGCGCGTAGCGGTCTCTTTTGGTCAACTGCTCGCCGATCATCGCCCAGTTCAGGGTGTCACGGTGGTAGCGTAATCCGCTAATGCCCATGTTTTCTGCGAGCTGAATATCGGTCGCCCGGTCACCAATGACGTAGCTGTTTGCCACATCCATGGCCTGTTCAACCAGATACTGCTCAACCAGTTTCACTTTTGGCTTACGGCAATCACACGCGTCCGCTGGCAGGTGCGGGCAGATCAGTACCTCATCAAATGCTACGCCCTGAGAGGTGAAAATTTGCATCATCAGGTTATGCGGACCGTCAAAATCGGCCTGCGGGAAGCTCTGCGTACCGAGTCCATCCTGGTTAGTAATCATCACCAGTTTAAAGCCGGCTTTTTGCAGCGTCAGCAAAACGGGAACGACGTCCGGCTCGAAGGCGAGTTTGTCAAAGCGATCGACCTGAAAGTCACTTGGCGGTTCTGAAATCAGGGTTCCATCACGGTCAATAAAAAGATACTTCTGGCTCATACTTGCTCCGCACGTAAGGCGTCAATGACGCGCTGGCTCTCTTCGCGGGTTCCGACAGTAATTCGCAGGCAGCCGCTTAATGAAGGTTGTTTATTCTGATCTCGTAAGATAATGCCCTGATCCCACAAAGATTTAAATACGCTGCTTGATGCGGTGAAGCGCGCCAGAACATAGTTGGTTTCAGAGTCGAAAACCTGCTCTACACAGCGAATGGTTTTCAGGTTCTCCACCAGATACTGACGCTCTTGCAGGATCTGCTCTACGCGTTGGCGCATGGCGGAAATCCCTTGTGGCGTCAGCGCCTGGGCGGCAATATCCGCTACCGGGGTAGAAAGCGGGTAGGGGGCAATCACCTTTAACAGCAGATTGATAACCTCTTCATTCGCCAGCGTAAATCCGCAGCGTAAACCGGCGAGAGCAAATGCTTTAGACAGCGTACGTAATACTGCCAGATGCGGATACTCAGACAGCCAGCCTGCCAGCGTAGCCTGCGGACAAAACTCAATATAGGCCTCATCAGCGACCACGATGGCTTTACCCTGCGTCATTTCGAGCAGTGAACGTAGGTCCTGGGGATTTATCAGCTGGCCGGTTGGGTTATTGGGGCTGCATACGTAGACCACTTTCACGCCATCAAGCTTGTCCGCGATGCCTTGTAAATCCAGTTGCCAGTTATCCAGGGTCGGGACGGTGCGGCATTCAACGCCAATCGTTTCGGCGCTGACGCTGTACATGCCGTAAGTCGGCGGACAGTAGAGAATTGCATCTTTACCGGGTTCGCAAAAAGCGCGCACCAGCAGTTCGATCCCTTCATCTGCGCCGCGGCTGACCAGCACCTGCTCTGGTTTGACGCCAGCATATTGCGCGTAATTCTCAATTACGGCTTTCGGCTGACACTCCGGATAGCGGTTCAGCGTCTGCTGGCGTAGCTGGAACTCAACGGCGGTTGGGTACTCATTCGCGTTGAGCCACACGTCACCGTTACCGCCAAGACGACGGGCAGACTGATAGGGCGTTAACTCGCGAACATTATTACGGGCTAAATCAGTGACGCTGAGAAAGTTGTCAGTGCTCATGCTTGCTCCTTCAGGGCGTTAACGCGCAGGGTGACGGCATTTTTGTGGGCAGTCAGTCGTTCAGCAGCGGCCAGTGTTTCAATGGTGGAGGCCAGGGCAGAGAAACCTTGGGGAGTTAATTCCTGTACCGTCATCCGTTTCTGGAAATCAGCCAGCCCAAGGCTTGAGCAGGTCGCGGTATAGCCGTAGGTCGGAAGAACGTGGTTGGTGCCGGAAGCATAGTCGCCAGCCGACTCAGGAGACCAGTCACCCAGGAATACCGAACCAGCGCTGGTGATATCGTCAACCAGTTCACGCGCGTTACGGGTCTGAATAATCAGGTGCTCTGGGCCGTAGGCGTTAGAGATGGCCACGCATTGCTCAAGATCTTTGGCGACGATCAGTCGGCTGGCGGCGAGCGCCTGACGTGCGGTGTCGGCGCGGGAAAGCTCGGCAAGCTGGTGTTCAACGGCTTTGGCCACGCCTTCGGCCAGCGTAGCGTCTGGCGTCAGCAGGATAACCTGCGAGTCGGGACCGTGTTCGGCCTGAGAAAGCAGGTCGGAAGCAACAAAGTCAGGCGTCGCGCCGCTGTCGGCAATAACCAGCACTTCAGACGGGCCCGCAGGCATGTCGATAGCCGCGCCGTCAAGGCGTTGGCTGACCTGACGTTTGGCTTCGGTCACATACGCATTGCCTGGCCCGAAGATTTTATCGACCTTAGGAATAGATTCGGTACCCAGCGCCAGCGCGGCAATGGCCTGCGCGCCGCCCACGTTGAACACCTCTTTTACGCCACACAATTGCGCGGCGTAGAGGATTTCATCGGCAATCGGCGGCGGTGAGCAGAGCACCACTTTTTTGCAGCCAGCGATACGCGCCGGGGTCGCCAGCATTAATACGGTCGAGAAGAGCGGTGCCGATCCCCCAGGAATATACAGCCCCACGGAGGCGATAGGGCGAGTAATCTGCTGGCAGCGCACGCCAGGCTGAGTTTCAATATCCACTGGCGGCAGAATTTGCGCGGTGTGGAACGCATCAATATTACGCACCGCCGCCTGCATGGCTTGTTTCAGCTCGTCGCTCAGGCGGCTACTGGCTTGCTGAATTTCTTCTTCGGTGACGCGCAGCGCGCCGACCTCGGTTTTGTCAAACTTCGCACTGTATTCACGCAGCGCCCGGTCGCCGTTATTTTTGACGTTCTCAAGAATCTCGGCCACCGTGCGGCTGATGCTTTCAGAGGCGGATATCGCCGGGCGCATCAGCAGTTCGCGCTGCTGCTCGGGGCTACAGCTATTCCAGTCGATCAGGGTATTGAAGCTCATGGCTATCACTCCATCATCTTCTCAATCGGCAGCACCAGAATTGAGCTGGCGCCGAGCGCTTTCAGTTTTTCCATCGTTTCCCAGAACAGGGTTTCGCTGCTGACCATGTGCATGGCTACGCGCTGCTGGTCACCCGCCAGTGGCAGAATGGTAGGGCGCTCAGCGCCTGGCAGCAGGGCGATGACTTCGTCCAGACGTTCGCTCGGCGCGTGCATCATGATGTATTTTGATTCACGAGCCTGAATAACCCCCTGAATACGGGTCAGCAGTTTGTCGATCAGTTGTTGCTTGGCTTCGGCCATTTCGCCGTCGCGCTGAATCAGGCAGGCTTTAGAGCGGTAAATCACTTCTACTTCACGCAGACCGTTGGCTTCAAGCGTGGCTCCGGTTGACACCAGATCGCAAATCGCATCAGCCAGACCTGCGCGGGGAGCGACTTCTACAGAGCCGTTTAACAGACAGGATTTAAACGACACCCCTTTTTGATCAAGATAACGTTTAAGCAGGTGTGGGTAAGAGGTCGCGATACGCTTACCGTTCAGCGCTGCCGGGCCATCCCAGGCTTCATCAACCGGGGTAGCCAGCGAAAGACGGCAGCCGCCGAAGTCCAGACGACGCAGGGTAAAATAGCGCGGATCTTCACCCTGGGCCCGGCGGTTGAGCAGTTCCTCTTCGAGAACGTTTTCCCCGATGATGCCGAGATCTACGACGCCGTCCATCACCAGACCCGGAATATCGTCATCACGCACGCGCAGAATATCGATCGGCATATTCTCAGCCATCGCGATCAGGCGCTGGGTGTGAAGATTAATTTTAATGCCGCAACGGGCCAGCAATTCGCGTGAATCATCGCTTAAACGACCTGATTTCTGCATAGCTATGCGTAAACGGGTGTTATCTAACATTCTTTATTCCTCGTTATCCTGTCTGAATCAGTTTGGGTCACGCACAAAAAAAAGCCCCCGGAAGAAATCTTCCGGGGGCTTTCTCATACGCTCATGCACCGCTGGAAGATTTAAATGTCTCCCAGCACACATCGCCTGAAAGACTAGTCAGGATGATGGTGATGATGGTGTTTGAATTGAGCGCGTGTCATAAATTTTCTCGATGAATGTTTATTCATTTGATGTCTTTTAACCTAAACCACTTTAGCTACGGAAAGCAAGGGCTTTTTTTGATCATTAATTCATTTCATATTGATACTATGAATTGTCAGCCACTGTGGGCTAGCGTAGCCTTGCGTTATAGGCCAAAAGTCAGGAGAGAAGGCATGAAAAAGGTCGCAATTGTCGGTTTAGGTTGGTTAGGCATGCCGTTAGCTATGTCGCTGGCGGCGAGAGGCTGGCAGGTTACCGGCAGCAAAACCACATTGGATGGGGTGGAAGCGGCCCGCATGAGTGGTATAGAGAGCTACTCGCTGCGCCTGGAGCCTGAACTGGTCTGTGAGACAGACGATCTCGACGCACTGATGGACGCCGACGCGCTGGTTATTACGCTACCTGCGCGCCGTAGCGGTCCGGGGGAGACATTTTACCTGCAGGCTATGCAGGAGCTGGTCGACAGTGCGCTGGCGTACCGTATCCCGCGGATTATTTTTACCAGTTCGACGTCGGTCTATGGCGATGCACAAGGCATCGTGAAAGAAGGGACTCCGCGTAACCCGGTCACGGCAAGTGGTCGCGTTTTGAAAGAACTTGAAGACTGGTTGCACAATTTACCCGGCACTTCGGTGGATATTTTGCGCCTGGCCGGACTTGTCGGCCCGGGAAGACATCCTGGTCGTTTTTTCGCTGGCAAGACGGCGCCAGATGGACACCATGGCGTCAATCTGGTGCATCTGGATGATGTGGTTTCCGCCATCTCTTTGCTGCTGCAAGCGCCAAAAGGGGGACACATCTATAATATATGTGCGCCTATGCATCCGGCGCGCAATGTGTTCTATCCACAGATGGCCCGCCAGTTGGGGATGGAGCCGCCGGAATTTCGTGGTAATGAGGATAACGGTAAAGGTAAAGTCATTGATGGCAACCGTATTTGTAACGAGCTTGGGTTTGAGTACCAGTATCCTGACCCGCTGGTGATGCCGATGGAGTGACAGACCAGCAGAGTGCCGCTGATACCGCCAGGGGGCGAGTATGAAACCACTGCTGGACGTTCTTATCATCCTCGATGCGTTGGAAAAAGAGGGCAGTTTCGCTGCGGCGTCGGCAAAATTGTTTAAGACGCCGTCTGCGCTTAGCTACACCGTCCATAAGCTGGAAAGCGATCTTAATATTCAGCTACTCGATCGCAGCGGACATCGGGCTAAGTTTACCCGTACCGGGCAGATGCTGCTGGAAAAGGGGCGGGAGGTGTTGCACACCGTCCGCGAACTCGAAAAGCAGGCGATTAAACTTCACGAAGGCTGGGAGAATGAACTGGTTATTGGCGTAGATGATACGTTTCCCTTTTCGCTGCTGGCCCCTCTCATCGAATCTTTCTATCAACACCACAGTGTGACGCGCCTGAAATTTATCAATGGCGTGCTGGGCGGCTCCTGGGATGCCCTTACTCAGGGGCGGGCAGATATTATTGTCGGCGCCACGCATGAACCGCCTGCCGCGAGCGAATTTGGCTTTGCGCAGCTAGGGGTTCTGGAGCAGGTGTTTGTGGTTGCGTCGCATCATCCGCTGGCGCAGGAACAGGAGCCGTTGAATCGTCGCACTATTCGGCGTTTTCGCGCGATTGTGGTGGGCGACAATGCACAGCATGCCAACGTCTCCGGCTCCCAGGTGCTTGACGATCAGGAAGCCATCACCGTTTTTGACTTCAAAACCAAGCTGGAACTGCAAATCAGTGGTCTGGGATGCGGCTATATTCCGCGCTACCTGGCACAGCGATTTCTGGAGAGTGGCGCTCTGATTGAGAAAAAGGTGGTCGCACAAATTATCTTTGAACCCGTGTGGATAGGTTGGAATGAACAGACTGCCGGGTTGGCCAGTGCCTGGTGGCGGGATGAGATTTTAGCAAATAGTGCTATTGCGGGGGTGTACGTTAAAACGGCTGCTGATAAATCAATCAGTTAAGAAAAAATATTCTTTTGTAGTAGCTTCAATCTCTTGTTATTTCTCTCCAAATTAGTGCAAAATACGCCGCTTGCAAAAAATGACATTAACCGACGTTTTAATACGCGTCGGTTATTTTTTTGCATCAAACCAATCATTCATAAAAGAGGCCGGGCTTCGTACCGGATAGATACTTACTTAAAAATCGACAGTTGTTGTCGCTGAGGATTAACAAAAAATGGGGCAATTTTTTGCTTACGCGACGGTTTTCGCCGTAATGGGGGATAACCATGTCGCATAACGCTACTCCAAACACCTCTCGCGTGGAATTACGTAAAACGCTTACGCTGGTTCCGGTTGTCATGATGGGCCTTGCCTATATGCAGCCGATGACGCTGTTCGATACATTCGGTATCGTATCAGGAATGACCGATGGTCACGTCCCGACAGCTTACGCCTTTGCACTGATCGCCATCCTCTTTACCGCACTGAGCTACGGTAAACTGGTGCGTCGCTATCCGTCTGCAGGCTCTGCCTACACTTATGCCCAGAAATCCATTAGCCCGACCGTTGGCTTTATGGTGGGTTGGTCATCACTGCTGGACTACCTGTTCGCACCGATGATCAACATTCTGTTGGCGAAAATTTATTTTGAAGCTCTGGTGCCGTCGATACCGTCATGGATATTCGTGGTGGCGCTGGTGGCCTTTATGACCGCCTTTAACCTGCGCAGTCTGAAATCTGTTGCGAATTTCAACACCGTCATCGTGTTGTTGCAGGTGGTGCTGATTGCAGTGATCCTCGGCATGGTCGTTTATGGCGTGTTCGAAGGGGAAGGTGCCGGTACGCTGGCGAGCAGCCGTCCGTTCTGGTCAGGTGATGCGCATGTGATCCCGATGATCACGGGAGCGACTATCCTGTGCTTCTCGTTCACCGGTTTTGACGGTATCAGCAACCTGTCTGAAGAGACCAAAGACGCTGAACGTGTGATCCCACGGGCGATTTTCCTGACCGCGCTGATTGGTGGCCTGATCTTTATCGTCTCCACCTATCTGTTGCAGCTGTACTTCCCGGATATCTCACGCTTCAAGGATCCGGACGCTTCGCAGCCGGAAATCATGCTGTATGTCGCTGGTAAGTTCTTCCAGGTCGGCGCGCTGATTTTCTCTACCATTACCGTACTGGCTTCAGGTATGGCGGCGCATGCAGGCGTAGCGCGTCTGATGTATGTGATGGGGCGTGACGGTGTGTTCCCGAAAAGTTTCTTCGGTTATGTCCACCCGAAATGGCGTACTCCGTCCATGAACATCATTCTGGTTGGTGCGATTGCTCTGCTGGCAATTAACTTCGACCTGGTGATGGCGACGGCACTGATTAACTTCGGTGCGCTGGTGGCGTTTACCTTCGTTAACCTGTCGGTGATCTCCCAGTTCTGGATCCGTGAGAAGCGTAACAAGACGCTGAAAGACCACTTCCAGTATCTGTTCCTGCCTATGTGCGGTGCGCTGACCGTTGGTGCGCTGTGGGTGAACCTGGAAGAGAGCTCAATGGTTCTGGGTCTGATCTGGGCCGCTATTGGTCTGATTTACCTGGCTTGCGTGACCAAAAGCTTCCGTAACCCGGTGCCACAGTACGACGAAGATATCGCGTAATAACTGTATTTAGATAAAAAAAACCGGAGACATGTTCTCCGGTTTTTTTATACGTGGGAGTTATACAATCTCTTGCGCATACTGCCAGAGTGACTTCAGCAGCATCAGTTTCCCTTTGTTATCTGCATATTGCTGGCTCAGCATCTGCAATTCATTGGCGTAATTTTGCAAAAACTCCGGCGTGAATATTTGACGACGATGGTCCAGCCAGCGCTGCTGTTCGGCTTCATCCAGCGTGCCGGGAAAGTTACGTGCGCGGTAGTTAAACAGCAGCTTTTCAATGCGCTTATCGACAAAGGAGATATCCAGCGCCGGTAAATTGCGCGGCTCAGTTTCCAGGACGATTTTCATCGCGGCACGATCGGCATCGCTGAAAAAACCATTGTACAACTGTGCGTCTACGTTATCTGATGGCGTAAAGGGTTCCGCATCGGCGAAGATGGCCACCACTTTGTCGCGAACCTGCGGGTTTTCGCGCAGTATTTTGAGATTATCCAAACAATGCTGGCGGTTAATGCCAAGGCGATCGGCATCTTCCGGGCGCAAGGTATTCGCCTGTGCCAGTACCGGGCATTTGTTGATGTGCACCAGTTTAACCGGCACGGCTGGGTTATCTCCCAGATCAGCCTTAGCAGTGTAGAGCCGCTCACGCAGCGCGTCGCTGTCCAGTTCAAGCAGCGGTGAAATATCACCGGCTAAGTCGACCATAATTACCGCGTTGCGATTCTCAGGATGCCAGGCTAATGGCGCCACCCAACTGGTGTTGCCGCGCCATGCGCCGAACATCCCCGAAACATGGACCAGCGGCTTCATTTGCGGGACATCAATCAGTGCGGCCAGCTTGTGCTTATTGCGATGGCTGTAGAGATAATCAAACAGGCGCGGCTGGCGCGACTTCACTAATTGCGCCATCGCAATTGTGGCGTATACATCGGCCATCGCATCGTGGGCATTGGCATGTTCAATACCGTTGGCTTTGGTCAAATGCTCCAGGCGAAAGCTGGGTAAGCCGTCGTCGTTTTCCGGCCAGTTAATTCCTTCAGGACGCAAGGCATAGCAGGCGCGCATCACATCCAGCAGATCCCAGCGTGAATTATCGTTCTGCCAGCTCCAGGCATAGGGATCGTAGAAATTGCGATACAGGATGTTGCGCGTCACTTCATCATCGAAGCGCACGTTGTTATAGCCCAGGATACAGGTTTTCGGCACGGTGAACAGGGCGTGGATGCGCGCAGCAAAGGCGGCTTCATTTTCTCCTTTTTCACGCGCTTCCTGCGGTGTGATACCGGTTATCAGCACCGCCTCAGGCTGCGGCAGATAGTCATCTGCGGGTTTGCAATAAAAGACTTCAGGTTCACCGATAATGTTGAAATCGCTATCTGTGCGGATAGCCGCAAATTGCGCGGGTCTGTCCAGCGCCGGATGGGTACCAAAGGTCTCGTAATCGTGAAAGAGAAAACCAGGTTGCTGCTTGCCGTCATTCATTGTTCAGTTATGTCCGGGATCAATTTAGCGCTCGTCCAAGAATACCAAAAAATAGCGAGGTAATCAGCAAAGCGATTATCAATGCTGAATGATGTACGCAATAAAATTGAGATGAACAGGCTTTAATAGAATTGATTAATAAATTTTGCACTGTTAAGGGAAATTACTGGAATAAATTGTCTGAAATCTATGAGCTGATAAATAATATAAATGAGAACCATTATTGTTATTTGGTGCTGATTTGTTGTGTTCTGGAAATTTTAAAATTCTTTTATAAACAATGGGTTTTTATTTTGGCGGTTAGCTGCTCTATATTCTAATGAAATGTGAGTGAGGTTAAAAATTAATAATTTAAACACCATATAATAATTGGATATATCTAATAACAGGAGGTTATATGAGCATTAGTCGGCGTAATTTTTTGCGAGGAGTGGGTATCGGTTGCTCGGCCTGCGCGATAGGCAGTTTTCCGCCTGGCGCACTGGCGCGAAATTCTCCAGAGAGCATTAAGGGGAAAACATCCCTGACGCCAAGCTTGTGCGAAATGTGTTCTTATCGTTGCCCAATACAGGCACAGGTAATTAATAACAAGACGGTTTTTATTCAGGGGAACCCTAATGCGCCTCAACAAGGCACGCGTGTCTGCGCGCGCGGAGGCAGTGGTGTTAGCCTGGTCAACGACCCGCACCGTATTGTCAAACCCATGAAACGCACAGGGCCTCGCGGCAGCGGAGAATGGCAGGTTATTAGTTGGGAACAGGCTTACAAAGAAATTGCTGAAAAAATGACGGCAATAAAAGCGCAGCATGGTCCTCAGGGGGTCGTATTCTCTTCCAAATCCGGTTCGCTTTCGGGTCATTTATTTCAGCTGGCAACGGCGTTTGGATCGCCAAACACCTTTACGCATGCGTCGACATGCCCTGCCGGAAAATCGATTGCCGCCAAAGTGATGATGGGTGGCGATTTGGCTATGGATATCGCCAATACCCGTTATATGGTCTCTTTTGGCCACAATCTCTATGAAGGTATTGAGGTTGCCGAAACGCATGAACTGATGACCGCGCAGGAAAAGGGCGCAAAAATGGTCAGCTTCGATCCCCGTTTGTCAGTTTTCTCCAGCAAGGCGGATGAATGGCATGCGCTCAAGCCGGGCGGCGACTTGCCGGTGTTAATGGCCATGTGTCACGTCATGATTAATGAACATCTGTATGACGCGGACTTCGTTGCACGCTACACCACAGGGTTTGACCAACTGGCAGAAGCAGTACAAGAGACCACGCCGGAATGGGCGCAAAAGCAGGCTGACGTGCCTGCTGATGTCATTGTTCGGGTCACCCGCGAAATGGCCGCCTGTGCGCCTCATGCTATCGTCAGCCCTGGCCATCGAGCGACGTTTTCGCAAGAAGAAATTGATATGCGGCGTATGATTTTCACTCTCAATGCACTGCTGGGAAATATTGAGCGTGAAGGCGGCTTGTACCAGAAAAAAGCCGCGGCGACCTACAATAAGCTGGCCGGAGAGAAGGTCGCTCCGGTGCTGGCAAAACCTGATGCCAAATTGCCCAAGCCAACGGCGCAGCGCATCGATTTGGTTGCCCCACAATTCAAGTACATCGCGGCGGGCGGCGGCGTGGTGCAAAGCATCATCGATGCCGTGTTAAACCAGACACCCTATCCGGTGAAGGGATGGATCATGTCCCGCCACAATCCTTTCCAAACCGTGACCTGCCGACCTGATCTGGTCAAAACCGTTGAACAACTCGATCTGGTGGTCAGTTGCGATGTCTATTTAAGCGAAAGCGCGGCATATGCCGATTATCTGTTACCCGAATGCACCTACCTTGAACGTGATGAAGAAGTCTCTGACATGTCGGGCCTGAATCCGGCCTATGCCCTGCGCCAGCAGGTTGTAGAGCCGATTGGGGATGCGCGTCCGAGCTGGCAAATCTGGAAAGAGCTGGCCGTGCAGTTAGGCCTTGGGCAGTTCTACCCCTGGCAGGATATGCAGACACGGCAGCTGTACCAGCTTAATGGCGATCATGCGCTGTCCGCTGAACTGCGTCAGAAAGGATATCTGGAGTGGGGGATTCCGCTGCTGCTGCGGGAACCTGAAGCAGTGCGTCAGTTTGTGGCGCGTTATCCGGGCGCAGTGGCGGTTGACGGCGATGGTACCTATGGCGAGCAACTGCGCTTTAAATCCCCGTCTGGAAAAATTGAACTCTACTCTGAAGAGCTGGAAGCACTTTTGCCTGGCTACGGTATTCCGCGCGCCCGCAATTTTGCCCTCAAAGGCGACAATGAACTCTATTTTATTCAGGGAAAAGTGGCGGTGCATACCAACGGCGCGACGCAATATGTACCACTGCTGAGTGAGCTGATGTGGGATAACGCGGTGTGGATCCACCCGCAAACGGCCCGTGAAAAAGGCATCAAAAACGGCGATGAGATTTGGCTGGAAAATGCGACCGGTAAGGAAAAAGGCAAAGCGCTAGTTACTGCCGGAATACGACCCGATACGCTGTTCGTTTATATGGGATTTGGCGCCAAGGCGGGAGCTAAAACCGCGGCGACGACGCACGGTATTCACTGCGGTAATTTGCTTCCGCATGTTACCAGTCCGGTTTCCGGTACGGTGGTGCACACCGCTGGCGTCACGCTTCGTCGGGCATGAGAAAGGAGAACATCATGAATCAATCAACAAACCCTTATGTCATGCTGCATGACGAGAAACGCTGTATTGGCTGTCAGGCGTGTACGGTTGCCTGCAAGGTACTGAATGACGTGCCGGAGGGATTTAGTCGCCTACAAGTGCAGATCCGTTCACCCGAACATGAACCCGAGGTGCTGTCCCACTTCCAGTTTGTTCGCGTTTCCTGTCAGCATTGTGAAGATGCGCCGTGCGTCAGCGTCTGTCCTACCGGTGCTTCATTTCGTGACGAAAATGGCATTGTGCAAGTGGATAAGTCTCGCTGTATTGGTTGTGACTACTGCGTCGCCGCTTGCCCGTTCCATGTCCGCTACCTCAACCCACAAACGGGGATTGCCGACAAATGTAACTTCTGCGCCGATACTCGCCTGGAGGTCGGACAATCGCCAGCCTGCGTTTCCGTTTGTCCGACGGATGCGCTGAAGTTTGGACGTCGCGATGACCCGGAAATTCAGCACTGGATTAATCAAAAAGAGGTTTATCGCCAGCAGGATACGCGTAGCGGCCCAGTAAGTGTCTATCGGCGTAAAGAGATCCATCAGGAGGGTAATGTATGAATTCTATCTGGGGAGCAGAGCTTAACTATGCGCCGGACTACTGGCCGTTGTGGCTCATTTATGCAGGCGTCGTTATTGTGCTGATGATTGCGGGTCTGGTCACGCACGCGCTGTTACGTCGGATGCTGGCGCCCAAAACGGCAACCGGGGAAGAGCATCGGGACTACCTTTATTCGCTGGCGGTCCGCCGCTGGCACTGGGGTAATGCGCTGCTCTTTATCCTGCTTCTGCTGAGCGGCCTGTTTGGCCACTTTTCTGTCGGACCGGTGGCCTTAATGGTGCAGGTACATACCTGGTGTGGCTTCGCATTGCTGGCCTTCTGGATTGGCTTTGTGTTAATAAACGCAACCAGCGGCAACGGCTGCCATTATCGCGTGAAATTTAGCGGGTTGATATCACGCTGCCTGCTGCAAACACGCTTTTATCTGTATGGCATTATGAAAGGTGAGCCGCACCCGTTTGCCGCAACGGCAGAGGACAAATTTAACCCGCTGCAACAGCTGGCCTACCTGGCCATCATGTACGCACTGGTTCCACTACTGATCATCACCGGGTTGCTATGTCTCTACCCGCAGGTGGTAGGGGCGGGGCCGGTGATGCTGGTGCTGCATATGGCGTTAGCGATTGTGGGCTTACTGTTCATCTGCGCGCATATTTACCTGTGCACGCTGGGTGACACGCCAGGGCAAATTTTTCGCAGTATGATCGATGGTTATCACCGCCATCGCAGTCATCACGCAGAGACCGCGCCGCGTAAAGGGTAGTTCCGGCGAGATTTGTCTCTGAAACCCTTTCCTGATAGCAAGAAAATGTGCCTTATGTCACATTTTCTTGCAATTTATCCATGTTTGTTCGACAGAACTTCCGTAAAAAGAACGGCTATTTCTCCCTTTCCTGAGGACATGCTGTTGAAACGCCGTTTGTTTATTGCCGCTTCACTATTAACGATGAGTTTTTCGCCCGCCTGGGCGAGCGATGCCGTGAGCTTCGCCCCACAACCTCCTGCGATTACTGCCGGGGCATGGGTGTTAATGGATTACACCACGGGCCAAATCCTGACAGCCGGTAATGAACACCAGCAGCGCAATCCTGCCAGCCTGACGAAACTGATGACTGGCTATGTTGTCGATCGCGCAATTGACAGCAAGCGTATTAGTCCGACAGATATTGTGACCGTCGGGCGCGATGCATGGGCAAAAGATAATCCGGTATTTGTCGGTTCATCCTTGATGTTCCTGAAAGAAGGGGATCGCGTTTCGGTACGTGACCTCAGCCGTGGGTTAATTGTTGATTCCGGTAATGATGCCTGCGTGGCACTGGCGGATTACATCGCCGGAGGGCAGCCGCAGTTTGTCGCGATGATGAACAACTATGCGCAAAAACTGAACCTGCAGGACACCCATTTTGAAACGGTACATGGTCTGGATGCGCCGGGTCAGCATAGCTCCGCGTACGACCTGGCCGTGCTGTCCCGCGCTATCATCCACGGAGAACCGGATTTCTACCATATGTACAGTGAGAAAAGCCTTACCTGGAACGGCATCACACAGCAAAACCGTAACGGTTTGTTGTGGGATAAAACCATGAACGTAGATGGCCTGAAGACAGGGCATACGTCCGGTGCCGGATTTAACCTGATTGCTTCCGCCGTCGATGGTCAGCGCCGCCTGATTGCGGTGGTGATGGGCGCGGAGAGTGCGAAAGGGCGCGAAGATCAGGCGCGTAAACTGCTGCAATGGGGGCAACACAACTTCGATACAGTGCAGGTTTTGCGTAGCGGTAAGCAGGTTGGCACTGAACGCATCTGGTATGGCGATAAAGAAAAAATCAGCCTCGGAACCGAGCAGGATTTCTGGATGGCCCTGCCTAAAGCAGAAGTCCCTAACATCAAAGCAAAATATATCCTTGATAAGAAAGAGCTAGTTGCTCCCATCGCTGCGCATCAACGTGTGGGGGAAATTGAACTCTACGATCGGGATAAGCTGGTGGCGCATTGGCCTCTGGTTACGCTGGAATCCGTCGGCGAAGGCGGCGTTTTCTCGCGCCTGAGCGATTATTTCCACCACAAGGCGTAGTTTTTCCTGATGCGTCTGACTGGCAAGAGTGCGAATCTGCTCACATAATAATCACTATTTCCTTGTGGCCGACATAGCCAGAAATTACACTGTATATAAATACAGTGTAACAGTGGAGGTTGTATGGAGTACGAGATAAAGCTGGTCGAAAAACGCATGATTGCCGGTTTCCATATGGTTGGACCGTGGGAACAAACGGTGAAGCAGGGGTTTGAGCAATTAATGAAGTGGGTCGACGGTAAACAGATTGTACCGTTGGAATGGATAGCCGTTTATTACGACAACCCTGATGTTGTTCCTGCGGAAAAACTGCGCTGTGATACCGTGGTTTCTGTGCCTGAAGGTTTTGAAATCCCGGAAAACAGCGAAGGGGTGATCCTCACCGAACTGGCGGGTGGCGACTATGCTGTCGCCGTTGCGCGCGTTGAGAATCACGATTTTGCGACGCCTTGGTATCAGTTCTTCGAGCGCCTGTTGCAGGATACGACTTATGCGATAGCCGCTAAACCCTGCTTTGAAGTTTATATGAACAATGGCATGGAGGACGGTTACTGGGACATTGAAATGTACGTGCCAGTGCAGACGAAGTAACTGTTTGGGGTGTAAATCAGGATGATCTTTTCACGCTAAAAACAGGTACAATTCGCTTCTTTGCTATTCCCTGACGGAGTGCATGAGTGCGTGCAGACAAATCGCTGAGTCCTTTTGAAATTCGTTTGTATCGTCATTATCGTGTGGTGCATGGTATTCGCATTGCGCTGGCGTTTCTCCTTACTTTTCTGTTGGTACGCCTGTTAAACATTCCCGAAGGTACATGGCCTCTGATCACGCTGGTGGTGATTATGGGGCCAATATCTTTTTGGGGTAACGTTGTTCCCAGGGCCTTTGAACGTATAGGTGGCACGATCCTGGGCTCGGTCCTGGGACTGGTTGCCCTGCGTCTGGAACTCTTCTCGCTGCCGTTAATGCTGATATGGTGCGCGGTAGCGATGTTTCTCTGCGGCTGGTTGGCGCTGGGTAAAAGGCCGTATCAGGCGCTGCTGATTGGCATAACGCTTGCCGTGGTCGTGGGTGCGCCTGCCGGAGATATGAATATCGCGTTATGGCGCGGTGGTGATGTTATTCTGGGGTCGTTACTGGCGATGCTGTTTACCGGCATCTGGCCGCAGCGGGCATTTATACACTGGCGTATCCAACTGGCGCATTGCGTAACGGGGTACAATCGGGTGTATCAGGCCGCGCTATCCCCCAATCTGCTCGAGCAACCGCGGCTGGAAAAGCATTTACAACAACTGTTGAGCGACGTTGTCAAAATGCGTGGGCTCATCGCTCCTGCCAGCAAGGAAACCCGCATTCAAAAGTCGATCTTTGAGGCTATTCAGACGGTGAATCGCAATCTGGTCTGCATGCTCGAGCTGCAAATTAATGCGCTGTGGGCCAGCCGTACCAGCCACTTTGTCATGTTGAATGCGCATACGCTGCGTGAAACTCAGCTCAGGACCCAGCAGGCACTACTGACAATAACCCACGCCTTGTATGAAGGTAATCCGCAGCCAGTGCTTGCCAATACGGAAAAGCTCAATGACACCGTAGCAGAGCTGCGTCAGCTTATTGCTGAGCATAAAGGCGATAATGTCGCAGAAACGCCCATTCACGGCTACGTTTGGTTGAACATGGAGATGGCTCGACAGCTGGAGTTACTCTCACATTTAATCTGTCGCGCACTGCGCAAATAAAGAGCAGATGAGGTGATTGGTTCTACTGCTGCTTCGATTCAGCAAAGATTAGAGGTATGATACTGAAAAAGGCTAAAACCATTGGTAACTGCAATGGCTTTACCCTCGATAACTCAGGTTTCAACCATGCATTGTCGATGCAGATGCAACTTGAAGTATGGCGGGCATGAAAGTAATGTTGACCCACTTTAGCCGTTGTTTTAACGAATCCGAATCTCACATTATCAGGGGTGTAAAAATGGAAACTACCAAGCCTTCTTTCCAGGACGTGCTGGAATTTGTTCGTCTGTTCCGTCGTAAAAACAAACTGCAACGTGAAATCCAGGACGTTGAGAAAAAGATCCGTGACAACCAGAAACGCGTTCTGCTGTTGGACAACCTGAGCGATTACATCAAGCCTGGTATGAGCGTGGAAGCGATTCAGGGTATCATTGCCAGCATGAAAAGCGATTATGAAGATCGTGTTGATGACTACATCATCAAAAACGCCGAGATCTCTAAAGAACGCCGCGATATCTCTAAAAAGCTGAAAGCCATGGGCGAAGTGAAAAACGGCGAAGCGAAAGCCGAGTAACGATTTTATGCTTGTCCGGGTCGCTGCCGTGCGGCGACCCTTATTGCAGTTCGACCCCGCCCGTCACCATGCGTAACAAATGCTGTTCTGGCCAGTGAATCGTAAGTTTTTTCTGCGTCAGCATCCATTTAATGTAATCCACATCATGACGATTTCTGTCCAGCATCAGTCCGACTACGCTGCCGCTGTGCGCGACGTTGACGCCGTATAAATCACATTCTTCCACCAGTGCTAATAGTGAATCAAAATCCGGCTTTGGTAACAGCAATTGGCTGGCGATTGCGCTAAGCGTAGCCGCTTCTCCCAACCGGTAAGGATTTTGGCTAATACAGGCTTCCTGTACTTTTTCCCATGCCCGTTGGAGGGCCGCAGCTCCCGCCTGCAAGCCGGAATGACGTGGAATACGGTGATAATCCGCGGTACGCAATGTTTCAGGGCTTTCGAGAACCAGCAGGTCGAGTTGAGGCTGAGCTTCACAACCAATTTGCGTGGAGGCGTTGTTATGATCGAAAAGAGTAAGCTTACGAAAAACGGTGCTGTCGGTTGGCTCCAGAGAAACGCAAAGCTGTGCCAGTGTTGGCTCGTCCAGCTGATGGCCCAGATAATGTGCCGCGGCGATGGCCGTGGCGGCAATATCCGCAGTGCTGCTGGCCATTCCTTTCGCGATGGGAATGGTTGACTGAACATCTATCCGGATATCCTGACTGAGATGCGCCGGGTACTGCCAGTGCTGTAATAACCTGTCAACCATTGCCCGAGAAAGTGGACGTTCATCTGTCAGCGGTGAGCCTGAAGTGACCTCAACGGTGCTATACCATTCGACCGGGCAGGAGACCAGTTTCTCACTGCCCAGAATCCAGCCCTGGATAAGTTCTCCGCACGATGCGGGACATTGCGCAACAGCCACGTCTTCACCTTTGTGTTCAGCAATCCTCGGCGCATAGTGTCATGGCGATCGCGCTATTACCATGATTTGCCGCAATTTGCGGTGCGGCAATATCAGGCGGGAATGCCCAATGTCACAGTTTCTGATATCGCTAAACGCATAACGTCCTGGGCTATCATCAGCTCTTCATTGGTATTAATCACCGCCACTTTAACTACCGCATTTTCCGTCTGAATAAAGGTGGCGTTACGCTGATTTTTTTCTTCATCAACGGCCAGACCTAAGAAATTCAGGTTGTGGCAAATCGCGGCGCGAGCACGCGCTGAATTTTCACCAATTCCCCCGGTAAACACCAGCGCATCCAGACCACCCATCTGCATAATATAACTGCCAATAGTGGCGCGAATCCGCTCGGCAAAAAGCGTCAATGCCAGTGCAGCCTGGTGATTGCCCGTATCTGCGGCATGTTCAACATCCCGGTAGTCGGGTGAAACACCAGAAACTCCGAGTAATCCGGACTCATTGTTGAGCAATTGGTTGAGCTGCTGCGGGGTTTTGCCTTCACGCAGGGCAATCCACGGCAGAATGGATGGATCAATATCGCCACTTCGCGTGCCCATCATTACGCCAGACTGCGGCGTAAAACCCATGGAGGTATTCACCGAGTGTCCGCCTTTGATAGCGCAGATGCTGCTGCCGTTGCCCAGATGACAACAAACAACCCGCAGGGCGCTGAGCGGTACTCCCAGCTTTTCAGCAAGCTGAGCGCTGACATACTTGTGGCTGGTACCATGAAAACCATAACGACGAATACCCAGTTCTGAGTAGTAGCGCCAGGGCAGGGGATAAATGAAAGAAGGCTCATCAAGGGTCTGATGAAAAGCCGTGTCAAAAACCGCAACGGCTGGCGTTTTCGGCAGTAGCTGGCGAAATATCGCAATCCCCAACGCATTAACCGGGTTATGAAGCGGTGCCAGTTCCGCAAGGCGTTCGATTTCCGCCAGTGTTTCATCAGTTACCCGCGCGGAATCTTTGAAGGATTCTCCACCGTGTGCGACGCGATGGCCAACGCCGTCGATCTCTTCCAGACTGCTGATAATATTGTGACTGAGCAGTTTTTCCAGTAGCAGCGTTACTGCTTCACGGTGATCGGCTACGGGCAAAGTCTCCTGCCATTTTTGCGCTGGTGCTTTTAGGGTGACCTGCGCATCAGACATACCGATACGCTCGATCAGTCCCTGGCAAATCATTTCACCCTGCGGCATCGCCAGAAGCTGAAACTTAAGCGAGGAACTGCCTGCATTAATGGCCATTATTTTGTGAGACATGAAGGTTCCTTTGCATTCAGAAAAATGAACATCTCATCGACCCCGGTATTCTCCAGCGCGCTGGTGACAAATACTTGTTGCGCGCCAGCCTGAACTAACCAACTCTCCACGAGAGAAATACGCTGCGGGCTGGCTAAATCGGCTTTGGTGACGAGGCCGATAACGGGTCGGTTCATCGGGCCAGTAAAACCTGGAGAAAAAGGTGACCACGGCGCGTCAGCATTGAGAACCAGCGCGATGATGTCTGCTTCACAGGCGCTGGCCAGCAGCGCGCTGTACAGGCAGCGGTTTTCGAGATATTCACCCGGAGTGTCTATCGTTGTGGGAGACCAGACAATGGCCTGGGTCTTCTGATAGTGAAGCGCCTCTCCCCGCATGCACTGCGTGAGTGACGTTTTACCGCACTGGCTGGGGCCAATTAGCATTATGCGTTTCATGAGATTATGTCCGGGTGATGGGACAGGCGGTAAAACGCATCATTTCGCCCAGCGTCCGGGTTACCTGTTTCAGCGCGTACTCAACGGCGGAAACATCGCCCGTCAGTACTACGGCGCCGGTAAAACGGTCGAGAAAACCAATCTCTACCGCCCCGGATTTCGTGGCGATATCACAGGCGATGATTGAGGCTTCGCTGGGGGTAATCGTCAGAATACCGATTGCGGAAACCGACTCTGGTAATCCCAGTTTCTTGAACAAATCTTTACCCGGATTAGCGATAAGATGCGCCAACGTAACCTGCTTGCCAGGAACATATTCCTGAATCATACGATCCGTGGTGGGTTGTCTTTCCATTATCCCTCCACCATCTGTCGCCACATGCTTTCATGCGGACGAGGGATGACCGAACGGTAAACCAACAGACCTTTTTCACCTGCACTTTCACTGGCAACTGTCACCGCGTTATTCACATCAGACACATCGCCAGCGACAACCATGTAGCACTTGCCGCCAATACCAAATGCCATATGGACGCGTACCAGCGTGACATTGGAGGCTTTAACCGCACGGTCGGCGGCACAGATGCAGGCCGCAACGCTCCATGTTTCAACAATGCCCACGGCCTGACGCTTATCCACGCTGTTTAGTCCGCTGATCGCAGGAAGTACGCTGGCGTGAATGTTGGGTAGTACCAGACTATCAACGAGCATATCGCCAGCAAGAGAAGTTCCGGTGGCGATCGCCTGTTGTACTGCGCCTACGTCACCACCGAGCATGAGCAGAAATTTACCCGGGCAGATGGTCTTGCTGACAAGTAAATTCACATTCGCGCTTTTTAACATGGCATCGCCAGCTTCCATTCCTTTGGCAATGCTGGTGAGTTCTAAAATCCCTATAGCCTGAGACATGATTAACCTCTTATTACCGTGATGGATTGCTCAGTAATTTCGCTGACAATACCGTCAATACTGGCGTGGACAGGTGCGCCTAATGCACCGGACGGCACATCGGCAACGCATTGACCGCGAACAACGTGTTCGCCCTGCAGTACACATGGGATGGCGCTGGCACCAATATGCTGGCGTAGCAACAGCGTCGTTTTATCTGTGGGATAATCAGTCTCAGTCAGTGGCGCATCGTGATACCAGTCGCTAAGGCCCAGTTTGGTAATAAGGCGCTTCACCGGAATAAGCCGATACTTCGCCATTTCATCCTCAGGATTTAACGGCCCTTCATAACGATGGTTGAGCGCCCGTAGCTCGCGTTTAAGCATGCGGTTAATTCGCATCGGTGAAATCCCAACCGGACAGGCTACGCTTTCACATACATTGCATTCTGAACAGGTCAGGGCCGTGAGCAGTAACTGCGGTGTGGCCGCCTGCTGATAATTAACCGCGCGAACCAGCAGGTGCGGCGATAATTCATGGCCGATCAAATGTCTTGGGCACAAATCCGTACACAAACGACACTGCTCGCAAACGGTTTTTGCGACGGAAAGCACGGTGCGTTCATCCTGCATCCGCCGCTGAATCAACGCATGAGACTTTGGTAAAACCAGCAGTCCCCCGGTGGTCTTGCTGACTGGGGTATCCAGTGAGGTAATCAGGCCGCCCATCATCGGGCCACCGTTAATAAAACCGGGATCGTCAACGGTAGCACCACCGGCCAGCGCCAGAACCTCACGTAAAGACATTCCGATAGGGACGGTAAGAGTGATTGGTCTGGCGACCGCGCCATTAACGGTCAGGGTACGGCGCGTAACCGGATACTGCTGCTCAACGGCTCTGGCGATGTTGAGTACAGTCTGGACGTTATTGACCACCACGCCGACGCTGACCGGCAGCGCGGCAGGCGGAACTCTCCGGCCCGTTGCCATCCAGATGGTCAAAACCTCGTCACCAGCTGGGTAGACATCAGGCAAAATATGTAAGCGGATCCCGGCAGGCAGAAGGGGCATTAACGCATTGATAGCCTTTTGATATTTCTCTTTGAGCGCAATAATACCGGCCCTGGCCCCGGTAGCCGTCATGGCATATTGAACGCCGCGGATAAGTCGCTCAGCCTGAACGGCCATCAATTGCTGGTCAACTTTCAGCATCGGCTCACATTCTGCCGCATTGACCAGAAACGTATCGACCTGCGCCTGTAATTTTACGTGAGCAGGAAAGCCTGCGCCTCCGGCCCCGACAACACCCGCTGCGCGAACGCGTTCGCGAATTGTCTGCGCATCATAAAGCGTGGACTCTGCCGTCATGGCTGTCTTCATAATAATTCCTCAAGCAGTTCCTGCATGGCGCTGGCGTCGGCAACACGAGGATTGGTTTGCAGCGTGACATCAGCCAGCGCGGCCTGAACCATCGACGGTATACGTTGTGACCAGGCTTGCTTTCCGTCTTTAAGCGCGTCAGCAAAAGAAGGTAACGCACACTGTTTTTTGAGTAGCTCTATATGACGAATTAGCGCATTCAGTGCCGCCGTATCGTTCGCGTTATCCGGGCATAGGTGGCAGGCTTTAGCGAAACGGGCGTAGCGCTTCGCGGCCCGCGGATCATGGGCATTAAAATGAATGACATGGGTCAGCAGCAGCGCATTGGCAAGTCCGTGGGGCAGATGAAACTGGCCGCCTAATTGATGGGCAATCGCATGATTGATACCCAGACCAGCCTGACTGAATGCCATTCCCGCGAGCGTTGACGCGTTGTGCATTTTTCCTCTGGTTGCCAGGCAGTCGCCTTTGCTGACGGCGACAGCCAGGTACTGGAAGACGATTTGTGCCGCTTTTTCAGCCAGCGCATCGGTGAAGTCGCTGGCCTTCGTGGATACGTAAGCCTCCAGCGCATGCGTTAATACGTCCATGCCGGTATTCGCGGTTATGGCTGGCGGAACGCTGACGACCAGCGTCGGATCAAGGATGGCCATGTCCGGATAAAGCGCATTATTAAATAATGGATACTTAATGCCTTTATCCGGATCGCTAATCACGCAGGCGCTGGTCACCTCCGATCCCGTGCCGCTGGTGGTGGGAATTGCAACGCAGGTTTCAATCTCAATACCGAACTGTCGGCTGAACCAGACGATGGCTTTTGCGGCGTCCAGTGCAGAGCCACCGCCAAAACCAATTACGACGTCCGGTCGTAGGGACTGCATTTGCGCAATCCCTTGTACTACCGTGTTAATGGTGGGATCGGGGGTGATATCGCTGAAAATGCTGATGTGGTTATCCGCTGGCAGCGCGTCGCGCAGCTTTTCAATCAGGGGAGAACGCGCGAGAAAACCATCGCAGATAATCCAGATATGCTTATTCGTGAAGCGCTTAAGCACACCCAGGCTTCCCTGGCCGCTGTACAATCGAGTTTGCAGTGAAAAGCTTTTCATAACGGCCCCATTAGCGAATAGAAAAACCGTTTGTCAGCACGCAACGACGAGAGCGTGCGAAAGTGCGCGCAGATGTCGTTCCTTCGCCGGTCGGCGTTGCAATGGTGAAGGTGGTAAAGCCTTCACCACCAACGCCAATCCCAGCATAAGAGGGGCCATTTTTCACAAAAATGGAGGTCTGAAGCGTGCGCGCGGCAAGGTTCAGACGTGACACATTTTGCGAATGCATAATGGCGGTGTGATGCAATCCCTCTTCAACCTTCAGGGCCAACGTTAACGCGCTGTCAAAATCGCTCACCGTTACGATGGGGAGCATTGGCATCAGTTGCTCGCTGGTAACCCATGGGTCGTCAGCCTTGACGATACCTATCAGTAATCGAGGTGCTTTTGCCGGAACCGGTATTCCCGCGGCTTCCAGTAAGGTTGCCGGGCTTTTCCCTACCAGTTGTTTATTGGCTATTCCTTCTGGCAGACAAACTGCGCGCAGTTTGTCTGTCTCTTCGCTATTGAGTCGCATTGCGCCAAAAGACTGCATTTGTTGAACCAGTCGTTCGGCAACGGCATCAACAACAATCAGGCTCTTCTCAGCAATGCAGGGGAGGTTGTAATCAAAGGATGCGCCATTGATGATATCTTCCGCCGCCTTAACCAGGTCGGCTGTTTCATCAACAATGCAGGGAGGATTGCCTGCGCCTGCGCCAATGACTTTTTTCCCGCTTTTCATGCCCATAGCAACAATGCCTGGACCACCGGTAATCGCCAGAACTGCGATTTTAGGGTGCGCCATCATCTGCTGGGTAGCCTCAAAAGTGGGTTCTGTGACCGTGACGACAAGATTCCGAATCCCGCAGCAGCGAAAAGCAATATCTTCAATCATGGTAATCAGCTTCAGTGAGACCGCTTTTGCACCTGGATGTGGGCTAAAATAAACGCTATTTCCCGCAGCCAGCATACTGATGCTGTTGTTAATAATGGTTTCAGTCGGGTTGGTACTGGGGGCGACGGAACCAATCACGCCAAAGGGTGAATACTCGAATAACACCATGCCGCCGTCGCCGGTAAGCGCCGTGGTGGTGAGATCTTCGATGCCCGGGGTATTGTCCAACGCAGCTTTATTTTTAAGGAACTTATCCTCTTTGTTGCCCATTCCCGTTTCGGCAGCGCTTTCAGCAGCCAATGAAGCAAGGTGAGGCGTCAGCTCTTCTCGCAGGGCGTTAATGATGGCGCTGCGGGTTTTCAATGGACATTGCTGATAACGCAGAAAAGCCTGATGAGCGGCATCGATCGCTTCGCTAACGGACGGAAAAATTCCATTACCCTTAACTTCTGCTTTTGCCGGGGCAAGTTGCTCACTCAAAATGTTACGAATAAGGGTTTCAAGTTCTGAAGTGTTCATTGATGTGTTCTCACGTTAATTGCCGCAATGGCCGTTTCTGCAATGTCCATATCCTGCTCAACGCTTCCCCCGCTGATGCCAAGACCCCCAAGGAGTAACCCCTCACGCCATAATGCGTACCCGCCACCGAAGGTGACGACTTTTCCCTGCATATGGCTTTCCAGACCGTAAAGCGCGGCGCCTGGCTGCACTGCCGATGTCAGATCATGCGTGGCGGTTTTCATTGCCACGGCGGTCCAGGCTTTTTTCGGTGCCAGTTCGCTACTGACGAGTAATGCGTCAGGCATGCGCCAGGTCACCGTTTGGGTCCCATTCGCATCAACAATGCTGATGACGACCGGAACCTGAAGTTCTTCTGCTCTCGTTACCGCAGCGCGAGTGAGTTGGTGGAGTTCCTGAAAAGACAGAGACATAGCCGGCTCCCTGGTGGCTGATGTACGGATGGCTGCGAGATAACGCTCCGCCACTTTCTGAATAATGTTGTTTTGATGGGCGTCATAATCTTCTGCTCGTGCAAGCGCATATAAGCAGTCGGAGAGGCGATTGATATAACGCATCAGCACGTGTCTGACGGAAATCTCGGTGGAGAGTTCGACCAGTCGCCTCTCTGCGCGGCGGGCCAGCGTGCGGGCAAAGTGCAGACGGCTGGCGGCTTCGCTGCGGCCAGGTAAAATAAAGCTGCGTAGGGGGGGCACTCTCCCCATCGCGGTATCAATGGCGGCCTCCAGCGCGGCAATTTCTTCTGAGCTGATGTAGCGCTGCTCTGGCGCTGGCTGTTCGCTTTCGCTTGCCAGCTCGGCGCTGAACCAAAAAAGCTGCAGTTGAATGTTTTCGAGTAACTGGCGGTGCTGTGGGTTTTTCGCTGCGCAAACACACAGGCTAAGCGCCGCATTAAGTTCGTCCAGCGTACCGTAAGCCTCGACGCGCGGGTGCGTTTTGCTCACGCGTTGCCCGGTAAAGAGGGCCGTTGTGCCGGCATCGCCAGTGCGGGTATAAATCGCCATAGTTCCTCCTAACGAGAAAGCGTGTCGACAATGCCGACAATAGCCAGATCGATGGCCTCATTAGGGCCGGAAAAAACGTGTCTGGCGCTGGAGCCACTGCTGAGTAATACCAGTTCTCCAGTTCCAGCGCCGACAGAATCAACCGCGACTTCATCTCCACTCACAGGGGACGCGGGAAGTTCTCCGTCCGCACTCACCCGACGTACCAGCAACAGTTTCTTCCCCACCAGTGATGGAGATTTTTGCGTGGAAACCACAACGCCTGTAACCCGTGCCAGATGCATAGCTCACTCCTGCTTAATTAATTGGACATTTCGCGTACCGATGGCGTCCTGAGCCAGAGCCGTCACGACACATCGACGACGTAGCACCAGAACGCCCCCTTTCAGTTGGGCGACGTCGGCATAGCTGAGAAGTTTGTCAGGATGCAAAACGATGATTCGCCCCAGCTCGTCACTGAACTCCAGAGGCAGACGCGCAAGTTTTCTAACGGGGATTGCGGGTAACAATCGGTGTTGTAGTGAAATTTTCACGCGGACTCCGCATGCCAGCGCTTCGTGGATCGTTACCACCGACATGTTGTCCGCGCAGCCCTCGGCAATTTGCTCCAGCAATGGCAGGTCCGCCTGCAGGAGGTGGAGCGACGAGTACTGGCAGCACAATGTCCGTGGTTCGATTTCGCGTAACTGCGCGACGCTAAGCGAGAGCGTGCTTTCCGCGCGTTTTTTTAATCGGGAAACAACCTCCTCGATAATGCGTTGCAGCAGTTCGTTGTTCATCGTGGGCTCACCAGTGTGGCAAATGCCTGCGGATTATCTGCGCCCGCAGCATTGGCTTCGTCGGTATCGATATGCATCTCAAGGCGCATATCCGGCGAAACGCGTACGGCGACGTTATCGAAAATCAGTCGACGTTCATCGCCATTAATGGCAACAGAGACTTTATCGCCATGGGAAACGCGCAGGATTAGGGCATCGAGCGGCGACATATGGATATGGCGTTGGGCGACGATTACCCCGGATGCTAAGTCCAGTTCAGCAAATGGACTGATAAGGCGAACGCCTGGCGTGCCCTCGATACTGCCTGACATCCGTAGTGGAGCAGCAATTCCCAACGTACGAGCGTCGGTACGAGAAATTTCGACCTGACTGGTGCTACGCAGTGGGCCGAGTAAGCGCACATTTTTTAACTGACCTTTTGGTCCCACCAGCGTGACGGTCTGGTCTGCTGCATATTGTCCGGGCTGCAGCAGCTCTTTTTTCTCACTAATAGGGTGATTGGGAAACAAGCGGTCGTAATCTTCAGCGCATAGATGAATATGACGATTAGAGATCCCTAGCGTAATAGGGCGCTCACGCATTTCATCCAGAACTTTGGTGACCGTTGTCTCCAGTTGCTGTTTATCCATCACGCTTCACCTCGTTTGCCTGAGTGCAGACAAAGAGAGCGCGGCTCGCCCTTTTGACGGGGGCAGGCAGGGTCAAGACACAGATTGCAGCTAATCAACTCTGCATCTTGCGGCGCTTCGGGCGCTGCATGGTCCTCAGTCATCTCTTCATGTGGTACGACCGGTGTCGGGGCGGGCGTTGGCTCAGACTCCGGGGTGACGCTATGTGACAGAATGCCATCCCCTGGTCTGGATATGACTTTGTGAGCCACCAGTCCATCTCGCTGGTCAGCGAAACTGACACCGGTGGAAATGGCCGCCTGGACGGAGGCCACATCCCCGATTATCTTGATCACCATCCAGCCTGAACCGTTGGTTTTTTCGAGGCCCACCAGCGTGATGGAGGCGGCTTTCGCCATGACGTCCGCGCAACTGATGGCTAATGCCAGACCACTAACTTCAAGTAATCCCAGTGATTGCTTCACGCTGTGCTCCTTGGTTGCAACGACTTATGCGGATTTAGGTAAAATGGCTTCAACGTCGCTGTGCGGACGCGGGATAACGTGGCAGGATTTCACCTCGCCAACAGCGCTTGCTGCAGCGCTTCCTGCATCTACGGCAGCTTTCACTGCGCCGACATCGCCGCGAACCATAACGGTGATAAGGCCTGAGCCGATTTTTTCGTAACCAACCAACTGCACGTTTGCGGATTTCACCATGGCATCAGCGGCTTCAATAGCGCCGACGAGCCCTTTTGTTTCAACCAGTCCCAGTGCGTTATTCATACTGCTTTTCTCCTGTGGGTTATGAGTGGCATTCCCGAAACGGAATGCCTTTAACCAGCCGCGCAGCGTTATTACCAATGCTGCGTCGGGCATGGTTATCTTGTTGATACGTCAGCGTAAATAGTGGCGCTGATGTGGGTAAGTTTTTATAGTGCACGACCAGTTTTTCGCGACTGCAGCCAATGCCAACCAGCAGCGGCGATTGGCAAGCTGCCAGCCATGCGTTGTGGATAACGTCAGTTGACGGGCTCTCCTGAATCACAAAGGGGATCCCTTCTTCTTCAATACCCAGCAGCACATCACTCCAGACGTCAGTGCATCCAGCAGTGGCGAAGATAACGATGGCTGGCGTGGTGAGATTACTTTCCATGAGCGAATGCCTTGTACCAGGAGAGAATCAGCCCTGTCGCGACCGCGTTGCGCGGACCTTCGGTGCCACGAATGTTGCCGCGCCCGGCAACCAGGCGATAGTGTGCCAGCGCATCGGTGACCAGTTGCGGAACTTCAAAGTCTAGGGATGAGCCGCCAACCAGCACCACAAAGGGAATATCCCGAATGTTCCCGGTCGGGCTCACCTGACGTAGCGCTCTGAGTGCGTTGGTGACGAAAACGCGTTCCTTAGCGCTGCGGCGAATGGCCCGGACTTTCTCCAGCGCCAGTTCGCCTGGCAGTGGCACCAGTTCATCGGGTTTTACTACGCATACGCGGGCAAAAACCGTTGGTGGGAGAGGTGTAGGGAAGAACTGGACGCTGCCATCTTCGTGGCGAAGATGGAACAAGCTCTCGACTTTCGCCAGCGGGTACTTTTTGATCTCTTCAGCGAGATAACGGTCTTCCAGCCCCAGTTCACGGGCAATAATCATCGTGACCATATCGCCCGCACCCGCCAGGTGCGTGGCAATAATTTCGCCTTTCGGGTTGATGATGGAGGCATCGGTCGATCCTGCACCGAGGTCCAGAATAGCCAGTGGCCGCGTCGTGCCGGGGGTGGTTAAGGCCCCCAGAATGGCCGCTTCGGCTTCGGCGCCGCCAACCTGGACGTCAATGTTGAGCTTTTGCGTGATTTCCTGAGCAATCATCGCCATTTGCAGGCGGTCTGATTTCACCATGGAAGCAATGCCGACAGCTTGTTCCAGCGAGAACTCACCGGCTAGCCCGCCGGTCACGCTGACGGGAACCGAGGTATCGACTGCCAGCAGGTCTTGAATAAAAATTTCGTGGCTGGGTTTGTTGGTTAATTCAGCCATTGTCTGGCGCACATGTTCCAGCATGCCGCCAATATTGGTGCCAGCCTCTCCGGTGACGTTATCCAGTTTTGGGCATTCGCCAACCGCTTTCATAATCGCTTCAGCGCCAGCTGCAACGTCGACCCGTACGGTACGACCCTGTGACTGTAGCTCCAGATTTCCGGCAGGAATGGCTCGTGCTTTCACATCACCTGACGGTGTTTTCACAACCACGGCAGAACGGTTGCCAATCAGCGCCCGCGCCATCGGGACAATGTTTTTAGTCTCGTCGGCGTTGAGGCCAAAAACGGTCGCAATCCCGTAAGGGTTAGAAAGCGTTTCAATGACTTTTCCTGGAATTGCGACCTCAATGGCAGCCAGCATACCTAACGGGATGCGGTCGATATGAAGGACTTCATCGACGATAGGCAGGGGGTGGGTCAGACGATTACTGACCAACACGCCATCGTCCTGCTGCAAAATAACGCCAGTTAACTGGTATCCGGCGCGGACGGAGGCATTAATCATCGTGGCGACATCGGCGAAATCAAAGGCCGATGACACCACCAGAATATAGGGCGTATCCGCCGGACGGCTGAGCAGGTCTTCCGGCGTAATAGTGACGCCAACGCCTAATCCGACGCCGCCCGGCGTTTTAGGGTTATGGCCGATCATGGTGGATTCAGTGATGATGGTTTCGGTTATCGTTTCCATCGCGACGTCACCAATGACCGGGGTGGCTTCGTTAATGCGGATGAGCGAAATATCGCTGACATTGATACCGGCATTTTTTGCTGCCAGCGAAAGTGCCTCCTGAATACCAAACACATTACGTAATGTGCCTTTAATTCCGGTGGTTTCTGCCAGCGCACTGCCGGTGATGCTCAGTGCGCCAGACTCATCGAGGGTAGCCAGAGCGACTTCCGTTGATGAGTTGCCTATGTCAATGCCAGCTATATATCGCATGATCCTGTCCCTGAGTTAGTCGTCGCCTTTGAGTTTTTTACGCTCAACGTACAGCGCTGCCGCTTCACGAACGAAAGCTGCACAGATCTTTGCCTGATAACGATTTTCGAGATCGTCAGCGATAGCCATCAGCTCGTCTTTCGTTGAGCGGTATGGGCGCAGCGCGTTGTAGATCTCAAGAATGCGATCGTCAGGTACAGCGGTTAGCTCAGCGGCACGCTCGAAGTTCATCGCCAGTCTGTCACGTCCGGCATCTTTGGCGATTTCCGCCTGAAGGCGCAGCGTTTCAGGGGTGATGCGCATGTCCTGCGCCGTCACTTTGTTGCTCAGAACATTTTCGAGCGTGAAGTCATCCAGAGTTTTGTTGGTTGCGGTTTTTACCCACTCAGGATGTTTATTCGCGAGAGGGTAATCCGTGACTTTTGCGGTATGTGCTGATGAACTCGCCGCGGCCGGCGTCGCGGGCTCGCCTTGCAGGCTGTTCATCCGGCTCAGCACATCCCGAACCATCGATTCAATTGCGTCGGTATTCATGGAGTTATCCTTTATCAAAGCGCCACGCGCAGTTCCTGCGGGTTTTTGCCCGTCACGACGTATTTGGTCTCTTTAATGTGCAGAATGGCCGATTTCGCCTGGTACTTAGGACGAGCCATCTGGTCATTCAGAGTAGGGACCGGTTGCGGAGATTCACGCTTGGCATAACGCGCGGCGTTTTTACCGATCTGACGATAGGTTTCCAGCGTCAGAAGCGGTGCCTGAGGGAACAGCTCCAGGTTAGAAAGCGGCGGTAACCCCTGCTGGTGGATAACCGTGGTGCCTTTTGACTGGATGCCGATAGAGATCCCGGAACCGCTCAGACGGTTACCTTCCACGGCGACAAATGCCACATCGGAGGATTTAAAGCAGCGGATAACGCGCGCTTTAATGCCTTCTTCTTCAATACCCGCAATCACTTCGCGCAAGATGTTCTTATGCGGGATCCCTACGATATTGACGGTTTGTGACAGTCCAAACGCGGGACCTACGGCAATAATCACTTCGTCTTGCTGCTGGCCTTGTTTGGCTTCGCCAATCTCGGTCAGAAAGCTGTCGTCCTGCGCTGCTGCAGCCTGTGGTACGCTAGCCGCTGTCGATGCGCGGAATGAGACGGGTTTGTCGCTGGTTTGCATTTCAGACAGTACGTCTTCAATTATCTGGCGCAGCAGCTTTTCATTGATTTCCATTTTTCACCCCTTAGCCAAGTTCGTTGGGATCAAGTGCGCCAGGGATGTTTTTGATCTCTTCCCAGCGTTCGCCTTGTAGGCGATAACCTGTTGCCGGACCGGCATAGTCATTGACGTCATTTACTGCGGATAGCACCTGTCCGTCGCCAACGATAATGGCGGAGGTATGCAGATAATCCCCGGTTAACTTGGCTTTCTGGATGTTGAGCATGTCCTGAGCGACATCGGTAAACCCGCCCTGAGCAAGGGCTTTCACCACTTCCAGACCGTTACGGTTTTTATTGATGATCTCTTGCGCAAACTTGATATCTTCAACGATGTTTCGCTCCGGCATATCTTTCGAACCGTGGGCGTAAGTCGCCGCTTCCACTTCTTCATCAGTGATTGGCGGTAATCCCATCCCGGCAAAAACGGCCTGCAGTGCACGTGCCGCTTTATTACGAATGGCGATAACGTCTTCTTCACGAACCGGACGCAGACCCCCATCTACCTTGAGGTCTCGCTGGAGGACGTTGTAGTCGTCAAAATCTTCGGCATCCTCGTTCGAACCCGCAAACATGTTGTCGTAGTTCGGCACAGCGGAATAACCGGAAGAGATGAAGTCAGTACCCGGCAGGAACTGCATCAGCAGGCGGGCAGTACGACGCATATCCGAGTGGGTAAAGGTTTGGTCGTTGCTGGAGGCACACTCCAGATCCAGGGAGGAACAGATCAGGTTTTCAGCTAACACCGCTCGAATGCCTGACGGCACAGCGGAAGGCACGCCTATGCAGCTTACTGAGCCATTTTGTAAACCCTGTACGCCAGCGGCTTTGGTGATGTAAATACAGCGGGCTTCGAGGTAAAGCATCGATTTACCTTCGGCGTAACCCATCTGAACTTCTGAGCCAGAACCGGAGGTAAAGCGCATTTTCAGACCGCGTGAGGCGTAGGAAGAGGCGAGGAAACCTTTCGACCATGGCGTGTCATCGCCGTCGGTAAAGACGGGTTCAGTACCATAGACAGAGATGGTTTCCGCGTAACAGGTGTGGCCTAACATACCGAGTTTAAGTTCGGTCGCTTCTTCCAGCGAGCACTGGGTTAATACGCCAGGGCGCCCAACCTGTGAGCCGACTAACAGCGCAATGGCGTTAAAGGGTGCATAACGCGCAACGGCAACCGTCGTTTCCTGTTCGTCAAATCCGCGCCAGGCGCCTTCAGCCGCATCAGCGGCAATCTGCACCGGATTATCTTTAACGTTAGTGACGTGCGCCTGCTGAGACGGTGTACGACGAGCACGCATTTTCTGCATGGCCATCATCATCTCAACGACGTTCATATGGGACACCACTTCGACAATTTTTGCCGGGGTCATTGCGGTGGTCAGCGGCACAATGTCTTTGCGCTTCACGTTAGGGTCGCAAAGCATATTGGCAAGTTTTACTGAGTCCATCGCCATGACTTCTTCAGCGCGCGCCAGGTTAATGCCATAGCGGGCAATGAAATGGTCAATTAAGTCAAATTCACTGGCGGATTTGCCGTCCAGTTCTGTGACTGTACCGTTGACGATTTTAATCGACGGTTTAGGGTCGTTCGGGCTTTCCATCGCAATGAAGCCTTCTTCGATCCACTCCTTAACGAAGCCATCCTGATTCACAGGGCGCTTCGCCAGTGCTTCAAATCTTTTCGATCTCATGAATCAGCCTCACTGATATCAGATGTAGGACGGACGATCGTTTTTCGGTTCTGAGCCGAGGGTCCCGAGTACGGTTTTACCGATTTCGCGGGCGGAGATAACGGCCTGACGCACAGCGCCGGAATCGCCTGAAATGACCAGAATGGCTTCGTTACTGAAGCTGGTGCCATGGGCAGGGGAGCTGTAGGCCACAACTTCCACGTTGGCGGATTTCAGCGCAGTATCAGCCATCAGGACACCAACGGATGCCGGGGCGCCGACGATCACGCCACAGGCACGGCCAATCGGTGCACCAAAGGCTTTTTCCAGCGCGTAGCTGGCGCGTGCGGTGTATTGCATCTCGATGTGACCGGCTTCGTTGGCATACACATCGCCAAAGGTGCGATCCAGTTCTTTCAGCGCAACCTCAATTCCGCGTTTCACGTCGGAAACATCGTTGCCGCCGAGAATAATCAGCGAACCGTGACCCGCGCCGCCTTTGGTATCACGTGGCAACTCAATACTGACGACTTCAGTATTGGTGGCTTTTACCGCTTCATCTGCGGCCATGATGTGCGGGCCTGCACCAGTACGCGCGCCAAGGATGCCAATGGAGCGATACCGTTTTTCAAGTTTCATTGCGTCCAGTAGGGCGCTGTCCACGTTGGCGATTACCAGACCGACGGTGTCGCCAATCGCAGTACCGACAAACTCCGTTAAACTGCAGCTTTTCTCTGCCATAGCCGTTTCTCGTGTTGGAGGATTATTTTCAGGGATAGCCTGCTGTTCCGGCGTTGCCACGCGAGCAATCACCTGCGCCATGATCTGATCAACCAGCTCATTGCTGCTCATTAGCTAATTCCCTTCGGTAAGATTTTTTCTACATCGGTGTGAGGGCGTGGGATGACGTGTACGGCTTTCACTTCTCCCACATTACGTGCTGCGGCGGCACCTGCATCTGTTGCTGCTTTGACTGCGCCAACATCGCCGCGGACAATGACTGTTACCAGCCCCGAACCAATTTTTTCGTAGCCGACCAGCATTACATTGGCTGACTTCACCATTGCATCTGCGGCCTCTATGGCTGCAGTTAAGCCTTTGGTTTCTACCATTCCTAACGCTTCTTGTTGCATAAAGACCTCGCCTGGGTTGTCCCGATGTTCATGACTATAAAAAGAAGCGAGGAAAAAGAATGGCTGACTTGAAATTGAGAGTGAAAAAATAATAGAGGTAAGGTGATATAAAATTGCTATTAATTATTTTAACTTGTTGTTTTTAATGACTATATTAAATCTCATTGATATGATTATTTAGTTATGTCAGTTCCACATTTACACTTTTTCTGGTGACATTATAAATATCATTTGCTATGCGAAAAAAAAGAAATTGTGATGGTGGTTTGAAAACGGATTTCTGCTAATAGCAATATTTTATTGTTTTGAAAATGTCCGTGTAATACGCGAAATCCCGATTGTCTCTAATGTTTTAATAAAGTGCGTAGCAAGAATTTGCTATTGCGCCACGATTTTAAAGGGCAAGCTATCCGCAGAATGCCAACAATTTGCTGATACGGCCTTTTATAGTAAGCCTCGAAGTATTCTACTTGCCAGTAAGGAGTCCGCTGGTAAAGACACGAACTCTGCTTAGAAGGTGTCACAATGAACGATTCACTAAAAGCGCAATGCATTGCTGAGTTTTTGGGTACCGGGCTGTTTTTGTTTTTTGGTATTGGCTGCCTGAGCGCTCTGAAAGTCGCAGGTGCCAGCCTGGGATTGTGGGAGATCTGCATCATTTGGGGGCTGGGGATCTCGCTTGCAGTCTACCTGACGGCCGGGATTTCTGGCGCGCATCTCAACCCTGCTATCACCATCGCACTGTGGCTGTTTGCCTGTTTTCCGGGGCGCAAAGTATTACCTTACACTGTGGCGCAGGTCGCGGGGGCCTTTGGTGGCGCTTTGCTGGCTTATTTGCTCTACGGCAGTCTGTTTACCGAGTATGAGTCGGCCCACCAGATGGTGCGCGGCAGTCTGGAAAGCCTGCACCTTGCCAGTATTTTTAGTACTTATCCTGCGGCGGCGCTCAGCGTCTGGCAGGCAGCGTTGGTCGAAGTGGTGATTACCTCCATTCTTATGGGGATGATCATGGCGCTGACTGACGACGGTAACGGCGTTCCTAAAGGTCCGTTGGCACCATTGCTGATTGGTATTCTGGTTGCTGTTATCGGCGCATCCACCGGTCCGCTCACCGGATTTGCGATGAATCCGGCGCGTGATTTTGGTCCTAAATTGTTTGCCTGGATGGCCGGGTGGGGAGATGTTGCGATGACCGGTGGGCGTGATATCCCTTATTTCATTGTACCGATTGTGGCCCCTATCATCGGCGCGTGCGCAGGTGCAGCAATTTATCGTTATTTGATTGGCAAAAATTTACCGTGTAATACGTGTAAGCTGGACGAAAATGAGAGCTAGCTTCACAGAAGAAGTTTATTTTTGAAAAGTAAAAACTGTTTTCGTGATCCGGTATCCTGAACTGCCCAAAAAGTCTCCCAAGAATGGGAGACTTTTGTTATGTTCAATTACGACTTTCATCAATGCTCAGGATGGCAGGGTGAAAACGAATGTGAATAATATGTTTTATTTATAACAATAAATTAACTGAGAGGTTTTATCATGATTTCTGCGAGTGCCCTGAACTCAGAACTCATTAATAAAATCGCACAGGATTTTGCGCAGGCCACCAGTCTGGCCGTTGTGGTTGTCAATATTCACGGTGATGAAATTTCTGAGCTTTTTAATTTCACCCCTTTTTGCCAGTTGATGCGTCAGCATCCTCAGCACAGTACCCGTTGTCGTATGAGCGATCGCTGTGGAGGGCTGGAAGCCTCTAAATCCGATCAACCCTGCATCTATCGCTGCCACGCCGGACTTACCGATTTCTCAATTCCGCTGGTCATTGCGGGGCACCTGGTAGGGTTTGTGCTTTGTGGCCAGGTACGCTTAAGTAACGATGTTGGTTTGGTTGATATTCTGAATGTAGATGACCGCTGGCAAGCCGATCCCGAACTGGTCAACGAGTTTCGTAATGTACCGGAAATGGATTATTCGCGAGTCATCGCCTCAGCGGATCTGCTGAAGCTCATCGTGGAAAATTGCCTTAAGAAACAACTTAATTTTGTGGTTATCAAAGATAACCCGCAGCAGTCAGAGCCGGTACGCGCTAACCGCAGCACCAATCCTCATGACAGCAAAATGAAAAAAGCACTGCGCTATATTGATGCGCATTTATCAGACGAATTGCGTCTGGAGGATGTCGCCTCTCATGTTTACCTTAGCCCTTACTATTTCAGCAAATTGTTCAAAAAATATCATGGTATCGGTTTTAACGCATGGGTAAACCAGCAGCGAATGGCCAGTGCAAAAGAGCTGCTTTGCCACAGTGACTGGAGCATAGCCAGCATTGCGCGTAATTTAGGATTTTCGCAAACCAGTTATTTTTGCAAAGTTTTTCGTCAAACGTATCAGGTCACGCCGCAGGCATTTCGCCAGCAAATAAATGTCATTTCACGTGGCGAATCCGCTTAAATGGCAATATTTTGCTATTGCCGATTTTTGATATAGGGCGCTATGCCAGTCATTATAAAATGAAAAGTAGCGACAGCAGTCAATAAATTGTCATAGCGCAACAAAATATTAGTATTAGAGGGATAAACTGCACCAGTTTTTATTTTTGTGATGAGATACAGTGTCTCTGTGAATGACTTTCTTTATTCTTTGTTGGCACTTTCATTCAGAATGCGAGCATATGAATAAGTGGGTTTATGCCAGGTAATTGGTTGAATGAACCCGGCAAGATATTAAATTGAATTATTGTCATGAGGTCGTGAATTTACCTCATAACAGAGAGCTTAATTAATCAGGCTCTTGAACTGACAGGTTTGCCACATTTGTGGTAGGGAAGGGGGTGAGAATCCCCCGCAGCCCCCGCTGCTGTGATGCTGACGACCCCGTATTGACCACTGATCGCAAGATTGGGAAGGACGGGTGAGGATGACGCTAAGCCAGAAGACCTGCCTGTCAGTGACTACCAACAACTTCGGTGGGAAGTGGGTGGTTCAGATGCATACAGTCGAGAGACTGGGTATCTTTACACCCCTACCACCCTGAACAGGATCAGGGTATGGCGGCCAATTTTCACGCTTTTGTTCTTGCAGGTACCGGAAGCGGCTGTGGTAAAACCACGGTGACGCTGGGCTTGTTGAGCTTGTTGAAAAAACGCGGTTTACGCGTCCAGCCCTGCAAAGTAGGCCCCGATTACCTTGATACCGGCTGGCATACCGCGGTATGCGGCACTGCTTCCCGCAATCTTGATAGCTTCATGCTTCCCGTCCCCACCCTGAATGCTTTATTTCGCGAGCACATGCAACATGCGGATATCGCCGTTATTGAAGGCGTTATGGGGTTGTATGACGGATACGGCACCGACCCAAACTACTGCAGCACCGCCGCGATGGCCAAACAGTTAGGCTGTCCGGTTATCCTACTGGTTGATGGCAAAGCCGTTTCCACCTCGATCGCCGCGACGGTAATGGGGTTTCAGCATTTTGATCCAACCCTGAATATTGCCGGCGTTATTGTTAACCGGGTTAACAGCGAAACGCATTACCAGCTCCTGAAAGTGGCGATTGAGCGTTACTGCGCTGTACCCGTCTTAGGCTACGTTCCCCGTATGGAAGGCGTTGCGCTTCCCGAGCGTCATCTGGGTTTGGTTACCGCGCGTGAGTCGGTTATCAGCCAGCAGCCGTGGCAGGCGTTTGCCGCGACGCTGGAGCAAACCCTTGATATCGACGCGCTGCTGAGATTAAGCCAGTTAGACACGCTTCCTGCTGGTGAATGGCCAGCGCTGCCCGCCGCAGACGCCGGGGCAGGGCTAACGCTTGCCATCGCCGATGACGAAGCGTTCAACTTCTACTACCCGGACAACATTACGCTACTGGAGCGCACGGGGCTTAAGATTGTCCGTTTTAGCCCGTTGCACGACACCTGTTTACCCGACTGTCAGATGATCTGGCTGGGGGGTGGCTATCCTGAGTTACATGCTGCGGCGTTGGCCCGTAATATTGCAATGCTTAACCAACTGCGGGCGGCGCACCAGCAGGGTGTCGCGATTTATGCCGAGTGCGGGGGGCTGATGTACCTCGGCAGTTCGCTGGAAGACAGCCAGGGTGATACCTGGCTGATGGCGGATATCATTCCCGGTCACAGCAAAATGGGAAAACGTCTGACCCGATTTGGCTACTGCGAAGCGCAGGCCACGCAGCAAACGTTGTTAGCTGCAGAAGGCGAAGTGCTGCGCGGACATGAATTCCACTACTCCGATTTTACCCCTGAACCCCCCGCGGTGATGAACTGTCGCAAAGTGCGCGATGGCAAAACGCTGCAAGCCTGGTCCGGCGGCTGGCAGGTGGGAAATACCTTTGCCAGCTATCTACACGTTCATTTTGCTCAACGTCCGCAGATGCTTAACCACTGGCTGGCAGCCGCGAGGAGCGCACTATGACCATCCTCGCGTGGTGTGTTGCCTGGCTGCTTGATTTTATCATCGGCGATCCGCAGAACTGGCCGCATCCGGTGCGCTGGATTGGCAATCTGATTTCTGCGGTGCAACGGGTTGTTCGGCGTTACTGCCATAGCGACCGTGCGCTACGCATCGGTGGCGCGGTGATGTGGATTGTGGTGGTTGGGCTGACCTGGGCTGTGTCCTGGGGAGTACTGGCGCTGGCGCACTCTATTCATCCCTGGCTTGGTTGGGTGGTTGAGGTCTGGATGATCTTTACCGTGCTGGCCGGGCGCTGCCTGGCAAACGCCGCGCAGGATGTCGAGCGTCCGCTACGTGCCGGTAACCTTGCTGCAAGTCGGGAAAAGCTGTCATGGATTGTGGGACGCGATACCTCGCAATTACAGCCACAACAGATCAACCGCGGCGTAGTGGAAACCGTGGCTGAGAACACCGTTGATGGCATCATCGCGCCGCTGTTCTTCTTGCTCCTCGGCGGTGCGCCTCTGGCGATGGCCTACAAAGCGGTAAACACCCTTGACTCCATGGTGGGCTACAAACATGAAAAATACCGCGCTATCGGTATGGTCAGCGCTCGTCTGGACGATGTCGCAAATTATATTCCCGCGAGACTAAGTTGGCTGCTGTTGGGCGCAGCGGCATTTTTATGTCGCCAGGACGGCACGCGTGCTTTGCAGATTGGCTGGCGCGATCGCTACAACCACAGCAGCCCAAACTGCGCGTGGTCAGAAGCGTCCGTTGCCGGGGCATTAGGAATTCGTCTGGGTGGTCCTAATGACTACTTTGGCGAGCGCGTTGAGAAACCGTGGATCGGTGATGCACAACGCGACATTTCGGTAGACGACATTTCCCATACGATTCGATTGATGTGGGTGGCATCGATGCTGGCACTGGCGCTGTTTATTGCGCTGCGGTGGCTGCTGGTCGGTGTGGCCTGAGGACAAGACAATGCAATATATCCAGCAACCCCAGGCGATTGAGGCCAAAAGTTTCGACATTATTGGCGAGATCATCTGTGAAACCCGCCCGGACTATCAGTTTGCCAGCCCGTTACATGAAGCCATTATCAAGCGGGTCATTCACACGACAGCGGATTTCGACTGGCTGGACATTCTGTGGTTTTCCAGTGATGTGCTGGAGCAGTTCTGTGCGGCGCTTAGCCGTTCGAGCGTGATTTATACCGATACCACTATGGCCCTTTCCGGGATTAATAAAACGCTGCTGGCAAAATTCGGTGGCGAATGCCGCTGCTACATCAGCGACCCGCGGGTCGTGCGGACGGCAAAAGAGCAGGGCATTACCCGGTCAATGGCGGCCGTTGACATTGCGGTGAAGGAAGAGGGTGAAAAGCTGTTTGTGTTTGGCAACGCGCCGACAGCGCTGTTCCGCCTGCTTGAGCATGATGTGGCCGTCAGTGGCGTAGTTGGCGTACCGGTTGGGTTCGTCGGTGCAGAAGAGTCGAAAGATGCACTGACCCAAAGCAATCTACCCGCCATTGCTGCGTTAGGTCGTAAAGGGGGAAGTAACGTCGCCGCCGCGATCGTCAACGCCATGCTTTATCACATGCAGGGGGCGCGATGAGCGAGTCCTTCGATACGCCTGTGTGGCACAACGGTAAAGCGCTGCGTAAAGGATATACCACGGGATCGTGCGCGACGGCGGCGGCAAAAGTGGCGGCGCTGATGGTATTGCGCCAGCACCTGATCCATCAGGTTTCTATCGTGACGCCATCAGGTGTGACGCTGTGTCTGAACGTAGAGTCACCGCATATCGAAGGACAGCAGGCGATAGCCGCCATCCGCAAAGACGGTGGCGATGATGTGGATGCCACTCACGGCATGCTGATTTTTGCCCGCGTGACGTTAAACGATAGCAAAGAGATAACCCTTCAGGGCGGGGAAGGCGTTGGCACGGTAACCCGCAAAGGGATCGGCCTGCCGGTGGGCAGTTCGGCGATTAATCGCACACCTCGCCAGACCATTGAGTCTGCGGTTCGTGAGGCGATTGGTCCGAATCGTGGGGCGCAAATTGAAATTTTCGCGCCGGAAGGCGAAGAGCGGGCACAAAAAACCTACAACTCCCGCCTTGGCATTCTGGGCGGCATTTCGATCATTGGTACGACTGGGATCGTCACGCCGATGTCAGAAGAAAGCTGGAAACGTTCACTGTCGCTGGAGCTGGAAATTAAGCGAGCGGCGGGGCTGGAGCGTGTCGTACTGGTGCCAGGAAACCACGGCGAACGTTTTGTGCGTGAGCAGATGGGGATCGACACCCAGGTTGTGGTCACCATGAGCAATTTTGTCGGCTACATGATTGAAGAAGCCGTACGTCTGGGGTTCCGACAAATTGTGCTGGTGGGACACCCTGGTAAGCTTGTCAAAATTGCGGCGGGGATCTTTCATACCCACAGCCATATTGCCGATGCTCGCATGGAAACGCTGGTGGCCCACCTCGCGTTACTGGGTGCGCCGCTGGAACTGCTCACGCTGGTCAGCGACTGCGATACCACCGAGGCGGCGATGGAACACATAGAAGCATACGGTTTTCAGCACATTTACAACCATCTGGCTAAGCGCATCTGTATGCGCGTCCTGCAAACGTTGCGCTTTACCAAAAATCCCCCGACCTGTGACGCCATCATGTTCTCTTTTGATAATCAGGTGCTTGGAAGTAATCGCCCGGTCGCAGAGATTGCTGAGGAGATGCAATGTTAAACGTGGTAGGGATGGGACCAGCCGGTTTGCATTTGATGACGCCTGCGGCGCGTGAAGCGGTCGCAACGGCTGATGTTCTGGTCGGTGGAAAGCGGCATTTGCAGCAATTCCCGGATTTTACCGGTGAACAGTTTGTTCTCGGCGCCAATATTCTCGAACTTTTGAACTGGATTTGCGCGCACCAGGAGCAACGCGTTGTGGTGCTGGCATCTGGCGATCCGCTGTTTTACGGCATCGGGACGCGCATGGTGGCGCATTTCGGTATTGAAAATGTGCGCATTATTCCCGGTATTAGCGCGGTGCAGTACCTGTGTGCGCAGTCCGGTATTGATATGAACGATATGTGGCTGACCAGTAGCCATGGTCGCAGCGTCTGTTTCGATGAACTGGCGCGACATAACAAGGTGGCGATGGTGACAGATGCGCAGTGTGGCCCGCGTGAAATTGCGCAGCAGCTCATTGCACGAGGCAAGGGACATCGCTGGATGGTGATTGGCGAAAACCTGGCAATGGAAAACGAACGGATCCATTTCCTGCCTGTGAACGAAGTTAACGCCGACTATGACATGAATGCAGTGGTGATCCTTGATGAAAGATGAGCTGTTTTTACGTGGAGAGAAAGTGCCGATGACCAAAGAAGCGGTACGTGCACTTGCCCTCTCAAAACTTGAATTACACCGCGCCAGTCACCTGATTGATATTGGCGCGGGAACCGGCAGCGTGTCGATAGAAGCCGCGCTGCAATACCCTGGATTGCGCGTGACGGCAATCGAGCGTAACCCGGCGGCGCTCAGGTTATTGGATGAAAACCGCCAGCATTTTGCCTGTGCAAACATCGACATTTTTCCCGGTGTTGCGCCGATGACCATCGCTGAAAAAGCCGATGCTATTTTCATGGGCGGCAGCGGTGGCCATTTGACTGAACTGATTGACTGGTCAATGCGTCAATTGCATCCCGCAGGGCGGCTGGTGATGACATTCATCCTCCAGGAAAACCTCAACACCGCGCTGGCACATCTGGACCATCTTGGCGTACCGGGAGTGGATTGCCTGCAGCTACAGGTTTCCTCGCTTACCACGCTTGGCAGTGGTCACTATTTCAAACCGAATAACCCCGTATTTGTTATCGCCTGTCAGAAGGAAGGAAACCATGTCTGAGATTTTTGATCCCCGTAGCGTGTGGTTTGTTGGCGCAGGTCCTGGCGATCGCGAGCTGATTACCCTCAAAGGTTACCGGTTGCTACAGCAGGCGCAGGTTGTTATCTACGCCGGATCGCTGATTAACACCGAACTGCTGGAATATTGTCCTGCTGGTGCTGAATGCCACGACAGCGCTGAACTGCATCTGGAGCAGATCCTTGATCTGATGGAAGCCGGAGTGAAAGCGGGTAAGACCGTGGTGCGTCTGCAAACCGGCGATGTTTCGCTGTACGGTTCCGTGCGCGAGCAGGGCGAGGAACTGACCAAACGCGGGATTGACTGGCAGGTGGTGCCCGGTGTCAGCGCATTCCTTGGCGCGGCGGCGGAGTTGGGCGTTGAGTATACCGTGCCTGAGGTCTCACAGAGCCTGATTATTACCCGCCTGGAAGGACGCACGCCGGTGCCGGAGCGCGAACAGCTGGAGTCATTTGCCAGTCACCAGACATCTATGGCGATTTATCTGTCCGTTCAGCGTATTCATCGTGTGGCCGAGCGTTTGATTGAAGGCGGTTATCCGGCGACCACGCCCGTGGCGGTGATCTACAAGGCAACCTGGCCGGAAAGCCAGACTGTGCGCGGTACCCTGGCGGATATTGGCGACAAGGTTCGTGATGCGGGCATCCGTAAAACGGCCCTTATTCTGGTCGGTAATTTCCTGGGCTCGGAGTATCACTACTCCAAACTCTATGCGGCGGACTTTAGCCATGAATACCGTAAAGCCTGAGTCAATTGCGCTTTTTTGCCTGACCCTGGGAGGCGTTACGCTGGCAAAACGTCTGGCGGCCATGCTGCCGGTCACCTGTTTTACCAGTGAAAAGCTGCTGGAGGAGGGATTTATTCCTTTCGAAAACGGCTTTGCGAATACCGCCCGCGAAGCGTTTGCGAGTTACTCGGCGCTGATTTTTATCGGTGCGACCGGCATTGCGGTGCGCGTGCTGGCCCCGCTGGTCAACGACAAATTTTGCGATCCGGCGGTGGTGGTCATTGATGAACGCGCCCAGCATGTCATCAGCCTGCTCTCCGGTCACGCGGGTGGTGCCAATGCGCTGGCGCGGTATCTGGCGGGCATGTTGGGCGCCGATCCGGTGATCACCACGGCGACGGATGTCAACGATATGGCGGCACTGGATACGCTGGCATTTCAACTGAATGCCCGGATGAGTGATTTCCGTTCGGCGGTGAAGATCGTTAATCAGATGCTGGTCAGTAATAAGCGGGTGGGGCTGTGGTGGGATGATGAACTGACGCAGGATGTCAGTCATTGCGACCGGCGCGGTTTTATCACGGTAACCGATCTCAATCAGCTTCCTGAACTGGATGCGCTGGTGTGTATCACCTTACGCACCAACTTACCCGATCTGCCTGTTCCGCACTGGAAGCTGGTGCCGCAGCGTGTTGTGGCCGGAATTGGTTGTCGTCGTGACACGCCGTTCCCGTTGCTGGCCGCGCTGCTTGCCAGGCAACTCGAGGCCCAGCAGCTCGATCCGCTGGCGCTTAAAGCGATTGGCAGTATCACGCTGAAAAAAGATGAACAGGGACTTATCCAACTGGCATCGTGCTGTCGCGTTCCTTTCGAAACCTTTACTGCTGACGCGCTGCGTGAGCATGAACACCGCTTCCCGGCCTCATCGTTTGTTCGCAAAACGGTGGGTACAGGAAGCGTTTCCGGTCCTGCAGCCTGGCTGCTGAGCCACGGAAAACTGTTAGGCGAGACCCTGCGAGAACAGGGCGTCACTATCACTTTGGGAGTTTCACACTGATGTTAAGCGTAATTGGAATTGGCCCTGGCTCGCAGGCAATGATGACCATGGAAGCCGTTGAAGCATTGCAGGCAGCGGAAATCATCGTTGGCTATAAAACCTACACCCACCTGGTAAAAGCGTTCACTGGCGACAAGCAGGTGATCAAAACCGGGATGTGCAAAGAGATTGAACGCTGCCAGGCGGCGATCGAACTGGCGCAGGCAGGTCACAATGTGGCGCTGATCAGCAGCGGTGATGCAGGGATTTACGGTATGGCCGGGCTGGTGCTTGAGCTGGTCAGCAAGCAAAAGCTGGACGTTGAGGTCAGGCTGATCCCAGGAATGACGGCCAGCATTGCCGCCGCCTCTTTGCTGGGCGCGCCGTTGATGCACGACTTCTGCCACATCAGCTTGAGCGATCTGTTAACACCGTGGCCAGTTATCGAAAAACGTATAGTGGCTGCCGGCGAAGCAGACTTTGTAATCTGTTTCTACAACCCGCGTAGTCGGGGTCGCGAAGGACATCTGGCGCGCGCATTTGAGCTGCTTTCTGCCAGTAAGAGCGCGCAAACGCCGGTGGGTATTGTGAAGTCAGCCGGACGTAAAAAACAGGAAAAATGGTTGACCACCCTGGGGGAAATGGACTTTGAACCGGTTGATATGACCAGCCTTGTGATTGTTGGCAACAAAACAACCTATGTTCAGGACGGTCTGATGATCACGCCACGAGGTTATGTGCTGTGAATTACGGTGATGTGTTGGTCATGGGCGGTACCAGCGATGCGCGCATGCTGTGCCAGCAACTGGACGCAGCCAATGTGGCCTACACCCTGTCAGTTGCGACCCCAACGGGGAAGCAACTGGCGGGAGATATCAAAGGTCAGGTGCGCTGCGGGCGTCTGGAGCGCGAACAAATGATTGCCTGGCTACAGGAAAATCGGACGCGCTGGGTGATAGACGCCTCGCATCCGTATGCCGAGGTGGTGAGTCGCAACATCATGAACGCCTGCGAAGCGGCGGGGGTACTGCTGAGCCGCTATCAACGTCCTGAGCAGTTGAGCGGTTTAACCCATCCGCAGCTTTATACCGTACAGAGTATTCAGCAAGCCTGCGAGGTTGCGCGCCGCTTCGGTGACCGCGTGCTGCTGACGACCGGCAGTAAAGATCTGGCTATCTGGCGCGAAGGGTTGCCTGAAAAAACGCTGCTGGCGCGCGTCCTGCCTGTACCCGAGGTTATTCAGCAATGCGCGGACCTGGGATTTGGCGTCGGTGAGATTTTTGCATTGTGCGGGCCGTTTAGCGCCGAGTTCAACGCTGCGTTTTATCGCCAGTGTCAGGCTGATGTGGTGATCACTAAGGCATCCGGTGCGGAAGGTGGTTATCAGGAGAAAGTTCAACCCTGTCTGGATGCTGGTATCCCCTGCATCGTGATTACACGTCCGGCACCGTTGGTGACGGGAGAAGAGTTACTGGAAAGTCAGGCCGCCTTTGGGGCGCGTTTAACGCGCTGGCTGGCCGCTGCTTAAGGAGTTAGAGATGAAAAAGGCGCTTCTGGTGGTCAGCTTTGGCACCAGCTATCACGACACCTGTGAGAAAAATATTGTGGCTTGCGAGAGCGATCTCGCAGCCAGTTGCCCTGACCGCGACCTGTTCCGGGCGTTTACCTCCGGGATGATTATCCGCAAGCTCAAGCAGCGCGACGGCATTGAGATCGACACGCCGCTGCAGGCGCTGCAAAAGCTGGCGGAGCAGGGGTATCAGGACGTGGCTATTCAGTCGTTGCACATTATCAACGGTGATGAATACGAAAAAATTGTCCGCGAAGTGCAAAGCATGCGCCCGCTTTTTTCTCGCCTGACGCTGGGTGTTCCGCTGCTGAGCAGCCATGACGATTACGCCCAGCTGATGCTGGCGCTGCAACAGCAAATGCCGGTGCTTGGCGAAAATGAAAAAGTGGTGTTTATGGGACACGGTGCCAGCCATCATGCCTTTGCCGCCTATGCCTGCCTCGACCATATGATGACGGCACAGCGCTACCCGGCGCGGGTTGGGGCGGTGGAAAGCTACCCGGAAGTCGATGTGCTGATTGAAAGTTTGTCTCAGGAAGGGGTGACGGCGGTGCATCTGATGCCGCTGATGTTAGTTGCTGGCGATCATGCCATCAATGATATGGCCTCTGACGAAGAGGATTCGTGGAAAACATTGTTCAATGCGGCCGGGATACCGGCTACGCCGTGGCTCAGTGGTCTGGGTGAGAATCCGGCGGTTCGCGCTATGTTCGTGGCGCATTTACAACAGGCGCTTAATGTGGCGCTGGAGGAAGCAGCATGAGCGGAAAACTGTACGCATTAAGCACCGGGCCTGGCGCTTCCGATCTTATCACCGTGCGGGCCGCACGCACGCTGGGTACGCTGGATATTCTCTATGCGCCTGCCGGGCGTAAAGGTGGCGACAGTCTGGCGCTGTCGATCGTACGTGAATATATCGGCGAGCAGACCGAAGTTCGCTGCTGCCATTTTCCTATGAGTGCTGACAGCGCCGAAAAAGAGGCGGTATGGGATGACGTTGCGGCCGCGCTAGTTCAGGAAGTCGAAGCGGGTAAGCAGGTGGGCTTTATTACACTCGGCGACGCCATGCTGTTCAGCACCTGGGTTTTTTTACTCCAGCGTATTGGCTGTCCTGACTGGTTAGAAATCGTCCCGGGCGTGACCTCTTTCGCTGCGATTGCCGCGCGTTCAAAAACGCCGCTCGCCATGGAGCAACAGTCACTGGCCGTGGTCTCCTGTACCGCGCCGGAAGCGGAAATCCAGCAGGCGTTAAAGCAGCATGACAGTCTGGTGCTGATGAAGGTATACGGTCGTTTTGCGCGCATCAAAGCGCTGCTGCAACAAGAGGGTTTGTTGGGCTGTGCATTGATGATGTCTGAAGCCACGCTGCCGGGTGAACAGTGCTGGCGTCATCTCGATGAGGTGAGCGACGATCAGCCGCTGCCTTATTTCTCGACCATTCTGGTCAATAAACAGTGGGAGTATGCACAATGAAGCTTGAACAACAGCTAAAACAGCTGTCTTTCAGCGGGTTGGCTGCGGCGCTATTACTGATGGTTGTTCCTGAACAAGCGTTCGCCATGCACATAATGGAAGGTTTTTTGCCGCCGATGTGGGCGCTGGCCTGGTGGCTGCTGTTTTTACCGTGCCTGTGGTACGGGCTGGTGCGGCTGCGCCAAATCGTGCAGGAAGATAGTCACCAAAAAGTATTACTGGCTCTGTGCGGCGCGTTTATTTTTGTGCTGTCGGCGCTGAAAATTCCTTCTGTTACCGGAAGTTGTTCGCACCCTACCGGGGTAGGCCTGGCGGTTATCCTGTTTGGACCGGGCGTGGTGGCAATCCTTGGGGCAATCGTCCTGCTGTTCCAGGCGCTGTTACTGGCGCACGGTGGTTTGACAACGCTTGGCGCTAACGGCATGTCGATGGCGGTGATTGGCCCGGTGGTGGGTTACATGGTGTGGAAAATGGCCTGCCGTGCGGGATTGCGTCGTGATGTTTGCGTCTTCCTGTGCGCGATGCTGGCGGATCTCGTCACCTATTTCGTGACCTCGGTGCAACTGGGCGTGGCGTTCCCGGACCCATCCGCCGGTGCTACGGGTTCAATCATCAAGTTCATGGGGATTTTCTGCCTGACGCAGATCCCAATTGCGATAGCGGAAGGTCTGCTCACCGTAATGATTTATGACCAGTTAACCAAACGGCAGTTGATTACCGCTCAAGGACATTAACGATGAAAAAGACGCTGATTTTGTTAGGGATGGTAGTGGCGCTGGTGATCCTGCCGTTCTTTATCAACCATGGTGGAGAGTACGGCGGCTCAGACGGTGAGGCGGAGAGTCAGATTCAGGCAATTGCCCCACATTATGAGCCGTGGTTCCAGCCGTTGTATGAACCGGCAAGCGGTGAGATTGAAAGCCTGCTGTTTACGCTTCAGGGATCGCTGGGCGCAGCCGTGATTTTCTACATTCTGGGTTACACCAAGGGCAGGCAACGCCGTGATGACCGGGCTTGACAGGCTTAGCTATCAAAGCCGCTGGTTTCATGTCTCACCCGTGCGGAAATTTCTGCTCTGGCTGATGATGATGATTCTGGCGTTTACTCTGCCCCCGTTGGGGCAGGGTATTGAGCTGTTACTGATTGCCGCGCTGAGCTGCTGGCTGCTGCGCATTTCCTTCTGGCGCTGGTGTCGCTGGATGGCATTACCGTTTGGTTTTCTGACGGTCGGCGTCGTGACCATTCTGTTTAGTTTTAGCCGCGATCCGCAGACGCTGCTGGCCAGCATCCCTGTTGGAAGCTATTGGTTAGGCGTTAGCGCGCCAGGGCTTGTCACCGCCAATGAAACCTTCTGGCGCAGCCTGGCTGCGCTGGCGGCGACGTTCTGGCTGGTACTGAATCTGCCGTTTCCGCAATTGATTATCTTACTCAAACGCGCGCACGTTCCTCGCCTGCTCACTGAGCAGATCCTGCTAACCTGGCGCTTTATTTTTATCCTGTTAGACGAGGCGCTGGCTATTCATCGCGCACAAACGCTACGTTTTGGTTATCGTAGCTTGCCGTTGGGCTATCGCTCGCTGGCGATGCTGGTGGGATTGCTGTTTACCCGCGTGTTGATCCGCTACCAGCAAATGACCACCACACTGGATATCAAACTGTATCAGGGTGATTTTCACCTGTAAGGAAAAGTATGCTTGCCACTTCAGCGCTTTGGTTTCGCTATCAGGATGACCCGATCCTCAAAGGGCTAACGCTGGACTTTTCAACGCATGCCGTCACCGGGCTGGTCGGTGCTAATGGCTGCGGGAAATCCACGCTGTTTATGAACCTGAGTGGTTTACTGCGTCCGCAGGAAGGCGCGGTGATGTGGCAAGGCAAACCGCTGGATTACAGCAAGCGCGGCCTGCTGGCGCTGCGACAGCAGGTGGCAACCGTATTTCAGGATCCCGATCAGCAAATTTTTTATACCGATATCGACAGCGATATTGCCTTCAGCCTGCGCAACCTTGGGGTGGATGAAGCTGAAATCTCCCGCCGGGTGGATGATGCGCTCACGCTGGTAGATGCCCAGCATTTTCGCCATCAACCAATTCAGTGTTTAAGTCACGGGCAGAAAAAACGTGTGGCGATTGCCGGGGCGTTGGTGTTGCAGGCGCAGTATTTGCTACTGGATGAACCTACTGCGGGCCTTGACCCATCAGGTCGCACGCAGATGATTGAGATAATCAAACGCATCGTAGCGCAAGGAAACCACGTGGTTATCTCCAGCCATGATATCGATCTTATCTATGAAGTCAGCGATGCAGTGTACGTTTTACGCCGGGGTGAAGTGCTAACGCACGGCTCGCCGGGTGATGTGTTTGCCCGGACGGATCTTATTGAACAAGCGGGATTAACTCAGCCCTGGCTGGTGAAGCTGCATACCGAGCTGGGCTTCCCGCTGTGTAAAACAGAGGCTGAATTTTTTAGCTGTATGCGAGAGAACGCACTGAAGGAGGCGTCATGACGCAGGCAATAATGTTGCAGGGAACGGCATCTGATGTAGGTAAAAGCGTGTTGGTCGCCGGTCTGTGTCGAATTTTTTATCAGGATGGACTGCGTACCGCACCGTTCAAATCGCAGAACATGGCGCTGAACTCTGGCATTACGCCAGAGGGCAAAGAGATGGGCCGCGCGCAAATTTTTCAGGCTGAGGCCGCCGGTATTACGCCAGATGTGCGTATGAATCCGGTGCTGCTTAAGCCGACCAGCGATCGTAAAGCGCAGGTTGTGCTGATGGGCAAAGTGGCAACCGATATGGATGCGGTGAGCTACCACGAGTACAAACCGAAACTACGGGATCAAATCCTGTCTGTTTATAACAGTCTGGCGCAGGAGTTCGATGTGCTGGTACTGGAAGGGGCGGGAAGCCCGGCTGAGATTAACCTGCGCGATCGCGATATCGTCAATATGGGTATGGCTGAAATGGCGCAGTGCCCTGTCGTTCTGGTGGCGGATATCGACCGCGGCGGGGTGTTTGCCTCCATTTACGGCACGCTGGCGCTACTGCACGACCATGAACGCGCCAGGGTAAAAGGGGTGATCATCAATAAGTTTCGCGGTGATGTGGCGTTGCTGTATTCCGGGATTGAGCAAATTGAAGCGCTGACCGGCGTTCCGGTCCTGGGCGTCATGCCATGGCTGGACGTTGATCTGGAAGATGAAGATGGCGTTGCGCTGCAAAAGGGCAAATATTTGCGCACAGACAAACGCGACATCGATATCGCCGTTGTTCAGATACCACACATTTCTAACTTTACTGATTTCAATGCGCTTGCCGCACAGCCGGATGTGCGCGTGCGCTATGTTCGCCAGCCTGAAGAGTTGGCGGGGGCCGATCTGGTGATTCTGCCCGGCAGCAAAAACACCCTGGGCGATCTGGTGTGGCTGCGTGAAAGCGGGATGGCGCATGGCGTGGTGCAATTACATCGTAATAACGTACCCGTAGTGGGGATTTGCGGTGGCTATCAAATGCTCGGCGAAACCATCATTGATGAAGTTGAGTCAGGACTCGGTACGTTGCCGGGTCTGGGCTTGCTCGATACCGTAACGCATTTTGCCCAGCACAAAACCACGACCCTGGTTGAAGGACAAATGTCCTCCTCGCTGCCGGACTGGCTGGCGGGTACCGCGGGATTATCCGTTCGCGGTTATGAAATTCATATGGGCGAAACGGCATTAACTGAAGAATGCCGGTCGGTGATGACGCTGCGTAAAGACGGCGGTAACGTGGCTGATGGCGCGGTCACTGCCGATGGCCTGGCGTTCGGCACCTATCTTCACGGTCTGTTCGACAGCGATGAATTTACCCGTGCGCTGGTTAATGGCCTGCGAGAACGTAAAGGGTTAGCGCCGCTGGATTCCACCTTCCATTACGCGCAATATAAATCGCAGCAGTTTGATCTGCTGGCGGATGCGATGCGGCAACACATCGATATTGAGAAAATTTATACCATCATGCAGCAACACCGGGAGCCAGTATGATGATTCTGGTGACTGGCGGCGCGCGAAGCGGCAAGAGTCGGCATGCGGAAGCGCTGATCGCAGATTCTCCAAACGTTTTGTATATCGCGACTTCGCAGATTTTTGATGAGGAGATGGCTGCGCGAATTCAGCATCATCGTGACGGACGTCCTGCGCACTGGCGGACAGCCGAACGCTGGCAACATCTCGATGAGCTGATTACGGCAGCAAACGATCCACAAGAAGCCATTCTGCTGGAGTGCATCACCACGATGGTGACCAACCTGCTGTTTGCGCTGGGCGGTGACAGCGACCCGGATAGCTGGGATTACGCGGCGATGGAGCAATCTATTGAGGATGAAATTCGTTCGCTGATTGCGGCCTGTCAGCGCTGTCCGGCCAGGGTTGTGCTGGTCACTAACGAAGTCGGAATGGGGATTGTTCCGGAGAACCGTCTGGCACGGCATTTTCGCGATATTGCAGGACGTGTGAACCAGCGACTGGCGGCGGCGGCTGATGAGGTCTGGCTGGTGGTATCAGGAATTGGAGTCAAAATTAAATGAGTAAGTTGTTCTGGGCAATGCTCTCTTTTATTAGTCGCTTGCCCGTTCCTGCTCGCTGGTCGCAAGGACTGGATTTCGAGCACTATTCACGTGGCATTGTGATGTTCCCGCTAATTGGCGTGGTGCTGGGAGGGCTGACGGGGCTGGTCTTTATGGCGCTGCAGCCCTGGTGTGGGGTGCCGTTGGCGGCCCTGTTTGCAGTCCTCACGCTGGCGTTATTGACCGGGGGATTTCATCTCGACGGTCTGGCGGATACCTGTGACGGTATTTTTTCTGCCCGTCGACGCGAGCGGATGCTGGAAATCATGCGTGACAGCCGCCTGGGGACTCACGGTGGACTGGCGTTAATTTTCGTGTTGCTGGCAAAAGTGCTGGTGGTGAGCGAACTGGCTTTGCGGGGCACGCCGATGCTGGCGGCGCTTGCTGCCGCTTGTGTCGCCGGGCGGGGTACCGCTGTTTTGCTGATGTATCGGCATCGCTACGCCCGCGAAGAAGGGCTGGGCAACGTCTTTATCGGTAAAGTCACCGGGCGTCAAACCTGCGTCACGTTGGGATTCGCGGCGATCCTGGCTGCCGTGCTTCTTCCTGGCATGCGCGGCGTGGCGGCGCTGGTTGTTACGATAGTGGCGATTTTTATTCTTGGGCAGTTATTAAAACGCACGTTGGGTGGGCAGACCGGCGATACGCTGGGCGCAGCCATTGAACTTGGCGAGTTGATTTTCCTGCTGGCTCTGCTCTGAGTCAGCCAACATACTGGAACCCTTATGCAGACTTTAACCTCTTTACTCCACGCAATCCCTTCACCTGATAGTGCTGCGATGCTGCGTGCACAGCAGCATGTCGATGGCTTGCTTAAACCGCCAGGAAGTCTTGGTCGACTCGAGTCGCTCGCCGTGCAACTGGCCGGAATGCCGGGTCTGAAGGGCGTACCGCATGTGAATGGCAAAGCGATGCTGGTGATGTGCGCCGATCACGGTGTATGGGATGAAGGGGTTGCTGTTTCGCCTAAAATCGTCACGGCTATTCAGGCTGCTAATATGACGCGTGGGACGACAGGCGTTTGTGTGCTTGCCGCTCAGGCGGGGGCAAAGGTACATGTGATTGATGTCGGCATCGATGCTGAGCTTATCCCTGGCGTGGTGAATATGCGTGTGGCCCGCGGCTGCGGCAATATTGCACAAGGCCCGGCAATGAGTCGTTCGCAGGCCGAGGAGCTGCTGCTGGAGGTTATCCGCTATACCCATGAGCTGGCCAAAGATGGCGTAACGCTGTTTGGCGTCGGTGAACTTGGTATGGCAAATACGACACCAGCGGCGGCAATCGTCAGCGTGCTGACCGGCAGCGATGCCGAGGATGTGGTGGGTATCGGCGCTAACCTGCCGCTTTCAAGAGTAGGCAATAAAGTCGATGTTGTGCGGCGAGCAATTGCCGTCAATCAACCGGATCGTAATGACGGTATCGATGTGCTGGCTAAGGTAGGCGGGTTTGATCTGGTCGGCATGGCGGGGGTGATGTTGGGTGCGGCCTCCTGCGGCCTGCCGGTCGTGCTGGACGGTTTTCTCTCTTATTCCGCTGCGCTGGCGGCCTGCCAGATTGCGCCGCAGATTAAACCTTACCTGATCCCGTCACATTTCTCCGCCGAGAAGGGGGCTCGCACCGCGCTGGCGCATCTTGAACTGGAGCCGTATCTCAATATGGGGATGCGTTTGGGCGAAGGCAGCGGGGCCGCGCTGGCGATGCCGATTGTTGAAGCCGCCTGTGCAATGTACAACAACATGGGGCAGCTTGCCGCCAGCAACATTGTGCTTCCGGATGGTAAGGAAGCATAGTTTTCGGCCACGCTGAACCTCGCCCCATGGTGCAATACCGTTCAGTTAAGCCTGTATGGAAATGTTTTGCTCTGAATCAGTTTCCGTTCACCTTATGTGCGTTGCTTCTCTGATAACGTTATACCTGTGAACGCGCAAGGAAGGCTCACCGCCGCCTCCCTTGCATCCCTGGCTCCCGGCGGGAAAATCGTCGCTGCGCGATTCATTCGTCTTATGCCGTCTGCCTGTCGGGTCGGGGCCGGGCCTGCGTCCCTGCAGGCCGTCCCCTCTGCCCGCATCCCTGCGGGCAGACCCGGTCAGCCGTCAACGCCTCATCGATTTTCAGCCGGACCGGGGTCATCGCTGCAACGCACTGACTTCCAGTTAACTCTGTTTTGCTGTTCAGATAAAAAACGCAGGGGGTCAGGTGTGGGCTGGTCCGGCTGAAAATTGCCGACGTGTTTCCGTAAGGCAGGGAGAACCCGCAGGGATGCGGGTTCAGGGCGCGTTTTGCAGGGACGCTACCTCGCGCCCGGCCCGGTAGCCTGGAGGAATAAACGGAGGGGACCACGAAGTGGCAATTTTCCCGCCGGGAGCCGGGATTGTAAAGGGCGTGGCGGAGAACGCCCTTTACACGTTCACAGGAATCGGTGTTTCAGAGAAACGATGCACATGAGGTGAACGGAACCCTTACCGTGAGATAGCATATTCATAACTTCTGCCAACACAGGTGATGCTTTCTGATACAGAGGCGTTAACTGAACTGCATTAGCCTCAGGCGGCTTTTTTATGCGGATTTTAGGCGTAACCCACTAAAACTGATAATAAAAGCTATAATTAACGGATATCTGCTGCGGCGAAGGAAAGGAAAAAGATGCGTCGTGTAAAACTGCTTTGTTCACTCATTATGCTGCTCGTGAGTCAGAGCGCGCAGGCGGTGAGTTATCCGCTCCCGCCTGAAGGCAGTCGCCTGGTGGGGAGCCCTTTGACCATTACGGTACCTTCAGGAAACACTCAGCCGTTGGAAGCTTTTGCCGCGCAGTACGGACAGGGGTTGAGCAATATGCTGGAGGCCAATCCCGGCGTGGATGTTTTTCTGCCTAAGTCTGGCTCGACGCTGGTTGTGCCACAGCAACTGATATTACCGGATACTGTACGCGAGGGGATCGTAATCAACGTCGCAGAAATGCGCCTTTACTATTATCCCGCTGGCAGCAATACGGTTGAGGTTTTACCCATTGGCATTGGCCAGGCGGGCAGAGAAACGCCGCGTAACTGGGTGACGGCGGTAGAACGCAAGCAGGAAGCACCAAGCTGGACGCCTACGCCGAATACCCGGCGCGAATACGCAGCGCGTGGGGAAAGCCTGCCGGCGTTTGTTCCTGCCGGGCCAGATAACCCGATGGGACTGTATGCGATTTATATCGGCAGGCTTTATGCCATTCATGGCACAAATGCGAATTTCGGTATTGGTCTGCGGGTAAGTCAGGGGTGTATCCGTTTACGTAATGACGACATTAAATATCTGTTTGATACCGTACCGGTAGGGACGCGTGTGCAACTGATAGACCGACCGGTGAAATACAGCGTAGAGCCGGACGGTAGTCGCTGGGTGGAAGTGCATGAACCACTGTCACGAAACCGGTCGGAATACGAGTCTGACAGAAAAGTTCCCTTGCCAGTCACCCCCGCGCTGCGCACCTTCATCAGCGGGAATGACGTGGATATGAGTCGCGGAAATCAGGCACTGGAAAGACGCTCCGGCATGCCGGTGAATATCAGTCTGATTCAGACCCATTACTAATTTTCAAGGCGACCCTGTGACCTTTAGCCTGGGGGGTGGGTCGCTTTTTTAATTTGATACTGCCCCATTTTTACCACGCCAATATGGTCTGCCATTAGCTGCGCCTCGTGTTCACTGTGTGTAACCAGCAGTGCCGTTTGCCCGGCGGCACGCAAAATATCCCGTACCTCGTTGCCAAGACGCTCACGCGTGCGCTTATCAAGACTGGAGAAAGGCTCATCGAGCAGCAGGATTTCCGGATGCGGCGCCAGCGCGCGCGCAAGAGCGATACGCTGCTGTTGACCGCCGGACAGTTCATGCGGATAACGGCCGGCATGACTGTGCAACTCCACCATTTTTAACAGTTCCGCCACCCGGACCTGCTGCTGCTCACGCGGCATACGTCGTAACCCAAAGGCCACATTTTGTTGCGCCGTAAGGTGAGGGAATAACGCATATTCCTGAAAGACCATGCCGACATGCCGTTTTTCCGGCGGCAGATGAACACCGGAACCGGCAACGCGGCGCTGCGACACATAGATCTCTCCGCTTCGCAGCCGTTCAAATCCGGCAACTGCGCGTAACACGGTGGTTTTTCCGCAACCTGAAGCACCCAGTAGGCAGGCGATCTCTCCTTTACGTACCGACATTGAAAACCCGCTCAGCACCGATTGCTGGCTGTTGCCGTAGGCAACGTGCACATCCTGGAGTCGTAATGCAATTTCTGACATTGTTACTCTCTTAACCACGGCGAGCCATCTGGTGACGCACCAATAAAATAACCGGTAGCGTGCCAGCTAAAACAATCATTAGCGCGGCGATAGCACCTTCTTCATAGGTTCCACGGGCGGCTTCTGCATACAGCAACGTTGCCAGCGTTTCGAAGTTTACCGGGCGCAACAGCAACGTTGTTGGCAGTTCTTTCATGGCATCGGCAAAAACCAGCAGGGCGCTACTCACTAACGCCGGGCGCAGCAATGGGAAATGAACCCGTGCAAATGTGCCCGCACCATTCTCACCCAACAGACGAGAAGCCTGCTCCAGCGAAGGAGGAATGCGGCCCAGGCCGGAATCCAGTGCGCCGATAGCAATCGCCTGGAAACGCATGGCACAACAAATTACCAGCAGGATCCCGGCAGACATCAGCGGCAGGCCGCGAACATCCAGTAAATCTGCCAGCCAGCGGTCGACTGCCATCGCGGGGGTTAAAAAACCAATCGCCAGAATTGTACCGGGAACCGCGTAGCCTAAAGAAGCCAGACGCATCACACCACGGCGAAATCCTGGCATCGCGTTATCTGCGGCGCTATGCCGCGCGCTCCAGGCCACCAACATACTGACGCAAACCACCACCAACGTGGTTCCCGCGGCCAGTGATAACGTATTTTGTAATGCAGCCAGTAACGAGGAGGATATAGGGCTCTCGTCACCTATACGTTTGGCGCTTTCCCAGATTAAAAACAGCACCGGGGCCAGAAAGCCCAGCACAACTGGCAGCGTAATAACGACACCGAGTAGCCAGCCACGCCAGCCTTGCACGCGGGTGGGTTGAATTTCCCGCAGGCTACGGCTGCTGAATCCCTGTTTTCTGCGGCCATAAAATTCCAGCGTCAGAATAAAGAATATAAACATCAGCATCATGCAGGCGATTTGCGCTGCGGCAGATAAATCAGAGCGAGAGATCCACGTGGTGTATACGGTAACGGTTAACGTTTGTACCCCGAGAAATTCCGACGCGCCAATATCGTTAAGCGTCTCCAGCAGCGCCATACTGATCCCGACGGCCAGTGCCGGGCGAGCCATGGGGAGAGCAACACGAAAAAAAGTCCCGGTTGCGCTGCAACCCAGCGTACGTGCAGCTTCCAACAGATGGGCCGGCTGGCTGATAAACATGGCGCGGGTTGTCAGGTACACGTAAGGATAAAGTACTAATCCGAGCAAGATTATTGCGCCGGAAAGGGAACGTAAATCGGGCAGACGGAACTGTCGCGGGCTGTCAAAGCCCAGTATGAAACGGATAAAGGTTTGCAGGGGGCCAATCGGATGCAGCAGATCGAGCCATGCAAAGGCAACGATGTAGGTCGGCATTGCCAGCGGCAACAGCAGCGCCCAACTGAGAATTTTTCGCCCAGGGAAATCCCATGCCGTTACCGCCCATGCGCTGCCTACGCCAATGACGCCAACCATTATCGCGACACCCGCTAGCAACAGCACGGTGTTTTTGAGCGCTGAAGGCAGTACATATGTCATAAGATTATCCCAGTGGGATAAATCAGCCTGGGTGGCCTGCCAGATCAGCGCAACGATGGGGGTCAGGACGCCAAGCGCGACGCACAACGCGCCAAGATGCAACGGCGTTAATAATGACTGCGGCCCGGAAACCAGGCCGCGTAACGTCGGAAACTGCAGCGATTTATTGATCGAATCCAACTTTATCTACCAGCAAACTAGCTTGTTTACGATACTTCACGATCTCGGTGAGCGGCGTTTTATCGACGTCGATTTCACCGATTGTGGCGCTAATGACCGGGTCAAGCGTTACGCCTTTCAGTACCGGATATTCGAAGTTCGCTTTCGCATACTGCTGCTGGGCAGGCGCGGAAACCAGATATTCCATCAGCTTAACGGCATCGGCTTTATTTGGCGCATAGCGGGCAACGGCAGCGCCGCTGATGTTGACGTGCGTACCGCCATTTTCAAAGGTTGGTTTAACGACTTTAATGGCATCGCCCCACTGACGAGCATCGCTGCCTTCTTTGGCGTTTTTCATATGGCCGACATAATAGGAGTTGGCCAGACCAATATCACAAATTCCACCGAGGATATCGCGGGCAACATCGCGATCGCCGCCGGTGGCTTTACGCGCCAGGTTAGCCTTGACACCGCGTAGCCATTCTTCGGTTTTAGCTTCACCATGATGGGCAATCATCGCGGCGATCAGCGCCGTGTTGTAGGGGTGCTGACCGGAACGAATACAAACTTTACCTTTGTATTCAGGACTGGCGAGCTGTTCGTAATGCCAGTTATCGATTGGCAGCGACTTCTCGGCATACAGTACGCGGGCGCGCATTGAAAGCGCAAACCACTGATTATCCGCACCGCGCAGATTCGCCGGAATGGCGGCTTTCAGCGCTTCTGACTCTACCGGCTGAGTGACGCCGGCTTCAACTAAATCGATGAGATTTCCGGCATCGACGGTCATCAGCAGGTCGGCAGGGGAGTTTTTGCCTTCCGCCTTAACACGCTCAAGCATACCGTCTTTGATATAGACCGTACTTACTTTGATACCGCTGGTTTTAGTCCAGCTATCAAGTAAAGGCTGGATCAGGCCCGGTTCACGGGTGGTGTAAAGCGTTAACGTTTCCTGAGCGAAAGCCGGCAGGCTGACAGAGAAGAGGAGGGCAGAGGCAAGCGTGATACGGCGCAATCCGGTGCGAGTCAGAGCATTCATCGTTTTTATCCCAGAGTAATTGGAACATACAGTGAACCGAGTCGGGGCTCGTTCTTTTGGCTCGCGTACAATAAATGATAATCACTAGCACTTACAATAATTGCAAAGTTTAAACGATTTACATTTACACAACTTTAATCAACGATGTGATGCGGCATGGAATGGGGAGTTATGGCAGACTGAGCGCTTATAGAGGCAGCTTTTACACAGACGTTAAAAGCAAAAAGCCCGCTTAAGTTTCCTTAAGCGGGCTTCTTAAATTTGGCTCCTCTGACTGGGATCGCCTTTGCCAGTAACTGGCTAATATGTAAGCTAAACCTGAATTGCCGTTCTGTCAAGACCACCAGAATGACCACCAATAGATCTTATCTGCATCTGCAAAGTTATATACTATCGATAAAGGGGGATATCTCTTGGATGTCTTCTTCCTCAGAGAGAAAAAATCGTAGAATTATATATATTAATAGGTAAAACCTTTTGGCTGTTTAATGTCATTGTAATATACTGTTTTTATATACATGATTGTATACTTCAATGATTATTAGCAAGTAAATATAAGAATATAATATATTATGTAGTTTTTATATGTTCTCGGTTGGAATGATTTTGAATAAGGACCATACATGGCTGATAGTAATGAACATTTAAATAATAATTGCCCCTCATGCGGTAGCATGCTTGATTCAGATGAAGTGTGTGCTTGTGGCTATGACTCAAGCTTGGATGTGCAGGAGGAAAGTTATGTCCCTCAGTTTGCATTGACAGCAACTCTGGATAAAGTGTCAGGGGACTCCGGCCCTATATTTAAAGAGTCTTTAGGTGAAGTTTGGACATTAGATACAGAAGACGTTCAGCTTTTTATTAAACAAATCGAGAAAAAATTTAAACTTAAAAGGAAACTTCATGGTGTAATCGATGAAAATAAAATGCCATTAAGTGCACCTATTTCTTTCAGTAAATATCTAAATCAAAATATAGATTTTAAATCTTTTGTTCAGTCAATGATGGATAGAATGAGAGGTGAAGCGAATAATGACAAATCAAGGCTTTCTGGTGGGGCTATAATATTTATTCATTACAATGTAGATAATGATAAAGAAAGTAGTGGTCGTCTTTTTATTATCATGGTGGATAGAAAGGGAGTCTTTAATTTCGATAAAAATCTTATTCCAGAGAAATTACCATCTATAGATATAGATTCCTTGCGACAAGCTGTCCTTGTTGATTTGACTTTATTCAAAGCAAGCTACCCAGAAAATAATGGCGACCCTTATCTGCACTTTATATCTGGTCGATCTAGTAGCGAATTCTTTAAGCGAGCATTGGGTTGTAACCCAAAAATTGATAATAATAGAAGTATTGATGAAACAAATAGAGCTGTTGATGATTTTGTTAAGGTAATGAAGTTAAAGCACATCGATAGAGTTAAAGTAAAGAAAGCAGTCGAAGCTTTGATGAAATCAAAAGCAAAAGATCCCAATGATAGAAAGTTAACGATTGAAGATATAGGGAATTGTATAGAGAAAACCCTTCCTGAAAATAAAGAATTAAAAGGGAAGTTTGTACAGTTCGCGGATGTTAATGAATATGTTATTGATGATTTTTTCGAACCAAGTAGATTTTCTGGAAGTAGCTTTGGAGAAATAAAGATTTCTGATGCGGAACAGGAATATGAATGTAAAATATCTGTTGATGCAATTAGCGAGGATGATACATCAAATGCAAAAGTTATATATGATAGAGCTAATGGCCAATTAATAATACGATTGTCGCATAATGCAGTAACTGAAATCGAGAAAATAGTTGGTTAAATTTACAAGGAGAAGTGATGAGCGACATGAATGGTTTTGAAACATTAGTAAATGCTATCTTATCGGCAAAAATTGAAGTCGATAGTGGCTATATGTTGCTCGAATTTGAAGACCAATCAATTGATATTAATATAATATCTAAGTTAATCAAAGATTATGGTTTAGCCGTAGAACCTGAAGTTGAAAGTAAAGAAATTATTTTCCCGTTGTCTTCTGGGGCATTTCGAGATGATTCAAATATATATAGTACGCTAGATTCCTTTTTGAGAACATGTATTTCTCTAGGTTATGTTCCTAATGATTTTATTATTCTCACTGAGAAGATTTCTTCACTATTAATTGATGATAAAATTGGTAGTATTGATATTTACTTAAAATGGACTTCAGTATTATCCAGTGTTGCTAATCATCAAATTGGAGGGAAGTTTATACTCTATATACCAAGTGATAATGGTGGTAAGGAGTTAGTTATTAATTCCTACGAAAGATTGGACTATATTATAAAAGCTCCCTATAGCAAGGTCGCTGTAGACTCAGTTGATAAAATAATAAAGGTACTTGATGTCGAGGATGCTCAGTCTCCCGAAAGAAAATCTATTATTCGTACTGCTATATATGATTTGATTAATAACATTGAGAGTAAAGATGTTTCAGCGCTAATCACAATAAGCGAGAGGGTTTTTAACCGGTATAACGATCTTTTGGAGTTATATACTAATAGATTCTCCGTTAACAAACTATTGTCTGAATTGGAACAAAAAAACCTTGAGTATACAACCAAAATAAATGATTTTGTTTCATCTAGTCAGACAAAAGCTTTTGCAATTCCTGGGGCCTTGATTGCGATCGGTGGATTAGCTAAAGCCAGCGGCTTCTGGGATTCTTTATTGATTTTTATAGGTCTCTTTCTCGTATATTACATAACTTCTATGTCCAACCAAGTTTTATATGAGTCCTATATAACTTTAAAAAATAGTCTTAATGACTCTTTTTCAAGGTATTCTAAATTTGATGAAGGGGTGGAAGTTAGGGATGCAGCCAAAAAAATCTCATTAGAGCTTTATCATAAAATAGATAATGCAAAAGAACGGTTGGAAAAAGTTAATAGCATTGCAAAATGGATGCTTTGGATAGGTGGGGGGTATCTGGTCTTGAAAATGATATTTATTGATGGTAAGTAAATAGAAATATTGTTAATCTAATTTTGTTTTTCAATTATCAAGAGAATGACAAGTGAGAGTTTTTATATCACCATGTGATGGTTGTTTAGTTTGATTTTCAAGCTCTTTTGTAATTTCATCTACAACCGAATTATTAGTTTTTCGGGAGCCTGAAAGTGTATAACTAATTGGGTTTCACTGGTATTAAAAAATTATACTTTCATATTTATTGAAGTTCCCCTCTTCATGAGTTTTTGCAAGTGAATTACTGGCGGATTTCTTATCTTCTCTATTGAACTACCATTTATCCATCATGTTATTTAAAATAATCGGAAAAATTAACATTGGGAGATACACCTAGAAGTTTGGCCAATGTTTCAAAAATGACTGTAAGTGCACCGGTTTTAGTTCCCCGCACTTTATGGGATTTCAGCCATCAGCCGGTACTCTTCAGGTGTCAAGTTGTTCAGTGACTCGTGAGGGCGCTCGCCGTTATATTCAGCCAGCCAGCGCTATGTGATTTCCCGTGCTTCATTCAGGGTTCTGAATAGATAAAAATCCAATATTTCTGTCCGGTACGTCCGGTTGAACCGTCCGATAAAGGCATTCTGCGTGGGCTTGCCGGGCCTGATAAATTCCAGCATCACACCATGCTCTTCTGCCCATTGTGCCAGCGTCAGCTAGACCAGCTCCGGGCCGCTATCCATCCGCATTTTCAGCAGGTATCCGCAGTTTGCCACGTTCCTGTCCAGCACTCTCACGACCCGCTGCGCCGGGATATTCAGGTCAATTTCGATCGCCAGCGCTTCGCGATTAAAACCATCCACTACGTTGAAGGTCCGTAAGCGCCTGCCGCACACCAGCGCATAGTGCATAAAATCGATGGACCAACTCACGCTTTATCGCTGGTTTTAAAGCTTTTTTCAATAACGTCTTTCACTCCGCGGCATTCGAGACTCAGGTTCGCAAGCATCTGTTTCAGTCGGCGGTTTTCATCCTCAAGTTCTTTCATCTTTTTGATATCAGAGACTTCCATATCGCCGAACTTCGCTTTCCAGTTATAGTACAAGGCCTCAGAGATCCCGGCATCGCGGCAGACATCCTTAACGGTACGTTTGGCTTCGACGGACTTCATAACAGCGATGATCTGGTGTTCGGTTAATCCGGCTTTGCGCATGGTGATCTCATCCAGGGACATAGTCAGTATGCCGGAAGATCTCTAAAAGTAAATGGCCCGGTTTACCGGGTTGCTTACAGATCAGCCGCTTCAAAGTTGGGGTGTAAGCCGAGTACTGGTACTAGATGCTGGACTGTGGGTGGGGCTTTGGCTGGTGAAAACACTTTCAAAAAAATAACATAGTTAGTGATCGATGCCATTATGCAGGGGTATAATCTTATTCTATGATTTTTCGAACAAAATAGTTGCCATTTCAGGCAAATCATATGTGTGGTCAAGTAAAATGATGACATCTGGTATGGTGATATGAATAGTATTTTTGCAAGAGAAGGAGACGAAATCCGGGTTCTTTCACTATTTTCTGGCTGTGGAGGGATGGACTTTGGTATTGAATCTGCCGGAGGAAAGATTGTTTTTGCTAACGATATCGTTGAAAACGCGTGTAAAACATTAGCCAAGTATTTTCCTGATACTGATGTTAAGCATGGCGATATCTCTCAAATTCAAACTTTTCCATCTGTGGATGTTGTCGTTGGTGGCTACCCGTGCCAGTCATTTTCGATGGCTGGTAACAGAAAGCCCAGCGACGATGCGCGGACCAATCTTTATAAGCAATTTCTTCGGGTATTGAATATCGTTCGACCTAAGTATTTTGTGGCTGAAAACGTTTCAGGATTACAGCAGTTGGGCGCAGGTAGCTTTTTAGAACAACAAGTTAACGCCTATCGGGATGCAGGATATCAAGTTAGTCACCATCTTGTTAATGCAAAATCTTACGGTGTTCCACAGTCACGCAAGCGCCTGTTTATTATTGGTGTCAGAAACGATCTGGGGCAATATTTTGAATTTCCGGCAGCAACGCATGGTAAAGCGACCTTAAAGAACCCGCACTTAAAACCTTATGTTTCCCATGGTGAGGCTATCCGCGATTTGCCATTATGGCCAGAGGGTGAGTTTTACGAACGACCTCACGATCCCGAGGGGCACTTCTCATGGTACTTTATGTCCAGAAATCGTAAGGCCAAATGGGATAGTCCTGCTTATACCGTCGTAGCGAACTGGCGACATGTGACGTTGCATCCAGCCAGCCCAATGATGAAGTTAACATGGTCAAATCTTGAGGACGGCTGGAAGCAGCGCTGGGATTTTTCTGAAGAATATGAACATGTTGCTATTGATTCAACCCGGCCTAAGCTGGAACAGGCTAGGCGTTTGTCATGGCGGGAATGTGCCAGAATACAGACGTTTCGTCATGATTTTGAGCCTATTGGTGATATTGAATCTCGATTTACTCAGATAGGCAATGCAGTTCCTCCGTTACTGGCCGAAATCATTTTTCAACATCTATTTTCTGGTGATGGGTTGAAAATGAATTTGAGGAAGGGCGAATAAAAATCATGAGTATATCTTTCCCTATTTCTTTAGAAGAGTGGAATGCAGCACTAGTTAACGCCGTTTTTTTTGAGCCTTCCCGTGCAGGTGTATTTTTGAGTCGAATCGATACTACTGGAAGAATTTTTGAGCAATTGGCTGGTTCTCGTAGTAAAGAAGAAGCTAAGCAAAGCTTTCTTGATTCATTTGGTAAGGATGAAAGAAAAATACAACGTTATCTCAGAGATGATTCAACGCTTGATAGTCTGACTCGAATAAAAGGCATCCCACCTCATTTTTCTATTCTATATTTAACGTTACTTGCCGCCAGTGCTGATAATGAAACTCATGATGAAGGAGACTTTAGGGTTAGATTTTCTGTATTATTGGGACTGAATAGGAATAAGAAATTTATTTTTAGAGAACTGCCTAGCTTATGGCGAAGAGTTGAACAATGGAGTCAAAGTAAACAGGGTTGTTCTCGGTTATTTTTACCCCATCCCCAAAATGAAAAGCTGATTGGGTATTCTAAGAGGCTTTCTTTTCCTTGTTATAGAGATGAAATTCGTTTGCGAGCCATACTGGTTCGTAATAATCTGGACAGCCATTCAACATTTGAATCTGTTAATAAAGTAATACACCAGAGAATTGATGATTTTAGTGAAGTATTCGTCAGTGAATTCAAAGTATTCTATACGCTATTATCAACTGCAGCCATGCAGCAGGCATATAGTAGCCCGTTCTGGGGGGCTGTGAGGGATATTACGTGGCATGAAGAAAATCAACAAGCCAGAGAGAATGGGCTTTTCTGCATTCACTTAGACGCTACCGATCCGCAACTTCCAGAACTTTGTCTGTTAATGGATGATGTTGGTGCTCAGACTTTGGATACCGTTAAAACTGAATCGTTACCAGAAAAATTGGGAAATTACAGTAGCATTTATTATCAGACCAACGTTAATGCTACATTAACGAGTTTACTTCCATTTCTACAAAAAAGAAAAAAAGGCTTAACTGGATCGCGGGTTGGCATGGCGCTACATGCTGGTTGTTTACCCCTTTTCAGGGATGATTCTGGGTTTATCAGTTCGGATGGTCATTATTTTGACGATGGTCTGGTTTGTTTGATTATTCGTCATGAATATGCTGTACATATCCGCACCATGTTTGAACATACTGGCCTGACTGTTATGACGCTAGGAAAAAATACAGGTTCTGAAGATTGGGAAGTTCTCGTCTTTGATACGATGAGTAGACAGGAATTAACCGAACTTGCCAAATTACTTCCTGGTGCTGCTCGTAGATTTATGGTTCAGAGTTGGATACCTGCTCGACCTTATATCACAGGTGCAGCCCGTTTTGGACAGTCAATATTACTTAACCCAGCCAGTACGCCGGTTATTCATATGGTGGGTGCCATTGGCGGGGAATATGTAATCAGAGATTCCAATCATATAGAACTGGTCAGCGGCATACTAACACCAACACAAGGTGGTGAAGGACTATTTATTTCTCCGGAAAAACTCACTTCATTATCAGGACAGGCGTTTTGTCGCTATCGGTTAACGCTTGAGAAACAGGTTGAACCGTTGGTTTTTGACATTCACGTCCTCGATCATGCGCCGGATGCTCCATATCGTAAAGTTGCCGAACAACATGACTGGCTTATTGATGGTCAACGGGGAACATTAGTGCCATTAAACAATGTTGAGTCAATGGAGTGTCTGAAAAACCAAAAAACTACCTCACTAGGCGGATCATGGTCGATATGGCGACTTGATGAACGTGTGCCTGTAGAGAGTAAACAGTTTGATTTGCACATGCTTCCTGCCGCATTTGACTGGTTAGCTGAAGCACTGGCACTGCGTTTTCAAAAACGCAGTACGCTACCATTTGATGAGCTTAATACACATTTAACGCCCGTATCACTAGCGACAGGTATACCTGCATGGCGGTTGCGCCGGTTGCTTTTTGCCTCAGGCTGGCTTTGCGTAATAGAAAGACGACATGCGCCGTATCCGGTGGTATCACTGGCAAAACGTACATTGTCTGTTTGTGAGAAGGTAGAAGGACTCACTGCCCGAGTTGGCGGTATGTTGACGAAAAGCGAGCGTCATCATCTGCAAGGTTTGTTGAAAGAGAGTGAACGGGTAAGACGTTGGTCAACAGTGGATAATAATTTTGCACTTGGCAGTATTGAATTGATTTTGTCAGGAACCGATCGCGTAAAAGATTTGCTTGAACAGTTCAATTGGCAGTTTCTAGCCAGAGAAGATTTTTCTGTTGGCCCATTAAGTGGCGTGCTGTTATCCATGACTCAAATAAAGCAAGTTCCAGCTTTGCCACCCGATATTTATGTGGCGTTCTGGCAGACAAAAAAAAACCAATGGTCAGAAGAAATCCAGCCAACAAATAGCGACCTGTTAATGCGCTGTCGGGAAAAGCAACGTAATCGTTATTTTATTCGGGCAGATACGGGGTACTGGCAAACTGATAGCTTTGCCTGGGCGTTAATGGCTCACGTCATGAGGTCGGAAAAAACGCTTGGTACTCAAAGTCACTATGGCGATCTCTTCTGGTCTAAGTCACTAATTACTTTACCGATTTCTGTCACTCAGTGGTGGTTACATTTCGCCGGCGGTTGTTGTACCGTCAGTGATGACGGAAGGATAATATTTGCTGGTAGAGGGGATGAATTGTGGGGAGGCGTTGAGTGTGATGATAATGCTGTTTTCCCGGTTAATCGAGCAGTCACTCGGCGGGCGAGAGCTTTGGCGCTACGCAGGATAAGCAGCATCAATTAATCTCTTAAATCAATCACCAAGGAGCTCACTCAGGGTGTCTAAAAAACAACATATCATTAAAGAAAGATTGAGGCAGATGTATCTCTTTGGTGCAGAGCCTTTTGAGTTGATGAACTGCCTGAAAGAATCGCAGCAAAAGCTGATCATGGCTGGTGCTAAAGCGGACAATTTGCCAAAGGTTCCGAACAAGATTTTACATTTTTTGAGCGCATTACCACCTAAGGCCCATTCCATTGTGCTAACCTGGTTTCGTACTCACGTACAATTTCCAGAACAAGGTGATCCCCAAAAAATCATTCATGAGATTCTGCTCGCAGAAAATAACGATAAAGATATCTCATCACCAAAACCGCTATGGCGCGCAATCCTTGGGTTCTACGTCACTCAGCCTTGCCCTAACATCGTCGCACAATTTCTTCGCGGTGAAGAAATTACACTACTCCATAATGATGATCCTCATGAGTCCAGCGATAGATTACCTGAGCAGTCAACGATTAGTGTTACTGATGAAGATATCGAGCAGTGTCTATTCGTAAGTCAGGGACGTGACATATCTCCTTCAGATCGAATAATTCCGGCGTTCGTTGCTGGGCTTGTTGCTACGTTGAAGGGGGAAACGGAAGTTGCAGGTCAGTGGGTGTCACAGTTATCCAATCACTCACTGCCTCTGGGGCAAAAATTTGGTAGGCTCATCTCAACGTTTGGCGTCGTTCGTCCTCAGGAAGAGGCTGACAACGGAATAGTATTATTGGCAGAGCCTGTTGCGCCAGACGATATCAATGGCGATATCGATGGAGTGTCCTTTGTCGGTAAAGTGACGAAAGTGCTTCCCTCTGGCGTATTCTTTGTTTCGCCCGTTGGCCTGTTTATTGGCGATGAACTGCGGGATCTTTCAGATGCTCACAGCCATATGCTCTATCCCGATCGTGGTGAAGTTATAGGATTTTTAAATCATTTTACAAATAATGTGACCCATGGGGAATTAGGCATATGGCAAGCGAGACACAAGCCATCCGATAAAACGGCCCAGTGTGCATTGACTGAGTACCAGTCTCGCGTATATTCCGTTGTCAAAATCCCCTATGATTCTGGCGAACCGGATGCGATTCGTGAATGGCTATTAACCTGTTACCAACCTCAAGATAAATCTCCTACTATCTTCTTCTTAACCGATGGTCTGGCGCTAAGATTACCCGGAGACATTCTTGATCCTAAAAAATATGATTTTGACGTACCTCTGGATTCTTATCTGGAATTAAGTTGTGTGGAACTGCGCTCTCAGTCAATCACTATAGTGCCTCAACTCCCCGGATTGAGCGAAAAATATGATTGTGCGCCTGCCATTACATGGATAAAACGGCTGTTAAAGTTAGACTATTCATCGACAGATTTTCCTGTTTTCAGCAAATCACACTTACAGCGTTTAGCTCACTTTATGGCTGAATATGAGTCAGATAATCGAAGTGCGTATTTACGTGCATTGACGCAACTTGAGAAGGTTGCGGTTTCAAGAGAATTTCTGGACGGTAGCATTCAACAACTGTTGACGTTGCCGACAATAAAGACGCAAATCTATGCAGAGAAGCAAGTAATACTGGCTCAGTATGAAAGTGAGCAGGAACAACTCAGACAGACGATTGCATCACTGATGGATAAGAAGGCGCAGTTGGATGCAGAAATTAACCGACAGGAGAAGACGCTAAAAAGCGAAACAAACCGTATAAAAAAAGCGCTACGCCAGCAGGAAGCTGAGCTGGATTCACGAATCAGGCAAACCTTTGAGCAAGCGTCTCAGGCGGGTATAGAAACGTTGGCACAGACGGCGTTGTTGCGAACGATGATCGCTGGTTCGGCCACACCCACACCCGTTATACCATCAGAACGAATCACCGAACCCGCCTTGAGCCTTCCGTTACCTCAGTCTTTACTACCGCCGGAAGTAAATGAAATAAACAGCAAAAGAGTGCTACAGGCCGCGATCGAAGAACAGGCAGCGATTACCGGACTAAGCGAAAATCTGTTGTTCAGTTTGATTGCTGCCGCAAGTGTTGTATCAGTTGTCGGATTAACAGGAAAATACGCCCAGAAAACTGTCGTTTCTTTAGCCAATATTCTGTCGGGAAGCATATGGGGGGAGGTCTCTATTCATGGTGATCTTTTTAGTATCAGCGACTTAATGAAATCGCCTGTGCTAATCAGGAGTACAAATAGCACGAGCTCTATGACGCTGGGTGACTTCTTAGCGCACCAACAATCAAGCGGGTTAATGACGATAGTAAAACTACGTGGGTTTAACCGAATGCCGCCGGAAACATTACTTCCCGAACTTAACGAATGCCTGTTTAGCAGTGAATATTCTGCGGGACTATGCTGGAAGGATCAAAATAATACCTTGCGGCACCTTTCGTTAAGTTACCCTGTATTGTTTGTATTGACGTTTACCGTTGGTAAAAGTACGTTCCCACTACAGGGGCCAGTTGCTAATCAGTTGCCCGTATTTATGGCCGAATATAGCAGTACACAGGTTGAGCAGACTGAATACTCACCAGCCGAATATACTTCAGATATTGCGCCCGCGTGCGTGGCCTCCAAATTATGGTCTTCGTTATACGCCGATGCTCACCCTAAAGATAATCAGCAGCAAACTATGCGGGCGGTGTTAAACGCATTGGGTTATTCCGACGAAAAATCTCAGGCGCTGGCAATGCTGGCTTTCACTATTGGGCGCAGTACCACAGAAAAAATAACCGCAGAAATTGAGCCATTGGCTCCTGCATTGATACCTTATGTTCAGGAAATCACTCACGGTGCATCTGCAACCGTGCTTGATCATCTGTTCCAGCTATAAATAAACAAGGGCATTTTATGAATAACCCACTGGAATCATTTGAATCAATAAGGGATTTTTACATCACCTATCTTGAAACTGCTTTTCGTATAGGTTCACCCGATATTCAGGCATATCGACGTAGCTTACTGGAACAGCAAGGTACATTATGTGCAGATCTTTTTCTGGAACCAATGCCAAGATATCAGGATTATGGTTTAACCATCAGTGATTTACGTAATGTGGCTGAAGGTGAGGAATGGCTGCCAGGGTTTACCGAGCAACAAAGGGACGCATTTATCGATCTTTGTCTGGGAGGGCTTTTGCCTCGCGATAAAGCCGATTCCACCAAAGGACGTTTTAAACTTTATACCCACCAGCTAGACATGCTGAAAAGAGGTGTACAGCCCGCAATGCCGGGTATCGTTACATCAGGAACAGGGTCAGGTAAAACAGAATCTTTTCTGCTGCCAGTTCTGGCTCAAATTGTGAAAGAAGCGAGTGGTTGGCCGAAAAGTCCTTCGCTTAAATGCTGGCAGCCGTGGTGGCATAGTGGAGTAAATACTCAGCCTACGTTTATGCGTGAGGCAGAAGCATCAGCACGGCCAAAAGCCGTACGAGCGCTAATTTTGTATCCAATGAACGCACTGGTTGAAGATCAAATGGTGCGTATGCGTCGGGCGCTTGATTCCCGAGAAGCACATGAAGCGATGGATTTACACTTGGGTGGCAACCGTATCTTTTTTGGTCGTTATACTGGCGCAACGAAAGTCACTGGCTGGTTAAACCATCCCCGACCGGGGAGCGAGGAAAAAGAGAAAAAAGAGAAAAAACGGGTCGCTGGTAAAATCACTGAATTGCGCGAATATCTTCAATCCGTGGAAGACACTCATCGGGAAGCTGTGCGGCAGGGGATTCGGGATCATGATGATAACCTGCAATTCAATTTCCCTAGTGTATCAGGCGGAGAAATGCTTAGCCGCTGGGAAATGCAAAAATCACCTCCGGATATACTGATTACTAACACCAGTATGCTTTCCACGATGTTGGTACGGGAGATTGACGATCCTATTTTTGACCAAACCCGAGAATGGATTGAACACGATCCTGATGCCTATTTTTATCTTGTCCTTGACGAACTGCATCTTCAGCGCGGTACAGCAGGGACCGAAGTCAGTTATTTGCTCAAACATCTCATAAACCGTCTGGGGCTGGATCAGGAACAGCACCGACATAAGCTCCGTATTCTGGCATCCAGTGCCTCACTGCCCGTTGATGGCCCTGAAGGTAAGAAAAGCGTTGAGTATTTATGGGGGATGTTCGGTCAGCGAGGACTGCCTGTGAGTGCAGCAGCTAAAGACTGGGCAGATTGCGTGGTGAATGGTGCCATGGTTTCTCCAGCACAGGATAATACGTTGCATTTCCACGGAGACCTCAACGACTTCTGCAATACGGTAAGACAGCTACAGGGATCCTCACTGCCATCTTTGCAACACTGGTCAAACGTTGCCCGAAGTATGGGGGGCTATCATGACGAGCAGTGTATGGAAAAACTGGCTAAATGGGTTGTTGTGCAGGCCGCCTGTATGCTTGAAAAAGGTTGCTATACATGTGAAAAGTCTCTGCGTGCTACATCAATAACTGCTCTGGCAGAGCGTATATTTCCCTCCCATTCCGCAGGACGTGAGGGGATTCGTGCATTAATATGGTTACGTGCTGCTACAGATAGCTGGCCTGAGTGGTTTTCACATCCCTTTCCCGATGATATTCCATTGCCACGTTTTCGCGCCCATGCGTTTTTACGGGCTCTGGAAGGATTATATGCAGCACCGCTACCTTCCCCCTCAAGTGCATCAACAGAAGAAAGAGATCAGCACTTTTTTGCCGATCTGACGGTTGAGTCTGGCCTGCGTTATGGCGAGCGTCACTATGACAACAAAAAATCACGACGCGTAGAATTACTCTACTGTGAGTGTTGCGCCACACTATTTTTTGGCGGCAAACCCTCTTCTTTCTCGGCAACGGATAGCCGCGTAGAGCTTTTACCCAACGATCCCGATATTGATCAACTACCTGAACATGCGAAATCGGTTATGGTTGAACGACGTTCCGCCGAAGAATATGCGTTGTTTATGCCGACCGTCGATCGATTCTGGCCTAGAGGAGAAGGAACTCCAGCCGATGAGGACTCTTTTGGGAAGTGGATTAAGGCTGGTTACGATCCGTTTACTGCGGCGATTCAACACACGTTATCGCCTATAAGATCGATTGAACAAACTCATATTGCAGGCTGGTTCTATTATGTCCCATCGGGTGATTTTTCCACTAGGAAAAGAGGCCAGTCGTCCAGCCAGTCACCGGGGAGTGCGCTGCCTTTCCAGTGTCCGGCATGTGGTACATCATATAAATACGGTAAAGGTAAACTATCACCTATCCGCAGTTTTCGAGTCGGCTTTGCGAAAACCACGCAGCTCTTGGCCAGTACGTTGATGGCTGAATTACAACGCTCTGGCGATCGGGAACGGCTGGTCACATTTTCTGACAGTCGGCAGGATGCTGCCAATGCGGCGCTCGATTTGGAGTCAGGTCACCATGATGATGTTCGCCGTGAGATTGTTGTGCGCTCGCTGAAGGAACTGTCAGCGAGTCAGTGCTCCCATAAAGAAGTGACCATACAGTTAGAACAACTTAATAAACGCAGAAAAGAACTAATTAGCAAAGAGATTAAAGAGGGGCGGCTCTCTGCGGATGAAGACAAAGAATTAGGACAGCTTTTTGGCGAAAAAGAGCGGCTGAGTGACTTATTGCTACTGCCACAGGCAGACAGCGTATCGCTGAGCAGCATACTGGAGCCTGAAGCACCAATCGCAGGCAACGTCCTTAATCCTCTGTTGGCAACATTAGTTGACGCGGGTATTCATCCTACCGATCGAACGGGGATATCTCCTGTCCCTGAGCCCTCAAAACAAAAACATGATGAAGAAACTATCACTTTTGCATGGCAGCAATTATTTGAAAAAAACAAACAGACCAAATGGTGTTGGAAGAAACATCCTTCCTATGAGGATAATCTGGACGTTGCCCGGAAGGAAATCTCCCGCGACCTAAAACAACTGGTCGGGGAAAGCGTGTTCAGTAAAACCTATTTTGCGCTGGAAGAAGCAGGATGGGGTTATCCCTGTCTTCCTCTGGCTAACAACTGCTCGCGGGAACAATTGGCTGTCTATGACGCTATGCTTCGCGTATTGGCGGATGCCTATCGAGTCGCACCGTCCCAGTACACAACAACAGAAACGCGCTGGCATGTTGCAGAGGATGTGAAGCCTAAAAATCGGTTGCGCCGTTTTAGCGATGAGCTTTGTAACCACTCCAGAGCCAAGACATTATCGCTGATTGGGGACTTTCTGGTGCACCTCAAACGCTCTGGTCATCAGGGCGGCATTATTGACATTGGAAAAGTGCACTTTCGTTTAGTAGAGGCTACCGCTCCTTTCTGGCGCTGTAGTCACTGTGGCCGCGTCCATTTGCACAAGGGGGCAAAACTTTGCACCCGCTGTTATGCGCCACTACCTGAAACATCTTCTGGTAACGCGGGGGAATTACAAACCCAAAACTATCTCGGTAAACGTATATCGTATGCTTCCCGTATCAGTAGAATGCGTTCTGAAGAACTCACGGGCATGACGGGGAATCCGGCAGCGAGATTACGCCGTTTTAAAAGTATCCTCATTGCTGATGATGACGACATATTGCCAAAAGGGCTGGAGGACTTCGAACCTCATCCTGAGTTGGATAGAGCCGCCAGAGAGGTGGATGTACTCTCTGTTACCACCACGATGGAAGTGGGGGTTGATATTGGCGATCTACGCGCAGTTTTTCAGGCTAACATGCCGCCGCAACGTTTTAATTACCAGCAACGCGTAGGGCGAGCGGGACGACGTGGGCAGGCTTTTGCATTTGTATTAACGGCATGTCGCAGCAAGAGCCATGATTTATTTTACTTCCGTAACCCGGAAAAGATCACCGGCGATCTCCCTCCGCCACCTTTCTTAACTACTAAACTGGAAATGATCTGCCAGCGCTTAGTGCGCAAAATCTGGCTGGTGGCCGCTTTTAAGTGGCTCAGAGAGCAAGTAGTGGATTCGGGGCAGTCGTGGCCTGTTGATGGTGACAGACATAAACCCGACAATCACGGAGAGTTTTTTCAGGTTCATTGGCTAAAAGAAAATCAGGCAAACTGGTTGCCGCGCATTCGTAACGCGCTGAAAGAAACCATCAACGCGCGTGATGAGTTTGCTCAAGCGTGTATGCAACAGGATGAAATATTCTACCGTACAATAATCCACCCTCTGACGCCGGAATGTCTAATACAAGATATTAAATCAGTACTGGACGACGACGCTATGGCAGGAAAGGGACTGGCGGAAGCGTTGGCCGAACAGGGAAAATTCCCTATGTACGGTATGCCAACCCGAACACGACTTCTGCTGACAAGGCCGGTGAGTACGGACGAACATGATGTACAGTTCGCCAGCATGGATCGCGATCTGGATATTGCGATTCAGGAATTTGCACCGGGAAAATATCTGGTACAGGACAAGCGCCGTTACTTTACCGCAGGCTATGCCGGAATGCTGAAGCAAAGCTACAAAAACCCGGCCGAATTTTTCACTGAAGCTGACGAACCGGGAGAATGCAGGGCGATGACCGTTTGCCCGGTGTGCAAAGTCTGGGTACTGGTGGGCTCGATGACCGCTGTATGCAGCGCCTGCGGTGGGGTCATGGATGGTGCTGAGCAATATTCGTGTTACGTACCCAACGGATTTATTACCACTCTTGAAGATAAATCTGCAAAAGAAGACTTTGACCAAACCCTGACGGTGGCCAGCAGAGTATCTATTGCTGAAGCTTACTCAATTGAGAATGCAGTATCTGTACCTGACTCTAATGTTGCCATCCAGCTAAAATCCCAAACCTGCCTTAACAGGTTAAATCGTGGTGTTTATGCGGACAAAACATGGAGTGGTTTCAATGCGATACAAGGCAATCTACGGGTTCCATTCAGAAAGGCGGGAGTATATCAGCCGCTATGGGCAAACCACGTATGGTTAGACAGTAACCTTCTTGAGGCTGATTTATCACTTAAAAACCGCTTTACCCCTATGCAGGAAAGCCGAGAATCGTTTTATCTCTCGGCACCTAAAGTAACCGATTTACTGGCGTTGATGTTGGTGGATACTCCGGTGGACCTCCAGTTACAGTACTTGCAAGGCGCACTGACTCCTGCATTTCGGGCGGCCGCGCTATCTGCTTCTTTTATCATCGTCAACTATGCTTCGAAAGAGCTACTTGATACTGATCCGGAAGAAATTGAAATTCTGGAGCCTCGCGTACAAATTTTAAAAAACGGTATTTCTGCACCGATATTACAAATGGCCGATCGTCTGGTTAATGGTTCTGGATTATGCGAGCGACTACAGCAGATCGGGAGCTCTGGCTCTCCGATTGTTCTTGAAGTGATGAATGAGATTATCAATGACGAAAGATCCTATCCACTAAAAGAGTTTTTAGAACCACAGCATCGCGACGTATGTTTTCAGGCATGTTATTACTGCCTGCATCGATACGGTAATCAGGCTTATCATGGCTTGCTCGACTGGCGTCTGGGACTGGATGTCATTCAATTGCTTTTGGATAAAACCTATGATGCCGGACTACGTGGAGATTTTTCATCCCCCGGCATAATTGACTGGACGGTTAATGCCAAACGACTGGCCGAAGAAGCATCGTCTTTATTTAAGGGGAGTGAAGTAAAAATCGTGGGAAATATCCCGCTGATAGGTATTAGCCCACAACGCTGGGCGGCAGTACTGCATCCTTTCTGGAGTTATGACGGGGTTTTTAAAGCTAATCCTGAACTTGAGGTGCTCTCGCTTGAGGAAGATATCGTATTTACAAACACCTTTGAGCTTTCTCGCCGTATGGGAACTGTGATGGCAAAACTGTGCACACCACCTCGTTCGAGCGAAAAATGAATATAATGACGTTGGAGCGTACCCGCCCGGTGCTCCCCTCAAAGCTGGGCGTATTTATTACCTGCCCAATGAGGTACTTGCTGGAAAGCGAGCAGCATTCTTTCCTGTGTTTGCCTTTGCCTCCTCAGGCTGCTCTGGGGAGTGCCGTGCACAGACTGGCAAACACGTTGCAAAAAAGTGGCGAGAATAGTCCTGAATCAATCATACAGAGGCTTGAAAACGACTTTGTGGCGACCTTGATAAAGACTCAGCAAGGAGCACTGGCGCTATGGGTCTGGGAACGCTATGGCATTGCTGGATTAGTATCGCGTCAGGCGTTGATCAAATACATTCGTTACGCCAAATCTCTTGTTACTCCGGTTGATGAACGGGGTGGACATTTGCCAGATATGATAAAAATGCGGGAAAGTGTTATTCCGGTAGGTCGGGAAAAACTGCTGAAAAGTACTTGTTTCGATATGCAGGGACGTGCCGATCTCATTTACAGAAAAGAAACCGGGCAGATACGGGTTGTTGACTTTAAAACCGGCGAAGTGAGAGACGAAAAAAATCAGCCGAAAGAAGAATATTTGTTACAAATAGCGGCATATGGCATGATGATAAAAGAGCTAGCTCCTGAAATTAATATTGAACTGGAACTAGCCGGAGTAGGGGGTAGCTGGACCGGTGTATTGGATAACAGCCTGCAAGAATGCGTCAATCGTGTTCTTGTCTCATTTAATGAAATATTACCTCGTAATACTTCTTTTTCTGCGCTTAATATAGCTCGGCCGGGTAAACATTGTATTCAGTGTGCTGGCCGTTGCTCGTGCCCGATTTACTCAAAAAATTCATGTCATTTCAGGCAACAATCCTGCCCTGACGATCGTCATTTTAACATCGATATTCATGGGCGATTACTGGAGGTTGAGATGGATAATAATTTTACGACTCTACGACTCCTACTTCCTGATGGTTATATGGCAAAAGTATTTCATATTCCGACTCGATTTATTCCTGAGTCTAATGAGATGATAGGTTGCGACGTTACTCTGTATGGATTGAATGTCTTTGGCGCTAGTTCGGAGAACAATATCCCACGAAATTTTTATGTTGTGGATACTCAGGAACCCAGAAGATCGGCATTTCAGTTTTTCCTGCAATGGAAGAAAAACCACTAAATATTGTCTCGAAAAATAATAGAGGAAAGTAGAGAGGTTTATTAAGAATGCTTAACAGACAGAATAATTATATACTCTATGGATGGATTTTTTATTTTCTGCGATCCACTTTCCAGTAATTTTCTTGCCGCTCATCATCAATCGCTGTTTCCTTACCCCGCGCCTGCAAAATCAGGCGTCGGGATTGGCCTCCTGACTAACTCCATCGACGACATAAGGCGTTAGTGCTTTTTTGTGTCGCGCGCACGGCTAAAGTCCATTCTCTTCAACTCCGCTACGAATTTCACCGTCCTGACCTAGTATGGCGCTCTTCGCCGAAACTCTGATAAAACCGAAGATCCGGCGCGGGGAATTGAGGATAATACCCGTTGAGACCCCAAGTAGGATGCGACGGTTACGGCGCTGTGGCCTTTTTCAAGAAATCTCTCACCCCGAATCCGTTTGATGGTAGATAGACTGTATGCGGCGCTCAATAAGGAGACAGCACAGACTTGGTTGTGATTGATGTCGGAACGAGACAATTTAAGAACAAACCGCCTCCGGTTAGCTGGATCGCCTCGCCCGGCAGGAAAGCATGCTAACACCTACATGAAGTTCCTGTCAGTGCCAGTCTCCGACTCAACACCACCAGTCTGCTTTTCACCACTGCGAAGTAAGGGGCGTTAAGCCCGGCTATGCAGGGGCAGTTTTTTCTTCCGTGTGCTTTCCGTTCTCCATATCTGCTTTCGGTTAATCGTTTCCCAGCACAACCCGTCCAGCAAGGATAAATGGCACGCATTCTGCGTCCTTGCGTGCCGGAACGATGCCGGGAAAGCGAACCGTCAGGCGATACGAAGACGAAAATCACACCACTGACGGAGAAAAAACATGACGATTTCCCTGCGCACCACCCGGACAAGCGCCCCTAACACCGCAGCGGCGACCAGCGTATCCCCGCTGGACCCGTCAGGCTCCTCAAAAACGAAATTTTCTAAAACCAGAACGGATATTTATCAGACCGTTACCGATAGCATCATTGCAGTGCTGGAAGCCGGTGTGAAACCCTGGTCTTGCCCGTGGCAGCGTGTATCTGGCATGTCTGGTTTGCCATCGAATTACGCCACCGGCGTAGCCTACAGCGGTATGAACATCATGTTGCTGTGGTGCAGTGCATCAAAACAGGGTTTCAGCGATTCCCGCTGGATGACCTACAAACAGGCACAGGTAGCAGGTGGACAGGTTCGCAAGGGTGAGCATGGCACAACAGCTATTTTCTATACCACGCTGGAGAAGGAAAACGACGCCGGAGAAGTTGAACAAATCCCTATGCTGAAAACTTTCACCGTGTTTAACGTTCAGCAAATCGACGGTTTAACTCTGACCACAGAAACTGTTAGCCCGGAAGCAACCTTTGACCCGGTGCCGCAGGCTGAGAACCTGTTACGGAAGAGTGGCGCAAACATCATCGAGAAAGGACAAAACGCCTTTTTCATTCCATCAACAGATGAAGTCTGGCTACCTGAGCGCCATCTGTTTTCAGATGCGGCTAATTTCTACGCTACAGGTCTGCATGAGCTGGTTCACTGGAGTGGTGGCAAAAAACGTCTGAACCGTGAAATGAAAGGGAAGTTTGGCAATGCGGATTATGCAGAGGAAGAACTTGTCGCGGAACTGGGAAGTGCCTTTCTGATGGCTGATCTTGGCATTGAGGGAGAGGTACAACATGAAAGCTATATTGCTTCCTGGCTGAAAGCGTTGAAAAACGACAAGCGTTATATTTTCAAAGCGGCCAGCGCTGCCTCCAAAGCACATCGTTACCTGATGGATAAACTCTGAGACCGGAATCAAACAACCGCAAGGGAATGCGGTTACATGGTTTTTAACCGGCAACGCTGCAAGGCGCAGACTGAGGCGGAACGCAGCACAGCGAGTACCGAACAGTCTACGCCTCGCAGTGGAATAAAAAATCGTCCGGCCTGGCGGTATCGCCGCCAGGCCGGTGAGGCCATCGAGATGGCCTGAGTAAAAGCTTACGTATAGCTGCCTAATGACAGGTGTTTCAGTTCATCAAAGGTATAAATGCGAAACACCCGACGGTGGCGTTCTTCCAGCGGGACGTGCTGATGGTTGATGATGACATGCCTGATGCTGTCAAACAGCAGTTCAAGCGCACGCTTCTTCTGTGGATCGGGCACAACATAAAAAACGTAAATCCACTGCTTGCGGGTCCGGGCCAGTAGGTGGCTGGCAATGATCGACTGATAACGGGCTCGGGTTTTCAAGCGGCGCTCGGTTTCAATGGCGATAACGGTGCCGCCGGGCAGGGTGATCAACCCGTCCGGGCGGTGACTGACCTGATACCGGCTGAGGAAAGTTGTGCGATCGCCGTTTATCCATCCGGATGCGCCTTTTTGCTCAAGGATAATCCGGGCCGCCTGATTATCAAGGTGATGCTCCAGCGTCCAGCCGGTGATTTTTGAAGGCTCAAACCGCGCCGGAAAAAGCACATCGTCGGAGGTTAACACAACGGTCAGTCCGTCACTGGTTATGCCCCACAATGAAATTTTCACGGTGCGCGATACCAGGACGTGCTTTTGTATTAAGCCCATGTTCTCGACTTTTGAAAGCAGGGAATACAGCGATTTATGGTCTCTGAACCTGAACAGCAACATCAGGGTTTTAAAGTCACTGTACGTTTCTTCCTTCAGGAAATTCAGCAGTCGTTGTATTTTTTCGTGATGTCGCGCCTGGCGTTCGCGGTATGCGGTGATAAGCATCATTCCCCCCCTTTAAAAATCCAGCAATGATGGGTTTTCCTCTTTATCGGCGCTCGATGTTGTTGTGTCTTCTTCGTCCGTATTATCAAAAAAAAGATCGGGTCGCGTTGTGGTGATATCCGTCTTTGATGCGGGTCCGGGGGAAGTTTCCTCCTCGTTAAAATCCAGGGTGATGTTTACCGTTGCGGCGTTGGCGGCAATCGCGGGCGACACGGCACAGATCTGCAGGTCGCGTTTTTTCACCTTAATGGGCGAAATCAGAGAGGCCGACGGGAGTGTTTTTGTCGTGAAGATGAAGCTGACAAAATCGGGTAGATTCAGGATCATATTGCTGTCGGTAAAAAAACGCTCGGCCTGCCTGATGGTGCGTTCATCGTCGATAGTCTCCGTCAGCACGGCGTCGGTTTTCGCTTTGCGGACCTCATCATCGACTAATATGGTGCCGGACATCCTGGCCACCCATTCAGCGGTGTCCGGATCCATGACACGATAAACCAGTTTGAATTTGGCGTTCTCAACGACTGCGCCGACAACAGCGTCCCCTTTCAAATCTGCCGGGCAGTCTTTTAAATCGGCAATCGACTGATGGTCCATAATAATGTGCACGCCTTTATCGCGTGCCGCGCCTAAACCTTCCAGCGCGGACCTGGATAAATGGTATTTCAGTTCGGAAAGATAAATAGCAATGGGGCGGGGCACGTCTTTAACCCGCTCGCGCCTTTCTGCCAGTTGATACAGGCGAACCAGCAACATGCGTTGAGTGGTAATGATTTTGCTGTTGCGCATTGAGCCAATCACATAACAGCAACCTCCTTCATCAAATATCCTATTAAGCGAAAATCCTGTCGGCGCATTGATGGCATTGAGTAAGGCCAGCTCTTCAATTTTCCCGAAAAAGGCTTTTATTTTATCTGCAATGCCCTGAACGTAGTCTCCGTTATACACATCCCGAATGGTTGAGGCAGTATTACGGGTGACAAACTGCGCGGCTATTCGTGCCGCTTTCCGGTCGTCAATCCGGTAAAAGTCCGACTCCTGGCCTTTTTCCGCCAGACTGAAACCGGCAACAAAAAGCTCTTCCAGTTCATCGGCGGTGATCTCTTCAATCAGGTTTAACTGGTATTGGGGTTTTCGCAGGTCAATCAGGGCAAAAGGTTTACCGGCATCCTCGCAGGCTTTGCGGTAAAGGTGCGGAGCCCATTCATCATCCTTGGGGTCCATCACAAATACGCCTTCACCGGCCAGAATACTTTGATAAAGTAATATCCCGGTGGCAACGCCCTTACCGGCACCGGTGGTGCCGATAATATCCGCGTGTTGTTTTTGCCAGTCTTTTAACGGCAAATACATCGGCTGAATATCTCGGTCAATGCCGATAAATAACCCTTTGTTCAGGTCGATATAATCCAGCGGGTCATAATGTAGCGTTTCCGGCAGCAGGGATTTTACCGTGCGGACATCGGTGCGCAATTCCCGTTCAAGCGTGGTTTTTCTGACGAGGCGTTTCTTTATTTTGTCTAATTCAGGGGTTAATACCCTTCGCAGCAGAATATGCAAAATAAAACCCGTTACGGTAAAGGCAATCAGCACCGGCAATGCCAGAACGGGAATGCTGGCGACTACACGGCCTTTATAAAGCCACTGGAAAATCCAGATAACAACCGGGGCCATGGTACCGGAAAGAAAACACAGCAGGGAAAAAGCGATAATCAGCTTTTGCCACAACGGGGCTTTTTGCCGTTCATCGCTTTTCATCGACGCGAAAAACGGCATCGTCAGCCCCGATAACAGCGCCAGCATCAGCTGATGCTGTTGCATAAAAGCCATGAAGTTCAGCGCGCCATTCACTATCGGCGACAGTGAAACGGCCAGCTTATTCAAAATCACGATGCCTCCTTCGTCAGCAGTTGGCCCCATGACGTCGCCCCATTAATTCGCCCCACGGTGTTGGGCGAAAAGGCGGGGCGAACGTCAGGGACGGAGAAGGTGGCCGCTATGCGACCATGTGCAGGAAAGCATGCCTCCCTGCACGAAACGGCGTGCACCATTACATGCGGGCTGGACGCCCTTATGTAATGTCACATGGGGGTAATGTCGCAGCTGGACGCCACGCCAAAACCCCCAATGTCAACGGCGGCACACCGTCGCCCGCTACGCGCGACCACCCCCTTTAAGACGGTCGCTTTCGCCTTTTTCTTCCCTTTGCTCGTTCCTCGCAGCGGGAATAAAAGGGAAGCTGACCTTTAAAGAGGGTGGTCGCGCCACGCTACCGGCTTTTGGCCGGAGACTTAGCCGCGACGGTGTGCGGGGCTGTGCCCCCCAGATAAATCGCTGTCGTGGGCGACAGCTTTTCGCTCGCTGGGGCGGCGAAATTTATCCGGCTCCCCCCGGCCTGCAAAATCCGCGTGGGCGCGGCTGTTTGCAGGTGAGGGGCGGTGCCTGAATTATTTTCGCTCCTTAACCCGCGAAAATATTTCTGTCCGCTGCCTCATTTTTACGGCCCCTGTTTCTTCGCTCCTTAATCCGCGAAAAACAGAAGCCGTAAAAACCTGAAAACCGTCACGCTCTGTGCCCGTCTCGCCAGTATTAACCACGAACGCGGCCATATTTACTGATGACCCGACTGATAGCCGCCGGGTCTGCCGAGTCACATTCAAGTAAAAACGATTTTCTGGCATCAGCCGTATGGTCAGGTAGAAAACCATGCCTGTTCTTTTTTGCGATATTAAAAAATGCCCGTTCAGCGGTGTGACATTCACTGCTGCCGCCATTCCCGGTTGCTTTACCGTACATACATAACACCACTGGATTGGCCCCTATATTTCCATACACTTTTTATCACTTAACCCATGACTGGTTC